>Ga0222420_100023_pt1 | contig 456387 bp, 400 predicted proteins | sample 3A2ome_FD_182470 | JGI IMG/M metagenome (GOLD analysis project Ga0222420, IMG submission 182470) | Enriched microbial communities from leaf-cutter ant dump, University of Wisconsin, Madison, United States - 3A200A (version 2) | ecosystem: Environmental > Terrestrial > Nest > Insects nest > Nest... | reverse complement strand
CTGGGCGATGGCGCAGGCGGCCTGGCTGGGCCAAGTCCTGCCCAGGGCGTTGAGCTTCAGCATGGCTCGCCGCCTGGCGGGCCTGCTCCATGAGCAGCTACTCCATGCGAGAAAGCGGGACATCACCAGCCTCATCGGGCTGACGCTGGCCGGCATGGCGTCATGCCAGTTGCCTCACCGTCCGGGAAGGGTCGAGCCGCATGCCAAAAAACGAAGGCCGCGACCCTTGCCCCTCTTGATGGAGCCACGTCCCATTGCACGGCTCAAAATCCAAGAAATGCGCTTAAGGTAGTGCCATGGGTGTCTGACACCGTGGGGCGAGCTGTTGCCGCTGCTTGGTGTCAGACACCCGTGTAGGGCTGCTTCGAGCTCGTTGCGTTTTACCGCCGGGGTGTCAGACACGGGGCGCTGCTGGCGCCAGCGCACGTCACTCCAGATTTTGCGCCTGTTCCCGCATCTGCTCGATCAGCAGTTTCAGGTCCATGGCGGCGCGGGTGACTTCCATGCTGCCGGCCTTGGAGCCCAGGGTGTTGGCCTCGCGGTTCATTTCCTGGAACAGGAAGTCCAGGCGCTTGCCCGCGCTGCCGGCGTGTTTCTTGCCGGCGGCCTGTTTGCCGCCGCCGTCGCTGAGCAGGTGGCGCAGTTCTTCCAGGTGCGAGCGCAGGCGCGACAGTTCTTCCGCCACGTCGATGCGCAGCGCGAACAGATTGGCTTCCTGCGACAGGCGTTCCGAGAGTTCGGCGCCGGTAATGTGGGTGAAGCCGCCGGGGAAGGCGGATTCGACGCTTTCGCGCAGCTTGGCGGCCAGCTTGTCGCGGTGGTCGGCCAGGAGCTGGGGCAGGTGGGTCTGCACGGTTTCGACGATGCGCGCCACGCCGTCGGCGCATTCGCGCATCATGCCGGCCAGGCGCTCGCCTTCGCGCTCGCGGCCTTCCTGTAGCTGGGTCAGGGCCTGCTGGGCGGCCTGCATGCAGGCCGCGCCCCAGACCTGCGGATCCAGCGCGTCGTTGGCGCGCTGGCCGGGCCAGTTGAACAATTCGACCAGGCGAGGCGGGGCGATGTCGGGGACGATGCGGCGGGCGGCCTGCAGTTGTTCGGCCAGGCTCTCCAGCCAGGCGGGGTCCAGCTTGGACAGGTCGGCGCTGGCGTTGCGTGTGTACGAAACGCGGATCTCGACCTTGCCGCGCCCGAGGTTGGCGGTCAAAAGCTCGCGCAGCGGCGTTTCCACGTGGCGCAGTTCGTCGGGCAAGCGGAAGTACAGGTCGAGGAACCGGCTGTTGACGCTGCGCAGTTCGAGCGCCAACGTGCCTTGTTCCAGGTCTGCCCGGGCGTTGCCGAAGGCGGTCATGCTGCGAATCATGATGTGCGTGTCCTGGTGATGCTTGTATCGGGAAGCGGTTGCGGCCGGGCCCGCCATCCCGTGGATGCGGGGGCGCCGAACCGGATATATCGCGGCAGGATACTCCAAGCGGAAGTTTCCTGCGGCGCCACCCCGTACAATGCGGCCAATCAATGCCATGTCTGGAGCCTGCCTGTGACCATCGCCCCCTCCATCGCCCGTCCCTCGGGCCGCGCCGTCGACGAATTGCGGCCGTTCAGCCTCGAACGCGGATTTACGCGCTACGCCGAAGGTTCGGTGCTGGTGAAGGCCGGCAACACGCAGGTGCTCTGCACGGCCAGCGTACTGGAAAAGGTACCGCCTTTTCTGAAGGGCAAGGGGGAAGGCTGGGTAACCGCTGAATACGGCATGTTGCCGCGGGCCACGCACACGCGCGGCGACCGCGAGGCGGCGCGCGGCAAGCAAAGCGGCCGCACCCAGGAAATCCAGCGCCTGATCGGCCGCAGCCTGCGCGCGGTGTTCGATATGAAGGCGCTGGGCGAGCGCACGCTGCATCTGGATTGCGACGTGCTGCAGGCCGACGGCGGCACGCGCTGCGCCAGCATTACCGGCGCCTGGGTGGCTGCAGCCGACGCGGTGGCCTTGCTGATGAAGCGCGGCGACCTGGCCGCCAATCCGATCCGCGACGCCGTGGCTGCCGTGTCCGTCGGGCTGGTGCAGGGCCGCGCGGTGCTGGACCTGGACTACGAAGAAGATTCGGCCTGCGATGCCGACGTGAACGTGATCATGACTGGCAGCGGCGCCTTCGTGGAAGTGCAGGGCACGGGCGAAGGGGCCACCTTCACCCGCGCCGAGCTGGACACGATGCTGGTGCTGGCGGAAAGCGGCATCGCCGGCCTGGTGCGCGCGCAGCGGGCGGCGTTGGCCTGACGTCGCGCGGCGCCGGCTGGTTGGCAATTGCATCCTCTGGGGTGTCTGACACCCGGGTGGCAGCGCCTCAGCTTGGGATGGCGGTGCTTAGGGTGTCAGACACCTGGTCTGCAGGCTTGGGATGGCGGTGCTTGGGGTGTCAGACACCTGGTCTGCAGGCTTGGGATGGCGGTGCTTAGGGTGTCGGACACCTGGTCTGCAGGCTTGGGATGGCGGTGCTTGGGGTGCCGGACACCTGGTCTGACGCCGGCTGCGCAGATATCCGCCGCCGTGTCAGCCGGCCTTCCCGGGTAGCAGCGCGTCCACCTTTTCCATCTTTTCCAGGTTCCAGATCGCGTCGATCAGGCCGCGCAATTCCTGCTCGGTCGCGGCGTCGGCATAGCGGCCCAGGCTGAGGGTCTTGTCCTCGATCTCGGCGCGGCTGAGGGTGTTGCCGGGATCGCCCTTGGGCTCGTCCACGCGGCCATGCAGCTTGCGGCCGTCGCGGGTATAAACCGTGACCTTGCCGATCCAGCGTTGCGGATAGGCGCCGTCGACTTCCGGATCCAGTTCCATTTCGACCTTGCCGCGGAAGGCCGCGACGCCGGGATCGTCCAGGCCGGCGTCGAACTCCGCCAGGCCGGCGCGGCCCTGGCGCGCGATCAGGCCCAGGACGGTGCCCATCGAGAACTTGGACTGGTGCACGGTCTGGGGATTGACCACGGGGCCGAGCACGTCGATGGCGCCCTGGTGCACGTGCGCGACCACGCGCTCGATGTCGGCCTCGGCCAGGTTGTTGTCGCGCAGCGCCTGCTGCAGCGCGTCCGCGGCCGGATGCGTGTGGCGGCACGACGCATGGAACTTGAACGAGGTTTCGGCCAGCGCCCAGCGCTCGCCCAGCCGGTCGCACAGGCGGCTGGGATCGGCGTCGGTCGACATGCCGGCGGCCATGCCTTGCGGGCCCTCCAGGATGTGGCGCGCGCCGGTGAAGCCGTCTTGCGCCAGGTAGGCGGCGGTGATGCCGTCGGCGGCGGCCTTGGCGGTGTGCAGTTGCTTGGAGTCGGCGGCGTCGCGCAGGAATTCCCACAGGCCCGCGGCCTGGGTGCCGGCGGAACCCAGCGCGTTCAGCATGGCTTCGGGGGACAGGTTGAGCAGGCGGCCGGTGGCGACGGCGGCGGCCAGCGTGCCGGCGGTGCCGGTGGTGTGGAAGATCTTGTAGTGCGAACGGCCCAGGTACTCGCCCACGCGGATGCCGACTTCATAGCCGGCCACGGCCGCCACCAGCAGGTCGCGGCCGGAGCGGCCCAGCGCCTGCGCCACGGCCAGCGCGGGCGGGAACACGACCGCGGCGGGGTGGAACACGGAGCCGTTGTGCACGTCGTCCTGCTCGACCACGTGGGCCGCGGCCGCGTTCACCATGGCGGCGAACAGCGGCGTGGTGCGGCGGCGGGTGATCAGGACTTCGCTGTCGCCGCCGGCCGGGCCCATGGCGGCGGCGTAGCGTTCGATGGCCTGCACGGCGCGCGCCGAGGCGCCTGCCAGGATGGAGGCCAGGCAGTCCAGCAGCAGGTCTTCGGCGCGGCGCAGGACCGGCGCGGGGATGTCTTCGTAGCGCAGGTTGGCGGCAAAGGCCGCGAGTTCGGCGCTGAGGTGCGGGGTGTCTTTGGCTGCGGTCATGGATGGCTGGCGGCTCAGAAGGAACGGGGCAGGCCCAGGATGTGTTCGGCGACGTAGGACAGGATCAGGTTCGTCGAGATCGGCGCGACCTGGTAGAGGCGGGTCTCGCGGAATTTGCGTTCCACATCGTACTCGTTGGCGAAGCCGAAGCCGCCATGGAATTGCAGGCAGGCGTTGGCCGCTTCCCAGGAGGCGTCGGCCGCCAGCAGCTTGGCCATGTTGGCCTGGGCGCCGCAGGGTTCGTGGGCGTCGAACAGGCGGCAGGCTTCGTAGCGCATCAGGCTGGCCGCTTCCACGTTGATGTGGGCGCGCGCGATGGGGAATTGCACGCCCTGGTTCTGGCCGATGGGGCGGCCGAACACCATGCGTTCCTTGGCGTAGGCGGTGACCTTGTCCACGAACCAGTAGCCGTCGCCGATGCATTCGGCGGCGATCAGGGTGCGCTCGGCGTTCAGGCCGTCCAGGATGTACTTGAAGCCCTTGCCTTCCTCGCCGATCAGGTTTTCCTCGGGGATTTCCAGGTTGTCGAAGAACAGCTCGTTGGTCTCGTGGTTGACCATGTTGGGGATGGGGCGGATCGACATGCCGTGCTTCACGGCGTGGTGCAGGTCCACCAGGAAGATCGACATGCCTTCCGATTTGCGTGTGACCTGGTCCAGCGGCGTGGTGCGGGCCAGCAGGATCATCAGGTCGGAATGCTGCACGCGCGAGATCCAGACCTTCTGGCCGTTGATGACGTAGCGGTCGCCGCGCTTGACGGCGGTGGTCTTGATCTTGGTGGTGTCGGTGCCGGTGGTGGGCTCGGTGACGCCCATGGACTGCAGGCGCAGTTCGCCGGCCGCGATGCGGGGCAGGTATTCGCGCTTCTGGGCTTCGGAGCCGTGGCGCAGCAGCGTGCCCATGTTGTACATCTGGCCGTGGCAGGCGCCGGAGTTGCCGCCGCTGCGGTTGATTTCCTCCATGATGACCGAGGCTTCGGTCAGGCCCAGGCCGGAGCCGCCGTACTCCTGCGGGATCAGGGCCGCGAGCCAGCCCGCCTCGGTCAGCGCCCGGACGAAGTCTTCGGGGTAGCCCCGTTCTTCGTCGACCTTGCGGAAATATTCGGAGGGGAACTGGGCGCAGAGATCGCGCACGGCTTCGCGGATGTCCTGGTAGGCGTGAGAGGCGTTCGGCATGGGATTGTTTCTGGTGAATAAGGGTTCGGTACAGGTTGGAATGTGCCGCAAGGCGCCGCCCCTGCCAATTCACAATTGATTAATACGGGGTTCCTGTACGCAAAAGCGCGGGTTTGTGACGGCAGTTTGTCAGCCCGGCCGCGCGGTTGTGTCAAGAAATTGCCAAACTGGGTGTCCATAATTTCCATCGAGGCTGCCGCGGGCGGCGAGGTAATACACGGATGGATATGCGGAAAAACATCAGGGTCACGACGGCGGTGTCGGCCATTCTCGCGTTGTTTGTGGTGCTGTTCGCGGTGGCGGCGGCGGCCGGCATCGCGGTGCTGCGCGACAACCGCGCGGACATCGAGGCGCTGGGCCGGGGCAGTATCGAACGGGCCGGCGATCTGGCGGACATGACCAGCCGGCTGTTCCAGGCCCGCGCCGCGCTGACGGACGCCAAGACGGCGATGGAAGGCGGGCTGGAAGAGGCGCGCGACCAGTCGCTGGCGCACGCCGATGCGCTGCTCAAGCAGGCCGCGGCCGGGCTGGCCCGGCTGCGCGCCAATCCGGACGCCAGCCCGCAGGGCGCGCCGCTGTTCGACCGGGTGCTGGCTGCCCAGGCCGCATTTGCGGACAAGACGCTGGCGCCCATGCTGGCGGCGATCAAGGGCTGGAACGGGATCGAGGTGAACCGGCTGGTGGACAAGGTGCTGCCGGACACCGGCGCGGCCTACGTCAAGCAGGCGGACGCCTACCAGGCCTATGCCCGCGAGCAGGGACAGGCCGCGGTGGCCGGCGCCAGCTTCATGCTGGAACGCGTGATCGCGGTGGCGGCCGGCGTGCTGGCGATGGTGCTATTGCTGGCCGTGGCGATCCGGCTGGCATTTCGCCGCAGCATCCTGCGGCCGCTGAACGAGGCCGGCGCGCACTTCGACCGCATCGCGGACGGCGACCTGACGGGCGCCATCGCCATGCGCGGCGATAACGAGATCGGCGTGCTGTATTCGGCCATGCGGCGCATGCAGACCGGGCTGTCGGCCGCGGTGGCGTCGGTGCGGCGCGGAGTGGAGGAAATCCACGTCGGCTCGGGCGAGATCGCCGCGGGCGGCGCGGACATGTCGGACCGCACGGCCCGCCAGGCCGGCTCGCTGCAGGAGGCGGCGGCCAACCTGACGCAGCTTGCGCATACCGTGCAACTGACCGCCGGCAACGCCGACCAAGCCAGCCGGCAGGCGCTGGGCGCCACGCAACTGGCGCAGCGCGGCGGGCAGGCCGTCGACGAGGTGGTGCAAAGCATGCGCGGCATCGCCGACAGCGCGCGCCGCATCGGCGAGATCGTCGGGGTGGTGGACAGCATCGCCTTCCAGACCAATATCCTGGCGCTGAATGCCGCGGTCGAGGCGGCGCGCGCGGGCGAGCAGGGCAAGGGCTTCGCGGTGGTGGCGGGCGAAGTGCGTTCCCTGGCCCAGCGCAGCGCGCAGGCGGCCAAGGAGATCAAGGGCCTGATCGAGGATTCCGCCCTGCGGGTGGAGACCGGCGTGCGCCAGGTCGGCCTGGCCGGCGACACCATGCGCGACATGGTGGTGTCGGTGGACCGCGTGACGCAGATCGTGGCCGAGATTTCCAGCGCCACGGCGGAACAGGCCGCCGGCATCGCCTCGGTGAGCGACGCGGTCGCCGACATCGAGCGCTCCACGCAGGAAAACGCCGCCATGGTGGAACAGACCGCCGCGGCGGCCGCGACCCTGGAAGCCCAGGCGCAAGGCTTGCGCGGGGCGGTGGCGGTGTTCCGGATCGCGGCGGCCGCGCAGGCCGGCGCGGAGCAGGCTTCAGCTATCGAGCGGCGGCAGGGGAGCGCCGGCGTAGCGCTCGGCCACCAGCGACAGGTTCCCGTGCTTGACCTTGTGCTTGACGTGGGCGGCGGCCGAGGCGATGTCCTCAGGGCGGATGCGCTCGCATAAGGACGGCGTGACGGTGAGGGCGCCCACCCCCAGCGTCACGAAGGGGAAAAAGCGCGGCACGCCGTAGCGGTCTTCGGCCTCGATGCCGCCGTTGCGGCGGCCTGCGTCGTCGTACAGGTCCATGGCGCGCTCGTTGAATTCCGCGATGATGCGGCGGGTGCGCTCCATCCAGTCCGGGCTGCGCAGCAGCACCACGAAGTCGTCGCCGCCCACGTGGCCGACGAAGTCCCGCTGCGGATCGCAGTGGCGCTTGATGACCTCGGCGGTCAGCATGATCATGTCGTCGCCGCGCCAATATCCGTAGACGTCGTTGAAGGGCTTGAAATTGTTCAGGTCGCCGTAGCAGATCGTGAAATCGTCGGCGTCCTCCAGCAGGGTGGCGATGTGCCGGCTGATGGGGATGTTGCCGGGCAGGGAGGTCAGCGGATTGGCGTAGCGCGCCGCCTCGATGCGCATCTCGGTCACCGAGCGCACCAGCGTTTCGCCGGTGGCCAGGCCGTCGTAGCGGCCCTCGCGGGTGATGATCAGGCCGTCCATCAGGTAGCGCTGGTCTTCGGAGATCAGCACGTGGCTCAACTGGTCGATGGACACGTTCAGGTCCACCAGGACCGGCTCGGCGTTCATGAAGGTCGAGCACGGATCGCGGCCGAACAGCTCGCGGGTATAGCGCTGGGCGTAATGCTCCAGGAAGTCGCGCCGGTTGATGATGCCCACCGGGCGGTTGTCGGCGTCCACCACCGCGACGGCGTGCATGTCCTTGTGCTCGATGAAAAGCCGGTGCACGTCGTCGTTGGTGTGCTCGGGCAGCAGGGCGGCCGGCGCCTCGACGCGCAGGCTGGCTGCGGTGCCGCCGGCGGCGCGCTGCGGTTGCGCGGCCGGCGTCCGCACGCGCAGCGAATCGCGCAGGGGCGGGGCCAATTCGGTCAGCAGCGTTTCGTCCGGCCGGCCCAGCAGCCAGCCCTGCGCGTAGCGGATGTCCAGTTCGCGCACCACGGCCAGGTCCTCGGCGGTCTCTATGCCTTCGGCCACGATCGCGGTGCCCAGGTGCTGGGCCACCTTGAGGATCGCCCGCACCATGTTCTGCTTGCGTTCGTCCTGCCCGATGCCGTCGAAGAAATAGCGGTCGATCTTGACCAGGTCCGGCTGCATCTCGGCCCATAGCTGCAGGTTGGAATTGCCCACGCCGTAGTCGTCCAGCGCCACGCGCATGCCGTGTTCGCGCAGGCAGGCGAACGCGCGGGTGACCTCGTCCATATGGTCGGACAGGGGATCCTGCTCGGTCAATTCGACGATGATGCTGGACGGCGCAAGCGCGCAATCCTTCAGCAGGCGCTGCGGCATGTCCTCGCCCCACAGGGTCCAGTAGTGGATCAGCGCAGAGCCCGACAGGTTCAGGAACAGCATGCCGGCGGCGTCGTGCCGCTGGAAACCCTGGGCGCCGGCGCGGAAACTGGCCAGTTCGAGCTGAGGATGCAGGCCCTGGCGGCGCGCTTCCGCGAACAGCGCGTCGGGAAAATGCAGCGCGGTGTCGACGGGGCCGCGGATCAGGCTCTCGTGGCCGTAGACGCGGCTATGGGACAGGTCGACGACGGGCTGGAAGCGCGGGCGCAACAGCCGCTGGCGCAGGATGCCGGCCAGGTTCACCGGGGTGGACGCGCGGTCCCGCATGGAAGAGGGCGCGCGGGCCGCGGCCGGCCGGGGCAAAGCGTGAAGAGGGTCCATCGCCGGTGCGTTCAGATACGTTCAGTGACAAGTTGGCCATATTGACAACAAAATATGTCTGCGTTGTTGCGCCGACGACTGGCGCGCCATCTTCAGGCGCGGATGTATGCGTGTCAACAACGTTTTGTTTCTTATCCATTCACCGGGCAGGGGTATTGGGTGCGGCGGCGGCGCGCGCTGGCCGCCGCCTATACAATTTGCCCCATGACTGCTCCCAAGATTCCCGAATCCCTGCGCCGCGTGGTGCTGGCGTCCAACAACGCCGGCAAGCTGCGCGAATTTTCCGCCCTGTTCGCGCCCCTGGGCATCGAACTGGTCCCGCAAGGCGAGCTGGACGTGCCCGAGGCCGAAGAGCCGCACGTCACCTTTGTCGAAAATGCGCTGGCCAAGGCGCGCCACGCCAGCCGCCTGACCGGACTGCCGGCGCTGGCTGACGACTCGGGCCTGTGCGTGGCCGCGCTGGACGGCGCGCCGGGCGTGTATTCGGCGCGCTATGCCCAGATGCACGGCGGCGAGAAATCCGACCAGGCCAATAACGCGTTGCTGGTGCGCAAGCTGGAGGGCGTGGCGGACCGCGGCGCCTGGTACGTGGCGGTGCTGGCCCTGGTGCGTTCGGAAAACGACCCGCGCCCGCTCATCGGCGAAGGCCTGTGGCACGGCGAGATCATCGACCAGCCGGAAGGCGCCAACGGCTTCGGCTACGATCCGCATTTCTACCTGCCCGACCTGGCGCTGACCGCGGCCTCCCTGGAGCCCGAGGAGAAGAACAAGGCCAGCCACCGCGCCCGCGCGCTGCGCGAACTGCTCGGCAAGCTGAGCCAGGCTTGACGCGGGCGCCGCAAGGCGCCGCGTCCAGGAACCACGCATGTCCATCATCATTCCCATCCGCAACGACATGGGCGCGTCCCCGTCGCGCCCGAAGCCGCCGGCCGGCGCCGCGCTGACCAGCCTGCCGCCGTTGTCGGTCTACGTGCACGTGCCCTGGTGCGTGCGCAAATGCCCGTATTGCGATTTCAATTCGCACGCCGCGCCGCAGGGCCAGATCCCGGAACGCGCCTATCTGGACGCGCTGCGCAGCGACCTGGAACAGGCGCTGCCTTCGATCTGGGGGCGCCAGGTGGTGTCGGTCTTCATCGGCGGCGGCACGCCCAGCCTGCTGTCTTCCGCCGGGCTCGACGAATTGCTGGCCATGCTGCGCGCCTATCTGAACCTCTGGCCCGACGCCGAGATCACGATGGAGGCCAATCCGGGCACCGCGGAAGCCAGCCGCTTCCGCGATTACGCGGCCAGCGGCGTCACGCGCTTTTCGCTGGGCATCCAGAGTTTCGACGACGTCCAGCTCAAGAAGCTGGGGCGCATCCACGACGCGGCGCAGGCGAGGGCGGCCATCGAGATGGCGCAGGGCGCCGTGCCGCGCGTGAACCTGGACATGATGTTCGCCTTGCCCGGCCAGACGCTGGACGCCTGTCTGACCGATTTGCGGCAGGCGGCGGCCTTCGGCACCGAACACCTGTCGCTCTATCACCTGACGATGGAGCCCAACACGGTCTTCGCCAAGTTCCCGCCGGAAGACCTGCCCGACGACGACACCAGCGCGGCCATGCAGGACGCGGTGGAGGCCGAACTGGCGGCGGCCGGCCTGGGCCGCTACGAGGTGTCGGCCTATGCCCGGCCCGGCGCCCGCTGCCGGCACAACCTGAACTACTGGGAATTCGGCGACTACCTGGGCATAGGCCCGGGCGCCCACGGCAAGCTGTCTTTCCACGACCGGATCGTGCGCGAGGCCCGGCTGCGCGGGCCGGACTCCTGGATGCAGGCCGCCATGGCCCGCGACGGCAGCCACATCGCTGAAAGCCGGCAGGTCGGCCCGGACGAACTGCCGTTCGAGTTCATGCTGAACGCGCTGCGCCTGAAGGACGGAGTGGCTTCCTCGAGCTTCGGCGAACGCACCGGCCTGTCGCTGGCGGTTATCGCGCACCAATTGGAGGCAGCCTCGAAACGGGGCCTGCTGGACGCCGATCCCACGCGCCTGAAGGCCACGCCGCTGGGCTGGCGCTTCCTCAATGACCTGCAGGAAACGTTCCTGTAGCGCGCATGCACCATCATGGAGCAATCGTGCTCCATGATTTGCACCAATATGGTGCTACATTTTCCCCTGACCCCGCCGCCGCCCTCCGGGATTCCCTGGGGCAGAAGCTGGCACGCATATTGCTTATTTGGTTTATGCCAGTCGAAGGGCAAGGCCCTCGACCTTTTTATCTAATGGAGATGACATGGCAAGCCCGAAAGACGTCCTGAAACAGATCGCCGACAACGAAGTGAAATTCGTGGATTTCCGCTTTACCGACACGGTCGGCCGCGAGCACCACGTTTCCGTGCCTACCTCTGTGATCGATGAAGACAAGCTGGAAAGCGGGCAGGCTTTCGACGGTTCCTCGATCCCGGGCTGGAAGGGCATCGAAGCTTCCGACATGCTGCTCATCCCCGACCTTTCGACGGCTAACCTGGATCCCTTCCGTGAAGAGCCGACCCTGATCCTGTCGTGCGACGTGGTCGAACCCTCGGACCTGAAGGGCTACGACCGCGACCCGCGCTCGCTGGCCAAGCGCGCCGAAGCCTACCTGAAGTCCTCCGGCCTGGGCGACACCGCCTACTTCGGTCCGGAACCCGAATTCTTCGTGTTCGACGGCGTGACCTGGAACACCGACATGTCGGGCACCTTCGTGAAGATCAAGTCGGAAGAGGCCTCCTGGTCCACCGGCCTGGAATTCGAAGGCGGCAATACCGGCCATCGTCCCGCCGTCAAGGGCGGCTACTTCCCCGTGCCCCCGGTCGATTCCTTCCAGGACATGCGTTCGGAAATGTGCCTGTTGATGGAACAGATGGGCGTGCCGGTCGAAGTGCACCACCATGAAGTGGCCGGCGCCGGCCAGCTCGAAATCGGCACCAAGTTCAGCACGCTGGTGCAGCGCGCCGACTGGACGCAGATCGTCAAGTACATCGTCCACAACGTGGCCCACGCCTACGGCAAGACCGCCACCTTCATGCCCAAGCCCGTGGTCGGCGACAACGGTTCCGGCATGCACGTGCACCAGTCCATCTGGAAAGACGGCCAGAACCTGTTCGCGGGCAACGGCTACGCCGGCCTGTCGGAATTCGCGCTGTACTACATCGGCGGCATCATCAAGCACGCCCGCGCGCTGAACGCCATCACCAACCCCGGCACCAACTCGTACAAGCGCCTGGTCCCGCACTACGAAGCCCCGGTCAAGCTGGCCTACTCGGCCCGCAACCGCTCGGCCTCGATCCGCATTCCGTACGTCGGCAACCCGAAGGGCCGCCGCGTCGAAGCGCGCTTCCCGGATCCCCTGGCCAACCCGTACCTGGCTTTCTCGGCCCTGATGATGGCCGGCCTGGACGGCGTGCAGAACAAGATCCACCCGGGCGATCCGGCCGACAAGAACCTGTACGACCTGCCGCCGGAAGAAGACGCCAAGATCCCGACCGTGTGCTCCTCGCTGGAGCAGGCGCTGGAAGCCCTGGACAGCGACCGCGAGTTCCTGACCCGCGGCGGCGTGTTCAGCAACGACATGATCTCGGCCTACATCGACCTGAAGATGGGCGACGTGAACCGCCTGCGCATGACGACGCACCCGGTCGAGTTCGACATGTACTACAGCCTCTGATGGCTTGAGGCTGTAGCTGGAGGGAGCGCGACGATGTAGGCAGAAACCAGGGCCCACACCACGCGCACTTCCAGGACGCGGTTCGACGCAATGCCCGCCAGGCCCCGCGCCCGGCGGGCAGGCCCCGGCTTCGGGCGCCGCTGCGTTCCGCTTTCCCCTCACATTCGGGTATGTTGAAAATGAATGTAGAAGCTCTCGATCTGCTAGCCACGTCCGTTTTCCTGGTCAACGAACGCGGCCATATCGAATACGCCAACGCGGCCGCCGAAGACCTGTTCGGCCGCTCGCGCAAGCAACTGAACGGCCATTCCGCCGCCACGCTGTTCGACAGTCCGGAAAACATCCAATCCTCCATCGACCGCGCCGCCGCCGGACGCTATGCCGACGTCAGGCAACTGGCCTCCTTGCGCCGCGCCGCGGAATCCGTGGAGGTGTCGGTGACGACGGTGGGGCTGACGGGCCAGCGCTGGCCCGTGCTGATCGAAACCCGCGAGATCGAACAGCGCGTGCTGGCCGACCGCAACCATCGCCTGGTCGATGAGATCGAGGCGCATCGCGAACTGCTGCGCAACCTGGCGCATGAAGTCAAGAATCCCCTGGGCGGCCTGCGCGGCGCGGCGCAATTGCTGGAAGCCGAGCTGCCGAGCGCGGCCCTGGCCGAATACACCCAGGTCATCATTTCCGAAGCCGACCGCCTGCAGGCGCTGGTGGACCGCCTGAGCGGCCCGCAGCGCGTGCCGCTGAATGCGCGGCCGGTGAACATCCACGAGATCTGCGAGCGCGTCTGCGCGCTGATCCAGGCCGAGTTCCGCAACGACGTCACGCTGCTGCGCGACTACGACGCGTCGGTCCCCGACCTGAAGGGCGATGCCGCCCGACTGATGCAGGCCGTCCTGAACGTGGCGCGCAACGCCGCCCAGGAACTGGTCGCGCGGCCCCAGGGGCCGCAAACCGAACCCGGTGTCGTCACCCTGCGCACGCGCGTGGCGCGGCAGGTCATGCTGGCGCACAAACAGCACCGCCTGGCGCTGGTGCTGTCCATCATCGATAACGGTCCCGGCGTGCCGGACCACATCCGCGACCGCATCTTCCATCCGCTGGTCACTGCGCGGGCCGGCGGCACCGGACTGGGCCTGAGCCTGGCCCAGGACTTCGTGCAGCAGCATGGCGGCATCATCGAATTTGAATCCCGACCGGGGCGCACCGAGTTTCGCCTGGTCCTTCCGATGGAGCCTGCACACTGATGAAACCCGTATGGATCGTCGATGATGACCAGGCCATCCGCTGGGTCCTGGAAAAGGCGCTGGCCCGTGCCGGCGTGCCCACCCGCAGTTTTTCCCAGGCGGCCGACGTGCTGGACGCGCTGTCGCGCGAAACCCCGGTCGCCCTGGTGTCGGATATCCGCATGCCCGGCGGCAACGGCCTGGAGCTGCTGCGCCAGCTCAAGGAGCGCCATCCCGGGCTGCCGGTCATCGTCATGACCGCGTTCGCCGACCTGGACAGCACGGTGTCGGCCTTCCAGGGCGGGGCTTTCGATTACCTGGCCAAGCCCTTCGACGTGAACGAGGCGGTGGCGCTGATCCAGCGCGCCATGCAGGAATCGGCGCAGCCCGAAAGCCCCGAAGGGCAGGGCGAGTCCGCGCAGAACAACGAACGCTGGATGATGACGCAGTCCTCGTCCACCGCCATGCAGGAAGTGTTCCGGGCCATCGGCCGGCTGGCGCAGTCCAAGGTCACCGTCTTGATCACGGGCGAATCCGGCACCGGCAAAGAGCTGGTGGCCCGCGCCCTGCACGGACACGGCGTGCGCGCCGGCGGCCCCTTCGTGGCGCTGAACGCGGCGGCGATTCCGCGCGACCTGCTCGAAGCCGAGCTGTTCGGCCACGAGCGCGGCGCCTTCACGGGCGCCAATAACCTGCGCCGCGGCCGCTTCGAGGAAGCGCATGGCGGCACCCTGTTCCTGGACGAAATCGGCGACATGCCGATCGAACTGCAGACGCGCCTGCTGCGCGTGCTGGCCGAAGGCAGCTTTTACCGCGTGGGCGGCGCGCAGCCCGTGCGCGTGGACGTGCGCATCGTGGCCGCCACGCACCAGCCGCTGGAGCAGCGCGTCGAACAGGGCCTGTTCCGGGAAGACCTGTTCCACCGTCTGAACGTGATCCGGCTGCGCCTGCCCCCGCTGCGCGAGCGCGTGGAAGACATCCCGGCCCTGGCCAGCCATTTCCTGACCGCCAGCGCCCGCTCCCTGGGCGTGCCGGTCAAGCGGCTTACCCCCGAAGCGCTGGCGGTGCTGACCAAATTCGATTTCCCCGGCAACGTGCGCCAGCTAGAGAATTTCTGCCATTGGCTGACGGTGATGGCGCCCGGCCAGACGGTGGAGCCGGCCGACCTGCCGCCGGAGATCCGGGCGATGGAGCACCAGCGGATTATGAGTCCGGTGGCGCGTCCGGCTTCGCCGGTGGCCGGAGCAGGCACTGTTGTGCAGGCGCCCCCGCCGGTGGACGAAGACTCCCCGCGCAACTGGCAGGACTCCCTGCTGCGCGACGCGCAATACCGCCTGGAACGCGGCGAACCCGCCGTCATGGCCACGCTCACGCGGCAGTTCGAGAAAATCCTGCTGCAAAGCGCCCTGGACGCCAGCCGCGGCCGCCGCGTCGAAGCCGCAACCCGCCTGGGCATAGGCAGGAACACCATCACCCGCAAGCTGCGGGAGTTGGGGATAGAGGACGAGTGAGCGGCGTACGGCGTCAGTGTCTGACACCCGTACGAGATGTTCTTAGGGGTTCAAGCAGGCCTTCGCGGGTGTCTGACACCAACCGGGGCGGCACCGTCTTTCCTCGGAGTGTCAGACACCCGGGAAACAGCGGAGCAAACTGAAGGTCAATCCATACGGGTGTCAGACACAAGAGCGTCGTGGCGCCAGTGCCAGCGTCAGTGTCTGACACCCGTACGAGATGTTCTTAGGGGTTCAAGCAGGCCTTCGCGGGTGTCTGACACCAACCGGGGCGGCACCGTCTTTCCTCGGAGGTGTCAGACACCCGGGAAACAGCGGAGCAAACTGAAGGTCAATCCATACGGGTGTCAGACACAAGAGCGTCGCGGCGCCAGTGCCAGTGCGAGTGCCAGTGTCTGACACCCGTACGAGATGTTCTTAGGGGTTCAAGCAGGCCTTCGCGGGTGTCTGACACCAACCGGGGCGGCACCGTCTTTCCTCGGAGGTGTCAGACACCCGGGAAACAGCGGAGCAAACTGAAGGTCAATCCATACGGGTGTCAGACACAAGCAGCATCGCCGTGTCGGACACAGAACTTCCCCCGCAGGCACCGCCTCGTCCTCGCTACCCCATCCCCAGCAAACTCTCGCACAGCCGCGGCGATTTCAGTTTTTGCAGCCACCATTTCAGCGCTTCCCCGGGCGGCTCGGCCCGCCAGGCGTAGGCGACATGTTCCGTCAGCGACATGCCTTCATCGGTTTCGCACACCACCAGCACGCCCTGCGCCAGATACGGCGCGGCCAGGGTCAGCGGCAGATAGCCGCAGCCCAGGCCGCGGACCTGGGCGTCGATCTTGGCTTGCATGGTGGGCATGACCAGCGTGGGCTGGTCGGTCAGGATGCCGCGGGTTTGCGGCGCCAGGTTGCGGGACGTGTCCGCCACCACCACCGCGCAATAACGGGTGATATCGGCCCGGCTGAGCGGCTGCGGCAGGGACGCCAGCGGATGATGGGCCGCAACGCAGAACGCAAATTGCGATTGTCCCATCGCCTGTGAACGATAGGGCCCTGTCGGTTCCCCCGCCGCGCCCGCGCCGATGACCAGGTCCGCCCGGCCCGAGGTCAGGGCGTCCCAGTTGCCGCTCAGCACCTCGCTGGAAAAGCGCAGCGTGGTGGCGCTGCCCAGCGCCTGGAATTCCTCGATCAAATCGTAAAGCGGACGCCAGGGGAGCACCGCGCTGACGGCGATGCGCAGTTCCACCTCCCAGCCCGTGGCGATGCGCTTGACCCGGCAGGCCAGGTCGTCCAGCGATTGCAGCACGTGGCGCCCGTCGCGCAGCAGCGTTTCGCCCGCCGGAGTCAGCAGGGCGCGGTGCCCCGAGCGGTCGAACAACAGCACGTCCAGGCCGTCCTCGAGCTTGCGTATGGAATAGGTGACGGCGGAGGGCACCTTGCCCAGTTCGCGGGCCGCCTTGGCGAAACTGCCATGGCGCGCGATGGCGTCCACCAGGATGAGCAATTCAGGGGTAATGGGCTGCATCGGAAGCGATTATTCAAATAATTTGAATGGTTCCGTCAAAATATAGCGCCAAATCGCGGACTTGGCACGCGCACAATATCACTCATGCCGGTGCCGCGGCGGTTTCCTAAGGGAAGCACAGAGAATCAAGCCCGCAGCACCATTCACATTATTGAAACAGGAGTCCGCAATGCTGACCACTCGCCGCGCTGCCGAACGGGGCCACGCCAACCACGGCTGGCTGGATTCGTTCCACACCTTTTCCTTCGCCAACTATTACGATCCCGCCCACATGGGCTTCGGCGCGCTGCGCGTGATCAACGACGACCGCATCGCCGCCGGCCGCGGCTTCGGCACGCACGGGCACCGCGACATGGAGATCATCACCTACGTGCTGGATGGCGCGATCGCGCACAAGGACAGCATGGGCAGCGGTTCGACCATCCAGCCGGGCAACGTGCAGCGCATGAGCGCCGGGCGTGGCGTGATGCACTCGGAGTTCAACCCGCTGCCGGACACCGAAACGCACATGCTGCAGATCTGGATCGAGCCCGACGTCACCGGCATTGCGCCCGAGTATGAAGAGCGCGGCTTCAGCGATGCGCAAAAGCGCGGCCGCCTGCAAGCCCTGGTGTCGGCCGACGGCATCGACGGTTCGATGAAGATCCATCAGGACGCGCGCCTGTATGCCGGCCTCTTCGACGGCGCCGAGTCCGCGGCCCTGGAACTGGCCCCCGGCCGCCGCGCCTGGGTCCACGTGGCGCGCGGCAGCGTGGTCGTCAACGGGACCGAACTGTCGGCCGGCGACGCGGCCGCCATCACGGACGAAAGCCGTGTCGAGCTGTCGGGCGGAAAGAACGCCGAAGTGCTGGTGTTCGACCTCGCATGATGCCGCCGCCGGGCGGAACACTCCGCCCGGCAGGCCTTAAGATGGCCTTGATTCCCCACATCCGGAGACTTTCACCATGTCCACCTTGTCCGAAGCAGGCGAAAGCCAGATCGAAGCCGTCGTGGTGCCGCGCACCAGCGACCTGGGCGGTTTTTCCGTCCGGCGGGCCATCCCCTCGGCGCAGCGCCGCACCGTCGGGCCGTTCGTCTTTCTCGATCACATGGGTCCCGTCGAGTTCGCGCCGGGTTCCGGCATCGACGTGCGGCCGCATCCGCACATCGGCCTGTCCACCGTGACCTATCTGTACGAAGGCTCCATGGTCCATCGCGACGGCGCCGGCCATACGCAGACCATCCTGCCCGGCGAGGTCAACTGGATGACCGCGGGCCGCGGGATCGTGCATTCCGAGCGCTCCTCGCCCGAAAGCCGCCAGGCCGCGCAGCGCCTCTGTGGCCTGCAGATCTGGGTGGGCCTGCCCCAGACGCATGAAGAGACCGATCCGGGCTTCACCCATTACGGCCTGGACGCCCAGCCTGTCATCGAAGGCGAGGGCGTGCGCGCCCAGGTCGTCGCCGGCACGCTCTTCGGCAAGACGTCCGGCGTGAAGACGCTGTCGCCGCTGTTCTACGGCGACATGCAATTGCAGGCGGGCGCCACCATGGTCCTGCCGGCCGAGCACGAGGAACGCGCGGCCTACCTGGCGCAGGGCAGCGTCGAGATCGACGGCCAGGAATTCGAAAGCGGGCGCCTGGTGGTGTTCGCGCCGGGCCGCCCCGTGCAGATCCGCGCCAGGACCGCCGCGCGCTTCGCGGTGCTGGGCGGAGAGCCGCTGGACGGGCCTCGTTTCGTCTGGTGGAACTTCGTGTCCAGCAGCAAGGACCGCATCGAACAGGCCAAGCAGGATTGGCAGCGCAGCCGCTTCGACCAGGTCGTGCCCGGCGACGAGACCGAGTACATCCCGCTGCCGGAACCGCGCGTGTAAGGCATGTGGCAAGCCCGCCGCGAGAGTTCCCGCGCGGCGGTATGATGCGCGTCCCGACCTCAACAACAAACCGGGATGGAGACACTATGCATCGCTACACCGTCAACGCGCTGCGCGGCCTGGCCGCGCTGGCGCTGATCCACGGCGCCTCGTCGGCGCTGGCCGCCGGCTATCCGGCCAAGCCCATTACCTTCATCGTTCCCTACACCGCGGGCGGCACCACCGACCTGGTGGCGCGCACGGCAGGGCAGAAGGTGGCCGAGAAGCTGGGCCAGCCCGTCATCGTCGAGAACCGCCCGGGCGCGGGCGGCAATATCGGCATGGACGCCGTGGCGAAGGCCGCGCCCGACGGCTACACCATCGGCTTCGGCGCGATCTCCACGAACGCGCTGAATCCATTCGTGTATCCGGCCATGCCGTTCGATCCCACCAAGGATTTCACCGGCGTCAGCATGCTGGGCGCGTCGTCCGTGGTGCTGGAAACCGGCCCGGCCCTGAAGGTCGGCAGCGTCAAGGACCTGGTCGCGTACGCCAAGCAGCATCCGGGCACTTCGTTCGGCACCCCGGGCACCGGCACGTCCATGCACTTGGCCGGCGTGATGTTCGACCAATCGACCGGCGCCGGCATGCAGCATATTCCGTACAAGGGCAGCGCCCAGGCGCTGAACGACCTGCTGGGCGGGCACTTGCCGGTGATGTTCGACAACCTGCCGGCCTCGCTGCCGCACATCAAGTCGGGCAAGGTGCAGGCGCTGGCGGTCACGGGCAGCAAGCGCGCGCCGGCGCTGCCGGACGTGCCCACGCTGGCCGAGCTGGGCTACGAGGCGGCGGTGGTCGATCCGTGGTTCGCGGTCTACGGCCCGGCGAAAATGTCGCCCGAAGCGACCAAGGCGCTGAGCGAAGCGTTCCAGTGGGCGCTGGCGCTGCCGGAAGTGAAGGACAAGCTGGAGCAGGCGGGGTTCATGCCTTACGGATCCACGCCGGAGGAAGTGGAGCGCCTGACGCAGAGCCAGCATGAGGCGTTCAAGGCCTTGTCGCAGAAGGTGAAGTTGGCGGTGGATTGAGGGGGCGGTCAGATACCCGGGCGGCGGTGGCTTATGTTGTTTGGTGTCAGACACCCGGGGAGCGTGGGCGTAAGGTGCTGAGCGTTTCGTATGGGTGTCAGACACCTGAGAGGCTGTGCCAAATGTCAGACACCTGAGAAGCTGTGCCAAATGTCAGACACCTGAGAAGCTGTGCCAGGTGTCTGACACCCCTACGAGACAACCTTCAAACCGTGAGCCGCCGCCACCCGGGTGTCTGACACCCACCATCAACAAAAAACCTACCGCCCCCGCGCATAAGCCTGCTCACGCCGCTCCTCCAGCGCCTCTCTGCGTATGAAGTCGCGCACGAACGCATTGGCCGGATGATGATGCAGGTTGTACGGCGTGTCCCACTGCGCGATGCTTCCCTTGGACATCACGCCGATACGGTCCGCGATGGCGAAGGCTTCGGCCTGGTTGTGCGTGACCAGAATAGCCGTATGCCCCGTGGTCTTCAGGATGTCGCGGACTTCGAACGCCAGCCGTTCGCGCGTATCCACGTCCAGGTTCGAGAACGGTTCGTCCAGCAGCAGCAGGTCGGGCGAGGGCGCCAGCGCGCGGGCCAGCGCCACGCGTTGTTGCTGGCCGCCGGAGATCTCGTGCGGATAGCTGTTGGCGGTGTGCGCCAGGCCCACCAGTTCCAGCATTTCCTCGACGCGGCGGGCGCGGTCGGCGCGCGCCATCTTGCGCAGGCCGAAGGCCACGTTCAGCGCCACCGTCAGGTGGGGGAACAGGGCGTAGTCCTGGAACATCATGCCGACGTGGCGCAACTCCGGCGCCACCTGCACGGTAGGCGACGAGATGACCGTGCCGTCCAGCAGGATGCGTCCGGCGCGCACCGGCTCGAAGCCGGCAATGGCGCGCAGCACCGTGGTCTTGCCGCAGCCGGATTCCCCGAGCAGGCAGCCGATGTGCCCGACGGGCAGGCCCAGCGTCAGGTCCTGCACCACGGGTTTCAGGCCGGCCGGGGTATCGTAGGCCAGGGAGAGGTGATCGATTTCTAGCAGATCGGGCACGATGATCAATGTCCCATTTTCAGATTGGTCCGCGCCAGCAGAATGACGGGAAGCAGGCCGGCCAGCACGATGGCAAGCGCCGCCACGGCGCCTTCCTCATAGGTGCCGCGGGCGGCTTCCGCATAAAGCCAGGTGGCAAGAGTGTCGAAGTTCATGGGCCGCAGCAGCAGCGTGGCCGGCAGTTCTTTCATGGCGTCCACGAACACCAGCAGTGCGCTGGCCGCCAGGGCCGGGCGCAGCAGGGGCAGGTGCACGCGGCGCAGCGTGCCGGCCGAGGTTTCGCCCAGCAGGCGCGAAGCCTGTTCCAGCGAAGGCGGAATGCGCGCCAGGCCGGCTTCCAGCGCGCCGGTTGAAATCGCCAGGAAGCGGATGGCGTAGGCGCACACCAGCGCGCCCATCGATCCCATCAGGAACAGGCCGTTGCCGCCGAATACCTTGGCGACCGCGGTGTCTATCCACACGAACGGCGTCAGCAGCCCGATGGCCAGCACGGTGCCCGGCACCGCGTAGCCCAGGCTGGCGATGCGGGCGCAGGCGCGTCCGGGGTTGAAGCCTGCGCTTTCGCGCAGGGTGCGGCCCGCCCAGGCCACCACGAGCCCGCAGAGCAGGGTGACCACCGTGGCGCTGAACGCCACGATCAGCGTATTGCTCAAGCCCCTGAGCAATTGGTCGGACACGCCGCCGACCAGATGCAGGCGCTTGTAGGTTTCGACGACCAGGTACAGCGCCGGCGCGACGAAGCCCACCAGCACCGGGATCCAGCCCAGCGCCGCCGCGACCGCCGCGGCCGGCCCATGCAGGCGGCGCGGCTGCATGGGGCGCATGCGCTGGGTGTTGGCGTAGCGCTGGCGCTTGCGCCCGTGGCGTTCCAGCAGGATCAGCCCGATCACGATGGCCAGCATGGTAAGCGCGATCTGCGCCGCGCCGGCCAGGTCCGAGCGCGTGACCCAGGTGGTGTAGACCGAGACGGTCAGCGTCTGCACGCCCAGGAACTCGGACGCGCCGATATCGTTCAGGGTTTCCAGCAGCGCCAGGCTGACGCCGACCACGATGGCCGGACGCGCCAGCGGCAGGGCGACGCGGAAGAACACCGCGACGCGGCCGGCGCCCAGCGTGCGGGCGGCTTCCAGCAGGCTGGCCGCCTGCGTCATGAACATGACGCGGGTGCTGAGGTAGACGTACGGATACAGCACGAAGCCCAGCACGAAGATCGCGCCATGGATGGAGCGCAGGTCGGGCAGGCGGAACTGGCGCGGGCTGTCGTAGCCCAGCAGCGCGCGGATCGCCGTTTGTATGGGGCCGATGGGGTGCAGCAGGTCCAGGTAGGCGAACGCGATGATGTAGGTGGGCACCGCCAGCGGGAGCAGCAGGGCCCAGGTCAGGACGCGGCGGGTGGGGAAGTCGTAGGCCGTCACCAGCCAGGCCGCGCCCGTGCCCAGCAGCGTGACCAGCACGCCGACGCCGGCCAGCAGCATGGCGGTATTCGCCAGCGCCTGGGGCAGCACGTAGCTGGCAAGATGCTGCCAATGGGCGAGTTCGCCGCCCAGCGCCCACCAGCCCAGCGTCAGGACGGGCGCCAATACGGCCAGCGCGATCAGGGCGGCGCCGGCCAGCCAGCCAGCCCCGCGTTCAGTCCAGCGCAAACGCAGCGGCCGGGGCAAAGAATCTGTATGCATGCTTCAAGTCGATGGCATCAATGGCAAGGCCTGCTCCCTCCGGAAAGAGGGGAGCAGGCCCTACGCGCGGATCCGCGCGTCTGTCACTGCCGCAGGGATGGGCCGCGCCGCGAGGCGTGGCGGTCCGTGGGCTTATCAGTTGTCGAAACCGACCTTGTCCACCAGTTCGCTGGCTTGCTTGCGATGCTTGGCGATCTCGGTCAGGGGCAGCGGGTCCACCTTGAGTTCGCCGAAGCTGGCGATCACGGGATCGAGCTTCACGCCCTTGCGGACGGGATATTCATAGTTGGCCTGGGCGTACAGGGCCTGGGCGGGCTCGGACACCAGGAAGTCCAGCAGCTTGATCGCGTTGGCCTTGTTGGGCGCGTGGGCGGCAACGGCGGCGCCGCTGACGTTCACGTGCGTGCCGCCGCTCTTGGCGTTGGCGAAGGTCGGGCGGATGACCTTGATGGCGTCGCCCCACTTGCGGGCGTCCGTGCCGGGTTCGGCATTCTTCATGTGGCCCACGTAATAGGCATTGGCCAGGCCGATGTCGCAGATGCCGCCCAGGATGTCGCGGGCCACGTCGCGGTCGCCGCCGGCGGCCTTGCGGGCCAGGTTGGCCTTGACGCCGCGCAGCCATTTCTCGGTGGCTTCGGCGCCGTCGTGCGCGATCATGGAGGCGACCAGCGCGGTGTTGTAGGGGTGCTGGCCGGAACGGATGCAGACCTTGCCCTTCCACTTGGAATCGGCCAGGTCTTCGTACTGGAAGCTTTCCAGCTTCAGGTCTTTTTCCACATACAGCACGCGGTCGCGCAGCGACAGGGCGTACCACTTGCCGTCGGTGCCGCGCAGGTTGGCCGGGATGACCGATTCCAGGGTCTCGGACTTGATGGATTGGGTGACGCCGCCATCGACCAGGTCCAGCAGATTGCCGATGTCCACGGTCATGAGCACGTCGGCGGGCGACTTGGCGCCTTCGGCCTTGACGCGTTCCAGCAGGCCGTCCTTGACGAACACGGTATTGACCTTGATGCCGCTTTCCTTGGTGAAGGCGTCGAGCAGGGGCTGGATGAGCTTGGGTTCGCGGGTGGTGTAGAGGCTGACTTCCTCGGCGGCGTTGGCCGACACGGTGAAGGCGGCGGCGCCGGCAAGCGCCAGGGCGCGCAGCAGCGAATTCAATTGGGGACGCTTGGTCATGGCGAAGTGCTCCGGCTAGGGCTACAGCGGAGACGGCAGCGCGGCGCGCGCGCGTGTCCGCTGCATAAAAAGCGGTCTGCTAACGAAAATGATTATCAACTGAGAACGGCACAATAACAGGAAGCTTTGCAGCGTTCAACTATTCGTAAGCGTGCTGTGCGGGCGCTTGATCCCCATCAATACGGCATAAGGGTATTACGGAATAATGAGAGCAGTTATCATCAAGACCCTGTAGAATAGGGTCAACCCTAATGCCGCCCGCGCCTTTTTTGCGGTGCGGAACGACCTCGCGGTGCGGGGCCGGGCCCGCCTGGAAACCAGACCCGTCCGACTTCGTCTCGCCCTTACTTCATACGACATGGCTGCTTTCAACACTGAGCGCGTATTGAGCGTGCACCACTGGAACGACACCCTGTTTTCCTTTACCACCACGCGTGACGCGGCCTTGCGGTTCCACAACGGCCACTTCGTGATGATCGGCCTGGAAGTCGAAGGCAAGCCCCTGCTGCGGGCCTACAGCATCGCCAGCGCGAACTACGAAGAGAACCTCGAGTTCCTCAGCATCAAGGTGCAGAACGGCCCGCTCACGTCGCGCCTGCAGCACCTGAAAGAAGGCGACACCATCCTGGTCAGCCGCAAGCCCGTGGGCACGCTGGTCGTGGACGACCTGCGGCCGGGCAAGCACCTGTTCCTGTTCGGCACGGGCACCGGCCTGGCGCCCTTCATGAGCATCATCAAGGATCCGGACGTCTACGAACGCTTCGACAAGGTCATCCTGGTGCACGGCGTGCGCTGGGTCAGCGAACTGGCCTACGCCGACTTCATCGAGAAGGAACTGCCGAACAACGAATTCTTCGGCGACGTGGTCCGCGAGAAGCTGGTGTACTACCCGACCGTCACGCGCGAACCTTTCCGCAACCAGGGCCGCATCACGGAACTGATGGAAAGCGGCAAGCTGTGCGAAGACATCGGCATTCCCCAGATCAACCCCGAAACCGACCGCGCCATGATCTGCGGCAGCCCGCATATGCTGGCCGACATCAGCGCCATGCTGGACAAGCGCGGCTTCACCGTGTCGCCGGGCGTGGGCCAGCCGGGCGACTACGTCGTGGAACGGGCGTTCGTGGACAAATAATCCGCCGCACCCGCCCACCGGCCAAAACCCACCGCAACGCGGTGGGTTTTTTGTTTTGGAAGCCCGCAACGCCCGCATTGCTGTGCCGCAGCTTAGGGTTAGCCCCTGCTGTCGCCCGCGGGAAGGCTATCCCTATAATTCGTCCATAACATAAACAATATGTCCATAATATGGAAGGATGAAGAGATATGCCAGTCGACAAGCCCGACGCCGAACCGCTTACCCCTTACCAATACCCGAATCCGCCCGAGGCCCTGCCCGAGATCGTGATTCCGCAAGCCGTGCCCGCCGATGAAAGGGTGTGGGTGCCGCAGGCCGAGAACGTATGGTTCCGGCCGCTCTGTCTGAACGCCAGCCAGGGCTACTGGACCAATCTGCTGCGGGTGCGCAAATCGGGCGTGCTCAGCCGCCACCGCCATCCGCAGGCCGTGCACGGCTTCGTGCTCAAGGGCCGTTGGCGCTACCTGGAACACGATTGGGAGGCCACCGAAGGCAGCTACGTGTTCGAGCCGCCCGGCGAAACGCACACGCTGTACGTCCCGCCCGACGTCGAGGAAATGATCACGTACTTCCAGGTCAACGGGGTCATGTACTACACCGACCCCTGGGGCAAGGGCATGGGCTACGAAGACGTCTTCACCAAGATAGACATGTGCCGCAAGCACTACATCGAAGCCGGCCTGGGCGAAGACTACGTGCGGCAATTCATCCGCTGACCCCGCCGGGCCCGGCCCATACGGCGGTTCCCGCCATCCCCCGCAATACAAAAACGATACGGAGACACCATGAAACGTCGCGCGTTCAATCGCTGTATTTTTTCCGCGCTGCTGGGCGCCGCCGCGCTGGCCGCCATCCCGGCTGCGCAGGCGCAGAACTTCCCCGGCCGCGCCATCGAACTCGTCGTGCCCTTTGCCGCGGGCGGCGGCACCGACGCCATGGCGCGCGCCATGAGCGACGCCTCGCGCACGCACCTGCCGCAGCCCATCGTGGTGCTCAACAAGCCGGGCGCGGCGGGCGGCATCGGCCTGACCGAAGTCGCCAACAGCAATCCCGACGGCTACAAGCTGGCGCTGGTGACGGCCGACATGGTGATCATTCCGCACCTGGGCCTGACCAAGACGACCTACGAGAAATTCACGCCCATCATCCAGCTCAACGCCGATCCCTCGGCCATCACGGTAAGCGCCGATTCGCCCTACAACACCATAGAGGAATTCCTGGCCGCGGCGCGCGCCAAGCCGGAGAGCATGCAGGTGGGCAACGCGGGCATCGGCTCGATCTGGCATTTGGCGGCCGCGGCCCTGGAGGACAAGACCGGCGCCAGGTTCAACCACATCCCGTTCAATGGCGGCAACCCGGCGGTGCTGGCCTTGCTGGGCGGCCACATCGACGCGGTGGCCGTCAGCCCGGCCGAGGTCATGCAATACGTCAAGGCCGGCAAGCTCAAGCCCCTGGCCGTCATGGCCGACGAGCGCGTGCCCGGGTTCGAGAACGTGCCCACGCTGAAGGAACGCAATATCGACCTGTCCATCGGCACCTGGCGCGGCATCGCCGCGCCCAAGGGCACGCCGCAGCCGGTGCTGGACACCCTGGGCACGGCGTTCCGCCAGGCGGCCGCGGAAGGCAGCCTGAAGCGATTCATGGCGGAGCAGAACCTGGGCTACGTGGTGGCCGACCAGCCGGCGTTCACGGCATTGATGGAGCGGGATAATGCGACCTTCAAGGGCCTGATCGAAAAGTTCGGCATGCGCCAATAGATCGCCCGCCACACGACAAGGAGCAAATGATGGATCTGGGTATCACCGGCAAGACCGCCCTGGTGGGGGGCGCCAGCAAGGGCCTGGGCTACGGCTGCGCGCTGGCCCTGGTGCGCGAAGGCGTGAACGTGGTGATCGTCGCCCGCGGCGCCGAGGCGCTGGCGGCCGCGCGCCAGCGGCTGCTGCAGGAGCGGTCGCGCAGCGACAGTTTCGTGACGGCGGTGGCCGCAGACATCACCACGCCGCAGGGCCGCGAGGCGGTCTTCGCGGCGCACCGCGACTACGACATCGTGGTCACCAACGCGGGCGGGCCGCCGCCGGGCGACTTCCGCGATTGGGACCGGCAGGCCTGGCTGAGCGCGGTCGAAGCGAACATGCTGACGCCCATCGAGCTCATCAAGGCCACGGTGGACGGCATGGCCGAGCGCGGCTTCGGCCGCATCGTCAACATCACGTCCAGTTCGGTCAAGGCGCCCATCGACATCCTGGGCCTGTCCAACGGCGCCCGCAGCGGCCTGACCGGCTTCGTGGCGGGCGTGGCGCGCAGCAGCGTCGCGGCCCGCGGCGTGACCATCAATAACCTGCTGCCGGGCGCCTTCGCCACCGACCGCCTCAGCTCCAGCCTGGCGGCCTCGGCGGCCAAGGCGGGGCAGGGCGTGGACGCCCTGCGGGCCGCGCGCGAGGCGGCGATTCCCGTCAAGCGCTTCGGCAATGCCGAAGAGTTCGGCGCCATCTGCGCCTTCCTGTGCAGCGTGCACGCGGCGTACGTCACCGGCCAGAACGTGCTGGCCGACGGCGGCGCCTATCCCGGTACTTTCTGAGCGAGCAGGCATGACGTTTAAAGCGGATTTATTCGCCGGCAAGACGGCGCTGGTCACCGGCGCCACGCAGGGCATCGGCGCGGCCGTCGCCAACCGGCTCGCCGCGCTGGGGGCGCGCACGGTGGCGGCGGGCCTGCAGTCGGGCGCGGACGAACTGGACCCGGGCATCGAGGTGCGCATCGGCGACGTGAGCCGGGCGGACGACGTGGATCGCCTGGTGCAGGGCCTGGACGAGCTGGACATCGTGGTCAATTGCGCCGGCGTCATCCGCCGCGGAGCGGAGCACGACCCGGCGGTCTTCGAACAGGTGGTGGCCGTCAACCTGACCGGCACCATGCGCGTATGCAGCGCCGCCCGCGTACGCCTGGCGCGGCGCGGCGGCTGCATCGTGAACACGGCTTCCATGCTGAGTTTCTTCGGCGGTTCGCTGGTGCCGGCCTATGCCGCCAGCAAAGGAGGCGTGGCGCAATTGACCAAGTCGCTGGCGCTGGCCTATGCCGCCGACGGGGTCCGCGTCAACGCCGTGGCGCCGGGCTGGATCGCCACGCCGCTGACCCAGGCGCTGCAGGACGATCCCGAGCGCGCCGGCCCCATCCTGCAGCGCACCCCGCTGGGACGCTGGGGCCGGCCGGAGGACGTGGCGGACGGCGTGGCCTTTCTGTGCGCGCCCGCGGCCGCCTTCATGACGGGGGTGATCCTGCCGATCGACGGCGGCTATCTGGCGGCCTGAGGACTGCCGCGCAGGCGCCGACAGGCGTTTGCGCGGATAATGGCGAAGCCGTACGCCCGCAAGGCGCGGCTTCGCTTCCCCAGTTTTCCCGTCCGCCCACGCCACGCTTTCCGCCATGCAAGACACCCAGTCCGTTGCCAGACCGCCCGCCGCGCAGGTGGCGGGGACCGCCGCTTTTTCGAAGTTCATGCACGTGCTGCAAGTGGTGGCCGATACGCCCGAACCCATGACCGTGGCCGAGCTCAGCAAGGTCAGCGGCTATCCGCGGCCCACCGTCTACCGCACGGTGGCGGCGCTGGTCGCCGAGCGGCTGCTGGCCGAACATCCCGGCACCGGCAAGCTCACGCTGGGGCCGCGCCTGATCCAGTTGGCCAGCCGTAGCTGGGGGCGGTCGGAAATGCGCCTGGCGGCGGTCGAGGACCTGAAGCACCTGCGCGACGCCACCGGCGAAACCGTGCACCTGGCCGTGCCCAACGGCCCGCACATGGTCTATATCGAAAAGCTGGAAAGCCCCAGCGTCGTGCAGATGAATTCGCGCATCGGCACCAATGTCTGCATGCACTCCACGGCGGTGGGCAAGGCCTACCTGGCCATGCTGGACGAATCGGCGCTCCAGGCCGTCCTGGACCTGCTGCCGCAACCCTTTGCCCTGCATACGCCCAACACGGTGAAAGACATGACGGACCTGCGCCGGCAACTGGACCGCGTGCGCGAACGCGGCTGGGCCGCCGACGAAGAAGAGAACGAGGCCGGGATCCATTGCTTCGGCGCGCCCATCTTCGGGCCCGACGGCAAGCCGGTGGCGGCCATCAGCGTCAGCACGCTGCGTTTCCGCCAGAAGCCCGACCCGGACGCCGCCTATGTGGCGCCCTTGCTGGAAGCCTGCCGTTCCATCACGCAGCGCATCGCCGGCAGCCCTATGCTGTCGGCCCGCGACGCGCTGTAGGGGCGCGGGGCCTCGCGGGCCCCGCAGCGCTCATTCAGGCTGGATGCCCGCCTTCTTGATGATGTCGCCCCACTTCTTCGATTCGGCCTGCTGGAACTGCGCCAGCTCGTCCGGCGTGGAGGTGGCGGGATCGGTGCCCGTCTGCGAGTAGAACTGCTTGGCGGGCGCCGTCTGCGTGGCTTTCACCAGCAGTTCGTTCAGGCGCTTGACCACGTCGGGCGGGGTTCCGGCCGGCGCGTAGGCGGCGAACCAATAGCCCATCTCGTAGCCCGGCACGCCCGATTCGGCGATGGTGGGCACGTCCGGCGCCAGCGCCGACCGCGCTTGGCCGGTCACGCCCAGGGCGCGCAGCTTGCCCGACTTGACCTGGGGCAGGCCGGTGGCGGTGTCGGTGATCATCATGTCGATCTGGCCGCCCAAGAGGTCGGTGATCGCCAGCGGGTTGCTCTTGTACGGCACGTGCAGCAACTGGATATTGGCCATCTGCTGCAGCAATTCCCCCGCGATGCGGCTGCTGGAACTGCCGCTGCCGAAGCTCAGCTTGCCCGGCTGCTGCTTGGCTTGCGCCAGGAATTCGCTCACCGTCTTGGCCGGGGAATTGGGATTGACCACCATGATCTGGCCGCCTTTGCCCAGCAGCGTCAGCGGCGCGTAGTCCTTGACCGGGTCGTACGTCAGGCTTTTGTACAGGTGTTCATTGGCCGCGTGGGTGGTGTTGGTGGTGATCAGCACGGTGTAGCCGTCGGGCGCGGCGCGGGCGCCGGCGGCCGCGCCTATCATGGCGCTGGCGCCGGGCTTGTTCTCGATGACGACGGCCTGGCCGGTCTGTTCAGTCACGCCCTGGCCGATGGCGCGGCCGATCTGGTCGGTGGCGCTGCCCGCCGTGAACGGCACGATGAAAGTGATGGGCTTGGCGGGGAATTGCGCCAGGGCCGGCAGGGGTAGGGCGGCGGCCAGCAGCAGGGCCAGGCGGCCCTTGAAAGCGATGCGCATGTGTGTCTCCTGTGGTGTTTTTTATAAGAACTGCGGAATCAGGCGGCCGCGGGGCGGTCGCCGGGTATGTCGGGCAGCCGGCTGGCCAGCGCGGGGCTGACCTCCACCGTCATGTCCAGCAATCGGAAGGACAGGCTCTTGCCGTGGGTGTCCAGATTGAGGGCGTCGTTGACGCCGCCGTCCAGCACGCCTTCCAGCACGAAGTTCATGGCGTGCAGGGTGGGCAGCAGGTAGCGGGTGACGCGCCGCGGGTGGCGGTAGGCGAACCAGGCCGCGACGCGGGCCTCGGTCGCCTGCGCCTCCAGCACCGCGTAGCACTCGGGGTCCCAGGCGATGAGGCTGAGGTTGGAGATATCGCCCTTGTCTCCCGAGCGGCCGTGGCCCAGGCGGTACAGGGGGACGGAAATCAGGTCGGGGCTCATTGCGCGGCTTCCTCCAGGAAGGTCCAGCCGCTGGGCACGGCGGCGCGGGGCAGGGTGCAGGACATCATGTTCAGCCGGGGGCGCAGCGCGGTGCGCACGCCGCCGCCGCCGGCCGGGCCGCAGGTATACAGCGCGTTGACCTCGCGCAGCACGCTCTCGGCCAGCTTGCGGTCCAGGTGTTCCGTGGCGATGCGCAGGCGCACGTCGCGCGCATGCCCCTCGGGCAGGGCGCGGCGCAATTCGCCCGCGTCGTCGGCCAGGATGCTGATGGCGCCGATCAGGTCGGCCCGCAGGCGCAGCGCCGGGTCCACGCGCTTGCGCACGATGTCGGCGGCCAGCCGGGCGCGCGCCTCGGCCTGCACGCCCGCATAGGAAATCTCGGCCTCCGCCAGCCAGCCGCCGCGGTAGCACACGTTCACCTTCAGTTCATCGGGCCGCGCGTGGCCGGTGATGCCGCGCACCGCCACGCGGTCGGCGCCCAGCTCGGCCACCGTGGCGCGGCTCAGGTCCGCAACCACGTCGGGCGTCAGATAGCGCGCGGGGTCGTGCACTTCGTACAGCAGTTGTTCCTTGACCGTGCGCGCATCGACCATGCCGCCCGTGCCGTCCGCCTTGCCGATGACGAACTCGCCGTCGGCGTGGATCTCGGCGATGGGGAAGCCGGCGGCGTGCACATCCGGCACGTCCTTCAAGCCCGGCACGGCGAAGTAGCCGCCCGTGACCTGCAAGCCGCACTCCAGCATGTGGCCCGCCATGGTGGCGCGGCCCAGCCGGGGCCAGTCGTCCAGGCTCCAGCCGAAGTGCGCCAGCGCCGGCCCCAGCGTGAGGGAAGGGTCCGCCACGCGGCCCGCCACCACGACCTGGGCGCCGGCGGCCAGCGCTTCGGCGATCTCGGCGGCGCCCAGATAGGCATTGGCGCTGACCACGTCCAGCCCGTCCAGGCTGGCGCCCAGGCGCTGCCGCAGCAGGTCCCGCTGCGCGGCGCTGGCCAGCGCGTCGCCATGCACCACGGCGATGCGGGGCGCGGGCAGGCCCTGCTCGCGGGCCAGCGCGGCGATGCGCCGGGCGGCCGCGGCCGGGTTCGCGGCGCCGAAGTTGCCGACGATGCTGATGCCGTGCCGCAGGCAGTCGCCCAGCACCGGCCCCACCAGTTCGTCCAGCAGCGGCTCGTAGCCGCGTTCGGGGTCGTCGTTGCGGGCCAGTTGCGCCAGCGCCAGCGTGCGCTCGGCCAGCGTTTCGAAGATCAGCGCGCCGCCGCCGCGGGCGGCCAGCGTGCGCACCACGGCCGCGGCGCCGTCGCTGCGGTCGCCGGAAAAGCCGGAGGCGCAGCCGATGAACAGGGGAGATTGGGACATAGAGGGCTAGGGCCTGTGCCGGGAGCCGGCGTACGGACTCACTATAGGCACCGACGGATGATCAGTAAAATAGAAAGATCGGATCAATTCATAGAGAAAAGCCATGAATCTGTCTGCCCGCCAACTGCGCGCGTTCGTGGCCCTGGCCGACGAGAAGCACTTCACGCGGGCGGCCCAGCGCTGCCACCTGACGCAGCCCGCCTTCAGCGCCGTGATCCGGCAACTGGAAGACAGCGCCGGCCTGCGCCTGTTCGACCGCAATACCCGGAACGTGGAACTGACCGCCGAAGGCCGGGTGCTGGACGCCACGGCGCGCCGGCTGCTGGCCGACATGGAGCTGGTCATGGACGACCTGCGCGACCACGCCGCGCGCCGTCGCGGACGCGTGGCCCTGGCCGCCTTGCCGTCCCTGGCGGCGGGCTGGCTGCCGGGGCTGCTGGCCCGCTTCCGCGAGGCCCACCCGGGGATCGTGGTCGACCTGCGCGACGCCTTGCTGGATCCCTGCCTGGACATGGTGCAGGGCGGGCAGGTCGATTTCGCGGTGGCGTCGCGGCGCCCGGACATGAACGACCTGGACAGCGAATTCCTGCACGCCGACCGCTACTACCTCGTATGCCGCGCCGACCATCCGCTGGCGGATGCCGGCAAGGTCCGCCTGCGCGACGTCCTGCGCTATCCCGTGATCCAGCTTGCGCGCGGCAGCAGCGTGCGCAAGCACCTGGACGCGGCCTTCGGCGCCGACGCGCCCGCGCCGGTGTTCGAGGTGGAACATTTGGCCACGGCCACCGGCCTGGTCCGGGCAGGCCTGGGCATCTCGGTCGTGCCCGCGATGACGCTGTTCCATTTCGGCGGCCCGGACCTGCGCATCGTGCCCCTGGCCGGCAGGGCCCTGACCCGCCCGCTCTACCTGGTGCAGCGCAAGGGCCGCACACTGTCCGTCGCCGCCCAGGCCCTGTACGACCTGCTGCGCGAACACCGGGGAGATATCGACAGGCCGGGCGGCGTCAACGCACCGTCTGGCGCCGGCCCACAGCTAGTGTCTGGCACCCGACCCATAGCTAGTGTCTGACACCCGTCCACCGCCCGTCACCCCCAAGCACCGCCACAAGGGTGTCTGACACCCCCCGAACCCTCAATATCCGGCCCCACCCAACAATCCAGCATCCGCCCTACGGCATCCCGGTACTTTCGCAAACGTCTATTGCTGTTTAAACTTCGATAGTTGTAGCTTCTATCCGTCATCTGAAGGATTCCGCCCATGAGCAAGCAAATCATCCATACCGACACCGCGCCCGCCGCGGTCGGCCCTTACTCGCAAGCGGTTGCCGTAAGCGGCACCAAGACTGTCTACCTTTCCGGCCAGATCGGCCTGGAGCCCGGCACCGGCGACCTGGTTTCCGAAAACTTCGACGCCCAGGTCCGCCAGGCGTTCGCCAACATGCAGGAAGTCATCAAGGCAGCGGGCGGCACGCTGGACAACGTGGTCAAGCTGACCCTGTTCCTGACCGACCTGGGCAAGTTCACGGCCGCCAACGCCATCATGGCCGAGATCATTCCCCAGCCGTTCCCGGCGCGTTCCACCATCGGCGTGGCCAGCCTGCCCAAGGACGCGCAGTTCGAAGTCGAGGCCATCCTGGTCCTCTAAGGCGCACCCACGACGTTTCGAACATAGGGGTCCGTTCCTTCATGCCGGCTGCGGCCGCGGCTTCCAAGCGACCCGGCGCCGACACCAAAGGCGCCGGCAAGGCCATGACGGATACGGAGCGCAAGCTCCGTAACCTGGGCCTGGTGCAGCCCGAAGACTTCGTGCTGCACCTGCCGCTGCGCTACGAGGACGAAACCCGCGTCGTTCCCGTCAGTTCGCTGCGGCCGGGCCTTCCGGCCCAGGTCGAAGGCGAGATCACCAAATCCGAGGTGCTGTACCGGCCTCGGCGCCAGCTTACCGCCACCCTGGCGGACGACAGCGGCGAACTCCAATTGCGCTGGCTGAATTTCTACCCCAGCCAGCAAAAGCAGGTCAGCGTGGGCAAACGCCTGCGCGCCCGCGGCGAAGTGCGCGGCGGCCTTTTCGGCCGCGAAATGGTTCATCCCCGCATGACCAGCGCCGACGCCCCGTTGCCCACCGCGCTGACCCCCGTCTATCCCAGCACCGAAGGGCTGCCCCAACTGACCTTGCGCCGCGCCATCGCGCAGGCGCTGGACCGCGCCGACCTGTCCGACACCCTGCCCGACGAGGCGCGCGTCCGCTACGACCTGCCGCCATTCGAGCCCGCCATCCGGGCCTTGCACACCCCGGCCCAGGGCGAATCCGAAGCGGCCCTGCTGGACCGCGTGCATCCGGCCTGGCGGCGCATCAAGTTCGACGAACTGCTGGCCCAGCAACTGTCGCTGGCGGCCGCCCGCGCCGCGCGCCGCATCAAAGAGGCCGAGCCGCTGCCGGTGCGCGCCGAGCCCGGCGGCCTGGTCGCCAGGCTGTATGAGGCGCTGCCGTTCAAGCTGACCGGCGCGCAGGAAAGAGTGGTCCAGGAAATCGCCGCGGACCTGGCCAAGCCGTATCCCATGCACCGCCTGCTGCAGGGCGACGTGGGCAGCGGCAAGACCGTGGTGGCGGCCATCGCCGCGGCCCAGGCCATCGCCGGCGGCGCCCAGGTGGCGCTGATGGCGCCCACCGAAATCCTGGCCGAGCAGCACTTCCGCAAGCTGGTGTCCTGGCTGCAGCCGCTGGGCGTGAACGTGGCCTGGCTGAGCGGCAGCCTCTCGGCCAAGGCGCGCCGCGAAGCCGCGGCGGCCGCCGCCGACGGCAGCGTGCAACTGGTGGTGGGCACCCAGGCGCTGATCCAGGACCACGTCGAATTCCATCGCCTGGGCCTGTCCATCGTCGATGAACAGCACCGCTTCGGCGTCGGGCAGCGCCTGGCGCTCACGCGCAAGGGCGAAACCGTGCGCGGCCGCATCGTGCCGCACCAGCTCAACATGAGCGCCACGCCCATCCCCCGCACGCTGGCCATGACCTTCTTCGCCGACCTGGACGTTTCCGTCATCGACGAACTGCCGCCGGGGCGCACGCCGGTCGTGACCAAGCTGGTCTCGGACGCGCGGCGCGAAGAAGTCATCGCCCACATCGCCCAGGCCGCGCGCGGCGGGCAGCAGGCCTATTGGGTCTGCCCGCTGGTCGAAGAAAGCGAAGCCCTGGAGCTGCAGACCGCCGTGGACACCTACGAGGGCATGCGGGTGGACCTGCCGGACCTGCGCATCGGCCTGGTGCACGGCCGCCTGCCGCAGGCCGAGAAAGCCGCCGTGATGCAGGCGTTCCGCGACGGCGAGATCGACCTGCTGGTGGCCACCACCGTCATCGAAGTCGGCGTCGACGTGCCCAACGCCTCGCTCATGGTCATCGAACACGCCGAGCGCTTCGGCCTGGCCCAACTGCACCAATTGCGCGGCCGGGTAGGGCGGGGCACCGCCGAATCGGTCTGCGTGCTGCTGTACCAGACCCCGCTGTCGCAGGTGGCGCGCGAGCGCCTGCGGGCCATGTTCGAAACTTCCGACGGCTTCGAGATCGCCCGGCGCGACCTGGAACAGCGCGGCCCGGGCGAATTCCTGGGAACCCGCCAGTCCGGCATGGCGCTGCTGCGCTTCGCCGACCTGGAAACCGACGCCGCCATCGCCGAGGACGCGCGCGATGCCGCCGTCTGGCTGCGGGCCGAACACCCGGCGGCCGTCGAAGCCCACCTGGCGCGCTGGATGCGCGGGCGCGAGGATTTCCTGCGCACATGACCATGCAGCCAGCCAGCCACCTTTGTTTATCGAACGCCGGCGATACCGCCGGCGCACAACCCGCGGGGGCGTAGTCCACCATGACTCTCACCGAACTCAAGTACATCGTCGCGGTAGCGCGAGAGCGGCATTTCGGCCGGGCCGCCGAAGCCTGTTTCGTCAGCCAACCCACGCTGTCGGTCGCAATACGCAAGCTGGAAGACGAACTGGGCGTCACGCTCTTCGAGCGCGGCGGCGCCGAAGTCGGCGTCACTCCCATCGGCCAGCGCATCGTCGCCCAGGCCCAGAAGGTGCTGGAAGAGAGCGCCAGCATCAAGGAAATCGCGCGGCAGGGCCACGACCCATTGGCGGGGCCGCTGCGCGTCGGCGTCATCCATACCATCGGCCCGTACCTGCTGCCCAAGCTGGTCCCGGTGCAGATCGGACGCACGCCGCAGATGCCCTTGCTGCTGCAGGAGAACTTCACCGTCCGCCTGGTCGAGCTGCTGCGCCAGGGCGAAATCGACTGCGCCATCATGGCCTTGCCGCTGCCCGAGGCCGGCCTGGTCATGCAGCCGCTGTACGACGAACCCTTCGTCGTCGCCGTGCCCAACGACCACGAGCTGTCGCGCCACAAGGCGATCGACGCGCAAGACCTGAAGCAGCAGACCATGCTGCTGCTGGGCAGCGGCCATTGCTTCCGCGACCAGGTGCTGGAGGTCTGTCCCGAACTGTCGCGCTTCTCGGCCGCCAGCGACGGCATCCAGCGCACCTTCGAAGGCTCCTCGTTGGAAACCATCCGCCACATGGTCGCGGCCGGCATCGGCGTCACCGTCCTGCCCGTAACCGCCGTGCCCGAACACCCGCCCTCCAACAGCCTGCTGCGCTACCTGCCGTTCGAAGGCCAGGTGCCCGAACGCCGCGTGGTCCTGGCCTGGCGCCGCAGCTTCCCCCGCCTGGCCGCCATCGAAGCCCTGGCCCAGGCCGTCTACGCCTGCGAACTCCCGGGCGTCAAGATGCTGACCGAGGAAGTCGCCGCCGCCCAGGACTGACCCCGCACAAATACAAGCCTCTGGTACCCGTAAGACAGGCGTACGACAGATGTCAGACACGTGTCAGACACCCCTACGAGACCCGCCACCGCTTACAACGATGTCCCCGGGTGTCTGACACCAACCGCAGCAATGCCATTATTGGGGTGTCAGACACTCGGGAAGCACCCGGGAATACTGAAAGCCATTCCATACGGGTGTCAGGCACCTGGCATCCTGCGGCATCTTCCACCAACCCTTGAGCCTCATCAAAAACCCCCATCCTTATTGACGCGAACCTCAAGCAACCCCTCAATTCCCCACAGTTGCGGTGGTATCCTTATTTCGCACTTTCATCCATAGGAGCTAGCAATGGCCAAGTCCACCAAGAAGACCTCAAGCGTTCCGCGCATCAACATCGGTATCTCGGACAAAGACCGCGCCGCTGTCGCCGGTGAACTGTCCAAGCTGCTGGCCGACTCGTACACCCTGTACCTGATGACGCACAATTTCCATTGGAACGTCACGGGGCCCATGTTCAACACGCTGCACCTGATGTTCATGACGCAGTACACGGAAGAGTGGAACGCGCTGGACAGCATCGCCGAACGTATCCGCGCCCTGGGCCACTACGCGCCCGGCACCTACCGCGAATTCGGCAAGCTGTCGTCGATTTCCGAGCCGGACTCGGTGCCCGAAGCCCTGGAAATGGTGCGCCTGCTGGTCACCGCCAATGAATCCGTCGCCAAGACCGCGCGCGCCGCGTTCGAAAAGGCCGACACCGCCAACGACCAGCCCACCGCCGACCTGCTGACCCAGCGCCTGGACGTGCACGAAAAGAACGCGTGGATGCTGCGTAGCCTATTGCAATAAATAGGTGTTGCACTTCGCTTACAATAGCCGGCCGTCTTCCCCTCCCAGGGGAGACGGCCGGATCTTTGTGAACCCTGACATTGGCCGCCGACAGGCGGCCATGTCTATGCGACGTGCCAAAGAAAACGCCCCAGACACCGCCTTCTGCCATCTTCTCGTTTGCCGCGCCCTGGCTGCGCTGGCTGCGGGCGCCGGTGTGGGTGCTGGCGCTGGCGACCGAAGCCAAATCCTTCAAAGACAATCCCATCATCGGCAGCCCCCGGCTGAACCGGGCCGGCCTGCACATCGCGCGCGTCCGCTTGGCTCACCGCATGGCGGATTTCCGGCGCAGACGGCTCCGACACCTGCTGAGCGAGCAGGACCGCCTGGACTTCGACCGTAACGGATTCATCGTCAAGCCCGACTTCCTGCCGCCGGCCGTCCTGGCCGCGGTGGAGGAGGAGCTGGCCCGGTCCCCGGGCCAGGCGCGCGAAATGACGCAGGGCGACACCATCACCCGCCGCATGTCGCTGGACGCCGGCATGCTCAAGCGCATGCCCGCCTTGCGGCAAATGTTGCAGGGAGAACAATGGCTGGGGCTGCTCAGCTACGCCAGCTCGTTCCGCTGCCACCCCATGAACTACCTGCAGACCATCCTGGCGCGCGTGCGCCAAGCCCAGCCCGATCCGCAGACCCAACTGCATTCCGACACCTTCCATCCCACGGTCAAGGCCTGGCTGTTCCTGACGGATGTGGGGCCGGACGACGGACCCTTCGTCTACGTGCCCGGTTCGCACCGCATCAACCGCCGCCGCCTTGCCTGGCTGCGCCGCCAGTCCATGGAAGCCGGCAGCCTGGACCGCCTGAGCGCGCGCGGCTCGCTCCGGGTCACGCGCAAGGCGCTGCGCCGCATGGGCTATCCCGAGCCGCGAGCCTTTGCCGTCAAGAAGAACACCCTGGTCGTCGCGGACACGTCCGGCTTCCACGCCCGCGGCGAAAGCCGGCACGCGTCCACCCGCATTGAAATCTGGGGCTACGGCCGCCGCAATCCCTTCCTGCCCTGGACAGGTTGGGACATCCAGGGCCTGCCCGGCCTGAAGGGCCGGGTCGTTCCCCTCTATTGGCGCGCCCGCGACATCGGCGAATCCCTGGGCCTGCGCCGCAACCCGTGGCGCCGGGTTCCCTTAATCAAGACACCTCATGAATAGCACCGAAGCCCGAGAGCCCGGTTTCCCGCGTTGCGTGCTGATCACCGGCGCGACAGGCGGCATCGGCGGCGCATTGGCCCTCGAATACGCCGCCGCCGGCGCCAAGACGCTCATCCTGCAAGGCCGCAACGCCGACCGCCTGCGCGAACTGGACGAAGCCTGCCGCGCCCGCGGCGCGCGCGTCCTCACGCAGGAACTCGACGTGCGCGACCACGACGCGCTGATGGCCTGGCTGGCCGCCGTGTGCGAATCCGAAATGCCGGAACTCGTCATCGCCAACGCCGGCGTCAACATCAATACCGGCCCCCAGCACCAGGGCGAAGACTGGGCGGACGTGCACCGCCTGCTGGATGTCAACGTCAAGGCCGTCTTCGCCACCGTGCATGGCGTGCTGCCGGCCATGCGCAAGCGCGGCCACGGCCAGATCGCCCTGGTCAGCTCCCTGGCCGCCTGGCGTGGCCTGCCGGAAACCCCCAGCTACAGCGCCAGCAAGGCGGCAGTCAAGGTCTATGGCGAAGCCATGCGCGACGCCCTGGGCGACGAAGGAATCCGCTTCAACGTCATCATGCCCGGCTACGTCGAATCCCAGATGTGCTTCGACATGCCCGGCCCCAAGCCCTTTCTGTGGAAAGCAGACAAGGCAGCCCGCGTCATCCGCCGCGGGCTGCAGGCCAATCGCGCCCGGATCAGCTTCCCGTTCCCCTTGAACCTGGGATGCTTCCTGCTGTCGGTCATCCACCCCGCGGTATCGGGATGGATATTGAAAAGGCTGGGCTACGGTGATTGAGGCGTTCTGGATACCGCTGCTGCCGCCTTATCTGATCGGATTGGCCTTGTCGTGGGCGATCGAGGCCATGCTGACGCCGCGCCCCGTCGCCCCTTGGCGCCGGCCCGCCGCCGCGATCGGCGTGCACGTGGGCGTCTGGACGCTGGCCTTCGCCCTGGAACTGGCCCTGTTCCGGCGGCCATACTTCGGCGTGGCCAACGTGCTGGCCATCCAGTTGCTGATCGTGCTGGTCAGCAACGCGAAATACCAGGCCTTGCGCGAACCCTTCGTCTACCCGGACTTCGAGTACTTCACCGACGCGATCAAGCATCCCCGGCTGTATTTGCCTTTCTTCGGCCTGGCGCGCGCGCTGGCCGCCGGAGGAGGGTACGGCGCTGCCCTGTGGGCCGGGCTGGCGCTGGAAGACTCGGTTACGGCCGGCGCGGGGATATGGCTGGTGTCGTTCGCGGAATTGCCGCAGGAACATATGTTTGATCCAACGGCGCCCCTCATGCCGTTCTTCGCCCATACCTTCGGACTAGCTGTCGCCGGCCTGGCCTTGGCCATGCTTGCGGGCAAGCGCAATCCCGTCGACTTCGACGCCTCCGCCGACCTGCGCCGCCTGGGCCTGGTCGCCGCCTTGTGGGCCTACGGTCGCAGCGAACGGCAACCCACCGCCGACCTGCGCAGCAGTGCCCCGTTCGCCACAGCCAAGCCGCCAGCTACCTTGCCGGACCCGCTGCCCGACCTCGTCGTCATCCAAAGCGAATCCTTCTTTGACGCGCGGCGCGCATACCCGCAGCTACTGCGCCAGGACATCCTGGCCAACTTCGACCTGCTCAAGTCGGAAGCGGTCGCCCACGGCCAATTGAAGGTCGCCGCGTGGGGCGCCAACACGGTGCGCACCGAATTCGCGTTCCTCAGCGGCATGAGCGCCGAGACCCTTGGCATCCACCAATACAACCCGTACCGCAAGCTGGCGGGGCAGGGCTTCCCCACTATCGCGTCCTACCTGCGGGGCCTAGGCTATCGCACGGTCTGCGTGCACCCGTATCACCGGAGCTTCTATCGCCGGGACAAGGTGCTGCCCTTGCTGGGATTCGATGAATTCATCGGCATCGAGGCGTTCCAGGACGCGAAGCGGGATGGTCCTTATGTGGGGGATCGGGCGCTGGGCGAGTATGTAGCCAGGATGTTGCAGCAGGAGTCGGACCGGCCGGTGTACGTGCATGTGATCACCATGGAGAACCACGGGCCGCTTCATTGGGAGAGGGTTGATCCGGACGACGTGGCAGACGTGCTCAAGGGGCCGATGCCGGAGGGGTGCCGAGACCTGGTGGCCTATGCTCGGCATCTGCGGAATGCGGATGCGATGTTTGGAGAGATGAGGCGGGTCTTGATGGGGAGGGGGCGGTCGGCGGGCTTGTGCGTCTTTGGTGATCATGTGCCGATCATGCCGGGGGTGTATGGGGCTTTGGGGGAGGTGGAGGGAGCGACGGAATATGTGGTTTGGCGGGGGGATAGGTGCGTAGTGGGGAAGGATATGTCTGAGGATGTTGCCGCACTCGCGCGTGTGAACTTGATGATGGCGCGATCACTTGAACAATAGTCCATCGGCCACTACACATGACCCGCCTCAGAGATCCACGAAGGCTATAGGCTCAACTCATGTACATTTTGAAATAAAATGCGGAACTTTATTTGATACCAGACGGTTAATGTAACAGCCTGAGCAGCAATTGCCGGTACAATTCCGGCGCCACCCAGGAAAAACTCATTGAAATGTGAACGAACGCAAAAGTTCACATGATATTTGCTGCATTCTGTAATACAAGTCAACATTAGATGATCAATTTCGAAAAACTGAAGTCGAAACGCCTCTTCGTGTGGGTAGTTGGTGTTCCGATGATTTTGGCGCTCCTGTATTACAGCTTGTTCGCGTTGGACCGCTATGTCAGCACAGCGCAAGTCGCCGTCCGTCAGGTTGGCAATAGTGAGGCGCCTCAAATTCCTGGCTTAGCGGTCATGCTAAGCGGACTTAATCCGACATCGCGCGAGGAAACGCTCTACCTCCGCGAGTTCCTGACCTCACAGGATATGCTGAATGTCTTGCAGCAAAAGATCAATTGGTCGGAGCATTATGCTGGGCGCTGGCGAGATCCGTTGTATTGGCTGTCCGGCGATGCTCAGCGAGAAGATTTGCTTGAATACTACCGTCGGTTGGTTACGGCACACTTTGACGAGCAGACAGGACTTCTTAGTGTAAGCGTTGAAGCGTTCGACCCAAGATTCGCTGAAGAAGTGCTGAAGGTCATGCTTGGCGAGAGTGAACGTTTTGTGAATGAACTATCTCACCGCATGGCGCGGGAGCAGATGACGTTCGCTCAAAGTGAATTGGCCAAGGCCCGCGCTGCTTATGAGGAACGGCGGGAAGATATGCTCGCGTTCCAGAGTAACAACAGTTTGTTGGACGCAGAGGCAACCGCTAAAGCTCGGGCTGACATCATTGCGGAACTGGAAGCCAATCTGACGAAAGAGCGGACTACGCTAAAAGGGCTACAAGCGACATTAAGTGCGAATACGCCGCAGGTCCGTCAGCAACGAAACCGAATTCAAGCATTGGAACAACAGCTCGCGGCAGAAATTCAACGGCTAGTATCGCAAAAGGATGGGGATAAACTAAACGTCGTAGCGTCGCGTTACCGAAATCTGACCATAGACGCTGCTATTGCAGAAGAGGCGTACAAGTTTGCTGTAAGCTCGGTGGAGTCTGCGCGTATAGAGGCAAGCAAGAAGCTGCGTAGCCTTGTTACGGTTGTGTCGCCCAATGTTCCGGATAGGGCCGTGCATCCAGACCGCACATACAACCTGATCACTATATTTATCGCATTGCTGCTGCTTTATGGCATTGCCAGATTTGTGATTGCCACAATTGAAGATCACCGCGATTAATCATTGGCAACTTTGAAAATGACAGTTATTTCTTCTCGTTTGATTCTTGCCACGTCGGCCGCGTGCCTATCGTTGTTGGTCGCCGGATGCGGTAGCTTATTATCAGCGGCAGGGCCATCGCGCCATGCGGTAATGACAAGCGATGATTCTCAGGATTACACGCTTATTGACATCAATGCCGAGACGATCGCGCCTTATATGCGGGTACCCGAATCGGATCTGGATTCGACAGTGGCATTGCCCACCGTGCCCGAGGTTCGGCTGGTGCCGGGCGATGTGTTGCGCGTGATGATCTCAGATAGTGCGGCCGAAGGCGCGATTTTTGCGCCTTTAGCCACGGGAGGCACTGTCTTCGAGAATGTGCGGGTGGATAGTAGGGGAACTATATCGTTGCCTTATGTTGGTCGAGAGAAAGTGGCTGGCAGGAGTCCGACTGAAGTTGAAGCGGTCATTCGAAAGAAACTCAAAGGTATTACAAGTGATGTTCAGGTTCAAGTTGCACTGACAGGGGATCTATCCGGGTCTGTACTGGTTGCAGGTGCCGTCAAGACTCCGGGCAGATTTTCTGCCTTGCAGGGACCGTTAACCCTCTTGGATGCTATTAATCAAGCTGGTGGACCGCTTCTTGAACCCCATCTTATCCGTGTTGTTGTACGTACCGGGAAAAAATCTTATCAATTCAATTATCAAGATCTTTTATCCGGGAAGAACCAGGTCGTCCCGCCCGGCGCTGAGGTGGTACTTGAACGTGCGCGAAAGCGCTTCGTCGCGATGGGAGCGGTAGGAGACCCAGGCCTTCATGATCTGCCGTCAAATAATCCTAGCTTGCTAGAAGTATTGGGTACGGTGAAAGGCCTCAGCGAGGCGAAAGCGGATGCTGCTGGAGTATTTGTTTTTCGGTTGATGGATGAAAGGGACGCTGTTACAGGTAATTTAGTCCCTAAAGCCCAAGTGTTTAGGTTGAATCTAAAAGAGCCAGCAGCTATGTTCCTAGCCCGACAATTTTTGGTTCAACCTGAAGATGCAATTTATGTGACGAATGCAGCAGTGTACGAATGGCAGAAAATTATTTCTCCTATCGTACAGGTTCTGGTGTTAGGGCGCACAATCAACGGATTCTGACATGGAGCAGCGTTCCCCCTGGAAAATATCTCGTACCGTTATCTTTGCGCTAATCTTGCGAGAAATGCGCGGAAGATTCGGGGTTAACAGGTTGGGTGCCTTTTGGTTCATTTTTGAGCCGATCGCTCACGTGTTAGTGCTCATGACGGTATTTATTGTCATTCGAGGAAAAACTCTCCCTGGATTCGAGTACGCTGTTTTTTTGGTGACTGGTATCGTTCCATACATTCTCTTTAAGAATATAGCGCTTAAGGGTATGGAGGCGATAAATGCCAATAGGGCATTGTTTTCATATCGTCAGATTAAACCGTTTGATTCAATCGTGGCGCGGGCCATTGTCGAGTTTTCTTTAATGGCTTGCGTATATTTGGCGCTCAATTTTGGGTTGGGATTTTGGGGTGGTTTTGATGTGGCAATTCATAGCCCCCTACATTGGATGCTGGCGCTCAGCGTTGGCTGTGTCCTGTCTTTCGGGTTGGCATTGGTTTTATGTGTTGTCGCAGACGCTTTTCCGGAATTAAAGACATTTCTCAGAATAATGTTTCTCCCTCTGTATTTTTTGTCAGGAGTGATTCTTCCTTTATGGCTCCTACCTCAACAGATACTCGATTGGATGATGTGGAACCCGTTTCTTCATATTATTGACGAATTGAGGGTCGGGACATTCGAACACTATCCTGAAGTGGATGGAATAGATTTGTTTTATGCAGCGAAAATTTCATTGATTATGCTGTTCGTTGGAATGCTCTTGTATCGCACTCGTAGATTGCAGTTGGTTGCGATATAGGAGTGCGCAGAAATGATCGAGTTGAAGAATCTAACAAAGTCATATCGTACGAACGCGGGAAGACGGTATGTATTCAGAAATCTGAACTTGGTTATTCCGCCAAATAAGAATATAGCTTTGATAGGAAAGAACGGCGCTGGCAAGTCGACACTCATGAGATTGCTTGGCGGCCTTGATATGCCTGACAGTGGCAAAGTTGAAACGGCCAAGAGCATTTCATGGCCCGTAGGGCTATCGGGCGGCTTTCAGGGATCAATGACTGGGCGCCAAAACGTGAAATTTGTTTGCCGAGTTCACGGCGCAGAAGGGGCCGAGATGTCGCGTTTGGTCAAATATGTGGAAGATTTCGCGGAGATTGGAAACTACTTTGATCAGCCGGTGAAGACTTACTCATCCGGCATGCGTGCGCGAGTTGCCTTCGGTTTGAGCCTCGCGATCGATTTCGATTATTACTTGGTAGATGAGGCAATGTCGGTAGGAGATGCACACTTTCGAGAAAAGGCGGTGCAAGCATTTCGCGATCGGGTCGATCGAGCGAATATTATTTTAGTCACGCATGGTATGAGCCAAGTGCGGAGAATGTGCGATCTGATCCTGCTCGTTAAAAATGGCCAAGTACTTCAGTATGACGACATAGAGCAGGGTATCGCAGCATACCAAGCGGGTTAGTTTTATACCAACAGTTCGGAGATTTTGGTGAGGTTATTGACAGTTTTTGGAACCAGGCCCGAAGCCATAAAAATGGCCCCCTTGGTCAAGATGCTGGAACATGAGAAGGACTTCGAGAGTAAGGTTTGTGTCACCGCTCAGCATCGACAAATGCTGGATCAAGTTCTCAGCCTTTTCAGGATCTCCCCTGATTTCGACCTAAATGTGATGAAGCCGGGCCAAACGCTGGCTGGCATAACTTCCAATATACTGGCGTCCCTCACGCCGGTATTGGAGGAATACAAGCCTGATTTGGTGCTAGTTCATGGGGATACATCCACTACGTTGTGCGCCAGTTTGGCAGCCTTCTATAACAAGATTCCTATTGCTCATGTTGAGGCTGGCTTGCGGACAGGGGATTTATTGTCACCTTGGCCGGAAGAGGCAAATAGGAAATTGACAGGTGCATTGGCAAATATTCATTTGGCGCCCACGGCGGGCGCGAGGTCAAATTTGCTAGCGGAAGGTATTTCCGAATCACATATTCATGTGACAGGCAACACTGTAATTGACGCGCTACTCTGGGTAAATCAGGAGATTCAACGTGACAATCAATTGCGTGAAGACATGGCAGAGAAATTTTCCTTTCTTCGGGATCATGCGAGATTAGTGCTTATCACGGGGCATCGTAGGGAGAATTTTGGACAGGGGTTCGACGACATCTGCCAGGCGATCGCGGACTTGGCTTCGACATTTTCGGATGTTGATTTTGTATACCCCGTGCATATGAATCCGAATGTACGTGAACCCGTAAACCGGCTTCTCAGTGATTTGTCCAATGTACACCTAATTGAACCTCTTGAATATTTGCCTTTTGTTTACCTAATGGGCCGCTCTTACCTGATTCTTACTGATTCTGGCGGGATCCAAGAAGAAGCGCCTTCGCTCGCAAAGCCGGTTCTGGTTATGCGAAACACCACCGAACGTCCCGAAGGCATTCAGGCAGGGACGGTTCGTCTCGTGGGAACAGAGAGAGAAAAAATAATTAATAACGTAAGAATGCTGTTGGAGGATAAGGATGAATATTTGTCTATGAGCCAAGCTCACAATCCTTATGGCGACGGCAAGGCTTGTGAAAGAATTGTTGAAATCTTGAGAAATTGGAAATAGGTGGTCAATATGCAGAATTCAAAAATAGCTACGGTTTCAGTGGTTGGTCTCGGTTATATCGGCTTGCCTGCAGCTGCGATGTTTGCGTCGCGTAGAGTCAAGGTCATAGGGATCGATGTAAACCAGCATGCAATCGACACTATCAACAAGGGGAAAATTCACATCGTTGAGCCCGAGTTGGACTTACTCGTTCATGCTGCCGTCACCGAAGGATATCTACGCGCTACGAATAGTCCGGAGCCGGCCGATGCCTTTATCATCGCGGTACCGACACCATTCAAAGGCGACTATGAACCGGACCTCAGCTACATTAAGGCAGCGGCAACGTCCATTGCTCCTGTACTAAAAAAGGGCGATGTAATCATTCTCGAGTCAACTTCGCCGGTGGGCACCACGGAGAAGATGGTAGATTGGCTTGCGGAAGCTAGATCTGATCTGAAATTTCCTAAATCCGCGACCGATACCCCTGATGTTCACGTTGCGTACTGCCCTGAGCGGGTGCTACCCGGTCACGTCGTTCGAGAGCTCGTGCAAAATGACCGAATTATCGGTGGCATGACGGCAATCTGCAGCCAGCGCGCTGTGGATGTTTATCGGGTATTCGTAGATGGCGAGTTGCTCGTTACAGATGCTCGCACCGCGGAAATGAGCAAACTCACGGAAAATGCCTTCCGCGACGCGAACATTGCCTTTGCGAATGAATTATCGTTGATATGCGATCGATTGAATATTAACGTGTGGGAGTTAATCAAGCTCGCAAATCATCACCCGCGAGTGAAGATTCTACAACCGGGCCCGGGTGTAGGCGGGCATTGCATTGCGGTCGACCCATGGTTCATTGTGCATAGTGCGCCCGATGTTGCGAAATTAATCCGTCAGGCTCGCGAGACGAACAATTCAAAGCCACGTTGGGTAGAAGGCAAGGTAACAGAGGCGATACGTCAAGTCGCCGCCAGCCAGGGGATTGCCGAAACTGACGTTAAAATCGCATGCTTCGGATTGGCCTTTAAGGCGAATATCGATGATCTGCGCGAGAGTCCCTCACTAGACATCGTGTATACCCTTGCAAAAGATTATCGTGGTCAGATCGTGGCTGTGGAGCCGAATATTACGGAAGTTCCCAAGAGTCTTAAGGAATTGGGAGTTCAGTTGTACGATATGGGAACCGCGATTGACAGTTGCCACGTCATCGTGATGCTGGTGGATCACGCGGAATTCCTTGAGATTAAGCCGGAGCTTAGCGATGGTCAGATTTTGATCGATACCAAAGGTATTTGGCTTAAATAACAGCGTAGCTGCAGGATTTTTCACGAAAAAATAGGGGGGGGTTCCCCCCTATTTGATTTCTTGAAGTAAGTAGGAGATTGTTGTGTTCTTGATCAAGAAATTTAAAAAATATATTCGCGCTTTCTTGCTCTCAAGACGCAGGCGCACCTCAATAGTACGGCTCAACTCATCCGATCGCGATCTAAGTGAACGGAAGATTGTATTCAACTTGAAGCGAGATAACCCGCAAGAGGGTTTTATTGTGAGTGGGAAAATCTTGACCCAGGTTGATAATGCTCCAAAGGCCGCTATACTTGCGGTTAATCTATTTGATGCGGAAAATAAGAAGATAAATCCGGGAGATATTTTGACTGGATTTTCGGATTCAGCCAAATATGGGAAATATCGCTATCTTCCTGGGGGGGCGATGGGGCAGAAATTTCATTTACTTCTTCCTGTTCCAACGGAAACGCGAACCTTAAAGCTTGAAATTCACGCCAGAGCAGATTCCAATGCGATTCTTCTGGCTGGAGCCAAGGTGGAGCGCGTCACAGTTACCTCCGTAGCTGAAGTTGCTGATCTTGTTTCGAAAATAGATAATTTTATTGCTGATCGACCCAATCGAATGGCTTCAGACTTTTCTTTAGAAAAGGTAGAAGAGCTTATTCATAATTGGGGGAGCAAAACTTCGCAGTTTCAAAAATATTCACTATGCTCCAAGGCGTTTTCCCATTATGTTGATTTGAATTCCCCAATTGCTCCAATTGTGGGGTGGTGCGCCTACCGGCTAATGGCCGATTTCGACACAGCAAATAAAATCAGATCGCTGTTAGTAGAGCAGGGTTGTCTTTATATGCTTCGTGACTTTATTGACGAAGTGAACCAGGATCCGCCTTATGGCTGGAAGCATTCTTCAAGAAGGGTAGTGGCCGATATCCAAAAGTATGAGGACGGTTTTGATTTGCCCCTTTGCACACAACAATGCAAATACGAACCAAGTTCAAAAGTTTTTTATTTGCTGCACAATTCGCTTCCGTATAACTCGGGCGGCTACGCAACGCGTACTCATGGGCTCCTTACCGGGATAAAGAAGCTGGAAGGATACGTTCCTGCAGGATTTTCGCGGCCGGGTTACCCAACTGACCACAAAAAGTATATAAGTCAGGCATTGCCATCGGTGATTCCCCCGGTCGACGTTGTTGACGATATCGAATATTATCGGGCAAATCAAGCCACTCGGAAGAGCAGTCTTACTCTCGAAGAGTATGTCGAAGTTTTTGCGGGAGAACTAGAGCGTCACGGGCGCGAGCAGCGAGTAAGGCTCATTCATGCGGCATCGAATTATCCCAATGGCTTGGCGGCCAGTTTAGCTGCGCGACGCTTAGGCGTGCCATCAGTTTATGAAGTCCGAGGTCTGTGGGAAGTGACTCGGATGTCGAGACAAAAGCATTGGGAGCATTCCGATTACTGCAAATTCATGGCAAAAATGGAAGCTGAAGCATGCCGCCATGCAGACCATGTAATCACCATTACCGAAGCGCTGAAAGAATTGATGGTGGAGCGCGGGGTTGAACGAAGCAAGATTTCGGTTGTTCCCAACTGCGTGCATGTTGACCTATTCACGCCAACCGAAAAGAGAGATGCTGAACTTGTCGCAGAACTGAATATCGCTCCTTCTGATGTCGTAATTGGCTATATTGGTTCCGTCGTAAACTATGAAGGCTTGTATGATTTGCTGCGTGCGGGGCGAAAGCTACTTGATGACGGAACTACAAATTTCAAGATGCTCATCGTGGGGGATGGCGCGGTATTGGAAGGCCTTAAGGGATTGGCCGCTTCATTAAATCTAACGCGGAATGTCATTTTCACAGGGCGAGTGCCGCACTCCACGGTGAATCGTTATTATTCGTTGGTTGATATTACTCCATTTCCTCGTGAACCCTTCATGGTCTGCGAGATCGTCTCTCCGCTAAAGCCGTTCGAGGCTCTGGCTTGCGGGAAGGCGGTAGTGGTATCAAGTTGTGCCGCCCTGACAGAAATTATCGAAGATGGGGCAAATGGTATCGTCTTTAAGAAAGGCGAATACGAAGACCTTGCAAGTAAGCTGAATTTATTGATAAATGACCGAAACCTTAGAAAATCTCTCGGTGAGGCCGGCAGGGATTGGGTGATGAAACATAGGGACTGGAGCAACTCGGCTCGTATAGTCCAATCTATTTATAATAAGCTTTCCCACAATTAATATATTAGGGGACTGGTTGACGTATGATACCGCTCGCTTCCTTCTTGCATAGAATATTCCCGTACGGCGCTTATGACGACAGTGTTGATATCATTGTCAGTAAAAGATTATTTAAGCCACGGAATGATTGCGAGCCCTTTTTTTTGAAGTCGCCTATTGACTGGGAAGCTAAGGACCGTCTGGAAGACCGAAACTGGAGAATGCAGCTCCAAGGATGGACTTATTTTCATGCGGTCATGAATATCTTTGACGAATTTGTCGATAAGGACAAATTGGTGAGGGTTTTTCTTGAGATCTCGCGCGATTGGTATTCTGTTTATGGTAATGACGCAGAAGACATAAAAACGACGCGCATGCCGGATAGTTACGCCTGGTATGACATGTCAGTGGGCTTCCGCGCGCTAGTCATTGCCTTTTTTTTGGATCGAATCGACGCATACAAATTGAATGTCGAGAAGAATGATAGAGAATTTATCTGTGCAATTGCGCTGAAACATATTCGCCATTTAGCGAATGAAGCGATATTTAGCCTGAATAATCATGGGATCTTTCAGATTCAAGGGCTATTGGCACTATGCCAGTTAGTGGAGGGCGTAGACGATAAAGATGGCAAGATTGCATATGCCGTCCGACAAATGGAGGAGTTGGTCAAGACTCAATTCGATGCGAACGGCATACACCTGGAGCATTCTCCCCATTATCATTTTTATGTATGCTCGACTTTTGAAGCTGTTACCCAGACGGGCTGGTACGACAATAGTGAAATAATATCTAGCCGAATTTCAAAAGCGCTCGAGCGTAAACGATGGTTGGTGGACCCTCTCACAAGGCCGATATGTGTCGGCGACTCGATTTTGACCCCTCAACGTACGGTCAGTTTCCTGCAAGCGCCGGAAGACAGTGAAAATCAGGAGCCGATTATTAGTGATTTTGACGATAGCGGGTACGCTGTCGTTAGGTCGGCCTGGAGGACGGAGCCCGATGTGGCGTCTATGCTGTTCTTGACCGGTGCCTATCATTCAAAGTCGCACAAACATCGAGATTGCTTATCATTTGACTGGTTTGACAAAGGTGATCGGGTAATTTGTGATAGCGGTAAGTACGGATATCGAAGTGATAAGTATAGGAATTATTTTTTAAGCGCTCGGGCGCATAACTCAGTAGAAATTGAGAACTTCGACATAATTAAGATAAAACCGTATGGCTCTGTTGTTAAGGATATAAAGAAAATCAGCGTAGATGTTTATCGCATTTCGGCCGCACTTCATTATCCAGCAATCAATCACGAGAGGCAGGTCTACTTCAGTCCTGGACGTTGGGTAATCGTATGCGATAGCTTGACATTTCAACGCCCTAAGAAGTTTACTCAGTGGTTTCACCTTGCACCATCTTTGGACGTGAAGTCCATTACTGGAACCAGAGTTACTGCCTCAGACAAGAGTCGTACGCTAATTATCCAGTGCATGGACAAAACTATGCGGACGAACGCGTATCGAGGTGACGAGGTAGAGCTAAATGGGCTTGTCTCGGAGAAAGACTATAAATATGAGCCAGCCTGGGCTATCGGATTCTCTGCTACTGATAAACAACGTTTATTGATTACATCGTTGGCACTGGGAGAGGATGAAGATGGAGAGGCTCAAGAGTTTATAGTTCAAAGCATCCTTGGGGCTACCTCAGACGGTGAGGCGCCAACGTTGCCGTTCGGCGAAGTGGTGGCAAGTCAAAAAAAAGTCTCGGGCACAACAGATGGGGTCCAAGCCAATAATCCTCCCAGAATGCTTAAGGGGGTGCCGCATAGTTTGCTCCGTGCGGAGGAGGTGGGTGGGCTTAAGCTGAAGGATGGGGCGTCGACGTATATGGTTGAACTGAAGGGGCTAAAATTCCATTTCTACGCGAACATGGTGGGTTCACAGCCTCTGAAGCTCTTGTTGCCAGGTGCAATCAATAGGGAAAAGGGATTAGTTGACTTCCAACGACACAGTTGGGCGAAAGATCTTGGTGGCAATGTTATATCTTTCTCTGATCCCACGATTTCCGCCGACAACGATATTTCTATTGGCTGGTTTCAAGGCCGGGAGGAATCGTTTGCTGTCGATTCGCTTGAACAAATTATCGCGGGTATTCTTCGGGATAACTCTATATCCCAGTCAGCAGTGACTATTTTAGGATCTTCTGCTGGTGGATTTGTGAGTTTGAAGCTCGCGAATAGGTTTCCTGACGCACGCATAATAGCGATCAACCCACAGATCTTTCTGTATAACTATGTGCAGAGTCATTACGAGCGCATGATGAAGGCATGCTATCCGAGCCTTCCCATACAACAGGCAGCGGAGACTTACAGAGATAGAATTATTGTGGAGCCACCCTCAGAAAGTCGAAATGCTCCGATTTTTATAGTTCAGAATACGATGGATGATAGGCATTACGAATTGCATCTGAAACTATATCTTAAAGAGTTGAAGGACGATAGTTTTTCCATTTCCAATATAGCCTCGGTCGAGGAAAAGAAGGTGTCTGGCTTGAATGTTCTCTTGTACGAGGATTCTCTGCTGGGACATTCGCCTCCCAATAAAGAGACGACGTTGGAATATTTGAAAATTATTGATGCGTTGTGACGCGTTGAGTTGGCATGAGGCGAAAATAATGGTTTTCATTTCTGGCATGCAATGATTGGACCGCTCGCTCTATTGGGAATATAAAGGATCACATAAGATGAATGGATTGCCGTCGGTTGAGCATGTGCATTATCCGAGGGGTTTCATTGCGGGCGTAAAGCCTTGCATTGTTCCTTCGAATTATCATGAATTGCCAGACAGAGGTATTCATATATACCTGGAGCAGGGTACACTATTTGTCGAAGGTGAAAATGGTAGTGCTCATGTGATGGTATTCGGGTCGGTAGTTGATAATGAATCTCCTGACTGCCCGCCATCGGATATAGCTGAAAATTTGGCGCGAAACTTGTTGATGGGACGTGGGCGTCTCCTGAAAGCCTTAGCTTCTTTGGGAGGGCGTCATGCGCTTTTGTGCAAAGATGCTCAAGGCTATTTTATGGTCGGTGATGCGGGCGGCGCTCGTTCTATCTTTTATCATACGAATCATTATGGATTCATTGTCAGCTCGCACGCACGTTTGTTGGCCGACCAGATCGGCGCAGTCATATCGCCGTTCGCTGAGAACATCCAGGACCTTGGAAATACCTACCGGGCGCGGAATTGGCCTGGACGTCAATCGATGTTTCAGGGCGTTTTTCAGCTTACTCCTAATACTTCAGTTAATCTAAAGAATGGAAGAGTAAGTCGTTTTTTTGGAAAAGATAGGCCGTCCTTGAGAACGGCGAAAGAGGCTGCCGAGTTGGTGCATAAGTTGCTTTTGAACTCAGTAGCAGCCTTTTGCAAGCATTATTTGCCAGACCAAGATAAAGCACTAGTTTTTCTTACATCGGGTATCGATAGCAGACTGGTGGTTAGCTCTTTTAAATATAACTACCCAAAAATTGATGCTGTGACCTATCGCCTTGGAGACGTCCATGATAGCGATATGGAAATTGCAAAGAGGGTTTCTGAAACTTTAGGGTTTAAACATTATCAGCTTTATGGCGACAATGGATGCTCGGAGAATCTTCAGCAATGGTGTGAGATAAATGGAGCAAATGTTTATGTCGGTTCTAGAAAAGTGATTGAAGACGTTGTCGGCACTTTTTCAGGACGAGGATACCGCTATTCGATTCGCGGAAATTTGGGCGAAATATCTAGAGGTGTATTTTTGGCTAGGCCAGCTTTCGTTGACCAACCTGCTAGATTTATGGCCAGGAATTGGTTTAGAGGATCCGATAGGCATAAGGCGGTAATTGATTGCTTTCAAGATTTTGCAGATGCTATCGAAATGGAATCAGTGCAATGGCCACTAAGAGTTCTCTATTATTGGGAGCACAAGCATGCAACTTGGTTCGCATCAACTTTGAATGAAATGGACATCGCGTTCGACACCTATGTGCCGATGAATAGCAGAAATATTATTGAAGCGATGTGTGGTGTTTCCGAGGATGATCAAGAGAGTGATATGGTCCACAAAGAGCTGATATCGATCCTAAATAGGTCTCTGCTTGACTTGCCCGTTAATCCAGGAAAGTATAAGTGAATTATTAAGTGTTCATGCGATGGCTCAAGAGAGCCACGCATAGACATAACTTTAAATTCTGGCGTGTTATATGGTGCGTCTGGTTTAGAAATGCCTTAGCCTAAATAAATATTATAATTACGGCTATAAGCGAAGCTGAACCAAGGTAGCCCAATCCTAATTAAGGCAGGCCATCGATTCTCGTGGCCTGACCATCGCATAGTTATTATGACTATGGCGGCACCCCCATCTATCGAAGAACTATCGCTGGGAGTGTCGCGTGACGAACTACTTCAATTGATTCAGCCGATCAAGCGTGCTTTGGTACAAACGAACCATATACGCGGAATCAACAGCAGCTTTTGCAACGGCAGCTTTCGCGGCACTCTCGGCCTGTACAGAAAGGGAGTTATGACTTAATGCGCCGCCAAGCAGGGCAGCTTTAACGATTTCGATTGCAAGCGCTTGATTGGACAACGCGGGATTGGTCGGCTCTGATGCCATGGGTTTACCTGATGGATTTAAATGGAGCTATTATATTAACTTGATCATTTTTTTATGATGTAATTTATTTATACAAATAGCGTCAAATATGAGGGCGGCACATCAAAGAGCGGGTGGTTGTAATAATAGTTTGGCTTATTATATGCCTATTTTTCGTCTTATCAGCTCAAATCGGTTCTCCCACGAGTGAGCCTTTCTGACCTCCTCGGCGCCAGCACGAGCGCGTTCTTCATCTTGGCGAGAAGGGCCTTCTTTTAGAAGGCGCCTCAAAAGTTCACGGCACTGCTCCACGTCATGGACAACGTGACAGTATTCCGAGAAATATCTATCTACGGCTAAACTTGGGTTCGTTATTGCAATGCCACCACAGGCAATGATTTCCACCAAACGACGAGAATACATTGTTGGGGAATTTTCAATGGTATTCACGTTTAAGGATACTAGATTTTCGCGGTAGATTTTCCCGGTTTCCGCATAAGGTAGCGCGGGATTGACGGTTAAGCCCGGCAGGGGAGGATAGCGGTAGTTGGGTGAGGACCGCCCCGAATTGCGATCATAAATAGTTAAAGGCATCCCTACTTGAGCACATGCGTCGAACATCATATCCTGCCAAGTGCGGCGACGTTCATGTATATGCCGGCTGTAGCTGCCGACAAAATTTGCGGAACGGCGCTTGAAGTTAAAGCCGTCGAAGTAGTGGAATTTACTTTCTACCGCGAAGGGCAAAGATGCCACTGCGGCTTTCCCTTCAGTAGCTAACAGGTACTGCGGGATACAGTTTTCGTCAACAGTAAAAATATACTCAAATTGCTTAGCGCTATCGATAAATCGATCAAAATGAACCCCGTCTTCTTTGTTCCAGAAGACAGTGGGAATGCCAAGATCTCGTGCGTAGGCAACAACCTTGCGTAGAGCTTTATTCGTACGCTTTGGATAATCTGGATAGGCGGCGATTTTGTATTTCCAGCGTTCATGGCTACCCTGCCAAGCGGATTCTACGAATAGTAGGTCGGGTTTGCCCTGGCGAAGTGTCCACCGATAATTCCACGGAGTTACTTCGACGACACGCCAACGTTCCTTTAGGCAGGAACTTGTCAGAACGTCGGCGATTAACGCGATTTTCATGGATTGATGTTACCTTCGGCCTGTATAGTATTCAAGTTATATCCGTGGCGTGATACAGGCACGGGGAGTTCTGTATAAAGTGAGTTGGGATGAAGAAGGCGCGGCATGCTGTTCTTTACTGCCATATCGATTGCGATTGCGGAATAGAAGCCGCCGTTAATCTGGGTATGGTGAATGACGGTATCCCGGAAATTATGAAAAAATTTTCCGTCCGGGACTTTGCCCTCAGTCCAGAACTCGTCTAAATGTCCTTGAAAGGTTAGCCCCGGCAATGCATATAGGGCCCAGCCCAATGCGATAGTGGGGCGGCCATGAATAAGTGCAGAGCTTCCTACCGTGCTATTGACCGTGACAACCCCGTGTGTTGCTGTCAATAGGGCGGGGAGGTTGCCACTTTCCAGATAGAAGACACGTTCTGCGATGCCATAAGCGCTCGCGCGTTGCTTCAAAGCCTTTTCGTAATTTACTAGACCGGGATCCAACGGGTGGATCTTTACTGCTAGTCGGCTTTGTTTTGGAGCATGTATAGCGAAGGACTTGAGAACAGCATCTATGGCATGAGTCATGCTGTCAAATGGAGAGTGATGCACAATCTGTGCGTCGGAGTCGAGCTGTAACGGCAATAGATAGAACGGAGCTTGCTGCGCTTCAACAATGAGTTTGGCTTCTATTCGACGAGAACGCATGGCAAGACATTTGACACGTATTCCTCGAAAAATATAGCCAAAATATTCGGCAGCCGGTGTATACGGAACGTGGCTTCTCACTCCTCGATGGGCTATCGGGTTTAACCCGGCCCAAAAGTTATAACCCACATCGTAGACGGCACGCAGCCAGAACGGGGCAGCGAAAGCGTCACCATTGTCAAAGTGGGGCAGTGTTTTGGCCTGTGCCCGATACCAGCCGGGATCCCGTGGCAAACGTGAATGCGCATTTACCCCGTCGCGCTCCAGCGTAATCCAGAAAGGTCGAAAATAGCCTTCTTCGTAAACATGCACGCGGATCCCGCGTTGTCGCGAGAGTTCGATAGCTGGCCTGTGGACTGGGCGGCAGTCTCCAAAAAGGACAATATCGGTAATGCCGTGCTCATCGAACTCCCTCTGATAGAACGCGTCCAATTTGTCCATCGACCCACGGTACGCCACTGCATTGCCGGACCGCCAGTAGAGCGTGTCGCCTACCGTGAAGTTGACCTTGCGTACGTAATGCCCGGCCTTGCGGATAGCTCTTCCCAGCCTCCGAAAAAATGGCGACCTGACGCCCTGCAGAAACAGAAAGCGCTGTGTCTGAGTCATCGCGTCACCACAAAGCCGGCTTTCGCCCAGAGCGAGACTTTGTTCCACTGTCGTTGCCAATGCGTCTGCCGCGCCGGCGCGTGCATACCTTTGGAGAGCAGGAGATCGCGGGTCTGGATCAAGGTACGTAGTGTGGCTTCGCAGGTAGTGTAGCCATTGAGACACGCGTCGAAGTAGATCGGATAGTGCAGCAAAGCGCCGGCCACCAATTCGTCAAGGGTCAAGCTCCGTTCTCGGCGAGAAGGAGCAAGCCGGTCGGTGGTCAAGCCCCAGCCAGCATAAAACGGCGTTCCGTAGGTCGTTACCGGAATTCCGCGGAGAAGAGCGTCAAAGCCGCTCAGGGAAGTCATGGTATGAAGTTCATTGCACGCCTCGATGCAACTGACGATGGATGCATGGGTTTCGACGATATCGGCAAACTCCAACGCTTCCCGTTGGTGCAGGCGGCCAACGCGATTGTTGGCCATGACGTCCGGATGCGGTTTATAGACGATAAAGGCTTCTGGGGAGGCTTGACGAGCAGCGCGAAGCAATTCAAGGTTATTGCGCACATCTTGGCAACCGTAACGAACGGAGGCATCGTCCTCTACTTGGCCTGGTACTAGTAACGTGTACCGATCGCGGGCTTTCCAGGAGGGGGCAACGTTCGGTTCGACATTGTATTTTGTGAGGCCGTGCGTGACGATCAATTCCCGAACCTTACGCGCTCTGGTGCGGTCGACTTCTGTAAAGTCGCGCGTATTGAGCATGGTCTCGAGATCATTGGTCTGTCTGGGGTCGAAATACAGGCCTTGACTATCTAGTACGAGCGCCTTGGGGGGAATGAAGTCCGAGCCCAGCCCTACGGAACGTACAAAGCCGTCCTCCATTCGTACCAACTTTGCGCCGCTGTTTTGCGCTAAGGACTGCACGGGCGGAGGCGCGTCAGTGCCCCAGACCACCAGACGGTCCTGCGGGGTGGGGCTTAGTGCGGCAGCTGCAGCAAAGTCTTTCACGAAATGCGGATTTTTGCCGTTTGGGCGAAGGAAGGGACGCACATTGTCGGCTTTCCAGCGCCGGAAACCGATCGCTATGGTTCGGCCACCATGAAGGTAATACGCTCGGCGCTGTCGCGAAAGCCAGTCGATGGCGTCGAATATCGTACCGGCTTGACCCGTTTCGGGATTGAGGTAGCGGGCGTAGTGCATATAGGCTGCCGCGAACAATTCATCCACCGTGCGACGTTTGGTGCGTCGAGCACAGCTTATGGCGTCCTGAGTGCATCCCCAGCCGGCATACCAAGGAAGGCCAAAGCAATGGACGGGCAGCCCCCGTAGTAATGCCTCAAAGCCCAGTTGTGAGGTGACGGTGTAGACCTTATCAACGTGTTTTAGCAGACTTGCGGGTGATACTGCGTCGCGAAGTATGATGCAACGTTCGTCCGTAGGCTGGTCGGACAAGTATCCACGCTTGGCACCGCTGCTGACTTCGGGATGTGTCTTGACGTAGATGGTGGCGTCGGGATTCTCCCGACGAGCGGCGGCGACCATCTCTGCAAACGTCGTTGCATGAGCCAAGCCATACGTCACACTTGCATCACCCAGAGTCTGGTCAACGACCAGAACGCGCGGGGTATTTGGGCTGCCCGCCAGCGTAGCGATGTCCGGAGCGTGATTGTACTTGCTTAATCCTTCTGCGAGGATGCGTTCCCGCGCCGCGACGTAATTGCTTCCCGGCCCTTGCAAAACGTCAACGTCCGACGCGAGGAGGGTCTCAAGGTCGGAGGGCTGGTCGCCGGCGTAGTAAATACCCTGATGGTCGATTACCAATGATACTGGCGGATACGCTCTTCCGGGCGCGAACGAGCGAAGAAAGCCGTCCTCTAGATTGATGAAGGGTACGCCGAATTGGCTAGCAAGTCTGCGAGGGAGGCGCGTGGAGGGACGAAATCCCCAACCATACACTGCCTGCATTCGGCGGGCGCCAAGCACTTGCCATAGGTTCAGGTGTGTCACGGGGCCACCCACGAATATGTCGAGGTGTGGCAAGCTTGATAGTTGGCGGGAGAACGTGGCGGACGACATGGCGGTCTAAGCTCAGCGCAGCACGCTACTTAGCGTCTGGATTGTCTTCTGAATCTCTTCATCCGTATGCATACAAGAAATAAAAAACCTCAACCTCGCCGCCTTCTCCGGCACCGCCGGATAAAGAATCGGCTGTACGTTGATTCCCTGCTTGAACAACTCCGCTGACGCGCGCGTCGCCTTCAACGAACTCCCCGTAATCGCCGGCACCACGGCCAATCCCGTGCTCGTGCCCGTGTCGATTCCGGCGGCCTTCGCCTGCTCAAGAAAAAACTTCCCCCGCGCCTGCAGCGTCGCCACGCGTTCCGGCAATTCCTTCATCCTGCGCAGCGCCGCCAGCGACGCGGCCGCCACGCTGGGCGGCATGCCGACGCTGTAGAGAAAGCCCGGCGCCAGGAACTTCAGGTGTTCGACCAGGGCGGTTTCGCCGGCGATGTATCCGCCGCAGCCGGCCAGGGTCTTGCTCAGCGTGCCCATCCAGATATCGACGTCCTTGCCGTCGATGCCGAAGTGTTCGCTGATGCCGTATCCACGCTTGCCCATGACGCCCAGGGAATGGGCTTCGTCGACCATCAGGAAGGCGCGGTGGCGCTGCTTGATTTCGATGAAGCGGGGCAGGTCGGGATAGTCGCCGTCCATGCTGTAGATGCCTTCCAGCACGATCAGCACGCGTTCGAACTGGTGCCGCTGGTCTTGCAGGATGGTGTCCAGCGCTTCCCAGTCGTTGTGGGGGAAGGGCAGGCGGCGGGCGCCGGATAGCTGGATGCCTTGCAGGACGCTGTTGTGGATCAGTTCGTCGTGCAGGACCAGGTCGCGCGGGCCGAACAGGTAGCCGATGGTGGAAACGTTGGTCGCATGGCCGCTGACGAAGGTGACGGCGTCGTCGACGCCGTAGAGCGAGGCGATCTCGGTTTCCAGGTCGCGGTGGACCGGGCGCTCGCCCGAGACCAGGCGGCTGGCGGAGACGGACGTGCCGTAGCGGTCGATGGCGGCCTTGGCCGCCTCGATGACTACCGGGTCGCCCGACATGTTCAGGTAGTTGTAGCTGGCGTAGTTGATGTAGCCGTTGCCGCCGATCTGGGTGCCGGCGCCGGCCGTGCCTTCATGCAGCTTGAAGAAGGGGTTCTTGACGCCCAGGCGGCTGGCGCCGTCGTTGATGATGCGTAGCTGCTGGTAGCCGGGGTGCAGGTGGAAGCGGTAGTGTTCCTCGGGAATCTCGGCTTTCTTTTCGGCGGGGCGCGCCAGCGCCTGGCTGCCGGGCGCGGCGGCCTGGCGCAGTTTGCGCTCCAGCGCCTGCTGGATGAGCTTGTCCTTGATGCCGGCCGCAAGGCCGGGCAGTTTCTTCTTTACGGTACTCAATTCTTGCCTACTGGATCATGCGTTGCTTGGGGAGGCTGCCGTTCAGCTTGATCTCGTCGACGAACTCCGAAACCGAGCTGGACGCGACCTCCGCCGCGTGGTGAGCGACGACTTGCTGCACGCTGGCGGTCACGGCGTCGCCGGCTGCGCCGTCGTGCTCGTCGCGCAGCAGCAGCACGAGCCTTTCGGCGAGCTTGGCGGGGGTGGGGCTTTCGTTGAGGGCCATGACGGGCAGCCGGATGCCGAAGCGGTTTTCCAGCGCCACGACCAGTTCCACGCCCATCAGCGAGTCCAGGCCCATGTCGTAGACCGAGCGGGTGGCTTCGATCTTGTCGGGCGCGACGCGCAGGATTTCGCCGATCTCGGCCTTGAGCATGTCGGTGAAGCGTTCGTGCAGGGCTTCGTCGTCCAGGGTGGCGATCAGGTGCGCGATGTCGTCGGAGCCGCCGTCGTCTTCGCCGGTATCGCCGGCCTGGCGGGCGATGTCGGAGAACTTGGGCAGGCCGGCGGTGGGCAGGAAGCGGCTGAGCGCGCGCCAGTCCAGCTCCAGCACGCCCAGGCCGGAAGCGTCGGCCGCCAGCATGGCTTCCAGCGCGTCCAGCGCGACCTGGGAGGCCAGGGCGCCGCCGCCCATGCGGCTTTGCAGGGCGTCCTTGATTTTTTCGTTGCGGGCCAGAAAGCCCACGTCGTCGATGGCGCCCCAGCGCACGCAGGTGGCGGGCAGGCCCTCGGCGCGGCGCTGCGCGGCCAGGCGTTCCAGCCAGGCGTTGGCGGCGACGTAGTTGCTTTGCCCCGGGTTGCCGAACAGGGTGGTGGCCGAGGAATAGAAGATGAACAGGTCCAGGGGAAGCGCGCGCGTGAGTTCGTGCAGGTGCTGGGCGCCCAGGACCTTGGCGGCCAGGGTGCGCTGGATCTGTTCGGGCGTGGTGCTGCGGGCCAGGCCGTCGTCGATGACCACGGCGGCGTGGACCACGCCCTTCAGGGGCGGCAGCGTTGCCGCGGTTTCCTGCAGCAGGCTGGCCAGCGCGGCGCGGTCGGTGACGTCGCAGGCGGCCGCGTGGACGCGCACGCCCTGGGCTTCGAAGGCCGCGATGGCCGCCTGGGCGGTGTCGCTGGCGGGGCCGCTGCGGCTGATCAGGATGAGGTTGCGCGCGCCGCGGTCGGCCAGCCATTGCGCGGTGCGCAGGCCGAAGCCGCCCAGGCCGCCGGTGACCAGGTAGGTGGCGTCGGCCGGCAGCGCCAGGCCGCCGGCGGCCCGCGAGGCGGGGTGATGCACGCCGCTGATGCCGTTGCGGTAGGTGACGACGATCTTGCCGATCTGGCGCGCCTGCTGCATGTAGCGGAAGGCGTCGACGATGTCGTTGGCGTCGAAGACGGTGTAGGGCAGCGGGTGTAGCGCGCCCTGGCGGAACAGGGCCATCATTTCCGCGAACAGGCGCTGCGTCAGGTCGGGGCGCTCGTTCATCAGTTGGTCGGCGTCGATGCCGAAGTAGCTGATGTTGTTGCGGAACGGGCGCAGGCCGATGCGGGTGTTTTCGTAGAAGTCGCGCTTGCCCAGTTCCAGGAAGCGGCCGAAGGGCTTGAGCACGCGCAGGTTGCGGTTGACGGCTTCGCCGGCCAGGGAGTTCAGCACCACGTCCACGCCGCGCCCGCCGGTGTCGGCCAGGATCTCGTCGGCGTAGGACAGCGAGCGCGAATCGTAGATGTGGCGCACGCCCAAAAGGCGCAGCAGGTCGCGTTTTTCGTCGGAGCCGGCGGTGGCGTAGATCTCGGCGCCCAGGCATTGGGCGAACTGGATGGCGGCGATGCCGACGCCGCCCGCGGCGCCGTGGATCAGGATCTTCTCGCCTTCTTCCAGGCGCGCCAGGTGCTGCAGCGCGTAGTAGACGGTGAAGAAGGTGCTGGGAATGGTGGCGGCGGCCTCGAACGAGAAGCCGTCGGGGATGTGCGAGATGGCGCTGGGCCGGGTCAGCACGCGGTCGCCGAAGCTGGCGGGGCCGAAGCCCACGACGGCGTCGCCGACGCTGTAGCCGGAAACGTCGGGGCCGACGCGGGTGACGGTGCCGGAGAATTCCAGGCCCAGGGTGGGGCCGGCGAAGCCGTTTTCGATGGCTTCGTCGGACAGCAGGCCCAGGGCGTACATGACGTCGCGGAAGTTCAGGCCGGTGGCCTCGATGCGCACTTCCAGCTCGTCGCCGTCCGGCGCCGGGGCGGCGCAGGATTCCCAGCGCAGGTTGCGCAACTGGCCGGGGAATTCGAAGCCCAGGCGCACGGCGTGTTCCGCGGGCGCCTGCGCCGCGGCGGGAACGGGGCGCGGGGTGACGCGCATGCGCGGCGCATAGCGTTCGCCGCCTGCGGCCAGCAGGATTTCGTCCTCGTCGTCCATGCGGGCCAGCTCGAGCGCCAGGGCATCGGCCATGCGGCCGGCCTGGGACAGCGGGAGGTCGACCATGCGGATGCGGAAGTTCGAGGCTTCGTTGGCCAGCGTGCGGCCGTAGCCCCACAACGACGCGTCGTTCAGGGCGTGCATGCCGGCGGCCTGCGGCGCGTTGCGCAGGTATTGCGCGGCGTCGGCGGTGATGAGCCAGACGGTGGCGGGCACCTGGCCGCGTTCGCAGGCCTGGATGATGGCGGCCGCCATGGCGCAGCGGCGGGTCTGTTTGGCCAGCAGTTCGTCAGGGGTTTCGTTGGCGTCGGCCCATGCCAGGCCGTCGAGGTGCACGACATGCTGCGCCGGGCCTGCGGCGTCGCCGGCCAGCAGGCCGTCCAGGGCCTCGGGCGCGGCGCCTTGTTCCAGGCGGACCTGGTGTCCGGCCGCGCTCAGGCTGGCCTGCAGCGCTTGCGCCAGGCCGGCGCCGTGCTCGGGGTTCTGGTCGGCCAGGATCAGCCAGCGGGCAGGCTCGGCGGCGGGGGGCGCGGGTTCGGCAGCCTGCTCGGCGTCCAGGCGGGCGGTCAGCAGATAGGCGCCGGTGGCGGGCGATTGCGTGAATTCCAGCGGGTCGTCGCAGTGCAGGCCCAGGGCCTGCAGCTCTTCCTGCCAGAAGCCGGCGGGCTGCTGGGTGGAGAGTTGTTCGCCTTGTTCGCCGGGCGGCCACCATTGCTGGCGGCCGCCGAAGACGAAGTCCGCCCAGGCGGCGGGGTGGGCGCCGCAGAACAGCAGCACGCCGCCGGCCCGCAGGCTGGCGCGCGCGTGCTTGAGCGCGGCGCGGGCCGCCTCCAGCGTGTCGAATTCGCAGTGGAAGACGACCAGGTCGCAGCGCGGGACGGCGGCGTCGCCGTCTTCGGCGATGCGTTCGGTGCGGGCGTTGGGGTAGCGCTCGGTTTGCTGGTGGCCGACGTGGTCCAGCATGTCGGCATCGGTCGACGCGTAGCAGTAGTCGGCCACGTTGAAGTCGAGCGCGTCGCAGCAATTGAAGTTGAACAGCGGCGCGGCCTGGCCGACTTCCATGACCGCCAGGCGCTGGCCGGGCAGGCGGGCCGCCTGGGCCTGTTCCAGCACGGCGCGCAGGGCGGTGCCCAGGCGCTGGCCGCTGGCGGCGCCGAGCAGGCTGCGGTTGATGGCGGCCGGGGTGGTGGCGCGGGGGCAGATTTCGTCCACGGCCGCTTCGCCGCGCAGCAGCGCGGGCAGGTGCAGGCCGATGCGGCCGACGGCATGGACGATTTGCGCGTAGTCGGGGTATTCGCGCAGCAGCGTGTTCCAGATGTCGGTGGCGCCGCCTTCGCCGTCTTCATCGGCGGGCAGGGCGATGCCCGAGGCTTGCGCTTCGATGTAGCCGGCCGCGGCCAGGCGGTCGATGACGTATTGCAGCAGCGGCGCGGATTCCGGGGTGTGGCGGCCCAGTTCCGTGACCAGGGCTTGCGGCACGTGCTTGCCGTCCGGCGCGATGACGCGCAAGGCATCCAGCGCGAAGCTGTCGCACAGGCTTTCCAGCAGCGGATCGACTTCGTCCGCGTAGCGCGCGTGCGCGCCGCCGGCCGTGCACTGCTCGACGGCCTCGGCCAGCGCGGCGCGCAGGCCTTCGTGGTCGACCGGGTTGGGGCCGAACGGGGCGTGCGGGCGCGGGATGGCGGCCGTGTCCAGGAAGCTCAGGTGGTCGGCCGCGGCCTTGCGCAGGCGGATGCTGCGGAAGCGGGCCTGTTCGACCGCGGCGATCTGCACGCCTTCGGCGTTGTAGAGCTCGAAGCTGGCCGTGAGCGAATGCGGGGCGCGGCGCTCCAGCCGCACGCGCGCGGCGGCGGGCTGGCCGGCGTTGGCGCGCAGGCTCAGGCGGCCGATCTTGGACGGCACGTAGGCGATGCCCAGGCCCATGGCGGGGTCGTTCCTGAGCAACTGGATGATGAGCTGGAAGGCGCAGTCCAGCAGGGCCGGGTGCAGGTGCGTGGCGTCCAGTTCGGCGGCCAGGCAGGCGTCGGCTTCCAGCACGGCCAGCGCGCTGGTCTCGGATTCCATCCAGCCGTGCTTGACGGCGCGGAAGGCCGGGCCGTAGTCCAGGCCCACGGCGCAGGTCAGCGTGTTGTGGCTGTCGCCGGTGAAGTCGGGCGCGCGTTCGGGCAGGGCCAGCACGGGCTGCGTCAGGCGCGCCAGGCGGGGCTCGCGCAGCAGGCGGCCGCTGGCGTGCTTGACCCAGGGTTCCGTGCTGCCGGTGTCCTTGGCGTTGATGCGGAAGCGGCCGTCGCTGTCGTCCAACTGCAGCCGCAGCACTTTGCTGGGCGCGGCGTTGAGCAGCAGCGGGGCGTGGATTTCCAGTTCTTCGAGTTCGGCGCAGTCGGCGCTGCCGCCATGCCAGCGCAGCGCGGCGGCCAGCGCGATCTCGGCGAAGCCGGTGCCCGGGAAGACGACCGCGTCGCCGACGACGTGGTCGGCCAGCGCGGGGTGGGATTGCGTGTCGAGCTGGTTTTCCCAGGTGTGCTCATGCTGCTGCATGGCGTAGCCCAGCAGCGGATGGGCCAGGCGGCGCGTGAGCAGGCCCAGGGATTCCGAGGTGACGGGATGCCAGTGGCGCTCGCGTTGCCAGGGATAGGTCGGCAGTTCGACAAAGGGGCCGACCCAGGGGAAGAGCGATTGCAGGTCCAGGTGGCCGCCGCTGACGATGACCTGGCCGGCGGCGTTCCAGATTTTTTCCGGATCGTCGCCGCCGCGCGTGGCGGTGCTGAGGACGCGGCCTTGCATGTCGGCGGTCTTGAGCGTGTCGTTCAGGTAGGAACGCAGCACCGGATGCGGGCCGATTTCGACGTAGACGTTGTTGCCTTCGGCGGCCAGCAGGTTGGCGGCCTGCTCGAAGCGCACGGCTTCGCGGACGTTGCGCCACCAGTAGCCGGCGTTCAGTTCGGCGCCGTCCAGCGGCGTGCCGGTGACGGTGGAGTAGAAGGGCACGTCGCCCGCGCGCGGCTGGATGTCCGCCAGCGATTCGCGGATGCCGGCCTCGATGGCGTCCATCGCCGGGCTGTGGAAGGCGTAGTCCAGGTCCAGGCGGCGATAGAACAGGGATTGTTCGGCCAGCGCGCCTTCCAGCACGGCCAGGGCGTCGGGCGAGCCGGCCACGGTGGCGCCGCGGCTGCTGTTGAAGCCGGCGACGCACACGCTTGCGGCCAGGTTGTGCTGGGCGATCAGCGCCAAGGCTTCTTCGCCGCTGATGCCCACGGCCGTCATGCGGCCCTGGCCCTTGGTCTGGCCTTGCAGGCGGCTGCGCTGGAAGATGACGCGGACCGCGTCGGGCAGGGGCAGGGCGCCGCAGGCCCAGGCGGCGGCGACTTCGCCCACGCTGTGGCCGATCACGGCGGACGGCACGACGCCGCGCTGCGCCAGCATGCGGGTGATGCCGACCTGCAGCGCGAACAGCGCGGGCTGGGCCACTTCGGTGCGTTCGTAGCGGTCGTCGCCGTTTTCGCCGGCCAGTTCCTTGCGCAGCGAGAAGTCGGCGTACTGGGCGAACAGCGAGTCCACTTCGTCGACGGCGCTGGCGAATACCGGATCGGCCAGCAGGCGGCGTCCCATGTTGGCCCACTGCGAGCCGTTGCCGGAATACACCAGCACGGGGCCGCGGGCCTTGGGCAGGGCGCTGCCGGCGACCACGCCGGACTTGGAGTCGTCGCTTTCGGCGAACTGCTGGAGCAGGTCGGCGACGGCGTTGCACTGGGTGCCGAACACCACCGCGCGCTCGCCGTGCCAATCGCGGCGCATGGCGGCGTGGTAGGCGGCGTTGTACAGGAACTTGGCGGGCCGGCCGCGCAGGACTTCGGCCATCTGGCCGGCCGCGGCCTTCAGGGCCTGGACGGACTTGCCCGACACCACGACGGGGATCGGGGCGGTCTTGGCCATCTTGCCTTCGGCGGCCCGGCTGCGCGGCGGGGCGCTTTCCAGGATGACGTGCGCGTTGGCGCCGCCGAAGCCGAAGGAGTTCACGCCCACCACCAGCTTGCCGGCGGGGCGCAGCTTGCGGTTCTGGGTGACGACGTCGAGGTTCCAGTCCTGGAACTCGATCTTGGGGTTGAGGGTCTTGATGCCGATGGTGGCGGGCACTTCGCGGTGCCGCAGCACGTACAGGGCCTTGACCAGCCCGGCCACGCCCGAGGCGGCCTCCAGGTGGCCCAGGTTGCTCTTGACCGAGCCGATGGGCAGCGGCGCGTCCTTGCCGCGCTGCTGGGCCAGGGCCAGCCCGATGGCGCGGGTTTCGATCGGGTCGCCGACCGCGGTGCCGGTGCCGTGGGCTTCCAGGTAGTCGATATCGGCGGGCGAGATGCCGGCCTGGGCATAGGCCTGGCGCATCAGCGCGGCTTGCGCGTCGACGCTGGGGACGGTCAGGCCGGACTTGCGGCCGTCGGTGTTGACGGCCGAGCCGGCCACCACCGCCAGGATGTTGTCGCCGTCGGCGACCGCCTGGTCGTAGTCCTTGAGCAGGAAGATGCCGCCGCCCTCGGAACGGACGTAGCCGTCGCCGGAGGCGTCGAAGACGTTGCAGCGGCCGCGCGGGGACAGCATGGACGCCTTGGAGAACGTGATGAAGCCGTAGGGGTGCAGGTGCAGGCTGACGCCGCCCGCCAGCGCCTGGGTGCATTCGCCGGACAGGATCGCGCGGCAGGCCTGGTGGAAGGCGACCAGCGAGGACGAGCAGGCGGTGTCCATGGCGATGCTGGGGCCGCGCAGGTCGAAGAAGTACGACAGGCGGTTGGCGGCGATGCTGGACGTGTTGCCGGTGGCCATCGACGCGTCGACGGCGCCCAGGTCCTCGGCCAGGCGGTAGGCGTAGTCGGCGCTGGCGATGCCGATATAGACGCCGCAATTGGAGCCGCGCAGGGCCGACGGCGGCACGCCCGCGTCTTCCATGGCTTCCCAGCTCATTTCCAGCAGCAGGCGCTGCTGCGGATCCATCAGCGCGGCTTCGCGCGGGGAAATACCGAAGAATCCGGCGTCGAATCCGGAAACGTCGCCGATCGAGCCCGCGGCGAAGGTGTAGGCGGTGCCGGGATGCTCTTTGGCGGGATGCAGGTAGGCGTCTGCGGACCAGCGGTCTGCCGAAACCTGGGTGACCAGGTCGCGGCCTTCCAGCAGGGCTGGCCAATAGCTGTCATTGGTGGTGCTGGGGAATCGGAACGAAAGTCCGATGACGGCAACGCGCTTACGCATGCAGTGTCCTTCTGGTCCCGCCGCGCGGCGACGGGTAATAAGAGATGGCGGTCGAGCCGTGGTGGGGGGCGGAACCTGCTGGGGTTCCGGCGCCGGAACTACCGGCCTCGGCGACTACCGGGAAGAGGGAAAGCCCGCGCCGAATGATCAGGCGCGGACGGTATGGCCCGGAATGACGGGAAACTCCCGTCCTGCCATCGCAGTGGTTCTGATACCGCCGATGCCGCGGTTGCGCTGTTGCCGGAGCGCGGAGGTGTTGCTCTGCATTCTCATTTCTTATTTTGTCGATCTTTTGCCGGAACATTCGCGCCACCGCCCGTTCGATATAAAAAGGGCGGGATGATGCGGTCCGGCCGCCGTGACATTTAGATGAATATGAGGCGATTTTACAGTATGTATCCGTTTCAGCTAAATCATGCCGGAACCAGGGGTCCGGGCTTCGCCGGGGCGTAGCACGCTCGAAAGCTGTCATTTCCCTGTCCCCGATGTTCCCGGCCGCTAGGATATCAATCACTTGTAACTTATGTGCCGCAAGATTAATCAAAACGCTTCAGCCGCACGAACTAAGGGTATCCGGCGTGTTGTGCCCTGCAAAACTTGCCTGAATCGATTAACAATTGTGGCAATAATGCGAACATATATTGTTGCAAATACCATTTTTGAGCGGGAACTTTGCGCAAATGTTTCGCGCACGAACGCATAAGCGCGCCCATGCGGAAAATGGCCGCTGGCGGCCTCGGGAATACCCGGCCAGGCTGGGCTGGATGCGTGAAATAGGCGCTATCGGCGCCTGCCCGGCGCTACGACGGATCGTAAAGCGGGATGGGAGGGATGCGCTTGGCGGGGGTGGGAATGCGCCAGGAGGCGCGGCGGCGCAACGCCCCGAACAGTTTCAGGCCCTGGGGCCAGTCGCCCAGGCCGCTATCCGCATTGATGTGCCCGGCGCCGGCCAGGACCACGATGCGGCTGCCCCAGTCCTGGGCGAAGGCGTGGGCGCGCTCGAGGCGGCAATAGGGATCGTTGTCGCTGGCCACCACGACGCTCTGGTACGGCAGGGAGGCTCTGGGGATGGGCGCGAAGCCCCGCAGACAGTCGGGCGCGTCCGGGCGTTCGACGTCGGCCGGCGCGACCAGCAGGGCGCCGGCGACCTTGGCGCGCAGGGGAACCGGCAGCGCGGTGCTGACCAGGCAACCCAGGCTGTGGGCGATCAGCAGCACCGGGCTGCGGGCCCGGTCCACCTCGGCGGCCAGCGTGGAAATCCATTCCGGGGCGACGGGGCTTTCCCAGTCCCGTTGTTCGATGCGGACCGCATGGGGCAGCAGCGCCGCCCAGCGTGATTGCCAGTGTTCGGGTCCGGAGTTTTTCCAGCCCGGGACGATGATCGGTTGGAGTCTCATGGGGGCCATCATGCCCCGGCCCTCTAGTAACTCAAACGAATTAATTGTCTTTTGCATATATGGCGGCGGGCATAAGCCGGACCGCGGCGCGGCATAGGCGAATTCATGCCGGAAAGCGGCCCTCGAGCGCGCTAAATCGCGGTATTTTTCAGTGTATGCTTGCCGTGCAATTGCACCGTAACGGGGCGTGAACACGGAGACAACCGGCGTGCGCCCGATTGCGGAACTAACGATTACAAATCATTAGAGGAGTCCAACATGAAGCCAGTATTTCGTCTGACCCCGGTCATCGCCGCGCTGAGCGTCGCCGCAGGTTTGGCGTTTGCCGCGGGAGCGCAGGCGCAAACCATCAAGATCGGCGTCGTCGGCCCCACCACCGGCGCGGTCACGCAGTATGGCGATATGGTCCGTGAGGGCGTCGACACTGCCGTCGAGCGCATCAACGCCGCCGGCGGCGTCAATGGCAAGAAGCTGGAAACCGTGGTGATCGACGACGGCTGCGAGCCCAAGCAGGGCCCGGTTGCCGCCAACCGCGTCGTCAACAGCAAGATCGGCTTCGTCGTGGGCCACGTGTGCTCGGGCGCCACCATCGCCGCCGCGGACGTCTACAACAACGAAGGCGTGGTCATGGTGACCCCGTCGGCGACGTCGCCGGCCCTGACCGACGGCAAGAACTACGAGTTCATCTTCCGCACCATCGGCCGCGACGACCAGCAAGGCCCGGCCGCCGCCAAGTTCATCCTGGAAAAGCTCAAGCCCAAGAAGGCCGCCGTGCTGCACGACAAGCAGTCGTACGGCCAGGGCATCGCCACGGCCGTCAAGAACGATCTGGAGAAGGGCGGCGTGCCCGTCGCGATCTTCGAAGGCATCAACGCCGGCGACAGCGATTATTCGGCCGTCATCACCAAGCTGAAGGCCCAGGGCGTGGACTTCGTCTACTACGGCGGCTACCACCCCGAAATGGGCCTGTTGCTGCGCCAGGCGGCCGAACAGGGCGTGAAGGCCAAGTGGATGGGTCCGGAAGGCACCGGCAACCCCGACATCAACGCCATCGCCGGCGACGCGGTGGAAGGCATGCTGCTGACGCTGCCGGCCGACTTCACCCAGAACGCCGCCAACGCCGACATCGTGAAGGCGTTCGAAGCCAAGAAGCGCAACGCCAGCGGCGCCTTCCAGATGACCGCCTACACGGCCACGCAAGTCATCGCCGACGGCATCAAGGGCGCAGGCACCGACGACCCGACCAAGGTCGCCAAGTACCTGCACGCCAATTCCTTCGACACGCCCATCGGCAAGGTGTCATGGAACAAGCAGGGCGACCTGACGAACTTCCAGTTCGACGTATTCACCTGGCACAAGGACGGGTCGAAGACGGTTTATAAGTAATGTCAGTGTCTGACACCCGTACGAGAGGTTCGTACGGGTTCAGGCAGGCCTTCCCGGGTGTCTGACACCAGGGCGAGAGGGAACTGATCTCGAGGGTGTCAGACACCCGTGGGGCGGTTGGGTAGATTGAAGGCCGTCTCGTCGGGTGTCAGACACTTGACCTTTGGGGACTGCAGTGTCTGACACCCGTACGGGATGTTGTTACGGGTTCAGGCAGGCCTTCCCGGGTGTCTGACACCAGGGCGAAAGGGAACTGATCTCGAGGGTGTCAGACACCCGTGGGGCAGCCAGGCAGGTCGAAGGCCGTCTCGTCGGGTGTCAGACACTTGACCTTTGGGGGGCGGTAGTGTCTGACACCCGTACGGGATGTTGTTACGGGTTCAGGCAGGCCTTCCCGGGTGTCTGACACCAGGGCGAGAGGAAACTGATCTCGAGGGTGTCAGACACCCGTGGGGCAGCCAGGCAGATTGAAGGCCGTCTCGTCGGGTGTCAGACACTTGACCTTTGGGGGGCGGTAGTGTCTGACACCCGTACGAGAGGTTCTTACGGGTTCAGGCAGGCCTTCCCGGGTGTCTGACACCAGGACGAGAGGAAACTGATCTCGAGGGTGTCAGACACCCGTGGGGCGGCTGGGCAGATTGAAGGCCGTCTCGTCGGGTGTCAGACACTTGACCTTTGGGGACGGTAGTGTCTGACACCCGTACGATCTCGTGTCAGACACTGACTCCGCAATTACAAGCCCTGCACGCGGCGGCCGGTGTCGGCTTCGAACCAGTGCAGCGGGTGGCGGCCGTCGGATCCGACGTTGACGCGGGCGCCGACCTTGGCCGAGGATTCCGACAACTGGCGCGTCGTGCAGCGCACGACCAGCGTGGCCTTGCCGCAGCGGCAGTGGACCAGTTGCTCGGAGCCCAGCGTTTCCACCATTTCCACTTCGGCCGGCACGCCTTGCGTGTTCAGCAGCATGTGTTCGGGGCGCATGCCCATGATGACCTTGCGGCCGCGGACTTGCGAGGGGACTTCCAGCGGCGAAATGTCCAGCGCGGTGCCGTCGGTGCTCTGGACCGTGCCGTCGCCGGCCACGTTCACTTCCATCAAGTTCATGGGAGGCGAGCCGATGAAGCCAGCCACGAAGGTCGAGGCGGGCTTTTCGAACACTTCCATCGGGGTGCCGATCTGCTCCGGCACGCCCTGGTACATGACGATCATGCGGTGGGCCAGGGTCATGGCCTCGACCTGGTCGTGGGTCACGTACAGGCTGGTCGTGCCCAGGCGGCGATGCAGCTTCATGATCTCCAGGCGCATCGCCACGCGCAGCTTGGCGTCCAGGTTCGACAAGGGTTCATCGAACAGGAAGACCTTGGGTTCGCGCACGATGGCGCGGCCCATGGCGACGCGTTGGCGCTGGCCGCCGGACAGCGCGCGGGGGCGGCGGTCCAGCAGATGGCCCAGTTCCAGGATCTGCGCAGCCGCGTCCACGCGCTTCTTGATCTCGTCCTTGGAGAACTTGCGGATCTTCAAGCCATAGGCCATGTTTTCGAACACGGTCATGTGCGGGTAGAGCGCGTAGTTCTGGAACACCATCGCGATGTCGCGCTCGGCGGGTTCCAGGTTGTTGACGACCTTGTCCTCGATGAGGATGTCGCCGCTGGTGACGGTTTCCAGGCCGGCGACCATGCGCATCAGCGTGGACTTGCCGCAGCCCGACGGACCGACGATGACGATGAATTCACCGTCCTTGACGTCCATGTCGATGCCATGGATGACCGGCACGTTGCCGGCATAGGTTTTCTTGACGTTGCGGAAGCTGAGAGTAGCCATGTGTTATTCGTGTTCGGAGTCGTGTTCGGGTGGGCGGGGGCAGGCGAGCGTCACTTCTCAGTGTCGACCAGACCCTTGACGAACCATTTCTGCATCAGGATGACGACCAGCGCCGGCGGAATCATCGCGAGCATGGCGGTGGCCATGGTGATGTTCCATTCGGTCACGCTGTCGCCGCCGCTGATCATCCGCTTGATGCCGATGACGACGGGATACATGTCTTCCTGGGTGGTGACCAGGAGCGGCCACAGGTATTGGTTCCAGCCGTAGATGAACTGGATCACGAAGAGCGCGGCGATGCTGGTCTTGGACAGCGGCAGCAGCACGTCGCGGAAGAAGCGCACGGGGCCCGCGCCGTCGATGCGCGCGGCCTCGATCAGTTCGTCCGGCACCGTCAGGAAGAACTGGCGGAACAGGAAGGTGGCGGTGGCCGAGGCGATCAGCGGCAGCGTCAGGCCGGCGTAGCTGTTGAGCAGGCCGAGGTCGGCCACCACCTTGTAGGTGGGCGCGATCCGCACTTCGACCGGCAGCATGAGCGTGACGAAGATCATCCAGAAAAAGAACATGCGGCCGGGGAAGCGGAAGTACACCACCGCGAAGGCCGACAGCAGCGAGATGGCGATCTTGCCGATGGAAATCGCCAGCGCCATGATCAGGCTGACGTACATCATGCGGCCCACGGGCGCGCCCGACGAACCGCCGGACGAGCCGCCGAACAGGGCCTGCATGTAGTTGTCGACGAAATGTTCGCCGGGAATGAGCGACATCGGCGCGGACGCCACTTCCTGCGCGGTCTGGGTGGACGCGACGAAAGTGACGTAGAGCGGAAATGCCACCATCGCCACGCCGCAGAGCAGAATGACGTGGGCCAGAATATCCAGCCAGGGACGGCGTTCAACCATTGTTTGTAGCCTCGGACAAAATCAATACTGCACTTTGCGGTCGACGTAGCGGAACTGCACGACCGTCAAGGCAATCACAATGAACATCAGCACCACCGACTGGGCCGCGGACGAACCGAGGTCCAGGCCGCGGAAGCCGTCGCTGTACACCTTGTAGACCAGGATCGAGGTCGACGTGCCGGGACCGCCCTGCGTCGTCGTGTCCACGACCGCGAAGGTGTCGAAGAAGGCATAGATGATGTTGACCACCAGCAGGAAGAACGTGGTGGGCGAGAGCAGCGGGAAGACGATGCTCCAGAAGCGGCGCGACGGGCTGGCGCCGTCGATCGCGGCGGCCTCGATGAGCGAGCGCGGGATCGATTGCAGGCCGGCCAGGAAGAACAGGAAGTTGTAGGAGATCTGCTTCCACACCGCGGCGACCAGCACCAGCAGCATCGCCTGGTTGCCGTCCAGGCGCGGGTTCCAGTCGACGCCGGCATGGCGCAGGGCCACGGCCAGGATGCCGACGGACGGCGAGAACAGGAACAGCCACAGCACGCCGACCACGGCGGGCGCTACGGCGTAAGGCCAGATCAGCAGTGTCTTGTAGAGCCCGGCGCCGCGGATGACGCGGTCGGCCATGACGGCCAGCAGCAAGGAGACGCCCAGGCCGACGACCGCCACCAGGATGGAGAACACGGCGGTGACGCGGAAGGAATCCAGGTAGGCCTGTTGCGAGAACAGGTCCATGAAGTTGTCCAGCCCGACGAATTCGGAGGACAGCCCGAAGGCGTCTTCGAGCCGCATGGATTGCCACATGGCTTGTCCGGCGGGCAGGAAGAAGAAGACCACGGTAATGATGAGCTGCGGCAGGAGCAGCAGATAGGGCAAGGTCTTGTGCCCGAATACGACGCGTTTTTCCATAGGGGGAGCCCAAGGTACAGAAAAGCGGCGGTTGAATCACCGCCGCCTGAAGCCGCCTTCACAAAATACGATAGGCTTAAAGCCCTAAAAAAACCAGGGCCTTAAGCCTTGTACAAAACATCGCAAGTCCTTGTCGCTGCATGGAAAATGCCGATTGACAAGGGCTCTTCAGCGTGACGGAAAGCGCGTTACTTTACACTTTTCTCGAACTTTTCCAGCAGTTCGTTGCCACGCTTGACGATGCTTTCGGCGCCGTCCTTGGCGGCAACCTTGCCGGACACGATGCGTTCGATTTCAGCGTCTTCGATCTCGCGGATCTGCGGCAGGAAGCCCAGGCGCAGGCCGCGCGACTGCGCGGTGGTCTCGACGTTCAATTGCTTGACGCCGACTTCGGTGCCGGGGTTCTTGTCGTAGAAGCCTTCCTTCTTGGTCAGCTCGTAGGCGGCCTTGGTGACGGGCACGTAGCCGGTCTGCTGGTGCCAGCGGGCGGCGATTTCCGGGCTGGCCAGGAACTTGAAGAACGCGGTCACGCCCTTGTAGGTTTCGGGCTTCTTGTTGGCGAAGACCCACAGCGAGGCGCCGCCGATGATGGTGTTCTGCGGGGCGCCCTGCACGTCGGCGTAGTAGGGCAGGGTCGAGGTGCCGAATTCGAACTTGGCGTTCTTGGCGATGTTGGCGCGCAGGCCGGACGAGCCGGTGATCATGGCGCACTTGCCGCTGATGAAGAGCGAGTTCGGCTCGTCGCCGCGGCCGCCGTACATGAAGATGCCTTCCTTGCCCAGCTTGGCCAGGTTTTCCAGGTGGCGCACGTGCAGCGGGGTGTTGATGGCGATGCGGGCGTCCAGGCCGCCGAAACCGTTGTCCTTGGTGGCGTACGGCACGTTATGCCAGGCCGAGAACGTTTCCAGTTGGACCCACGACGGCCAGGACGTGGTGTAGCCGCATTCCTGGCCGGCGGCCTTCAGCTTCTGGCCGGCGGCGGCCAGCTCTTCCCAGGTCTTGGGAGGGTTGTCGGCGTCCAGGCCGGCTTTCTTGAAGGCGTCCTTGTTGTAGTAGAACACCACGGTCGAGCTGTTGAAGGGCATCGACACCAGCTTGCCGTCGGCCGACGAGTAGTAGCCGGCGACCGCGCCGATGAATTCCTTCGGGTCGATCGGGTTGCCGACTTCTTCGGACATCTGCTGCACCGGCTTGATGGCGCCCTTGGCGTACATCATGGTGGCGGTGCCGACTTCGAAGACCTGCAGGATGTCGGGGGCGTTGCCGGCACGGAACGCGGCGATGCCGGCGTTCATGGATTCACCGTAGTTGCCCTTGTAAACTGCCTTCACCTGGTAGTCGGGATTCTTCTTGTTGAATTCGTCGACGAGGCCGTTCACCCGGTCGCCCAGGGCGCCTTCCATCGAGTGCCAGAACTGGATCTCGGTGGCGGCATGCGCGGAGGCGCCCGCGAAAGCCGCCATGATGGCTGCAAAAGTTAAGGCAATACGGTGGGATCGCATAGTGAGGTTCCTCCAGGTTGGGCGTGTTGCAGCCGGGGTGTCCGGACGCGGAAAACACGACACCTTATGAATTGTTTGTGACAAAACCGTGACTTTCACATCAGTCCAAACGCCTGTCAAATTGCGCGTTTCAGGCGCGAACGAACATTTTCCTTTTTTCTCCCTGCGGGGACTACCGTTTACAATCGCTGGCTATGAAAAACGAACTTTCGATTGCGTTCATTGGCGGCGGCAATATGGCCGCCGCCCTGGCATCGGGCCTGGCGGGCAAAGTATGCGCCGCGGGCAACATCCATGTCATTGACATAAACCAGGATGCGCACGCCGCCTGGCATGCCCGCGGCATGACCACCGCGACGGCCCCGGACGAGGCCCTGGCGCGCTGCCGCGTATGGGTTTTCGCAGTCAAGCCACAGAACATGAAAGACGTTGTGGTTTCCACGCGTCAGTGGCTGCGCGAAGACACATTGGTGGTAAGCGTGGCGGCCGGCATCCGCGCCGATACGCTGGGCGCCTGGCTGGGCACGCCCGAGGCGCCTTTCAACCGCCTGGTGCGCTGCATGCCCAACACGCCGGCCCTGGTGGGCGCCGGCATGACGGGCCTGGCGGCGCTGGACGGCGTGAGCCAGGCGGACCGCGAACTGGCGGCCCAGTTGCTGTCCAGCGTGGGCGAGGTGGTCTGGGTGGACGGCGACGCCGCGCTGGACGGCGTGACGGCCCTGTCCGGCAGCGGCCCGGCCTATGTGTTCCTGTTCCTGGAGGCGCTGGTCGCCGGCGGCCAGAAGGTCGGCTTGACGGCCGAGCAGGCCAAGAAGCTGGCGCTGGGCACGCTGGCCGGCGCCACGCGCCTGGCGGCCGAGTCCTCCGAGCCGTTGTCCACCTTGCGCGAGCGCGTCACGTCCAAGGGCGGCACCACGGCCGCCGCGCTGGACGCCTTCGGCGCCGCGGGTTTTGCCGGCATTGTGGAGGAGGCCATGGCCGCCGCCGCGCGCCGCTCCCGCGAGCTGGCGGACGAGTTCGGCAAATGATGGCGGCCGCAAGGCGCTTCGCGCCCATGAGCCGCGTGCAGTTCGGCATCGCCGTGCTGTGCATGCTGGTCGTGGTGGTGGGCTCGAACATCCTGGTCCAGGTGCCGCTGAACGATTGGCTGACCTGGGGCGGGCTGTCCTATCCGGTGGCCTTCCTGGTGACCGACGTGCTGAATCGCCGCTTCGGCCCGGCGGCGGCCCGCCGCGTGGTGTGGTTCGGCTTCGCCGCGGCCCTGGTGGTGTCGGTGTGGGTGGCGTCGCCGCGCATCGCGCTGGCCTCGGGCCTGGCGTACCTCTGCGCGCAACTGGTGGACATCCAGGTGTTCGACCGCCTGCGCGACCAGCGCTGGTGGCGCGCGCCGCTGGTGTCGGGCACGCTGGGCGCGGTGTTGGACACGGCGGTTTTCTTCAGCGTGGCGTTTGCCGCCACCGGCACGCCGTGGGTGACGTGGATGATGGGCGACCTGGCGATCAAGCTGGCGGTCAATGTCAGCATGCTGGCGCCGTTCCGGGCGCTGATGTGGAACCTGGCGAAGCCGGCCAGTGCTTGATGGGGCGAGACGGGAAAGTGTCTGACACCCGTACGAAATCCTCCTGCTCTCGTGTCTGACACCCGTGCGAAATGCTCCTGCCTTCGTGTCTGACACCCGTACGGGATGGCCGTGGAACGACGGCGATGTGTCCCGGGTGTCTGACACCACTGGCTTCGATATGCATGGTGTCAGACACCCGGGGAGGCCGGCTTCAGCATGGCACGGCGTTTCGTACGGGTGTCAGACACAAGGCAAAAGAGCATCCCTTGTGGGTGTCAGACACAAGGCAAAAGAGCATCTCTTGCGGGTGTCGCACAAGATATCTCACGGCGCGATGAATCATTATCCGTAAGTCCCACGTAAGCACTGTATTTAAATGCGTATTTAAACGGCGTATTAATCGCCGCGCATATAAAAAGCCAAGCACAAGTCCTTGCGCCGCGCCATGGCCGAATCAAGGTTTATTTGCGATTTCTCCAGTGATTTCACGGGCTTGCGGGCGCTATGCGTCACGATTAAAGGCGATCTCCAAAATATTGGGGATTACACGCAGTGACAGTATGGCGCCTTGCTTCCAGAATACCGGCCACACCGTATTTTTGCCCAAGAAGCCGGCGACGGGCGATACGGATTACGGGGCACCCTCCCGCTAAGCCGCGTCGAACAGAGCCGCTCAAAACCTCGCTGGAGAACTCCGCATGAAGTTTCTGCATCGCCTTACCCCGGTAGCCGTCGCGCTTGGGGCGTTTGCCCTGGCCGGCGCCGTGCACGCAGCCGACACGATCAAAATCGGCATTCCCCAGCCCATGACCGGTCCCAATACGCAATACGGCGACCAGATCCAGGCCGGCGCGCTGACCGCCATCGAGACCATCAACGCCAAAGGCGGCGTGAAGGGCAAGAAACTCGAGCCCATCCTCATCGACGACGGCTGCGAACCCAAGCAGGCCGTGCCGGCCGCCAACCGCGTGGTCAACTCCGGCGCCAAGTTCGCCGTGGCCCATGCGTGCTCCGGCGTGACCGTGGCCGCCGTGAAGGTCTACGAGGAAGAGGGCATCGTCGGCATCACCCCGGGCGCCACGTCGCCGCTGGTCACCGACACGATCAAGCCGCACTTCTTCTTCCGCACCATCGGCCGCGACGACCAGCAGGGCCCGTACGCCGCCAACTACATCGCCAAGACCCTGAAGCCGCAAAAGGTCGCGGTGCTGCACGACAAGCAGACCTACGGTTCGGGCGTGGCCACGCAGGTCAAGGACACGCTGGCCAAGGACGGCGTGAACGTGGCGATGTTCGAAGGCATCAACGTCGGCGACAGCGACTACTCGGCCATCATCACCAAGCTGAAGTCGGCCGGTGTGGACCTGGTCTATTTCGGCGGCTACCACCCCGAACTGGGCCTGCTGCTGCGCCAGTCGCGCGAACAGGGCCTGAAGGTCCAGTTCATGGGTCCGGAAGGCACGGCCAACCAGGACCTGGTGGCGATCGCCGGCCCGGCCATCGAAGGCCTGCTGGTCACGCTGCCCGCCGACTTCACCAAGCTGCCCGGCAACGAAGGCATCGTGAAGGCGTTCAAGGACGCCAAGCGCGATCCGGACGGCGCGTTCCAGATGCCGGCGTACGCCGCCGTGCAGATCCTGGCCGACAGCATCACCGCGGTGGGCGAAGACCCCGCCAAGGTGGCCGACTACATGCACAAGACGACCTTCAACACCGGGATCGGCAAGGTCGAGTACGACGCCAAGGGCGATCTGAAAGACTTCGAATTCGCGGTCTACAAATGGGACAAGGACGGCAAGAAGACCCAGCTGTAAACTCGCGATCCCGCCGGCGGCTCGCCGGCGTGTAGGGCCTGTCGTCCTCGTCCTGCCGTAATCCGCGTAGCGATGCGCCAAAAGCGCTGTGCGGCCGGCAGGGGCCGGTGACAGGCCCTTATAAAATACGCCCAGGTTTCCGGCTCCGGGTCTCTCTACCGGAGCCGGAACTATTTGGAGCAAGAGAAATAATGTCTGACCTCATACCCCAACTTACCCAGCAATTCTTCAACGGATTGTCTCTGGGCGCGATCTACGCGTTGATCGCCATCGGCTACACAATGGTCTACGGCATCATCGGTATGATCAACTTCGCCCACGGCGAAATCTATATGATCGGCGCCTATGTCGGCCTGGTCACCCTGACCGCCATCGGCACCAATAGCGGTTTGCCCATGCCGTTCATCATCGCGGCAATGCTGGTCGTGGCCATCGTGGTCACCGGCATCTACGGCTTTTCCGTCGAACGCGTCGCCTACCGTCCCGTGCGGGGCAGCCCACGCCTGGTGGCGCTGATCTCGGCCATCGGGATGTCGATCTTCCTGCAGAACTGGGTGGCCCTGGGCCAGGGCGCGCGCGACATGGCCGTACCTTCGCTGGTGTCGGGCGCCTGGACCTTCCACATGGGATCCGACTTCGACGTGACGGTGCCGTATTCGCGCATCATGATCATCCTGGTCACGGTGGCGCTGATGATCGCGCTGACGCTCTTCATCAAGTATTCGCGCATGGGCCGCGCGTCGCGCGCCTGCTCGCAGGACATGCACATGGCGAATCTGCTGGGCATCGACACCAACCGCGTGATCTCGTTCACGTTCGTGATGGGCGCGATCCTGGCGGCGGTGGGCGGCGTGCTGATCGCCATCACCATCGGCAAGCTCAATCCCTTCATCGGATTCCTGGCGGGCATCAAGGCCTTTACGGCGGCGGTGCTGGGCGGCATCGGCAGCATTCCGGGCGCCATGCTCGGCGGCGTGCTGCTGGGCCTGGCCGAGACCTTCGCGGCCGCCTACATCTCCTCGCAGTACAAGGACATCGTGGCGTTCTCGCTGCTGATCCTGATCCTGCTGTTCCGTCCCACCGGGCTGTTGGGCAAACCTGAGGTGGAAAAAGTCTGATGTCGAACAACAACCTGAAAAACGCCACGATGGCGGCCGTGCTGACGGCGGTCATCGTCACTCCCGTATTCGGCCTGCAACTGATCCGGCAGGGCGCGCGCACCACCATGGAAACGAATTGGTCGCTGGTGGCGATAGCCGCCGCGATCGTGTTCGTGTTCCAGTTGCTGCGGCCCTGGATCGCCAAGCCGTTCCAGAAGCTGAAGACGGGCCTGCCCACCTTGCCGGCCGCGCCGGTCAAGTCCCACAAGCCGCTGGCGCTGCTGCTCCTGGCAGTGGCGGTGATCTGGCCGTTCTTCGCGGGCCGCAGCTCGGTGGACATCGCCACGCTGGTGCTGATCTACGTGATGCTGGGCCTGGGCCTGAACATCGTGGTCGGTTTCGCGGGCCTGCTGGACCTGGGCTTCGTCGGCTTCTACGCCGTGGGCGCCTATACCTACGCCTTGCTGTACCACTGGGGCGGCTGGAGCTTCTGGGAAGCGCTGCCGTTCTCGGGCGCGATGGCGGCGCTGTTCGGCTTCATCCTGGGCTTTCCGGTGCTGCGGCTGCGAGGCGACTACCTGGCCATCGTGACGCTGGGCTTCGGCGAAATGATCCGCCTGCTGCTGATCAACCTGAACACGCTGACCGGCGGCCCGGACGGCATTTCCGGCATTCCGAAGCCCACGGTCTTCGGCATGGAGATGACGCGCCGCGCCAGCGAGGAAGGGGGCACCACGTTCCATGACTTCATGGGTTGGACGTTCCAGAACCAGCACATGGTGATCTATCTGTACCTGATGGCCTTGCTGCTGGCGCTGGTCACGCTGTTCGTGTCGACGCGCCTGATCCGCATGCCGGTCGGCCGCGCCTGGGAAGCGCTGCGCGAGGACGAGATCGCGTGCCGCTCGCTGGGGCTGAACCCCACCCGCATCAAACTGTCCGCGTTCACGCTGGGCGCCATGTTCGCCGGCTTCGGCGGCGCGTTCTTCGCGGCGCGCCAGGGCATGGTGAACCCGGAGTCCTTCACCTTCATCGAATCCGCGCTGATCCTGGCCATCGTGGTGCTGGGCGGCATGGGCTCGCAGGTGGGCGTGATCCTGGCGGCCGTGCTGCTGACGGTGCTGCCCGAAGTCGCGCGCGAGTTCGCCGAATACCGGATGCTGATGTTCGGCCTGGTGATGGTATTGATGATGATGTGGCGTCCGCAGGGGTTGTTGCCCATGAAGCGTCCCCACGTGGAGCTGGCCAAATGAGCGAGGCATTGCTGAAAGTTTCCGGACTCACCATGCGGTTCGGCGGCCTGCTGGCCGTGGACAGCGTGGCGTTCGAGGTCAAATCCGACGAGGTCTTCGCCATCATCGGCCCCAACGGGGCCGGCAAGACCACGGTGTTCAACTGCGTGGGCGGCTTCTATTCGCCGACCGCGGGCGAGATCACCATGGACGGCAATTCCATCACCGGCCTGCCCAGCCACAAGGTCGCGCGCCACGGCCTGGTGCGCACGTTCCAGAACGTGCGGCTGTTCAAGCAACTGACCGTGCTGGAGAACCTGCTGGTGGCCCAGCACACGCAGGTGGAATCGCGCCTGCTGCCGGGCTTGCTGAAGCTCAAGTCCTATCGCCAGTCCGAAGCCGATGCGCTGGCGCGCGCGGCCCAGTGGCTGGATTTCATGGGCCTGCGCGAATTCGCCAACCGCGAGGCCGGCAACCTGGCCTACGGCCACCAGCGCCGCCTGGAGATCGCGCGCTGCATGATCACCAAGCCGCGCCTGCTGATGCTGGACGAACCGGCCGCGGGCCTGAATCCCCAGGAGAAACGCGATCTGCAGTCGCTGATCGACCAGTTGCGGCGCGAGTTCGGCGTCGCGGTCCTGCTGATCGAGCACGACATGAGCCTGATCATGGGCATTTCCGACCGCATCCTCGTCATGGAGCACGGCAAGCCCATCACTACCGGCACCCCCGAGCAGGTGCGCAACGACGAGCGCGTCATCAAGGCGTACCTTGGGGAGGAATGATGCTTAAGCTGGAAAACATACATACCTACTACGGCGCCATCCAGGCGTTGAACGGGGTGTCGGTGGAAGTCAACAAGGGCGAGATCGTCACGCTGATCGGCGCCAACGGCGCGGGCAAGACGACGCTGCTGATGACGGTCTGCGGCAATCCCCGGGCGCGGGAAGGCTCGATCACGTTCGAGGGCGAGGACATCACCCGCAAGGACACGCACCACATCATGCGCAGCGGCATCGCCATTTCGCCCGAAGGGCGGCGGGTCTTCAAGGACCTGACGGTGGCCGAGAACCTGATGATGGGCGGCTTCTTCTCGAAGCGGGAGGAGATCCAGGCGGGCATCGACCACGTCTACGGCCTGTTCCCGCGCCTGAAGGAGCGCGCCGCGCAGCGGGCGGGCCTGATGTCGGGCGGCGAGCAGCAGATGCTGGCCATCGGCCGCGCGCTGATGACGCGTCCGCGCCTGCTGCTGCTGGACGAGCCCACGCTCGGCCTGGCACCGCTGGTGATCGCGCAGATCTTCGACATCATCCGCGAAATCCGCGAACAGGGCGTGACCGTGTTCCTGGTGGAGCAGAACGCGAACAAGGCGCTGGGCGTGGCCGACCGCGGCTACGTGCTGGAGAACGGCCGGGTCGTGCTGCAGGACACCGGCGCGAACCTGCTGGTCAACGACCAGGTGCGCAGGGCGTACCTGGGAGGATGACCGTCATCCCCGCGAAGGGAGATTGGGGCGCATCGGAAGATGCGCCTTTTTTTCCGCTTAAGCCGCGATGAGCTGCTGCGCGTCGGCCTGGTAGTGCGCGATCGCGGCGCGCGCCAGGGCGTCGATGGAGTCCGTCAGCGTCACGCCCAGGCTGGGGCGCAGCGCGTGCGGCACGGCCAGCGGCAGTTCGGTGCAGCCCAGCACCACGGCGTCGGCGCCGCGCGCGCGCAGGCGGGCGATGCATTCGGCGGCGGGGGCGTAGGCGTCTTCGAGCCGGTTGGCCTTGACGGCGCGGATCGAGCCCATGCAGTAGCGTTCGACTTCTTCGTCGTCCGGCACCAGGCATTCATAGCCCTGGGCTTCCAGGTGCCGCTGGTACAGGTCCAGCTTGAGCGTGGCGGCCGTGCCCATCAGGCCGATGCGGCCCTGGGGCAGGCCCAGGCGGCGCAGGTCGTCGATGACGGCCTGGATGATGTGCAGCACGGGCAGGCGCGTGGACGCGGCGATCTGGTCGTACCAGAGATGCGCCGTGTTGCAGGGAATGGCGATGAGTCGCGCGCCGGCCCGCTCCAGGAAGCGCACGCCCTCGACCATATAGGGCAGGGGATTCTCGCCGCCGGCCATGTAGGCGCTGGAACGGTCGGGAATGCGGGGATCGTTGCGCAGCAGGGTGGGGATGTGCTGCTGGTCGACATCGGCGGGCGTCAGCGCCGCCAGGCGTAAGGCAAAGGCCGCGCCGGCCATGGGGCCCATGCCGCCCAATACACCCAGGTAGCAATCCTGGGAATAGGTATTCACGTTATTCACTCCGAGGCAATGCCGCGCCGGGCGCCAAAACCTGGCCCGGGCGTTCGGCGCCCGTCCGTTCCCCGTCCCAGACGCGCTTGCCGTTGACCCAAACCGCTTGGATGCCCTGGCTTGCCTGAATGGGAGCTGAAAAAGTGGCCACATCTGTCACCGTGGCGGGATCGAACAGCACCAGGTCAGCATGATACCCCGCTTGCAGCCGTCCGCGCCCGGCGATGCCGTACTGGTCGGCCGCCAGCCCGGTCATCTTGTGGATCGCGGTCTCCAGCGACAGCAGCCGCTGTTCGCGCACCATGGTGCGCAGCACGTTGGTGAAAGTGCCCCATTGGCGCGGATGCGGATGCGGGTCGAAGGGCAGGCCGTCGGAGCCCACCATCGTCAGCGGATGCGCGAAGATGCGGCCGACGTCCGCGGGATCCATCAGGAAATAGATGGCGCCGGCGGGGGCCAGGCGGGCGATGGCGGCTTCGTCGTCGAGACCCAGTTCGGCCATGACTTCGCTGAAGTCGCGGCCGGTGGCGTCCGGGTAGCCCTTGGACCAGGTGATCATGGTACGGCTGGCCAGCCGCGCGCGGTCCAGCCGCAGCATGGTGGACGTGGCGGGATAGGGGTGGCAGTCCAGGCAGACGGGCTGCGAGGCGGCGGCGCGGCTGATGAGGTCCAGCGTTTCGCGGCTGCGGCCGTGGTTGCGCTCGCCCGCCAGCTTGTGGTGCGAGAACACCACGCGGCAGCCCAGCTCGCGGCCGATGAGCAGCGCTTCCTCCATGGCCGGGACGATATGGTCGGCCTCGTCGCGCAGGTGGGTGGCATAGACGCCGGGGCGTCCGCGCAGCGGGGCGCAGACGTCGATGATCTCGTCGGTGGGCGCGGCGCTGGCCGGCGGGTAGAACGTGCCGGTGGATACGCCGAAGGCGCCGGCGTCCAGCGCTTCGCGCAGCAGTTCGCGCATGGCGGCGCGTTCGCCGTCGTCGGCGGCGCGCGAGGTGTCTTGCATGACGGCCACGCGCAGCGTGGTGTGGCCCACCAGCGGCGCCACGTTGACCGCGGCGGGCGTGTCGCGCAAGGCGTCGATCCAGGCGCGGAAGGTGCCGTAGCGGAACAGCGGGGCCGGGCCCAGCAGGTCCAGCGGCTGCGGGATCTCCGCGCGCGCCAGCGGCGCCAGGCTGATCCCGCAGTTGCCGGTGACGACCGTGGTGATGCCCTGCGACACCTTGGGCAGCATGTCCGGATGCGCCAGCAGGTAGCCGTCGTCGTGGGTGTGGGAGTCGATGAAGCCCGGCGCCAGGACGAGGCCGCGGGCGTCGACGACGGGCACGCCGGCGGGATGCTCGAAGCCGCCCACGGCGACGATGCGGTCGCCCAGCACGGCCAGGTCGCCCTGGCTGGCGGGGCCGCCCGAGCCGTCGATGAGCGTGGCGCCCGCCACGATGAAGTCTGCCTGCAAGCGGGATACGGTCATGTTCAGTCGAGCTTTTCGATGCCGGCGGATTCGATGATCTGGCGCCACTTGGCGGTTTCGCGGTCGATCAATTGCTTGAACTCGGCCGGCGAGCCGGTGGCGGGTTCGGCGCCCAGCGTGGCCAGGCCGGTGCGCACCTCGGGCGCCTGCAGCGCCTTCTGGATGGCGGCGTTCAGCGTGGCGATCACGTCGTCGGGCGTGCCCTTGGGGGCGACCACGCCGCCCCAGGAGACGGTCTCGTAGCCTTTCACGCCGGCCTCGTCCAGCGTCGGGACGTCGGGCATCAGCGGCAGGCGCTTCAGGCTGCTGACGCCGATGGCGCGGACCTTGCCGCTCTTGACCAGCGGAGCGGCCTCCGAGGTGTTCACGAACAGGTAGTCCAGGCGGCCGCCCAGCAGGTCCTGGATGGCGGCGGGGCCGCCGTTGTACGGGATGAACATCACGTCGACCTTGGCCATGCTCTTGAAGAGTTCGCCGCCCATGTGGCCGGTGGTGCCCACGCCCGAGGCGCCGTAGGACAGGCGGCCGGGCTCCTTGCGGGCGCGGTCGATCAGGTCCTGCACGCTCTTGACGGGCGAATCGGCCGGCACGATCAGCGCGTTGTACAGGTCGAACAGGTGGGCCACGGGCGTCAGGTCCTGGTCCACGTCGTAGGGCAGGCGCTTGAACAGCGAGCGGTTCACGGCCAGCGTGTTGATGTTGCCGTAGCCCACGGTATAGCCGTCGGCCTGGGCGCGCTTGACCAGCGCGATGCCGATGTTGCCGGCGGCGCCCGGGCGGTTCTCCACCACCAGCGTGGCGCCGGTGTCGCGCGCCAGTTGGGTGGTGATCAGGCGCGACAGCACGTCGGGCGAACCGCCGGCCGCGGACGGCACGACGAAGGTGATGGGCTTGTCGGGATAGGCGGCGACGGCGGTGGCGGACAGCGCGGCGCCGAGCGCCAACGCCGAGAGGCCGCGGAAGAAGAGCTTGCGCATGATGGATTTCCCCTGTTTCTGTTGTGGTCGAGGCCGGCAGATTACACCCGTGGCCGCGCCGGCCCCTCATCGAAAAATGTCGAAAACCTATAATCGGCCGTTATCGACTCGGCGCGGCGAGGCAGGGGGAAAAATGGATGTGGACGCCTATTCGGACGAGGTGGGGCCGGCTGCCGGAAGGCCGCTGAACCTGAGGCAGATCGAGGTGTTTCGCGCCATCATGATGGCCGGTTCGATCAGCGGCGCCGGGCGCATGCTGCACGTGTCGCAGCCCGCTGTCAGCCGCGTGCTGGCGCTGACCGAGAGCCGCCTGGGCTACCGGCTGTTCGAACGGGTGAAGAGCCGGCTGTCGCCCACCGCCGAGGCGCGGCGGCTGTACGCGGAAGTGGAACAGGTGTACGGCGGCATCCAGCGCGTGAACGACCTGGCCGCCAGCCTGGCGCAGTCGGGCGCGGGCATGCTCAAGATCGTCGCCAGCGCCAGCTTCGGCCAGCGCCTCATCCCGATGGCGCTGGACCGCTTCCGCGGCCGCAACGCGAACGCGCGCGTGGATTACCGCAGCGTGACCTTCGACGAGCTGGCCGGGTATTTCCTGTCCGGCCAGGCGGACATCGGCATTTCGATGCAGCCGCCGGACCATCCCAACCTGACCTCGCTGCGGCTGGCCCGGGTGCCGGTGATCTGCGCGCTGCCCGCCGAGCATCCGCTGGCCGGCCGCGAGGTGGTGCGCCCGGAGGACTTCTCGACGGCGGCCTGGATCGGCTATCCGCGCGATACGCCGCTGGCCCGCGCGCTGGAGCCGTTCTTCGGCGGGCGGGCTGCCTGCCCGGCGGCGATCGAGGTGCATTCGCCGGTGACGGCGTGTTCGTTCGTGCAGCAGGGCTTGGGGCCGGCCCTGGTGGATGCCTGGTGCGTCACGCCAGACCAGGCCGCGCACATGGCGCTGCGGCCGATAGCGCCGGCCGCCTGCGTGGACATCTGGGCCACGCATTCGAACCTGAGCGCGCCGCCCTTGCTGGCGCGGCGCTTCCTGGCGGCGGTGAAGAAGACGCTGGAGGAGGGGGCGGCGCCCGGCCTGGCGGGGGCGCCGGACGCGGATTGAGGCCGGCCCGCACCTCGCCGGCCCGCAGCTCGTCGATTACAGGCCTTCGGCCTTCAGCGCGGCCTGCACGGCCTTGTCCGCTTCCATGCGCGTGTAGAAGGCGGCCAGGTTGTCCTGGCCCGACAGGTCCACTTCCTTGGCGCGCGCCCAGCGCAGCACCACGTACAGATAGGCGTCGGCGATGGAAGGCGCGTCGCCGGTCAGGTAGGGCTTGCCGGCCAGTTGCGCGTCCAGTTGCGCGAACAGTTTGGTCAGCAGCTTGGAGGCGGAGCCGGCCAGTTCTTTCTGTGCGCCTTCGTCGGACACGAAGCGCTGCGCGCCGAAGATCAGCGAGAAGGTCTTGTGGACGTCGGAATTGATGAAGCCGAGCCAGCGGCGAACCTCGGCGCGCGAGCGGGCCGAGCCGTCGCCCAGCAGCTTGGACTGCGGCGCCTGTTCGGCCAGGTATTCGAGGATGGCGGCGTTCTGCGTCACCGTCCAGTCGCCGTCGGACAGCGCGGGCACGGCGCCCAGCGGATTGATCTTCAGGAACTCGGGGCCCTTGAGCTCGTCGCGGCTGAGCTTGTGCGTTTCGTAAGGCTTGCCGATCCATTCGAGCACGATGTGGGATGCGAGCGAGCACGCGCCGGGCATGTAGTACAGTTTCATGTGATGGAGTCTCCTGGGACGAAGGACGGGAGGCACCCGTCCCTGGCCGATATGGTACGCCACCCGCGTGTCTGCCTGCGGGGCTTGCGGCGTGCCGGGCCCACGCCACGACGCATTCAACCCAGTTGCCGCCGGAGATGTCCATGCCGCCACGCCCCGCCGCGAGCACGCGCGCTTTTTTCCTGGCCCTGACCCTGTCCGCGGCATGCGCCGCGCCCGCCCAGGAAGCCTCTGAATCGCCATCCGTACCGGCCCGCGTCACCGCGGTCGTGGGTGGCCTGGACCATCCCTGGGCCATGGCGTTCCTGCCCGACGGCGGCATGTTGATCACCGAGCGTTCCGGCAGCCTGCGGCTGCTGCGCGTGCCGGGCGGGCTGTCCAAGCCGCTGGCCGGCGTGCCCAAGGTGTATGCGCGCGGGCAGGGCGGTTTGCTCGACGTCGCGCTGTCGCCCGATTTCGCCAAGGACCGCTATGTCTACCTGTCTTATGCCGAGTCGGACGGCTCCAAGAGCGGCACCGCCGTGGGCCGCGGACGCCTGTCCGCCGACGGCGCGGCCCTGGAGGATTTCCGCGTGCTGTTCCGGCAGGAGCCCAAGCTGTCGTCCGGCCAGCACTACGGGTCGCGGCTGGTGTTCGACCGCAAGGGCTATCTGTACATCTCGCTGGGCGAGAACAACCAGCGGCCCACCGCCCAGGATCTGGACAAGCTGCAAGGCAAAGTGGTGCGCCTGAACGCGGACGGCTCGGTGCCGCAGGACAATCCCTTCGTGGGCCGCGCCGGCGCCCGTCCGGAAATCTGGTCCTACGGGCACCGCAATCCGCAGGGCATGGCGCTGAATCCGTGGTCGGGCGAACTCTGGGAAAACGAGCACGGGCCGCGCGGGGGCGACGAGATCAACCTGGTCCGGCCGGGCAAGAACTACGGCTGGCCGCTGGCGACTTACGGCATCAATTACTCCGGCCTGGCCATACCCGAGGCCAAGGGCGAGACCCTGCCCGGCATGGAGCCGCCGCTGTACTGGTGGCCCAAGTCGCCCGCGATCAGCGGCATGGCGTTCTATGACGCCGACCGCTTTCCGGCGTGGCGCAATTCGGTGTTCATCGGCGCGCTGGCCAACCAGAACCTGATCCGGCTGACGCTGGACGGCGACAAAGTCGTGGCCCAGGAGCGGCTGCTGGTGGACCGCAAGAGCCGCATACGCGACGTGCGGCAGGGGCCGGACGGCTATGTGTACGTGCTGACCGACGCCTCGCCCGGCGAATTGCTGCGGGTGGCGCCGGCCGATTCGGGAGGGTGAATGCCATGAAACCATACGAGCTGATCGGGTCCGCGGGCTGTGGATCCGCCATCGTCGAAATGGCGCTGGTGCTGGCCGACGTGCCGCACACGCTGACGGACGTTCCGTACCTGAAGCCCGGGCCGGAACGCGACCGGCTGCTGCAACTGAATCCGCTGGGCCAGGTGCCGACGCTGGTCTTGCCGGACGGCGAAGTCATGACCGAGAGCGCGGCGATGATCCTGCACCTGAACGACGTGGCGCCGCAGGCCGGGCTGGCGCCGCAGGCCGGGCTGGCGCCGCCCGCGGGCAAGCCGGAGCGGGCGCGCTTCCTGAATCTGCTGATCCGCCTGGTGGGCGCCATCTATCCCACGTTTACCTATGGCGACGATCCGCCGCAATGGACGACGGCGGGCGCCCCCGCCGACCTGCTGCGGGAACGCGTGCATATGCGGCGGGCCGAGCTTTGGCTGGAACTGGAGCGCCAGGCCGGCGCGCCGCACATGCTGGGCCGGCGGTTCTCCGCGCTGGACCTGTACATCACCGTGATGACGCATTGGCGTCCGGGGCAGGCCTGGTTCGAGACCAATTGCCCGGCGTTGACGGCGGTGGCGCGGGAGGCGGCCGAGGAGCCGAACGTGGCGCGCGTGCTGCGCCGGAATTTCCCGCCGCCCACCGAGTAGCGGCGCCTCAGCCCTTGCCGGGCCGGCGCGTCCTGGCCTTGGCGCGCGCTTCGCGCACGGCGATGTACACGCCGCTGCCCGCGATGAACAGGGCGCCCAGGTAGGCATAGGCGTCGGGCGCCTCGCGCCAGAAGATCCAGCCCAGGATCGTGGCCCAGACCAGGCCGGTGTAGTCGAAGGGTGCGACCACCGAGGCCGGGCCGATGCGGAAGCCCTGCGTGATCAAGGCCAGGCCCAGCGTGCTGAAGAGCGCCACGGCGCCGAAGTACGGCAGATCGTCCATGGCGGGCGCGCGCCAGACCCAGGGCAGGCCGACCGCGCTGCACACGAGCTGGCCCAGCACGATGTAGAAGGTGGTCGTCAGCATGCCTTCGCCGCGGCTGATGCCGCGCGCGGTAATCATCATGACCGCGTAGAGGAAGGCGGTGGTCAGCGGCAGCAGGGTGGCCGCCTGGAAGGCTGCCGTGCCCGGGCGGACCACGATCAGCACGCCGGCGAAGCCCGCCAGCACCGCCAGCCAGCGCTTGCCGTCGACGCGCTCTTTCAGGATCAGCACCGACAGGGCGGTCACGAACAGCGGCGCCGCGAACGCGATGGCCGTGGCTTCGGCCAGCGGCAGCGCGCGCAGGCCCAGGTAGAAGCAACAGGCGGACACCACGTTGATGGCGCCGCGCGTCAGGTGCAGGCCGGGATGCGAGGTGCGCAGCACCCGGCGCCCGCCCAGCCACAGCGCCAGCGTCATGACGAAGGGCAGCGCGATCAGCGCGCGCAGGAACAGGATCTGCAGCGGGTTGTAGCTGGCGCCCAGCCATTTGGCGTTGGCGTCGCTCAGGGTCAGGAAGAAAATGCCGCCCACCACGCAGGCGATCCCTGCTGCGGCGGAATGGGTCTGGGCGGCGGGCAATGCGGTCGAGGTAGACATCTACAGCCTGGAAAAGCGGCGGTTCCTGCCGCCGTATGGGGGATGGGAAATAGAAAGGCGGGTTGGCCCTGGGCGGGCCAGCCCCGGGCAGGTCAGCCCTGGGCGCGGTAGGCGGCCAGCGCCACCATGGCCCAGGAAGCGAGGAAGGCGGTTCCGCCCAAGGGCGTGACCGCGCCCAGCCAGTGGGTGCCCGTCAGCGACAGCAGGTACAGGCTGCCGGAAAACAGCACGATGCCCACGAACATGACGACGCCTGCCGCCGACAGCAGGGGCGAGCCGTAGCGGGCGCCCAGCAGCGCGACGACGAAAAGGCCCAGCGCGTGGATCAGGTGGTACAGCACGCCGGTCTGCCAGACGGACAGCAGTTCGGGCGTAAGCATGCGCTTGAGCCCGTGGGCGCCGAAAGCCCCCGCGCCCACCGCCACCATGAGATTCAACGCCGCGAGTATCGTGAGCTGCCGGTCCGTCATTGCCTGTCCTTGTCTATGTGTCGGATGAATCGTGTTACAGCCGCCTATGATATGCCCAAATCCGGTGCATGCCAGGGGGCGGGGCGGTTGTGGTACGGGGCTGGCGCCTTGCCCTGCAATTACCGAATGGGATATTATGAATTCAATTTGGTAATACCTGCAGCCATGGGCTGCGGCCGTCCAGGAGACCGCCATGACCATCGCCATCGCCGAGAAATCTTCCGCCAAGCGCGGCGCCACCGCCAAGCGGCCGCCGCGCCATGCGGCCGTGCGGACGAAGCAGCTCTTCCGCGGGCTGGTCGACAGCCCCCTGATCGAAATGGCGCGCGACGTCAGCCGCGGCCTGCCCGCGCAAATGGTGGACGACGCCGCCGATTATCTACAGGTGCCCAAGTCGGAAATCATGGCGATTACCGAGGTCAAGGCGGCATCGCTGTCGCGCTGGACCCGCGAGGGCCATATGCTGCCCCTGGGCGAATCCGACCGCCTGGCCCGTGTGGCGCGGGTGGTGCGGGTGGCCCGCCAGGTATTGGGCAGCGAGGAAGAGGCGGTGCAGTGGCTGAACACGCCGGTGCCCGCGCTGGGCAACGTCAAGCCCTTGTCGCTGCTGACCTCGGACGCCAGCAGCCGCATCGTCGAAGATACGCTGGCCCGCGCCGCTGCGGGCGTTTACGCATGAGCCGGCAGGCAGCACTATGAGCGCCAGCGTATCGCTGTGGCGCATCGGCACGACCGCGGGCAAGTACCGGGCGGACGATCTGAGCGGCGGCGGCGCGGCGGCGGTGGGCGGCCGCTACAACAGCCCGGGCACGGCCGTGGTCTATACCTCGTCCTGCGTGGCCCTGGCGGTGCTGGAAACGGTGGTGCACTTCGCGGCCCGGGCTTCCGAACAGGCCAACCGCTACCTGATCGAACTGTCGGTGCCGCGCGCGGTGTACGACAGCCGGCAGATTCTGACCCTGGACCAGATGCAGGAAGACTACCCGTTCTGGGACGCCGTGCCGTTTGCCGAAGCGGCGCAGGAGGCGGGGGATTATTGGGTGGCTTCGGGGGTGTCGGCGCTGCTGCAAGTGCCGAGCGCGATCGTGGCGTGCCGCGGAGTGCCGGACTGCAATTTGCTGATCAATCCGGGGCATGCGGACGCGGGAAGGATTGAGGTCGTTAGGCGGGAGAGGTTTGTTTATGATCCAAGGCTTCATCTTCCGCGCGTCTGACAGCGTGACCCTTCCGTGTGTCTGACACCCATACGCGGTGACCGATAAACCGCAACGGTGCACCCGGGTGTCTGACACCGGCTGAATCTGAAAGTTCTTCCCAATATGGTTGGTGTCAGACACCCGGGAAGTACTGTCTTATTCCCTACCGGCATCGCATACGGGTGTCAGACACGAGGAGGTGCGGTGCGCATGGTTGGTGTCAGACACCCGGGAAGCACTGTCTTATTCCCTACCGGCATCGCGTACGGGTGTCAGACACGAGGAGATGCGGTGCGCATGGTTGGTGTCAGACACGAGGAAGCTCGGGGCGGGGCGTCTTCGGACGCCCCAGGACGTTACGCCGTCAGTACCGCGCGTCCCACCACTTTGCCTTCTCTCAGCGACGCCAGCACGCTGTCGGCTTCCGCCAGCGCGTGGCGGTGCACCGGTATCGGCGGCACTTTGCCGGTGCGCACCAGTTCCATCAATTCCCGCAGTTCCGCCAGGTTGCCCACGTAGCTGCCGATGATGGACAGGGCCTTCATGGGGATCAGCGCGATCGGCCACGTCGAGCCGCCGCCGAACAGGCCTACGATGATCAGTTTGCCGCCTTTGGTGAGGAAGTCGAAGGCGAGGGAGGTGGTGGCGGGGGCGCCGACCAGGTCGATCGCGGCCTGCACGGGTTTGCCGCCGGCGGCCTTGATGATCTGCTGGGCGGCGTCGGGCGCGGCGCCGTCGATCGCGGCCAGCGCGCCGGCTTCCAGCGCGGCCTGGCGCTTGGCGGGATCGATGTCGACGACGATGGCGCCGGCGCCGCCCAGCGCCTTGATCAGCGTCAGGCTCATGAGGCCCAGGCCGCCGGCGCCGAAGATCACGACCGGATGGTCGCGGTAAATGTCGGCGCCGATCTTCTTCAGCGCGGAATAGGTGGTGAGGCCGGAGCAGGCGTAGGGCGCGATCTGCGCCGGTTCGAGGTCGCCGATGTCGATCAGGTAGCGCGAATGCGGCACCAGGATGTGGTCGGCGTAGCCGCCGGCGCGGTGCACGCCCAGGCAGGCGGGCGCGGAGCAGTGGTTCTCCATGCCGGCCAGGCAGGACGGGCAGTTGCCGCAGCCGATCCAGGGATAGACCAGGTAGTTGCGGTCGGACGCCAGCCCCTGGGCCTCGGGGCCGGCCGACACCACGGAGCCGACCGTCTCGTGGCCCATGGTCAGCGGCAGCGAGACGCCGCGGTCCTTCAGGGACAGGGTGCGGCCCTGGCCGAGGTCATAGCCGCCTTCCCACAAGTGGATATCGCTGTGGCAAACGCCGGCCGCGCGCACCTTCAGCAGCACCTGCGAGCCCTGCGGCACGGGCGTGGGCTGGTCCATCTCCTGCAGGGGCTCGCGGAAGTTCACGACGCAATAGCACTTCATGGGTTGTCTCCTTTTGATGTGGCGTTCGCAACTATTTCTTGACGGACGGGCATTCGCTGTCCGCCAGGGACACGAAGACTTTCTCGCCGGGCACCGTGGACAGGATGCGGTAGAAGTCGCCGGCATATTTGGATTCGGCGGGTTTCTTCACTTCGACCAGATACAGGTCCATGATGACGCGGCCGTCTTCGGGCCGTACCCGCGCATTCTTGATCAGTTTGGTGGTGATGGGCAACTCGCGCATCTTCTGGTTGACGGCGGGGCCGTCGAACGAGCCCACCGCCTGCGCGGCCTGCAGGTAGTGCGTGGTGGCCACGTAGCTCAGCGCCTGCACGATGGACGGGGCGCGGGTCACGCCCATTTTCTTTTGCCAGCGCTGCGTCCAGGCGCGGGTGTCGTCGTCGGCGTCCCAGTAGAAGCCGGTGGGGAAGGTCAGGCCCTGGGCCACGGGCAGGCCCATCGCCTGGACGTCGTTGATGAAGGTCAGGAAGGTCAGCATGCGCTGCTTGCCGCCCGTCAGGCCGAATTCCTGGGCCTGCTTGATGAGGTTGACCAGGTCGCCGCCGGCGCTGGCAAGGCCCACCACGTCGGCCTTGGACGACTGCGCCTGCACCAGGAACGAGGCGAAGTCCATGGCGCCTAGCGGATGGCGCGTGCTGCCCACCACCGAGCCGCCCGCGTCCTGCACGAAGCGCGTCGCATTGCTTTCCAGCGACTTGCCGAACACGTAGTCGGTGGTGATGAAGTACCAGGATTTGCCGCCGCTCTCGACCACGCTCTTGACCACGGCGTTGGACAGCGCGTAGGTGTCGGGCGCCCATTGGGTGCTGAGGTTGCTGCACTGCTTGCCGCTGAAGTCGCCGGCGAAGCCGCCGCTGATCAGCGCGGTGCCGCCTTTCTCGCGGGCCACGCCCTGCGCGGCCAGGCCGGCCGAGCTGGCGCCGCCGTCCACCACCGCCACCAGGTTCTGCGTGTCGAACCAGCGGCGCACCAGGGCCGAGGCCACGTCGGCCTTGTTCTGGTTGTCGGCGCCGACGACTTCCACGGTCTTGCCGGCGACCTTGCCGCCGAAGTCCTCGACCGCCATGCGGACCGCCATTTCGGAGCCCAGGCCGCCCAGGTCGGAATAGATCCCGGACCGGTCGTTGGACACGCCCAGGCGCACCACGTCGGATTGGGCATGGGCCGCGCAGGCGGCCGTCGCGGCGGCCAGGGCCGCCAACAGGGGTTTGATACGCATCTGCTTGTCTCCCAGCCCGCGCGCGGGCCGAATTATCGATTATTCGTTTGGACGCTGTGTATCGGGCCTGACCGCCGGTTCTCCATCCGGCTGAAAAGTATTTCCAGTTGGTGAATAGAAATTCCTGTGCAAGAATTTATGTTCGCATACAGGGAAAGTCAACATAGTGGATAGCCTAGGCCCGCAGCGGGATCCGGCCTGCATATCCGCACACAGGTGGCCGCCATGGAAGTGAAGCTCGTCGCACGGACGCTGGAACTGATCGAACTGTTCGCGCAGGTGCGCAGGCCGCTGCCGCTGACTGAACTGGCGCAAGGGCTGGGCGCGCCCATGTCCAGTTGCCTGGCCCTGGTGCGCACGCTGGTGGCGCGCGGCTATCTGTACGAAGTGCGCCGCCGCGGCGGCTATTACCCAACCGCCAAGCTGCATGCCCTGAGCGCGCAGATCCTCACGGGCGATCCCTGGCTGGAACAGGTGCGGCCGCAACTGGTCGCCCTGCGCGACGCCGCCGACGAAACGGTGATGCTGGGCAAGATCCAGGATGGCGCAGTGCTGTACCTGGACGTGGTCGAGGCCACGCAGCCCGTGCACTACACCGCCAGGCCCGGCGCGCGCAGGCCCTTGCACACCAGCGCGGTGGCCAAGGCCATCCTGGCGCGCCTGCCGCCGGCGGAGCGCGAGAGCGCGCTGGCGTCTGCCGATTACGCGCGCTACACGGACCGCACGCTGGTCACCCGCCAGGCGCTGCTGGCCGAGATCGAGCGGGTAGCGGAAAGAGGGTGGTCGGAGAACGTGGGCGAGAGCGTCGCAGACCTGACCGGGCTGGCGGTGGCGCTGGACCTGGGCGGAGAATGGTGCGCGCTGTGCATGGCCGGGCCGACGCCGCGCATGCAGGAAAGGCGCGAGGAACACGTGCGCCGCCTGCTGGCGGCGGCGGAAGCGATCCGCCCGGGGCGCTAGGACCCGCGCCGCATCAGCGTGGACTTGCCGAACAGGCTTTCGATCAGGTCCACGGCCAGTTCGGCCGTCTTGTTGCGCACGTCGAAGGCGGGGTTCAGCTCCACCACGTCCAGCGACCGCATCAGCCCGGTGTCGGCGATCATCTCCATGCAGAGCTGGGCTTCGCGGTACGTGGGGCCGCCGGGCACGGTGGTGCCGACGCCCGGCGCGATTTCCGGATCCAGGAAGTCCACGTCGAAGCTCACGTGCAGGTGCGTGTCGGCGTCCAGCCCCGACAGCGCGGCCTCCATGGTGGCGCGCATGCCCATTTCGTCGAGGTAGCGCATATCGAAGACTTCCAGGCCGGCCTCGTGCACCAGGCGCTTTTCGCCCTGGTCCACGCTGCGGATCCCGATCTGCCGCACCCAGCCCGGCTCGATGTCGGGCGTCTGGCCGGACAGGCCGGTGATCTGCGCCGGTCCGTAGCCGCACAGGCAGGCCACGGGCATGCCGTGGATATTGCCGGTGGGGGTCAAGGCATGGGTATTGAAATCGGCGTGGGCGTCCAGCCACAGCACGCGCAGCTTCTTGCCGGCCTCGCGGCAATGGCGCGCAACCGCGCTGATGGAGCCGATGCCCAGGCAATGGTCGCCGCCCAGCAGGACGGGCAGGTTGCCCTGGGCCAGTTCCTGGTAGACGGCGTCGTGCACGGCGCGGTTCCAGGCCGCGACCTCGTCCAGGTGGCGGTAGCCGTCCACGGGCGGCAGCCAGGGATTGGCGGGGCCGTAAAGGTTGCCGCGGTCGCTCACCTGGAAGCCCTGGGCTTCGATGACGGGCCCCAGGTCGGCGACGCGCAGGGCCTCGGGCCCCATGGAGGCGCCGCGGGCGCCCGCGCCGATGTCGGTGGGCGCGCCGATGAGGGCGATGCGGTTGGGCAGGTTGGCGGTGTTGTGCAAGTGCGGGCTCCGGGCGGGGGGCGTCGTCAAGGGGCGGATAGTACCGCGGCAAGCTGGTCGCAAGCCCAATCGACCTGCTCGCGCGTCACGATCAGGGGCGGGGAAAGGCGCAGCGTATGGCCGTGGGTGTCCTTGACCAGCATGCCGCGCGCCATCAGGCGTTCGCACCACAGGCGGGCGCCGCCGGCGTCGGGCTCCAGCTCCACGGCCAGCATCAGGCCGCGCCCGCGCACCTCGCGCACGGGGCCGGGCAGCGCGCGCAGGCGCTCGAGGAAATAGGCGCCCACGGCCGCGGCGTTTTCGATCATGCCTTCTTCGGTCAGCACGCGCAGCGCGGCGCGCGCGATGGCGCAGGCCAGCGGATTGCCGCCGAAAGTGCTGCCATGCTGGCCCGGCTGGAACACGCCCAGCACATCGGCATTGGACAGCACGGCGGACACCGGATAGAAGCCGCCGGACAAGGCCTTGCCTATCAGCGTGACATCGGCTTCGATGCCTTCGTGCTCTTCGGCCAGCAGCTTGCCGGTGCGTCCCAGGCCGGTCTGGATTTCATCCAGGATCAGGGTGATGCCCCGTTGCGTGCAGCACTGCCGGACCCGGGCGAAGTAGCCGGCGGGCGGGAGCACGACGCCGGCTTCGCCCTGGATGGGCTCGACCAGGAAGGCGACGGTATTGGGCGTGATGGCGGACTCGAAGGCCTGGTAATCGCCGAAGGGCACCACCTTGAATCCGGGGGCGAAGGGGCCGTAGTGGCCGTAGGCGTCGGGGTCGGTGGAGAAGCCCACGATACCCAGGGTGCGGCCATGGAAGTTGTTGGCGCAGACGATGATCTCCGCCTGGTCCTCGGGCACGCCGCGCACTTCGTAGCCCCATTTGCGCACGGCCTTGATGGCAGTCTCCACGGCTTCCGCGCCGCTGTTCATGGGCAGGATTTTGTGCGCGCCGGTCAGGCGGGCCAGGTCCTCGTAGAACGGCGCCATCTGGTCGTGGCGGAAGGCGCGCGAAGTCAGCGTGAGCTTTTGCGCCTGTTCCGTCATGGCGGCCAGGATGGCGGGGTGGCAGTGCCCCTGGTTGACGGCCGAATAGGCCGACAGGCAATCCAGGTACTTGCGGCCGTCCACGTCGTAGAGCCAGACGCCGCTGCCGCGGGCGATCACCACGTCCAGCGGATGGTAGTTGTGCGCGCCCAACTGGTCTTCGACCTGGTCGCGGTGGGTGGCGGACGGGGATGTCGGTACAGCGCTCATGAGCGTCTCCCGGAAACCTGTAGGCTTCATCTTAGCGCTGCCGGCGGGCCGGCGGCATTGCCATTGCATGACAAAGGGCCTTTGCCGGCGGCGGCGGAGGCCTGCTGCACAATAGCGAATACGCCGGGCGACGCCCGGTTTTCCTAGTGGATGGCCTTCATGTTCCTGCACCGACTGTTATCGACACTGACGCGCGGCGCGGCCCTTGCCGCGCTGGGCCTGGCCTGCGCCGCGAGCGCCGCGGCACAGGACAAACCCTTGCGGATCGGCGTGATCGCCAGCGTGGCGAACGCGGCCACCGAGCTCGCGATCGCCCAGGCGAAGAAAGAAGGGCTGGACGTACAGTTGGTGGAGTTCAACGACTGGGTGCTGCCGAACATCGCGGTGGCGGACGGCTCGGTGGACGCGAACTTCTTCCAGCACGAGCCTTTCCTGCAACTGTTCAACCAGCGGCGCGGCGCCGACCTGGTGCCGATCGCCTACGGCTATTCCACCACCATCGGCCTGTTCTCCAAGAAGCTCAAGAAGGGCGATCCGGTGCCCGACGGCGCGACCATCGCGGTGCCCAACGATCCGGTCAACACCGGCCGGGCGCTGCTGTTGCTGGAATCCATCGGCCTGATCGAACTCAAGCCCGGCGTGGCCCACCGGGCGGCGCTGGAGGACGTGGTGTCGAATCCGAAGAAGCTGAAGTTCGTGCCGATCGAAGGCTCGCAATCGGCGCGCACCTTCGACGACGTGACCGCGTCCGTGACCTACACCACCTTCGCCAAGCAGGCCGGCATCGACGAGAAGGACGGCCTGGCGTTCGACAATACCGACCCGGTCAACGTGCGCCGCTATGCGATCCGCTGGGTCGCCACGCCGGCTCGCGCAGAAGATCCGCGCCTGCTGAAGTTCATCGCCATCTACCAGCAGTCGCCCGAGGTCAAGGCCAAGCTGCGCAGCCTGTACGGCGACCTGATCGCTTTCCCCTGGTAGGGCGCGGCGGCCCGCCGGCGGGCGGGCATTGACGATTCTTGGCAGTCGCCGGCGGGCTTCGCACGTATACTGGCGCGGCCCGCCTTTCCCTCGATGGATCCATGCGCAGTTCATTGCCCCACGACGCCGCCTGCCGCCAGCACGCCGTGTCGGGCGCCGCGGCGCTCGAGCAGGAGCTCGCGCGCCTGCGCGACATGGTGGCACAGTACGAGGCCTTGTTCCAGGCGGCGCCCGTGCTGATCAACGCGTTCGGGCCCGACGGGCGGTGCCTGCTCTGGAACGAGGCCTGCGAGCGGCGCTTCGGCTGGTCGGAGGCCGAGATCAAGGCCTGCTCCGATCCGCTGGCGCTGTTCTATCCCGATCCCCAGGTCAGGGCGCGCGTGGTCGCCACCGTCGGCCCGCAGCCCAGCCGCTCCTTCCGCGAATGGCATCCGCTGGCGCGCGACGGAGAGCGCCTGGCGGTGCTGTGGTCGAACGTGCGCCTGCCCGACGGCAAGGTGGTCAATATCGGCATGGACATGACCGAAAGCCGGCGCACGGAAGCGGCGCTGGCGCGGATGGCCCGCGAGGACAGCCTGACCGGCTGCTGGAACCGCGCGGAGATCCTCAAGCGCGTGGAAGACCGCCTGGCGGGCGCCAGGCGCGGCGAGGGCGGCCCGAACACCGCGCTGATGCTGGACCTGGACCATTTCAAACAAGTCAACGACCGCTACGGGCACCTGGGCGGCGACGCCGCCTTGCAGCATTTCTGCGATCAGTTGCGCGCTTGCCTGCGGGAAGGGGACTCGGTGGGCCGCCTGGGGGGCGAGGAGTTCCTGGTGCTGCTGGCCGGTTCGGACGTGGACGCGGCGCATGCGATCTGCGCCCGCCTGCGCGCGAGCCTGCGGCAGCACCCGGTGGATATCGACGGGGAAGCGGTGACGTTGTCGGTCAGCGGCGGCATCGCGCGCTTTCTCGCCAGCGATGGCGGCGCATCGGAGGTGCTGCGCCGCGCCGATTGCGCGCTGTACCAGGCCAAGCGCGCCGGACGCGACTGCGCGATGGAGTACCGCGGCTGAGGGCCACGCCGCGATTCAGGCGGCGGCCTCCCTGCCGGCCGCGCGCCGGCCGTTCAGCCGCCAGTGCAGGCCGACGGCCGCGACGGCCAGGACGGCGGCTGCCGCCAGGCCCAGCACCTCGAAGCCGGCGTGCGTGTAGAGGGTGCCGGCGATCGCCGTGCCGACGCTGGCGCCCAGGTAGGTCGTGCAGGTATTCAAGCCCAGCACCGCGCCCCGCTCGTCGGGACGGGCGCGGGAGAGCAGCAGCACCAGCAGGTTGAGGCTCAATTGCGAGGCGGCGCCCCACAGCGCGGCGACGGCGAGCACGGCGGCCAGCGAATGCGCCGCCGGCAGCAGCCCCAGGTAGACCAGCGCGATCGCGCCCAGCGCCAGCGGCAGCGCGCGCCTGGGCCCCAGGCGCTCGATCAGCGGGGCGCCCGCCACACCGGCCGCCAGGAACCCCGCGCCATAGGCGAAGGCGATAAAACCCACTTGCCCGGCGGACAGCGCGAGCAGGGCGCGCACGTGGTCGGCCAGGAAGGCGTAGACCCCATAGAAGGCCGAGGAAAACGCCAGGCAGCCCAGCAGCAGGACCGGCACGTCGCGGTACGAGAGCGGCGCCAGCAGGCGCGACAGCCGCAGCGGAGCGGGACGGGCCGAGCGGCGCTCGGGCAGCTTGCGCAGGCCGAGCATGGCGATCGCGGCGCACAGCGCCAGCGTGGCGTAGGTGGCGCGCCAGCCCACGGCGTCGGACAGCAGGGCGGACAGCGGCACGCCGGCCACCAGCGAGACGGACCAGCCGGCGATGACGCGTCCCAGCGTGCGCGCTTCCTGGCCGGGCGGCGCCACCAGCGAGGCCGATCCGTAAGCGGCGGGCAGGATGACGCCGGCGGCCGCGCCGGCCAGCGCCTGGGCCAGCGTCAGCACGATCCAGTGGGGCGCGGCCGCGGACAGGATCAGGGCGGCGATCAGCGCCGCCATGGCGCCCAGCAGCGCGCGCCGGATGCCGATGCGGTCGATGCGCGCGGCCAGGAAGAAGGCGCTGGCCGCCGTGGCCGCGCCGTAGGCCGAGATGGCGGTGCTGACGGTCAGCGCGGAGGTCGAGAAAGCGCGCGCGACGTCGCTCAGGATGGGGCTGAGCGCCAGGCCGTTGGAGCCGACGACGCTGACTGCGAACATCAGGGCGGGCACGGGCGACGCGGGATGGGTGCTGCGGGTGCTACGGTTATGCATCCCCGAATTTTATTGGAATAAAATAAGGGTTAATGCTGATATCCCCTTATTCCATAAAAGTTCGAATGCCGTTCGGCAGAATGCGATTCCAATGTCAGACCTAGACGACCGCGACCGAAAACTATTAACGCTGCTGGCTGGCGACGCCACCCCCAGCTATGCGGAGCTGGGCAAAATCCTGAACCTCTCGGCTCCGGCGGTGCACGAGCGCGTCAAGCGGCTCAAGCGCGACGGGCTGATCAAGGGCATCGCCGCCAGGCTGGACGGCGCGAAGATCGGCCGGCCGCTGCTGGCCTTCATCCACGTGGACACCAATAACTGGAGCATCACGCAGCAGGTGCTGGGGCTGGCGGAGCTGACCGAAGTCGAAGAGATCCACACCATCACCGGCAAGAGTGCCATGCTGCTGAAGGTGCGCGTGCGCGATACGCAGGCGCTGGAGCTGCTGCTGGCCCGCATCCACCAGATCGAGGGCATCACCAACACCACCAGCGATATCGCGCTGACCAGCTATCTGGAGCGCGGGCCGTTGCCGGACAACGCCTGAAGCGGCCCCGCGCTCAGCGGGACCGGGCCGCGCGCAGCCGCAGGCGCGTGATTTCGGAGGGCGCGCCCAGGCGCTTGGGCGGGCCCCAGTAGCCGGTGCCCCGGCTGGTGTAGACCCACATCCTGCCCATGCGGTGCAGGCCGGCCGTGAACGGCTGCTGGAAGCGCACGAAGAATCCCCAGGGAAAGAACTGCCCGCCATGGGTGTGGCCCGACAACTGCAGGGTATAGCCCAGCGGCTCCGCCTCGGCCGCGCTGCGCGGCTGGTGCGCCAGGAGGATCTTGGGCAGGGCGTCGGCCGGCGCGCCGGACAGCGCGGCCCGGGGATTGCTGCGCTGCTGCGGATCGAAGGCGCCGGCGCCGTAGTCGGTGACGCCGGCCACGACGACGGGCAGGCCCGCGGGATGGATGACGGCGTGCTCGTTCATCAGGACGCGCAGGCCCATGCGGCGGAACTCGGCCACCCAGGGGGCGGCGCCCGAATAGTATTCGTGGTTGCCGGTGACCAGGTAGACGCCGTAGGGCGCGCGCAACCGGGCCAGCGGGCTCGCCTGGGCGGCCAGGTGTTCTACGCTGCCGTCGACCACGTCGCCGGTGATGGCGATCATGTCGGGCAGCAGTTCGTTGACGGCGTCGACGATGGCCTGCACGTAGCGCTTCTTGATGGTGGGGCCGACGTGGATGTCGCTGATCTGCACGATGGTGAAGCCGTCCAGGTCCGGCGGCAGCCCGGCGATGGGCACGTCCACGTCGACGACGCGGGCGCGGCGCCGCGCGTTGTACAGGCCGACGAGCGTGCCGGCCAGCGCCAGGCCCGCCACCGCCCAGGCGCTGGCCTGGCGCAGCAGGGTCCACGGCAGCGCGGCGTCCATCGGCAGCGTCGCCAGCCAGGCGACCAGCAGCAGCGCGTCGCGCGCCGCCGTCAGCACGAACAGCGACGAGAACAGGCCCATCGCGAACAGCCCGACCCAGGCGATGCGGTCGCCCCAGGGCGGGTGCACGGAAGAGCGGCCCAGCATGCCCAGCGGGATCAGCACGCAGGACAGCACCAGGGCGAGGATGGCGGCGGCGGACCCTTCGCCGCCCAGCAGGGCGTCGGGGATCAGGCGGGCGCCCACGTAGACGTGAGCCAGCGCGCCCAGGGTCAGGAAGCGCAGGAAAAACGAGGATTGGCGTAGGGACACGGGCGGCTCATGGCAAGAGACACGCCATTCTATGCCGCGCCGGCTCAGGGGCTGCCGACGCGGGGAGAAGCCGGGCGGTCCTAACCCGCCGTCAGTTCCTCGCGAGCGAGCAGGCCGGCGTCCATTTCCCCGAGGCTGTTGATGCCCAGCATGGCCATGTTGCGGTCGACTTCGGCGCGCAGCAGGCCGATGGCGTGCGAGACGCCGGCCTCGCCGCCGACCGCGGCCGCGTAGTTGAACGGGCGGCCGACGAAGACGAAGCTGGCGCCCAGCGCCAGGGCCTTCAGCACGTCGCCGCCGCGCCGCACCCCGCTGTCCATCATCACCGTCATGCCGCCGGCCGCCGCGGCCACGCCGGGCAGGGCGCGCAGGGGCGAGATCGCGCCGTCCAGTTGCCGGCCGCCGTGGTTCGACACGATGATGCCGTCCGCGCCGTGCCGCCTGGCCAGCGCGGCGTCCTGCGGATGCAGGATGCCCTTGATGATCAGCGTGCCGGGCCATTGCCGGCGGATGCGCGCCACATGCTCCCAGTTCAGGTGGTCGCGCGCGGTGAAGTCGCGCAGCACCGAAGCCGATACGATGGGCGCGCCGCGCGTGGCGAAGGAATTCTCGAAATGCGGCATGCCATGGGCCAGCAGCGTGCGCAGGAAGGTGCCGGCCAGCCAGCGCGGCCGCGTGATGCCGTCCCACGCCAGCCGCAGGCCGGGCTTGAGCGGCGTGGAGAAACCCGTGCGCACATTGTTTTCGCGGTTGGCCGACACCGGGATGTCCACCGTCAGCACCAGGGTCTCGTAGCCGGCGCGGCGCGCGCGTTCGACCAGCGCGTCGATGCGCTGCGGATCGCCCGGCAGGTAGGCCTGGAACCAGGTCCCGGGAGCCTCGCGGATGACGTCTTCCAGCGGTATCAGCGAGGTGCCGCTGAGGATGGCCGGAATGCCTTGTTCGCGCGCGGCGCGAGCCAGCACGATGTCGCCGCGGTAGGCGGACAGCGCACTGATTCCCATGGGCGCGATGCCGAAGGGCGACGCGTAGCGGCGGCCGAAGAGTTCGGTGTGCTGGCTGCGGCGCGACACGTCGACCAGCACGCGCGGCGCGAAGGCGTAGCGCGCGAAGGCCTGGCGGTTGCCGTGCAGCGACTGGTTGTCTTCGGCCGCGCCGGCGACGTAGCCGAAGATGGGGCGGGGCAGGCGCCGCCGGGCGGCGGCCTCGAAATCATCCAGCGAGAGCAGGCGCGCAAGCGCGCGAGGCAGCGGCCGGGCGGCCGAGGCGGCGCTGGAAACGGTGGCGGACGGGAGGATGGATGTCATGGCGGGCCCGTAAAAGCCCGTAATCTAGCAACGGGGATTCATCGCATAAAGCGAATAAATCCAGACATCCAATTTCGCTTTTTGCGAACAGGCACTAGGCGGGCAGCGCCATCAGTTCGCCCATGCGCACCGGGCCCAGCACGGCCGGCGTGTCGGCCCAGCGGACCTTGCCCGGCCCGAACAGCACGATGGCCGTGGAACCCAGCTTGAAGCGGCCCATTTCCGCGCCTTTGGCGAGATGAATGGGCGCGCGCGCGGCGTCGTCGTAGCGGATGGACTTGACGCGGCGCTTGTACGGCGTGACCAGGCCCGCCCACACGGTTTCGATGGAGGCCACGATCATCGCGCCGACCAGCACCAGCGCCATCGGGCCGTACTCGGTGTCGAAGATGCAGACCACGCGCTCGTTGCGCGCGAACAGGCGCGGCACGTTGCGCGCGGTCAGGGGGTTCACGGAGAACAGGCGGCCGGGCACGTGGATCATTTCGCGCAGGGTGCCGGCGACCGGCATGTGCACGCGGTGGTAGTCCTTGGGCGACAGGTAGACGGTGGCGAATTCGCCGCCCTGGAAGGGCGCCGCGCGTTCGGCGTCGCCGCCCAGCAGCTCGGCCAGGCCGTAGGTATGGCCCTTGGCCTGGAAGATGCGGCCGTGTTCGATGGCGCCCATCTGGCTGATGGCGCCGTCCGCGGGACAGACCACCGAGCCCGGCTCGTCGTCCAGCGGGCGCGCGTCTTCTTTCAGCGCGCGCGTGAAGAAATCGTTGAAGCAATCGTAGGCCAGCGGATCTTCCTGCAAGGCCTCGCGCATGTCCACGCCGTAGCGGCGCACGAAGCGCGAGATCATCCAGTTCTTGACCGCGGGTTCCCGGCAGTCGGACGCATATCCGAAGAGGCGCGACACCAGGTGATGCGGCGCGAGGTACTGGCTGGCGAGAAATAGTTGGTCTTTGATCGGCATCTATGAGCGCTAGGAAAATGGGCGCTTTCTGCGCCGGGGCGGCCCCGGCGTCAAAAAAACGCGTCCCGCCTTGTTGCGGGACGTCGTGAAGAGCGGAGCGCGGATTGTAACGCTTTCAGCCCCACTTCAGGCAGCCGGATCGCGGGATCTCCAGGACGGTTCCGAGCGTCATAGCTCCAGCACGACGCGCTTGTCCTGGGCGCGCGAGCAGCAGGCCATCATGCGCTTGCCTTCCGCGCGTTCGGCGCGGGTCAGGACCGTGTCGCGATGGTCGACGGCGCCGTCCAGCACGCGCACTTCGCAGGAGCCGCAGAGCCCTTCCTCGCAGTCGCTTTGCACGTCGATGTTGGCGCCGCGCAAGGCCGCCAGCAGGGTCTGTCCGGCCGGCACCTGCACCACGATGCCGGAGTCCTTGAGTTCCGCCTCGAACGCATGCTCTTTGGACGGGTCCAGCGTGGCGAGCGTGGAATGGAAATGCTCCACGCGCAGGGCGTCCTCGGGCCAGCCTGCGCAGGCCTGCTGCAGCGCGTCCAGCATGCGTTCCGGGCCGCAGGCGTAGATCTGGACCGCGGGATCGGGACGGGACAGCAGGGCGGCGAAGTCGTTGCGGCTGCCTTCGTCGCTGACGTGCAGGCGCAGGCGTTCGCCGTGCAGTTGCGCCAGTTCGTCCAGCAGCGCCATGCAGCGCCGCGACTTGCCGCTGTAATGGAGCTGGTAGTCCATGCCCAGCTCGCGCGCGCGCCGCGCCATGGCGCTGATGGGCGTGATGCCGATGCCGCCCGCGATGAGGATGAGGCGGGACGCGCGTTCGTCCATCCGGAAGTGGTTGCGCGGCCCGCGCACGCGCACCGTGGCGCCGGGCTGCAGGTGCCGGTGGATCCAGGCGGAGCCGCCGCGGCCGGCCTCTTCACGCAGCACCGCGATTTCCAGCGCGCCGGTTTCTGCGGGATCGCCGCAAAGCGAGTACTGGCGCGACAGGCCGGTGTCGCCGCATTCCAGGTCGATGTGCGAGCCCGGCGTCCAGCGCGGCAGCGGCTTGCCGTCGGGCGATTCCAGCCGGATGCGCGCGATGCCGTCGGCCGCGCGCGCGACCGAGGCCACGAGCAGCTTGCGGCTGATGGCGTGCGTGGACGGCTCGCCGATGCGCACCGGCTGGCGTTGCCGCAGGATAGAGGGGTCGCGGCGTTCGGGATTGTCTGCCGGGTTCCACTCCACCCACAGGTGTTCGGGCCCGCGGAACGAGGTATTGGGAACGTAGGTGAACTGCTGCTGGGCCAGGCGCAGGTGCGGCAGGCGGCGGGTCAGCTCTTCCAGGAAGATCTGCATTTCCATGCGCGCCAGGTTCTTGCCCATGCACTGGTGCGCGCCGTAGCCGAACGTGAGCTGGTCGCTGGCGTTCTCGCGGCGGATGTCGAAGAAATCGGCGTCGGCGAAATGGCGCTCGTCATGGTTGGCCGACGAGGACACGATCAGCAGCTTGGCGCCCGCCGGGATCGCCACGCCCGCGATCTCCGTGTCGCGCGTGGCCAGGCGGCGCCATGCGGCGACCGAGCCGTTGTGGCGCAGGCATTCCTCGACCGCGTTGGGGAGCAGGCCCGGGTCTTCGCAGAGTTCGCGCCAGGCGTCGGGGTGCTGCAGCAGCAGCTTGATGGCATTGGCCGAGGCGTTGGCGGTGGTCTCGTGCGCCGCGACGATGCCGGCCATCATCATCGAATGCAGGTAGGAGTCGGTGACGACGTCGGGATATTCCTTCTGCTTGCGGATGCCGTACTGCATCCAGCCGGGAGCGTCGGGGTCCTGGCGCATCTTGTCCAGGATCTTGCCCGCCAACTGCCAGAAATTGCCCACGGCATGCGCCACCGCCACCTGTTCTTCCGGCCTGGGCCGGCCCCAGGTATTGACCGTGTGCGCGATGGAGTAGGCGCGCAGGCGGTCCATGTCTTCCTCGGGCACGCCCAGGAAGTGCAGGGCCACCGTCAGCGGCACTTCCCACAGCATCTGGTCGACCAGGTCGGCGCGGCCGTCGTCGATAAAGCGGTCCACGTATTCGCGCGTCAGGCGGCGCACCATGGGTTCGTGGTGCTTGAGCGCTTCCGGCGTGAACGGATCCATCAGCGCGCGCCGGCGCGGCATGTGGGCCGGCTCGTCCTCGTTGACCAGCGTGCGGTTCATGGCATAGCCGTAGCTGGCCAGCACGGCGTTGGCCTCGGGGCCGGTCGGGGTGATTTTTTCCAGCGCGATGGACGGGCTGAAGGTGTGGTTGTCGCGGAAGACCGCCTTGATGTCGTCGTAGCGGGTCACGACCCAGTAGCCCAGCTTGGGGCTGTAGAACACGGGCTCCTGCTCGCGCGCCCAGCGCACGTACTCGGGCGGGTCTTGCTGGTAGCCGTCGCCGAAGGGATCGAATTCCGCGGCCCGCGCGCTGACAGGACAGCCGTGGGCGCCGGCCAGGGCCGCGTGGTCGACGGGACAGCCGCCATTGCCGCTGGCCGCGTGTTCGGGAGAGGAGGGGTTAGCCATATCGATCGCTCCGGATTACTATTGCGTAAATCATATACGCATAGCGTAAATTATCAATTGGGGTAAGCTCCGGCCAGCCTCCGCCGCCGCCATTCCATGACGCCGATATGAACCAGAATACCGATCCGTCCTCCGTTCCCGCCCCGACCGCCGGGCCTGCGCGTCCGAGGGAGCGGCGCCAGCGCGTGCAGGCCGCGGAAACCGGCATGGCGGTGCTGAAAGGGCTGGGACGGCTGGGGGGACGCGCCAGCCTCACGCTGCTGGCCGCCCAGGTGGACGAGAGCCCGGCCAAGGTGCACCGCTATCTGGCCAGCCTGATGGAAGAAGGGCTGGTGTCCCAGGACGCCGCCAGCCAGCAGTACTTCCTGGGGCTGGAGGCGATGCTGCTGGGCCTGGCCGCCTTGCGCCAGGCCGATCCCATCCGGCTGGCCGAGCCCGGCCTGATCCGGCTGCGCGAAGGCCTGGAGGTGACGTGTTTCATCGCCGTCATGGGCAATAAAGGCCCGACCATCGTGCGTTTCGAGGAGCCGGGCCTGCCGGTGACGGTGAACGTGCGCATGGGCTCCGTGCTGTCGATGCTGTGGTCGGCGACCGGCCGGGTGTTCCTGGCCTTGCAGGACGACGCGCGGGTGCGCGCGCTGGCCGAGGCGGAACTGGCGCGCGCGCCGGCCGAGATGCGCCGGCAACTGGATGCCGCCGATCCCATCGGCCGCCTGCGCCAGCAGGTGCTGGAGCAGGGCTGCGCCACGGTGCGCGACACCAACCTCAAAGGCATCAGCGCGGTGTCCGCGCCCTTGCTGAACCACAGCGGCCGGCCTTGCGCCGCGCTTACCGCGCTGGGCGCGACCGGCGGTTTCGATGCCTCGCCGGACGGGCCGATCGCGCAGGCGGTGCGGCGGGAGGCCGAGGCCGCGAGCGTATTGCTGGGCTATCAGGCGGCGTGAGGTGCGCGGGACGCGCTCCGGCGCGCCCGCGGCTCAGGCGGCCTTGGCCGACAGCTTGGTCTTGTAGAGCCAGTCCTTGTAATCGTCCAGGTCGCCGTCGAAGGGGCTGACCTTGCCGTCGGCCACGATGATGAACTGGTCGGTGGTGGCGCGCAGCAGGTGGCGGTCGTGCGATACCAGCACCAGCGTGCCTTCGAACTGCGCCAGCGCCGTGGTCAGCGCCTCGCGGGTTTCCAGGTCGAGGTGGTTGGTGGGCTCGTCCAGCAGCAGCAGGTTGGGGCGCTGCCATACGATGAGTGCGAGCGCCAGCCGGGCCTTCTCGCCGCCGGAGAAGGGGGCGATGGAGCTGGTGGCCATGGCGCCGTTGAAATTGAAGCTGCCCAGGAAGTTGCGCAGTTCCTGCTCGCGCACGGCGGGCGCGGCCTTGGTCATGTGCCACAGCGGCGACTCGTCGTGGCGCAGCATCTCCACCTGGTGCTGCGCGAAGTAGCCGATGGACAGGCCCTTGTTGAACTGGGTGTCGCCCGCCAGCGTGTCCAGTTCGCCGGCGATGGTCTTGATGAAAGTGGATTTGCCCGCGCCGTTGATGCCGAGCAGGCCGATGCGCTGGCCGGCCTGCAACGAAAAATTGATGCCCGATACGATGATCTTGTCGGACTGGGCCTGCGTGTCCTCGTCGGTGTTGCGGTAGCCGGCGCTGACGCGGTCCATGGTCAGCAGCGGGTTGGGCGCGCGCAGCGGCTCGCGGAACTCGAAGGAGAATTCGGCGGCGGCGCGCAACGGCGCGACTTCTTCCATGCGGGCCAGCGCCTTGATGCGGCTTTGCGCCTGGCGCGCCTTGCTGGCCTGGGCCTTGAAGCGGTCGATGAAGGACTGCAGGTGCGCGCGCTGGCGCATCTGCTTTTCCATCATGCCCTGCGCCAGTTCCAGTTGGGCGGCGCGCTGGCGCTCGAAGGACGAATAGTTGCCGGAGTAGCGCTTGAGCTTGCGCTCGTCGATGTGGACGATGACGTTGACCACGCCGTCCAGGAAGTCGCGGTCGTGCGAAATCACGATGAGCGTGCCCGGATAGCGCTTGAGCCAGTCCTCCAGCCAGATGATGGCGTCGAGGTCCAGGTGGTTGGTGGGCTCGTCCAGCAGCAGCAGGTCGGACGGGCACATCAGGGCCTGCGCCAGGTTCAGGCGCATGCGCCACCCGCCGGAAAAGCTGGTCAGCGGCAGGTGCATCTGCGCCTGCGTGAAGCCCAGGCCCGTCAGCAGTTGTTCCGCGCGCGAGTGCACGGTGTAGGCGTCGGCGTCGGCCAGGGCCGCGTAGATGTCGGCCATGCGCAGGCCGTTCTCGGCGCTTTCGGGTTCGGCCTCCAGCGCCGCCAGCTCCGCCTCCAGCCGGCGCAGCGTGACGTCGCCGTCTATGGCGTATTCGATCGCCGGCCGGTCCAGCGCGGGGGTTTCCTGCGCCACGTACGCCATGCGCCAGTTGGCCGGGAAGTCCAGGTCGCCCTGGTCCGCGTGCAGCGTGCCGCGCAGGAGCCCGAAGAGGCTGGATTTGCCGGCGCCGTTGGCGCCGATCAGGCCGATCTTGTCGCCGGGGTTCAGGAGCAGGTCGGCTTTATCGAGCAGCGGCTTGACGCCGCGTGCGAGTGAAACTTGTTGGAAGCGGATCATGGGTGGTGTGGCAGGGGACGCGGCAGGCGCGCGGCAAGGTTCCCGCCACAAGGCGCGGCGCAAAAAACGGAACCTGGGATGGCTCGCGCGCCGGCGCTGGGCCGGCGGCGCGAAAGGCGGACGGGACCGGGCCCGTCGCAATCAAGCGCGCTATTGTACCGGGGCGCGGCCCTGGGCGCTGGCGATGGCGCCGGCCAGGGCCAGCACGCGTTCCGCCTCCTGCGCGTGCAGGTTCTCCACCAGCGCGCCGTCGACCACGGCCACGCCCAGGCCCGCGGCCTGCGCGGCCTGCCACGCATCCAGGCGCTTGCGGGCGGCGGCGAGTTCGTCTTCGGTGGGCGCGAACGCGGCGTTGGCCGCCGCGATCTGCCTGGGATGGATCAGGGTCTTGCCGTCGAAACCCTGGTCGCGGCCCTGCCGGCAGGCCGCGGCCAGGCCGGCGTCGTCCTGCAGGTCCAGGTGCACGCCGTCCAGCACGGCCAGGCCGTGGGCGCGCGCCGCCATCACCGCCAGCGAACGCGCCAGCAGGGTTTCCTCGCGCGACGGCGTGTGGCGCGCGTGCAGGTCCTTCACCAGGTCCGAGGTGCCGATGACGATGGCCGCCAGCCTGGGGTGGCCGGAGGCGATGGCGTCCAGCCGCAGGAAGCCCAGCGGCGTTTCCGCCATCGCCCACAAGGGCAGGCCGGCGGGCGCGCCGGCCGCGTCCAGCGCCCGCGCCAGCGCGTCGAGTTCGGCGGCCGACTGCACCTTGGGCAGCAGCACGGCGTCGGCTCCCGCCTGGGCGATGGCCTGGACGTCGTCGCGGCCCCAGGGGGTATCCAGCGCGTTGATGCGCACCACGCATTCGCGGTGTCCGTAGCCGCCGGCGCGCAGGGCGGCGGCGACCTGCTCGCGGGCCTGCGCCTTGGCGTCGGGCGCGACGGCGTCTTCCAGGTCCAGGATCAGCGCGTCGGCGTCCAGGCTGCGCGCCTTGTCCAGCGCGCGCGCGTTGGCGCCGGGCATGTAGAGGACGGAACGGCGGGGGCGGATGACGGTATTCATGGGACGGACCTCAGTTCTTGCTATTGCCGACGATCTGCACGGGAACGGTGCATACGTAGCCCACGCCGTACACGGTGCGGATGCCCATGTCGCCGCCGGCCTGCTCGCGCAGCTTGCGGCGCAGGCGATGTACGTGCGCGTCGAGCCTGTGGGTATCGTAGGCCTCGGCGCTGGCGCCCAGCGCCTCGACCAGGCGGCTGCGCGAAAGCGGCAGGGGCGCCGCCTGGATCAATGCGCCGATCAGCCGGCTTTCGGTGTCGGTGATGTCGACGCAGACCTGCCCGGGCGACAGCAGGATGCGGCGCGAGGGATCGAAGCGCCAGCCGAGGGATCGGGTTTCGTCGGCGCTGCCGGGCGGCACGACCCGCAGGCGGCGCGACAGCGACACCAGGGTGGCGCCCAGCTCGGCCAGGTTCACGGGCTTGGTCAGGTAGTGGTCGGCGCCCAGGCTCAGGCCGGACACTTTGTCTTCGCTGAGCAGGCGGCCGGTGAGCATGACGATGCCCATGGAAGGGAAGCTCGTGCGCAGGTGCGAGACGCGGGTCAGCGCGTCGCCGTCCGGCAGCATGGCGTCCAGCACGAGGATGCCCGGCGTGACGCTGAGCAGCAGGCGGTCCAGCTCCGCCAGGGAGCCCGCGGTGAGAATGGCGCCGTCCAGGCCGAGGTCGCGGATGTATTCGGCGATGGTGTCGCGCCAGTCCCCGTGGTCGTCGACGATGATGATCGTCACGGGGACGCCGGCGCCTGCGGTTCCGCGCAGGACGCTCCAAAGGCAAACACGCTATCCGCTCCTTTCATGTAGGGCTTCTTATTGGGGTCCGCTTGCGCGGCCGGTGGGGCGCGATACCGCTGTATCGCTCGCGCTTGCGGAGAATATCATCAACGCCGTTGCGGCGCCGCGCCATGGATCCGGGATTTCATCCGGCCGCGGTGGAAATACGGATTGATCAAAAAATGAGCAGCCCGTTCCGCATCGCCCGAACGGCCATCGGCCGTGTGTTCGACGCCGGTTTATCCACAGAAATTGTGGATAAGCGCCAGCGCTGTGGATACCCTGCTTTTTATGCAGGCAGATATTCCACCGGGACGCCCGGCGGCACCTTGCGCAGGCGGTCTCGTTCGATGCGCACCGCGGCGAAGCGCGACTTGCGGGCCGCGGCATTCTGCAGCAGGACCGACAGCACCGCGCCCTTGTCCTGGATCCACTGGGTTTTGCCGCGCAGCAATTTCACCGCGTTCTCGGCCGGTCCCAGGCGGTAGGAGGTGGCGTCGATCTGGACGGAATGCTTGCCGTCGAACATGGCGTCCTCTTGCTCGGTGAGCGCGGCGGCGTCGAGGTTGCTGCTTTCGTGGTCGACGCGGTAGATGAACTTCAAGCCGCTGTGGGGATCCTGCACGACGATGAGCTTGTCCGAGCCGGAAACGTCGGACAGCATGCCGATCACGCGCGACTCGACCAACTGGTTGCCGCGCTGTTCTTCCGTATAGAGAAAGATGGTGGGGCGCGCCTGCGCGGCCGGGACGAGGGGTCTGCGATCCATACCTGAAGCAATGAGGGCGGGGCCGGGCGCATAGGCCCGGGCAAGCCGGGTAAACAGCGGAAGGCGCCGCCCGGGAAGCGCGGCGCCGCACGCATGATACCAATTGTTTCAGGTGCGCGGCAATGCGCGGGATTCAAGCCTGGGCGCGGGCCGCCAGGGTTTCGCGGCGCTGGCGCACCGCCTGCGCCAGCGTGTCCAGCACCGGCACCGTCTGCGACCAGCCCAGGCAGGCGTCCGTGATGGAGACGCCGTGGCGCAGCGGCTGGCCGGCCTTCAGGTCCTGGCGGCCTTCCTCGAGGTGGCTTTCGATCATGACGCCGGTGATGCGCGCGTCGCCCTGCGCGAGTTGGGCGGCGATGTCGTTGGCTACGTCGACCTGGCGCAGGTGCGACTTGTTGGAATTGGCGTGCGAGCAGTCGATCATGACCTGTTCGCGCTGGCCCGCGGCGCGCAGCGCGGCGCAGCAGGCGTCGACGCTGGCGGCGTCGTAGTTCGGGCCGCCTTTGCCGCCGCGCAGGATGACGTGGGTGTCCTGGTTGCCGCGGGTTTCGAAGATGGCGGCCATGCCCATCTTGGTCATGCCCATGAAGGCGTGCCTGGCGCTGGCGGCGACCATGGCGTCGGCGGCGATCTGCACGCCGCCGTCGGTGCCGTTCTTGAAGCCCAGCGGACAGCTCAGGCCGGAACTGAGCTGGCGGTGGCTGGGGCTTTCGGTGGTGCGCGCGCCGATGGCGCCCCAGGAGATCAGGTCGGCGATGTATTGCGGGCTGAGCAGGTCCAGGAATTCAGTGGCGATGGGCAGGCCCAGGCCGCTGATGTCCAGCAGCAATTCGCGCGCGCGGCGCAGGCCTTCGTTGATGCGGAAGCTGCCGTCCAGGCGCGGATCGTTGATGTAGCCTTTCCAGCCCACGGTGGTGCGCGGCTTTTCGAAGTACACGCGCATGACGACCAGCAGGTCCTGCTTGTGCTGTTCGGCGGCGGCGCGCAGTTGGCGGGCGTATTCCATGGCCTGGCCGTGGTCGTGGATGGAGCAGGGGCCGACCACCAGCACCAGGCGGTCGTCGCGGCCGTGCAGCACGTCGGCGATTTCCGAGCGGCTCTGTTCGACCAGGTTCTGGATGGCGTCGGAAACCGGCAGTTCGTCCTGCAGCAGCGCGGGCGAAATCAGCGGCCGCACCGCGCTGATGCGGGTGTCGTCCGTGCGCGTATTGTCCTGGGTGGAGTCGGCCGCGCCGACCTCGCGGTCGTGCAGGGGGTCATCAATGCGGGTCAAGGGAAGCTCCGTGCCGTAGTGCGGGAAAGACTGCCATTATCGCACCGGCGGGACCGGGGGGCGACGGCCGGCTGCCTCCGTCCGGTTGATACGCCGATTTCTACGACTATCGGCGAGGCCGCTGCATTAACCCGTTAGCGATAAGGACAGGGCGCGCACGGATGCCGTAGCATTGTGGCTACAGTTCCCGCGGCCGCCTGCAAGGGCCCGCCCTATGTGACTAGGACGGTAGACGAATGCCTAAGACCGACGCCGGCGCGACCCGACGGATTCTCCTGGTGGAGGACCATCCCGTCGAACGCGCCTACCTGCAGAACATGCTTTCGGCGCTAGGTTACCGGCGGGTGGCGGGGTTGGGCAGCAGCACCGAGGCCGTGGCCGCGCTGGGGCGCCAGTTCTACGATGTGGTGGTCAGCGACATCGTCATGGGCGAGGGCGACGGCACGCGCCTGCCGAACGAGCTTCGGCGCCTGGTCGACGCCGGCCGGCTGAAAAGCATGCCGCCCATCGTCTGGATCAGCAGCCTCAGCGAAGAACTGCTGCAGTCGCACGTGCGGCTCGCGCTGCAGGCGGGGTGTCCGTCCGCGCAGGCGCTGTCCAAGCCGGTATCGCGCACCGCCATGCAGCAGGCGATCAAGACGGCGCTGCGCAGCGTGGACGAGGATGACGCGGCGTCGCCGCGGCCGAACGCGGTGCGGCGCGACCTGATGGAAGTGGCGCTGGGCCACGCGCTGATCACGGGCAAGGGCATGAGCGTGGTGCTGCAGCCGCAGATGAGCCTGTCGACGGGACGCGTGCTGGCGGCCGAGGCGCTGTCGCGCTGGGACCATCCGGAGCTGGGCGTCATTTCGGCGGCGGACTTCATACCCGCCGCGCACCGGCTGGGCCTGGACCGCATGTTGTTCAGCCGCGTGACGGACCGCGTCATCGAAGTCCTGACGCGCATGCACGCCGAGGACATCGCCGTGCCCATCGCCATCAATGCTTCCGCCTCCACGCTGTGCACCCGGGACCTGCCGGGGCTGCTGGAGCAGCGCGTCGGGCAGGCCGGCCTGCCGGCCCGGCTGGTCAAGGTCGAGCTGACCGAGGACGAACCCGTGACCGACTGGCTGGCGCTGTCGTCGGTGTTGAACCTGTTGCGGGTGCGCGGCTTCGAGCTGGCGATGGACGACTTCGGCGCCGGCATCGCCTCCATGCGCCTGTTCTCGGCCATGCCGTTCACGGAACTCAAGATCGACCGCGACTTCATCGTGCACATGCACCGCGAACCGGCCTCGCGCGCGGTCGTGGCCGCCGCCATCGAAATGGGCCGGGTGCTGGGCCGGCGGGTGGTGGCCGAGGGCGTCGAGCACGAGCGCGACATCCAACTGCTGCGCGAGCTGGGTTGCGACGTGGCGCAGGGCTACGGGATTTCCGTGCCGCTGGAGCCGGATGCCTTCATCGAGTTCTGCCGCCGCCACTGAGCCGGCGGCGCGGCCGGCGTCAGAGGCCGGACACTTCGATGTCGCCGGGGTAGTCGACCGAGAACTTCAGCACCGTTTCGCGCGACTTGCCGGGTTCCATTTCCCAGTCCCACGCCAGCCTGCCGTCGTCTTCGCGCTTGATCTCGCGGTCGGCGGGGGACAGCAGCTTGACCACGATCTTCTCGTTGCGCGAGATCGGCAGGCGGTCTTTGAAGGACACCTGTTCCTTGGTGGCCTTGTTGTTCTTCACGGTGATCTTGTATTCGTAGGTCACGCGCTTGCCGCTGCCCGAGAAACCCGTGCTCTCGGTATAGCGGTTCACCAACTGGCGCTTGATCGAAATGCCGTCGTCCGCGCCCATCGCCAGCTCGAGCTTCTCGCCGGGCATGACCGATTTCAGGCTACTGGAAGCGACGAAGGCGTCGTCCAGGAAGGTGTTCAAGGGGCCGGCCAGGAACGGGAAGTCGGTGTTGTTGGAAGCCTGCGCGGTCAGGAAGACCGCTTCGCGCAGCGCCGGCGTGGACTGGTATTGCAGCGTGGCCGCCAGCTTGGCGGTCGCGATGGCCACGCGCTGCGAGGCATTGTCGGACAGGAGCGTGGCCGGGTTCTGGATCTGGAAGGAGGCGCTGGTGGCTTCGTTCTGCACCTGGGCGGTGGACACGGCGACGGCTTCCAGCTCCGGTTCGGGCAGGGCGAAGCCGGGGCTCGGCCGCGCCCTGCGGTCGGTTGCGACTTCGGCCTGCATCTTGGCCGCGGGCGCGGCGGCGGGGCGCGGAGCGGGCGGCGGCGGGGGCGCCGCCACGTCGATGATCCAAGGCTGCAGGGCAGGCGCGCCGCCGCCCAGCGAAGGCCGGGCGGTGGACAGCGTGAGCTTGACGTTGTTCCAGTCTTCGCCGGTGTTCTGGCGGATGACGCCGAAATAGCCGAGGTCCACGCTGCGGTCGGCCAGGCGCAGGCGCGCATCGTAGGCCGGGGTCCAGCGGGCGCCGGCCACCGCATAGGACAGGTTCAGATCCAGCTTGCCTGCGCGGGCCAGGTTCACGCGCAGGGAGACGGTTTTAGTGCGGCGGCCCAGCGCGCCCTGCAATTGGTCGAGCTCGCTCTGGACCGCCGCGATGTCGCGCTCCAGCGCGGCTTTCTGTTCGGCCACCCGGCGCAGCCCGGCCAGGGTTTTCGACAGGGTGTCGGCGCTGACGGACTGAAGCGCCTTCAAGTCGTCCAGCGTCAGGCGCGCGCCGTCCTTGGACGGTTCGGTGGCGCCGCGCTGCATCATCAGCACCAGCTCGCGCTGGTTGTCCAGCACCGCGGCTTCGTCGTCCAGCGAGGCCTGCTGGCCTTCCAGCTTGCGCAGTTGTTCTTCCAGTTGCTTGACGCGCTCGTTCGGGGTGTCGGCCAGGTAGGCGTCGCGGACCTTTACGTCCAGCAGGGTGGCCTGGCCCGAGCTTAGGGCCGAAACCTGCAGGGAATTTTCCTGCAGGGACGCGGGCAGCTTTTCCAGCACCAGTTCGTGCTCGCCCGCGGGCAGCTCGCTGCTGGCCGAGCGGGTCACGACGGCCCGGTCCTGGTAGACGGTCACGGCGCCGATGGAAGAGGCCAATCCGGCGGCCGAGCCCAGGCCGGGAATCGTCGCGATGGCCAAGGCCAGGAGGGTACGTCGCACTGGGTCACCTTTTAGGCAGGTTGCGGTCTGGGGCGCCGCCTGATGCAGGAGGGCGGTTCGCCGAGGGCGACAATTTACATTGCCGCCCCGGCCGCCGGTTTACAGAAGATGTCAAACGCGACAGGGCTATACCGCGGGCGGGGAACCCCGCGCCTCAGGCGTCGGGATGCGCCAGTTCGCGCAGCATCTCCACGGCGTTGCCCGCGGCGATCGAGCGGTCGTGGCGGCGATAGGCCATGTCCAGCAGCGCGTGCGGGGCGTCGCCCTTGATCGGCCGGTATTCGATGCCTTGCGCGCCCATGTGGCGCATGGCGGCCGGCACCACGGAAATGCCGACCCCGGCGGCGACCAGGCTGACGATGGAGGCCATTTGCGGCGCTTCCTGGATGACGCGCGGCAGGAAGCCGGCGCGCTGGCAGGCCGTCTGGATGGCGTCGTAGAGGCCGGCGCCGATGGGGCGCGGGTACAGCACGAAATCCTCGTCCGCCAGCGCGGCCATGGGGATGCTGCGCTTGCGGCTCAGGGGATGGTCCGGGGGCAGGGCGACCAGCATGGGCTCGTCCAGCACGCGTTCGGATTCGAACTCCGGGTCCAGCACGTAAGGCGGGCGCACGAAGGCCACGTCCACGTCGCCCGCCCGCAGGCCGCGCAGCAGCGTGATGGTGTTGCTTTCGGTGAGGGTGACGCGCACGCCGGGATAGCGGTCGCGGTAGGCGCGGATGGCGCGCGGCAGATAGGGATGGAACACGGCCGAGGCCGTGAAGCCCACGCAGACGGCGCCGCGTTCGCCGCGCCCCAGGCGGCGGGCGGTGTCCACGGCGCGGTCGGCGCCGGCCAGGATGGCGCGCGCGTCTTCCAGGAACTGCGCGCCGGCTTCGGTCAGCGCGATGCCGCGCGGCAGCCGCAGGAAAAGCGGCGTGCCGATTTCGCGCTCGAGCTGCTGGATCTGCTGGCTGAGCGGCGGCTGGCCGATGCCCAGGCGCGCCGCCGCCCGCGTGAAATGCAGCTCTTCCGCGACGGCGGTGAAGTAACGCAGGTGGCGCAATTCCATGGACGAGGAGGCCTATCGTTATTAAATATGGTAGATACCAGTTTCATATATTGGACATATGAAGGGGAAAAGTCTACCTTAGACGGGCGGGTCGGGGCCTACAGGCCCGGAGCGCCCGATGCCTTACGAGAATTCAGATGTCCACCCCTTCCGCCAGTCCTACGCTTGAAAGCGCCGCGCCAGCGACGGCTTCCGTCGCCGCGTCTCCCGATTCCTCCACTTGCCTGTCCCGCGGCACTCCCGGCCTGCGCCGCGCCCAATGGGCGCTGTTCGCCGCCGGTTTCTCCACGTTTTCGCTGCTGTATTGCGTGCAGCCGCTGATGCCGCTCTTCACCAGCGCGTTCGGCGTGTCGCCGGCGCAAAGCAGCCTGGCCCTGTCGCTCTGCACCGGCCTGCTGGCGGTGGCCATCTTCTTCGTGGGCCTGTTCTCGCAATCCCTGCCGCGCAAGCGCGTCATGGCGCTGTCGCTGTTCGCCTCGGCCGTGCTGGGCACCATCGCCGCCGTCGCGCCGGACTGGCACAGCCTGCTGGCGCTGCGCGCGCTGCAGGGCGTGGCGATGGGCGGGGTGCCCGCCGTCGCCATGGCCTATCTGGCCGAGGAAGTCGAGCCCGGGACCCTGGGGTTCGCCATGGGGCTGTATATCGGCGGCAGCGCGTTCGGCGGGCTGTCCGGGCGGGTCATCACCGGACTGGTCGCGGACCACTTCGGGTGGCGCGCCGCGCTGGGCACGCTGGGCGTGCTGGGCATGGTGGCCGCCTTGCTGTTCGTCTGGCTGCTGCCGGCCTCGCGCCGGTTCGTTCCGCAGCGGGGCCGGGGATGGGCGGGGGTGTGGGGCGACGTGCGCGCCGGCGTCCGCGCCCACCTGAAGAACGGCCCGCTCTGCGGCCTGTTCGCGCTGGGCGGCCTGCTGACGGGCGCGTTCGTCACGGTCTACAACTACGTGGGCTTCCGCCTGCTGCTGCCGCCGTTTTCGTTGAGCCAGACCTTCATCGGCTTCATCTTCGTCGTGTATCTGGTGGGGATCTGCGCCTCGACCTATTTCGGCCGGCTGGCCGACCGCCACGGCCGCGGCGCGATGCTGTGCGCGGCGACCGGCCTGGCGCTGGCGGGCCTGCTGCTGACGCTGTCGGATTCGCTTGCGGTCCTGATCGCGGGCATCGTGGTGTTCACCTTCGGCTTCTTCGCCGCCCATGCGGTGGCCAGCGGCTGGGTGGGGCAGATGGCGCGCGGCTATAAGGCGCTGGCGGCGTCGCTCTATCTGCTGGTGTACTACGTGGGGTCCAGCGTGCTGGGCGCGCTGGGCGGCCAGTTCTGGACGGCCGGCGCCTGGCGCGGCGTCGCGGAAATGACGGGCGGACTGCTGGTGCTGGCGCTGGCCATCAGCGCCGGCCTGTACTGGCGCACCGGCCGGGTCGGCGCGGCGGCCGCCGTGGGGCGCGCCTCCTGAGGCATGGATCGAGGCGGGCCGCTCAGGGCCGGGTCAATGCCGGCGAGCGGGCGCTGTCGGCCAGGGTGAGGTCCAGCCCCTGGCTCAAGGCCGACAGGAGCTGGTCCGGGGGCAGGTCGAGCCGCGCCAGCAGGACGCTGGATTGCGCCAGCTTGACCAGTTCCGCGTGGCCTTGCGCGGCCAGCCAGCGGCAGGCCTGCTCGGAAATGGGCGTGCCCGCCATGGCGGCGGTGTTGCCCGAGCGCGCCAGGCGCTGCAACAGCAGCAGGTACATCAGGTTGGTTTCGTGAATGTCGCGCAGCAATTCGGTGGATTTCGGCATGGGGCGCCCTTGACGTCGTTGAGGCCGCGTTTCGGGCGCGGCCCGTGGCGGAGAGGCGCGTGGCGCTCTCGCAGGAGGCGTCTGGTCCGGGCCCGGGTGCGGGCCGGCGTGCCGATTGTCGATCATATTTAAGCGACCGGAAGTCGTCAGTAATGGATTTCCCGGTGCCATGCGAGCGGTAGGGATATAAGCGCAAAGGATAGTAGTTCTCATTTATGATTTTGGCTAGCCCGGCGTGGCAAGACGCGCCTGTTTCCCGTTTCGAGGGCCGCGATGAATCCTTCTTCCTCCGATAGCCAGAATCTGCAGCGCGAGCACGCCGCGCTGCTTGCCGCCTACGGGCAGGCCCAATCGCATTGCAGCCGCCTGCTCGCCGCGCAGGCGGCGCGCATCCTCTACCTGGAAGCCGAGTCCATGCGCCTGCGCGCCGCCGTCATCCAGCGCGATACGGCCCTGGCCTGGGCGCGCGAGGACCGCAAGGCGCTCGAAGTCTCGATCCCCGGGCTGCCCAAGCGCGTGGCGCTGGCACGCACCGTGACGCAACTGATGGAGCGGGTGCAGGCGCTGATGCGCGAACGGCTGGCCTGGCAGGGACGGGCGGGTGCCGAACGCCGGCCGGAGCCGCCGGCATCGGCGCCGGCCGCGCAGCCGCCGATGCCGGCGGCGATCGCGCTGCGCCGCAAATCGGTGCTGTGCGTGGGCGAAGACGCCATGGCGCTGGCCTTGACGCGCAAGGTGGTCGAAATGGCGGGCGGGCGATACCTGGGCCACAGCGGCGACGGCGACGCCGACGGCGATACGCTCGAAGCCAGCCTGGTGGCGGCCGACCTGGTGATCTGCCAGACCGGATGCGTCAGCCACGGCGCATACTGGCGCGTAAAGGACCACTGCGCCCGCACCGGCAAGCAGTGCGTGCTGGTCGACAAGCCGGAAGCCCTGCATGCCTTGCGCCTGGATCGCGAACCGCTGAAGACCGAAGGCTGACGCGCCCGGCCCGCGGCTGGCGGGAACCGTTGCGTCGAGTTACCTAGCGTTTCGGCAGCGCGCCTGCCCCCGCAATACAGTCTTGCTGAGGAGGGGGGCAGAGATGCTGAAAAAGCGAGACCGCGTCGCCCATCCCTGGACGGATACGCTGGCCCGTCTGGAAGATGAGCGCATCATGCTGGAGCGCATCGCCGCCGGGGTGCCGCTGGCGCAAGTGCTCGAGCACGTGCTGCACACCATCGAGGCGCAGTCCAGCGTCGAACTGCGCACGTCGATCGCGCTGGTGGACGAGGCCGGCAGCTTCCTGCTGCACGGAGCGGCGCCCAGCCTGCCGCCCGCCTACAACGCCGCGGTGGACCGGGTGCCCATCGGGCCGGCCATGGCGTCCTGGGGAACCGCCGCCTTTTCCGGCAGCCCGGTGTACGTAGATGACATCGCCTCGCATCCCGACTGGGCGCGCTGGCGGGACGTGGCGCTGTCGAACGGCCTGCGCGCCTGCTGGTCCACCCCGATCAAGGCGCCCGACGGCCGGCTGCTCGGGGTGTTCTCCAATTACTACGGCACCGTCCGTTCCCCTTCGCTGCACGACATCGACGCGATCGCGATGGTGACGCGCAGCGCCGCGCTGGCCATCGAACGCCACCTGACCGAATTGGCGCTGAAGCAAAGCGGCGAGCGATGGCGGGCGATGTTCGAAGGCATGCAGGAGGCCTTCTTCCTCAGCGAAGCCCTGCGCGACGGCGAAGGGCGCATCGTCGACTTCCGCTTCCTCGAGGTGAATCCGGCCTTCGAGCGGCAAAGCGGCATGAAGAAAGGCGATACGCTGGGCCATACCTTGCGCGAGATGATCCCCGGCGTGCCCGGGCAGATCATGGACGCGTTCGCGCGGGTCGTGGAAACCGGCGATCCGGCCCAGTTCGAATTCGCCGTTCCGGCGCCCAAGGAGGCCTGGTACGAGGCCCGGGTGCGCAAGGACGGGGCGGACTGCATCATGGCGCTTTTCCTGGACGTGACCGCGCGCAAGACCGCCGAGACGGAGTTGTGGGAAGGCCAGCACCGCAAGAATTTCCTGCTGGCGCTGGGCGACCGCATGCGCGAACTGTACCAGCAGGAAGCGATCGAGCAGGCGGCGTGCGAAGGCCTGGGCCGGCACCTGGCGCTGGGCCTGGTTGCCGTGCTGGACCGCGCGGGCGAAGAGGACGCGCTGCCCGCGCTGTCGACGTGCTGGCGTTCCGGCGCGGACCGCGACGGCCAGCCGGCCCTGGCGCTGGACCGCCTGGGCGAGGAATACCACGCCGCGCTGGGCAACGGGCGCACGGCCTATCTGCAGCCCTTGCTGGCGGAAGCGGACGGCGATATCCGGCCGTGGGCGATCGTGGTGCCGATGCGCCGCTGGGGCAGGACGGGCGGGGCCATGCTGGTGCGGCCGCAGGCCGGCAGCCGGCTGCGGCCCGGCGACATCGCTTTCATCGAGGAAGTGGCCGAGCGCATGTGCGGTGCCGTCGAACGTTCGCAATACGCGCGCATCCTGGAGCAGCGCGTCGAGGACGCGATCGCCGAGCGCGACCGTATCTGGCGCCTGTCCCCGGAATTGCTGGCGGTGGTGGATCGGCAGGGACGCTTCGTCAGCGTCAACCCGGCGGTGCGGCCCATCCTGGGCTGGAGCCCCGAACAGTTCCTGTCCATGGGCTTGACGGAATTGATCCATCCGGACGACCAGGCCGCCACGCTGGCCGCCTGGGCGCGGACCGCCAGCGGAGATCCGCCGCAGGCGGCACGGCACCTGGAAAACCGCGTGCTAAAGCGCGACGGCGGCTATTGCTGGATAACCTGGAGCATGTCGTTGTCGCAGGACAGCCTGTACATGACGGGCCGCGACGACACCGACCTGAAGCAGCAGGCCGAAGCCCTGCGCGAAACCGAGAACGCGCTGCGCCAGTCCCAGAAGATGGAGGCGGTGGGACGCCTGACCGGAGGCATCGCGCACGACTTCAACAATATGCTCCAGGGCATTACCGGCGCCCTGTACCTGATCGAGCGCAAGCTCGCCGCCGGCTCGCCCGAACAGGCCCTGCGCTTCGTCGCGGTGGCGATGGATTCGGCGAACCGGGCGGCGCACCTGACGCAGCGCCTGCTGACCTTTTCGCGCCGCCAGCCCATCGATCCGAAGCCGTTCAGCGTGGCCTCGGCATTGCAATCCATGGCGGATCTGTTCCGCCGCTATACCGGCGAGCGGGTGCGCCTGGCGTTCGACCTGGAGCCCGGCCTGTGGACCGTGCGCTGCGACAAGAACCAGTTCGAGAACGCGATGCTGAACCTGGTGATCAACGCGCGCGACGCCATGCCGCAAGGTGGGGTGCTGACCGTCGCGGCGCGCAACGCGCAAGGCGACGAACCGTCGCTGCGGCAGGTGTCGGACGTGCCCGCCGGGCCCTTCGTCGAAGTGTCGGTATCCGACGAAGGCTGCGGCATGACGCCCGACGTGCTGGCGCACGCCTTCGATCCCTTCTACACCACCAAGCCGCTGGGCGAGGGCACGGGCCTGGGGCTGTCCATGATCTACGGTTTCGCCAAGCAGGCGGGAGGCGTGGCGACGCTGGAAAGCGCGCTGGACGTGGGCACCACGGTAAGACTGTTCCTGCCGCGCCATGTCGGCGCGCCGGAGCGCGCGCCCAGGCGCGAATCGTCCGCGGCGCCGGCGCCCGGCCCGATGCGCCAGGCGGTGGTGGTCGTGGTGGAAGACGACGCCAACGTGCGCGACATGGTGCACGAATGCCTGGCGGAGCGCGGCCTGCAGGTGCTGACCGCGGCGGACGGCGAGGCCGGGCTGCAACTGGTGCTGGCCACCCGGGACATCGATCTGCTGCTGACGGACGTGGGCCTGCCCGGGCTGAACGGCCGGCAGTTGGCCGACGCCGCCAGGGCAGCCTATCCGGGATTGAAGGTGCTGTTGATGACGGGCTATGCCGGGAACGCCGCGCGCGACCGGGATTTCCTGGAACAGGGCATCGAACTGATCCTCAAGCCGTTTTCGCTGGAAACGCTGGGGGAGCGCGTCCAGCGCATGCTGGACGCGGAATCCGACGAACCCGATTAAAACCCCTGGGGGCCTTAATGCTGCCGCCGCAGTTCGGCGGGCGGCACCCGCAATTGGCCCCGATACTTCGATACCGTGCGGCGCGCCAGCAGGATGCCGCTGGCCGCAAGCTGCTGCGTCAGCGCCACGTCCGACAGCGGCATGGCTGGGTCCTCGGCGTCGACCATTTCCTTGATCAGCGCGCGCACCGCCGTCGCCGAGCAGGAGCCGCCCGACTCGGTGGCCAGTTCGCGCGAAAAGAAGTGCCGGAATTCGAAGACGCCCCGCGGCGTCACCATGTACTTGCCCACAGTGGCGCGCGATACGGTCGATTCATGCATGTCCAGGTCGTCGGCCACCTCGCGCAACATCAGCGGCCGCAAGGCCACGTCGCCATATTCGAAGAAGGTCTGCTGGCGCTTGACGATGGCCTCGGCCACGCGCTGGATGGTGGTATAGCGCTGCTCCACGTTGCGCACCAGCCAGCGGGCTTCCTGCAATTCCTGCGCCATGGGGCTGCGGTCGTCCAGCCGCGCGCGGCGGAACAGGTCCGCATAGGTCTGGTGCAGCCGGGCGTGGGGCATGGCGTGGCGATTGGGCAGCACGCGCCAGCGCGACTGCCACTTGTCCACGAACACGTCGGGAATCACGTAGGCGGGCGCATCGGCGCTATAGCGGCCGCCCGGCTTGGGATCGAGGCTGCGGATCAGCGCGCAGGCGTCGCGCAGCGCGTCTTCCGTGCAGTCCAGCGCGCGCCGCAGGCCGGCGCAGTCGTTCCTGGCGAGCCGCTGCAGATGGTCCTGCGCGATGCGCAGCGCCAGTTCCCGGATTTCGGGCCGGACCCCCGCGGCGGCCGCGAGCTGCAGCGACAGGCATTCGGCCAGGTCGCGGGCCGCCAGGCCGGGGGCGTCCAGTTGCTGCACGAGGCGCAGGGCGGTCATCCATTCCGCTTCTTCCGGCGCCGGATCGAATCCGGGCCGCGCCGTGTCGCACAGTTCCGACAGCGGCGTGCGCAGGTAGCCGTCGTCGTCCAGCGCGTCGATGATGAATTCCGCCAGCAGGCGGTCGCGGGGTTTCAGATGGTAGTTGCCCAGTTCCAGCGACAGGCGCTGGTGCATGGACAGCGAGGCGCAGGCCCATTGGGCCTGGTCGATGCCGCCGTCGCCGGAGGCGCGGGTGGGGTAGTCGCCCGAGTAGGCGGGCGCGTCCGGCGGAGGGAGGTCCGCGTCGGCCGAGGGCGCCGGCGGCTCCGCCGGGGGATCGGCCGCGACGCTGCCGGGATCCTGGACGGGAGGGGGCCCGCCGGCCGGCTGCTCGGCGTCCTGCTCGTCCCCGTCCTCGAGGAACGGGTTGGTGGCAAGCGCGTGCTCCACCGCGGTCGTGAATTCCAGGGCGGACATTTGCAGCAACTTGACGGACTGCTGCAGGCGGGGCGCCAGCGTCATCTGCTGGCGCAGGCGCAATTCTTGCGTAGGGTAGCCCAATCGAGTCTCCGGGACGGGGGCCGCCGGCTGGCGGCTCACTCCAGGAAACACATGCAAAGTTCGTGCCAAGCCGTCCGCCGGGCGGCGGCGCGAGCGGAGAGCGCCGCGCTGCTCCCGTATTACAAACGCAAGGTAAGAATTGCTCAGGCGGCGGTGTCCTGCACTTCTTTCTCGTAGGACTCGAGCCGGTTGTAGAGCGTTTTCAGGCTGACGCCCAGGGTCTCGGCAGCCAGGCGCTTGTCGCCCGCGTGGTGGGCCAGCGTGGCCAGGATGAACTCGCGCTGGGCCCGCTCCAGCGGTATGCCGATGGGGAAATTCAGCGCGCCGTCGCGCAATTCGCTGCGCTGCACCCCGCGCGCGCGCGCCAGCACCTCGGCGTCCAGCTCCGCGTCCGCCAGGATGTAGGCGCGCTGCACCGCGTTGCGCAGTTCACGGACGTTGCCGGGCCAGTCGTGCCGGGCCATGGCGTCCAGCATGCGCCGCGAAAACGCCTTGCGCGTGCCGTTCTCGCGGTTAAGGGTATCCAGGAACCGGTGCGCCAGCACCAGCGCGTCGTCCTCGCGCTCGCGCAGCGGCGGCACGCGCAACGGAATGACGAGAAGCCGATGCAGGAAGTCCTGCCTCAGGCGGCCTGCGGCGACGGACGCCGCCGGGTCGCGGTTGCTGGCGCAGATGAGGCGGACATTGGCGCGCAGCAGGTCGGAACCGCCCACTCGCTGGTAGGTCCCCGTTTCCAGCACGCGCAGGAAATGCACCTGCATGTCCGGCGGCATTTCGGTCACTTCGTCCAGGAACAGGGTGCCGCCGCTGGCATATTCGAAGTAGCCCGCGTTCTGCGCCACCGCGCCGGTGAAGCTGCCTTTTTCATGGCCGAACAGTTCCGCATGGGCCAGCATGCCGCTGATGGCGCCGCAGTTCACGGCCACGAAGGGCTGGTCGCGGCGATCGCTCGCCTCGTGGATGGCGCGGGCGACGATTTCCTTGCCGGTCCCGCTTTCGCCCACGATGAAGACGCTGGCGTCGGTCGCGGCCGCCAGGCGCAACTGGGCGCCCAGTTTTTGCATTGCGGGCGACAGGCCGGCTACGTCCATGAGAACGGAGGCGGAGGCGCTGTCGCGTCCGGCGTTGGTGCTGCGGTTCGGCATGCGGATTCCTTGGTCCGGCCCCGAGGCCGTCGCTCAAGGGGATGGTAGAAGGGGGGCCGCGCCGCGTATGCGACCAGATGCAAGCAATGGAAAACATTGTTGGAAAGTATCGGATATTTGCCTAAGCCGGGGCGCCACCCGCTATGCTGGATCGTGGTTCAACAAGGAGCTGGAAATGCCTCATCTGCTGATCGTCGACGATGATGCCGCGATACGGGAGACGCTGGCCGAGATCGGCCGGGACAGCGGGTTTTCGGTGGCCTTGGCCGCGAGCATCAAGGACGCGATGATCCAGCTCGACCGGCAGGCGCCCGACCTGGTCCTGACCGACGTCCGCCTGCCGGAAGGCAGCGGCATGGACATCTTCAAGAATGCGGCGGCGGCCAGCGCCGAAGTCGTGGTGATGACCGGGCACGGCACGGTCGACAACGCCGTGCAGGCGCTGCGGCTGGGCGCGACGGACTATCTCGTCAAGCCCATCTGCATGGAGCGCCTGAACGATATCCTGGCGCGCATCGCGTCCAGCGCGGACGGCGACCTGCCGGGCATGCCCTTCGAGGAGCCCGGCCGCTTCGGCAAGATGTACGGCGCGTCCGTACGCATGCAGGAACTCTACCGCCAGCTCGGACGGGTGGCGCCCACCAACGTCACCACGCTGGTGATCGGCGAAAGCGGCACGGGCAAGGAGTTGGCGGCCCATGCCATCCACGAGCTCAGTCCACGGCGGCAGCGGCCGTTCATCGCGGTGAACTGCGGCGCCATCTCGCCGAACCTGATCGAGAGCGAAATGTTCGGCCACGAACGCGGCAGCTTCACCGGCGCGGACCGCCAGCACAAGGGCTATTTCGAGCGCGCCGACGGCGGCACCCTGTTCCTGGACGAAGTGACCGAAATGCCGCTGGACCTGCAGGTAAAGCTGCTGCGCGTGCTGGAGACGGGCCAGTTCATGCGGGTCGGCACCAATCGCGAAATCGCCTGCGACATCCGCATCGTGGCGGCCACCAACCGCAATCCTGAGCAGGCGGTGCAGGAAGGCAAGCTGCGCGAAGACCTGTATTACCGGCTGAGCGTCTTCCCCCTGGAACTGCCGCCGCTGCGCGAGCGCGGCGAAGACATCCTGCTCCTGGCGCGGCGCTTCCTCGAGGCGCAGAACCTGGAATCCGGCAAGAACAAGGACTTTTCCCCGCGCGCGCTGGAGGTACTCAAGCAGCACGACTGGCCGGGCAACGTGCGCGAACTGAAGAACTTCGTGCGGCGGGCCTTCATCATGGCCGACGGCGACGTACTCGAAGCGGACATGCTGGTGCCCCAGGTATCGCCTTCCGGCGGCGCCAATGGCGGGCAGGTCAGCGTGCCGGTCGGAGAGACGCTGGCCGAGGCCGACCGGCGACTCATCCTGGCCACGCTGGAACGCTGCAACGGCGTGAAGAAACAGACGGCCGCGATGCTGGGCATCAGTCCCAAGACCTTGTACAACCGCCTGGAAGAATATGCCGCGGCGGGCTACGCGCTGCCGGGCGAACCGACTCCCCGGACGCAACGTCCGCCCGGAGAATAGGGCTTACTTGCCGTACCGGGTCTTCAGGTCCGCGATGCAGGCGTCCTTGGCGTTGCCCGACAGCGCATCGCATTTTTCCTTGCCGACCTTGTAGTCGGCTTCGTTGCGCGTCCTGGCGGCGTCATGCGAGGCCTCGGCCTTTTCCTTGCCGGCCTTGGCGTCGGCCTTGGCCTTGTCCCGGGTGGCTTCGGCCTGCTCCTGGCAGACGTCCTTCTCGTTGCCCTTCATCGCGTCGCAGCGCTTCTTGTCCAGTTTGTATTGATCGTCGATCTGTTCGTCGCTGCGCACGGCGGCGGCGCCGCCCGCCGCGGTCTGCGCCGGTGCCTGGAAGGCGAGCGCGAAGAGGCTCAGGGCCACGGCGGGAAGTACGGCTTTGGACACATTCATGGCTGACTCCTTTGGGTTGAGGTCCGGCGCAATGCGGACCCGCAAGCCAGCCAAGCAAGCCCCATGCCCGGCCTGGCCGGGCACGCGGCTTGCGCCGGGCCGGACTGCCGGCGCGCGGCGGGTTCGCGCGCCCTCCGTTCAACAAGCTGGAGGTATCGACCATGAACACGGACAAGAAGCGTGACGCGGGACGGCAGCAGACCGGGAAGGATCCCGCCCAGCCGCAAGCCAATACGCCGCAAGACGAAGCCGAGGCGGCGCGCCGCAGCGGCCAGTTCGGGGCGGACAAGCCGGGCTTCGGCAAGCCGCCGCCGCATCCCGAGCGCAAGTCGGACAGGAAGCCCAACGAGAAGGGGCCCGAATACGAAGAGGGGGGCCAGTATCCGGGCAAGCGCCCGGGTGGAAAATAACTCAGTCCGCGTCCGCGCCCAGGCGGAATAGCAGCACCACGCAGCGCAGGGCGGCCAGGCCGATGAGCCCGTAGACCACCCGGACGGCGATGGCGGACGGCAGGATGGTTGCGAAGACGTCCAGGTCGACGGCGGCGATCAGTCCGCTGTTCAGCCCGCCGGTGACGATGGCGATCAGGGCGCTCCAGTCCAGGATGGACAGGCCGCGCTCTTCTTCGGGGCCGGCCGGCGCGACGCCGGCCCGGGTTGCGGAAAGATCTTCGTTGTTGCCAGGCATGTCCATGCTGGTGTCCTCGCAATGACCGGCTGCCGATGGGCGGAACTCCCACGCGGCCGTCGCGTTCCTGCCGCCGGGCCGCCGCTCCCTGCAGCAAGCCGCGTGCCCGGCGCGGGCATGGCAATTGCTGCCGTTGCCGTATGCCATCCATGCACCGGAGACCCCTATGTCCTTGATCGTCGCAGCCAGATTCGACACCTTCGACGAGGCCGCCGTGGCGGCGCGCAAACTGTTCGCCGAGGGATTTACCGAAGACGACATCCATACCTTCTACATCAATACCGCGGGCGAACACGCGCGCTTCCCGATAGGCGGGGACCGCGTGGCCGATCCCGACTCCAAAGGCGGCCATTTCGGCGCCGTGGCCGGCGCGTCGGCGCTGGGCCTGCTGTTCGCCCTGCTGGGCGGGCTGATCGCCGCGCGCCTGGCGGCTTCCATACTGATCGTGATCGCCGCCGCCGGCGTGGGCGCCTATCTGGGCGCGCTGGCCGGCGCCCTGTGGGTGGTCGGCCGGGGCCGCGGGCGTTCCGGCGCCCCTGCGGCCCCGGATGTGCATCCGGACCTGCGCCAGGCCGGCGTCATGCTGGCCTTGCATGTTGCGCCGGAGCGGGACGCCCTGGCGCGCAAGGTGCTGGCCGAGGCCGGCGGCCTGGATATCGAACGGGCGCAGGGCCGTTGGCTGGACGGCAAGTGGGAAGACTTCGACCCCCTGACGCCGCCGCGGCGGGTGGACACGCCGTCGATGGTGGGGTGAGACGCGCGAGGAAAGGAGACCGACATGAAGAAGACCTCGATGCGGGGCTTGGCGGCGGCGCTGCTGCTTGCGCTGTCCGGTCCATTCGGCGCGGCCCGGGCCCAGGGCCTGGCCGAGGCGGACGCGCGCTTCCTGCAGGCCGCGGCGGGATCCGGGATGTTCGAAGTCGAGGCCGCCGAATTGGCGCAGCAGCGCGCGGACAGCAGCGAGGTCCAGGCCTATGCGGCGAAGATGCTGGAGCAGCACCGCGCGATGAACGGGGACGTGAAGACGCTGGCCCTGCGCAATCAAGTGAACTTGCCGGCCCAGCCGGCCGAGCCCGACCGCGACACCCTCGAGCAGTTGCGCAACCGGACCGGGCCGGAGTTCGATATCGTCTACGTCCAGAAGGCGGGCGTGGACGCGCACGTCATGGCCAACCGGCTGTTCGAGACCGCGGCCCGCGAATCCGAGGACCCACAGGTCCGCGATTTCGCCGTGCGCTCGCTGCCGATGCTGGCGGAACACCTGGCCATGAGCCGCGCGCTCCAGCGCCGGCCGCCGGCGGACGCCGACAAGATCCATCCGCCCGTCAAGGGCGAGGCGCCGGCGGTGTCGCCGGCCTCGCGCGAAGCGCCTGCCTCGATCGCGCCGTCCAAATAATCGAGCGCGGCGCCCCGCTTCTCAATCGCCCGCGCTGCCCGTGATGGGCAGCACGATGCCGGTGACGTAGCTGGCGCAGGCAGGCGACGCCAGGAACACGTAGGCGGGAGAAATCTCTTCCGGCTGCGCGGGCCGGCCCAGGTCCGTGTGCTTGCCGAATTCCTTGATGGCCTCGGCGCTCTGGTCCGCGGGGTTCAAGGGCGTCCACACCGGGCCGGGCGCGACGGCGTTCACGCGGATTCCCCGTTCGGCCAGGTTGGCGGCCAGCGAGCGCGTGAATGCATGGATCGCGCCCTTGGTGGATGAATAATCCAGCAGCCTGGCGCTGCCGCGCAGGCCCGTCACCGATCCGGTGTTGATGATGGAAGAGCCCGCCTTCAGATGGGGCAGGGCCGACCGCGCCATGTAGAAATAGCCGGTGATGTTGGTGCGCAGCGTCTTGTCCCATTTTTCGTCGCTGATCTCGGGCAGCGTATCGGTGTGCTGCTGGTAGGCGGCGTTGTTCACCAGGATGTCCAGCTTGCCGAAAGCCTTCACGGCCTGTTCCACCGCATCCTTGCAAAAGGCCGGATCCTGTACGTCGCCGGCGATCAGCACGCAGCGCCGGCCTTCCTGTTCCACGGCGCGGCGGGTGTCTTCGGCGTCTTCGTGCTCGTTCAGATAGACCAAGGCCACGTCCGCGCCTTCGCGCGCGTACAGCACACATACGGCCCGGCCGATGCCCGAGTCTCCGCCCGTGACGAGGGCGGCCATGCCCTGCAGCTTGCCGCTGCCGCGGTAGGCCGGCGCCTGGTACTGGGGCTTGAGGGCCATGTCGGCTTCTTCGCCCGGTTTTTCGAGATGCTGCGCCGGCATGGGCGGCGTGGGATGAGGGCGGGCGCCGGTGGCGTCGTGCGTGGGTTTGCTCATGCGGATCTCCTGGTCGGCAGGCGCGGCGCGCGCCCTGCGGAGATCCGAGCAAACGGCGTTCCTGTCCTTGCTAAAGTCCCAGCTTCTTCAGCATGCGGGGTCCCACCGCCTTGCGGGCGGCCTCGTAGCCGCGCCAGGGATCGTCCAGCGCCTGCGCCTGCTCGACCGCGTTGCGGATGTTGTAGGCGGGGCCGCGCAGGTCGCGTCCCGATTCCAGCGCGTCCCATCCGACCGGCATGGAAACCGGCGCGCCGGCCCGCGCGCGGGCGGAGTAGGCGGCGATGGCGGTGGCGCCGTTGCCGTTGCGCAGGTAGTCCACGAAGATCCGTCCCTGCCGCCGGACCTTGGACATATTCGACGTAAAACGTTCGGGAATGACGCGCGCCAGTTCGTCCGCCAAGGCGTGCGCCAGGCCCTTGACCGTGTCCCAGGGCTGGGCCGGGCGAATCGGGGCGACCAGATGGAGTCCTTTGCCGCCGGTGGTTTTCAGAAAAGGCTCGAGGCCGATTTCCTGCATCAAGCCCCGCGCCAGTTGTGCGCCTTCCGCGATCGTCTTCCACGGCACGTCCGGGCCGGGATCCAGGTCGATGGTGATGCGGTCGGGCTGGTCGGGCCGGGGGGCGCGTCCGCCCCAGGTGTGGAATTCGATCACGCCGCGCTGCACCAGGGCCAGTATCCCTTCGATCGACTGGATCAGCAGGTGCTCGCCGTCGCGCTCCAGGCCTTCGGGCAATTGGCCGCTGATGTGTTTCTGGAAAAAGCAGGTGGCGTCGGTGCCGTCGGGGCAGCGCAGCAGCGCGATGCGCCGGCCTTGCACGTGGGGCAGGATGAGGGAGCCGGCGGCTTCGTAGTAGCGCGCGAGGTCGAGCTTGGTGGTGTCCGGGTCGTGCATGATGACGCGCCCCGGATGGGTAATGAGCGTCTTGCCGACCCGGTTGCCGTGGACCGAGTCCGAGGCGGGAGGATCAGCCGCGGTTTCGCCGCTGACGTCGCTGGCCGGCTTGTCCTCGCGCAGCCCGACGAACGAGGCCTGCCGCAGCAGCTTGTCCTGGGTGAGGCTGGCGTAGCGGATCTCCGCGACCAGTTCCGGCTTGACCCAATGGACGTCGCCGGCGCCCTGGCCATAGCGGCCGGGGCCGGGCAGGGGGCCGTTGAAGGGGCTGGCCCCGGTCTCCAGCGCGCGCAGCTTTTTGTAGAGCGAGCCCAAGGTGGCGGCCGTGAACCCAGTGCCGACGCGGCCCGCGTACTCCAGCTTTTTTCCCTTGCGCAGGCCCACCAGCAAGGCCCCGAAGTGCTTGCGCGCGCCGCCGGGGGCGGTGTAGCCGCCGATCACGTATTCCTGCCGCGGGCGGCATTTGAGCTTCAGCCAGGCGGTGCCGCGGCCGGCCACGTAGGGCGAGTCCATGCGTTTGCAGATCAGTCCCTCCAGGCTCAGCCGGCAGGCTTCGGACCAGGCCGTGCGTCCTTCCGTGTCGTCGGCCACGTCCAGCCGCTGCGTCATCAGCAGGGGGCTGCCTTCGGGCACGCCGGCCAGCACCGCTTCCAGGCGCGATTGGCGTTCGGACAAGGGCAGGCGGCGCAGATCCGCGCCGTCCCAGTAGGGAAGATCGAAGGCCATGAAGGACAGGTCCGCGGTGCGGCCATCCAGCGCGTTCTGCAGCAACTGGAAGTCGGAGATGCCGCGCTCGTCCAGGCAGACGACCTCGCCGTCCATCCAGCCTTCCGGCAGGTCCAGCGCGCCCAGGGCCTCGGCCAGGGCGGCCATGCGCTCGGTCCAGTCCTTGCCGCTGCGGCTGAGCAGGCGCGCCCGCCCTTGCTGGAAGCGGCAGAGAATGCGGTAGCCGTCGTACTTGACCTCATAGGACCAGCCGGGCCCTTGCGGCGGCGCGTCGACCAGCGTGGCGAGTTGCGGCTCCAGGGTCGCGGGCAGGGCTGCGCGGCGGCCGCCGCTTTTGGCCGTCTTTCGGGCCTGGGCCGGCTTCTCGGCCGGGGCGGCCTTCGTGGCCTTCTTGGCCCTCGCTGTAGCGGCCTTCGCGGGAGCGGCCCTGCGTCCGCGCGCCGCCGCGGCTTCGGCGTCGTCGCCTTCCACGGCCGCCTCGTCGTCGAGCTTGCGCAGCAGCCATTGCTTGTCGTCCTTGCCCAGCCGCAGCAGGGCCCAGGCGCCCTTGAGGGTGCCGCCGCGCAGGGTGAAGCGCAGATGGCCCCTGGCCAGCCCGCGCCTGGGATCGCCGTCCGGCGTCCAGGATCCGCTGTCCCAGATGTCCACGTGGCCCGCCCCGTAGTGGCCCTTGGGAATGTCGCCTTCGAACTTGCCGTATTCGACCGGATGGTCTTCCACCTTGATCGCTAGCCGTTTCACGTCCGGGTCGCGGCTGGGGCCCTTGGGCACCGCCCAGCTCACCAGCACGCCGTCGAGCTCCAGCCGGAAATCGTAGTGCAGGGCGCGGGCCTCATGGCGCTGCACCACGAAAGACAACGGTTCGTCCGCGCGCGCCCGCGGCGCCTTGCCCGCGGGTTCGCGGGTGCCGGTGAAGTCGCGTTTCTTGCGGTACTGGGCCAGCGGTTCGCTCATGAGGGCTCCTTATGCCGCCTTGCGCCTGGCCGCCGCGGCGGACTTGCGGGCCGGCGCCTTTCTGGCGGCCGTCCGCTTCCTGGCAGGCGCGGCTTTCGCGGCCCGCGGGCCGCGCCGTTCGATGCTCTGCTTCAGCAGGGACATCAGGTCGATGACCTTGGCCGATTCGCGCGGCCGCTTTTCATCGGGCTCGGCCAGCACGTGGGTCTTGCCGGCCTTGATCTTTTTGTCGATCGCCTTCAGCAGGTCTTCCCGATAGTCGTCGCGATAGGCCTCGGGGTCCCAGGCGACGGTCATATCGTCCACCAGCCGCATGGCCATGTCGCGTTCGCGCGGGGCGGGAGCGGCGGCCTTGCCGCCGGGCAGGTCCAGATCGTCCGCCGGCAGGATCTCGTCGGCATAGCGCAGCGTGATCAGCATCAGGGCGTCGCCCTGCGGCAACAGCGCGCACAGGTACTGGCGGGTGTGCAGAACGACGCGCGCCAGTCCCAGCCGGCCGGCCTTTCTCAGGACGTCGCGCAGCAAGGCGTAGCCTTTTTCGCCGCGGCGGTCCGGCGCCAGGTAATAGGGGGTGTCGTAGTAATAGATGGGGACTTCGGCGGCGTCCACGAAGCCCTGGATCTCCACCGTCTGGGTGGCGGCCACGTTGGCGCGCTTGAAGTCCTCGTCGTTCATGTAGACGTATTCGCCTTTTTCGTACTCGTAGCCCTTGACGATGTCTTCCGAGGCGATGACCTTGCCGGTGCGTTTGTTGACGCGCTGGTAGCCCACGGGCGCGTTGTCGCGCCGGTCTATCCAGTCGAAGTCCAGCCGGTGCGGCCGGGTGGCGGCATGCACCACGATAGGCACGTGCACCAGGCCGAACGAGATCGCGCCTTTCCAGAGGGTTCGCGCCATGGCCGGCTCCAGTTGTCGGGGACGCAGTGACCAGCAAGACGCATGCCCGGCGGCCACGGCCCCCGCGTCTTCACTGGCGGCCCACCACGACTCCGAACAGGAAGGCCGCGCCCGCGACCAGCCCGATCGCCTGCCAGGGCCGCGCGTGGATGTATTCCTCGGTGCAGTCCAGGGTTTCGCGCATCAGGTCGCCGGCGTTGTCGGAGGCGTCGCGCAGGCTGCGCCGCGTGGCCCGCAGTTGCTCCGACAAGCGCAGCTTGAGCGCTTCCAGGTCCATGTTGTCCTTGTCGTTGAGGGTGGCTTCGAGTTCGTCGATCCAGGATTCCGGATGGCGCGCGCGTCGGCGCGCGCCGCTGTCGTCCGGGCCGTTTTCGGGGAAGTCGGAAGGCAGGGGGGTGTTCGTAGTGGCCATCGAAAGCTCCTGACGGTCGGGCTGGGAATGCGCCTGCGCGGACCGGCCCGGGCGGCCGCGAGGCGGAGGTATTTCAGGGCTCGAGCATGTCGCGGCATGCCAGCGTGCAGGCCAGGCAGGCGCCCGCGCAGACTTGGCAGTGCTGCGCGCCATGCGGCGAGCATTCGCGCGCGCAGGCGTCGCAGACGAGCGCGCATAAAGTACACAGCGCGGTAGAAAATTCGCCGTTGCGCGCCAGCATGGCGGCGCACAGCCTGCAGGCGGCCGCGCAATCGGTGCACAGGCCGATGCAGCGCTTCATGCGGGCGGGTTCCTCTTCCAGGCACGTGGCGGCGCACACATCGCAGGCAACGGCGCATTCGTAGCAGGCTTGCACACATTGCTCGAAATTTGGGTCTCGCATTGCATCTCCTTGTGAGTCGCAGTGCCGCCCGGCAACTGGCGTGCCTGGCGCCTTGGGCACATCCGCTTGCAATTTGGCTGCGCGGGACATTCTTTTCGGGAACGGGCGCCGTAGGATGGAAACCGGACCCAGACAGGAGATACGCATGAAGCCCGCATCCAAACCTGGACACGCCGAGTCCGCCCGCAGGCAGCCGGAAGACAACGCTAAGATACTGCCGCCGGGCGGTCCCGTCGATGTTCCGCGCATGCCGGATAAACCGGATCCCTCCACGCCGGACGAGGCCGCGCGCGACAAGCGCGCCGTGGTCGACAACCGCACCGAATCGAACTGGGCGGACGGTTCCGCGCCGCAGCCGCGCGCCAAGAACGCGCGTTCATCGATTCTTTGACCGCGCCCTGGCGCGGCCGGCCGGCGCCTTGCCGGCCGCGTCCTGCAGGAACGCCAGCAGCCGGCGTTCGTCCGCGCCCAGTCCCCGCGGGGCCGTCGGAGCGGGCGAGGGCGCCGGCAGGCTGCCCGCCAGGTAAGCGTCCAGAATGGCGGGATGCACATAGCAGGCCCGGCATACGGCGGGCGTGTTCGCCAGGCGCTGCGATACCTGGCGGACGACGTCCACCACCGTCTTGCGGGCCTGGCCTTCGTCCTGCGCCGGACGGGCCTGCAGCGCGGCATAGGCCAGCACGGACCCCGCCCAGGTGCGGTAGTGCTTGGCCGTGAATCCTCCTGCGCCGGCGTCGCGCAGATAGGCGTTGACAGCGCCCGAGTCCACCGGGTGGCTGCCGCCTTCCTCATCCAGGTACTGGAACAACTGCTGGCCGGGGATGTCCAGGCAGCGCTTGATCACGCGCGCCACCCGCCGGTCGGCCATGGCGACGTCATGCGCCACGCCGCTCTTGCCCAGGAAGCGGAAGCGGATCCGGCTGCCTTCCACGCTGGCGTGGCGGCGCTTGAGCGTGGTCAGGCCGTAGGACTTGTTGCTGCGGGCGTATTCGCGCGCGCCGATGCGCACGAGCGTGGTCTCCAGCAGGCGCACCAGCACGGCGATCACCTTGTCCTGCGACAGGCCCGGCGCCCGCAGGTCCCGCTCCACGCGCCGCCGGATGCGGGGCAGCGCCCGGGCGAAGGCCGCGAGGCTCTGGTACTTGTCGGCGTCGCGCACCGCCGTCCAGTCGGGGTGGTAGCGGTACTGCTTGCGGCCGCGGGCGTCGCGTCCAGTGGCCTGCAGATGTCCGGAGGGCGTGGGGCAGATCCACACCTGCTGGTAGGCGGGCGGGATGGCCAGCGCGTCCAGGCGCGCGATTTCGCGCGCGTCGCGGATGCGCCGGCCGCGCGTGTCCAGGTAGGCGAACGCGTGGCCGTTGACCCACACGCGGGTATAGCCCGCCTGGGTGTCGTCCACGTAGACGAGGCCCGCCTCTGCGGAGGAGGAGGGCGCGGACTGGGCGGGGAGTGGGGGTTTCATCCGGTCTCCGGAGGGGCTGGCGGCGGCGCAATCAGCATCTGGCGTGCCCGCCGGGAACGGCGCTTGCTGGTGACGGAAGGGATTTTCACAGGAGGCCGTCATGCAACCCGTTTTTCATATGCACGTTCCACCCAAACCGGACCCGATCCCGCCGGGATCGCCGCCGGGCGACCTGCCCGTGGACCCGGATACCGACGAACCCGACGTCGATCTGCCGCCGCTGTCGCCGCCGGGCAAGGAAATCACGCCGCCGGGCAAGTGATGCTCGTCCGCCATCCAAGAACTCGAATCGATAAAGACGAGGAGTCGCCATGTCGACCATTCTGCTGATCATCCTCATCCTGCTGCTGCTGGGCGCCGTGCCCGCCTGGCCGTACAGCCGGGGCTGGGGCTATTACCCCAGCGGCATCCTGGGCATTTTGCTGATCGTGCTGATCGTGATGTTGCTGACAGGCCGCTTGTAGCGGCCGGCCGGGAGCCGGCGGCCCGCTTTCGGGCGGGTTTCCGGCGTGCGCTCCGCAGCCAGGACCGGCCCCGCCGGCCGGCGGGTGGCGCGCGCGGGTGGCGAGGCGTAAGATGCCCGGGTTTTTCCGCAGCCCCGCATTCCCGACATGACCATTCCCCTGCTTATCCTGATAGACAGCGTGCAGGATTACCTGCCCGTCTTCGAAGCCCGCGGTTTCCGCCCCATTTTTGCGCCCACCCCGGAGTCGCGCGCCCGCGCGCTCCGCGACCATGCCGGAGAAATCCGCATCGTGCTGACGCGCGGCGCCACCGGCTTTCATGCGGACGAGATCGCCGCGCTGCCCAGGCTGGAGATGGTCTGTTCGCTGGGCGTGGGGTACGAGAACATCGACCTGGGCGCGGCGGCCGCGCGCGGCATCGTGGTCACCAACGGCCCGGGTGCCAATGCGGTGGCGGTGGCGGACCACGCCATGGCGCTGCTGCTGGGCGCGGCGCGGCGCCTGCCGCAAGCCGACGCCTGGGTACGGCAAGGAGGCTGGAGCGGTTTCATGGGCCCGCAGATCACGGGCAAGCGCCTGGGCATCCTGGGCCTGGGCACCATCGGCCTGGAGATCGCCAGGCGCGGCGCGAACGGCTTCGGCATGCCGGTCGGCTACTACAGCCGGCGCGCCCGGCCCGAAACCGGCTACGCCTATTTCGACAGTCCGCGGGAGCTCGCCGCGGCATCGGATTTCCTGGTGGTGGCCACGCCCGGCGGCGCGGACACGCGGCACCTGGTGGACGCCCAGGTGCTGGAAGCGCTGGGCCCCGGCGGCTATCTGATCAATATCGCGCGCGGCAGCGTGGTCGACACGCAGGCCCTGATCGCGGCGCTGGCCGAGGGCCGCATCGCGGGCGCCGGCCTGGACGTGGTGGACGGCGAGCCGGCGATTCCGGACGCCCTCAGGCAGTTGGACAACGTCGTGCTGACGCCGCACAGCGCGGGCCGGTCCCCGGAGGCCGTGGACGCCACGGTCGCGCTGTTCCTGGACAATGCCGGCGCGCACTTCGCCGGCCGGCCGGTGCTGACGCCGGTCGCGGCGGCGGGCGCCGCCCGGGCCGCCGCCGGCTAGCCGGCCTAGTGCGAGAACATGACCGGCACGGTCATGCTCTTCAGGATGGACGCGGTGGCGCCGCCCAGCGCCCACTGGCGGAACTTGCTGTGGCCGTACGCGCCCATGACGAGCAGGTCCGCGCTGTAGTCCGCGGCGGCGTTCAGGATGGTGCTGCCCACCCCGACGCCCTTGACGTCGCGGCGCACGTGTTCGGGGGCCGGCATGCCCTGGGCCACGCAATAGCTGGCCAGGTCCTCGAAGGGCACTTCGCCCTTGCCGTTGGACTCGCCTTCGTCCATGGTCAGCACGATCATGTGCGAGGCCAGGCGCAGGACGGGCGCGGCGTCGGCCAGCGCGCGGGCGGCTTCGCGGCTGCCGTCCCAGCAGCACAGCACGCGGTCGCCGATGACGGGGAACTCGCCGCTGGACGGCAGCACCAGCACCGGACGGCCCGCGGTCAGCAGCGTCTGTTCGACGAATTCGATCTCGTGGGCAGCCTCGACGTCCCGCCGGTTCTCCTGGCTGACGATAATGAGGTCGCTGGTGCGCCCCAGCAGCGCGACGGTGGCGCTGGGCGAGGAGTCGCCGGCGCGCACCGCGGCCGGTACGTCGGACGCGGCCGCGGCGGCCAGGAAGCCGTTCTGCACCGCGTCGCGGCTTTGCGTATGCAGTTCTTTCATGACGGTCGTCGCGCGCGACATCAGCACGGATTCCCCGTAGTAATACTGCGGCGGCGCGGCGTTGGCATAGATGCCGACCAGTTCGGCCTTGTGGCGCCTGGCCAGGGCGAGCGCGGCGTCGGTGCGGCGCTTGCAGTCGAACCCGTGGTCCAGATGGACGGAAATGCGGCGGTACATATAGGCCTCCTTGGTTTGGCGTTCCTTACCCACATGGTTGCGCCTTCCGGGAGGATGGCCCTTGACGCGCGTCAAGCCGCCGCCAGTTTCCCGGAGGCGGCGCAAACGCCGGGCCTAGGGCACACGCTCGACGCGCTCGCGTAGCTGTCGTATCTGGCGCGCCTGTTGCGCGATGCGGTCCAGGGGCGCCGCCAGTTCGGGGCTGGCCTGGGCGATGGCCGCCGGCAGGGCCAGTTGCCGCGCGTCCGGCTGCGCAGCCTGTGCCTGCGGATGCAGCGCGTCCGCCAGCGCCTTTCCGTAGTCGCGCAGCGCGGCGGAGGCCGGCGTGCCCGCGGGCAGCGGCGGCTGGATCTCCAGCACGGTGCCGGCCGCCGTGATGCGCCGCATGGCGTTGAGCAGGTTGACGGCCGTGTCGACGTTGCGGTCCCGGTGCACCGGATTTTGTTGCAGCCGTTGCAGGGAAGCCTGCGCGTTGTCGGCGGACAGGCAGGCTTCGCGGCGCAGGGCGACGACGTCCTGCGCCTGGCCGTCGCCGGCCTTGCGCCGGACCAGGGCCAGCGCATAGGCGGCATGGCGCTCCAGCGCGCGCGCAAGCGCCCCGGCCAACTGGCGGGGCTCTTTCTCGGGCCAGACCAGAAATCCGACCAGCAGGGCGAGAATGCCGCCCAGCACGCTATTGAAGGCGCGCAGCGCGGCCAGCATGGGTTCGTAGATCTCGGGCTGCTGGATATGGCTGACCAGCACGAACTGGGAAGTCAGGAAGAAGGTGAACAGCGCGTAATGGATGGTGCGGGCGGCGAAAGTGCCCAGGGCGATGGGCAGCACCGCCAGCGCCACGGAGAGCGGCGTACTGAGCAGCAGGCCCAGCAGCGACGCGCCGATGGCGCCCGCCACGCTGCCCGCGACGCGCTCGACGGTGCGCTGCCAGGTGGTGGCGAAGTAGGGCTGCAGGATGAAGACCAGCGTCAGCGACATCCAGTAGCCGTGGTTGACGGCAAAGGTCCTGGACAGCGCGACGGCGATGGTGGCCCCGATTCCCACGCGCAAGGCGTGGCGGAAGGCGTCGGACTCGAAGCGCAGGTTCTGGCGCAGGGTGCGCCAGGCATTGCGCGCGGGCGTTTCCGCGAGCGGGTCGCGCGCGGGCGCGGCGGGCGCCCCGCCACCGTCGAACAGCGATTGCGCCACGGCTTGCGCGGTCTGCTGCAGGCGGTCCAGCACGGGCGCCATGGCGGCGAGGTCGGGCGCGTGGGCCAGGGCGCTGCCGCGCAGCTCGCGCAGGCCCGCGGCATAGTGCGCCAGCCGTTCGCGCAAGCATTCGGCCTGCCTGGCGTCGTTGACGTCGGAGGTGCTGGCGATGGCGTTGCACACGGCGGCATAGCGATGGAGCGCATGCGAAAGATGCGCGCCCGCGCTGCGGCCCAGCCAGCGCGGAGCGTTCGACTCCAGCAGGTCGGCGGCCGCCACCAGGGCGATGAAGCTGTCTTCCGCGCTGTCGAGCAGGTACAGCAATTGGTGCGCGCGGGCGCGGCGCGAAGGGCGCGCGTCTTGTACTTCGCGGATGCGGGCGCGGGCGGCCTCCAGGGCGGCGCGCTGGGCGCTGCGCTGCGGCCGGGTGACGGCGGTCCAGGCCTGCGGGCCGGCGGCCGGGGCCAGGCCGGAATAGAGGTGGGCCAGCGCCGCGGCGAAGTCGGCCAGGCCGCGGTAGCAGTGCGCGACGGCCAGGGTGGCGTCCTTCCAGGGACGCCGCCGCCATACCAGCGCCGTCATCAGGATGGCCCATACCGCGCCCGCCAGGAAGAACAGGGTGTAGGACAGGCTGTCGGCGAGCGTGGGCGCGGGCAGCTCGGCCGCGACGACGAAGCCGGCCGACAGCAGGGTGCCGACGATGGCCGCGGCCGGCCCGAGGACGCGCAACAGGCCGCCGAAGGTGCAGCACACAAAAGTCAGGGGCAATAGCAACCAAAGGTGACCGGCGCTGGCGCTGGCCAGAAAGCAGAACAGGGCGCCGATCAGGCCCAGGGCGAGCATGGCGCCGGCGCGCTGGCGCAGCGGTCCGCCGGGGTCGCCGAAGCAGGCCCAGAACGCCGCGATGGCGGTCCAGCCCAGGCGGGGTTCGTGCGCCAGCGCAGCCAGGATGACCGGCGCCGCGCTGATGGCGGCGGCTTGCAGGGCGTCCAGCCACAGGACATGGCGCAGGGAGGCGCGCCAGCGGGAAAACGGATTCGTCACGCGTAACAGAGAGCAGCTAAGTGGGCCCGGCCGGGCAGGAGACGCAAACCCTACCATGTCGACAAGGCGGCCCGTTGCCGCCTGTCCGCGCAGTGGCATATCCGCCGCGGCCACCCGCGAACACGCATGGTTACATCTCTGTGACTTTGCCGCCTCAAACCCGCAAATTTGCCTGGAACAATTGTCCAAAATCGCATAAAAATCCTTGTAGCTGGGAATTCTCACGTCCAATGTGCCTCTTCTGCGCCCGGACAGCGCAGGCTCTGCCCAGAGGCATTCAAGGAGCGTCGGCATGACGTCGAATCACGAGGCTTCCGGAAGCTCGATGGCAAGCGACGACGAGATCGCCGCCATGGTTACAGGCAAGGATGGCCTGCGCATGCTCTTGCAGCCGCAGGTGGACCTATTGACAGGCAGGATCGTGTCGGCCGAGGCGCTGGCGCGCTGGCTGCATCCGCGGCTGGGCATCATCATGCCGTCCGAATTCATTCCCATCGTCAACCGGCTCGGACTGGACAAGATCCTGTTCGAACGCGTCTGTCTGCGGGTGATTGACATGCTGCTCACCTTGCGGCGCGCCGGCATCGCGGTGCCGGTGGCCATCAACGCGCCCGCGTCCACGCTGTCGGACGAGCGCGAGGTGGACTTCCTGCTCGGACGCATCCATGCCGCGGAACTGCCGGCGTCCCTGGTGCGGGTCGAATTGACCGAGGACCAGCCCATCCGTGAGCTGGACGTCTTGCGGGCTTCGCTCCTGAAGCTGGAAAACGCCGGCTGCGAGGTCAGCCTGGATGATTTCGGCACCGGGCATGCGTCCTTGAAGCTGCTGTCCGCGATCCCGCTGTCCGAAGTAAAGATCGACCAGTATTTCGTCACCCGCATGCGGCGCAGCGCCGTGGCGTTCGAGGTATTGCGCACCGCCGCCGAACTGGCGAACCGCCTGGGCCGCCGCGTGGTGGCCGAAGGGGTGGAGAACATGGCGGACATCCCCGCGCTGCGGGCCGCGGGCTGCCGCTACGGCCAGGGTTTCGCGCTGGGCCGCCCGATGCCGCTGGATGAATTGATGATGCGCCTGCGCACGCAGCGCGACCGGGACGACGCGCTGGCCGCGCCGGCTCCGTATGGGTCTCCGTGGCTGGACGCTTACGGAGACGCCAAGCAGGAAGCCGCGCCGGCGCGCCGCGCGCGCCACGCCACCACGCAGTAGGCGGATCGCCGCAGCGCAGAATTTACCGGGCGGATCCGGCCCTTACCGATTGCCCGTCCCCTCCCGTCCAGTCCCCTGAATCCCCCTGGCCGCCGGTCGTCCGGCGCCGGTTTGGGCACGCGGGTTGCTCTTGGTAATCCGGCGGAATGTTTCCGCTTACCAGGAGACTTGCAATGTCCACTCAGAACCAGCCCGATCAGCAAAAGCAGCCCCAGAAACAGCAGGCCCAGGAGGATTCCAGGGACCGCAAGCAGCAGCCGGGCCAGCAACCCGGCCAGCAAGGCCAGCAGATCGATAAGGACCGCCAGCAGCAGGGCCACGCGCCGGGGCAGCAAAGCAAGATGCCGCGCTGACGCCTGGACCGCGTTCCCGGTCCGTGGGGATCGCGGCTTGCCCGGCCCTGCCCGCGTCCGCTCCGGGGCGCGGGCAGGGCCTTTTGCATGCCCGCAAATACCGGTGGGCTCAGCTCCGGACGGACAGGCACAGGGCGACCGGCAGGTCGCGCAGGACCTCGTCCAGCGGCAGGCCGCCATCCGCAAGCAGGCGCAGCCGCCTGCCGTCCACGGCGTCGTGCCAGGCGCCGCCGGCCACCGTCGCGGGCAGGCGCAGCACGGTGCCGGCCCAATGGCCGCGCGCCCGGTCGGCGCGGCCGCGCGCATAGCCGGCCAGCGGCAGCGCGCACAGGCGGGGCGCGACGATCAGGGCGCTCTGGCCCTCGTGCCGGCGCAGCCAGGCCAGCGCCTGTTCCGCTCGGGGGCCTTGGACCGGCACGGTGTCGCAGCCGCCTTGCGCGAACAACGCCGGCAGGCGCGACCGGGCCGCCAACAGGCGCTGGATCAGGGCTTGCTTGACGGCGCCTGCGCGCCAGGCGGACGCCGAGAGGTCCGGGGCGGCCGCGCCGCGTGCCTGGGCCAGCAGATTCTCGCGCCGCGCATAATCGACCGGACGGCGGTTGTCGGGATCGACCAGGCTGAAGTCCCACAGATCCGTGCCCTGGTACAGGTCCGGGACCCCGGGCAGCGTGTTGCGCAGCAGGGTCTGGGCAAGGCTGTTGATCATGCCCGCGGGCGCGAGTTCGAAAGCGAAATCGGCGATCTCGCCCAGCAGCGCGCGGCCGGCCGGCGCCGACTGCAGAAAGCCCAGCGCGTCCTGGGCGGACTCTTCATAGGCGGGATCGGGGTCGGTCCAACTGGTGTGCAGCTTGGCTTCGCGCAAGGCTTTCAACTGCCATTGCGCGATGCGTTCCAGCCATTGCGCCAGCGCCTCGCCGCCCTGGCCGCAGCGGCTCGCATCCCAATCGGCCGGCCAGGCGCCGACCAACGCCTGGACCAGCAGATAGCGGTCGGCCAGGGTGGGCGCTTCGCCCGCAGGCAGCGCCTGTATCCAGCGCAGCGCGGTGTCGCGCCAGCGTTCCGGCATTTCGCTCAGAACGGCCAGCCGGGCCCGGGTGTCTTCGCCGCGCTTGTGATCGTGCGTGGCCGTGGCGAGCAGGGCGTTCGGATACGCGCGGGCGCGCGCCGCCACCAGCTCGTGGAACCGCGCCGGCGCCAGCGCGAAGCCGTCGGCGGAAGCGCCGACCTCGTTGCGCGACAGCAGGGGGCCATAACGGTACAGCAAGGTGTCTTCCAGCGACTTGGCCGCGAGCGGCGGGGTCAGTTGCTGGAAGCGGCGCAGCGCCTGCGCGCGCTCGCCGTCCGCGGGCGGCGCTGCGTGTTCCGCGCCGTCCAGCCACCGGTCCAATTGCTCGAGCAGGTTCGCGTCCGCGGTACCGGGCCGGGCATCCAGCAAGGCCGCGGCGCGCAGCGCAGCCTCGCCGCATACGCGGCGGTCGGCGTCGCTGCGTCCGCCATCCTCGGCATAGCTGCGATAGGCGGGAAAGGCCGTGAGCAGGGCGGACAGCACGCGGTCGATGGCGTTCGCGCTCCAGTCCCGGGTGCGTGAGTCGTGGCGCGCGATGCGTTCCAGACTGCGCACCAGCGCCAGCCGTTCCGACGCGAAATGCCGTGCCAGCATGCGCCGGCGGGCCGCCTCGAGCTGCGCTCGCGGCGTGCGCGTGTCGCCGCTCAAGGCCTGCCAGAACGCGCGCAACGGGGCCTCGGCGGCGGGCGCGTGCAACAGCGCGCCGACCTGGTCCATGAAGTCGTAGCCGGTCGTGCCGTCCATCCGCCAGCGCGGATCCGGCGTTTCGCCGGGCGCCAGGATTTTCTCCACCACCAGATAGGGGGCGGCCCCGGCGCAGGCGGCCGGCCGCGAGGCGCCGGCCTGCGCCAGGCGCTGGTTCAGGCGGCGCAGATAGGCGCCCGGGGAGGACAGTCCGTCGATGTGGTCGATCCTGAGGCCGTCCAGGATGCCTTCCGCATACAGCCGCAGGGCCAGCGCATGGACCGCGTCGAACACGGCCGGGTCTTCGACGCGCACGCCCACGAGTTCGCTGATTTCGAAGAAGCGGCGCCAGTTGATCTGGTCGGGCGCGGTGCGCCACCACGCCAGCCGGTAATGCTGCCGCTCCAGCAAAAGGTGCAGGCGCTCGCGGCCGCTGTCCTCGGAAGGATCATGAAGCCTTGGCAGCGCTTGAGCGTCGCATCCGCGCGGCAGCGACGACGGCGTGATGGGATAGCGCCCGCCCGGCAGTTCCAATTCGATTTCCCCGCTTGCGGGGTCGTGGCGCAGGCGGATGTCGCCGCGCGCCAGCGCGACGCCATACGGATCGCCCAGGACCGGCAGCAGCAGCTTGCCCCGCAGCGCCGGATCGGGCGATTGCCAATCGATGTCGAAATGCCGGGAATAGGCGCTGGCCTCGCCCTGGGCCAGCACGTCGCGCCACCAGGCGTTCGCCGGGTTGGCGGCCATATGATTGGGCACGATGTCCGCGATCAGCCCCAGGCCGCGCCGGCGCGCCGCCTGGGCCAGCCGCAGCAAGGCCGGCTCGCCGCCCAGTTCGGGATTGACGGCGGCGTGGTCGATGACGTCGTAGCCATGGGTCGAACCCGCCAAGGCGCGCGTGATGGGCGACAGGTAGAGATGGCTGATACCCAGGTCGGCGTAATAGTCGACGCGGGCGCGCGCATCGTCCAGCGTGAAGCCGGCGTGCAGTTGCAGGCGGGCGGTGGCGCGCACGAGGCTCATGATCGCCTCCGGCCGGCGCGCATCGCGTCCAGGCGCAGGCGCGCGGCCGGGTCGGCGAAGCAGGCGTGGTTGTCCAGGGGCAGGCGCTGCCGCCAGTTCGGATGGGCGTCGATGGTGCCGGGCAGGTTGGGCTGCTCCAGCGCGCCGGCCAGGTCCTCCATGGGCACCAGCAGCAGCGGGCAGGGCGTGGACGATACGAAGCGCAACAGCTCCGCCGACGGCGGTTCGGCGGGCGGCGCGGCGCTTTGGCAGCCCAGCGCCTGCGACAGCAGGACGCGGTCCGCCGCGCGCTCGCGCCGCAGCGCGTCTTCGCTGTCTTCCGGGCCCAGCAGTCCCAGCTTGACCCGCCAATCGATGTCGCGGCCGGCCCACCAGCCGCGCAGGGTCGGCAGGTCGTGCGTGGTGGTCATGGCGGCCGCGCCGGCGGGCCAGGCCTGGGGCGCGGAGAACCGCGCAGGCCCGGCGTCCGCGGGCTTGCCGGGATCGGCGGGCGGCTCCTGCCGCATGAACCACAGCACGTCCATGCCCAGGATGCCATGGTCCGCCAGCGCCTCATCGAATCCTTCGGGCACGGTGCCCAGGTTCTCGCCGATGACGAGGGCACGATGGCGCCATGCCTCCAGCGATATCAGCGCCAGCAGCGTCTCCATCGGATAACGCAGGTAGGCGCCGTCGCCGGGGGAGGCGTCCTCCGGCACCAGCCACAGGCGCGCCATGCCCAGGATGTGGTCGATGCGCAGCCCGCCCGCGTGCGCCAGCGCGGCGCGCAGCATGTCGATGAAGGCGGCGTATCCCGAGACGGCGAGCGCGCGGGGCGAAAAGGCGGTCAATCCCCAGTTCTGTCCCAGCGGGTTGTAGATGTCGGGCGGCGCGCCGATCAGCATGCGCGGCATCAGGTCGGCCTGCCGTCCCCAGGCATGGCTGCCGTCCGGGCTGTCGCCGACCGCCAGATCGGCGATCAGGCCCACCCGCATGCCGGCCTCGCGGCCGGCCGCGTGCGCCTGGGCGAGGCTTTCGGCCGCCAGCCACTGCGCGAACTGATGGAAGTCGACCTCGGACTCATGCATCCGCGCGAAGCGCCGGACGCAGGCCGATTCCGGATCGCGCCAGGCGACCGGCCATTGCGTCCAGGACAATACGTCGCCGCCGCGCACCGCGTGCAGGGATTCGAATATGGCGTGGTCTTTCAGGGCCAGGCCCTGTTCGGCGCAGAATTGCGCATAGCGCTGGCGCAGGTCCGCGGGGGCCAGGGCGCGGAACTGCCGATGCACGGCGCGCAGCACGCGCTGGCGCCGCGCTCCCGCGCGCGGCCAGTCGATCCAGGGGCCGTCGGCGGGAGCGGGCGGCTCCTCGACCTGGGCCCGGCTCAGCGCCGCCGCGCCCAGGACGGCGCCCGGATTGGCATACAAGGTATTCAGGAACAGCCGGCTCGACGGCGCATAGGGGCTGCAGCGGCCGGGCTGCGATGCGTACATGGCGTGCACGGGACTGATGGCCAGGGCGTCGGCGCCGCGCGCGGCGGCAGAGACGGCCAGTTCGCGCAGCGAGCCGAAATCGCCGAAGGCGTCTTCCGCTTCGGCAATGCCGGCGCGCGGATCCCGCCTCAGGCTGTAGACCTGCGCGGACAGGCCCCAGCAGCGCGGCCGGGCCTGCCCGGTCAGTTCGGCGAGGCTGGGCGCCTGCCTGGGAGCCACGGCCAGCACCGCGGTCTGGCCGGACGAGAACGACAGCGCGTGATAGCCGGGCTCGTCCGGCGCTACCAGCACGGGAGCCGCGCCCGCGGCGCGCCGGGAGGCCACGCCTTCGATGATCCGGCCCGACTCGCACTCGATGCGGTAGGCGCCGTGCGCCGCCGGCGGCAGCGCCAGCGACGATCCGCCGCGCGCGGCCAGCAGCGGCGGCAGCCGCGCGGCGTCTTCGGCCAGGCGGCGGGCGCTTGCGCGTATGTCGCGCGCGTTGCCGGCAGGCAGCCCCAGGCCGGCCAGCAGCGCCCGCAAGGTATCGGCGGATACGCGCTGCGGGCGCCGGCGCGCGTCGATCCAGTGTTCCGCGATGCCTGCCGCCGCCGCCAGTTCCGACAGGCCGGGATCGTGCGCGCCGACAGCACTCATTCGGGTTCCTCCAGCAGCCACACGGTGGTGTCGCCGCAAAGCTCGTCGGCGGCCAGCGCGTCGCGGCCGCCGACCTGGGATTCGAACAGCAGGGTGGCGTAGACGTCCGCGCCGGGCCGCAGCGGCGCAGGCAACGGCTGGCGCTGCGGGCCGAGATTGGCGTAGACCGACAGCCGCGCGCCGCCGGCCAGTTCCCAGCGGGCGAAGACGGCGTGCGTGCCGATGGCGGAAGCGCCCAGGCTGCCGGCGCCGGCCAGCCGCGGCGCGATCAGCCGCGTCCGCAGTTGCAGCAGGGCGGCGTAGTCGCGCATCCAGGCCTGGGCGTCGGCGCCATCGGCCGTGGGCCGGCTCGCCCGGTAGGTGGCGGGATCGTTGGGGTCGGGCAGGGCGGCCGCGTCCTGCGCGGAGAACGAGGCGAAGCCCGAGAATTCGCGTTGCCGGCCTGCGCGCACGGCCTCGGCCAGGGCGGGATCGGCGTGGCTGGTGAAGTAGAGGAAGGGCGTGCGCGAGCCGCGTTCCTCGCCCATGAATATCAATGGAATCTGCGGGGCGAGCAATTGCAGCGCGACCGCGGCGCGCAGCCGCGCCGGCTCGTCCACCAGGCCGGCCAGGCGCTCGCCGAGCGCGCGGTTGCCCGTCTGGTCGTGATTCTGCAGGAACAGCACGAAGGCCGTGGGCGGCAGTCCGCCGCTGGGTTCGCCGCGGGGCTGTCCGCCGCGATAGCGCGAACGCTGGCCCTGGTACAGCCAGCCCTCGGCCAGGCAGCGCGCCAGCGCCTGCGCGGGTTGATCGGCGTAGTCCGCGTAATAGCCCTGGGTTTCGCCCGTCAGCAGATGATGCAGCACGTGGTGGGCATCGTCGTTCCACTGGGCGTCGTAATCCCCCGAGAGCAGGCTGGCGCGGTTGTCGTCGTTCTCCACCACCAGGTGCACGCGGCGCTCGGGCGGCACGCGCCGCCGGACGTCGCGCGCCAGTTCGTGCAGCCATTCGTGGCCGGCGATCGCGTGGACGGCGTCCAGCCGCAGGCCGTCGAAGCGGTATTCGGTCAGCCAATACACCGCGTTGTCCTTGAAGAACCGGCTGACGGCCGGCTGGCGGAAATCGATGGCGTCGCCCCAGGGCGTGCGGATGTCCTGCCTGAAGAACGGCGCCGCGTAGCGCGACAGGTAGTTGCCGTCGGGGCCGAAGTGGTTGTAGACCACGTCCAGCATTACGCCCATGCCCAGGCCGTGCGCGGCGTCGATCAGCCGCTTCAATGCTTCGGGCGTGCCGTAGGCCGTGTCCGGCGCATAGGGCAGCACGCCGTCGTAGCCCCAGTTGCGCGGCCCGGGGAAATCGGCGATGGGCATGAGTTCGAGCAGCGTGACGCCCAGCGCCGCGAGTTCGGGCAGCCGGGCCTCCAGTCCCGCATAGCCGCCTTCCAGGCCTGCATGGGTTTCGTAGATCACGCTTTCTTCCCACGGACGGCCGGTCCACTCCGCGTGCCGCCACGGGTACGCGTCCGGCGCGACGACGATGCTGTCGCCGTGCACGTCGCCGTCCTGCAGCCGCGAAGCCGGGTCGGGCACGGCGGTGCCGGCGTCCAGGCGGTAGCGGTAGCGGGCGCCGGGCGCGCAATCGACGTCCGCCTGGACGTAGCCGTCCGCGTCCGGGCGCAGCGCGATGGGCGGATGGCCTTCGACCTCCAGCGCCAGGCCTCCGGGCGCGGACGGCGCCCACAGGCGGAAGCGCGTGACGCCGCTTTCCAGGGGCACGGCGCCGAAGGAGCAGGCCGGATTCATCGCACGTCTCCGGGCACCTGCGCCGCGGCCAGCAGCACCACGCTGTGCGCCGCCACGGTGATGGTGGCGTCGGCCAGGGGCGCGGCCGGCGCCAGCGTGGCGGAGTCCAGCTCGCGGATCCAGGCCGCGGGCGGGCCCGGCAACTGGAACGGCACGGCTTCGGAGCCGGGGTTCAGCATCAGCAGGGTCACGTCGGCGCTGCCGTCCTCGCGCGTGGCGGCGCGGCGCAGGGCCAGCACGCGTTCCTGTTCCGACGCCCAGGCAGCCTCGTCCAGCGGGGCGCCGGCGGCGTCGAACCAGGCAATGGCGGCCACGCCGGGGCTGAGCTCGCGGCTGGCGTCGCCATAGCGCGCCGCGCGCAGGCTGGGATGGGCGCGGCGCAGCGCGATCAGGCGCGCCGTGTAGCGGCTCAATTCCCGGCCGGCGTCGCTTTGCGCCTGCGTCCAGTCCAGCCACGACAAGGGGTTGTCCTGGCAATAGGCGTTGTTGTTGCCTTCCTGGCTGTTGCCGAATTCGTCGCCCGCCAGCAGCATGGGCGTGCCGTCGGACAGGAACACGCAGGCGAGCAGGGCGCGCTGCACCAGCGTCCGCGTCTCGAGGATGGCCGGATCCTGCGTGGGGCCTTCTTCGCCCCAGTTATGGCTGTAGTTCTCGCCGTGGCCGTCGTTGCCGCCTTCGCCGTTGGCGTCGTTGTGGCTGCCGTCGTAGCTGACGATGTCGGCCAAGGTGAAGCCGTCGTGGGAGGCCGCGTAGTTGACCGTGGCCCAGGGGCGGCGGTGGCGGCGGTCGAAGAGATCGCGCGATCCGCAAAGCCGGGCCGCCATTTCGCCGCGCATGCCTTCGTCGCCGCGCCAGTAGCGGCGCACGCCGTCGCGGAACTTGTCGTTCCATTCCGCGAAGCCGGGCGGATGGTTGCCGAGCTGGTAGCCGTCCGGTCCGACGTCCCAGGGCTCGGAAATCAGCTTCAACCGGGACAGCACGGGATCCTGCAGCACGGCGTCGAAGAAGCCGGAGCCCGGGTCGTAGCCGGTGCCTTCCCGGCCCAGCGTGACGCCGAGGTCGAAGCGGAATCCGTCCACGCCGTAGGACGTGGCCCAGTAGCGCAGGGAATCCGTGACCATCTGCAGCACGCGCGGGTGCGATAGATTGACCGTGTTGCCGCAGCCGGTGTCGTTGATGTAGTGGCGCTCCTCGCCCGGCACCAGGCGGTAGTAGCTGGCGTTGTCCAGCCCGCGCCAGGACAGCGTGGGCCCCATCTCGTTGCCTTCGCAGGTGTGGTTGTAGACCACGTCCAGGATGACCTCGATGCCCGCGGCGTGCAGCCGGCGGATCGCCTGGCGCAGTTCGTTCGGATTGTGCTGCAGGTAGGCGGGCTCGGGCGCGAAGTAGGACAGCGTGCTGTAGCCCCAGTAGTTGCGCAGGCCGCGCTCGGTCAGGAAGCGGTCCTGCAGGAAGGCATGGATCGGCAGCAGTTCCACGGCGGTCACGCCCAGGCGCTGGAGATGCTCGATGAAGCGCGGATCGGCCAGGGTCGCGCAGGTGCCGCGCAGCGGCGGCCGCAGGTCTTCGCGCTGCATGGAGACGCCGCGCACGTGGACTTCGTAGACGATGGTGTCGCACCAGGGCGTGGCCGGGGCCCGGCTGTTGCCCCAGGTGAACGGGGTTTCCTCCGCCACGATGGCCTTGGGCATGGCGGGCGCGCTGTCGCGGCGGTCGATGCTCAGGTCGGCGCGGGCGTGGTTCATGCGGTAGCCGAACAGCGCGTCGCTCCAGTGCAGCGGGCCCGTCAACTGTTTGGCGTAAGGGTCCAGCAGCAGTTTGTGCGGATTGAAACGGTGGCCGTTGCGCGGGTCGTGCGGGCCGTGGGCGCGGTAGCCGTAGACCAGCCCCGGATGCGCGTCGGGCAGGTAGCCGTGCCAGATTTCGTCGGTGCATTCCGGCAGGTCGTAGCGGCGCAGTTCCTTGCGGCCCCGGACGTCGAAGAGGCAGAGTTCGATGCGGGTGGCGTTGGCCGAGAACACGGCGAAATTCACGCCCAGCCCGTCGCTGACCGCGCCCAGGGGATAGGGCTGGCCGCCCTGGATGCGCGTCAATTGAGTGGGGTCCATATGCGTTCAGCCTTCGTGTAGCAGGAACAGGGTGGATAGGGGCGGCAGGGTCAGGGACAGGGCCTGGGGCTGGCCATGGGCGGGCATGTCGCCGGTGCTGGCGCCGCCCCGGTTGCCCTGGCCGCCGCCGCCGTAGTCCGTCGCGTCGGTGTTCAGCTTCTCGGTCCAGCGGCCCACGCGCGGCACGCCGATGCGGTAGTCGTGGCGGACGACGGGCGTGAAATTCGAGACCGCGAGCAGGTGGCTGCGGCCGTCGCTGCGGATGAACGCCACCACGCTGTTGTCCCGGTCGTCGAGCACGGTCCAGGCGAAGCCCGCCGGATCCGCGTCCAGCGCATGCAGGGCCGGCAGGGCCCGGTACAGCCCGTTCAGGTCCGCGACCAGGCGCTGCATGCCGCGGTGGCCGGGCTGGTCGAGCAGGTTCCAGTCCAGCGCGGCGTCGTGGTTCCATTCGGCGGGCTGCGCCAGTTCGCCGCCCATGAAAAGCAGTTTCTTGCCGGGATGCGCCCACATGAAGCCCAGGTAGGCCCGCAGGTTGGCCAGCCGCGCCGCCGCGTCGCCGGGCATCTTGTTCAGCAGCGACCCCTTGCCGTGCACCACCTCGTCGTGCGACAGCGGCAGGATGAAGCGCTCGCTGTAGGCGTAGACCATGCCGAAGGTGATGTCGTGGTGGTGGTGCTTGCGGTGCACGGGGTCCTGCGCCAGGTAGCGCAGCGTGTCGTGCATCCAGCCCATGTTCCATTTGTAGTGGAAGCCCAGCCCGCCCTCGGCCGCCGGCGCGGTCACGCCCGGCCAGGCGGTGGACTCTTCGGCCACCATGATGGCGTCGGGAAATTCTTCGCGCACGGCGCCGTTCAGCTCCTGCAGGAACTGCACGGCTTCCAGGTTCTCGCGGCCGCCGTAGCGGTTGGGTATCCATTGCCCGGGCGGGCGGCTGTAGTCGCGATACAGCATGGAGGCCACGGCGTCGACCCGCAAGCCGTCGATGTGGAAGCGCCGCAGCCAGTGCATCGCGCTGGCGATCATGAACGCCTTTACCTCGGTGCGGCCCAGGTTGTAGACCAGGGTGTGCCAGTCCGGATGGTAGCCTTCGCGCGGGTCCTCGTATTCGTACAGCGCGGTGCCGTCGAAGCGGGCCAGGCCGTGCGGATCATCGGGGAAGTGCGCGGGCACCCAGTCCAGGATGACGCCGATGCCGGCGTCGTGACAGCGGTCGACGAAGCGCGCGAAGGCGGCGGGCGGACCATACCGGGCGGTAGGCGCGTACATGCCCAAAGGCTGATAGCCCCAGGAGCCGCCGAAAGGGTGTTCCATGATCGGCATCAGCTCCACATGGCTGAATCCCATGGCGCGCGCGTAGGCGGGCAATTTGTCGGCCAACTGGTCCCAGAGGCAGGCGCCTTCCCCGGACGCTACCCAGGAGCCGGCGTGCACTTCGTAGATGGAAAGCGGGGCGGCGGGAGAGTGGCGTTCGCGGCGTTCTTGCATCCATGCCTTGTCCTTCCAGGGGTAAGGGGCGGGGTCGTCCACGACGGAGGCCGTGGCGGGCGGCGCTTCGCTGCGGCGCGCCATGGGATCGGCCTTGAGCTGCTGCCGGCCGGCGGGATCGGTAATGGCGAACTTGTAGCGTTCGCCGGCCTGGACTCCGGGGATGAACAGTTCCCATACGCCGGCGACGTGGCGCAGCCGCATGCCGTGGCGGCGGGCGTCCCAGCCGTTGAAATCGCCCACGACTGCGACGCGCCTGGCGTTGGGCGCCCACACGGCGCAGAGCAGGCCGGGCACGCCGTCCACGTCGGTCAACCGGGCGCCCAGCGTCTCGCCCGCGGCGCGCCAGGAGCCGCCGGCGAGTTCGCGCAGCGCGGCGTCGTCCAGCAGCGCGCCGAAGGCATAGGGGTCCGCGGTCACCTGCTCGGCGTCCTGCCAGCGGATGGCCAGCCGGTAGGAAGCGCCGTCCCCGGGCCGGGCATGCGGCACGTGGCCGGCATACAGCCCCGGCGCCCGTTCGCGCAGCGGCGTGCGGGTGCCTTGCGGGTCCAGCGCGTCCACGCCCTGCGCGCCGGGCACATATACGCGCAGCCGTCCCTCGTGCGGGCCGAGGACTGCGAAGGGATCGCCGTGCCGGCCGTCGGCCAGCGCGGCGGCCGCCGCGGCATCGAGGGCGTCCAGCGCATCGTCGGAATCGTTCCTGGCGTCGTGGTTCATTGCGATTTTCCTTCGGCGTCGATCGCGGCCGACATCAGGAGATTGCGCGCCAGCTCGGTCAGGGCGCACAGGGGAATGGAGATCCAGTCCGGGCGGTGGGCGGCTTCGTAGCTGACTTCATAGGCGGCTTTCTCCAGTTGGGCCAGCGCCAGCAGCGCATCCTCCTGGCCTTCGGGGGGGATCAGCGCGGAGGAGCGGGCATCGCGATAGCCTTGCAGGAAGGCCTCGCCCGCGCGCAGGCGGAAGCGCGCCAGGAGCGCGTCGCGCAGTTCCGCGCCCGCCGCGCCGGCCGGCGCGCCCGGCGCTTCCCCCGCGCCGGCGTTGGCGTCCACCGGGGCGCCGCCGATGGCGTCGGCGCGCGCGATGGACGCGGCCGCGTAATCGAACGAGCGCAGCATGCCGGCAACGTCCCGGTAGGGCGAGGACAGGGCGCGGCGCGCGCGCAGGCTGCTGGCGGGCTCGCCTTCGAAATCGATGAGGTATGCGTCGGCCTGCGCCACCAGCACCTGTCCCAGGTGGAAGTCGCCGTGCACCCGCATGCACAGGACGCCGGCCTCGGCCTGGGCCATGGCGGCCACGCGCGCGGCCAGCCGGGCATGGTGTTCGAAATACCATTCGGCGCAGGCGCGCGAGGCGGGTTCCAGTTTGTCGAACTGGGCGCGCAGGTCATGTTCGGCTCGCTCGAGCAGGCGCTGGATGTGGCGGGCGCGGGCCTCGGCGTCCGCCTGGGTGGCGCGGCGCGGCCGGAACGCGGGATCGTCCGTGGGCTGCGCCAGCGCCGCATGCATCTGGGCCAGGCGTTCGCCTATCGTGGCGGCCATGGCGGCATAGCCCTGCAGGCTCTGCTCGAATTCCTCCGGATCCTGGCCCACCAGCACCGCGTTGGCCAGCGTGCGCTTCAGCGTGTCCAGCGTCCAGTTCCAGGCGTCGCCTTCGTTGGCCACGTAGCGATGCGCGATCGCCAGGGTGTGGATCACGCCGTCGGCATCCTCGCGCTGCACTTCGCCCAGCAGCGCCGGGACGTTGGCGTAGCCGGCCCGGGTGAGGTAGCGGGTCATTTCGGCCTCGGGCGAGCCGCCGGCCTGCACGGCGCGGATAAGTTTCAGGATGAACTGGCCGCCGACGATGGCCGAGCTGTTCGATTGCTCCGAGGTCAGCCATTGCAATTCGGCGTCGTCGGCGATCTCCAGGGCCGCCAGGCCGTCTTCCGGCAGAAAGCGGATCACGCCGGGCTTGTCCCCGGGTTTGCCGCCGCTGCGGCCGTCCAGTTCGGCGCCGGCCTGCAGGGCCTTGAGGACGCCGCGGACGAAGCCGGGCTGGAGGAAGGCGTCGGCCAGCAGGCCGACTTCGGCGCCGCGGCGGACCCGCGCGATGGCGTACTGGATGACGGCGGTTTCGTCCCAGGCCAGCACGAAGGGCGCCTGCGCGCGCAGGCCGCTGACGCCGTCCTCGGGTTCGACTTCGGCCCAGTAATACTCGCCGTCGGCGCCCGTGAACGGCGTGGCGTAGGCCAGGCGCGCGCGGCTGGGCGGTTCGCTGGCCGGATACCAGCGCTGGCGCGCCAGGTACTGCGGCAGGATCTCGCGCTCCAGCGTCTCGCGCGAGGCGTCGGTCAGCGCCGCGCCGCCGCGCGAGCGCAGCACCAGCGTGATCAGTTCGGGCATCTGGGCGGGCGCCGTCGCGTGCCAATCGGGCGGAGCGGCATCGACGCTCAGGTCCATCCAGTAGAACGCGTAGGGCGGCAGGGTCAGCAGGTAGGGCAGTTCGCCGATGGCCGGGAAGGGCGTGCCGCCCAGCATCTCGACCGGCACGCGGCCGGCGTACTCCTGCAGCGGCAGTTCCACGGGCTGCGCCGCGCTGGATAGATTGGCCACGCACAGGATGGTCGTGTCCTGCCACTGCCGCAGGTAGGCCAGGATTTTGCGGTTGCCGGCGAAGATGAAGCGCAGCGTTCCGCGCCCGAAGGCATGGCTCTGGCGGCGCTGGGCCAACAGCCGCCGCGTCCAGTTCAGCAGCGAATGCGGGTCGCGCTGCTGGGCCTCGACGTTCACGGCCTCGTAGCCGTACAAGGGGCCCATCAGCACCGGCAGCGGCAGCCGCTCGGGATCGGCGCGCGAGAATCCGCCGTTGCGGTCGGGCGACCACTGCATCGGCGTGCGCACGCCGTCGCGGTCGCCCAGGTGCACGTTGTCGCCCATGCCCAGCTCGTCGCCGTAGTACAGCACCGGCGTGCCCGGCATGGACAGCAGCAGGCTGTTCATCAGTTCCACGCGGCGCCGGTCGCGCTCGAGCAGCGGCGCCAGCCGGCGGCGGATGCCCAGGTTGATGCGGGCGCGCGGATCCGCCGCGTACACGTTCCACAGATAGTCGCGCTCGCGGCTGGTCACCATTTCCAGCGTCAGTTCGTCATGGTTGCGCAGGAAGATCGCCCATTGGCAGGAATCGGGGATGTCCGGCGTCTGCCGGATGATGTCGGTGATGGGAAAGCGGTCCTCCTGCGCGATCGCCATGTACATGCGCGGCATCAGCGGGAAATGGAAGGACATATGGCATTCGTCGCCGGCGCCGAAGTATTCCTGGGCGTCTTCCGGCCATTGGTTGGCCTCGGCCAGCAGCAGGCATTGCGGATATTCGGCGTCGATCACCGCCCGGATCTGCTTGAGCACCTGGTGGGTCTCGGGCAGGTTCTCGTTGTTGGTGCCCTCGCGTTCGACCAGGTAGGGCACGGCGTCCAGGCGCAGCCCGTCCACGCCCATGTCCAGCCAGTAGCGCATGACGGACAGCACTTCCTTCAGCACCTGCGGATTGTCGTAGTTCAGGTCCGGCTGGTGGGAATAGAAGCGGTGCCAGAAGTAGGCGTTGGCGACGGGGTCCCAGGTCCAGTTGGATTTCTCGGTGTCGCAGAAAATGATGCGGGTGTCGGCGTAGGCCTTGTCGTTGTCCGACCAGACGTAGAAGTTGCGGGCCGCGGATCCGGGCTTGGCGGCGCGCGCGCGCTGGAACCAGGGATGCTGGTCCGAGGTGTGGTTGACGACCAGTTCGGTGATGACGCGCAGACCGCGGGCATGGGCCGCCCGGATCAGCCTGCGCACGTCGGCCACGGTGCCGTAGTCGGGATGCACGCCCCGGTAGTCGGCGATGTCGTAGCCGTCGTCGCGGCGCGGCGAGGGATAAAAGGGCAGCAGCCAGATCGTGTTGACGCCCAGGTTGGCGATGTAGTCCAGCTTGGAGACCAGGCCGGGCAGGTCGCCGACGCCGTCGCCGTTCGAGTCGAAGAAGGACTTGACGTGCAACTGATAGATGACCGCGTCCTTGTACCAAAGGCCGTCGTCCTGGGTGGGCTGGGTTTCACTGATCATGGCAAAAGGGTGGCGTCACCCGTGCAGCGACAAGCGCCACACGCGATAGGGTTGATCGGGATGCAGCGTCAGGGCGCGAGTCTTGCCTTGCCAGGTCTCGCGGCCCTCGGCCAGCAGGTCTTCGGCGGCCAGCGCGCCGGTGTCCGGCAGGCCGAACAGCCACAGCGGCGCCTCGATGCTTGCGGCCTGGGGTTGGAACGGGTCCAGGCTGATGGCGGCCAGCACCACGTTGCCGTGGCCGGGCGTGCTCTTGTAGAAGGCCAGCACGCGGTCGTTGCCGCTCTCGGCGACGGTCAGGCCGCGATGGCTTTGCAGCGCGGGATTGGCGGAGCGGATCCGGTTCAGGCGGGCGATTTCGGCGCGGATGTTGCCCGGGGCGTGCCAGTCGCGCTGGCGCAGTTCGTATTTCTCGGAATCCAGGTATTCCTCCTTGCCGGGCAAGGGCGCCGCTTCGCACAGCTCGAACCCGCTGTACATGCCCCACAGTCCCGATCCCAGGGCGGCCAGCGCGGCGCGGATCAGGAAGCCCGGCCGTCCGGAGGCCTGCAGGAAATAGGGATTGATGTCGGGCGTGTTGACGAAGAAATGCGGGCGGAAAAAATCGGCCGCGGGCGGCGAGGAGACTTCGCGCAGGTACTCCGCGAGTTCCGTCTTGTCGTTGCGCCAGGTGAAATAGGTGTAGGACTGCGTGAAGCCGATCTTCGCCAGCCGGTACATCATCTTCGGCCGCGTGAAGGCTTCGGACAGGAAGATCACGTCGGGATGCTGGGCATGCACGTCGGCGATCAGCCACTGCCAGAAGGGCAGCGGCTTGGTGTGCGGGTTGTCGACGCGGAAGATGCGCACGCCGTGCCTGGCCCAAAACAGCACCACGTCGCGCAGCGCGCGCCACAGCGCCAGCTTGCGCGCGCGCCGGGGCGCCGCGCCGTAGAAGGCGACGTTGACGATGTCCTCGTATTTCTTGGGCGGGTTCTCGGCATAGCGCAGCGAGCCGTCGGGACGCCACGAGAACCAGTCCGGATGCTGCGACAGCCAGGGATGGTCCGGCGAGCACTGGATCGCGAAATCCAGCGCCATCTCCATGCCCTGCGCGCGCGCCGCGTCCACCAGCCTGAGGAAGTCGTCCAGGCTGCCCAGCCGCGGTTCGACGGCGTCGTGGCCGCCTTCGGCGGAGCCGATGGCGTAGGGGCTGCCGACGTCGCCCGCTTCGGCGCGCAGGCTGTTGTTGCGGCCCTTGCGGTTGCGCTGGCCGATGGGGTGGATGGGGGGCAGGTACAGCACGTCGAACCCCATGGCGCGCACGTCGGGCAGCCGGGCGATCACGTCGTCGAAGGTGCCGTGCCGGCCGGGTTCCGGCGCCTGCGAGCGGGGGAACAGTTCGTACCAACTGGAGAAGCAGGCCTGGCTGCGGTCCACCCAGAGCGGATAGGGTTCGGGGCTGACGGTTTCGAAGGGCCGGTCGTCCAGCGCGCGCATCGCCCGCGCAAGCGCTTCGTCCAGCAGGATGGCGACCTGCTCCGCGATCGGCAAGTCGGCCTGCTCCTGCGCGCCCAGCCGGTCCAGCGCATTGCGCACCGGCCCGGCGTCCGCCGCCGGCACGGCGTCTGCCCGCGCCAGCGCGTCGCGCAGCAACTGCACGCCTTCCAGCACCTCCAGGCGCAAGTCGCGGCCGGCCCGGTGTTTCAGTTCGAGGTCGTGGCGGAAGGTCTGCCACGCGTCGAGCCAGGCGCAGACGACGAATTCATGGGCGCCGATGCGGCGCGGCCGGAACGCGGCCTCCCAGCGGTCGTTCTCGCCGCGCGCAAGCGGCGCGGCGCGCCAGCGCGTCTCGTCGGCCGCGCGCCAGCGCAATTCGGCGGATAGCTGCTCGTGGCCGTCCATGTAGATATCGGCCTGGACCGCGATGCGTTCGTGGGGTATGCACTTGACCGCGAACGCGCCGCCGTCCACCGCGGGACTGACCCGCTCGACCGTAATGCGCGGGTTCGCGGCGCCGTCCGCGCGTGCGCGGTGGCGCCGCGACGGTTCGCGCACCGGCAGCGTGGGTTCCAGCAGGAACAGGGCGCAGTCGCCGGGCGCAAGCACATTGCCCGGCGCGGTTTCTCCCACGGGCGGGGCCAGCGGCACGATGTCGGCAGGCGGCAGCATCGGCGCCAGCGTGTCCCAGTCCAGCCGGGCCTCGGCGCTGGCGGACGGATTGAGCGCCAGCGCAGCCGTGGCGCCTTCGCCCGTGCCGCGCAGCAGGACGGTGCAGCGGCCGTCGCGGCCGCCCGCCAGGCGCAGCGGCCCCTGCAGGCGGGCGTCGCCGAACCAGAGGTTGGCGGCTTCCACGTCGGGCAGCGTGCGCTCGTCTTCCTCGTCCAGCATCAGGCCGTCCGCGCACAGCGCCGCGGCCCAGAGGGCGCGCCGGTCGCGCCTGCCCGCGACGGCGGCCTGGGGCGGCGCGGCGATGACCGGGCCGACGGCCCTCAGCCTGGCGTCTTCGTCGGCCAGCCACTCGGCCCTGAAGTCCCACCAGGGCAGGGACGAGAACAAGCCGTCGAAGGTGGCCTCGCGCAGGCCGGCCAGCATCGCGGGGGTGAGCCCGTGCGCCCAGGCCAGCAGCCGCAGGCCGGGATGATGGCGCCGCAGCGTCGTCGCCAGGGCGGCCCAGTCGGCGCCCGGCAGGCATTGCGGCGCATGGAAGGCGAAGCCCGTGGCGCCATGGCTGGCCCAGCCTTCCAGCCTTTCCGTCCACGCGGTCAGGAATCCGGGCGGCAGCGGCCCTTCGCGCAGATGCTGCACGCGCCGCGCCTCGGCGGGCTGCCGCGGATCGCGGGCCGGGTCCTCGGACGGCGGCTGGTACCAGCCGGGACCCGCGGTGCCGGCGACCGCGCCGTGGGCGCAGCGGTCCAGCACGATGTCCAAATACAGCACCAAGCCATGTTCGGACAATTGTTCGGCGGTGCGCGATAGCCACTGCGTCATGGGAACCGCCGCGCCGTCCAGCAAAGCGCGGTCGGCGTCCAGCGGCGCGCGCGTGCCGCCGTCCGGCGCGAGGATCCATGGCGCCGGCAGCAGCAGGGCGTTGAACCCGCGCTGCCGCAGGCGGGCGCACAGCGCGGCGTCCACGCCCGCAGCGGGCGCGCCGCCGCGGGCGTGATACAGGCGCAATGGCGTCTGCACGGAGACGGCGGCTGTGGCGGTCGGCACCGGATTCCCTCCCTACACGGGCGCCGGCATGGCATTGCCCGATTGCTGCCGTCCGGACAGCGCGGCGGCGCCCGGGCTGCGGTCGGCGCGCGCGGGCGCTGCGTCCCGGGCATCGGGGTCGACCAGCGACCGGTACAGGCTGGCGTACAGCCCGATGGCGGAGCGCCAGCCGAAGTCGGCGCTCATCGCATTGCGCTGCATGGTCCGCCACAGCATGGGGTGTTCGCGCAGGTGCATCGCGCGCGCGATCGCCTCGCCCATGGCCGACGGGCTGTCGCCGTCGAACAGCAGGCCGTTGGCCGAGGTCATCGCCGAGAGCGGCGCGCGCGGCCCCGGATCCTCGATGGTGTCGGCCATGCCGCCCACGCGCGAGCCGATGGGTAGCGCGCCGTAGCGCATGGCGTACAGCGGCGTCAGGCCGAAGGGCTCGAAGCGGCTGGCGTGCAGCAGGCTGTCGGCGCCCGCGTGCAGGCGGTGGGCGGCCGCCTCGTCATAGCCGATGTGGGCGGAGCAGCGTCCGGGATAGCGCTGCGACAGCGCCAGCAGCGCCTCTTCCAGGCGGCGTTCGCCGCGGCCCAGGATGGCGATCTGCAACTGCGGATGCCGCTCCAGCGCCTCGGGCAGGGCCTGCACCGCCACGTCGGCCATCTTCTGTTCGGTCAGGCGGCTGCCCATGGCCATGAGCGCCGTGTCCGCCTCCACGCGCAAGCCGAACTCGCGCTGGAGAGCGGCTTTGCAGCGGGCCTTGTTGGACAGCTCGCGCACCGAGAAGCGCAGCGCGCCCAGATGGGGGTCCCGGGCCGGATTCCACAGTATGTTGTCGATGCCGTTGGGGATGGGCAGCAGGTCGCCGGCGCGCCGGCGCAGCAAGTCGTCCAGGCCGCAGCCGAAGGCCGGCGTCATGATCTCGCGGGCATAGGTGTGGCTGACGGTGGTGACGCGGTCGGCGTAGCGGATCCCGGCCTTGAGGAAATTCAACTGGCCCCAGGCGGCCGCGCCTTCGCTGCCCAGGTAGCGTTCCGGTATGCCCAGGGACTCCGCGCATTCCATCGGGAAGCGGCCCTGGAAGGCCAGGTTGTGTATGGTCATGACGCTGCGGGTGCCGTGCAGGCCGTAAGCGCGCAGCAGCAGGGGGACCAGCCCCGCATGCCAATCGTGCGCATGCACCAGGTTGGGGCGGGCGATGCCCGGCAGGCCGCCGGCGATGCGCGCCGCGGCATGGGCCAGCGCCGCGTAGCGCACGGCGCTATCGCCATATTCGCAGCCCTGCTCGTCCAGGTAAATGCCGTCCCTGTCGTAGAGCGCGTCGTTCTCCAGCAGCAGGAAATCCAGGCCCGATTGCGGACATCTGCCCGCCAGCAGCCTGGCGTCGCCGCCGGGAAGATTGTGCAGGGGCGCTGCCACGCGGACCCGCTCCAGGCGCGCCCGCACGCCGCGGTAGGCGGGCAGCAGCACCGCCAGCGGCACGCCGGCCTGCGCCAGCGCCCTGGCCATGCCCGTGATCGCGTCCCCGAGGCCGCCCGTCTTGGCCAGGGGAAACGCCTCGCCCGCCACTATCAGGGTTCTAGTCTTCGCCATGCCTGCTCCCGGTGAGTTGCGAAGCGCCGAGAAAAAAGCGACGCGTCCGCCGAAGCCTTTTCATGCGCAAGCGGCGTGCCCAAACCTCCCATTGCCCTGTTTTATTTTGTATCCGCCCGGGCATGGGGCTTGCTGCGCACGGGCCATGGCTTGCGCATCCGTCCACATCGGGAGAAAGGTATGAAAACAGTGTCGGACTTCGTCCTCGAACGGCTCTCGCAATGGGGGGTCAGAAGGGTCTACGGGTATCCCGGGGACGGGATCAACGGCCTGATCGGGGCCTTCGGCCGGACGGAGGAGCCGCTGGAATTCATACAGACGCGCCACGAGGAAAGCGCCGCCTTCATGGCCTGCGCCCATGCCAAATTCACGGGACAGGTCGGCGTGTGCCTGGCGACCTCGGGCCCCGGCGCCATCCATCTGCTCAACGGCCTGTACGACGCCAAGCTGGACCACCAGCCGGTGGTGGCCCTGGTCGGCCAGCAGGCCCGCAGCGCGCTGGGCGGCGACTACCAGCAAGAGGTCGACCTGATCAGCCTGTTCAAGGACGTGGCGCACGATTTCGTGCATATGGCGGCCAGCGCGGAGCAGGCGCGCCACATGATAGACCGCGCCATGCGGATCGCCATGGAGCGGCGCGGCGTCACTTGCGTCATTTTTCCAAACGACGTGCAGGATTTGCCGGCGGTCGAAACGCCGCCGCGCGAACACGGCACGGTGCGCACCGGCATCGGCCTGACCTCGCATGCCGGGGTGCCGGGCGAGGCCGCCTTGCGCAACGCGGCCGACATCCTGAACCGCGGGGAACGCGTCGCCATGCTGGTGGGCGCGGGCGCCCTGGAGGCCGGGCCGGAGGTCTGCCAGGTGGCCGAAGCGCTGGGCGCGGGCGTGGCCAAGGCCTTGCTGGGCAAGGCGGCGGTGCCTGACGGACTGCCGTACGTGACGGGCTGCATCGGCCTGCTGGGCACGCAGCCCAGTTGGGACATGATGAACGAATGCGATACGTTGCTGATGGTGGGGACTTCGTTCCCGTACGCCGAATTCCTGCCGCAGGAAGGGCAGGCGCGCGCGGTGCAGATCGACCGCGACGGGCGCAAGCTCAGCCTGCGCTATCCCGTCGAACTGGGTCTGGTCGGCGACAGCCGGCTGACCTTGCAGGCCCTGTTGCCGCTGCTGGAGCGCAAGACGGCGCGCCGCTGGCGCGAACGCATCGAAAAACAGGTGGCGCGCTGGCGCGAGACCGTGCGCGAGCGCGCGATGGTGGAGGCGCGGCCGCTCAATCCGCAGCGCCCCTTCCTTGAGCTGTCGCAGCGGCTGCCGCCGCAATGCATCCTCACCTGCGATTCGGGGTCCGCCGCCAACTGGTATGCGCGGGACATCGATCTGCAGGATGGAATGATGGCCTCGCTGTCGGGCGGGCTGGCGACGATGGGCTGCGGCGTGCCCTACGCGCTGGCCGCCAAGCTGGCCTATCCCGAGCGGCCCGTGGTCGCGCTGGTGGGCGACGGCGCCATGCAGATGCTGGGCATCAACGAACTCATCACCATCGCGCACCGCTGGAAGGACTGGGCCGATCCCCGGCTGATCGTCATGGTGCTGAACAATGGCGACCTGAACCTGGTGACCTGGGAACAGCGCGTCATGGGCGGCGACCCGCGCTTCGCGGACTCGCAGTGGCTGCCCGAATTCTCGTACGCCGACTATGGCCGCCTGCTGGGCCTGGAAGGCATGCGCGTCGACAGTCCGGACGCCGTGGGCCCCGCCTGGGACCGCGCCCTGGCGGCCTCGAAACCGGTGGTGCTGGAGATGGTGACCGATCCCGAAATGCCTCCCTTGCCGCCGCACATACCGGCCAGGCAGGTCGGCGCCTACGTGCGCGCGCTGCGCAAGGAAGACGCGGCGGCGGGCGGCGCGGTCCTGCGCGCCACGATCAAGCAATGGTGGGCGGGCTGAGTCCCGCCGGCCTCGTTTTCGCACAGGTTTGAGCAACATTCAGGAGCGCATCATGGCAGAGCCTACATCGCCCGCGCAGCCGGGGCAGGGCGGCCGGCCCGTCCCGGACCACAGCCCGGCCGAACAGCCGCAGCCCGATCCGGCGGGCCGCAAGCCGGACAAGAACGGGAGGTGGCCGCCCGACAGCCTGCCCAATCCCTTGCCCGGCCTGGATCCGCAGCAGACGCCGGGCATCGACCGATTGGCGGGCACGCCGCTTGCGGATGCCGCCCGCATCCGCGCCGGAACGGGCTGGAGGCGGACTTTTTCAAGGAGACCCTATGAGCAAGCATGAAAGACTGCGCGACATGTTCCATCCGGCGGACAGTTCCGCGCGCACCATCCGGGACCTGATTTCCGGAACCGAGGCGCTCTTGCGCAGCACGGCCAGCTACGGCGGATCCGAGATCGAATCGGCTCGCGACCGTCTCAAGCAGCAGCTCGAAGCCGCGCGCGAACAGGCGAAAGGCTGGGAGCGGGTGGCCTGGGAGCGCGCCAAGGACGCTTCGCATGCCGCCGACGAATACGTGCATGAGAATGCCTGGAAGAGCGTGGCGGGGGCCGTGCTGATCGGCCTGCTGGCCGGGGCCTGCCTGATGTCGGACCACCGGCGCCGCTGAGGACCTGTTAGCCTCATCCTTTTTACCCATTGATGATCCGGGGCGGATCCAGGACCATGCACAGGTTGTGCCGGGCGCAAGGCCCCGCGTAGGCGGGGCTGCGCGCGCCGGCCCCCATTCATTTCGGGAGCGCTCGATGAGCATGAACGCAGTCGCGCGTAGCGGCCGGTCGCCCTGGGGCAGCGCCCTGGCGGTCGTGGTCCTGCTTGTCGCGGTGGTTGCCGTCCTGGCGTTCGCCGCGGTCCGCATCGCCGAACAGCGCATTGCCAACATGCTCGGGCCGCGCAGCCAGGTGGGCGACGTCCGCGTGGGCTTCACCCGGGTGGTGCTGACGGATGTGGTGGTGAACGGCGGACAGGGCCAGGCGGACGCGCGGGCGCGCCGCATCGAACTCGAGCCGGAGTGGTCCGCGCTGCTGCGGCAGGAGGCGGTGTTCACGCGCGTCGTGGTGGAGGGCTTCGACTTTGCGGTCGTGCGCGAGGCCGACGGCGACATGAGCATCGCGCCCGCCCTGCAGGCCGCGCTGCGCACCGGCGAACGGGGCGACGGCCGTTCCCGCCGCGGCACGGTCATCCGGATCGCGGACCTGGCGCTGCGCGACGGCCGCCTGGCGTTCGAGGACGCGGCGGTGTCCAGGCCTGCGCACCGGATTCCGTTCAACGGCGTCCAGGCCAGGCTGCGCCCCGTCGCCATTCCCGGCGACGGCACGCACAGCGACATGGAATTCAGCGGCGACATCGACGATCAGCGCGGCGGCAAGGCCACGGTGCGCGCCCAGGGCTGGCTGGTCGTGGGCGGCACCGACGCGGACATCAAGGTCGCCGTGCGCAATATGGACGTGCGCCACGCCGCGCCGTACCTGGCCGAGAACGGCGCCGGCTCGCTCGCGGCGGGCGCGATGGACCTGGACATGCGTACCGCCATCGCCAAGCGCGAATTGCACGCCTCGGGCACCGTGGCCTTGCGCAGCCTCAAGTTCAGCGGCGACGGCTCGCTGTTCTCGCTGCCGCGCAAGGCGGTGCTGGCCGCGCTGAAGGACAACACCGGGGCGCTGCGCTTCGATTTCGCGCTGGCCGGCAACCTGGACAATCCCAAGTTCTCGGTCACGCGGGGCTTTTCCGCCCAGGTGGCCCAGGGATTCTCCCACGCCATCGGCGTAGGCGCGGAGGGCGCGGCCGAGGGCGTGACGGGCGCGGTGAAGGAACTGGGGAACGCCTTGTCGGACCTGCTCAGTCCCAAGCCCTGAACGAGGCGCCGGTCCGTTTGCCGGGACCGTCTGGCCCGGGCGGCGCCGCGTGGGCCCGGCCCTGCCCGCGGCGCAGGCGGAATTCGATCAGCGGGAAAGCCAGCAGCGTCAGGCCCAGGGGCGTGAAGGCATAGAGCGCCCGGTACACGAGCGCGGCGCCCAACACCTCGGGCGCCGGTATCTGGGGCGCCAGCGCGGCGACGAAGATCGCCTCGGTGGTGCCCAGCCCGCCCGGCACGCGGATGACGACGGCCGCGAAGCTGGTGCACATCAGTACGCCCAGCACCGCCGGATAGCTCGCCTTGCCCTGCAGCAGCACGTACATGATGGCGCCCATGGTGGCCCAGGACAGCGCGGCGACCGCGCTCTGGGCGATCGCCATGCCCGCGCCGGGCAGGGCCGCATGCTGGCCCATCCAGGTCCAGGTCCGGCGGCGCGCCCGGGCGCAGAAGACGACATAGGCCGCGGCCAGCGCCAGCAGCGCCACGCCCGGCAGGCGCAGCACGTTGGGACCGAGGCCCCAGCCTTGCGGCACCGGAACGGCGCCGCAGGCGAACAGGGCGCCGGCCAGCCAGCCGTAGCCGATCCAGTTCGTCGCGGCCGAGAACAGCGCGACCCGGGTGGGAACGGACTTGCGGCAGCCCAGCCGGGCGTACAGGCGCAGGCGCGCGCCCAGGCCGCCGACCAGCACGCCCAGGTTCAGGTTCAGCGCGTAGCTCATCATGGCCACGCCCAGCACCTTGGGCCAGGGCAGGGTGTGGCGGGTATAGCGCTTGGCCAGCAGGTCCATGGCGCCGTAGGCCAGGTAGCCGGCGATCACCAGGCCCGCGGCCAGGGCGATGGTGGCGGACGGGATCTGGCGCATCGATACCCAGACCTGCGGCCAGTCGACGGTGCGGCCGAAGTGGACCAGCAGTCCCGCCACCACGGCCAGGACGACCGCGGGCAGGATGCGCTTGACGCGGGGCCAGCGGTGCCGCAACGCCCGCGTCAGCGTGGATCGGAATACTCTCATGCCGTCTCCCGTTCCGTCGTTTCCGCCGTCAGCGGCAAGGATTGCAGGCGGGGCTTGTGGGCGGGCAGGCTGCCGGCCCAGGCCGGAAAGCGCCGCAGGAAGTGGAACACCACGACGCCGATCCACAGGCGCCGCAGCCGCCGCTTCGAGTTGGCCGGCATCTCGACCTGGCGGCAGTCCTGCTCGATGAGGCGGTCCAGGCTCTGGCGCAGGGCGGCGTTCAATCCGGCGTCGCGGGCCACGATATTGGCCTCCAGGTTCAGCGCCAGGCTCAGCGGATCCAGGTTGCTGGAGCCTATCGTCGCCCAGTCTTCGTCCACGCAGGCGACTTTGCCGTGCAGCGGCCGCTTGCAGTATTCGTAGATCTCGACGCCGGCGTCGATGAGGTAGTCGTACAGCATGGAAGCCGCCAGCCTCGCGACCAGCACATCGGGTTCGCCTTGCAGCAGCAGCCTGACCCGCACGCCGCGGCGGGCGGCATTGGCCAGGTCGCGCAGCAACTGGTAGCCGGGAAAGAAGTAGGCGTTGGCGATCAGCACGTCGTGCCGGGCCGAGCGCACGCCGGCACGGTAATAGCGCTCGATATCGGTCCGGTGCTCGATGTTGTCGCGCACCACCAGGCGGCCGCCGCCGTCTCCTGCGGGCATGGGGTCCAGGCGCGCGGGCCGTCGGCGCAGCCGCCCGCCGCGGCCGCCGGCCAGCGCGGCCCGGGCGTAGTCCGCCACGTCCGCGGCCAGCGGGCCCTCGATACGCACCGCATAATCCTGCTTGGCCTCCGGTCCGTAGTCGGGCAGGTGGTCCGCCGAGAAATTGATGCCGCCCACGAAGGCGCAGCGGCGGTCCACGGCGACGATCTTGCGGTGCATGCGGCGGAATACATTGGTGCGCACGCCCAGGAAGCGCGGGCGGGGATCGAATACGTGCACGCGGATGCCGCTTTCGGCCATGGGGCCCACGAAGGCTTCGCCCAGCTCGTCGGAGCCGTAGCCGTCCACGGTCAGGTCCACGCTCACGCCCCGGCGGGCGGCATCGATCAGGGCGCGCTGGATGTCCTGGCCGACGGCATCGTCGAAGAGGATGAAGGTCTCGACCAGTATCTCCGTGCGCGCTTCGGCGATGGCGTCCAGCACGGCCGGAAAGTAGCCGGTGCCGTTCTCCAGCAGCGTGTAGCGGTTGTGTTCGCGCCAGCACAGGTTCATAGGGCGATCTCCGCGCAGATCGGTACATGGTCGGACAGCTTGGACCAGACGCGCGAGGCCAATGGCAGCGGCTGCCAGTCGCGCACGCTGCGCACATAGATGCGGTCCAGCCGCAGCAGGGGCCAGCGCGCCGGGAAGGTGCGCGCCGGCCGGCCCAGGCGCGACGTGAAGACTTCGCGCGTGCCGCAGTCGCGCATCGGGCCGTCGGCGCGCAGGCGCCAATCGTTGAAGTCGCCGGCGATCAGCAGCGGCTCGTCGGCCGGCACGCCCCTGGCCACCAATTCGCAAAGGCGCGCGAGCTGGCGGCCGCGGTGCCGCTCCAGCAGGCCCAGATGCACGCAGATGGCGTGCACCGGCGCGCGCAGGGAAGGCAGCCTCAGCACGCAATGCAGCAGGCCGCGCCCCTCGTGGCCGTCCATGCTGACGTCGTGGTTCTCGTGGCGTTCGATGGGATAGCGCGACAGGATGGCGTTGCCGTGGTGGCCCGCGGGATAGACGGCGTTGCGGCCGTACGCGTAATCCGTCCACAGCGTGTCGGCCAGGAACTCGTATTGCGACAGGGCGGGCCAGGCCTGATGGCGTTCGGCATGGCCCTGGTGTTCGCCCAGGACTTCCTGCAGGAACACGATGTCGGGGCCGGCCGCGCGCAGGGCGTCCCGCAATTCGTGCAGCATGAAGCGGCGGTTGAAGCTGGTGAAGCCCTTGTGGGTATTGACAGTCAGCACGGTCAAGGTGGTGGCGTCGATATAGTGCGATGCGGGCATGGAGGCTCCGGGGAACGCGATCCCGACAGCCGGAGCAAGCCTCGTGCCCGCCAGGTAAGCGGCCGTAACATCGCCCGGGCAGCCTTTGGAGGCCGCCAGAGCCGGCATGAGCAAATGCAAAATGGGCATTTCCCCTGCGCGCGGCCGCAGGCCTATCATGCGCAGCTTCCTTCCTGCGGAACGCTCATGGCCGATTTGCTGCGCATCGACGACCTCACCGTGGACCTGCCGCCCGGCGCGGACCGGCCCCACGCGCTCAAGAATCTGTCGCTGTCGGTGCAGGCGGGCGAAATTCTGTGCGTGGTGGGGGAAAGCGGTTCCGGCAAGTCGCTCACGGCCGGCGCCATCCTGGGGCTGCTGCCGCAGGGCGTGCGGGCCAGCGCCGGCCAAGTGGTCTGGGAAGGCCAGGACCTGCTGCGGCTGGCGCCGGACGCGCTGCGCCGGCTGCGCGGCAAGCGCATCGGCATGATCTTCCAGGAACCGATGACGGCGCTGAACCCCTTGCGCACGATCGGCGACCAGATCGCCGAGGTCTTCCGCACCCACACCGGCCTGCCGCGCGCCGAAATCCGCCGGCGCACGCTGGCGCTGCTCGGCTCCGTGCGCCTGCCCGATCCGGCGCAGGCGCTGGACGCGTATCCGCACGAGCTGTCCGGCGGCCAGCGCCAGCGCGCCATGATCGCCATGGCGCTGGCGCTGGAACCGGCGCTGTTGATCGCCGACGAGCCGACCACGGCGCTGGACGTCACGACCCAGGCGCAGATCCTGCACCTGATCCACGACCTGCAGCGCCGCAAGGGCACGGCCGTGCTGTTCATTACGCACGATTTCGGCGTGGTCGCCGAGATCGCCGACCGCGTCGCGGTGATGCAGCGCGGCGAACTGGTGGAAAGCGGAACGGCGCAACAGGTGCTGGAACATCCGCGCCATCCCTATACGCGGGCGCTGATCGGCGCCGTGCCGCCCCTGGCCGCCAAGGCCGATCGGCCCGCGCCCGATGCCGGCGCCCCGGCCATCCTGCGCATGCAGGGCTTGACCAAGACTTACCGCAAGCGCGGCTGGCTGGGCCGGTCCGGCCGCGAAACCCGCGCGCTGGATGGCGTGACGCTGGCCCTGCGCCAGGGCTCCACGCTGGGCATCGTCGGCGAGAGCGGCTCGGGAAAATCCACGCTGGCGCGCACCTTGCTGGGCCTGGCGGCGCCGGATGCCGGCTCGATCACGCTGGCCGGCGAGCCCCTGGCGTTCGGCGGAACCGCGGCGCGGCGCGCCCATGCCAGGCGCGTGCAAATGGTGTTCCAGGATCCCTACGGCTCCTTGAACCCGCGGCAGCGCGTGGGCGAGATCGTCGCCCGCGGCCCGATGGTGCACGGCACGCCGCGGGCCGAGGCGCTGGCGCGCACGCGGGAACTGTTCGAACTCGTCGGCCTGTCGCCCGATGCGCTGCGGCGCTATCCGCACGAATTCTCGGGCGGGCAGCGCCAGCGCATCGGCCTGGCGCGCGCGCTGGCCATGCGCCCGCAGGTGCTGATCGCGGACGAACCGGTATCCGCGCTGGACGTATCGGTTCAGGCCCAGGTGCTGGCCTTGCTCGCGCGGCTGCGCGAACAACTGGGCCTGTCCATCCTGTTCATCACCCACGATCTCCGGGTGGCCGCGCAGGTCTGCGACGACATCGCCGTGATGAAGGACGGCCGGGTCGTGGAAGAAGGGCCCTGCGCCCAGGTCTTCGGCCAGGCGGTTCATCCCTACACCCGGGCGCTGCTGGCGGCCGTGCCGGGCCGCCGCTGGGATCCGGCCGCCGCCGCCTTGCGGCAGGCGGCCTGAGCCTCAGAACCGGTAGTTCGCGCTCAGCTCCACGCGGCGGCCTTCGCCCAGCAGCCACTGCGTCTGGTTGTAGTAGGCCGTTTCCGCATACTTGCGGTCGAACACGTTGAAGGCGCGCAGGGCCAGGCTCAGGTCGCGGCGCGGTTCCCACAACAGCGCCAGGTTGGTCGTGGTGTAGCCCGCCATCTCCAGCCGGTTGGCCGCATCCGCATAGCGCTTGCCCACGTAGCGCAGGCCCGCGCTGGCCGTCCATTGGGGCGCGAACTTCCAGCTCAGCCAGGCGTTGGCCACGCGTTCAGGCACGTCGGTGGGCACATTGCCCTTGCGGGACACGCTGGCGCCGTCGACCGATTCGCTGAAGTCGTCGTAGCGCGCCCGCAGCGCCACCGCGTTCAGGTCCAGCCGCCAGGCGGGGGACAATTCCACGCCCAGCGTGGCTTCCACGCCGCGCGAGGATTGCTCGCCCACCTGGATGCGCAGCGCCGGGTCGTTCGGATCGCGCGTCACCAGATTGTTCTTGCGAATATGGTAGGCCGCCAGCGTCCATTGGCCCTTGCCGTCCCAGAACGTCTGCTTGACGCCGACTTCCACCTGCCTGCCTTCGGACAGGTCGAAGTCCTTGTTCGCGGGCGACAACAGCAACAGGCTGCCGATGGGGTCGGCGGCCTGCGCATACTGGCCGTAGACGGACAGCGTGGGCAGCACGTCATAAACCGTGCCGACGCGCCAGCCTACGTTGGTGAAGGTCGTGCGGAAGGCGGTCTGGTCCGCGACCAGGTCGCGCCGCTTCAGGTCGATGTGGTCGTAGCGCACGCCGCCCAGCACCGACCATGCCGGAGTGAGCATCAGCCGGTCTTCCGCGAACAGCGCGTACTGGGTGGCGGTATTGCGGTAGCGCGGCGTGGTGCCGGCGACGTTGATGAAGCGCCCATGGTCCACGTCGTACGGGTCCACCAGCGAGGTTCCGGAATAGGGCGAATTATTGGTGTGCTTCAACGAGGCGCGGTTCAGCTCGAAGCCCACCGCCACCTTGTTCGCCAGCCCCAGCAGATGGCCGTCGAAGGTGGCGTCGGTAATGGTCCCGGCCTGTTCCTGGTCGTGGCGGATATCGGTGTAGGCGGTGCGCTGGATCATGCCGCCGGGGACCCAGGCGTAGTTCTCCACGTCGCGGTAGTCGCGGTCGCTGCCGATGTAGTACACGCGGCTGCGCACCTGGGTGGCCGGGTTGGGCGACCATTCCGCCTTCAGTTCGGTCCGGCTGTCGCGGTAGATGATCTTGCTGTCGGCCACGTTGTAGTTCTGCTTGCGCAGCGAGTAGTCCATCGCGCCGTCCACCAGCGGGGTGCCGAAGTAGCGCGTGGGCTCCTGCCAGGCATAGGCCTGCGTCAGCGTGAAATTGAGGTCGGGCGACACGTCCAGCCTGAGCGCGGCGGTGATGGCGGCGTCGCGCGAATCGCCCAGGCTGATGCCGGCGTCGCTGTGGTTGCCGCTCACGTCCAGCCGGTACGACCATTTGTCGTCGATCGCGCCGCCGCTGCCGAAGCCCAGGCGCTGGGTGTCGTGCGTGCCGACGGTCGCCTGGATCTCGTTTTCGATGGGCCCGCGCGTGGGCTTCTTGGGAATGACGTTGACCACGCCGCCGATCGCGCCTTCGCCGTACAGCACCGAGGCCGGGCCGCGCAGCACTTCGATGCGGTCCACGGCCCAGGGGTCGTAGATGAAAGTCTGTCCGACGCCGCCGTACTGGCGCACGCCGTCGTAGAGCTGGGCGACCGAGTTGGAGTCGGTGAAGCCGCGCGAAGAGAGCGACGAGCCGCCGTTGCCCGGGTGGCGCATGGCGCTGATGCCGGCGGCCTGGGTGATCGCGTCGGTGACGGTCACGGCGCCGCGCTCGCGCAGTTGCTCGTTGCTGATGATCTCGATGCTGGCCGGGGTTTCGAAGGGCGTCAGGCCCAGGAGCGTGCCGGTGCCGGTCTGTTCCAGCAGGGTGAGGGGCGGGGCGTCGCCGGAGACGGAGATGCTGGGCAGCGTGGCGACGGGCGCGTTCTGGGCGTGCGCGGGCAGCAGCGCGGGCGCGAAGGCGAGCGCGGTCCAGGCGGCCGCGCGCCGCTTCAGGACGCGGCGCGTCCCGGAGGAGGAAAAAGACATGGGTACTCTCGGTAAGCCAGGAATAGCCGCCGCGAGGCGGCGCGGAATCTAGCGGGATACCGGGAGGGAAGGCGGGGCGCGGGCCCCCAGGGGCCCGCCGAAGGCGGAGGTCCGCGCCAGGACGGGCGGCGCCCGCGCGGCCAGGGGATGGGCCATGGCGGACACCGCCGCCGCCAGCAGCGGCGGCGAGGGCGGCAGCGCCACCGCGGCCAGCGCCATGCCCACCGGGCAGCTTGCGGCCTGCGCCGCATGGCGTTCGTCGGGCGCGTCGCCGGGCTTGCTCGGGCCGGCGACCCAGATCGGGCCCGCGGCCGAACATAGCTGTATCAGCGTGCCGCCTTGCTGCGTGGCGGGCATGAAGCCCTGCGGCACGATCGCCTTCAGCGCGAACAGCGCCATCACCAGCCACAGGCTGGCGGCGTTGCGGGCGAGGGAAGCGAGCGGACGGCGCATGATCGGCGCCTATTCTAGAGCCTTTCCTCGCGGCCGTCCCCCGGATATCCGCTATGCCCTTATACCGCGCGGGCCGCCCAGAACGCCGTGCGCACCGCGGGCGACGCCGCGATGCCCGCGACCACGCGGTCCAGGTCCAGTTCATCGACCGAAGCTTCGCTCAGCGCCGCCTCGATTTCCACTTCGTTCTCGCCGAACTGGTCGATCTTCAGCTCCGACAGGGGCAATTGTTCGGACTCCAGCACCTCTTCCAGCACCATCATCGCCGCCTGCCGCTGCTCCACGTTGGCGATGACGTGGATGACCGTGGTCACTTCCGTGGTCTGCGCATCCACCGGCTGGCGGTTGACGTAGCTGACCACCGGCCGCAGCAAGGTGTTGGCCGCCAGCACGAAGGCCGTGGCGGCCAAGGCCTCCAGCATCAGCGAGGCGCCGGCGCAGGCGCCGATGGCCGCCGATCCCCACAGGGTGGCCGCGGTGTTCAGGCCGCGGATGCTGCCGCCTTCGCGCATGATGGCGCCCGCCCCGAGGAAGCCCACGCCCGACACCACATAGGAAATCACGCGCGCGCCGCCGTCCGCGCCGCCCACCCGGAACGCCATGTCCACGAAGATCGCCGCGCCCACCGCCACCAGGGCGTTGGTGCGCAGGCCGGCCGTGCGCTGCCGGAACTGGCGTTCGAAGCCCACTACCGAACCCAGCACGAAGGCCGTGAACAGGCTGACCAGCGTATTGGCCAGGGCGAGGAATTGGATGTTGTCGAAGTTCTTCATTGGCTTCTCCTTGCTGCGGCGGCTTGCGTGCCGCCAGGGCGCGCGCGGCAATGCCCGCGGCGCTATCGCGTCGTTGGTTAAGCGGTAGGGGAAGGGCTGGGGGCCGCGATGCCGAGCGCATCGGGCCGGTAGAGCCGGTTCCTGGCCAGTCCCAGGAACGGCGCGGATCAGGTCCGCGGATCCTGGGTCAAGCGGTGCTTGCAGCCGTATGGCGACTGCATCCGTCGTTGTCCACGTTGATCTCTTGGGGATTGAAGGTGCCCGGAGTATAGCGTCTTGCCGGGCCGAATCCTAGGGTAAACACGGATCCGCCGCGGCGCGGATAGTTATTCAGGTAATATTCAGCTTCCATTTATGAACGACGACCCTCCTCCTAGGGCGGCGCCATCCCTGCGCTGGCGCCCTGTGCCCCCTCCCGGCAAAGCCGCGGCCTGCGCCGCGCGCCACGCCAACGATTCCCTCCTGGCCATCGCGCCCACGCCGCGCCTGGGTTGCCGCGCTCCGCCGCGCGCCGCCCTGCATGCCGCCGTACCACGGCGCGTGCGCGCCTCGCGCATTCTTAGCGGCGCCTTCGGGCGTCCCCTCGTGCTTTTCCTGGAATCTCGATGATTTTCGATTGGATGACCGACCCCACCGCCTGGCTGGGCCTGGCGACCCTGGTCGTGCTTGAAATTGTGCTGGGCATCGACAACCTGGTGTTCATCGCCATCCTGGCCGACAAACTGCCGCCCGGGCAGCGCAACCGCGCCCGCATGATCGGCCTGACGCTGGCGATGGTCATGCGCCTGGGCCTGCTGGCCAGCATCGCCTGGGTGGTCACGCTGACCGAACCCTTGTTCACGTTGCTGGGCGCGGAGATTTCCGGCCGCGACCTGATCCTGATCCTGGGCGGCCTGTTCCTGCTCTTCAAGGGCACGATGGAGCTGCACGAGCGGGTGGAGGGCAGCGCCGGCCACGACGCCGGCCACCGGCAGCAGCACGCCGTGTTCTGGCAGGTGATCCTGCAGATCGTCGTGCTGGACGCCGTGTTCTCGCTGGACTCGGTGATCACCGCCGTGGGCATGGTGCAGGACCTGAGCATCATGATGATCGCGGTGGTCGTGGCGATGGCGGTCATGATGCTGGCCAGCCGTCCGCTGATGGGCTTCGTCGCGCGCCATCCCACCGTGGTGATCCTGTGCCTGGGCCTGCTGCTGATGATCGGTTTCAGCCTGGTGGCCGAAGGCCTGGGCTTCCACGTGCCCAAGGGCTACCTGTACGCCGCCATCGGTTTCTCGATCCTGATCGAGCTGTGCAACCAGCTCGCGCGCCGCAACCGCGCCAAGGGCGCGCATGCCCTGGGACGCCGCCAGCGCACGGCGCAGGCCGTGCTGCGCCTGCTGCGCGCCACGCCCGCCGGCCAGGCGGGCGGGCAGGCGGAGGAGGTGGCCGCGCTGGTTGACGGCGCGGGCGACGAGCCGGCCTTCGCGCCCGAGGAAAGCACCATGATCGAACGTGTGCTGTCCATCGGCGCGCGCGACGTCCGGTCCATCATGGTGCCGCGCGGCGACATCACATGGCTCGACGTGGCCGACACGCCGGAGGCCGTCGTGCGCAAGTTCGGCACCGGCCACTCGCGCCTGCCGCTATGCGCGGGCGATCCGGCCAACGTGCTGGGCGTGCTGCATTTCAAGGACGTGCTGCCGCTGCTGCGCAACCCGGGTCCGATCGACCTGGTGGAACTGGCGCGCGAGCCGCGCTACGTGATGGAGACCATGCCGGTGCTCAAGGTGCTGGACGAACTGCGGGCTTCCCGCGACCACATGCTGATCGTGGTGGACGAGCACGGCGTCTGCGAAGGCCTGGTCACGCCCATGGACGTGCTGACCGCGGTGGCGGGCGACCTGCCCGAGCGCCAGGAAGACCGGCCCGAGGCCCTGCAATTGTCCGACGGGTCGTGGCTGCTGGACGGACGCCTGGCGGTGGAGGAGGCCGCGCGCCTGCTGGACGCGCCGGCGCTGGCCCACGACTGCCCGGACGCCACGCTGGCCGGCTGCCTGCTGCGCGCGGTGGGGCGGATTCCGGAAGCCGGGGAGGCGATCTCCTGGCGCGGCTGGCGCTTCGAGGTGACCCGGCGCGACGGCCTGCGCATCGACCAGGTGCACGCCAACGCGGCCGCGCAAGCGGCGAGCCAGGGACAATGACCGTCGCCCGCCGTGTCCGCGCTCAACTGCATATGCGCCGCCACGGCGCAATGCCGTTGGGCGGGCAGTATCCGGGGCAGGGGGTGGCGATGGACGTCCCGCTTCGGCAGCGCCGTTCGGGCGCCTTATCGCCATAGGGCACGGAACCCTGGCAATCGCACCCGGCGAGGCCGCTGCCGGGAGGCAGCAGCTTCCTGGCCGCCTCCTCCTGCCGGGCCTGCTGTTCGGCCTGCCGTTCAGCCAGTTCGGGCGGGGCTTCGCCGCCGTTTTCGATGACGCTCCGCACCTTGGCCGCCGGCATGCCGCAAGTCTTGGCGATGGCTTTTTCCGGCCGGCCCTCCTGGGCCATGGCCAGTATTCTCTTGTCGCTGCATGCGGCGTCCGCGCGCGGCAGCGCCAGCGCGTAGAACGCAAAGGCGGCTGCGGCGAGCAGGCCCGGTTTGTGCAAGGTCACGGCGCGCTCCTGCGGGCAGGCCCGAATGAGGAAAGAGACCGCCAACCTTGGGAGGACGGCATTCCGCGAAAAGCGTAGTGCCCGCCATTCGGCCATGTCAATGCGCCGTGATCGCATCCTCCGGAAGGGCGAAATCCCTTGCCGGACGGACGGCTGCATAAGGATGAAGCGGGCCTGGCGCGCGCGCACCGGCGCGCGCGGACTAGGCGCGCGGACTAGGTCTAGGCCACCAGCGCGCGTGCGCCGAACGCGTGCGCCGCGATGTCCGCCTCGGCCTGCGCGCGCGCCGCCTCCAGCGCGCCTGGGCCCCGGGCCGTGCCCTGGACCGAAAAGAAGGTCACGTCGGTGAGCCCGATCGTCCCCAGCACGTGGCGCAGATAAGGCGTCAGGAAATCGGGCTGGCGCTGCGCGCCACTGGAGAAATCCCCGCCCGACGAGATTGCGACGTAGACCGGGCGGTCGTCCAGGTTGCCGAGTTTGCCTTCGGCGGTGATGCGGAACGTGTGGCGCACGCGCACGACGTGGTCGATCCAGGCCTTCAGGGACGAGGGCACCGTGAAATTGTGCATCGGCGTGGCGATGACGACGTGGCTGGCGTCGCGCAGCGCCTGGATCAGCTCGGCCGATAGGCGCAGCGCGCCGCGGCCCAGGATCTCGTCCGGCGGATCCTGCGGCGCGCTCAGCGCGCCGGCGTAGTCGGGATCGACGTGGGGCAGGGCGGTGGCGTCGATCTCGACCACGGCGGGCGCCGCGCCTTCCGCCGCCTCGACGATGCGGTCGACGATGCGCTGCGACAGGCGATAGCTTTCGGACGCGCGGCCACGGGGGCTGCAGACGATGCATAGAATGCTCATGCGGGGGAATTCTCCAGGTTCTTGCTGAATCGGATGGCGCTGGTCAACAGGCCGGCTCGGAAATAGAAGCGCTGGGCCAGCGCGTTGGACAGGCCGGTATCCAGCACCAGCCGGGCGCAGCCGCTGCCGCGCGCCAGATCGTCCAGGGCCTCCAGCAGCCGCGCGCCGCAGCGGCCGCCGCGCAAGGCGGGCGACACCACTAGGTCGTCCACGTAGAGGAAGCGGCCGTAGATCAGGTTCTCCTGGAGCCGGTAGCCGGCCAGCGCCACGGCCTGGCCGTCGCGCATGGCGGCCAGCAGCCGGTAGCCGTCATGGCGCATGCGGCCGACGCGGGCGATGAAGTCGGCCTCGTCCGCCAGGTGCGGGCGCAGTTCGCGCATCAGCGGCAGGCAGGCGCGCAGTTCCTGCGGGGTGTCGATATGGCTCAGGGTGTCTTGTGTCATGGATGCCATGGTAGGCAGCGCATGACATAATTTGAAGGTCCATAAAATGAATTTCTGACTATGCCATGATCAGCCCATCCTCCCTGGCCCCGGCCGACGGTTCGCACCCGTTGTATCGGCAGGTCTACGAGCGTTTCCGCGCCGCCATCGCGCAGGGCACGCTCAAGCCCGGCGACCGCATTCCGTCCGCGCGCGCCCTGGCCAAGGAACTGGGCGTGGCGCGCGGCACCGTGGAAGCGGCGTATTCGCTGCTGGCATCCGAAGGCTATATCCAGGCGCGCGGCCAGGCCGGCACGGTGGTGTCGCCCGGGCTGCAGCCGCAGGCGGCGGCCGCGGCGCCGGCGCCGCCCGCCGTGCCGGTGCGCGACGAGCCCGCCTGGCCGCGCGCCTCCGGCATCCTGCCGTTCCAATTGGGCCTGCCGGCGCTGGACGCGTTTCCGCGCAAGCTCTGGGCGCGGCTGGGCGCGAGGGAATTGCGCGGCCTGCAGGCGCCGGAACTCGCCTATCCGCCCAGCGGCGGCCTGCCGGCCCTGCGCAGCGCCACGGCGGCCTATCTGCAGGTGGCGCGCGGCATCCATTGCCAGCCTTCGCAAGTATTCATCACCTCGGGCTACAACCACAGCCTGCGGCTGGTCCTGCAGGCCCTGTTCGAACCGGGCGAGCAGGTCTGGATGGAAGACCCGGGCTATCCGCCGACGCGGTTCCTGCTCGAGCAGGCCCGCCTGCAGCCCGTGCCGGTGACCGTGGACCGTGACGGCCTCGTCGTCGCCGCGGGGATCGAGCGGGCGCCGCGCGCCCGCGGCGCGGTCGTGACGCCGGCCCACCAGAGCCCCTTGTGCATGTCGCTGTCGCTGCCGCGCCGGCAGGCGCTGCTGGACTGGGCGGAACGCGGCGAGGCGTGGATCGTGGAGGACGATTACGACGGCGAATACCGCTACGTCAGCCGGCCCTTGCCCGCGCTGAAGAGCCTGGACCGGCAAGGGCGCGTGCTGTACGCGGGCACGTTCAGCAAGGTGCTGTTTCCCGGCTTGCGCCTGGCCTACCTGGTCGTGCCGGAGGCACTGGCCGCCCGCTTCGAGCAGGTCTGCTGGCTGGCCGGCGGCGCGCCGGCGCTGACGCAGTCCATTCTTGGCGCCTTCATGGCCGAGGGGCATTTCGGCCGCCACATCCAGCGCATGCGCAGGCTGTATGCCGAACGGCGCGACGCGGCCGCCGCCGGCCTGGCCGCCGCGCTCGGCGCGCGCCTGCGGATCGAACCGCAGCCGGGCGGCATGCACCTGGTGGCGCGCATGGAAGGGCAGCACGCCGACCGCCGGCTGGCGGCGCGGATGCTGGAACAGGGGATGTTCGCGGAAGCGCTGTCGCGCTGGTTCGCGGGGCCCGGCGGGCAGTCCGGGCTGCTGCTGGGTTTCACCAACATCGCGTCCGAAGCGCAGGCGCGGGAACTCGGCCTGCGCATCCGGGCCTTGATGTAGCGCCGGCCGGCGCGCTATCGGGCCGGGCTATTGCAGTCCGGCCTTGTCCAGGCCGTAGGCCGCGTCGGCCGATCCGGGCACGGTCCTGAAGGTCACGCCCAGGCGGTTCCAGCCGTTGATGCGGACGATCAGCAGGGTCAGGTCGGTGACCTCGGCTTCGGAGAAATGCTCTCGCACCGCCTGGTAGGCCTCGTCGGACACGCCGTGGGCGGGCAGGGTGGTGACGGTCTCGGTCCAGGCCAGCGCGGCGCGTTCGCGCGGCGAGAACAGCGTGGATTCGCGCCACACCGCCACATGGTGCAGCCGCAGTTCGCGTTCGCCCTCGATCTTCGCCTGCTTCACGTGCATGTCCACGCAGAAGCCGCAGCCGTTGATCTGCGAGGCGCGGAGGTCGACCAGATGGCCGAGTTCCCGGGTCACCGGGGATTTCTTGAGCGCGGTGCTGAAGTCCAGGTACTTCCTGGACAGTTCCGGTGAGGTCTCGAAGTAATTCAATCGTTGGGTCATGATGCTGCCTGTGTCGATGTTGCCGAGGAAAGTCTCGAGCCCCGAGGATGCGGCGGATTGGACTAGTGCAAAAGTGCCAAGAACGGTGTTTCCGCCTGGGCCATGCCTGGATGTCCCTCGGTTGAATCCGCCACGCCGCCCGGCTATAAGCTTGAAGCGGGGGCTGGATTCGCACGCCCCGCCTGTCGAAGATGCCCAGTCCCATGCCGCTGCCTCCTCCCCATGACGAACATGTCGCCAGCCGATCCACGGCGTCGACCCGCGTGCAACCCGGCCCGGGTTCCTGTCTGGAGGTGTTCCTCGCCTTCCTGCGCCTGGGCTTGACGTCCTTCGGCGGGCCGGTGGCGCACCTGGCTTACTTCCGCTCCGAATTCGTGGACCGCCGGCGCTGGCTGGACGATTACGCGTATTCCGATCTGGTGGCGCTGTGCCAGTTCCTGCCCGGGCCGGCCAGCAGCCAGGTCGGCATGGCCATCGGCCTGCGGCGCGCGGGCTGGGCGGGCATGCTGGCGGCCTGGGTGGCGTTCACGCTGCCCACCGCCATCGCGCTCGTACTCTTCGCGCTGGGCCTGGCGCAATTCGGCTGGCTATCCGGGTCTGCCGCCATCCATGGCCTGAAAGTCGCCGCGGTGGCCATCATCGCGCAGGCCGTGTGGGGAATGGGGCGTTCGCTCTGTCCGGACCGGCCGCGCGCCGGATTGGCCGTGGCCGCCGCGCTGATCACCGTGGCGCTGCCGACCGCGCTGGGGCAACTGGGCGCCATCGCGCTGGGCGCCGCCATCGGCGCGGCCGTGCTGCGGGTGCCCGCGCGCGCCTCGCTGGCCTCGGAGCCGCGGGGCGTATCGCGCCGCGCGGGCTGTATCGCGCTGGCGCTGTTCGTGCTGCTGCTGGTTGCGCTGCCGGCCTGGGCCGCGTTCGGCGGCCAGCCGCTGGCGGCGCAACTTGCCGGTTTCTACCGCGCGGGCGCCCTGGTGTTCGGCGGAGGCCACGTGGTGCTGCCCTTGCTGGAATCCGCGTCGGTCGCCGGCGGCATGGTGTCCAACGCCGATTTCCTGGCGGGCTACGGCGCGGCCCAGGCCATGCCGGGCCCGCTGTTCGCCTTCGCCGCCTTCCTGGGCGCCATGTCGTCGGGCCCCTTGTCGGGCTGGGCGGGCGGACTGGCGCTGCTGATCGCCATCTTCCTGCCGGGCGCGCTGCTGGTGGCCGCCGCGCTGCCGTTCTGGGACAGCCTGCGGCTGCGCGCCGGCGTGCGCAACATGGTCGCGGGGGTGAACGCCAGCGTGGTGGGCATCCTGCTGTCGGCCCTGTACGACCCGGTATGGATCAGCGGCATCCTGGGCCGCGCCGATTTCGCCCTGGCCCTGCTGCTGTTCGCGCTGCTGGTCTACGCAAAGTGGTCGCCCGTCTGGGTGGTGCTGGCCGCCGCCGCAGGCGGATGGGCGCTGGGCTGGCTGGGCTAGACGCGATGGGCGGCCGGGTTCAGGACTGCCAGCGCGGCGGCCGCTTCTGCAGGAAGGCGTCGATGCCTTCGCAGGCGTCGGCCTCCATCATGTTGCGGGCCATCACGTCTCCCGCGTAGTCGTAGGCGTCGGCCAGCGCCATCTGGCGCTGTTTGTAGAACATGCGCTTGCCGTAGCGGATGGCGGCCGGGCTCTTGGCCAGGATGTCGTCCGCCAGCGCCCGCACGCGGGCGTCGAGCGCCTCGTCCGGCACGGCGTCGTTGATCAGGCCCCAGTCCCTGGCCTGGGCCGCATCGATGAACCTGGCCGTCACCAGCATCTCGAAGGCGCGCTTGGCCGACACGTTGCGGCTCAGGGCCACCGCCGGCGTAGCGCAGAACAGGCCCACGTTGATCCCCGATACCGCGAAGCTCGCCGTGTCGGCGGCCACGGCCAGGTCGCAGCTCGCCACGAGCTGGCAGCCCGCCGCGGTGGCGACGCCGCGCACCTTGGCGATGACGGGCACGGGCAGGGCCTGCAGCCCCTGCATGACGCTGCCGCACTTCTTGAACAATTCGCGGTAATAGTCCAGCGAGGGCTGGCTGCGCATCTCGCGCAGGTCGTGGCCGGCGCAGAACGCGCGGCCGGTGGATTCCAGCACGACGCAGCGCGCGCCGGGGTCGCGGGCCAGGGCGTCGATCTCTGCCTGCAGGGCCGCCAGCATGGCCTCGGAAAGCGCATTGAACTGGCCGGGCCGGTTCAGGCGCAGCGTCACGACGCCGCCTTCGGCGGTGCGCGCCAGGATCGGCTGTTCCGCCGTTTCGTCGATGCTCATATCGTCTCCAGGATGGGGCATGCCTGGATACTACGGCCAGTTTCCGCCCAAGGGAAACACGCGGCGGGAACCGGCCGTGGTCAGCCCGCCGCCAGCCGCCGCGAGATGCCGCCCGAAAGGCACAGCAACGGCGCCACGATGGCCGCGCCGATCAGCGCCATCGCGGCCTGCGGCGGCATGCCGCCGTCGAGCAGGACGGTGGCGATAAGCGCCGATCCGCTCATCTGGAACAAGCCGTACACGGCCGCCGCGGTGCCGGCCCGTTCCGCGAACGGCTCCAGCGCCAGGCTCAGGCCGGAGCCCAGCGCCAGCGAGAAGCCCACGGTCAGGACGGCCACCGGCAGCATGAAGGCCCAGGCGGACAAGGGCATCCACAGCCACGCCGCCAGGTGCATGGCGGCGGCGAGCAGCAGGGCGCCCATGCCTACGCGCACCATGGTGTGGCGGCCATAGCGCGCGATGAACGTGGGCGCCAGGAAGAACGCGCCGATATTGATGGCCGCGTTGCCGCCGAACCAGGCGGAGAACCCGAGTTCGGAATAGCCCAGTTGCTGCACCAGCACCACCGGGGCCGCGGACACGAACACCAGGATCATCGCCATGCCGGCCATGCCGAAGGCGGCGAAATACAGGAAGCGTGCGCTCGCGACGATGGGGGCGTAGCGGCGCAGGCTGTACAGCGCGCCGCGCGGCCGGGCGACGGCCTGGCGGGTTTCCTCGAAGCGGGTGGCCAGCAGGCCGGCCAGCGCCAGCGCGAACAGCACCATGAAGGCGAAGGCGCTGCGCCAGCCCAGGTGCACCGCCAGCGCGCCGCCCACCATCGGCGCCAGCGCGGGCACGGTGCACAGGGCGCCGTTCAGGTAGCTGTAGACGCGTGCGCCCACGGCGGGACTGAAGCAGTCGCGCACCGCGGCGAAGGCGACCAACGAGGCCGAGCAGGCGCCCAGGCCCTGGACCACGCGGGCGGCGTAGAACAGCTCGAGAGAGCCGGCCGAAGCGCCCAACGCCGAGCCCAGTAGATAGGCGAGCGCGCCGGCGAGCGCCACGGGGCGCCGGCCGTAGCGGTCGGCCAGCGGCCCGATCAGCATCTGCCCCACGCCCACCGCAAAGATAAACAGGGTGATGCTGGCCTGGAGCGCGGCGACGGGCCGGCCGAAATCCTGCGCCATGGCGGGAAGCGAGGGGAGGTAGATGTCTATGCCCATCGGCGTGAGCGTGACCAGGCCCATCAACAGGCCGATCAGCCAACGCTGGCCGCGGGGAGACAAGGCAGACTTCATGGCAGCTCGGGGTTCGTTGCGAACCCGGGAAAACCCGATATTATCCATGAACGGGGGTAGAATCATTTTCCATGAACGCGCCCTCGCTCCGCCCCCGCATCGTCATCCTCTATTGCACCCAGTGCCAATGGCTGCTGCGCGCGGCCTGGATGGCCCAGGAGCTGCTGTCCACCTTCTCCACCGACCTGGGCGAAGTCGTACTGCAGCCCGGCACGGGCGGCATCTTCCAGATCACCTACAACGGCGACCTGATCTGGGACCGCAAGAGCGACGGCGGCTTCCCCGAAGCCAAGGTGCTGAAGCAGCGCGTGCGCGACCGGCTCGATCCGGGCCGGCCGCTGGGCCATATCGACGGCCACGCGGCCGGTCCCTTGTCTACTCCCGACGCCTGATCACGCGGCCGGTTCCGAACCGAGTCCGCCGCGCACCTTGCGCTGGCGCAGCGCCGAGGCCGCCAGCAGCGCGATCAGTCCAAGGCAGGCCACCACGAATCCCAGGCTGATGGGCCGCGACACGAAGATCGATAGATCGCCGCGCGACAGCAGCAGGGCGCGGCGGAAGTTCTCTTCCACCATGGGTCCCAGCACGAAGCCCAGCAGCAGCGGCGCCGGCTCGAACCGCATGCGGATCAGCGCATAGCCGGCCGCCCCGAACAGCGTCACCATGGCCACGTCGAACAGATTGTTGTTGGTGCTGTAGACGCCGACGCAGACGAAGAACAACGCGGCCGGAAACAGATACCGGAACGGCACCGTCAACAGACGCACCCACATGCCGATCAGCGGCAGGTTCAAGAGCAGCAACAGCACGTTGCCCACCCAGAAGCTGGCGATCAGCCCCCAGAACATGTCGGCGTGCTCCACCATCATCTGCGGTCCCGGCTGGATGCCGTGGATGATCAGCGCGCCCAGCATCAGGGCCATCACCGGATCGCCGGGAATGCCCAGGCTCATGGTCGGGATGAAGCTGGTCTGCGTCGACGCGCTGGTGGCCGCCTCGGGGCCGGCAATGCCCTCGATCGCGCCGCGGCCGAAGCGGCGCGGCTCGCGCGCCACCTTCTTTTCGGTCGCGTAGGAAATGAACGACGCGATGGTCGGGCCGGTGCCGGGCAGGATGCCGAACGCGGCGCCGATCGCCGTGCCGCGCACCAGCGCGCCGCGCGACTGCTTGATGTCGCCCGCTTCCGGCCGCATGGACTTCATGCTGATCTTGGCGGTGGTGACCTTGCCCCCGTCGCCGATGCGGTTGATGTTCTTCAGGAAGTCCGCCACGCCGAACAGGCCCATGGCCAGCGCCACGATCTGCAGGCCGTCGGAAAGCTCCAGGATGCCGAAGTGGAAACGCATCGTGCCCGTGTTGACGTCCGTGCCCACTACGCCTAGCAGCAGGCCCACCACCACCATCGCCACGCCCTTGATCGCCGAACCCTTGGCCAGGGTGGCGCCGGCCAGCAGGCCCAGCATCATCATCGAGAAGTACTCGGCGGGACCGAACTTGAACGCCACGTCCACCAGCAGCGGCGAGAACAGGATCATCGCCAGAATGCCGACCGACGCGCCGCAAAAGGACGAGAACATCAGCATGAACAGGGCGGAGCCCGCCTTGCCGTTGCGCGCCAGCGGATTGCCGTCCAGGCACGCCACCGCGTGCGACGCCGTGCCGGGCAGGTTCAGCATGATGGAGGTAATGCCGCCGCCGTACTGCGAGCCGTAATAGATGCCGGACAGCATCACCAGCGCCGCCGTGGGCGTCATGGTGTAGGTGAGCGGCAGCAGAATGGAGATCGCCGCCAGCACGCCCATGCCCGGCAGCACGCCTATCAGGTTGCCCATGAACACGCCGAAGACGGCCCACATCAGGTTGTCCAGCGCGAATGCGATGGAGAACCCGTGCATCAGATTATTCAGGATATCCATGGCTCAACCCCAGCGGAACAGCGGAAACTGCAGTTGCAGCGCCCAGGAAAAAACGGCCACGCCCAGCACCGTCACGCCCGCCGCGAGCAGGGCGGCGCTGCGCAGCGTGTGCTGGCGGTCGCCCAGCGCGGCGATGAACACCAGCGCAAACGTGGCGGGCACCAGGCCGCCGTATTTGCCGACCAGGATGAAGGTCAGCAGGCCGCCGATGATGCAGCCCCAGCCGCGCCATTCCGGCGGCGGCACCTCTTCTTCGGCATCCTCTTCGGCAGCCGCGGGCGCCGCGGCCATCCGGGCGATGGCCAGGCCCAGCAACACCAGCAGCGCGCCCAGGATCGCGGGAAACATCCCCGGCCCCATGCGCTCCAAGGTCCCCAGGTTGTAGGTGGTCGCCTGCGCGATGGCGCCCAGGCCGAGCACGATCATCGTGCCCGCGGCCCACGCCTCGCGCCGCACGGCGCTGCGTTTGGATTGCATGGTCTTGTCCTCCCGTTGTTGTGCTTTCGTCTGACTGAGGTCTGAACAAAAGCTGACTGTTCAATGAATGCGGGAGTCTAGAAATTCAAACTTCCGTTCAGCTTTCAGACAGTTCGAAAGACGGGCGGGAGGGTGCTTTTCCGCGGAAAAACGGGGGAAATCCCTAGGAATGGGCTGTGCCTCGCACGGCCCCGGCGCTGGGGTTCAGTTCTTCGGGATCAGGGTGCCGGGCCGGCGTGCGGCGGCCGCGAGAAATGGCCACCAGAAACGGCCGCCAGGGCGCGTGCAACCGGCATTTACATGACTGGCTGGCTATTTCATTCAAAATAGTGCTAAAATACAACAATTCGCAGCCAATGGCATTCAACTAATAACAACCATGCTGCGCGCAGCAGCCGGCCTGAAGACCCGAAAGCCTGAACGGCCCGGCCGCGACTTTGTCAGCGTTGCCCGCATAGATGCCCCCGCCTCCCGCAAGGAACCCGCATCGAAGGCACGCTTGAATTCCACGTATCGCGCTTGTGCGGGGGAAGCCATGCGCCCTGAATAGGAGAACGCTCATGTCTCATCAACTGGCCGCCAAGAAGTCGCGCTTCGAAGTTCCTCCCCTGGACTGGAAAGCGCCCGAGGCCAAGAAAGACGCTGACCTCAACTCCGGTCCCGCTGATGCCGAATCCAGCGAAGACACGGAAGCCCTGCGTACCTCCGCGTAAGGCCTCGGCCGACAGCGTCTGAGCTGGCCGCGCCTCAGCCGGCCGCGCCTGGCCGGCCGCGCCTAGCCGGCCGCGCCTAGCCACAGCGCTTTTATCGACATGTCTCGGCCGGCGCGCACCCCACGCGTCGGCCGAGACAGTCTTGCTTTCCCGCACTGTTGCCCTGCAGTTTCCGCGAGTACCTGGAATGCCCGAAAGCACATCCAACCCTTACCCGGTCAGGCCCTTCATCCATGCCACGACGACGTCGCGGTCTCTGCTGTTCTCGCACGGCGAAATCCAGAGCCGCATGTGGACCCGGGATCCCTATGCGCTGAACCTGGAATACACGCGCATCATGATGGGCTTCCTGCTGCTGAATCCGGAGCCCCGCCGCATCGCCATGATCGGGCTGGGGGGAGGATCCCTGGCGAAGTTCTGCCACCGCTACCTGCCGTCGGCCCGCATCGACGTCTTCGAAATCAATCCGCACGTCATCGCCTTGCGCGACTCGTTCCTGGTGCCCCGGGACGACGAGCGCTTCGCCGTGCTGCAGGGCGACGGCGCCGAACTCATCCGGCGGTACCGCGACGAGTTCGACGCGGTGCTGGTGGACGGCTACGACATCAACGGCATTCCGGCGCAATTGACCAGCGAGGCGTTCTACGAAGGCTGCTTCGACGCCTTGTCCGGCAACGGCCTGATGGTGTGCAACTTCCATGCCTTGAACTTCAACTATCGCCGCTACCTGGGCCGTATCAAGCAGCGCTTCGCCGGATCCGTCGTCGAAGTCTCCGATACCTCGTTGGCGCACCGCATCGTGTTTGCCTGCAAGGGCGACCTGCTCAAGCGCAGCGCGGGCCTGCCCGCGCGCAAGCCCGAAGCCATGAGCGCCGCGATGTGGTCGCGCATCGCGCCGGAACTCTGAGCGCCGGGCGGCCGAAGGCGGCGGTCCGGGCGGGCGGACGCGCTCTAGATAGTGTGCGTCACCACGCGGTTGCGCCCCTGCTGTTTGGCGGCGTAGAGCGCCTCGTCGGCCGCCCGGAACGCCGCGCCCACGTCCGGTCCGGCCGCCGGCCATTCCGCCACGCCGGCAGACAAGGTGATGCCCGCTGCGCCATGCAGGCTGTGCGCCTCCAGGCTCTTGCGCAAGCGTTCGGCCACGACGGCTGCCTCTTTGGCGCCGGAGGCGGGCAGCAGCATCAGGAATTCCTCGCCGCCGTTGCGGCACAGCACGTCCGACGGGCGCGAGCAATCGCGCATCAGTTGCGCCAGTCCGCGGATCACTTCGTCTCCCGCCGTGTGGCCGTAGGTGTCGTTGACCTGCTTGAAGTGGTCGATATCCAGCGCGATCACGGCGAACGGCACGCCCGTGGCCTGCAGCCTATCCACGGCGGCCTGCAGGCCGCGGCGGTTGTGCAGGCTGGTCAGCGGATCGGTGATGCTGGCCCGGTTCAGCTTGCCGATCTCATCCTGCAGGCTGGTGAAGCTGCGGATCACGGCGCGCTTCAGGCGCTGGGCCTCGAAATACCAGGCCCTTACGGACTGGACCCGCTGCATCGCCACGGCCACGTCCCGGTGCTCGACGTTGGTGGCCAACTGCGATAAGGGCTGCGAGATCTTGCGCGCGCACCACCAGATGGCCAGCAGAAAGATAAAGGCGAAAGGCGCCGCATAGCCGATCAATACCCAGACCAGTTCGTCCAGCGGCTCCAGCGTTGCCTGGGCGGGGCGCTGCGCGATCACGCCCCAGCCGCTCAAGGGAACGACGGCGTAGCCCGCAAGCATGTCTACGCCCCGCGTATTGATCAGGCGTTGCGCGCCCGCGCGGCCCCGTATCACGGCCGCCACCACCGGATTGGCGACGACGCTTTCTCCGACGCGGGCGGCGTCCTCGTGATAGATCAGGCGGCCTTCGTTGTCCACTACGTAGAGATAGGAGCCGTCCTGGTAGTGATGCTTGCCCAGCAAGGTATGCAAGGCGCCTTCGTTGCGCAGGTAGATGGTGCCGGCGAGATAGCCCAGGTAGCGGCCGTTGTCCGACTGGATCGGATGGGAGATGTTGATCAGCAGATTGCCGGCCAGCGAGACATAGGGCTCGCTGATCAGGGGCTTGCGGGCCTGCAGCGCCGCGCGGGTGCCCGCGTTGTCGACCCGCGTGCCGACGTACTCGCGCAGGCTCTGCGAAGTGGCGAGGATGACGCCGTCGGCGCGGATGATCGCGACCGTGTTGAAGCTGTCGGTCTGTTCCTGCAGGCGCGATGCCTCGACGGTCAGCAGTTCGGGCACGTCCATGCGGGCGCCCAGGTGCTGGGCGCTGTACTCCAGTTGCCTCTGCGCCGATTTTAGGAACGCCCCGGCGCTTTCCGCCAGCTTGGCGGCATAGACCCGGTTGGACTCGAGCGTATTGGCGATGAGCTGTTCGCGCTGGAGGAGATAGCTGGCATAGAGCGCGTTCGCGGTGGCGGCGAGGGCGCTGAATATGGTGAGCGCAAGCACAAGCCCGCGTAGGTGGATTCGCATGGAGTGACCGGGTCGGGCAGGGAAGGCTGCGCAGGATTTTAACTTGGACCGGAATCCGGCTCGTCCAGCAGGCGCGCCGCCGGCGACCGCGCGGCCGACCCGGCGCGGAAATACCCCATGACGGTGGCGACGCTGGCGTGGCCGGTCAGGGCCATGGTGTCGCCGAGCGGTACGTTCTGCCGGCCCGCTTCGGTGACGAAGCCCGAACGCAGGCTGTGCGCCGAGTAGTCTCCTTGCAGCCCGGCCAGCCTGCAGCGTTCCTGCACGATGTCCCGCAGGGCGGCGGCGGACAGCGGCTCGCCGATGACATCGCCGCGGCGCACGCGGCGGAACAGCGGGCCTTCCTCGATGCCGCTGGCGCGCAGCCAGGCGTCCAGCGCCCGCGCCGCCACGCCGACGATGGGCTTCTGGTCGTTCGCGCGGGCCGCGCCGGCCTGGTTGGTCTTGGATTGGGCCAGGGAAAACAGGAAGCCGTCATTGGTGCGCCGGGTGTTCTCGACCGTGGCGCGCGCGACCTCGGAACGCCGCCTGCCGCCGCTGGCCCAGGCGAACAGCAGCAGGGCGCGGTCGCGGACGCCGCGCAGGGAATCGTCGCAGGTGTCCAGCAGGGCCTGCAGCGGTTCGCGCGTCAATGCGGCTTTCTTGGCGGGCGCCACGCCGCGGCGGGCGTAGGCCCGGCGCGTCTTGGCCAGCAGTTCGCGCACCCGCGCGCCGCGGCAGGGGTTGGGATGGCCATGCAGTTCGTGCGCCTTGGACAGTACGGACAGGCGCTGCAGCAGGGTGTTCAGGCTGGGCGCGCCGAGCTTGCCTTTGGCCCCCAGGCGCACCAGTTCGCGGTCCAGCGCCAGCGGCAGCTCCCATTTCAGCCCTTGCTCGGTCGACCGCTGGGCATGGTCGACCACGAACTGGATCACCGCGGTTTCCGGGAGGGGCAGGGCGAAGCGCCGGCCGTAGCGCAGTTCGAACCAGGCCGTCCAGTAGCGGATCGCGGCGCGGTAGCTTGCGGCGGTGTTGGCGGAGCTGCCTTCCCGCATCAGGCCGCTGACGGCGGCGTCGGCCTGGGCGTCCAGCGCGCGCGGATCCAGCATGGGCAGCGAGGCTTGCAGGGTCAGGGACATTTGTTTTGGCTCTTCAAGTCGCGGCAAAGCGGAAACGCGCCTGGCCGCAACGTATTTTATAAATAAACATACATATGCTGTATGATATCTAACGTAAATAATAAATTACTAACGATAAGGTTCCATTATCGTGGGTAATTATCCGACAAATGCCGAAAAATTGACGGAGCGCGCCCATGGCCACCGGAATTACCGAAACAGACGTCTGGAGCGCCGCCGATGCCTTGCTGCTGGAAGGCGCCCGTCCCACGATCGAACGGGTGCGCCAGAAGATCGGGCGCGGCTCGCCCAATACGGTCAGTCCCTACCTGGAAACCTGGTTCCGTTCGCTGGGATCGCGCATCAAGGACCCCGGCGCCTTTGCCGCGTCGCCGGCGGTGCCGGACCCCGTCGCCCAGGCCGCGGCCCATTTCTGGGAAGCGGCCCTGTCCGAAGCCCGGGCAGAGCAGGCCCGCGGCTACCGCGAACGCTGGGAAGAGCTGGCGCAGGAAGGGGAAAGGCTGGCCGCGGATGCCGAACGGCTACAACAGCGCGAAGCCGGGCTGGCGCAACGCGAGCGCGACCTGCAGGAAGCGCTCAGGGTGGCGACCTCGCAATTGGCGGCCGCCGAGGAACGCCTGCAGGCGGCCGAGTCGCAGTTGCGGCAACGCGACGAACAGCTCGAACAGCAGCAGCTTCAGCTCGCCGACGCCCGCGGCGTTGCGCAGGCCTTGCTGGCGGACGCTGAAAAAGCGCGCGGCCAGCACGCGCAGGCGCTGGAGGCGCTGGAAGCGCGCCACGCCGCCCATGAACGCCGGTGGCTGAACGAACTGGACGGCGAACGCGGCGCCGTCAAGCGCCTGCAGGCCCGCCTGGACGAAGCCCAGGCCGCCGGCCAGCAGCAACTGGCCCAGGCGCGCAAGGCCCTGGCGGACGAACAGGAACAACGGCGCCAGGCGGAGCAGGGCGCGCAGGCGCTGAGCGTGCAGGCGCAGGAAAGCCGGATACGCCAGGAAGCCGAACTGGCCGCGGCACTTGGCGCCGCGGCGGCCGCCCGGGAACGCGAACAGGCGGTGGAGGCCAGGTTGGCCGCCGCCGAAGCGCGCGCGGCCGATCTGCTTGCGCAACTGAAATCGAAGGACGGCCAACTGGGCGAGCTGGCCCGCCACCTGATGGCGCTGACGGCGGGCGACGCGCCCCGAAGCGCGCAGGAAGATGCGCCCGGGCCCTGAAACCCGGGCGTCGAACCGGCGCCGCGGCGGCACGGTTCAATGGCCGGCATGGACGCCCTGGAAGGGCTCGTTATTCTGCTCGCCGAAGCTCGAGGAATGGTAGTTGGCGGCGGTGGTGAGGGTCCTCATGGCGTACCTCCAAAGAGATGCCTGCCGCAAGCGCGGCAGCAGCCGGTGGCGGGCAAGCCGCGTTCCTGGCGCCGCGCCGCAGCCATGGCTGTTACCTTCGAAATTTCTAGATCAAGAACGATTCTTGGTATCATTTGCGCCGAAATCCGTCTCGGCCCCGCGCATGTCCAACCCCCTTCAAGTCTTTTGTGAGGACCACTACGACTGGCTTTGCCAGTGGTGGCGGCGGCGGCTCGACCCGAGCGACGAGGCTGCGGACCTGGCCCACGACACCCTGTTGCGCGTGTTGCGGAAGTCCGACGAGGTCTCCGGACTGCGGCAACCGCGCGCCTATCTCACGACGATCGCCAGGGGCCTGCTCAACGATCATTGGCGGCGCCGCTCGCTCGAGCGCGCATGGCTGGAGGCGGTGGCCGCGCTGCCCGAGGAAATGGGCGCTTCGCCCGAAAGCCTGCTGGCGGTGCAACAGGCGCTCCAGCAACTGGACCGGCTCCTGGCGGGCCTGGCGCCCCAGGCCCGCGAGGTGTTCGTGCTGTCCCAGCTCGAAGGCCTGTCCTATGCGCAGATTGCCGCCAGGACCGGATTGAGCGACCGCACCGTGAAGCGCTATATGGCCCAGGGCTTCGAAATCTGCCTGACCTTGATGGGGCCGTGACCGGCCATGCCCAGGCCGGAATCCGCGCCGCTCGACGCCGCCGTCATCCGCGAGGCCGCCCGCTGGCTGGTGCGCCTGCACTCGGGAGAAGCCGGCCCGGACGATCACGCCGCCTTCGAACGCTGGCGCCGCGCCAGCCCGGAGCGCGAGCTCGCCTGGCAGCGCGCGCAGCACCTGAGCCAGCAATTCGGCGCCGTGCCGCCCGCGCTGGGCGTGCCGCTGCTCACCCGCCAGGACCGCGCCAACCGGCGCGCCGCGATCCGCACCCTGGCCGCGCTGGGCGTGATGATCCCCGCGGCCTGGCTGGGCTACCGCGTGGCGGGACGGCCGGACGGCGCCGAGGATTACCGCACGGCGGTGGGCGAAAACCGCAAGCTGGTGCTGGCCGACGGCAGCCAGGTGCACCTGAATACCGACACCGACGTGGATGTGCAGTATTCAGAGGAATCCCGGCTGCTGCACCTGCGCGGCGGTGAAATCTACGTCCAGACCGCCGCCGATCGCCACGGCAGGGCAAGGCCTTTCCTCATCGAGACGCCGCAGGGCCGGATGCGGGCGCTGGGCACGCGCTTCGTGGTGCGGCAATGGGATGACGGCGTGGCGGTGACCTCGCTGTCCGTCCTGGAGCACCGGGTCGAGGTCCGGCTGCAGGCCGGCGGGGCGCCGCGCATCGTCAATGCCGGGGAATCCGTCAGCTTTACGGCGAATGCGTTCCGCTCCAGCCTGCCGGCCGGCCAGAACGCGCCCGCGTGGACGCGCGGCGTCATCGAGGCCAACAACCTGCGGCTGGATGCCTTCCTGGACGAACTGTCGCGTTACCGGCCCGGCGTGATCCGCTGCGATCCGGCGGTGGCCGGCCTGCGCGTGTCGGGCGTGTTCCGGCTGGACGACACCGATGCCGTCCTGGCCATCGTCGCCGAGACGCTGGGCGTGCGCGTGACGTCGAGGACCCGCTATTGGGTCACGGTGGGCGCCCGGGCTTCCTGAAGGCCGGCGGCAGCGTCGCCGTCTTGTGTGTTTCATTTGCTTTCAATTAAATCCGGCATTGCCTGTCCCTTTTGCCGGGGCTCGCCCGGCATACCGCGCATTGAACGATGCGAAAGGGATGTGCAACGTGGGACCTCAATACCAACTCCAAGCGCCGGCCGCCAAGGGCGCAGCGCGCCGGGCATGCCAAGAAACGGGACGGCTCAAGGCCTTGCCCGCGGCCCTGACCCTGACCCTGGCGCTGGCCGCCGCCTTCGCCGCCGCGCCGCCCGCGCAGGCGCAGGCGGCCCCGCAGGCTGCCTTGCGCGCCTACGACATTCCGGCCGGGCCGCTGGACCGGGCCTTGAACGAATTCGCCAAGGCCGGCGGCATCACGCTGTCGTTCCGTCCCGAGGATGCCGCGGGACTGACCACCCAGGGGCTGCACGGCAGCTATGAAGTCGACGCGGGACTGGAACGGCTGCTCAACGGCACCGGCCTGACGGCCGTGCCGCAGCCGGGGCAGGGCTATGTGCTGCGCGGCGCCGCCAGGGCGCCTGCCGCGGCCGCCGCCGGCGCCGGCGGCTCGGGCACGCTGGAGGCGATCCAGGTCAGCGGCGACTGGCTGGGCACGGGCCTGGAGAACAGCGTCCAGACTTTCGGCGGCGCTCGCACGCTGCTGCGGCGCGCCGACATCGCCGACAGCGGGGCGACCAGCGTCGCCGACGTGCTGCGCCGCGTTCCCGGCGTGCAGATCAGCGGCAGCACCAGCGCCACCGGCAGCTCGGTGGGCCTGCACGTGGGCATCCGCGGCCTGAATCCGCGCAACTCCTTCCGCACCACCATGCTGCTCGACGGCATTCCGATGGCCATGGCCCCTTACGGCCAGCCCAATCTGGTGATGTCGCCCACCAGCCTGGGCAACATCGAATCGATCGACGTGGTGCGCGGCGGCGGCGCCGTGCGCTATGGCCCGCAGAACGTCGGCGGCGTGATCAACTTCAATACCCGCGCCATCCCGAACGGCGGCGGCCTGACGGCCGATGCCTCGGCCCGCTATAACGTCTTCGGCGAAGGCGGCACCAACACGCAGTACACCGCCTTCCTGGGCACGCAGTTCGAGAACGGACTGGGCGTGGCGCTGATGTATTCGGGCATGGACGGCGAGCAATGGCGCGAAGGCAGCCACGACCGCTACAACGACGTGGCGCTCAAATGGCGCTACGAACTCACGCCCACGTCCCAGATCTACGGCAAGTTCGCCCATTACGACGTCAAGTCCATGACCCCGGGCGGCCTGACGGTGGCGCAATACCAGGACGACCCGTTCCAGAACACCCATCCCACCGACTACTGGAAAGGGCAGCGCGACCAGGTCGATATCGGCTACCTGAACTCGATTTCGGACACCCAGGAATTCGAGGCGCGCGTCTACCACTACGACAGCTCGCGCAAGAGCTCGCTCATCAACGCCGCCGCCGGGCGCAACGACTTCCAGCCGCGCAATAACCAGGTGCTGGGCATCGAGCCGCGCTATACGCAGCGCGTCGAGTGGGGATCGACCATGCACGACGTGACCGTGGGCTACCGCTACATTCGCGAAACCGGCCAGGACAAGCGCTACTCGCAGTCGCTGCTGACCGGCTTGCGGACGGGCGTCACGCAGACCTTCGACAACGAGACGGAGGCGCACTCCGTCTATCTGGACGACCGCATCGCCTACGGCAACTGGCGCGTGACGCCGGGCATCCGCTACGAGCACATACGCAGCGACCGCCAGCCCAACGGCACGGCCGACGATTCCGCGTTCCACGTGCGCAACAGCCGCGGCCTGCCGTCGCTGAACATTGCCTATCTGGTCAGCGACGCGCTGACGCTCTACACCAACTACAACACCTCGTTCGGCGCCGTGCAGTACACGCAGCTCAACTCGATGTCGGCGTCCAATCCGCTCAATCCGGAAGTGGCCAAGACCCTGGAGGCCGGCGCGCGCTATTCGGGCGAGCAGATGCATACCGAGTTCACGGTGTTCAACCTGAAGTTCGACAACCAGATCCTGTCCATCCCCGGGACCAATCCGGCGGTCTTCCGGAACCTGGGCGCGACCACCCACAACGGCGTGGAATTCGCAATCGACTACGACTTCGACAAGTCCGGACCGCTGGCCGGCCTGAACCTCTACGCCAACTACACCTACGTGCGCGCCATCCAGAAGTCGGGCGAGTTCGAAGGCAACGACGTGCCGTTCTACTCGCGCCAGACCGGCACGCTGGGCGGGCGCTACACGCGGCGCAACTGGGCCTTCAACCTGTACACCACGGCGCAGAGCGGCCAGTATTCCGACACGGCCAACACCGAGCGCGAGCCGGCCGACGCCAGCAACGGCCGGGTGCCGGGCTTCAGCATCTGGAACGCGCAGCTCAGCTACAAGCTGCCCCAGTGGAAGGGCAGCGAGCTGGCCCTGGGCGTCAACAACCTGTTCGACCGCCGCTACTACACGCGCAACGTCGACACCAACGGCGGACGCATGGTCGGCGCGCCGCGCATGATCTACGTCCAGGCCCGCCTGGCGTACTGACCGGGCGATCATGGCGCGCCGTCTGTGGTTGTTCTGCCATCGCTGGATCGCGCTGGGACTGGGCGGGATCCTGATCCTGTCCGGCCTGACCGGCGCGCTGCTGGTGGTCGCCAGGCCCGTCGATCGATGGCTGCATCCGGCGTACTTCGTGGCGCGCCATGCGGCGCCGCAGGAAACCCTGCCGCTGGAATCGCTGCGCAGCCGCCTGGCCGCCGAGTTCGGGCCGGACGCGGCCTTCACGTTCCGGCCGCCGCGCAAGGCGGACGAGACCCTGCAGGTGAGCGTGCGCGGCGGCTGGCGCGGCATCGTCTTCCTGGATCCGGCAACGGGCGCCGAGCAGGGCCGCCGCGCCGACAACCAGGGTTTCGTCGCCACGGTCTTCCGCCTGCACAGCGAGCTGATGCTGGCCGGCACGGGCAAGGCGGCCCTGGCGTGGGCGGCGCTGGCCTATGGCATATTGCTCGTGTCGGGCCTGGTCGTCTGGTGGCCCCGCAAGTGGCCGCCTTCGCTGCGCATGGCGTTCGACAAAGGCAGCCTGCGCGCGCTGTTCGACGTGCACCGCAACGGCGGCGCGGTGCTTGCGCTTGCGCTGGCCGTCAGTATCGCCAGCGGAGCCTATCTGGCATGGCGCCCGATCGGCGGCTGGATCACCGATGCCCTGGGCCGGGCCCGTGTGGTCGCGCCGGCGCTGCCGCCGGGCAGCGGGCCGATCCGGCCGCTGGACGAACTTGCGGCCGCGGCGCTGGCGGCCTATCCCGACGCCACGGTCGGGTACTTTCTGTACACCCCGCGCGCCGATCGTCCGATGGCGGTGCGCCTGCGCCTGCCCGACGATCCGCACCCCAACGGGCGCTCCACCGTCTGGCTGGACCCGCGCACCGCGGCCGTGATCGCCGCGCACCGCTGGAACGAACTCGATCCCGGCGCCAGGGTGAACTCCATTCTCTATCCCTTGCACACGGGCGAACTGGGCGGCGTCCTGGGAGAGGCCGTCGTCGCGCTGCTCGGCCTGGCCCTGGGCGCGCTGGGGATCAGCGGGATATGGCTGTGGTGGCGCAGGCGGGCCAATCGCAAGCCGTCTCGCGCGAACCGTTCCTAGCAAAGCCGGATTTCGGATAAATTCACCGGGAGCGCATCGGCGCACCTCATCCGGCGGACGCCCGCCGGTCGCCATGCGCCACCATCCAGGGCCGCCGGCCCTGTCAGGAGCAGCGGGTGAATCCACGCCAATCAGTCGATCTTGCCCGCATCCTGCTCGTGGTCGCCATTCTTTCCGGGCTGACCATAGGCAGTCTTTACATCCTGCGGCCGTTCCTGCCCGGCCTGGTCTGGGCCACCACCATCGTCGTCGCCACCTGGCCGGTGCTGCTGGCGATCCAGCGCCGCTGCGGCGGACGCCGCTGGATCGCCACGGTCGCCATGCTGTTCTTCCTGCTCTTCGTCATCGTGCTGCCCCTGTACCAGGCCATCGCCACGCTGGCCCTGCACGGCGGGACCATCATGGACGCCATCAAGCGCCTGCCGGACTACGCGCTGCTGGCACCGCCCGCCTGGATCCGCGGCATTCCACTGGCCGGGCCGCGGATCGCCCAGGAATGGCAGGCGCTGTCGGATGCCGGCGCGGGCGGATTGCTGGCCCGGCTGGAACCCTACCTGACCACCGCGGCGCAGTGGCTGCTCGAACACGCCGCCATCGTCGGCGTATTCGTCATGCACATGGTGATCACCGTGGTCATCGCCGGCATCCTCTACGTCAAGGGCGACGCGGCGGCCGGCTTCGTGCTGCGCTTCTTCAACCGGCTGGCGGGGCAGCGGGGCGTGTCCGCGGTCAAGCTGGCCGGCATGGCGATCCGCGCCGTGGCGCTGGGCATCGTGGTCACCGCGGTCGTGCAGTCGGCGCTGGGCGGCCTCGGCCTGTGGATCGCCGGCGTGCCGGCGGCCGGCATCCTGACCGCGCTGATGGTCATGCTGTGCCTGGCCCAACTGGGTCCGCTGCTGCCCATGCTGGGCGGCGTCGCCTGGCTGTTCCAGAACGAGATGAAGCTGGCCGCCGCGGTGCTGCTGGTCTGGGCGGTGGTGGTCGGGACGCTGGACAACCTACTGCGGCCGATGCTGATCAAGCGCGGGGTGAACCTGTCCCTGCTGCTGATCCTGGCGGGCGTGCTGGGGGGCATGTTCGCGTTCGGAATCGTGGGGCTGTTCATCGGTCCGGTCATCCTCGCCGTGACGCAGACGCTGCTCAAGGCCTGGGTGGACGAGACGCCCGCGCCGGCCTCCGTGCCGCTGGACGCGGAAGCTTCACGTGATAATCTCCGGGGAAACCCCAGGGCATGAGCTCCGCCCCACGGCACGGGCGCAAGCGCCCGTTTTTCCTGGCTTCACCCGGCAACACCCCATGACGATGCACCCGTACGCGCGCGCCGCCGGCGCCTCCTCCCACTTCCGCCGCCTCGCGGCCGCCGCCAGCAAGGCGGTGCTCCCATGAGCGAAAGCGTGCGCCTGGCCAAGCGCTTGGCCGCGGAGCTGCTTTGTTCGCGGGGCGACGCGGAACGCTACATAGAAGGCGGCTGGGTCGCCGTGGACGGCAACAGGGTGGAAGAGCCCGGCTACCGGGTCGCGCCCGGCCAGGCCGTCAGCCTGCTGCCGGGCGCCCGCCTGGAAGACGTGCGCCCCGTCACCATCCTGCTGCACAAGCCCGCCGGCCCGTACGCCAGCGACGAGCCGGGCTCGGCCCGCGACCTGATCCTGCCCGAGAACCTGGCGCCGGACGACCGCTCCGGCCAGCGCTACCTGAAGCGGATGTTCAACGGCCTGAAGCTGGCGACTCCGCTGGAGCGCGCCGCCAGCGGGCTGATCGTCTATACGCAGGAATACGCCGTGGCGCGCAAGCTGCTGGAAGAGGGCCGCCACGTCGAGCAGGAATACGTGGCCCGGGTGTCGGGACAATTGGACGAAGGCGGCCTGGCGCGGCTGCAGCGCGGCCTGGCCTACGAAGGCCGCGCCGCCACGCCGATGAAGGTCAGTTGGCAGAGCGAAAACCATCTGCGCTTCGCCTTGAAGACGCCGGATCCCGGCTTCATCGAATACGTGTGCGAGACCGCCGGCCTGCGCCTGCAGGCGCTGCGGCGCATCCGCATCGGACGCCTGCCCATGGCGGGCCTGGCGGCCGGGCAATGGCGCTATCGCCTGGGCTATGAACGGTTCTGAGGGGCGGGCATGACGACGACAGATTCGCCGCGCGGCCTGAATGGCGGACGCCGGAATTTCCTGGTGGGCGCAGGGGCGCTGGGCCTGGCCTCGGCCGTCCTGGGCGGATGCGCGAGCCGCGTGGCGGCTCCCCCGCGCAAGCCGGCGGCGCCGGTTCCGCCCGCGCCCCCGGCTTCGCTTGCGGGCCCCGCGGCCGCGCCGGTGCCCGCGCTGCGGCCGGGCGCGCGCGTGGCCATCGTGGCCCCGGCGTCCGCCGCGCCGGATGCCAGCGACCTTGCCGCCGAATGGCTGGAAGCGCGCGGTTACGCGGCGCAGGTCATGCCGGCCTCGCGCTCGCGGCTGGACGCGCCCTACGACTACCTGGCGGGCGCCGATGCCGAACGGCTCGCCGACCTGCATGCCGCCTTCGCCTCGCCGGACATCGGCGCCGTCTGGTGCCTGCAGGGCGGCTTCGGATCCTGGCGCCTGCTGGACGGGCTGGACTACGCGCTGTTGCGCCGGCATCCCAAGCCCTTCATCGGCTACAGCGACATTACGGCGCTGCATCTGGCCATGCAGCGCCATGCCGGCTTCGTCACTTTCCACGGGCCGATGCTGGCCCAGGACATGCTGGCCGGCAAGCGCCAGCCCACGGAATCGCACCTGCTGGCCATGGTGGGCGGGCAAGTCGGGCAGGGCGCATGGATAGCGCCGCCGCTGGACGCCACCGCCACCGAGCTGGTGCCCGGCGCCGCGACCGGCCGGCTGGTCGGGGGCAACCTGGCGCTGATCGCCGCGCTGATCGGCTCGCCCAACGAGATCGACACCCGCGACGCCATCCTCTTCATCGAGGATGTCAACGAGGCGCTGCCGCGGGTGGACCGCATGCTGAGCCAACTGGCGGCCGCCGGCAAGTTCGACGGCCTCAAGGGCGTGCTGGTGGGCAACTTCACGCGCATTCTCGGCGTGCAGATGGACGAGGCGCAGGCCCAGGGCATGCTCTATCCGCTGATCCTGGACCAATTCCGCGCGCGCGGCATCCCGGTGCTGGGCGGCTGGCCCAGCGGCCACGGCAATCCGAATCTCACTTTGCCGCTGGGCGCGCGGGTCACGCTGGATACGGGACGCGGGGCGTTGCGCCTGGAGCAGGCGATAGCGGTATAGGCGCCGTCAGCCTGATCCATTAATGGATCATAATCATGAAAAATGCCTTATTAATGAGGCATGATTTTATTTGTTATGACTCATTTATCGTGCAATACGGCCTATAAAGCACTATTATTGAGTCATGAAAAAGAAAATCGAGCCCAGCTTCGATGCCGCTGAAGCGCTGGCGCGCATCGGCGCCAACATCCGTACCGCCCGGCTGCGCCGCGCCGAAACGGAATCCACGCTGGCCAGCCGCATGGGCGTGTCCCGCGCCACCATCGCCCGCCTGGAGCGGGGCGACGGCGGCGTATCGCTGGCGCTCGCCCTGGAAGCCTTGCTCCAGTACGGTTTCGCGGACCAGGTCCATGCCCTGGGCGACCCCGAACAGGACGGCGTGGGCAAGCGGCTGGACGCGGTGCGCCGGCCCAGCCGGGGCAGCGCCGGCGCGCTGCACTCGCACCGCGCCGATCCCACGCAGTTGTAGCCGCAGGATCCGGACATGGTGCGCGCCAGGAAATCCAAATCGGTGGAAAGCGAGCTGTACGTCTACGTCGACATCCGCGGCGAGGCCGTGCTTGCCGGCCTGTTGACGCTGGACGACGCCGACGAAAGCCGGTTCTTCGCCGAATTCACCTATGTGCAGTCCTACGTGGAAGACCCGCGCGCCTTCGCGCTGGATCCCCTGAACCTGCCGCTGGTCGACTCCCGCACCACGTTCCGCACCGAGAGCCGCTACGAGAAGCTGGGCGCGATCTTCGATGCGGCGCCGGACGCCTGGGGGCGCAACGTCATGCGCGTCGACAATGCCGGCGCGCGCGTGACCGAAGACGAAGTCCTGCTCAAGGGCAGGGGCATGGGCGTGGGCGCGCTGTTCTTCAGCGCGAAGCCGCTCACGCCGAACATGCGCAAGACCTACCGCCTGCCCGAAGTCAGCCAGCTCGAATCGCTGGCCGGCCTGCTCACCGACATCGACCAGGGCGTCAAGCCCAAGGGCCTGTACCGCGACATCCTGGGCAGTTCCTGGGATATCGGCGGGGCGCGTCCCAAGACCATCGTGCGCGACGACCAGGGCGAAATGTGGATCGCCAAGTTCCCGCGCAAGGGCGATTCCTATGACCGGCAGCGCGTCGAGTACGCCAACCTGCAAATGGCCAGGGCCATCGGCCTGACCGTTCCGGACATCCGCCTGGCGGAAACCCATCTGGGCGCGGTGCTGTTGACGCATCGTTTCGACCGCGAGCTGCTGCCGGCCGGGCAGGGCGCGGATCCCATCATCGCGCGCCGCCATTTCCTGAGCGGAGCCTCGCTCATCAGCCCGTCCGCGCGGATCGGCAAGCGCGAGCTGGACGGGCCGCGCGGCAAGGCCACCTATTCCTACGCCCGGCTGGCCGACGTGACGCGCCGCGTCTCGTCGAACCCGGTGCAGGACCTGAAGGAGCTGTACGCGCGCATGGTGCTGAACGTGGCCGTCCACAATACCGACGACCACCTGAAGAACGTCGGCTTCCTCAAGGACGAGCGCGCGCACAGCTACCGCCTGTCGCCCTTGTTCGACGTGGTGACGCAGGAAGGATCGGCCCGGCACTATCTGCACATCGGCGCGGCGGGCCGCGAAAGTTCGTTCGAGAACTGCCTCAGCGAGTACCGGCGCTTCGGCCTGCGGTCGGAGGCCGCCGCCAAGGAAATACTCGAGCACGTGCGCGGCGTGGTCGCCGAGCGGCAGCGCTACTACGGCATGGCCGGCATGAGCGCGGAGGAAATCGCGCACGTGGAGGCCTCGCTGATGGCGTGGCGCCACGGTATATTGCCGGTATGAAAAAGCTGGACATTCCCGCACTGGAGATCTTCGTCGCGGCCGTCGAAGAAAAAAGCCTGTCGAAAGCGGCCGAACGCGAAAACCTGGTCACTTCGGCCGCCAGCAAGCGCGTGGCGGAACTGGAACGCCACCTGGGCCGGACCCTGCTGCACCGGCACGGGCGCGGTGTGGAACCCACGCCGGCCGGCACTTTGCTCTACCAGCGCGCCAAGGCCATCCTGCGCAGCGTGCAACTGACCGAGCAGGCCATCAACGGCTATTCCCTCAATGGACAGGCCAAGATCCGCCTGGCGTCCAATCCCTCCACCATCCTGCAATTCCTGCCTGGCGTGATGGGCCGCTTCCTGGCCGGCCGCAGCGACGTCAGCGTGGACCTGCTGGACGCGCACAGCTACGACATCCCGCGCATGGTGGCGGAAGCCTCGGTCGATATCGGCATTTATCACGCGGACCACCCGGTGCCGGGCGTGGCCTCGTTTCCTTTCCGCCGCGACAGGGTGGGGCTGGTCGTGCCGGTGGGGCACCCCCTGGCCGGCCGCGCCGAGCTGTTCCTCGAAGACGCGCTGGACTACGACCTGCTGGGTTATTTTCCGCGGCATTCGCTGGACCAGTTCCTGGCCTACGCGGGCCAGACGCTTTCGCGTCCGCCCAATGTCAAGCTGCAGGTCTCGAACTTCGAAACGCGCTGCCGCATGATCCGCGAAGGCCTGGGCATCGGCATCGTGCCCGAAGGCATCGCCCGCAATTACCTGGCGGCGATGGGGCTGGTGCTGCTGCGGCTGCGCGACGACTGGGCCGAGCGCCAGTTCTATGCCTGCGTGCGCGACACCACGCAACTGGCGCGCCCCGTGGATGAGCTGCTGGGCGCGCTGACCGCGCAGCCGCAACCGACGGCATGAGCGCCGGCCCGGGCGCCTAGAGGGCCAGGCGCGCGGCGGCGGCCTCGGCCAGCACCGGCCGCAGATAGGTCAGGAAGCGCTCCGGATCCTCGCTCATGGGGAAATGCCCCATGCCTTCCATGATCTGCCACTTCGCGCCGGCGATGCGCTGCGCCAGGAATTCCGTGTCCTGCGGCGTGCATGAATAATCGTATTCGCCGGTCAGGAGCCACAGCGGGCAGCGCCGCGTGTCGATGGCGGCCACGCGTTCGCGGATGTCGCCGTCGGCGGTGTAGAAATGCAGGTCGCCCTGGAATACGCCGGGCCCGCTCTGCATGTAGTGCCACAGCGTCTCCCAGCGGTGCCGGTCGGGGCTGCCGGGCCCGACCAGCCCCGACACGATGCCGGCGCAGACCTCGCCGCCGTGCACGTCGGGCCGGTTCAGCCATTCCAGGTCGTAGTAGGGATCCACGTGCGCGCCCGATTGCAGGCCGATCGCGCCGCCGAAGCGCTGCGCATGCTCAAGCGCCAGGTGCAGCACCAGGCGCCCGCCGATGGAGCAGCCCATGACCAGGGGCCGCTCCAGCGCCAGCGCGTCGGCCACGCCCAGCACGGCTTGCGCGTAGGCCTGCGAAGTCAGCCGGTAGGTTTCCTCGTGCCAGCCCTCGGGCGGCGAGGACTTGCCATGCCAGGGCAGGTCGAAGGCGATGACGCGGAAGCGCTGGAGGATCTGCGGGTCGTTCATGACCGCCCGGTACTGGCGGGTGTCGGCGCCCGCCGTGTGCAGGCACAGCAGCGGCGTGCCGGCGCCGGCCTCCTCGACATAGACGCGATGGCTGCGCCCGTCCAGCGGCAACTGCAGGTAGCGGCCGACGATGGGCTCGAACGCGGGTTGTTGCGGATTCACGAGGCGGCTCCTTGAGTGCGGGGGCAGGCCAGCACCTCTTTGAAGTACAGCAGGTTGGACATGAACGGATAGAGATCGCCTTCCGCGCGCAGGCGGCGGAACTTGATCATGGCCATCAGGTCGTGAAAACCGGGAGAGGGGCGGGGCGCCCAGAAGCGGGCCCAGTCCTCGGCCTGCGCCCGCAGCGCGAAATCCCAGCGCGGCATGACGAACGGCCCGCGCCGCACCTGCGCGATGCGGCCGCCGGCCACGCCGACCAGGTAGGCCGTGCCGCCGGATTCCAGCAGGAATACGGTGTTCAGGTGGCGCCCGCGCCAGACCAGGCGGTCGCGCCCGTTCACGGCATCGGCCAGGCGATGAAGCAGGTAGTCGTCTTCTTGCATGTTGCGTTCCTCGTCACAACGGCGGCGCGTGCAGCCGGTAAATGCCGCCGCCGGCGTCCGCCGGCGGGTAGCGTTCCGCCACCAGGGGATCGTGGCCGGGCACGATGTGCGCTTCCGAATCCGCCAGGTTCCGGATGCGCGCGTAGCCTTCCAGCATATCCCCGACATGGAAGATGGCGGGAAAGGGATTGTTGTCCGTGTAGTTGCGGTAATAGTGCAAGGCGTCGGAGGCCAGCACCACCCAGCCCCTGGCCGTGTGCACGCGCACCACCTGCAGGCCAGGCGTATGCCCGCCGATCCGGTACAGCTCCAGCCCGGGCGCCAGTTGCGTATCGCCGTCATGGAACCGCAGCCGCCCGGCGTAGAGCCGGCGCACCACGGCCTGCACGTCGTCGGCCGAGAAGAAATGGCGCATGGCCTCGAAACACATATAGCGTCCGGTGGCGTAGCGCATTTCCGCGTCCTGCAGATGGACCTGCGCGCGGGGATAGGCCTCGACATTGCCCGCGTGGTCGTAGTGCAGGTGGGTGAGGACCAGGTCGTCGATCGCCTCGGGAGCCAGCCCCAGGCGCGCCAGCGCGGTTTCGGGCCGCAGGCTGAAATCGCGGCCGCGGGCCCGCGCCGAGCAGGCGCTGAAGCCGGTGTCGACCAGCACGTTGCGGCCGCCGCCGCGCACCAGCCAGCAATAGAAGTCCAGCGGCATCGGCCCGTCATGCGCGTCGGCGCGCGCCAGGAAGTTGTCGGCCGCCCGCCGCGACACGCTGGCGTAGCGGATCGCGTACACCTCGTGGGCGGGCAGGGCGGCCGGTTCCGCGGGCGCCATGATCACGGCTTGACCAGCTTGCACTGGCTTTCGGACAGCGGCATGAAGGCCTGGTCGCCCGGCACCGTCCTGGCGATCTTGTAGTAGTCCCATGCGCCCTTGGACTCCTGCGGGGACTTGACCTCGACGACGTAGGTATCGTGGATCAGCTTGCCGTCTTCGCGCAGCCGGGCGTTGCGGGCGAAGGCGTCCCGGATCGGCATGGCGCGCAGCGTCTTCATCACGACCTCCACGTTGTCGGAGCCGGACTTCTCGACCGCGCGCAGGTAGTTCAGCACGGCGGAATACTGGCCGGCCTGCAAGGCGGTGGGCATTTTGTTCGCCACCTTGTAGAAGCGCTGGGCGAAGGCCCGCGTCTCGTCGTCCATGTCCCAGTAGAAGGTTTCGGCGAAGGTCATGCCCTGCGCCGCCTCCAGGCCCACGCCGTGCACGTCCGTGATGCTCATCAGCATGGCGACCAGCTTCTGCCGTTCCGCCAGCCCGAACTCGCGCGCCTGCTTGATCTCGTTCTGCAGGTCGGCGCCGGCGCTGGCGAAGGCCACCGCATCGGCCTTGCTGGCCTGGGCGGCCAGCAGGAAGGACGCGAAGTCCGTGCCCGGGAAGGGGTAGCGGACCGACCCGGCGACCGTGCCGCCGCCGTCCTTCACGAAGCGCATGCCGTCGCCTTCCAGGGAATGGCCGAAGGCATAGTCCGCGGTGACGAAGTACCACTTCTTCGCGCCGGCCTCGACCAGCGGCAGCGTGCCCACCTTGGCCAGGGCATAGGTGTCGTACACCCACTGGACGTTATTGGGCGAGCAGTCCTCGCCGGTGATGCGGGTGGCGCCGGCACCGGTCACCATGGTCATGCGGCCTTTCTCGCGGGCGATGTTCATGACGGCCAGGGCCACGGCGCTGTTGCCCAGTTCGGTCACCACGTCGACCTTCTCGCGGTCCATCCATTCGCGCGCGCGGCCGGCGGCCACGTCGGTTTTGTTCAGGTGGTCGGCCGACAGCATTTCCACCGGCTTGCCCAGCACCTTGCCGCCGAAATCCTCGATGGCCAGCCGGGTGGCCAGCACCGATCCGGGGCCGACGTTGCCCGAATAGGCGCCGGACATGTCGGTCAGCACCCCGATCCGCACGACGCCGTCGGATATGCCGTCGGACGGCTGCGCCTGCGCCAGGCCGGCGCTGGCGGCCAGCGCCGCCAGCAGGGCGGTCTTCTTGTTCATGGTCTTCTCCTTGGGTTGGCTCACATCTGGCTGACGTACTTGACCTGCATGAACTCCTGCAGGCCCTCGACGCCGCCTTCCTTGCCCAGTCCGCTGTCCTTGAAACCGCCGAACGGCGTTTCCGGCAGCGAGGCCTGGCAGTGGTTGACGCAGACGACTCCGCTTTCGATGCGCTCCGTGGCGTGGCGGGCAATCCCGGCATCCCGCGTGAACACGTACGAAGCCAGTCCGAACGGCAGGCGGTTCGCCAGCGACAGGGCCTCGTCCAGGTCGTGGAAGGGCTGGACCAGCGCCAGCGGGCCGAAGGGTTCGGTGTTGGCCGCCAGGCTGTCGCTGCCGGCGTCGCGCAGCACGGTCGGCGCCCAGAACCAGCCGGGCAGGTCCAGCCGCGCGCCGCCGGCCGCCAGTTGCGCGCCATGCGCCAGCGCGTCCGACACCATGGCTTGCATCGCGGCCAGGCGCCGCGGATTGGCCAGCGGCCCCATTTGCACGCCGGGTTCCAGCCCGTTGCCGACGCGCCAGCCGCGCGCGCGCTCCGCCAGGCGGTCCACGAAGCGCTCGTACACGCCTTGCTGCACGTACAGGCGCGTGGGCGAGGTGCAGATCTGCCCGGAATTGCGCAGTTTCGCGGCCAGCACCGCGTCGGCCGCGGCCACCGGATCGGCGTCGTCGAAGACCAGCACCGGCGCGTGCCCGCCCAGTTCCAGCGTGGCGCGCTTCAGGCCCGCCGCGGCCAGCGTCGCCAGTTCGCGCCCGATGGCGGTGGACCCGGTAAACGTGACCATGCGGATCGCCGGCGACTCGATCAGGCGGCGCGAGATCTCGGCGGGGTCGCCGAACACCATATTGAGCACGCCCGCCGGCAGGCCGGCGTCGGCCAGGGCGCGCGCGATCTCCAGCGCGATCGCCGGAGTTTCCTCGGAAGGCTTGATCACCACCGAGCAGCCCGCCGCGAGCCCGCCCGCGATCTTGCGCGACGGCGTGATGGCGGGCGCGTTCCAGCCCGAGAACGCCGCCACCGGCCCTACCGGCTCGGGTATCGCCATCTGGCGGATGCCCGCGACGCGCCCGGGTATGAGCCGGCCGTAGGTGCGCCGCGCTTCTTCCGCGGCCCATTCGAACATCTCCGCGGCGGTCGCGACCTCTTTTTCGGACTCGACCAGGGGCTTGCCGAGTTCGCGGGTGATGAGCCATGCCAGGTAGGGCGAACGCTCGCGCATCAGGGCCGCGGCGCGGCGCAGGATTCCCGCCCGCTCCAGCGGCGGCGTGTCGCGCCAGCGCGGGAAGTGCCGGCGCGCCGCGTCCAGCGCTTCGTCCAGGTCGGCCGGGGTGGCGACGGGCAGTCGGCCCAGCACTTCCAGGGTGGCCGGATCGGTCACTTCCACCGTGCGGCGGCCGCCGGCGGCGCGGGCGTCGCCGTCTATCCACAGCGTCAGTTCGGGGTAGTTCAGGGTCTGGTCCATTCAGTCCGCCTTGGCGATGTTGCCGGCCTGGATCACTTGCGCCCAGCGTTCGGTCTGGGAACGGATGTGCCGCGCGAAGTCGTCCGCGCTGCCGGTCATGGGGAATTGGCCCAGCTTGAGCAGGGCGTCCTTCGACTCGTCGGTCTCCATGATCTTGTTGATGGCCGCGTTCAGGCGCTGGGTCACCGCGGGCGGCAGTCCGGCCGGGGCCAGCACGCCGTTCCACGGTTCGGCGGTAAAGCCCGGAATGTCCGCGGCCTGCGCCACGGTGGGTATCCCCGGCGCCACGGAAGAGGGCTGGGCGCTGGCGATGGCCAATGCCCGCAGCTTGCCCGCCTGCACCTGCGGCATGGCCGCGATGGCGCTCAGGAAGGCCATGTCCACCCGGCCTGCGACCAGGTCGGCGATGGCCGCAGAATCGCCCTTATAGGGCACGTGGGTGATGTCCACCTTGGTCGCGCTCTTGAACCATTCGCCGGCCAGGTGATTGACCGCGCCGCTGCCCGCCGAGGCGAAGGTCAGCGCGCCGGGCGTCTTGCGCGCGCCCGCGATCAGTTCCTGCACGCTGTTGAAAGGCGAGCCGGCCGGCACCACCAGCAGATAGGGATAGCTCGCGACCAGCGCCACGGGCTGGAAGTCCTGCAATACCTGGTAATCGACCTTCTGCTTGTAGACGGGTTCGATGGACAGCGTGCCGCTGCTGCCCAGCATCAGCGTGTAACCGTCGGCGGCGGCGCGCTTGACCGATTGGACCGCCACCACGCCGTTGGCGCCGGCGCGGTTCTCGACGACGACGGTCTGGCCGAGCTCGGCCTCGAGCTTGCGCGCCAGATAGCGTCCGACCGCGTCGGTGGGACCGCCGGCGGTAAAGCCGATCACCAGCGTGACGGGTTTTACGGGATAGTCGGCCGCGGCGGCGTTCAGGCTGATTGCGGCGAGCGCGGGCAGCGCCCACCGGGCAAATAGTGATTTCATGGTTTTCTCGAATAGGGAAGAACGGCGCGGCTTGCGCCGCCCGGAGGAGCCGGGGATCTACGCGTAGCCGCGCTCGATCAGCTTGACCATCACCGGGTAGTACTCCTTCACGTAGCCGGCCTCCCGGGTGCGCTCGAGCAGGCCGTGCGTCAGCGTCGCCGCGCGGGCATCGACCTCTCCCTGCCGGGCCAGTTCCAGCGCCAGCAGGATGTCCTTGATCGCGTATTCGGTGGGGAAGGTCTTCTCGGGGAAGGTTTCCGCGGCCAGCGCCTTCAGCCCGGGGTTGCGCAGCACGAAGCTGTCGGCCGACCCCTTGCTCAGCGCGTCCAGCAGCAGCTTGCCGTCCACGCCCGCGCTGCGGCCTATGGTGATGGCCTCGGCCAGTGCATGCACGGTCATGAATACCACCATGTTGTTCATGATCTTGACCACCTGGCCGTTGCCGATGCCGCCGCACAGCAGCACGTCCGTGCCCATGCACGACAGATAGGGCAGCACGGTTTCGTAGTCTTCCGGGGTGGCGCCCACGGTGATCATCAGCGTTCCCTGCCTGGCGGCTTCGCGCATGCGCGCGACCGGCGCGTCGATCAGCAGGATGCCGTGGCCGCGCAGGGTTTCGGCCAGCTTGCGGGTGCGGGCGACGTCGCTGGTGCTCATGTCGACCACGATGCGCACGCGCCCGCCGGCCTCCACCAGCCCGCCCGGACCGGTGCATACCTGCTCCACCTGCACGATGCTGGGCAGGGACAGGAACACGATCTCGGCGCTCTGGGCCACCTCGATGGCCGAGGCGCATGCATGGGCACCCAGCTCGGCGATGCGAGCGACCGGCGCGGGGCTGATGTCGGCCACGTATACCGGGTGCCCGGACTTGCGGACCAGGTTGGCGCACATGGGTTCGCCCATCACTCCCAGGCCGATGAAGCCCAATGGGGTCTTAGTCTCGCTCATTACTTCCTCCTTTTATGGCGTGTGTTTGTCGTTGTTGCATGCAGCTTACGTAGCGCGCCGCGCGGGCGGTATGAAAAATTGGCAAAGCAACTTTCTCAATTTCCGCCCCCTCGCGAACAAGAACGCTCGTTTTCCTTTTTATCAATGCTGGCCGGCGCGGGACGCATAGAGTGTTCGGCAGAGACGGGCGGCGCGCCGCCGCGCCGCGACCACAACGACGGAGACACGCATGCTGCTGGAAACCATTGCCGCCTACGGCGCCCGCGATGCCCGGGCCAGGCTGCCGGATGAGGTCATCCATCACGCCAAGCGCGCCTTCCTGGACTGGCTGTCGGCGCTGTATCCCGGCACGCGCACCCAGCCCTGCCTGCAATTGCTGGGCGCCCATGGCGCGGAGCTGGGCGCCGGCAAGTCCAGCCTGCCCGGCTGCGCCACCACGGCCTTTCCGGCGACGGCCGCCTGGATCAACGGCAGCGTGTCGCACGCCGTGGAGTTCGACGACATCTACCGCGATGCGATCTACCACCCCGGCTGCCCGACCATCGCCGCCGCGCTGGCCCTGGCGGAAGACGGCGACGCCGGCGGGCTCGACCTGCTCAACGCCATCGTCGTGGGCTATGAAATCTCCACCCGCATCGGCGCGGCGGTGCAGCCGTCCCATTACCGCTATTTCCATACGACCGGCACCGTGGGCTGCTTCGGCGGCGCCGCCGCGGCCGCGGCCCTGTGCGCGCCGGGGGACGCCGAAGCGATGCTGCACGCGCTGGCCACGGCGGGCACGCTGGCCGGCGGCCTGCAGCAGGCCTTCCGGTCCGACGCCATGAGCAAGGCGCTGCATGCGGGCCACGCGGCCGCGGTGGGGGTGCGAGCCGGGCAGGGCGCCGCCCACGGCATCACCGGCGTGCCGGACATCCTGGAAGGCGAGGTCGGCTTCGGCGCGGCGCTGGCGCGGGATCCGGACTGGAGCCTGGCCATCGAGGGCCTGGGCGAGCGCTACAACATCCTGTCCATTACCCAGAAGAACCACGGCTGCTGCGGCCACACCTTCGCCGCGATCGACGCCGCGCTGGCGTTGCGCGAGCGCGGCGCGCTTGCGGCCGACATCGCCGCGGTGCGCGTGGACGCCTACCAGACCGCCCTGGACGTGACCGGCAACTTCGCGCCGGCGACCGCCTTCGAAGCCAAGTTCAGCCTGCCTTACGTCGTGGCGCATGCCTTCGTCCACGGCTCGGTGCGCCTGGACGCTTTCACGCCCGAACGCATGCGGGACCCGGCGGTGCTGCAACTGATGCGGCGCCTGGAATTGCGGGCCGACCCCGCGCTGACGGCGGGCTTCCCGACGATGCGCGCCGCGCGCGTATCGATCACGACGACCGCCGGCGAGGTGCTCGAACACCATGCCCCGTACCGCAAGGGCGACCCCGAATCCCCGCTGTCGGACGCCGAGCTGAACGACAAGTTCGACGAGCTCGCCGGCCCGGTGCTGGGCCGCGTCCGCACGCAGACCCTGCGGGACGCCGTCTGGCGCCTGGACCGCCTGCCGGTCCGCGCGCTGCGCCTGGCGGCCGACATGCCGCGGCCCTGATCCCTTTCCAACCCTTTATCCATGACGCCAGCCTCATCCATGCCCGACACCCATTTCGCAGATGCGCTCTTGTCCCCCCGGTCCATCGCCCTGGTGGGCGCTTCCGGAGACGCGCGCAAGAACACCGCCCGGCCGCTGCGTTTCATGCGCAAGCATGGCTACGCCGGAGAGATCTATCCCATCAATGCGGGCCGGACCGAGATCCTGGGCGAAAAGGCCTATCCCTCGCTGGCCGGCCTGCCGGGGCCGGTCGACCATGTCTTCGTGATGATCCCGGGCAAGGACGTGGCAGCGGTGCTGGAAGAATGCGCGCGGGCGGGCGCGCGCGTGGTGACCGTCTATTCCGACGGCTTCGGCGAGACCGGGCCCGAGGGCCAGGCGCGCCAGGCCGCGCTGGTGGCGCGGGCGCGGGCGTTGGGCCTGCGCCTGCTGGGCCCGAACAGCATCGGGTCGGCCAACCTGCATACCGGCGGCATTCTTTCCGTCAATGCGGCGTTCGAAGCCGACTCGCTGCTGCCCGGCGACATCAGCCTGGTGTCACAAAGCGGTTCGATGATGGGATCCCTGCTGTCGCGCGCGGCGGCGCGCGGCTTCGGCTTCGCCAAATCGGTGTCGGTCGGCAACGAAAGCGACATCACCGTGGGCGAAGTGGTCGGCGCGCTGGTGGACGATCCGCTCAGCAAGGTGATCCTGCTGTTCCTCGAAACCCTGCGCGACGCGCCCACGCTGGCCGCCGCGCTGGCGCGGGCCCGCGCCGCCGGCAAGCCGGTCATCGCCTACAAGCTGGGGCGCTCGGAGCAGGGCGATGCGCTGGCGCAATCCCATACCGGGGCGATGGCGGGCAACGACGTCGCGGTGGATGCCTTCCTGAACGCCTACGGCGTGATGCGGGTGCGCAACCTGGAGACGCTGTTCGAGTTCGCGCCCCTGGCCTCGCGCCATGCCGGCGCAAGAAGGCATGCCCCCCGCGGCGGGCCTGCCCGGATCGCGGTGATCACCACGACCGGCGGCGGCGCCGCGACCGTGGTCGACAACCTGGGCCTGCACGGCATGGAGGCCGTGGCGCCGCCGCCCGATTTCGTGCGGCGCATCGCCGAAGAAGGCTTGCGGATCCGCGAAACCCCCGTCATCGACCTGACCCTGGCCGCCACCAGCGCGCAGTACAGGATGCTGCTGGAACACCTGCTGCGCGCCGACTGGTGCGATGCCGTGCTGAGCGTGGTGGGCTCTTCCGCGCAATTCCATCCCGGCCTGGCCGTCAAGCCGCTGCTGGAGGCGGACAAGCCGCTGGACAAGCCGCTGGCCGTGTTCCTGGCGCCCGAGGCGCCCGAATCCCTGGCCCTGCTGCGCGCGGGCGGCATCGCCGCGTTCCGGACGCCGGAGGCCTGCGCCGACGCGCTGGCCGTGTTCCTGGCGCCCGGCGGAGAACCGCCCGCCGGCGGCGAGGCGTTCCCGTGGCCCGCGCGCCTGCCCCGCGCGGGCATGCTGAGCGAACACGAGGCCGGCGCGCTGTTCCGCTGCCTGGGCGTGCCGGTCGTCGAGGGCCAGCTCGCCGATCCCGCAACGCTGGCGCATGCCGTGCCGTACCCCGTCGTCGCCAAGATCTGTTCGCGCGACCTGGCGCACAAGACCGAAGCGGGCGCCGTGCGCGTCGGCATCGCCGACGCCGGCGCCTTGCGGCTGGCGGTGGACGGCATGCTGGAAAACGTCCGCCGCCTGGCGCCGGCGGCCCAGGTGGACGGCATTCTGGTCCAGCCCATGGAAACGCGCCTGATCGAAATGATCCTGGGCTACCGCCACGATCCCCTGGTCGGCCCGACCGTTCTGCTCGGCGCGGGCGGCATCGCCGCCGAGCTTGCGCCGGATTACGCGGTCCGGCTGGCGCCGGTCGGCGTCGAAGAAGCCCGGCGGATGATCGAGGAAGTCCGCCAGACCCGCCTGATACGCGGCTTCCGCGGCCTGCCGCCGGGCGACTGCGAGGCCCTGGCGCGCGCCATCGCGGCGTTCTCGCGGCTGGCCTGCGCGTCCGGCGCGACGGTCGCCGAGGCCGAAATCAATCCGCTCTTCGTACGCGCCGACGGCGTGGTCGCCGTGGACGGCCTGGCGCGCCTGGCCTGACGCCCCATACCGATTTCCCCTTTACCAGGAAGCAAACCAGATGGACTTCAACCTGACTCCGGAACAACAGGATTTCCAGACCGCCGTGCGGCGCTTCGCGGAAGGCGAGCTGCGCAGCGGCGCGGTCGAACGCGCCCATTCCGACGACTACCCCTGGGACGTCGCCCGCAAAATGGCGGACCAGGGCCTGCTGGGCATCACCATCGCGCAGGAGGACGGCGGCGTGGGCGGTACGCTGATGGATGCCGTCATCGCCATCGAGACGGTGGCGTCGGTGTGCCCGCGCAGCGCGGACGTGGTGCAGGCCGGCAATTTCGGCGCCATCCGGGTGCTGGCGGAGTATGGCAGCAGCCTGCAAAAGCAGAAGTACCTGAGCGCGCTGCTGGCCGGCGAGGGCCTGATCTCCGTCGGCATGACCGAACCCGACGCGGGCTCGGCCGTCACCGAACTCAAGACCAGCGCGACCCGGGCCGACGGCGGCTGGCGCGTCAACGGCACCAAGATCTTCACCACGCACGGCCCCCACGCCAGCGTCATCCTCACGTATGTGCGCTTCGGCCCGGGCACCGGCGGCATCGGCTCGGTGCTCATCGACACCAAGGCCGCAGGCGTGAAGCTGGGCAAGCGCTCGGCCTTCATGTCGGGCGAGGAATGGGTGGAGATTTTTTTCGACAACGTGTTCGTTGCCGACGACATGGTGGTGCTGGGCGAGGGCGGCTTCAAGAAGCAGATCGCCGGCTTCAACGTGGAGCGCATCGGCAACACCGCGCGCTCGCTGGCGCTGGGCCGCTACGCCTACGAAGAGGCGCGCAACTGGGCCATGCAGCGCAAGCAGTTCGGGCGCCTATTGTGCGAATTCCAGGGCCTGCAATGGAAGTTCGCCGACATGCGCATCAGGCTGGACGCCGCCCAGCTACTGCTGTACCGCGCCGCCAGCGGGGCCGACACCGGCTTTCCCTCGGCCACGGACACCGCCATCGCCAAGGCCTACTGCAACCAGGTCGGCTTCGACGTGGCCAACGACGCGCTGCAAGTGCTGGGCGGGCTGGGCTACAGCCGCGAATCGCTGGTGGAATACTGCGTGCGCCGCTGCCGCGGCTGGATGATCGCGGGCGGTTCGATCGAGATCCTGAAGAACCGCATCGCCGAAGGCATCTTCGAACGCAGCTTCCCCCAGCGGCCGTCCCGCTAGGCGCGCTTGGCCGACCAGTTGCCCTGGCCGCCGGCCTTGCCGCTCATGGTCCTGCCGTTGACCAGCCCGGTATAGCGCACGCCGTTCACCGTGAAGACGATCTCGGCGCCGTTGAGGCGCGCGTCCGAGATCGGCACCGATCCGAGCTTGCCCGACAGCTTCTGGTAGTGCTGGTCCAGTTGCAGGGTCTGGCCGTCCACGTCCCACTTGCCCTGGACTTTGGCCGGAACGATCCACAGCAGCGCGGTGCAATAGGTGTTGCAGTCCTGGGTCACGGTTTCTTCGGCGTCCGGCTCCCAGTCGCCCATGCGGAACGTGTTGGACACCACCCGCGTGCCGGGCGCCAGGTCCAGCAGCTTGGGCCGCAGTTTTTCGTTGATGGTCGACAGCAGGAACATGGTGATGACGTCCGCCTTCGACAGATCGGTGGCGAACAGGTCCGCCGTCACGAAGGTGGCGCGGTCGCCCACGCCGGCGCGCTCGGCATTGCGGCGCGACAGCTCGACCATCTCGGGGTTGTATTCGATGCCCTGGGCCCGCAGGCCGCGCTGCGCGGCCGTGATGACCGTGCGGCCGTCGCCCGAGCCCAGGTCCATCAGCCTGTCCTTGGGCGTGACCTTGGCCATGTCCAGCATTTTGTCCACCAAGGTCTGAGGCGTGGGCACCCAGATGACGTCCTTGCCGTCCTGGCCCACGTCGGGCACGTACTCCTTCTTCTGTTCGGCGGCCGGCGCCGCCGCCGCGGACTGGGCGCTGGCGCCGAAGGCGCAGGCCAGGGCTAGCGCCATGGCCGAGGCCAGCATCGCCCGGCGGAACCGGAGCGCGGCTGCCCGGGCGCCGGGCGATGGATACTGGGTCGCGATCTGCATGATGTAGGCTCCTTGCGTAGAAGACTCGGAAGGCCGGCCCGCCCGGAGACGCCGCGGCTATTGCCGCGCCGGCTCCGGCTTGAGCAGGCGCAGCATGGGCAGGCCCGCCGCGAGGACGGCCAGCCCGATCAGGGCGCCGGCTCCCGCATAGACGGCGCTCGAATACACCAGGCCGGCGCAGGCCAGCGCCAGCAGCACGGGGGGAAGGGGATAGAGCGGAACCCGGAAGGGCCGCGGGCGTTCCGGGTCCAGCCGCCGCAGCCGCCACACCGAGGCCGCGACCAGCAGCATGAATATCCAGAACACCGGCGCCGTATAGGCCACCATGGTCTGCACGCTGTTTTGGCTGAAGGCGCCCAGCACGACCAGGGCCAGCGTAATCGCGCCCTGGACCAGCAGCGCGGAAGCCGGGGTGTCGCTGCGCGTGCTCCATGCCGCCAGCGCGCGCAGGCGCGGCACGTCCCGGCCCAGCGCGCAATACACGCGGGCGCCGGTGATGATGGTGCCGTTGATGGTGCTGAGCGCCGTGGCGCAGATCGTCAGGCTGAGCGCGGCGGCCGCGTAGGGGCCGGCCGCCAGTTGCATGACGTCCGCGCCCAGCGCCGGCGTATCGCGCAGGCCCTGCAGGCCGAAGATCTCGAGCAAGGCCAGGTTGATCAGCACATAGGCGCCCGTCACGATGGCGGTTCCGATCAGCAGCACCCGGATCATATTGCTGGCCGGCTGCCGCAACTCGCCGCTCAGGTAGGCGGCCTCGTTCCAGCCGCCGTAGGTCAGCAGCACGAACACCATGCCCATGCCCATCAGGCCCGCGGGATTGCCCGTGAGCGGCGCAGGCTCGCCGGCCCGCAAGGGGCTGTCTCCGGTGGCGGACAGGCTGGCGATCAGCACCGCGGCCAGGGCGGCCAGCGTCAGCATGGTGAAGGTCCATTGCAGGCGCTTGGAATAGCGGGTGCCGGCCACGTTCAGGGCGGTCAGCGCCGCCACCGCCATCGCCGCGTGCAGCGCGGGGCCGTGCTGGCCCAAGGGCGCGAGGCGCTGCGCGTAATCGCCATAGATATAGGCGACCACGGCGATCGCGCCCGTCTGGATCACGGTGCAGCGGGCCCAGGCGAACATCAATCCCACGCGCTGGCCCCAGGCCCGGGTCAGGTAGAGATATTCACCGCCCGCGCCGGGGTAGGCCGAACCCAGCTCCCCGTAGCAGAGGGCGCCGATCAGCATCACGAAGCCGCCCGCGCACCACAGGCCGATATACGCGGCCTCGGAGCCGGCATGCTGCGCGACCAGCGGCGGAAAGCCGAAAATGCCGATGCCTATCACGACGCCGACCAGCACGATCGTCGCATCCATCACCGACAGGCCGGCCGGCGCGCGCCCGATTGCGGCATCCGATGCGCCGTTCATCGCGACAGGCCTTGTACGCGCCGGAAGGCGTTATGGAGGGAAGGGAAGACGATCCGCCTGTCCGGCGCCCGCCGTGCCAGGAACGAACGGATGGAACTCGCGGACGAACGCGCAGGGAACGGTGTCATCGGGGGCTCTCGTGTAGGCGGCAGGGACAGGCGAGGCGCCGCCAGGTGGCGGTACTGACACTCACCTGAACATTTAAGCGACTGCCGCAAACTCGGAAAAGTTTCTCCGGGTTTTCCCGAGAAAAAGCAGAAAATCCCTGGTTCAGCGGAAACTCCGGATGATAAATAACATTCAAATAAACATTTAACTCATTGATTAATATCAATTAATAGTCATATTTAAAGTGAATTATCTAAAGTGATTTCTCATGATGAACTGTTGCAAGAACCTTTTCTTCTAGCGCCGCCGGCGGCATGTCCGTGGCCATTGCGGCATTGCGGACGGGGCAGCACAATGGTTCGTCGGCGTGAGTATTTCCCGTCGGATTGCAGCGTCATCCTGGAACCCATTCCAACTCAGGAGCACAGACATGAAGCTTTCCGTACGCATGCGTTTGGCAGGATTGGCGCTGGCCGCGCTGGCGGGCGCGCCCATGGCGGCCCTGGCGCACCATGGCTGGTCCTGGGCCGAATCCGAACAGATGACCTTGCAGGGCACGGTACAGAAGGTGCAGATCGCGCCGCCGCATCCCTGGCTGGACGTCCAGGCCGACGACGGGCTCTGGCGCGTCGAACTCGGCAACCCGTCCCAGACCAAGGAATCCGGATTCGTCGACGGCTCGGCCAAGCCGGGCGATACCATCACCGCCATCGGCAACCGGGACCAGGACTCGGCCAAGAAGCGCATGAAGGCCGTGCAGATCAAGGTCGGCGGCAAGACCTACGATATCTATCCCAGCCGCATCCAGAAGCCCTGAGCCGGGTCCGCGACGATGCCCGAGCTGCTGCGGCTCGCCCTGGAGCACCTGGAGACCCTGCCGCCCGCCGTCTGGCTGCGGCGCTCGGACACGCTGTACCTGCTGGTGAACGCCGCCCACATCGGATCCATCGGCCTGCTCATCGGCTCCATCGTGCCCCTGGACCTGCGGCTGCTGGGCCTGCTCAGGCCCGGCCCGCTGGCCGTGCTGGCGCCGGTGCTGGCGCGCACCGCGGCGGCGGGCCTGGCGCTGGCGGTGCTGACCGGCGCCATGCTGTTCAGCGTCCGCCCGCTGGAATACCTGCAGAATCCCGCATTTCTCGTCAAGATGGGCTTGCTGGGCGCCGGCGCGCTCAATGCCTGGGCCGTGCGCCGCGGCCGGGCCTGGGCGCGGGTCCTGGACCAGGGCAGGGCCGGCGGCGCGATGCGCGCGCAGGCCGGGGTATCGCTGATGCTGTGGCTGGGCTGCCTGGTGGCGGGGCGCTGGATCGGGTTTCTGTAAGGCCCCGGCGGGCAGGCTTCAGGCGGCGTCTTCGAGCGCCGCTTCGACCAGGGGCTTGGCCCAATCGGGCGTTCCCAGCGCGTCCTGCAGCGTTGCGGGAAAGAGCACGCCGCCGTCCTGCAGATACAGCACCAGCCTGGGATCCGGTATGGCTTCGCCCGGCGCGACTTCCAGGCTGTTGTCGTAGACGCGCAATTCGGTCAGGCGCGGCATCAGCGCAAGCAGATTGCGGACCGACGTGAGACAGCGCTGGCGGATGCGGGCTTCCGGTATGTCGTGGCCGCCTTGGGCGACCCGCAGGCGCACCCGGGCGATGTGCTGTTCGGCATCGCGCAATCCGCAGAACCAGACCAGGATATCGTGCGTCGCGCAGGCCGCAAGCAGCCGTTTCGTGATGGTGTCCCCGCCCAGCGTGGTTTCGAACGCGAAGGATTTGCCCAGGGCTATCGCCAGGTCCAGGCGGCGCAGGCCTTCGCCCCAGGCGGCGGCGTTCGCGTCTTCCTGCTGGTAGCCGAATTCCTGGACGAGCGCCCGCGCGAACGTATCCGGATTGAACCAGGTAGCGCCTTGTTGGGAGAGCAGGTAGCCGCCGATGGAACTCTTGCCGGCGCCATTGACGCCGGCAAGCACAGAAATGACGGGCCGGGACATCAGAAGGTGGAGCCCGCCTTGACCCGGCCGCCAAGCTGGCCGGGAGAGCGCATCGCCGAGCGCAGCCTGTCGCCGGCGGATTCGTCGTCCAGCGCCGCCAGGCGCTCATCGAAGCGGCGGCGCAATTCGACCAGGGGATCGGGCGCCGCATTCCGGGCCGCCTGGGCCGCTTCGACCAGGCGGGTGTATTCCGCCGTGGACAGAATCACCGCCTCGGGCTGGTTGTGATTCGTGATGAGCAATTTGCCTTCGGCGGCCAGCGCGCGCATCATGCCGCGCCATCCGTCTTTTTTGACGGAAGAGGCTGCCGCCACCGGCAGCGTCGTCAAGGGATAGGCAATCTGGGCAGTCATGGCTATGCTCCAAGAAATATTGAGGCCATTTTACCCAAATTTCCCATTTTGCCCACCCCGGGATTAGCTGACGTCGGCAAGCGCGCGCTGCACGGCCGGCCGGGCGGCGACACGCGCCAGATAGGCCGTCAGCTTGGGAAACTGCGCCATATCGACGCCGTCGCCTTCCAGCCAGCTCCCTACGGTGTACAGATAGCCGTCGGCCACGCTGAACTGCTCGCCCGCGACCCAGGGGCCCACGATCTGCGATTCCAGGTAGGCCGCGCACGCCGTCATGGCCTGCGGCACTTTCGCGCGCATGGCTTCGTGGGCGGCGGGGTCGTCGGCCCAGCGCGCGCCGCGCCGCTTGTGCGCGTGCGCCACGTGGGCGGTGGAGGCCAGGTAGCTCGTCAGTTCCTGCATGCGCGCGAATGCGTAGGGATCGTCCAGGGGCGCCAGGCCGGCCTGGGGAAAACGCTGCGCCACGAAGGCCAGCAGCGCCGGGGTCTCGGTCAGCACGCCATGCTCGGTCGCCAGCGCCGGCACGCGGCCCTTGGGATTGACGCGCAGGTATTCGGCGCTTTGCTGCTGGCCGGCGCCGAAGTCCAGCTTGACGACGTCGAATTCGGCGCCGGCCTCATGCAGCGCGATATGCGTCGCCAGGGCGCAGGTGCCGGGTGCGGTATAAAAAGTCCAGCGTGCCATCTGTATCCTCCTCTGATATCGGTCGAATCGCCATTATTCGCCACGGCGAGGCGCAGGGCCATAGCTTATCGGTTCGCGCGTCCGGCCCGCAATGCCGCCGCGAGGAGCGCGGCGGCCGCCAGCAGCAGCGGAGCGAACGATACCCACAGCACCGTGTCCCAGTCGTAGGCGGCCAGCAGTCCGCCCGAGGCGAACGAGCCCACCGCCATGGTGCCGAACACGATGAAATCGTTCAGGGACTGCACCCGCGTCTTCTCCTCGGGCCGATGGCATTCCAGCACCAGCGCCGAAGCGCCCACGAAGCCGAAGTTCCAGCCCACCCCCAGCAGCACCAGCGTGGCCCAGAAATGGGCCACGTCGATGCCCGTGAGCCCGACCGCCGCGGAAATCCCCGTCAGCAGCAGGCCCGCCGTCACGATGCGGCCGGCGCCGTAGCGGGAGATCAGCCGTCCGGTGAAGAAGCTGGGCGCATACATGGCGATCACGTGCCACTGCAGGCCCAGGTTGGCGTTTTCCTGCGTATGCCCGCAAAGATGCATCGCCAGCGGGGCGGCCGTCATCAGGAAATTCATCAGCATGTACGAGACCGCGCCGCAGACCACCGCGGTGATGAAACGAGGCTGGCGCGCGATCGTCGCCAGAGGCCGTCCTTGCGCCACTTCCGCCGCGGTCGGCATCGGCAGCCGGACGCCCAGCAGCACCAGCGCCGACACTGCGGCGACGGCGGCCTGCACCAGGTAGGTCGCGGCGAACATGTGCGGCGGCCAGAGATACATGGTGTGCGTGACTAGCTGGGGCCCCACGACGCCCGCCACCACGCCGCCTCCCATGACGAAGGACAGGGCGCGGGCGCGCAGCCCGGCCGATACCCCGTCGGCGGCCGCGAACCGGAACGAAAGCACCACGGCCGCGTAGGCGCCGCCGAAGAAGGTGGCCAGGCAGAAGAGCCAGAACGAACCCAGCACGACGGCGGCTGCGGCCAGCAGCCCCACGAGCGCGCCGCAGCCGGTTCCGGCCAGGAACGAGGCCCGCCTGCCATACCGGCGGGCGATCGCGCCGGTGGGCAGGATGCAGGCCGCCATGCCGACCACGAAGATGGAAATGGGCAAGGTCGCCAGCGTCTTGTCCGGCGCCAGCATGTCTCCGACGATGGCGCCGGTGGCGTAGACCACGACCGCATTCGCCCCGGCCAGCGCCTGGGCGACGGTCAGCCTGAGTATGTTGCCCCGCTGCTCGCGCTGCGAGAGTTCGGGGGCGGTATCGTTCGATGATGTCGCTGCAGTATTGGACAAGAGATGCCTCGGTCAGATAGCCATGGTCAGGACCATGCGGAATTTCGCCCGCCCTGATTTCAGGCGCGCATAGGCCTCGGGGGCCTGGGCCAGCGGCATGGTTTCGATCCTGGGCCGCACGCCCGCCAACAGGCTGAAATTCAGCGCCTTTTCGTTTTCGTGGGGCGAACCGGTGAGGGAGCCCAGCACCGCGCGTTCGCCGCCCACCAGAAACCCCGGAGCCACGGAGAGCGGATCCTTGCCGACGCCCAGCAATACCATTCGCCCTCGGGGCGCCAGCCCCGGCAGGGCCGCCGACACCGCGGCCGAATCCGTGACTGTGGAGATGATCGCCTGCGCGCCGCCCAGGGCCTTGAGCGCGTCGGCGGCGGCCTCCCGCCCGGCGTCGATGTATGCGTGAGCGCCGAGTTCCAGGGCGTCGTCCGCGATATCCTGGCTGCGTCCTATCGCTGCCACCCGGAACCCCATGTTGCGCGCGTACTGCAGCGCCATATGGCCCAGGCCTCCGATGCCCAGCACGGCGACCAGCTCGCCGGCTTCGGCCCCGCACTTCTTGAGCGCATTGAAGGTGGCCAGCCCCGCGCACAGAATCGGCGCCGCCTCGTGCGCATCCAGCTCGTCCGGGATGGCAACCAGGCCGGTCGCGCGCGCCAGCATCATCTCCGCATAGCCGCCGTCGCAAGTGGAACCGACGATGGGCTGGTCGGCGCAGAGGTTGAAGAGGCCCTGGCGGCATTGCCCGCACGCATTGCAGTGGCCGCCAAGCCGGCCCACGCCGACCCGCTGTCCGATCTTCCACATGGACGGCACGCCCGGCCCCAACGCGGCGATGCGCCCCACGACTTCATGTCCCGGCACGCGGGGCTGCGCCGGCGTCAGGCGCGCATTCTCTATATCCGCCGCATCGGCGCCGCAAATCCCGCAGGCCTCGACATTCAGCAGGACCTCTCCGGTAGCGGGCGAGGGAATATCGCGCTCGACCCGTTCAAGCACGCCGGGGCGGCCCGCCTGCACGGCGCGATAGGTGGCCTTCATGCCGTTCTCCTTTTTTCCACGGGCCCCAGCGCCCGCACGCCCAGCGCCGCGGCCTCGATCGCGCCGGCCAGATAGCCAGGATAGGTCGGCGCCCATTCGCTCGCGATGCCGCGCATACGTCCCGCCCACGGGCCGGAGTCGGCCTCGGCGGCGGGCGCAATGGCGTGGCCCGCCGCTGGCGCGGACCGATCCGCGCCGGTGGCCGTGCAAGCATCCTGCGCCCAGTCCTTGATGAACTCCTGCCGGGGCGCCGCGGCTTGCGGCCCGAACAGCCGCTGCATCTGCGCCCGGCAAAGCGCGAGCAATCGGTCCTGGCCGACGCTGGCGCGCGCCGCCGCCGGCACGCCGAAGAAGCCGAACAGCGCGGCGGCGCCTCCGGGCACGCTGGCGTCGTGGATCTCGCCCAGCGGGCCGCGAGCGCTGCGCGCTTCGCCCGACAGCCCCTGTTCGAGCCAGAACGGCGAGTCGTAAACGGCGACATACTTGGCATGCGGCGCCATCCAAGTGGCTGTTGCGCGCCATTGCCGCGCCAGCGCCGGCGGCAAGGCCGGCGTGAACGCGATGCGGCTTTCGGCCAGGCGCGGCGGCACGGCCAGCAGCACCTGCTCGGCATCGTGCGCCGCCCCGGCGCCGCCGGCGGCCACGCTGTCTATCCGGACCCGGGGGCCGCCCGCGTCCAGCCCTCGCACCGACAAACCGGTAAGGACGCGCGCCGCGTCCAGTTGGCGGAGCAGGGCACCGGTCAGCGCCTCCATGCCGCCTGCCAGCCGCATCGACGCCGGCTGGCCGGCATATCCCCGCATGCGCACCGGCGCTTCGTCTGGCGAGCGCTCCACCATCACCGCGCCGGCTTCCTGTTGCGCGTAGCGCGTAAGCCCCAATTCCCGGATGACGCGGTCCAGCTCGGGCTGGACGTCGGGCCAGAACCATGCCGGCCCCAGGTCGTGGCGGCCGGCGCAGTCCGGCGCCGATGCGATGGCCGGCGCGGGCGCGCACAGGATCCGGCCTCCCGGCCTGGGGCGCGCCTCGAACAGAAGGTAGTCATGGATGCCTTGCCGTTCCAGCAGATAGGTGGCGTACAGGCCGGCCAGCCCGGCGCCGACGATGGCGATGCGTGCCGATGGCATGGCTATGCCTCCACCGCCAGATGGCCGGTCTTGAGATAGACGGTAGCCCCCCGGGGCCCGGCCCGCCAGCCGGGGCGATCTTCCGGCGGCAAGCGGATCCAGCTTCCGCGTCCGTAAGCATGCGCGTCCGCCGCGATATCGCCGGCCAAGACCAGCAGTTCGGCGCCGCCCGCCCCGGAAACGGGCAATGCCGTTCCGGCGGGCAGGCGTTGCAGGCACACGCGCTCGGCGGCGCCGGCGTACAGCGGGCAGACTTCGCGGTCTTCCTGGAACAGCCACGCGGACGGGTTGCGCGTATCGATGCGGACCCGCCGGGTTTCGTCCGCGGCCATCTGCCTCAGCTTGACGAAAATAAGCGCTCCCTCCGTGCTGAAGGGCCGGTGGCCCGAGCCGGGCGGATTGCGCAGGTACCAGCCTTCGGGATAGTGCCCGTCTTCGTCCGAGAAAGTGCCCGAGAGCACGAGGATTTCCTCGCCGCCGGGATGCGCGTGCGGCGGAAAGCTGCTGCCGGGGGCGTAGCGCACGAGGCTGGTGGCGCGGGCTTGCTCCGCGCCCACGCGGTCCAGCATCACGCGGTCCACGCCCGCCTGGGGCGACGCCAGCCATTCGTACCGGGGCGGCGCGACGACGGCGCGCCGCGACAAGTCGGCGTTGAGAAGCAGGGGTGTCGATCCAGGCATCACGAAGCAGGGCGGTTGCGCAAGCAAAAAGAAAAACTGTCTGCCCGGGAAGGCGTCAGGCCGATATTCTTGCTTCATTCGCGGGCCGCCACAAACGAGATAAACTACTCATCATTGAAAGAAAATCTTTAGCGTAATGAAGTCGCCCGTCCATCTGAACGCCTTGCGCGCCTTCGAGGCCAGCGCCCGCCACCAGAGCTTTTCGGCCGCGGCGGCGGAACTGCACGTCACGCCCGCCGCCGTGGGGCAGCTCGTCCGCGCGCTGGAACAATGGCTGGGCGCGCCGCTGTTCCACCGCAGCAGCAGCGGCCGGGTCCGGCTGGTGCCCACCGAGGCGGCCGAACGCGCGCTGCCGGACATCCGGACAGGCTTCGCCAGGCTGGCGCTGGGCATGGAAAGGCTGAAAGAAGGGTCGCCCAGCGGATTGCTGACCGTGGCGGTGAGCCCGGCCTTCGCGGCCAAGTGGCTGCTGCCGCGCATCGAGCGGTTCCAGGCCGCCTGGCCCGACACGGACGTGCGCCTGGACACCAACCTCAAGCCGGTGGATTTCCTGGCCCAGCAGATAGACATCGGCGTGCGCTATGGAACGGGAACCTGGCCGGGACTCAACGCTGAAAAGCTGATGGACGAAGAGGTCTATCCGGTCTGTACGCCCGGACTGCTGCGCCGCCAGGGCGCGCCGAGGCAGCCGTCCGACCTGGCCGGCCAGACCCTGATCCACGATCTGTCCATGGACGGACACGTGGGCTTCCCGACCTGGAACATGTGGTTCGAGAAAGTCGGCGTCCAGGACGTCCCCACGCAGCGGGGCATGAAGATCAACAATTCCGCCGCGGTATTGCAGGCGGCGATAGACGGGCAGGGCGTGGCGCTCGCCCGCAGCGTCATGGCGCGCGACGACCTGGGCACCGGGCGCCTGGTCCGGCTGTTTCCGGACATCGAGTTCCCCTCGGTCCTGGCCTACTACGTCATCTATCGGCCCGAGACGGCGCACCTGCCCAGGCTGGGCGCATTTCGCGCATGGCTGTTCGAAGAGGCGCGGCGGTACCGGAGCAGCCTGGCCCAGGCCTGAACCCAGGGCGCGGCGTCCGTCCTCAGGCGCGGGCCAGCGCCACGGGGATTTCCCGCCAGTCCGGTTCGCGCCGCCATTGCGCGGGGCCGGAAACGTGGAGGTTGCCGCCGGCGGCGTCCACGGCCACGGTCACGGGCATGTCCACGACCTCGAACTCGTGGATCGCCTCCATCCCCAGGTCCTCGAAGGCGACGACGCGGGCGCGGCGGATCGCCCGGGACACGAGATAGGCCGCGCCGCCCACCGCGATCAGGTAGGCCGCCCGATGGCGCCGGATCGCGGCGGCGGCCTGCGGTCCGCGTTCGGCCTTGCCTATCATCACGAGCAGGCCGGTGCGCTCCAGCATCATGTCCGTATAGCCGTCCATGCGGGTCGAGGTCGTGGGGCCGGCGGGGCCGACCGCCTCGTCCCGCACCGCGTCCACCGGTCCCACGTAATAGAGCGCGCGGCCGCGGAAATCGACGGGCAGCGGTTCGTCGCGCGCCAGCATCCCGCGGATGCGCTGGTGGGCGGCATCGCGTCCGGTGAGCATGCGGCCGCTGAGCAGCAGGGTTTCCCCCGCGCGCCAGGACGCGACTTCCTCGGGGGTAAGCGCGTCCAGGTCCACGCGCCGTCCCGCGTCCGGTCCGCGCAGGGTTCCCAGGTCCGGCCACAGGTCCAGCGATGGCGGCTCCAGGTGCGCGGGGCCGGAGCCGTCAAGCACGAAGCTCGCATGGCGGGTGGCCGCGCAATTGGGGATCAGCGCGACCGGCTTGGCGGCGGCATGCGTGGGATAGGTCTTGATCTTCACGTCCAGCACGGTGGTAAGGCCGCCCAGCCCCTGCGCGCCTATGCCCAGCGCGTTGACGCGGCCGTACAGCTCCAGCCGCAGCGCGTCCTCGGGCGCCAGAGGGTCGCCGCGCCGCGCCCGGGCCTGCAGTTCGTGCATGTCCAGAGGCTGCATCAGGCTTTCCTTGGCCAGCAGCACGGCTTTCTCGGCGGTGCCGCCCACGCCGATGCCCAGTATCCCGGGCGGGCACCAGCCGGCCCCCATCGCGGGAAGCTGTTCCAGCACCCAGTCCGCCACGCTGTCGGCCGGGTTCAGCATGGCGAGCCGGGCCTTGTTCTCGGAGCCGCCGCCCTTGGCCGCCACGGTCACCGCCACGCTGGCGCCCGGCACGATCCGCATGCTGACGACGGCCGGCGTGTTGTCGCGCGTATTGCCGCGGCCGTAGAGCGGATCCGCCACCACCGAGGCCCGCAGCGGATTGTCCGGATCCAGATAGGCGCGCCGCACGCCCGCGTTCACCGCATCCTCGAGGCTGCCGGTAAAGCCCGCCCAGCCCACGTCCATGCCCACTTCGAGGAACACGTTCACGATGCCGGTGTCCTGGCAGACGGGCCGCCGGCCGATGGCGGCCATGCGCGAGCTGGCCAGGATCTGCGCCATGGCGTCGCGGGCGGGGGCGCTGGCCTCGCGCTCGCAGGCGCGCGCCAGGTGCGCGATGTAGTCGGCCGGGTGGTAGTGGCTGATGTACTGGAGCGCGCTGGCGATGGATTCGACCAGGTCGTCCTGGCGGATGCGGATGCTCATGGCGCGCCTGCTCCAGCGGCATGCAGGGTGGTGCCGGGCCGGTCCTTGACCAAGGTCACGGCCACGAAGGACACCGCGGCCATGGCGATGACGTAGACGCCCACCAGCCAGGACTGGCCCGTGGCCGAAATGATGGATTGCGCGATCATGGCGGCGAAGGCCCCGCCCAGGATCGAGCCCAGCGCGTAGCCCGCCGACACGCCCGAATAGCGCACGTCCGCCGGGAACATCTCGGCGTACAGCGCGGCCTGCGGGCCGTAGGTCAGGCCCAGCGGCAGCGACAGCACCACCAGGGCGAACGCGAACTGCGCCGCGTCGCCCGACTCGATGAATCCCCACATCGGGATGGCCCACAGCGCCAGCAGCGCGTAGCCGAGCTGGAAGGTGCGCACGCGGCCGATGCGGTCGCCCAGCCAGCCGCCCAGCAGGGTCGTGCCCAGCCAGCAGGCCGCCGCCAGCGTGCAGATCATCAGCACCTGCTGGGCCGGCATATGCAGCGCGCGGCTGCCGTAGCTGATGAAGAACCCGACCAGCAGATAGCCCGCCGTGCTGTTGCCCACGAAGATCAGCGTGGTCAGCACGATCTGGCGCGGATGCCGGCGCAGCAGGGTGCCCAGCGGCGCCGAGGAATGGCTGCGCCGCGACTGCATCTGCAGGAACACCGGCGATTCCTCGACCGCGCGGCGGATAAAGACGCCCACGACGATGAGCGCGATGGACAGCAGGAAGGAAATGCGCCATCCCCAGGCCATGAAGTTCTCGGCGCCGACCGCGGCCGTGATGCACCAGAGCGCGCCCGTCGCGACGATCATGCCCAGCGGCACGCCGATCTGCGGAAAGGCCCCGAACAGCGAACGCCGGTCCCCGGGGGCGTGCTCGACCGCCATCAGCGCCGCGCCGCCCCATTCGCCGCCCGCGGAGAACCCCTGCAGCACGCGCAGCGCCACCAGCATGACGGGCGCCCACAGGCCGATCTGCGCATAGGTCGGCAGCACGCCGATCAAGGCGGTGGACACGCCCATCAGGATGAGCGTGGCCGCCAGCACGCGCTTGCGTCCGTAGCGGTCGCCCAGGTGGCCACAGACGATGGCGCCCAGCGGCCGGAACAGAAAGGCCACGCCCACGGTCGCGAAGGACAGGATCAGCGACAGCTCCGGATTCTCCTGGGCGAAGGGCGCGAAGAACAGGGAGCCCAGCACCAGGCCCGCGGCCTGGACGTAGATGAAGTAGTCGTACCATTCGATGGCCGAGCCGACCAGCGTGGCCGCCAGCACCTTGCGGTCGTCGGCGCTGACCAGCGGACCGGACGCGCGGGCGTCTCCGGCGGGCGCGACGGCGGCGCCGTCGGCGGGGATTTCTGTCTGCATGTTTGTCTCCGTGGGGAATTGCGGCGGGTTCCGCTCTTGTGTTCTAGGCCGCCGCGCTGCGGGGCGCGTCCGGCTGGTTTTCCGGACGCGCCTCGTCGAAGGCGGGCAGCCGGGCGCAGGCCTCGGCGATGGCGCGGACGCGTTCGAAGGGCGCCAGGTCCACGCCGTAGCGCAAGGCGTTGTAGGCCTGCGGCACCAGGCAGCATTCGACCAGCGACGGCGCGCCGCCCAGCGCGTAGCCGCCCGCCTGCGCCGGCGGCAGCGCCGCCTCGAAGGCGCGGAAGCCTTCCTCGCACCAGTGGCGGTACCAATCCTGCACCTGCGCATCGTCCGCGCCGAACTGCGCGCGCAGGCGCTTGAGCACCCGCAGGTTGTTGAGCGGATGCACGTCGCAGGCGACCAGTTGCGCCAGGGCGCGGGCCTGCGCGCGGCCCGCGGGATCGGCCGGCAGCAGCGCCGGTTCGGGATGGCGCTCCTCCAGGTGCTCGATGATGGCCAGCGATTGCTGCAGGCGCCGGCCGTCGATCTCCAGCATGGGCACCAGGCCGAACGGCGCGATGGACCGGTAGGCGGGCAACTGGTGCTCGCCCTTGGCCATCTGCCACGCCACCTGCCGGTACGGCAGGCGCTTCAAGGCCAGGGCGATGCGCACCCGGTAGGCGGCCGAGCTGCGCCAATAGCTGTGCAGGGTGAGGGTCGGCATGTCGGCCATGGCGGTCTCCCGGTCAGGCGGGGGCGGTTTCGGCCGCGGGCGCGGCGGCGGCGCGGGGCAGGGGCCGGGCGCCGGGGATCCGCACCGCCTGGTCGATGTCGCCGAACAGGCTGCGCCCCGCGTCGTCGCGCATGCCGATGCGCACGCGGTCGCCGTGCTTGAGGAAGGGCGTGCGCATTTCGCCGTCGCGCAGCTTTTCGCGCACGCGCGCCTCCACCAGGCAGCACACGCCGGCGGCGTCGCTGGCGTTGGAGATCGTGCCGCTGCCCAGCAGGGTGCCGGCGCCCAGGCGGCGCGTGCGGGCCGCATGGGCGATCAGCTCGCCGAAATGGAACTGCATTTCCTCGCCGGCCTGGGGCTGGCCGATCAGCTTGCCGTTCAGCCACACCTGCATCGAGCGGTGCAGCTTGCCCCCGCGCCAATAGGGCGCCAGCTCGTCGGGCGTGACCAGCACCGGCGACAGCGCCGAGGCCGGCTTGCCTTGCAGGAAGCCGAAGCCCTTGGCCAGCTCCGGCACCACGATGTTGCGCAGGGTCACGTCGTTGACCAGGCCCAGCAGCACCACATGGTCCAGGGCCGCGTCCGGGTCGACGCCCTGCGGCACGTCGCCGGTCACGACCACGACTTCGGCTTCCAGGTCCACCCCCAGTTCCTCGCTGGCGGCGGTGATGTCCTCGCAGGGGCCCATGAAGTCGTCCGAGGCGCCCTGGTACATCGCCGGATCCGTCAGGAACGAGGGCGGCATCTCGCCGCCGCGGGCGCGCCGGGTCAGGTCCACGTGGTTCAGGTAGGCCGAGGCGTCCAGCCATTGATAGGCGCGCGGCAGCGGCGCGGCGCAGCGGACCGGATCGAAGGGCTGGCCGGGGCCGTCGCCGGCTTCCAGCGCCTCGTACTCGGCTTGCAGCAGCGGGGCGGCGCGGGCCCAGTCGTCCAGGGCCTGCTGCAGGGTCGCGGCGATATGCGGCACGGCGCGCATGCGCGTCAGGCCGCGGTTCACGACGGCCAGTTCGCCGTCGCGGGCGCCGTTGGTCAGGGTGGCGAGTTTCATGTCCAGGTTGCTCCGTAGGGGAAAGGCGGGAATCAGGCGATCAGGCGGTGAGTTCGGCCCACATGTCGCGGTCGCGCTCGGCGGTCCAGACGCGCGGGTCGGCGATGCCGCTGGCTTCGTCGTAAGCCCGCGAGATGTCGAACGGAATGGCGTGTTCGTAGATGACGACGTGCCCGAACTCCGGATCCATTACCCGCCGCGTGTCTTCGTAGACCTGTTTCAGGCCCTTGCCTGCCTCCACGCCCCGCTGCGCGCAGCCGTACAGCGTCTGCACCCAGCGCCGCGTGTAGTCGATCGCCTCGCGGCAGGCTTCCGGCGTGGCCAGCGCCGGCCCGCGGCCCGGCACCATCCGGCGGGGCTGCAGCGATTGCAGCGCGTCGAGCGTGGCGGGCCAGCCGGCCAGATAGGCGTCGCCCGTGTAGACGCCCGCGTTGAACTCCACCAGGTCGCCGGCGAAACAGACGCCCTGCGAGGGGATCCAGACGATGGAGTCGCCGCGGGTATGGCCGGCGCCCAGGTGCAGCATGCGCACCTCCAGGCCGCCCATGAACACGGTCAACTCACGGTCGAACACCACGGTGGGCCAGGTCAGCCCGGGGATGCTCTCGGCGGACTGGAACAGCCGCGGGAAGCGGCCGATCTCCGAATCCATGTCGGCCTGGCCGCGCTCCACGATCAGTTCGTGGGTGCCGCGGCTGGCGAAAATGTTCACCGCGCCCTCGGCGGCGAAGGCCGAGGCTCCCAGCACGCGCACGGCGTGGTAGTGGGTCAGGGCCACGTGGCGGATGGGCTTGTCGGTGACGCCGCGGATGGCGCGGATCAGGCCCTGGGCCATGGCCGGCGTGGCGGTCGCGTCGATGACCATCACACTGTCGTCGCCGACGATCACGCCCGAATTGGGATCGCCGTCGGCCACGTAGGCGTAGGCGTTATCGGACAGGCGTTCGAAGGAGGTCTTCTTTTCCGCCAGGTCGGCCTGGGAGGCGAAGGGTTTGCTCATGGTGTTCCTTTGCTGGATGGGGAAGGGGGACTCAGCCGGCGTGTTCCCGGCGGCGTTCCTGGCTGCTGGTGCCGGTGGCGCCGGGCTTGAGGCCGGCGGCCTTGTCGCGGGTCCAGGCGGCCAGCTCGTCATGGGCGCTGCGCCGCTTGCGGGCCACGTAGTCGTCCATGGGCAGGCGCGCGGTCAGCTCCAGGCGGATGCCGTTGGGGTCGAAGAAATAGATCGAGCGGATGAAGTGGTGGTCGGTCGGCCCCACCACCTCGACGCCGTGGTCCAGCAGCCGCCGGCGCATCCGCTCCAGTTCGGCCTCGCCGCGGATCTCCATGGCGAAGTGGTTGACCCAGCGCGGCGTGGCCGGGTCGGGCTGGCTGCTGCCGTTGTCGCCCAGGTCGAAGAAGGCGATGTGCGAGTGGTCGGCGAATTCGAAGAACAGGTGCACGAACGGGCAATGCTCGCCCGTGGAAGGCACGCGCTCCTCCTTGACCACGTGGACCAGCGGCAGGCCCAGGATGTCTTCGTAGAAGCGCCGCGTTTCCTCGGCGTCGCGGCAGCGCCAGGCGAAGTGGTGCAGGCCCTGGATGGGCGGGCAGGAGGCCGCCGGGGCGGCGGGGGATAGGTTCAGCGTCATGGCGCCGTCTCCGTGGTTCATGGAATGTTCAGGGCCGGCGAGTCCGGCTGGACCGCCAGCATTTCGTCTACGGCGGCCTGCACCCGCGCCGCATCGTCCACGGCCTCGATCAGGAGCAGCGACAGCCGGGCCAGGCTGTCGCGCTGGGCCGCGGGGTCGGGCAGGTTGGTCAGCGCGATGAGGCGCTCGAGCAGGTCGTCAAGCTGTTGCTGGGATAGCGACATCGCGGGCGCCTCCGGTCAGGGGAAGAAGGCCGCCGGCCTCCGGGAAGGATGCGGGACGGGCGCGGCGAGGGTCGCCCAGCGCCGCGGCCACCCAGGCCTGCGGCTCGTCGGCGCCGAGCGCATCGGGCGCGGCGGCGGCCATGACATGCTGGTCGGGACGCAGCAGCCAGGCCTGGCCGTCCAGCGCCAGCCCGAGCTGGTGCGCCAGCGCGGCGCGCCCACGCTCGTCGCACAGCGGCCCGACCGCCACCCAGTCCACCAGCGAACCGCCGTCCGCGGCGCCCGGCGCGCCGGGCGGCAGCGCGTCGCCGAACACCAGCACCGTGAACCACGGGCCGAGCAGCCCGTGCAGGGTCAGCCCGTCCGCCTGCCGCAGCACCACATTGGGCAGCGCGCGGCCGGCGTGCGCATGGGGGCCGCGCGCCAGCGGCGAATCGGGATAGACGGCGGGCATGCACAGGCGGCCCGTGTTGATCATGCGGGCCGCGACCTCGTGGCGCGGCGCCAGCGCGATGATGGCGTCGCGCCACAGCGCGGCGGAACCGGAACAGGCCTCGCCCGGATAGACGAAGCGCGAGGAGCGGCGCGCCTGGCGGATGTTCTCCATGGCCGCGTGCTTGCGCTCCGCACTGTAGGTATCCAGCAGGGATTCGTCCGCGCGGCCCTGCAACAGCAGCGCCAGCTTCCAGCCGAGGTTGTCGGCGTCCTGGATGCCGCCGTTGCCGCCGCGCGCGCCGAAGGGCGCGACCAGGTGCGCGGAATCCCCCGCGAACAGCACGCGGCCATGCCGCAGGCTGTCCAGGCATTCGTGCCGGTAGGCCCAGACGCCGTGCCAGGCAATGTCGAACGCCACCGGCTCGCCCAGCAGGTCCCAGACGCGCTGGCGCATGGCGGCCTCGGTGGCCGCCTCGGCCGGGTCTTCGTCGGGACGCAACTGGAAATCCAGCCGCCAGGTGTCGTCGGCCATCTTGTGGCGCCAGACCGCGCGGCCGTGGTTGCTGCGGGCGTCCAGCCAGGTCCAGCGTTCCTCCGGCCACGCGGTGTCGCGCAACACGATGTCGATGATGATCCAGCGGTCCTCGGTCCGGTCGTACACCTGCGGGCTCAGTCCCAGCATGCCGCGCACGGCGCTGCTGGCGCCGTCGCACGCCGCCACCCATTGCGCGCGGCAGCGGTAGGCGCCGTCGGGCGTCTCCACGCTCAGCGCCGCGGGCCCGTCCGCGCCGGGCTCGATGCCGGCGACGCGGTTCAGCCAGCGCAGGTCGGCCAGCGGCTCGCGCATCAGCGCGTCCACCAGGAAGGCCTCCAGGTAGTATTGCTGCAGGTTGACGAAGCCGTTGTGGCGCATGTCGGGCTGGTCCTGCAGCGTGAAGGAGGCCACCGCCATGTCGCGGCACAGCACGCGGCCGACGTTCCAGCGCACGCCCTTGCCGACGACGTCGCCGGCCACGCCCAGCCGGTCGAAGATGTCCAGCGTGCGCTGGGCCCAGACCATGCCGCGGGAGGCCAGGCCGCGCACGCCGACCGTGTTGTCGTCGTCCAGCACGACCACCGGTATGCCGCGCCGCACCAGATCCAGGGCCAGCGTCAGGCCGGTCAATCCGGCCCCCACGACGGCCACCGGATGCGGATCGCGGCGCGCGCCGTCCATTTCCTGCGGCCTGACGTATGGGTAGATGGGAAGCTCTTTCATCGTTTTCCCTAATGCTCCATGGGTCCATAGTGGTTCGTTGCAGCCACCACTCTAGAAGCGCGCCGCCGGGCCGTCATGTCCTCACGAGAGAGGACACCGCAGCGGCGGAGGATGACTTTAGAATCGGGAAAACACGCGCAAGCGGGGAAAACGACACCATGGAAGAGACAAGCCATCCCTTGCCCACGAGCGGGGAACGGGACCGCTGGGCGGAGTCCGCCGTCATGGACCTGGGCGGTCCGATGTTCCACGCCGCGCTGCTGCTGGCGCTGCGCGAAACCGTGGCCGCCGACCACGTGTCGCACGTCTTCTACGGCCACGACGGTTCGGTGCAGTACTCGTCGGCGGCAAGCCTGCTGAACCAGTCCCTGATCGAATGGACCACCAACGTCTACGTGGACGACGAGTTCTACCGGCGCGATCCCAACTACGGGCTGTTGCGCGACATGGCATGCCGGCCGGACCACCATCCGGACCTGATCATCCAGACCGCGTCTCCCGAACGCATCCTGGACGGCGAATACCGCCGCCTGCTGTTCGAGCGGCCGGGGTTCGCCAGCAAGATCTCGCTGATCGGCGCCCGCAGCGAAGGCCTCAGCTACCTGAACCTGTATTTCTCGCGCACGCACTCGCCGGACGTGACCGAGCTGATGCGCGGGCGCGCGCCGCTCTTGATCGCGCTGGCGCGGCGCCATCACCAGCTATGCAGAAGAGAGGGGGACGCGCCGCGCGCGGTCTCCTGGCACAGCGGGCTGTCCCTGCGCGAGATCCAGGTGGCCGACCTGCTGCGGCAGGGCCACACGGCCAAGGAAGTGGGACGCGAGCTGGGCCTGTCGCCCACCACCGTGGTCACCTACAAGAACCGCATCTTCAAGAAAAACAACGTGGCCAGCCTGAAGGAATTCCTGATCAAGGCGCCGTCGGTGGGCCGCGCGCCGGCCTGTACGCCGCTGGACGCGGATTAGGCGGTGGAATTGTCGGCCGCCGATATCGGCAGGCCGCAGCGCGGGCAGTAGCTGTCGCCGGGGGCCACGTCGTGGCCGGCGGGGCAGCGGAAGCGGGCCAGCAGGCGGGGCCGGCGCCATGCCGAATAAAAGATGCAGAAGGCCATGCCGTAGAACAGCATCCAGTGGCCGGAGAAAATGCGGACCGTGCCATGTTCGCTGCCTGGCGCCATGCCGATGGCAATGAAGAAATTCACGAACGCGTAGACGAACAGGCCGAACGCGGCGTATCGCATCCAGGCCGGGCAGCCCGACAGCAGCCGCTTCCAGGAGAAATTCATGCGGCCGGGGCCCTCGAGGCGCTGGGCGATGAGCACGGCGGGGATCCAGACCGCGAACAGCCCGGCCATGGGCACGAAGCTCTGCTCGCCGACGAAAGGTTGAAGCAGTTCCGGGATATGGCCGGCCAGGGCCGCCGCATGCAGCGCCGCGCTCAGCGCCAGGCCGCCGCCGGCGACCGTCATCAAAGGCAATAGCAAAAATCTCATGGCGCGAAGCGTACCCGATTGCGGCCCCGGGCAGGTGGCGCGTTCGCTCCGCGGACGCCCGATCCCGCGCCGGCGGGCGCCGCCGCGGTAAGCTGCGGGCCATCGACGTTTCCCATCGCGCCGCCCGCATGGCCTCCCGTTCCCGCTTCGATCCGCGCCTGACCTTCGACGACGGCCCCGGTCCGTCCACGCCCGCCTTGCTGGATGTATTGCGGGCGGCCTCGTGCCGGGCGACGTTCTTCCTGCTGGGGCGCAACCTGGCCTCCGGCCTCGCCGTCGCCGCGCGCATGGCGGCGGAGGGCCACGTGCTGGGCAACCACCTGTATACGCATGCCCGCCCTGGGGCGCTCACGCCCGCCGCGCTGGCCGAGGAAGCACGCGCCACCGACGCGCTGATCCGGCAGGCCTACGCCATGGCGGGGCTTGCGGCGCCGGCGGCGATTCCGCTGCGGCTGCCGTACGGCGCGCAGGCGGAGGACGAGCGTCCGGCCATCCTCGCGCGGCTGGGACGCACGCATGTGGGCTGGACCGCGATGCTGGACGATTGGCGGCGGCCCGCGCCGTCGCCGCAGGCCTTGCTGCAAGCCATGCTGGATCACGTTTCATCCCGGCGGGAGGCCGTGCTGTGCCTGCACGACGGATCCCGCCACGGGGAAGCGCGCCCGGCCACGGTGGAGGCGGTGCGCCGGTTTCTCGCGGACGCCTAGCGTTCGCAGGTTCCGGGCGCGGGCGCGGCCAGCAGCTCGCGCCAAGCTGCCAGGAAGCCGATGCCCGGCCCCAGCGTCCACAGGCCGCGCTGGGCGGCCTCCAGGTGGATCAGGGTCTGGTCGGCGCAGAAGAGCAGGGCAAGCGCGCCGCGGTGGCGCATGAGCCAGGCGCCGGCGTCGCCGTCCGCCGCATAGGCGCGCAAGCCGCTATCCCACAGCGCCCGATCGTGGACCAAGCGCGTCTCTACCGCCGGATCGCGGCTGAAGGCGTAGAGCGCGAATGCCGCCTCCAGCCATTGCGAGCCTTGGCCCGTTTCATCGAAATCGATAATGCCCGCGAGCTCGCCGCCATGATGCAGCAGGTTGCCGGGATGGTAGTCGCCATGCAGCCAGCGCGCCGGGCCGGCGACCCAGTCTTGCGCATGGTCCAGATGCCCGCCGATGCGCGCGAGCAGGTTTTCATAGTCCGCGTCCAGGCCGGCGGGCAAGGGCGGCGGCGGATGGGCCGCGACCCGCCGGTGGCGCTGGCGCAGCCAGGCGACCGGGCTGGTCTCGGTGGCGGGCAGCGCGGCCAGGGCCGCGTGCAGGCCGGCCAGGGCCCGCAAGCCGCCGGCGGCGGCGCGGCTGCCGGGCAGGTCCGGCGTGCCTGGAATGGGTTCGAACAGGTGCAGCCAGCGTCCGTCGTCCGTGGACGCGCAAGCCTGGCCGGCCAGCGTGGCCAGCGTTCGGGGCAGGGCCGGCAGGCCGCCGGCCGCGTGCAGGTGATGCAGGACCGCCGCTTCGCGCCCGACCTGCGCGGCGCTCTTGCCGGGCCAGGACACGCGCAGGATGTGGCGGCGCGCCCCGGCGTGCACCAGGTAGGTTTTGTTAGTATGGCCCGAAGGCAGGGCTTGCAGGCGCCGGGCGCGGATGCCCCAGTGGGCCTGCAGCAGGGTGTCGAGGATTTCCACGTCGTGAATACTAGCCGCATTGAATATGTCTGAGCGAATTTCGGCCCGCATGCGGGACCTCAATATCGAATGGTTGACGCGCGCGGCCGAGGTCGACCATCTTTTCCATACGCGCTGGCTGGGCGAGCGCTTCTTCCACTTGCCGGGCGATATGCTGGCCATCCAGGAACTGGTGTGGCGCGTGCGTCCCGAGCGCATCGTGCAGACCGGCGTGGCGGCGGGCGGCGGCGTGGTGTTCTCGGCCTCGATGCTGGCGCTGGCGACCGACCACGGCCAGGTGGTGGCGGTGGAGCCGCGCCTGCGCGACGAGGTGCGGCAGCGCCTGATGTCGCACCGGCTGGCCGGACGCATGCACCTGATCGAAGGCGACTCCTGTGCCGAGCACACGCTGGAGGCCGTGCGCCGGCAGGTGGACGGCCGCGGGCCGGTGATGGTGATCCTGGACCTGACGCATACCCAGGCCCACGTCGAGCGCGAACTCGAGGCCTACGCCGGCCTGGTCAGCCCGGACAGCTATGTGATCGTCATGGACACCATCATGGAATACCTGCCGCAAACCATGTTCGAGGGCAAGCCCTACGGCCGCGGCAACAACCCGGCCACCGCGGTGCAGGCCTTCCTGTCGCGCGACTCCCGTTTCGAAGTCGATGCCGACATCGAAGACCGGGTGATCATGACGCTATCGCCTGGCGGCTTCCTGAAGCGAGTGCGTGAATGAGCGCGGCCGCCTCGGCCGACCCGTCGCGCCGGTAGCTGGCGGCCAGCAGCGCCGCGCGTTCGCGCAGCGGCCCCGGTCCGATCAGGCCGGCCACGGCGCCGGCGATCGCGGCCTCGTCGGCGCGCGGCAGGTCCAGGCGCAGGCCGGCGCCGGCCCGTTCGACGAAATACGCGGAATGGAACTGGTCGTTGCAGAGCGGCGAGAGCGCCATGGGCACGCCGCAGGCCAGGGCTTCCATGACGGAATTGGCGCCGCCATGGGTGATGAAGGTCCGCGTCCGGCGCAGCAGCGCCAACTGCGGCGCGTAGCGCACCGTAATGACCCGGCCGCCGCCGTCCGGCAGCAACGGCGTGCCGGCGAGCTCTCCCGCCGACAGCACCAGTTGGACCGGCATGTCGCGCAAGGCGCGGATGACCTTGGCGAATACCTCGGGATGGTAGTAGAGCTGGCTGCCCAGCGACAGATAGACCAGCGGCAGGCGCTCGTCCAGCCGTTCCCAGGGAAAGGGCGTCTCGTCGCCGCGCGCGCCGGCCGGCAGCGCCGGCCCGACCAGGTGCACGCCGGCGGGCGGGGGCCCGGTCAGCGCTTCGGTGGCGAAGGCGACGGTCAGGTGCGGCGACAGGACGTCGCAGCCGCGGAAGTCCGCGCGCAGCCCATAGCGGGCGAACAGCGCAGCGCGGGCCGGCGCCAGTTCGTCCACGGTGCGCAGCAATTCGGAATCCAGGCCGTCCGGCAGTACCGGGTTGAGCGAATTCGACAGGGCCGCCCAGGGCAGGCCTTCCAGCTCGGCCGCGATGGCGGCGGCGTAGACCAGCGGATCGATGACCACCGCATCCGGCCGCCATTCCCGCAGCGCCGCGCGGATGCCGTCGACCTGCGCGGGCGCCTCCTCGATCAGCAGGCCGCGGATCCAGCCGCGCAGCCAGGCCGCGTCCCGTATCTGCGACGCGAAGCGCGCGCCGCGCGAGAGGTCGTGGCGTTCGGGCGCGGCGCGCGGCCCCAGCAAGGGGAAGCCGCCGGCCGCGTCGAGCTGATCGCCGATGTCGGCGGGTGCGTAAAAAGCCACTTCGTGGCCGGCGGCACGCAGGTGCTGGGCCGGGCCGATGCAGGGATTGAGGTGGCCTTTTTCGGGCACGACGCAGAACAGGATACGGCTCATGTCTCTAGGGTTGCAGATGCTCTAGGGTGATGGACAGGGTGGCCCACAGCACGCGCTCGCGGCCGTCCCGCAAAGCGGGCGCGGGCAGGCCGAGGGCGGCGGCCAGGGCCGGAACGCCGCCGGCATCGAAGACCGTGGACAGGTCCAGGGCGGGCGCAAGCCGGCTGCGCTTGGGGCCGCGCACCAGCCGCAGGGGCAGGCCCAGCCCCGCGCCCAGTTCGCGCAGGCAGTGCTTGTCGGGATCCGGCGGCAGCGCGACCAGCCGGCTGACCACCGCGGGGTCGAGAAAGGGCGGCAGCAGGGCAACGCCGGCCGCGTCGAACAAGGCCTTGCACAGCGGCAGGTAATTGGCCGACACGTCGCGCCGCAGCACCTGGTCGGCACCGTCGCCGGACAAGGCGATCTCGATGCCGTCGGCCGCCATCGCGCGGGCCAGCAGCAGCTTGGCGACCGGATGCAGGTTGAACATGGGCTCTTCGACCCGGCGCGCCGCCTCGGGCAGCGCGGCCACGAAATCCGCGGCGCCCACCGGCACGATCCGCACCGACGCTCCCAGGCGGCCGGCCATGTCCAGCGCCGCCTCGCGTTCGCAATACCCGGGCATGCCGGTGGCCAGGATATAGGCCGGCACGCGCGCGCCCAGGTCGCCCAGCAGCGCCAGCAGCAAGGCCGAGTCCAGCCCGCCGCTGAGCGCCAGCGCCACGCGCTTGCCGCTGTCCAGCGCGCGCGCCAGGCTGGCCCGCAGCAGGCCGGCAAGATCGCCTTCCGGCGCAGGCGTGGCGGGCGCGGGCTGCAGCGACAGGCCCTGGCCCGTACGGACCAGGGAATGGCCCGGCGGCACGGCCCGCAGCCCGCGCAGCACCGTGCGGCCCGGCAGGCGCCGGTCGCCCAGGTAGCCCTGGATGGCGGGGATGTCGGGTGCCATGGATGCGTGCGCCAACGGCAGGCAGCCGTCCGCGCAGGCGCCGTCGGCCGGCCGGTAGTACAGGCGCTGGAAGCCGAAGGGGTCGCGGGTGCCGAGGACCGTCATGCGCGCGTCATCGGTAGCGGTTCAGGATGCCCTCGACCTCGCTGCGCTTCATGATGCGGTGAGGTCCTTGCGGCGCGCTGCCTCCATGGCAGTGGAAGCAGGCGGACAGCGGCGTCTCGCGGCGCAGATAGGCCAGCATGTCGTCCAGCATGGCGTCGTCCTCGCGCAGGGGCAGGCCGTCGGAAAGAAAGTCGCGCCGGCCCTGGTGCAGGGTGTGGAAGTGGGGCGGCCGGGTGCAGGTATAGAACATGCCGTCGCGCACCATGTGGCAGCGTTCGCGGATCCAGCAGTCGTGGAACACGCGCGCCGTGGCCGCCGCGTCCTCGCTGGGCCGGTCGCGGGTCATGGCCGTGAAGGTATCCTGCGTCTTCCAGTTCAGCCGGACGCCGTGGCGCTGCGCCTGGGCCTCGATATGCGCGACCAGATCCGGGGCCAGGCGCGGCCGCGGATAGCGCGAAATCGTCAGCGCGTCCACCGCCGCCCAGAAAGCATCCGGCATCTCGCCCAGCTTCAGCCCGTTGGTGGTCAGTGAAATGAGCGGCGCGATGCCCGCGCCGCGAACCGCCTCGATCGCGTCGAGCAGACGCGTGTGCAGCAGGGGCTCCCCGCCCACGAGCTTGAAGACGCGGGGAGCAAGCACCCGCGCCGCGCGCCGCAGGTCGCGCGCCAGGGCCTCGGGCTCCGCCTCCCAGGCGGGCAGCAGGGGCGACAGCGAACAGCATTCGGCGCAAGTCAGGTTGCAGTGGTCGACGATGTGCGCCTCGAGCGAACGCGTGGGGATGCGGCCGTTCTCGATGCGGTAGTTGCGCTCCATGGGCGGCGGAAAAACGTGCTGCCGCTGGAGCGGGGCGATGAGGAGGGGAGGCGTATTCAAATCAGGATCGCGCGCAGCGGGTGAAAAAGTCGATGAGCCGGCCGCGCGCGCCGGCCATCATGCCGGCCATGCGGCGCGCGCCTTGCAGATGCGCGCCATAGCGCGCGGGGTCGTCCAGCCAGCCTTGCACCACCCAGCGCTTCAGGGCCTGCTGCAGGCAGGCCGCGTCGACCGCCCAGGCCATGCGCGCCGCGCGCAGCGGCCGCAGGCGCAGATAGGCGCCCACGAAGGCCTGCGCCAGTTCGGGCGATTCCAGAGGCAGATGGTTCAGGCAACGCACGACTTCGTATTCGCGGGGCGCCCCGATGGACGCCTCCCAGTCCAGGATCAGCGGCGGCAGCGTGGCGCCGAACAGATAGTTGAACTGATTGTAGTCATTGTGGATGGGCCTCTGCGGGTCGTCGGCGGGGAAGTCGGCGAGGCTGCCGGGATGGCAGTCGTCCAGGATGCGCAGGCAGCTCGCGGCATAGTCCTGCAACTCGGCCGCGCCGGGACGTCCGGCCGCGCGCGCGGCGTCCGCGGCCAGATCGCGCCGGGCGGCGCCGGCGTCCAGCGCGCGCAGCCGGGCGCCCAGGGTTTCCTGGCCAGGCAGCGCCAGGCTGTCCAGCCGCCGGTGCAAGGCCGCCAGGCTGGCGCCCAGGGCCCGCCATTCGGCCGGAGAGTAGCTGTCGTAGCTGCGCATGGCCCCGGCATCCCAGCGCGTCACCAGCGCCTGCGCGTTCGCGCCGCGCCACAGGGCGTCGCCATCGACGGTGCGCAGCAATGCCTGGACGCGATAGTCCACGCCGCTGCGCGCCTGCAGGTGCGCCAGAATGGCGGCTTCTTTTTCGGCGCGGGCCTGCTGGCCGGCGCCATACAGCTTGACGGCCACGTCGCCCCCGGCGGCGGGCAGGCGCCAGACCCGGTCGCCCGCGGGGACCGGGACGCCGGCCGGCCGGAGGCCGTAGGCGGGCGCCACCGCGTCCAGGGCCGGGGGGATGGCCGCCGTCATTCAGAGCGCCTCGGCCGGCCCGTAGCGGTACGGATGGCCGGTAAGAAAAGTGTTGTGGCCCACGTAGCGCAGCTTGTACATGGCGGGCCGGAACAGCAGGGCGGGGCGGTTGTCGGCGATGCCGAGCAGCGGATACAGGTCGCGCCGCACGAAAAACGCGTTATTGCCCATATCGTCGCAGCACGCCAGTTCATAGCCCAGGTCCTGGCCCAGGCGGTAGAGCGATTCCAGGCTGGCGCCGTAGTAAGTCGAACCGTCCCAGGCGTGCTCGGGGTTGAAGCGCATGACCCAGCGCTCGGGCGGCGTGTAGTAGGGGTTGTATTCGATGACCGCCAGGCGCGGCCGGAAATCCCGCAGGGCGCGCCATATCCAGTAGTCGTTGCCGTCGATGTCGATGGACAGCAGGTCGAACTCGCGGGGCACGCCGGCCTCGGCCAGCACCGCCTGCACCGTGTCGGGCTGCACCTGGGCCTGGCGCAGCCGCACATTGCCCGCGCCGCCGTAATGCGCCTGCAGGCGGCCATAGCGGTAGCCGCTGCCTTCCACCAGCGTCCCTTGCCAGCCTTGCTCGCGCAGCAGCAGGGCGGTGTTGCTGTTGCGCAGCCCGTCGCCCGCGCCGATATCCACGCAGTAGCGGCTGACGGGCGCGATCCGCGCCATCAGGCGCTCGAGTATGGCTTCCTCCGTACCTTGCGCATAGAGGCTGGGGGCCAGGCCGGAAAGATCGAGCGGCTGCGGGAGCGCGAACGGGGCGTCGTGGTCTGGGGACATGGGCGGGTTCCTGGGCAATGGCCGGTATCGTAAGGCATGCGGGCCGGCGCGCTGCGCCGACGCAGCTATGATTGGGTGCTTCCGACCCGGACACTTTGACACGATATGCCCTTACCGCGCTTGAGAGACTTCCTGGAGCAGCAGCAGGTTGCCGTCTATTTTGGCGCAGTGGCGGCGGCGGCGATCTTTGCCTGGCAGGTCCCGGCGTCGACGGCGCTGGCGCCCGCCATCGACCCGCTGCTGGGGTTCATGCTGTTCGTGACCTTTCTGCAAGTGCCGCTCACCGAACTGCGCCAGGCCGTGTCCCAGCTCCGGTTCCTGGGCGCGCTGCTGGTGTCGAACTTCATCGCCATACCGCTGCTGGTGGCCTGCCTGCTGCCCTGGCTGCCCGGCGCGCCCCTGGCCCGGATAGGCGTGCTGCTCGTGCTGCTGACGCCCTGCATCGACTATGTCGTGACCTTCGCGCACATCGGCCGGGCCGATGCGCGCGCGCTGCTCGCGTCGACCCCGATACTGCTGGGCGCGCAGATGCTGCTGCTGCCCGCGTATCTCGGCGTCTTCCTCGGAGCGGATGCCGCCGGCCTGGTCCAGTGGGGCCCGTTCATCCATGCGTTCCTGTGGCTCATCGCGGTGCCGCTGGGCCTGGCGGCGCTCTTCCAGGCCGGCGCCGCCCGCGGCAGGACGATGCAGGCCGCCGTCAGCCTGCTGGGGCTGCTGCCCGTGCCCGCGACGGCATCGGTGCTGTTCGTCATCGTCGCGGCCGTCGCGCCGCGGCTGGGCCTGGCGGTGGACGAGGTCAGGGCGGTCGCGCCGGTCTACCTGGCCTACGCCGTGCTGGCGCCGGCCCTCGGATGGGGCATCGGCCGGCTCTGGCGGCTTCCGGCCGGCCAGGTCAGGGCGGTGTCGTTCAGCTCGGCCACGCGGAACTCCCTGGTCGTGCTCCCGCTGGGGCTGGCCATCCCGGGCGCCGTGCCGGTGTTGCCGGCGGTCATCGTGGCGCAAACCCTGGTGGAACTGGTGAGCGAGTTGGCGTATGTGCGGCTGCTGCCCAGGCTGGCCGCAAGACGGGCGCCGGATACCCGCGGCTAGACACGATCCGCGCAGCTAGAATAAAACAAACACGTCAAGGAGCCAGTCATGCAAACCAGCGCCCGCAACCAATTTTCCGGCGAAGTCGCCGTCTTTACCCGAGGATCCGTCAACGACGAAGTCGTGCTGCGCACCGCCGATGGCCTGGAGATCGTGGCGATCATCACCCATGGCAGCGCGCTGTCGCTCGATCTCTCGGTGGGCAAGGCCGCCACGGCGCTGGTCAAGGCGTCTTCGGTGATTCTCATGGTCGACGTCTCGGCGGCGCAGGTGTCCGCCCGCAATTGCATCGTCGGCGTGGTCAAGGCCATCGAGAAGGGCGCCGTCAACAGCGAAGTCATCGTGGAGGCGGCCGGCGGCGCCCAGATCGCGTCCATCATTACCAACAGCAGCGTGGACCGCCTCGCCCTGGGCGTGGGCAAGCCGGCGACCGCGATTTTCAAGGCGTCGAGCGTCATCGTCGCCGTGGGCGCCTGACACCCCGCCCGTCGCGGCCGGCCCCGGGCGGCCGCGGACCTTATCGCCGCCCGGCGAGCGCGTCCCGCAGCCAATCCACGAACGCCTCGGCCTGGGCATTCATGCGCCGTCCCGCCGCGGGCAAGGCGCGCAAGCCGCCGTCGAATTCGACCGAGCCGAATGGCGCGACCAGCGTGCCTTCGGCCAGTTCGCGCGCGATCAAGCGCTGTTCCACCAGGGCGACTCCCAATCCCGAGAGGGCAGCCTCGATACACAGGTGGGTATGCGGGAACTCCAGCACGTCGCCGCGCGCGACGGATTTTCCGGTCTTGATTTCCCACTGGTCCCAGGCGCTGGACGTATACCCATGCGCGATCCGCACGCGCTTCCCGGGCGGCTGCTTCGCGCAGGCGGGGACGCAGACCGCCGCAAAACATACCGGCGCCAGATGGATAGCGCGACGCTGGTCGGCCTCGCTGTAGTTCGACATATCCCAAGCCACCAGCAGATCGGCCCCTTCGTTGCGCATTTCGCGCGCGGACGTCATCGATAGCCGTACCCGGATGTCGGGGTGCTTGCGATAGAACACCGCGAGCTGGGGCACCAGCCAGCGCATGGCGAAGGTGGCGCTGCACGCCACATGCACGCCCGGGCCCGCCGCGGCATTCCCAAGAATCCCGTAGCCGCGCTCCAACTGATCGAATGCGGACCGCGTGGTGGCGTAGAAGTCGGCCGCCGCGGGGGTCATCCGCAATCCCGTACCGTCGCGTACGAAGAGTTCGACGCCCGCGTCATCCGCCAACAGCTTCAGATGCCGGCTGACAGCGCCGTGCGTGCGGGCCAATTCTTCGGCGGCCCGCGTTACCGATCCGGTGCGCGCGACCGCCTCGAATGCACGCAACGAGGCCAGCGGCGGAAGTTTTCTCATGGGCATCCTTGTGTCAGGAAAACTGACGTACTGCCAAAACAAATCGATATTCGAGTGCCGGCAGGCTGGTTAGCATTCGTTCATCAAGGCCGTGGCAGGATGCATCGCACCCTGCCGCGGGCTGCCGGGTTACGTTCAATTAACTGACATATTGGAGCCGAACGACATGCATATCGTCAATATCCAGGCACACGAGGCGATCGACAGCCGCGGCAATCCCACGCTCGAGGTCGACGTCGAATTGTCGGATGGCGCCCACGGGCTGGCGCTGGTGCCGTCCGGGGCGTCCACCGGCAGCCGGGAAGCCCACGAGCGCCGGGACGGGGATGCCGGCAGATTCCACGGGCGCGGCGTCATGGGCGCGGTCCGCAGCGTGAACACGGAGTTGCGCGGGCTGCTGCTGGGCATGCGCGCCGATCGGCAGGCGGAGCTGGATCTCGCGATGATCGCGCTGGACGGCACGCCCGACAAAAGCCGCCTGGGCGCCAACGCCATCCTGGGGGTATCGCTGGCCGCGGCCCGCGCGGCGGCGGCCGGTTTGAAGCTACCGCTCTGGCGGCACCTGGGCGGCAGCCAGGCCTGCGTGATGCCGGTGCCCATGATCAACGTGATCAACGGCGGCGCCCATGCGGACAACCCGCTGGACTTCCAGGAGTTCATGGTGCTGCCGGTGGGCGCGGCCACGTTCGCCGACGCCGTGCGCATGGGCGCCGAGGTCTTTCACGCGCTCAAGCATGCGCTGAAGCGCGCCGGCCATTCCGTCAACGTGGGCGACGAGGGCGGCTTTGCGCCCGACCTGCGCTCCGCCCACGAGGCGCTGGACTTCCTCATGGTTTCGATCGAACAGGCGGGACTCAGGCCCGGCCAGGACGTCGCGCTGGGACTGGATCCCGCCGCCAGCGAATTCCATGGGCCCGCCGGCTACGTCTACGCGGGACAGGACAAATGCCTGGACGCCCGAGAGCAGGTCGATTACCTGGCGGCGCTGGCGCAGGCTTATCCGATCCTCTCGATCGAGGACGGAATGGCCGAGGACGACCCGGCCGGCTGGCGCATGCTGACCGAGAGGCTGGGAACCGCTTGCCAGTTGGTAGGCGACGATGTGTTCTGCACCCATCCCGCGCTGTTCGAAAAAGGGGTGGAGCAGGGCATCGGCAACGCCATCCTGGTCAAGATCAACCAGATCGGCACCCTGACCGAAACGCAGCAGGTGCTGCGCATTGCCGCCCGGAACGCGTATCGCGCGGTCATTTCGCACCGGTCCGGCGAAACCGAGGACACCAGCATCGCGGACCTGACCGTAGCCTGCAATTGCGGGTGGATCAAGACCGGATCGATGTCGCGCTCCGACCGCACGGCCAAATACAACCGCCTGCTCAGGATCGAGCGCGAACTCGGAGCCGCCGCGGTGTACGCGGGTTCATTGATGCCTGCGCCGCCAGTTCGGCGCCCTGGACATTCCGGCGCCTGACCGCGCCGCCGCGATCGCCTGCAGCAGCGCGGAAGGCTCCACGGGCTTGGTCAGGCATGCCGACGCGCCGGCGGCCTTGCAACGCCGTGCCAGCCCGTCGTCCAGGTACGCCGTGATCACGACGACCGGGGTCTCCACGCCGCGCCTGGCCAGCGCGTCCATCAGGTCCAGCCCATCCATTCCCGGCATGCGCATGTCCAGCAACAGGCAGGCGGGCGCCTCGGCGCCCAGGGCGCCGAGAAACGCTTCCGCCGACGCGAAGGTCCTGACCTGGAAGCCGCGTCCGCGCAACAGCCGGCTCAGGCCTTTCAAGACAGGGGGATCGTCGTCGACGATGAAAATCAAGCCCTGGCAGTCTTTCATGGCGAGACTATGCGGCTTTCCGCGCGAGACGTCGATTGACCTCGGGGTCAATCGGAGCGCCGCCGCCACGGCTACCGCTTTCCTTCCGAAACCGGCACGGACAATCCCTTGCCGCGTTCCCAATCCACCTGCGTCGCGGCCTGAACCTCGATCCGCGAACCGCCGCCTTTCCCAGCCACGCCAGGACCATGATGAAAAAACTCATATCTCTTGTCTTCATGCTGCTGATGTCCGCGCCAAGCTGGGCCGGCTGCAGCTTCGACGGCGGCTACAGCCCGGCCGTCACCACCATCACCATGTCGGATTGGATCCGGTTCGGGAAAGACATTCCCAACGGAGCCGAGCTCTGGAGCAGCGGCTGGCGCAGCTCGCCGGGGCCCGCGATCACCTGCGACACCACCGGCGTGGTGTCCGGCATCCTTCCGGCCGGCGTGGGCGAACCCGTGCCCGGCTACACCAATAGCAGCGGCTTTCCGTCCCTGTTCAAAACCAACATCCCCGGCCTCGGAATTTCCATCTACTGGTGCAACAACACCTCCTGCAATCCCGACTACAACAACGTCACGCCGCTGCCCAGCCTGGCGTGGAACGTGCAGCCGACCCACTATCCCCTGAGCAGCAGCTTCTGGATCAGGCTGGTGAAGTACGACAACATCACGATCACCGAAGGCGCTCTCCAGGTGCCCGGCGAGGCGCTGGTGAAGTACCAGAACCTGACCGTCGCCAAGCTCAACATCGTCTCGAACCTGACGCTCGAGCCGATCACCTGCACGCTGAACTCCAGCAATATCACGGTTGCGCTGCCGTCCATCTGGAAGCGCGATCTATCCGCCGCATCGCCCATCGTGACCGACAGCAACAAGGGCAAGGAATTCTCGCTGGACCTGATGTGCGACTGGGGCGTGCGCGTGAAATACAAGATCGATGGCCCGTCCAACTTGGTACTGCCGGGCGCGCTGACCAACAGCGAAGGCCCGGACATGGCGCGCGGCGTCGGCATTCAATTGCTGCAGGGCGACCTGGCCACGGGATTGCCGTTGTCCCTGGGGGAAATCCTGGAAGGCCCGATCGCCAGTTTCGAGTCCGTCGTGAAGATTCCGCTGGCGGCGCGGTACTACCGGGACGTGCCTGCGGAAGAGGTCGTTCCCGGACGCATTTCGATTGCCGCGACGTTCACGCTTTACTATCAATAGACTGAAAATAGAGACCGAACGTACTATCATCGCAAAAACCGGACAGCGTCGATCAAGGCGTCAATTGCCGTAATCGCCGCTGACGCCCGACAAGCCACTCCTGGCGGCTGTCCGCCACGCGGCCGAGTCTCGCCGTCATAAGCAATAATCAGCCTCCCAGAATGGACATTATTGAAGCTACGAAACGTGAAGCGGCCCGTGAAGCAACCGGCGCCAAATTCTCATTGGCGTCTATGCAATATGCCCGCAGCCAATCCTGGGATGCCGTAAAGCGGATTGCCGCGGGAATCCGCCCGGGCATGACCGAAAAACAGGCCTGTGCCCACGCCGCGGACGTATTGGCGCAAGGGGGGATGGACCGGATCTGGCACCCGGTCATCGTCCGCTTTGGAGCAGGCACGCTCAAGACCTTCAAAGAGCAATCGGATCCGACGCGGGCCCTGGGGCAGAACGACATCTTTTTCATCGATATCGGGCCGGTATGGGACGGGCACGAAGGCGATGCCGGCGACACTTTCGTAGTTGGCGACGACCCGGAAATGCAAGCCTGTGCAGAGGCTGCGCGCATCCTCTGGCGCGAGGTCGACCAGCATTGGCGGAGCACCGGAGCGAGCGGCGCCGCGCTTTATGCCTTCGCCGCCGCAAGGGCGGCGGCTTTGGGCTGGCGGCTGAACCTGGATATCAAAGGCCACCGCGTCTGCGATTTCCCCCATGCGATCTACAGAGCCGGCAGCCTGGGGGACTTCGGATTATGTCCCAACACCGGCTTGTGGGTCCTGGAGATCCAGATCGCCCATCCTTCCCGCGCTTTCGGCGCATTCTACGAAGATATCCTGTTCGCGGACGACACCAAGGCCGCGGAATAAGAACCGGGAGACGAGAACATGCAAATCGCCATCGCGTCCGACCATGCCGGATACGAACTCAAGGAACAGCTCAAAAGGGCGTTCAACGACGTGGCGTGGCTGGACCTGGGAACGAATAGCGTAGAGTCGGTGGACTATCCCGATTTCGGCTTCGCCATGGGAGCTGCGATCACGGAGGGCAGAACCCGGCGGGGAATCGTGATCTGCGGGTCGGGCATTGGCATTTCGATTGCCGCAAATCGCTTTCCCGCTGTCAGGGCTGCGCTATGCGCGAATGCCACCATGGCGCGCCTGAGCCGGCAACACAACGACGCGAACGTGCTGGCGCTGGGGAGCAGGATCGTAGGATTCGAGCTTGCCCGCGACTGCGTCAGGGCTTTCCTGGATACCGCGTTCGAAGGCGGGCGCCATCAAAAGCGGATCGACATGCTGGGCAGGCCGGAAGTGTAAATGGTGATTGGGACGGCGCGCCGCGACATAGGGAGGCGGCGACCGTTGGGAGGGATGTTTCGCCTATTTATCACTTTACATAATACACATTATGCGTACTACAGAAGGAGCTTCCAGGGCGCACAGCGCTCCTCCCGCCCACCCCGGCCCAGGATCCGGGATTCCCCCGATTTATAGAATGCTCTTTCCCTGAATGGCCATTTATCCGATCGAAGCTTCGGCGCAAAGTGACACCCAAGGCCACAGACTGTCGGGGTGGTCACACTGATCCCCGTCTCTGGCCTGCAGATGAGGATACATGCCATGAAGAAGAATATTGCCGTCGCCTTTGCATCGATCGCCTTCGCGCTCGCCGGCGCCGTGGCGCACGCCGCGCCCGCGGACGCCAACCAGGCATCCAACGGCAGCGAAGAAGCCCGGCCCCTGACTCGCGCCGAGGTCGCCGCCGACCTGGCCGTATGGAAACGCGCGGGTCTGGACCAGTTCTCGCGCGGCGACAGCGGCCCGGACGTCAACAGCCCCGAATACCGCGCTGCCTATGCGAACTACTTGCGCATGCGGCGCGGCGCCGAATACCAGGCCGAACTTGCCCGCAACACCGGCCACGGCGAATAAGCGGCCGATGCTGGATCCGTACCGCGTCGACGGGCGCAGTACGCCGCATCCGGCCCGGAGTTTCCATGGGGTTGGCGACCCGCCAACCTCCTGGACCGCGGCACGGCTCGGGTTTCATAGTACGGAACGTTTGTAGAACGGATTTGCCGGGGTATCCGGTCGGTGCCAATATCGGTTGGCCATTGCCCGGATTGTACTCTCAAATCTAACTAACGTTAGTTTTCTACAAAAGGCCTGACCATGGATCCGACCGTTCCCATGCACTGCCCGCCGTTGGAGCAAGCGGTGGTTCGCTTCATCCAAGCGCTGACATACGAAGACATGGACAGCGCCGCGCACGCGGGCGTCAATCGCCTGATGCGCGACCAGCTCGCGCTGCAGATCGGCATCTCGTCCATGCCCTGGTCCCGGCAGTTGCTCACATACGCCGGCGCCCAGCAGCGTCCAGGCAAGAGCCGGGTGGCGGCCTCGCCTATCACCATGAGCGCGGCGGACGCCGCCTTCGTCAACGCCAGCTACGGACACGGCTTTGAATACGACGATGCCCACGGCCCCAGCGCCAGCCACCCCGGCAGTTGCGTTATCCCGGCCGCGCTCGCCATCGGCGAGGAACTGGGCTGCACGCTCGAAGAAGTCGTGACCGCGATGGTTGCCGGCTACGAGGTCTACACGCGCATCGGCATGCTGGCGGCGCCCGAACTGCTGCGGCGCGGGTTTCATCCGCACGGCGTGCTATCGAACTTCGGCGCGGCCGCCGTCGCCGCCAAGCTGCGCCGATTCGACGCCGAGACCACGCTGCACGCGCTCGCCATCGCCCTCAGCCATGTTTCCGGAACGACCGAATACACCTCCACCGGCGGCTCCATCAAGCGCGTCCACGCAGGCATTGGCACTCGCAACGGCATGATGGCGGCCGACATGGCCCATGCCGGCATCACCGGGCCACGCGCTTTTCTGAGCGGCAACAAGGGATTCTTCCGCACCTTCCTGCAGCACCAGCCAGCCGACGACGCAAAGGACCGCTTCGCGCTGCAACGACCTTTCGAGATCGGCACCGTCTGGCTCAAGGCGTACTGCGCCTGCTACTGCACGCACGCATACATCGATGCGTTGCGCCCTTTCGCCGCGCGCCGGGCGGATATCACCGACGTGCACCTCAAGATCGCGCCTCATTTCAACGTCATCGTCGGCACGGCCAACGTCAACGCTCGCGAGCCCGGGAATATCGAACATGTGCAGTTCAGCCTGCCCATACAGGCCGCATTCGCGCTGCTCGGCAAGGGCAACGGCTATCCCGTCCACCGCGACTACCTGGCCGGCAAGCTGGACATGAATCCCGTCATCGCCATGGCGAATGACATACGCATCACTGAAGACCCCGCCCTGGAACAGCGCTACCCAGGAAAGTTCGTGGCCGACGTCACGCTGGGCTTCCGCGACGGCAGCTCGCGACACGTATTCGTGGAAGATCCCATCGGAACCGATACCCACCCCATGACCGAGGATGAGCAGGACGCCAAGTTCATGGAACTGACTGCCGGAACCTTGGGAAACGACGGCGCCGGCAAACTGCTGGCCGCCTTGCGGGCAATGGACCCACGCATGCGGGCTGCCGAGCTGACTGCGCTATGCGTACCCGGGCAGTAGACAAAAAGCACACTCGACACGAGGAGACAAACCATGATCACACGGCGTCACTTCCTTCAGGCCCTTCCTGCCCTGCCCTCCGCCCTGCGCCCGGGTTTCGCGCTGGCTCAGCCCGTCCTGAACAAGCCCATCCACCTGATGGTGGCGGCCTCCCCCGGTACGACTATCGACAGTGTCGCGCGCTTCGTAGCCGAACCGCTATCCAGCATCCTGGGCGTGTCGGTAGTGGTGGAGAACCGTCCCGGCGCAGGCGGCGCGCTGGGCAGCGCCGCGGTCGCCCGGGCCCCTGCCGACGGCTACACCCTGCTCATGACCGGCGTGACGCACTTCTCCGCGCGCTATTCGGGCGAAGCCGCCGCGACTTACGATCCGCTGGCTGACTTCAAGGCCGTGGCCCGCGTATGCAGCGCCGCGCTGGCCGTCGTCGTGCCGACCAACTCCCCATACCGGACCCTGGCCGACCTGCTAGGCGCGATGCGGGCCCAACCCGGCGAGATCAATTACGGTTCGGGCGGCGTGGGCAGCACATCGCACTTGTGCACCGTCATCCTGAACGACCTTACCCATACCCAGGCCAGACATGTCCCCTACAAGGGCAACACGCAGGCCGTGACCGACACGGTGGCCGGCATCGTGGCCTTCACCTGCCAGGGATCCGGCGGCGTCATACCGCTGATCGAGGCCGGCCGGCTGCGCGCCCTGGCCGTAACCAGCGCCAGGCGCTGGGAGACGCTTCCCGACGTGCCCACGGGCATCGAATGCGGCATTCCGGGCTTCGAAGTGGCCTCCTGGATGGGCATGCTGGCGCCCGCCAAAACCCCCGATGCGATGGTGGCGCGGGTATCGGACGGGCTCGCCAAGGTCGCCCGCTCGCCCGAGTTCAAGACATTCTGCGACAAGCAGTCGATGTTCGTGGAGCTGAAGGAGCATCGGGACTTCCAGGCCAGCATGCCCGAGGAGGATGCGCGCTGGCGGCGGGTGGCCGAGCTGGTCAAGCAGGCATGACCCTGCCCCGCCCGCGGGCGAGTACGGCTTGCCCAGCATGAAGGCAGTCGCGCCGGCTCCGCGGCTGGCGGCGTACCCGCGCAATGATAGACGAAGGAGGAAGAAGAGACATGGCCAAGACCATTATCGAACGGCTTGCGAGCTTCACAGCGGATGCGAACTACGATCGATTGCCGGATATCGTCGTCCAGGAATCCAAGCGCATCATCCTGGATTCCTTCGGATGCGCGCTGGCCGCCATCGACGAACCCAAGGGCCGCATAGGCATCGACTACGGCAGGATGCTCGGCGGCACGCACGACCATGCCCACATCATCGGCTTCGGCGCTAAGACCTCGGTGATCGGCGCGGCCTTCGCCAACGCCGAACTCATCAATGCACTGGACTTCGACGCCGTACTGCCGCCCGGCCATGTCACGCCCTACGTGCTGCCGGGCGCGCTGGCCATCGCAGAAAGCCGGGGTTCGTCCGGCAAGTCGCTGCTCGAGGCGGTGGCGCTGTCTCATGAAATGTCCTATCGCATCGGCAAGGCCATGGACTATCTGCGCGACACCAAGGACGGCAAGGTCGACCCTCCCAAGGTCTACGGCTACAGCAGCACCATCTTCGGCGCCACCGCCGCCATCATGAAACTCAAGGGGCTTTCTTATGAAACCATGAGCGAAGGCCTGGGCATCGCCGGGTGCATCGCGCCGGTGAACTCCCAGGTGGCGTGGTTCCAGCATGCGCCAAGTTCCACGCTCAAGTACCTGCTGGGCGGGCTGCTGGCGCAGTCGGCGATGACGGCCGCGCACATGGGCGAACTGGGCCATCGCGGCGACAAGCTCGTACTCGACGACCGCGAGTACGGCTTTGCCCGCTTTATCGGCACTCGGCGCTGGGAGGCCGCTTCCATCACCGACGGCCTGGGCGCGCATTGGCGGTTCACCAAGGAGCAGGCCTACAAGCCCTACCCGCACTGCCGCATTCTCCATGCCCTGCTGGACACCATGACGGAAATAATGGAGACCAACGATATACGGGCATCGGAAATCGAGCATATGAAAGCCTGGGTGGAAGGCTTTGTCGAACAGCCCGTTTGGCTGAACCGCGACATCGCCCACGTGCACGATGCGCAGTTCAGCATCGCCCACGGCCTGGCCATGGGCGCGCAGCGCATCCCGCCCGGCAAGCGCTGGCAGGATCCGGACGTCGTATTCAGCCCCGCCGTGCTGCGGCTCATGGATAAGATCGAGCACGAGGTACACCCGGACTACGTGCAGCTATTGACGACACAGGGCGCGAGCCGGCCCGCGCGTCTCGAAATCCGGGCGCGCGGCCAGGTATTCGCCGGAGAGCGCCGCTACCCCAAGGGAAGCCCTTCCCCGGAACCCGGCAGCCGCATGAGCGATGCGGAACTGATCGAGAAATTCGAGCGCAATGCCGAAGGCGCGATATCGAACGCCGCCCGGGCCGAAGTGATAGACATGGTGATGAATATCGAAGACCACCGGAACATCCACGCGCTGATGGGCCGGCTGGCAAAGCGTTAGGCACGAGCGCCAAGGATCCCAAAGATGAACATACTGCCGAAAATGGCTGCCGTGTGCCTGGCATGCAGCAGCGCCTGGGCTTGGGCGGCCGACGTCTACCCGCACCGCCCCATCCGCATCGTCGTGAATTCCGGCGCGGGCGCACTGCTCGATTCAACCGCGCGGGCTGTGGCGCAGGAGATGTCGAAGATCCTGCAGCAGCCCATCGTCATCGAAAACAAGGCCGGCGCCGACGGGTTGCTGGGCATCCGCTACGCCAAGTCGCAAGCCGCGGACGGCTATACCGTATTGGCCTCGGCCAACACGGTGGCGCAGCTTCCCGCCCTGCGCGGCGATACCGGCTATTCGCTGGACGATTTCCAAGGCATCGGCATCATGAGCCAGGCGCCGCTGATCCTGGTGGGCACGCCGAATCAAGCGGACAAGACCCTGGCCCAGCTCGTCCGGCACGCGCAAGCCCAGCCCGGCACCTTGACGTTCGCCAGCGGCGGCGTCGGCACCAGCACGCACATGGCGGCCGCCCGTTTCCTGAGCGACGCGGGCATCAAACTGATGCATGTGCCGTACAAAGGGAACGCCGCGGCGGTTCCGGACGTGATTGCGGGACGCGTCAACATGATTTTCGACGGCGCGAACTCCGCCTATCCCAATGTGAAGGAAGGCAAGCTGCGCGCCTTCGGCATTTCGTCCAGCCAGCGATCGCCCAATTTTCCGGAGATTCCCACCATTGCGGAACAAGGCTATCCGGGCTACGCATTCGAGGTATACATGGGGCTGCTGGTGCGGACGGGAACGCCCGCCGAGATTCAGCAGGAACTCGCCCGGGCGCTGAAGCAAGCCTTGGGCACGCAGGCCGTCAAGAATCGCTTGCAAGCCGACGGCGCCGCGGGCGGTACGGTATTCCTCGGCGATTTCAGCCGGTTCCTGAAGACGGACTACGAACGAACGGTGCACCTGAGCAAGACCGCGGATCTCGGCAAGTAGCGCGGCCGGGATCCGCGAGCCCGCGTCATCGACTCGACGGCGCCGCCTTTACCCCGGCCAGGTCCACCAGGCGTTGCGCCTTGTCGAACTCGGCCGGCGCCGAAGCCTTCAACCGAGCCGGCCCTTGAATGGCGACGTCCAGCCCCTGGGCCAGGCACAGTTCCCGGAACTCCGGCATTTTGGCGGCAGCCGTCATCGCGGCGCCTATGGCGTCCACCGCGGCCTCGGGCGTTCCCGAACGCACCAGGGCGAGGATGGGCGTGACGAAGTCGTAGCCCTTCAGGCCCGCTTCATCCATGGTCGGCACTTCCGGCAACGATGCCGAGCGCCTGAGGCTGGTGACGGCGAGGATGCGGATCTTGCCCGCCCGCAACAAAGGAAGCGCCACGCCCGTTCCATTGAACCCCACCTGCCCCTGCCCCGACGCCACTTCCAACGCCGCCTGAGAAGCCGACTTGTACGGTATGTGCAGCATCTGGACATCCGCCTGGGACGACATCATCACGGCCGCCAAATGCGACGAAGTGCCCGTGCCGGGCGATGTGTAAGTCACGCCATTGGGCGACCGCCTGGCCGCATCGATCACATCCTGCACCGTCCTGAACGGAGAATCGGCCGGCACGAACATCACGATGGGCGCCTGGGCGAACGCCGCCACGGGCGTGAAATCCGCCTTCGCATCGAAACCGGTATTCTCGTACAACGCCGGAAAGCTGAAGTGGGCGCCGGTGGTAAACAGAATGTTGTACCCGTCGGGCGCCGTCTTGGAAACATACTGGGTGGCGAGCGTACCGCCGGCGCCCGCCTTGTTCTCGACGACGACGGGCACGCCCCACTGCCTGCCTATCTGGTTGGCGATGAAGCGGCCGGTGATATCGGTTCCCGTGCCTGGGGCATTGCTGACGATCGCATGCACGGGCTGAGTGGGGAAAGCGTCGGCATGCGATGTCAAAGGCAATGCAATCGCCACAGCGACGGGCCAGAGGAAATGGCGCAAGCGGATCATGGGGTTTGTCTCCTGTTCATGGTGAATGGCCCTTCGGCCCGGTACGCAAATCACTCGAACCCATGCACGCCCGCCTCCAACGCGGGCGACTGCGTGCGGTAACGATGCTGCATCCAGCGTTCGTAGCGCAGCCCGTCCCGCAAAGGCAGTTCCATGGCGTGGCGCGCCATCTGCTTCATGGCGGCCAGCGCCAGCGCATTGCGCCGCGCGATCTCCCGCGCGAGCGCCAGCGTGGCCGATTCCAGCGCGTCCGCGGGCACGGCCTGGGCGGCGAGGCCCAGGGCCGCCGCCTCGCGCCCCGTCATGCGCCTGCCGGTGACCAGGCAGTACAAGGCCTGGTGCCGCATATGCGCGACACGGTCCTCGAGCACGCCGGCGGCCAGCCATGCAAGCCGCGATCGGGGGGCGGGGATATCATGGCTCACTCCTTCTCGACGCCCGCTACGTTCATCAACCTGCGCCACTTCTCCAGTTCGCCGGGGCCGGCGGCCTTGGTGGCGGCCGCGTCCTGAATGTCCACTTCCAGGCCCTGGTTCAGGCACAGGTCCTTGAATTCCTGCTTCCGCGCCTGGCGGATGACTGCCGCGGAGAGCTTATCGACGACGGCCTGCGGCACGCCTTGCGGCGCAAAGATCCAGACCGGCGACGCGGCCTCGTAGTCGGGATAGCCCAGTTCGGCGACCGTGGGCACGTCAGGCAGGCTTTGCGAGCGCTGCGCCGTGGTCACCGCCAGCGCGCGCAGCCGGCCGCCCTGGATCAAGGGCAGCACCGTGGACATGCCGTTGAAGCTGAGGTCGATCTGCCCGGAAGCCGCGTCCAGCGCCACCTGGCCCGGCGCCTTATAGGGCACGTGGTTCAGTTCGATACCCGCCACGTGGGCGAACAGCGAGGCCGCCATGTGGGAAGTCGTGCCATTGCCGGAAGATCCATACGTGATGGTGCCGGGATGCTTCCTGGCCGCATCGATCACCTCCTTGAGCGTCCGGTACGGCGAACCCGCGGCGACCGAAATCACCAGCGCCGAATTCGCGACGCGGGCAATGGGCTGGAAGTCCTTCACCGCGTCGTAGGGCGTGTCCCTGACAAGCTGGTTGGTGTAGTGCTGCGCATAGGTGGCCAGCAAGGTATGGCCGTCGGGGTCCGCCTTGGCGACGAACTGAGTCCCGATCACGCCGCCCGCCCCGGTCTTGTTTTCGACGACGAAAGGCACGCCCCATTCTTTGGAGATGCCCGCCGCGAGCTGGCGCGCGGTGAGATCGGAACCCGAGCCCGGGCCGGTGGCGACGACGATATGCACGGGCTTCCCGTCCGGATATTCCGCCGCGAACGCCGAAGGCCCGGCCAAGGCGGCCGCCGCCAGCACGCCGGACATAGCGGCGCAAGTGAATGCACGTCTCTTGGACAGCATGCTCGTCTCCTGTCGTTGTCAAATGAATGCGCCGGCGGACCGGTATGCCTGGATGCGGGTGTCCGACAACCAATCCTGCAAGGCGGCAATGGCGTTCTCGGTAGTCATAGCCGCGGGCGGCTCGGGCCGCGCGGCGGGGGTGCGCGAGAAGCGCGGTCCCGGAGCGGGATGGACCACGCCGTCGATGTCGATCAATGTGCCCCGCTTCTGGATGTGCGGATGACCAGGCGCCTCGTCGAAATCCAGCACGGGCGCAAAGCACACGTCCAGGTCGCCAAGCAAGGCGGTCCATGCGTCGCGTGTACGCTCCTTGAACTTCGAGGCCAGCACCTGTTTTGCCTGCCGCCAATGCGCGCTGTCCATCTGGTCGCGCAGCAGCGGATGGCCGGCAAGCTCCAGCCGCTCCAGCAATTGCCGATAGAACTTCGGCTCGATGGGAGCGACGGTCACATGCTTGCCGTCGGCGCATTCGTACACTTCGTAGAAATGCGCGCCCGAATCCAGCAAATTGGTGCCGCGTGGCCCGCGGACCATGCCCGCGGCATGCAATCCCAGGGTCACCGTCATCAGCGACGCCACCCCGTCCACCATGGCGGCATCGACCACTTGTCCCTGGCCGGAGATGCGCGCCTGCAGAATGCCGGCCAAGAGCCCGAAAGCCAGGTATAGCGAACCGCCGGCGTAGTCGCCGAGGATGTTGAGCGGCATGGTGGGTGGCTGGCCTTCCCGGCCCATGGCATTGAGCGCACCGGTAATGGCGATGTAGTTCAGGTCGTGGCCGGCCACCTGGGCGAGCGGCCCCTCCTGTCCCCATCCCGTCACACGGCCGTAGACCAGGCGCGGATTGGCGGCAAGGCAAGCATCCGGACCCAGGCCCAGGCGCTCCATTACCCCCGGGCGGAAGCCTTCGATCAGCGCGTCGGCCTGCCCGGCAAGTTCCAGCGCCAGTTCGACCGCGGAGGGACTCTTCAGATCGACGCGTATGGATTTTCGGTTGCGCAGCCCCAGGTCGCACTGCACCGGCCGCGACACGCCCAGGCCCGAGGGCTGCTTGCGGTCTATCCGGACGACAGTGGCGCCCAGATCCGCCAGGAACATCGCCGCCAGCGGCCCGGGGCCGATGCCTGCGATCTCGACCACCTTGATGCCCGCGAGCGGGCCGGAACGAGACGGCATGTCAGATCACCCCATGCTTGCTCAATTGCCTGAGCTCTTCTTCCGATACCTTGAGCAGGCCGCGGTACACCTCGTCGTTGGACGCGCCCAGCGCCTGCGCGGGCTGGTCGAAGCCCACCGGCGTTTCGGAAAAATGAATCGGCAGCCCCATGCCCATGGCCGTCGCGCCGCCCGCGGCCAGGCCCGGATGCTCCAGCGGCACCACCGCGCCTCGGGCGCGCAGATGAGGATCGTTCAGAACCTGGTGCGGCGAGCGCACTTCGGCGCAGGGCACGCCGCGCTTTTCCTGCAATTCGCGGATGACTTCGGCGCTGGCGCGCTGCCCCACCCAGCCCTGGATAATGGCATTGATCTCTGCCGAATTCCGACTGCGCGGGCCCAGCGCGGCAAAGCGCGGATCTTCGGCAAGCTCGGGCCGGCCCAGGGCATCGGCAAGGTTTCTGAACCATTCCGGCTGGAACGCGACCAGCGCCACGCAGCCATCCCGGCTTGCGTATACGCCAAAGGGAGTGAGCCGTTCCATGAAGTTGCCGGAGCGCTTGGGATAGCCTTCGTTCAGATAGACGTCGAAGTGCTCTTCGGCCACCAAAGACGCCAGGCAGTCCAGCATGGACACCTGTATGCGCTGCCCCTCCCCGGTCTTTCCCCGGTGGATCAATGCCGACAAAATGCCGTTGACGGCGAATAGCGGCGCGACCATGTCCGCTATCGGCAGCCCGCAGCGCACGGGCGGCCCGTCGGCGAAGCCGGTGACATCCATGATGCCGGACAGCGCCTGCACGATGATGTCCATGCCCTTCAGCCGCGGATAGGGGCTGGGTTCGCCGAATGCCTTGATCGACGCGTAGATGATCCTGGGATTGGCCTCCCGCACGCTCTCGTAGTCCACGCCCAGCCTCGCCGTGGCGCCCTCGCTGGCATTCTCGATGACGACATCGCACTCCTTGGCCAGCCGCATGAACAGCGCCCTGCCCTGCGCCGACTTCAAGTCCAGCGTGATGCTCTTCTTGTTGCGCGCGCGGTTGAGGATGCTCAACGACACCTCGGCTTCCTGCCTGATGCCGAAATGGATGCCCTCCGCGCCCACGTACGGTGGATTGTTGCGCGCGATATCGCCGCCGCCGGGCGATTCGACATGTATCACCTCCGCGCCCAGCCCTCCCAACAACAACGATCCATAAGGGCCGGCCAGGGCTACGGTCAAATCCAGAACCCGGATGCCGTCCAACGGTTTTGTCGCTGACATATTTGTCTCCTGTAGCCCAGATGCGGCCGGCGCCCGAATTGCAAGCGCCACGCCGTTCGCAGGCTTTTATTCTGCTCGAGGGCTCAATAGGACTTCGGCAACCCAAGCTTGCGCTCGGCGATGTTCGACAGGATGAGCTGAGGGGTGACCGGCGCGATATAGCCGATCCAGGCCTCGCGCATGAACCGCTCCACGTGGTACTCCTTCGCATAGCCGAAGCCGCCGTGCGTGAGCATCGCAGTCTGGCAAGCGTGCATGCAGGCCTCGGAGGCCAGCAGCTTGGACGCATTCGCCTCGGCGCCGCAGGACAGCCCTTTGTCGTAGAGATCGGCGGCGGCCAGCAGCATATGGTTGGCGGCTTCGAGTTCCGCCCAGTTGCGTGCCAACGGGTGCTGGACCCCCTGGTTCTGGCCGATCTGCCGGCCGAAAACGACGCGGTCCTTGGCATATTGCGTGGCAAGCCTGAGCGCGGCCCGGCCGATGCCGACCTGCTCCGCCGCGACAAAAACACGCTCCGCGTTCATGCCGTGAAAGATGTACTTCAGGCCCTTCCCCTCTTCGCCGATCAGCGCATCCTTGGAAACCGGCAGGTCATCGATGAACAGCTCATTGGTGTCGACAGCGGCGCGGCCGAGCTTATCGATCTCGCGGATCTCGACATGGCTGCGATCGAGCCTGGTGTAAAACAGGCTCAGCCCTTCGCTGTGCTGCTTGACCTCTTCCACCGGCGTGGTGCGCGCGAGGATGAGCATATGGTCGGCGACCTGCGCTGTCGAGATGAAAACCTTCTTGCCGGAGAGCAGGTAATTGCCGTCGGGCTGCTTCTTCGCCACGACCTTGAGTTTGGTGGTGTCCAGCCCTGTGTCCGGCTCGGTAACCGCAAAGCACGCCTTGTGCTCGCCACGGGCGAACGGCGGCAGCCAGGCCCGCTTCTGCGCATCCGTTCCGAAATGCACCACAGGCTGCAAACCGAAGATGTTCATGTGGATGGTCGATGCGCCCGCCTGCCCGCCGCACTCGGCGATGGTGCGCAGAAACAGCGCAGCTTCCGTCACGCCCAGGTTCGAACCGCCGAATTCCTCGGGTATGCAAATGCCCAGCCATCCGCCGCTGGCGACGGCTTCGAAGAACTCGTTCGGGAACTCGTGGTTCTTGTCCTTGTTCCGCCAGTATTCGAGCGGAAAGTCCGCGCAGATTTTTTCCGCCGCGTCAATGATCGCGAGCTGATCGTCGCTGAGTTGGTAGTCCATCCGGAGATCTCCTATGCAGATGGAATCAGGCCTGGCCGGCGGGACGCAGCATCATCAAGCCCGTGCGCACGGCCGAACATACGATCTCGTCGCGCTGGTTCCTGGCGACGTGCTTGAACGTGACGATGCCGGAATCCTTGCGGCTCCTGGACAGCCGCGTCTCCACGATCTCGGTCTCCACACGGATCGTGTCGCCATGGAAGGTGGGCTTCGGGAAGGTAATCTCGCCAAAACCCAGGTTGCCCAATGTCGTGCCCAGCGTGGTTTCGTACACGGTGACGCCGGCGACCAGCGCCAACAGGAACATGCTGTTGACCAGCCGCTGGCCGTAGAACGTGTTCTTGCTGTACTCGGCATCGATGTGCAGCGGAGCGCAGTTATAGGTCATGGCCGAGAAAAGGACGTTATCGGTCTCGGTAACGGTGCGGCGGATGGCATGCTCGATCACCATGCCGGGCTTGAAATCTTCGAAGTAAAGGCCAGCCATTTTTTCTTCCTTGGATAGGGATCACTCGTTGAACGAACGGGCGAGATCAATGATTTCGCGAGCGGTCTTGGCATGGGCGATATCGATGTGCTCGCCGTCGTAGATGCAGGAGGCCCGGCCTTCGGCCTGGGCGGCCTCCAGCGCGGCGATCATGCCTTCATAAAACGCCACCTCGTCGTCGGACGGGCTATACATCCGGTTGACGATCTCCACGTTGGAGGGGTGCAGCACCAGCTCCCCGCTCATGCCCAGTTGGCGGTCCTTTTCCGAGGACACCTTCAACCCGTCCAGATCGTGCACCTGCTGCCACACGCCGCCGATGGGCAGCTTGCCCGCGGCCCTCGCCGCCATCACGACGCGCGACTTGAGGAACTGGGTTTCGCGCCCGTCGAGCGACCAGACAGTCTTGAGCGCGCGGGCCACGTCAGCGTTCTTCGCCGTGGCGCCCACGATGGCGGGCACGCGCTCGCACAAGGCTATCTCGTAGGCATGCTGCAGCGCACGCGCGGTCTCCAGCAGGGGAATTACCTTGGTGTGCCCGAGTTCGACACCGGCGCGGTATTCGGCCTCGGACAACATAGAAGAAACGGTGTGGATGTCTTCGGGTCCGCAGGGCTTGGAAATCACGATGCCTTCGACCGGCGGACTGACGACGGCAAGAATGTCGTCGAAGTCGTAAAGATGCGGGCTTCGATTGATGCGCACCCAGATGCGTTGCTTCTGCTCTGCCAGCCAGGCCAGCTTGGACGCCACGATTTGACGGGCTTCCGCCTTGTTTGCCAGCGGAACGCTGTCCTCGAGATCGAGGATCAAGGCGTCCGCGCGCGAGTTGATCGATTTCTCGATCCAGGTTGGCTTATTGCCGGGAACAAAGAGAAAAGAACGTATCGGTTTCATCTGCGTCGTAGTCATTGCAACCTCAGCTTGGAGTGTTCGGTCCGTCGCCCATCGACTTTTACCTAACTATTGGTAGTTAGTTTGATGATCAAAAGAAACCGGCGCCACTAGGGTTTTCCCGTGGCGTCATGGAAAGGCTGTCGGAAATGTGGGCGCCGGCCGACGAGCGGCAGCCGGATCAAGCGTCCTTGGACGAACGCGGGCGCACGCCTTCGAAGAACATATCGCAGAATTGCTCTGCGACTCTTTCCAGCGACCCCTTGCCGGGATTGAACCAGGACTGGACGGAGTTGATGCTGCTGAGAATGAAGATCCGCGCGAGGTGGATATCGATATCGCCACGCACTGCCCCGCTGGCCCGCAGATCTTCCAGAAGTCCGTCCCAGAGCTTTTGATGGCGTTCGCGCCGCTTGATCTGCCGTTCGCGCACCTTTTCCGGCAGTTGCCCGAGCAGGCTTCTATGCGCGAGCGCGAAATCGCCGTGGCTCACGACGCCGGACATCTGCCCGAGAACCGCCGCCCGGAAGCGTTGCTCTGCCGTGGCGTCGGGGCCAAGCGCATCGACCCGCTCGTTCAAATGCTGAACGATGCGGTTTCCGCCGTTTTCCATGATCTCGTCGACCAACTCTTCCTTGGACGAGAAATGGTAGTAGATGCTTGCCGCCTCGATACCGGCCTGTTCGGCGATAGTGCGCATCGTCGTCGCGGAATAGCCTTGCATGCCGAAAGTGCGAGCCGCGAGTTTGAGCAGATTTTCTCGGGTCGCGTTGACACCGTTGGTGCCCGTCTGCTTTCTTGCCATTGCTGCGTTCAGTATGAGTGGAATTGGGAGAATTCTAACAGGCGGAAGGTAATGATCCCCGCCGCCGATTCCCCTTCCAAGGGCCATGGCGTTCAGGCCGGCCCGTCACCCTCGCCTGGCCAGCCTGAACACCGACGCCGGCGGCAGGTTGAACGGCACGAATCCGACCCGGCGGGCCGCCAGCCCGCAAGCGTCCAGCACGCCCGCGGATATCGGGCAGCGAACGCCGTAGGTGAACAGATCCATCGAGCCGCCCTCGGCCATGGCGTCGAATACCGCCGTCAGCAGCCGATGGTGGTGCGCCTTGCTCATGTTGCGCAACGGCAAGCCGCAGATGGCGGCGCCGATGCCGTCCAGTTCCGGATGGCGGTGCCGCGACAGTTCCTGCGCCGAGACCTGCAGCACGGACGCCTGGGGAAACTGCGTCCGCAGGCTGGAACTCATGGCCTCGTCCTGCTCCACCAGGACGAGGCGGGCCGGGTCTACGCCCTTGCGCAGCATCTCGCGCGTGAAGACGCCGGTGCCACAGCCCAATTCGAGGACTTTTCCGGCAATGGACGGGATCGACGCGGTGATGGCGGCCGCCAGCGCCGGGCTGGATGGCGCCACGGCGCCGATGGCGGCGGGGTTGGACAGGAGCGCCCGGACGAACTGCTTGCGCTCTTGCAGCCAGGTCATGGGCGGATGGGGTTGGGGATTACGCGCTGCGGATCGGTATGACTGCGAGGAATGCATCGGTCGCTTCTATCTCCAGGGGCTACCGTGACCTTAACTGGCGTGGGCGGCTCCGACCGGCAACCGTGCGTAAGCACCTTTGTCAATCGGACAGCGAAGCCGCCCCGAAGCGCGGGCCGTCCGCGGCCGCGGACAGCTTAGGTTGCAACTCCCCTACTGCCCCAGCGGCTTCAGCGTCAGCGTGTCGGCCTTCTCGCTGTCCACCTTGGCGCGGCTGAACGCCATGGGGAAGTATTCGCCCGTCGCCCAGCCCTTGAGCAGGTCCTGGTAGTGCGGACTGCGCGGATCCGCGGACTGGCCCGGCACATTCTGGACGCGCGAGTTGTCCCAGTCCGCCACGTCTATCACCTGGCGGTACGACGCGCCGCTGATCTGGCGGAAGTCGCTCTTGCGGAAGGTGGCGCGGTGCACGGTGTCGTTGTCCCCGCTGACCGGATAGCGCGGCGTGCCGTAGGACTTGGCGGTTTCCTCGGGCAGCAGGCTGGCCAGGCTGTGCTCGAACTGGATGTGGTGCAGCTTGCCCCACTGCCACTGCGCCGGATCGGAACCGAGCTTGGCGCGCAGCTTCTGCATGCCGTCGCCCAGCGCCTCCAGCAACAGCGCGTCGCGGCCCTGCTCCGGCACCGGGCCGAAGGCGGCGTCCGGGGCGGCCAGCTTCTCCAGCGTCTTGCGCGTGGACAGGTCGCCGAAGACGCTGCGGCCGGCGGCGGGCACGTACAGGTCGGACACGCGCTTGACCACCTCGGGCAGCCAGAACTCGTAGACCGTGGCGGCCCGGCTGTCGGTTTCCGTGCGGTAGTCCCAGTCCTTCAGCAGGCCCAGCGCCTGGCCCAGCCCCGGGTCCGCCGAGTTCAGGGACTTGGCGTAGCCCGCCAGGGTGCGCGCGGGAATCGACAGGTTGTCGAACTGCAGCGCCTGCGAGTTCTGGACCGTCAGGCCCTTGCCGTCGGCGATCACCTCCCGTATGCGCTGGACGCGGTACGGCTCGGCCCAGGTGCGCGCCGACATTTCCTTGTAGGGGTAGTCGGCCGGCAGGTTGTATTCGTTGGCGGTGGCGACGTAGCCTTCCCGCGGGTTGTAGGCCCGCGGCAGCGAGCTTCCCGGCAGGAAGCCGCGCCATTCGAAATCGCCGTTGCCGGGCACGGGCAGCATGCCGGACCAGTCGGCGCGCGGACGTATCGGGGCGATGCTGCCGCCGAACCAGCCGATGTTGCCGTCCACGTCGGCATAGACCATGTTCTCGCTGGGCGTGTAGTGCTTCTCCATGCCCGCGACGAACTGGTTCCAGTCCTGCGCCTGGTTCAGCCGCAGACTGGCCAGATAGGCCGCCGTGCCCGGAAACTCCAGGTAGGCCGCGCGCAGCGCATAGGCCTTGCGCCGCACCGGATCCTCGTGGATCACCGGGCCGTGGCGGGTGAACTTGAGCTGGCGGACCGCGGCGGGCTGGCCGCGCACCGGGATGGATTCGTCGACCTGGCGCATCTTCTCCCAGCCGCCCCGGTAGCGGTATTCGTTGGGGTTGGCCGGATTGGTGTCGTAGACGTACAGGTCTTCCTCGTCGCCGAAGGCGAAGATCGTCAGGCCGAAGGCGATGCGGTCGTTGTGCCCCATGGAAACGCCGGGCAGCGCGGGCTCGCCCGCCCCGATCACGTTCCAGCCCGGCGCGTTCAAGTGCACCATGTAGCGCAGCGACGGCATGGCGATCGAGCGATGCGGATCGCCCGCCAGGATGGGCTTGCCGGTGGCCGTATGCTGGCCGCCCATCGTCCAGTTATTGCTTTCGTAGCGGGTCGCCATGGGGTCGAACGCCGGGTCCAGCGACGCCAGCAGGCCCGCGGACAGCTTGCTGGCCAGTTCCGCGCGCTGGTCCGCGGCCAGCGGACTGCGGGGGAAATCCTCGGCGACGAATTTCTGGCCGTTGCGCGCCAGGTTGTAGTTGGCCAGCACGGTGTTGTCGAGCAGCCGCACGTCCAGGCCGGCCGGCACCTGCAGGGCCAGCGGCGGCTCGAAAGTGCTCAGCCCCTGGACGGCGTTCAGCCCCAGGGCAGCGACGCGTTGCGCCGTGCGGACTTCCTCGGCGAGGTTGCGCGTCAGGCCGTAGATGCGGATGAGCGAGGTCTCGGGGCTCCAGTAGCCGGGCTCGGTGCCGGTCAGCTTGAACTCCGGCGGCATCTGGTCGGGATGCGCCTTGACCCAGTCCACGTAGGCGTTGATGCCGGCGGCGAAGGAGGTCAGGATCGCCTTGCCCTGCGGGTGGTAGCTGGCGAACTCGGCCTGCATGTCGCCCCGGTACAGGAACAGGCGCGCGGCCCGGTCCTGCTCGACGAAGCGCGGGCCGAACTGCTCGGCCATCTTGCCTTCGCCCTGGCGGCGCCACAGGTCCAGTTGCCACAGCCGGTCGCGCGCGGCGCTGAAGCCTTGCGCGAAGAACAGGTCTTCCTGGTTCTGGGCATAGATATGCGACACCCCGTGCCGGTCGCGCACGATCTCCACCGGCTGCGACAGCCCGGCCATATTGATCGTGTCTTTCTTGCTTCCCGGCGCGGCGCAGCCCGCCAGCAACGCCATCAATCCGCTCGCCAGCAATGCGGCGGCCCTGCGATTGAACGTACGCATGACTCCTCCTCCGATTTATTTGTCTTCTATCGCCGACGGTCTCGAGGCGCCATGCTGCCGGACGCCGCCGTAAGCAATGTGTACAACTAAATCAGTTGTCCTGCGAAAGCTGTTTTATTTGATGAAAGTTGGCAGTATGTGTAACCCGCCGCCGGAGCGCCGCGAGCGCGGCTCACCCGGCGTTACAAAACTCCCGCATCCGCATCGCGGGCTATGGACGTTCGACGACGGCGGGAGGCTCGTGCGCGCGCACCCGCGGCGCCCGGCCTGCGTAGCGTTCCACCTGCACCGCGGTCAACTGGCCGGAGCAGCCTTGCGCCAGGGACGAGGTTCCCACGTCGCGCGTCAGCACGTTGGGGTTGCCGTGCACGCAAAGCGGATGCTCGGCCTCGGCGTCGTCCGGGTCGTACCAGGCGCCCGTAGGCAGTTGCACCACGCCGGGACGGATGCCGTCGGTCAGGCGCGCGGCCGCGAGGCAGGCGCCGCGCGCGTTGAAGAGACGCACCACGTCGCCGTCGGCGATGCCGCGGGCGGCGGCGTCCTGCGGATGCAGGGAGCACACTTCCCTGCCCTGCTGCTTCTGCGACACGCTGTGCGCGCCGAAATCGAACTGGCTGTGCAGGCGGCTGGCAGGCTGGTTGGCGACCAGGAACAAGGGGTGCTCCGGCGTGGGCGCGTCTGCCGGCGGCAGCCAGGCGGGATGGCCCGGGCAGTCCGCGTAGCCGAAGCCCGCCACCACCGGCGAACTGATCTGCACCTTGCCGCTGGGCGTGGGCAGCGGCTTGCTGGCCGGATCGTCGCGGAAGGCGCGCAGGATGCCGCCGTCGTCGTCCTGCTGCGGCAGGACCAGCTCGCCCCGCGTCCAGAATTCATCGAAATCCGGCGCCTCCAGGCCGCGCTCCTGCAGCGCCACGCGGGTCTTCTCGTACAGGTGGCGCAGCCATTCGCGGCTGCTGCGGCCTTCGGTGAAGGCCTCGCACGCGCCCAGCCGGGCCGACAGATCCGCGAAGATGTCGTAGTCGTCGCGCGCCAGCCCGTTGGGCTCGGCCAGGCGGTGCATGGCCACCATCAGCGGGTCCGTGGGCGCGCCCCCGATGTCCTCGCGCTCCAGCGTCATCGTGCAGGGCAGCACGATATCCGCATGGCGGGCCGTGGCGGTCCAGCCGATTTCGTGCACCACGAAGGTGTCCAGGGTGGCGAAGGCGCGCCTCAGGCGCGCCAGGTCCTGGTGGTGGTGGAAGGGATTGCCGCCCGCCCAATAGGCCAGGCGGATATGCGGATACGGCATGCGCTTGCCGTTGTAGTCGAAGGATTCGCCGGGGTGCAGCAGCATGTCCGAGATCCGCGCCACCGGGATGAACGCCTTTACGCCGTTCACGCCCTGCGGCAGCGAGGCCACCGGCACCGCGTTGCTGCGCTTGCCGTAATGCGCCAGCGTACCCAGCGCGTAGGCATAGCCGCCGCCCGGCAGGCCCAGTTGCCCCAGCGCGGCCGCCAGCACCGCCCCCATCCAGACCGGCTGCTCGCCGTGTTCGGCGCGCTGCAGCGAATGCGCCACGGTGACCAGCACGCGCTTGCCGGCCAGGCTGCGGGCCGTGCCGGCGATCCAGTCGGCCGGCACGCCGCATAGCGGCGCCGCCCAGGCCGGCGTCTTGGGCTGGCCGTCCCGGCGGCCCAGCAGATAGTCTTCGAAGACGTCCCAGCCATCGCAGAATTCGTTCAGGAAGGCCCGGTCGTGCAGGCCGTTGGCGACCAGCTCGTGGACCAGCGCCAGCATCAGCGCCACGTCGGTCCCGGGCACGGCCTGCACCCATTCGGCCTGGGCGTCGTCCGGAAAGTCCGAGGCCAGCGGGCTGATGTTGATGAAGCGGCAGCCGCGCGCCGCCGCCTGGCGCATCGACTCGCGCTCGATATGCCGGCTGATCCCGCCGCTGGCCACGCGCGAGTTCTTCAGCGCCATGCCGCCGAACGCCAGCACCACGTCCGTGTGCGCGACGATCTGCTCCCAGGTCACGTTGCGGCGCGCCACGTCGTCCATGCTGCCCAGGATGTGCGGCAGGATCACGGCGGAGGCGCCGGCGCTGTAGCTGTTGACCGAACGCACGTAGCCGCCCAGGGCGGTGTTCAGGAACCGGTGCACCTGGCTTTGCGCATGGTGGAAACGGCCCGCGCTGGACCAGCCGTAGGATCCGCCGAACACCGCCTCGGGCCCGTGCTGCGCCTTGACCCGCGCCAGCTCGCGCGCCAGCAGGTCCAGCACTTCGTCCCACTCCATGCGGACGTAGCCGTCGCGTCCCCGGCGCGCGTCCGGGCCCGGGCCGCGTTCCAGCCAGCCGCGCCGCACCATGGGCGCGGTGACCCGGACCGGATGGTCCAGCGCGTTGGTGAAGTTGTCGATCAGCGGGTTGGGATCCGGGTCGCCCGGATGCGGCCGGACGTCAAGGACGCCGTTCTTCCAGGCGGCGGAGAACACGCCCCAATGGGCGCTGTGGGGCTTGCGGCCGGTGTCCGGCCGCGAGGAAATGGCGGTGTCGCGGTTCATGTTGCTAGGCGTCGGGACCCGTGGCGACCGGCGCGCCCGGCTGGGCGCTCCATTCGCTCCATGAGCCGGGATACAGGGCCGCGCCGGCCAGGCCGGCGATCTCCATGGCGAGCAGATTGTGGCAGGCCGTGACGCCCGAGCCGCATTGGTTGACCACGGCGTCGGGCGCGCGGCCGTCCAGGCGCTCCGTGAACGCCCGGCGCAATTGCTCCGGCGGCAGGAAGCGTCCGTCGGCGCCCAGGTTGTCGCGGAAGAACCGGTTGCGCGCGCCCGGAATATGGCCGCCCACCTTGTCCAGCGTTTCGTTCTCGCCGCGGTAGCGGTCGGGCGCGCGGGCGTCCAGCACCACATGGCCGCCCGACTTCAGGGCCTCGCGCATTTCGGCATACGTCAGCGTGCGCTGGCGGCCGGCGCGCGCCGCAAGGTCGCCGGGCGCGCGCGGCGCCGGCGGTTCCGTGGACAGCGCCTGGCCGGCGGCCTTCCACGCGCCGATGCCGCCGTCCAGCACGGCCACGGCATCGTGGCCGATCCAGCGCAGCAGCCACCACAGGCGCGCGGCGTACATGCCGCCGGCGTTGTCGTAGGCGACGATCTGCGTATCGCGGTTGGCGCCCAGCGCCGCCAGCGCTGCCGCGAATGCCTCGCGGTCCGGCAGCGGGTGGCGTCCGTTCAGGCCGGTCTTGGGGCCGCTGAGCGTCTCGTCCAGGTGCACGTAGGCCGCGCCGGGAATGTGGCCGGCCTCGTACTGGCGCCGTCCCGCCTCGGGATCGGCCAGGTCGAAACCGCAGTCCAGGACCAGCACGCTGTCCTGCCCCGGCCCCGCCAGCGCGCGGGCCAGGTGTTCCGCATCGATCAAGGTGGTGTACATGAGCGCCCTCCCCTCAAGCCTGGGCGGCCGACAGCGCGTCCATCGCGCGCAGCGAATAGACATAGGCCGCGCCGGCGTTCAGCGCGATGGCGGTGGCCAGCGCTTCGCTCAGTTCGGCCTCGGTCACGCCGGCCTTGCGGGCGGCGTCGGCATGCGCCGCGATGCAGCCGTCGCAGCGCGTCGTGACGGCCACGGCCAGGGCGATCAGTTCGCGCGTCTTGGCGTCCAGCGTGCCGGTGGCGCCCTGCGCCTGGTTCAGCGCGCGGAACGCGGTCAGCAATTGCGGGTTGTGCTTGCCCAGTTGCTCGCCCGCCTTGCGGTTGTTGGCGAGCGTCTCGGTCCAGTTCTGCAGCATGAGGAAATCTCCGGGAAGGTCAGGAAAAAGAAGGACTTGCTATTGGCCGATCTGCTTCAGCAGGCTGGGCGTCGCGGCTTTGCGGTAGTTGGCGATGTCCTGGACAATGTACTGCCTGAACTGGTCCAGCGGCAGGTCGCGCTCCATCGCGGCGTCCTTGCGGATGGTGTTCTGCACGGCCGGATCCTTCAGCGCGCGCGACAGGTTGTCGGACAGCACCTTCAATACTTCGGGCGGCGTGCCGGCCGGCGCGGCCAGCCCATACCACTGCGTCATGGTCATGTCTATGCCCAGCTCCTTGAAGGTCGGCACGTCCGGCAGCACGGGGCTGCGCTGGCTGCCCGTCAGGGCCAGCACGCGCAACTGCCCCTGCTGCACCTGCGGCACCAGCGGCGAGGCCGTGGCGAAGAACATGTCCACCTGCCCGCCTATCATGTCCGTGATCGCGGGACCGGACCCTTTGTAGGGCACGTGCAGCAGCTTCAGGTGGCCCAGCTCTTTGATGGTTTCCATGCCGATATGGGCGGCCGCCCCGGTGCCGGTCGAAGCGAAGGTCAGTTCCTTTTGCCGCGACGCGTCGATCACTTCCTGCGCCGTCTTGAAGCGCGACTGGGTCGCCACGAACAGACCGTGCGGCGCTTCCAGGATGAGCCCCACCGGCGCGAAATCGTCCGGCACCTTGTACGGCAGGGTCTGGGGCTTGAGCGCCGGCGACACCGCCAGGTTGCCGCTCATGGCCAGCAGCACCGTATAGCCGTCGGGCGCGGCCTTGGCGACCAGGCCGGCCGCGATGTTGCCGCCGGCCCCCGGCCGGTTCTCGACGATGACGGTCTGGCCGATGGTCTTGCCCATGGCCGTCGCGATCAGCCGCCCGTACAGGTCGCCTCCGCCGCCCGGCGGAAAACCGACCACCAACGTGATGGGACGCTCGGGATAGGCGGCGCTGGCGGCGCCGCCGGCCAGGGCCGTCATGGACAGCGCCGCGGCCAGGGCGGCGCGCAGGGCGCGGCGCCTGCCGCGAGGGCTAGAGGAAGAAATGCGCATGGTGTTTGTCTCCTGTCGTTTTTCGTATGCCGGCCGTCGCCCTCAGGCGCCCAGCCAGGCGGCTCGCTGCGTTGCCACCACCCGGTCGACCGAGGCGGCGCACTGCCCCAGGTAGCCCGCCGGATCGGTCAGGCGCTGGATCTCGTCTTCGCCCAGCAGGCTGGCCAGGTCCTTGTGCTGCCGCAGCGCCTGGGCGAAATCGAGTTTGTTGGTGATGCCGTGCATGGACGCTTCGTAGATCCATTCGTGCGCGGTCTGCTTGCCCACGCGCTCCGACAGTTCCAGCATCACGTGTTCGGACAGCAGATAGCCGCGCATGCGGTCCAGGTTCTGCGCCATGGCCTCGGCGTCCACCCGCAGCCCGGCCAGCAGGTTCTTCGCCTGGAACAGCATGGCGCCGGCGATCAGGCAGCATTCGGGCAGCGCCTTCCATTCGATCTTCCAGGCGATGCCGTCGCGCTCGCCTTCCTGCACCATGCCTTCCAGCATCAGCGCGGCGCTGGCGCGCAGCGGCCGGCACAGGCCCGCCAGGTTCTCGGCCGAAGTCGGGTTGCGCTTGTGCGGCATGGTCGAGGAGCCCAGCTTGCCCGCCGAGAACGCCTCTTCCACCTCGGCGAATTCATTCCGCTGCATATTGAAGAGTTCGTTGCCGATCTTGGACAAGGTGGCGCCCAGCATCGCCAGCAATAGCGCGTATTCCGTGAAGCGATCGCGCGCGGGCGCCCAACTGATGGACGGCGCCGCCAGGCCGAGCTTGGCGAGCGTACGGCGCTCAACCTCTTCGGCCTGCTCGCCCAGCGACGCCTGGCTGCCCACGGCGCCCACCACCATGCCCACCAGCACGCGCGGCTCGCACTCTTTAAGCCGCTCGTGATGGCGCGACAGTTCGTCCAGCCACACGGCGCACTTGTGGCCGAAGGTGATGGGCAAGGCCTGCACCCCGTGGGTGCGCCCCGCCATGGGCGTGTCCCGATGCGCCTGGGCCAGCCGCGCCAGCTCCTGGCCCACGGCCGCCACGTCGCGCAGGATCACGGCGTGCACCTCCTTGAGCTGCAGCGCGACGCCGGTGTCGACCACGTCCTGGGTCGTGGCGCCGTAGTGCAGCCATTCGCCGTGGTCTTCGCCGCAGCGCGCCTGCAATTGCTTGAGCGCCGGCACCAGCGAATGCTTGATGCGGCGGATTTCCGCCGACATCTGGGCGATGTCGATGTTGCCGGCCCGCGCCTGGGCGCGGATTTCGCGGGCCGCCTCGGCGGGAATGATGCCCAGCTCGGCCTGCGCCTCGGCCAGCGCCGCCTCGAAATCCAGCCATTTCTGGATGCGGTTTTCCTCGGAAAAAATGGCGCGCAGCTCATCGGTGCTCCACAGGTGCTGGAGCGATTGCATATCGAAAACGGAAACGGACATGAGGCGGGATCCTGGATGATTAGGAAGGCTGGTGGACGGGACGCGGCAACAGGCGGCCCGGGTTGAAGGTGCCGCGGGGGTCCAGCGCATGCTTGATGCGCTGCATGACCTCCACGGACACGGCGGGTTTGAACTGCAGGAAGGCCTGCTGCTTGAGCCGGCCGATGCCGTGCTCGGCGGAGATCGATCCCCCCAGGCGCGCGGCCACGCCATGCACCACGTCGTGCACCGCGTCCTCCCGCGCCCGGAAGGCGGCATCGTCCATGCCGGCCGGCTTGCTCTGGTTGTAGTGGAGGTTGCCGTCGCCCACGTGTCCGAAGCACACGATCCGGATGCCGGGCATCAGGGCCTCCAGCGCCGCGCCCGCCGCGGCGATGAATTCGGGAACGCGCGACACCGCGACGGAAATGTCGTGCTTGATGGACGGGCCGTCCAGCCGTTGGGCCTCCGGCACGTGCTCGCGCAGCGCCCACAGCTCGTGCGCCTGGCGGCCGGACGCCGCGATCGCCGCATCCGTCACCGCGCCCGCCTCCATGGCGGCTTCCAGCACGGCATGCACCGCGGGCTCGGGATCCATCTGCGCCGAGGTTTCCGACACGTCGAACAGCACCGACCAGGGCGTATCCATGCCGAGCGGATTGCGCATGCCGTCCAGCGGATGCGCCAGCACCTGGACCAGCGTCTGGCGGCCGATGAGTTCGAACGCGGTGACGCGCTCGCCCACGGCGCCGGTCAGGCGCGCCAGCAGGTCCACCGCCGCCTGCGGCGTGGGCACCGCGACCCAGGCGGTCACCACTTTGACGGGCTGCGCGTACAGCTTGAACGACGCTGCCGTGACCACGCCCAGCGTCCCTTCCGCGCCGATGAATAACTGCTTGAGGTCGTAGCCGGTGTTGTCCTTGCGCAGTGTGCCCAACTGGTCCAGCACGCTGCCGTCGGCCAGCACCACTTCCAGGCCCAGCGTGAGGTCGCGCGTATTGCCGTAGCGCAGCACCTGCTCGCCGCCGGCGTTGGTGGACACCACGCCGCCCACCGTGGCGCTGCCCTCCGAGGCCAGGGACAAGGCGAACAATCTGCCCGCGCCGGCGGCCGCCTGTTGCGCCGCCAGGACCGTGCAGCCCGCCTCCAGCGTGATGCTGTTGTCCAGCGCGTCCACGCGCCGCACCGCCGTCATGCGGTCCAGGCTGAGCACCAGTTCGCGGCCCGACGCGTCGGGCGTGGACCCGCCGACCAGCCCGGTATTGCCGCCCTGCGGCACCACCGCCACGCCGTGGCGCGCGCACAGCGCCACCACGCGCGACACCTGCTCTGTGCAGGCAGGACGCGCCACGGCGAGCGCGGCGCCGGGGAAATTGCGGCGCCAGTCCGCCGTGTAGCGGGCGGTGTCCGCTTCCCCGGTCAAGACATGGTCCTGGCCGACGATGGCGGCCAGCGCCGCCGGGAATGCATCGATCTGATTGGGCATAATGCTGTGGATCGCGCGGCCGGGCCCTGAACCCGGTCTGCGCAACGCTGGTCTCCTGGTGAATGAAGGCGGATGTCCCTGGTCCGGTAGCCGCCTTTCATTTCATTGATTAAAATATGTTTTATTCATCGAAACTATAAGGAAGCATAGGAAACCGTGTCAAGCGAGAAATCCCCTAAGCCGCCCGCCGGCGTGCTCGAACGCGGCATCTCCATCCTGGAGTGCTTCAGCGAGGACAGCCTGCGCCTGTCGCTGCGCGACCTGGCCGACCGCACCGGCCTGGACAAAGCCACCCTGCTGCGCCTGCTGGGCGTATTCACCAAGGCGCGCATGATTCATCGCTACGACAGCAGCACTTACGCGCTGGGACCGGCGCTGCTGCATATGGGCATGCTGTATCGCGACACCTTCGACCTCGGTTCGCGCCTGCAGCCGGTGCTGCGCAACGTCATGGAACAGACCGGCGAAACCGTGGCGGTCTACGTGCGCAGCGGCGACGACCGCATCTGCCTGTACCGCGAGAACACCTCCAAGGAAGTCCGCCACCACGTCGAAGTGGGCAAGCGGATCAGCCTGAAGGACGGCGGTTCGTCGGCGCACGTGCTGCGCGCCTACACCGGCGGTTCGACGCCGCTGGAACGCGACATCCATGAAAAAGGCTATGCCATGACGCGCTCGGAGCGGGTGGCCGAGATGGCGTCGGTGGCCGTCCCGGTCTTCGACGGCGACGACACCTTCGTCGGCGCGCTGGTGGTGCTGGGCCTGGCCTCGCGCCACAACGAGGCCGCACAGCGCAAGGCCGTGGAGATCGCGCGCCACGAGCTCGCGCAGCAGGGGTTCCGCACCGCCCCGCCCGCGGCCTGGACGCCGAAGGCCTGTCCCTGAGGCCGCGGCCCGCCCTCAGTTACCGCCTTGCGGGGCCGAACAGCGCCGGCGGCGGCGCGCAGGCCTCGCCGTCCTGCCCCGCGTCGGTAAAGCGTTCGCACCAGGCCACGATGGCCGCGGCCGAAGCGTCGTCCATCATGGGCGCGAACGCGCGCATGCGCGCCTGCAGCGCGGTCCAGGTGTAGGGGTCTTCCGGATCGCCCCGGCGCAGCTTTCTCAGCGCCTCGAGCCTGCGGCCGTTCTTCAGCGTCAGCGTGACGCGGCTGGGGCGCAGCCGCGGAAATTCCCGTTGGAATTCCTCGCTGGTCCGCACCGTGATGCGCCGCGCCATGGCCAGCAGCTCGTCCGCCTGCAGGTCGGGCGCCTCCATGTCCTCGATGCCCAGCTTGCCCGACAGCAGCAGGCGCGCCGCCACGTAGCGCAGGCTGAAGCAGGTCTCGGCCGGCTTGGCGGGCCAGTCCACGCCCGCGATCTTGAGCGCGTGCGTGAAGATCTCCACGTCCACCGATTCGATGTCGCCCGGCGCCGTGCCGTGGGTGTCCAGCAGGTCGCGGATCGCGTCCAGCGGCGTGAATAGCTGGGCGCAGCAGGGCCAGGCCTTGATGGTGGCGGTGTTCAGCCGCTCCGGCGCATCCAGGCCGCCGTCCAGCGCTTCCAGCGGGCCGTCTCCGCCCAGCAGCCGGTACAGCCCGCGCGCGCCCGTGACGTAGCGGCGCGCCCCGGGCAGGCCCGCGCGCGCCGCATAGGCCGCCGCCATCCCGTTGCGCACGGCAAAGGCCGGGTGCAGCGACTTGGACTCATGCGCGCCGTCGTCCACCAGTTGCCACAGGCCCGCGGCCTGCGTGGCGCCGATGCCCAGCGCGTGGTGCAGTTGCCCCGGCGGCAAGTCCAGCGCCACGCCCGCGGCCGCCGCCGCGCCGGTGGCGCCCGCCGTCGCGGTGGCATGGAAGCCGGCCGCATGCCCGGCGCCCAAGGCCTCGCCCACCCGCAAGCACACTTCATAGCCCGCGATGACCGCGTCGGCGACCTGGCGCCGGGTCAACGCGCCGCCTGCCGCCAGGGCCAGCACGGGCGTGATCGATACCACGCCCGGATGCAGCATGGCCGCGCGATGCGCGTCGTCGATTTCGCGGATGTGGGCGATGGCCGCATTGGCGAAAGCCGCGCCATTGGCGTTCATGGCCGCGTGGCCGAACACCGGCGCCGCGCCGGAGCCGGGATGGCAGTCTGCGGCCACGCGGCAATAGCGTTCCGCCGCCGCGGTCCGGCCGGCGGACCAGCCCGCCGTGAACCAGTCCAGCAAGGCCTGCGCCAGCCGCTCGCGCGTGCTCGGGACGATGGCCTGCCGGCGCAGGCGGGAAAGGTGGGCGACGAGTCTGGCTTCGGGGGAATCGTTCATGGTCAGTTATTTCATTTAATAAACTACGTTTTATTTAATGAAACTCTACACCAATCGCTCCCATTGGGTAAGCCGCGCCCGCGTATCGCCGCGGCGCACGCATTCCGCCCCTTGCGCAAGCCTGCTTTCAAGCCTAAATTTATCGTTACCGCTTATCGCTTGCTCTTACGGGCGTACCGCGGGCATGGCGTCAGAAGGTTGTTTTTCTATCCCTGTTCCCTTGAGGAGCGATGCGATGAAAGTGAAACACCTGTTCGGTCCGGCAGCCCTGGCTCTCTCGCTGCTGGTCGCCACCCCCGGTACGGCGGCAACGCCGGACGGGGCTCCCATCATCACCGGCAAGCAATGGACGGAGTCCGACGCGAACCTGAAGAAGGCCTACCTCCTGGGCATGGCGAATCTTCTTCAAGTCGAGCAGGCTTACCAGCGGCGCCATGCCCCCACCGATGCCCAGACCCTGGTTCCCCGGTTCTCCCGCGGGCTGCAGGCGCAAACCCTGGATTCCGTGCGCGAAAGCCTGGACAACTGGTATGCGGCGAACCCCGCAAAACTGGACCGGCCGGTGGTTGAAACCCTCTGGTTCGAAATCGTCGTGCCCGGCACGAAACGCGCGCCCTAGGAGTCCGCCATGAAAGCCATTCGATCCATCATCATCGGCATAGCGATGGTCTCGTTTGCCGGCTGTACCAACATGAGCTCCAAGCAGCAGGGCACGCTGTCGGGCGCGGCCATCGGCGCCGCAGCCGGCGCGGGCATCGCCGCGATAGCGGGCGGCAGCGGCTGGACGGGCGCCGCCATCGGCGGCGTCGCGGGCGGCATCGCCGGCAACATCTACGGCGGCGGGCAGTAAAGCTTGCGGCGGTGGCCGGCCGGAGTCTTCCATGGAAGGGTATCAGCTCACCTTCTTTACGCAACAAGACCGCCGGCACGGCCACCAGCAGCTATGCCAATGGCTGCTGGACCTGGCGAAATCGATGCGGATCCGCGGCGCCACGCTGATCGCCGCCCAAGAGGGCCTGGGCAGCCACCACCGCCTGCATTCCGCGCATTTCTTCGACCTGGCGGACCAGCCCGTCGAAGTCACGATGATCGTCTCCGAACAGGAGTGCGACGCGCTGTTGGAACGCCTGCGCAACGAACCGGACCTGCATCTCTTCTACGCGAAAAGCCATGTGGAATTCGGAACCATAGGCGATCCGGCCGCCGCCTCATGACTCATCAGGTACGCCCCCGCCGCGGCCGAAGGGATCGCCCCGGCGCCGCGCTCAGCGCGCCGCGTCGGCCAAGGCCTCCACCGTGATCCGCAGCGAGACTTCGTCGCTGACGTCGGGCGCGTAGGCCTGCACGCCGAAATCGCTGCGCTTGACCACCGTGGTCGCGTCGAAGCCGATCGCCGGCCGCTTGGCCATCGGGTGCACGCCGGCCTTGTTCCGCCTGGCCTCCAGCACGATGGGCTTTTCGCGGTCCTTGATGCGCAGCTTGCCGTGGATCAGCAGCCGCCCGTCGCCCTTGTCCTCGACGGAGGTGCTCTGGAAGCCGATGGCGGGGTACTTGGCGGCCTCGAAGAACTCCGGGCCCTGCAGCATCCCGTCCAGCTTGGGGATGTGCGAGGTGAAGTTCGCCAGCGGCACGTCCAGCTTGACGGACGAGGCGGAGAGATCGGCGGCGTCGTAGCGGATCGTGCCCTGTATGCCGCCCGCATGGGCCGTCGGCCTGGAAAAGCCCAGGTGGCTCCACGTCACCACGACTTCCGTGTGCTCGGGGTCGATGCGGTAGTCCACGCCCGCGGCCGCGGCCTGCGCGGCGCCGCCAGCCAGCACGGCCGCGAGCAGGGTTCGGTTGATGCAGGTTTTCATGGGGTTCCTCAGCGTTGCGAATCCAGTATCTCGTTATTCTTCACCACTTCCTGGGCTTTGCCATAGCTTTCGATCAACAATTGGTAAGCCGGGAACACCTTGGTGTAGACCTCCGCCCATTGCAGGGCGTCTTCGCGGTTCCATGTTTTCTGCAGTTCGGACGCCACGGCCGCCGTGTCCATCGGCACCACGCCGGCCTGCACGACGCGCGCCAGCGTGATTTCCTGCGCCATTTTGCTGTAGGTGCCGGAGGCGTCGACCACCGCGAACACCTTGTAGCCCGCGGCGACCGCGCTGATGGCCGGGAACGCCATGCACACGCTGGTGATGGTGCCGGCAATAATCAGCGTCTTGCGGCCGGTGGCCTTGACGGCCTCGACGAACTCGGGATTGTCCCAGGCGTTGATCTCGCCCTTGCGCGCGACGTATTGCGCGTGTGGCGCATTGGCGTGGATTTCGGGGATCAGCGGACCGTTGGGGCCTTGCGGCACGGAGGCCGTGGTGATGACGGGCAGCTTGGCCAGGGTGGCCATCGAGGCCAGCGCGGCGGCGCGGGCGCGCAGTTCGGGCATGGGCATGTCGCCGACGGTCTGGAACAGGCCGCTCTGATGGTCGATCAGCAGCATGACCGCGTCGGTGGGGTCGATGACGGGACGTTGGCCGTTGAAGTTGGCGGGTGCAGACATGGGGACTCTCCTTGAAATGTGCCGGATGGCTGGAGAAATAATAAAAATAGAACGAACATCGCGATAGATCGCCATATAGCCATCAGTGTTCCATTAATGGGACTACCGTCTTGCCCCTGCGAGTAACGGGCGGGAGCGCCGCCCCCATGCCGGCACGGCATACACTGCTACCCGCCCCGTCCAACCCGGATACCGCTTCCATGACGTATCTCCTCTGGTCCCTGCCCGCCCTGACCGTCATCGGCGCCATCGCCAGCGGGCGGGTCAACACCACGATCGCGGCCGTGCTGGGGCTGGCGGCCGCGCTGCCCGTGGCCCTGGGCGCGGCGCCGGCGCCGTTCAGCGGCGCGCAACTGGAACAGGCGCTGGCGCGCGGGCTCTGGATCGGCGGGATCATCACGCCCTACATCCTGGGCGGCCTGCTGTTCTGGCACATGGCGGCGCAGGACCGCGCGCCGGCGGGCAAGGCGGCCGGCCCGGCCGGACCGGGCGATGCGGCGGCGCGGCGCCGGCTGCTGTTCTTCGCGTGTTTCCTGGTCGGCCCCTTCGCCGAATCCGCCACCGGCTTTGGCGTGGGCATGCTGGGCACGGTGCTGCTGATCCGCCCGTTGAATCTGCAGCCCCGCGAGACCATGGTGTTCGCGCTGCTGAGCCAGACGCTGATTCCCTGGGGCGCCATGGGCAGCGGCACACTGCTGGCCTCGGCCTATGCGCGGGTGCCGGCCTCGGAACTGGCGCTCTACAGCATGGTGCCGGTGGCCTTGCTGATGGCGATATGGATGGCGCTGTACTGGCGTGCCGCCGCGCGCGCGGGCCTGCGCGCGCCGGCTTCGGAGCGCTGGCGCGAGGCGGGCTGGATGGCGGCCAGCCTGGCGGCGCTGGCCGCCGCCACCGCCCTGCTCGGGCCCGAAACCGCGCTGCTGTCGGCCTATGGTCCGCTGATCGTGCTGCGCTTCGTGCTCGATCGCCGTCCAGGCCGCGCGCAGTTGAAGGCCGCGGCGCGCAGCGCCCTGCCCTACATCCTGATGATCGCCTGGCTGGTCGCGACGCGCCTGGTTCCCGGCTTGAACCGCGGGCTGTCCGCGCTGGCCTCGTTCAGCCCCTACGCGGACCTGCCCGGCTGGAAGCCGTTCCTGCACGCCGGATCGTGGCTGATCGCGGGCGCGCTGGCGATGGCGGCGCTGCGACGGCAGCCCCGGATCCTGGCGGCGCAGGCGCGCGCCGCCTGGGCCACCGGACGCCACGCGGTGTATTCGGTGTTCCTGTTCGCCATGATGGCCGAAGTGCTGGCGGGCGCGGGCATCTCGCAGGCCTTCGCCGACGGCCTGTTCGCCAGCCTGCGGGACTGGACCGTGCTGATCACGCCGGTCCTGGCCGGCGCTTTCGGCATCCTGGCCAACAGCGGCAACGCGCCGAACAGCCTGTTCATGCCGTCGCAGCTCTCGCTGGCCCTGCAGGCCGGCCTGAGCGTGCCCGCCGCCGCCGCGCTGCTGCACGTCTCCGGCACGTCGCTGGGGATCTTCTCGCCGGTCCGCATGTCGATCGCGGCCGGGCTGGCCCACGGCCGCGGACAGGAGCGCGGCGTCTACGTCCTGCTGCTCCCGTTCGCGCTGGCCGCGTTCGGCGCGCTGCTGTGCCTGGCGCTGCTGCTGGCGCTCTCGGGCAGTCCGGGCTGAGCCGCCGCCCCGGGACGCGCCGCGCGCTTTCCGCATATGCAAACTCGAAATCCGTCGTTCAAGCCGGCGCCGGGACTGCTTAGCATCATCGGTCTTGGCCCGTCTTTGCCGCGCGGGCCCCACGACCCGATTTCCGTTGCCGCATATGCCTACTCCCCCTGTCCCGGACGCCGCCGCTCCAGCCGCGCGCGTCGCCGTCGATGTCGGCGGCACCTTCACCGACATCGTGCTTGAACGGGAGCAGCGCCGCTGGTCCGCCAAGCTGCTCACCACCCCGGACGCCCCTGAAACCGCCGTGCTGCAAGGCATCCAGGAACTACTGGACCAGGCCGGCCTGGGCTGGCCGCAGATCGGCCTGCTGATCCTGGGCACCACGCTGGCCACCAACGCGCTCATCGAGCGCAAGGGCGCGCGCACCGCGCTGCTGACGACCGCCGGCTTCCGCGACCTGGTCGAGATCGGCCAGGAAGACCGTTACGCGCAGTACGACATTTTCCTGGACAAACCCGAACCGCTGGTGCCGCGCCCATGGCGCTACGGCATCGCCGAGCGCGTCGATGCGCAGGGCCGGGTCCTGACGCCGTTGGACGAGGCGCAGGTCATCGCGCTGGCGGGCGAGCTGACCGAGGCCGGCATCGAAAGCGTGGCGGTCTGCCTGCTGCACAGCTATGCCCACCCGGAACACGAGCGGCGCATCCGCGAACTGCTGCGCGCGCACGCGCCCCGGCTCTGGATCTCGCTGTCGTCCGACGTGTGCGCCGAGATCCGCGAGTACCCCCGCCTGTCCACGGTCAGCGCCAATGCCTATGTGCAGCCGCAGGTGTCGGGCTATCTGCGCCGCTTCAACGACGCCGCGCGCGAACGCGGCCTGCGCGAGGAGCCCTTCCTGATGACCTCGGGAGGCGCCATCGCCACGCTGCAGACCGGCGTCGAAGAGCCGGTGCGCCTGGTGGAGTCCGGCCCGGCGGGCGGCGCCATCCTGGCGCGGCACATCGCGCAGCAGACGGGCGCGGCGCGCGCGCTGTCCTTCGACATGGGCGGCACCACCGCCAAGATCTGCTACATCGACGATTACGAGCCGCAGGTCAGCCGCAGCTTCGAATTCGGCCGCGTGCACCGCCATCTCAAGGGCTCGGGCCTGCCCATCCGCATCCCGACGATCGAAATGGTGGAGATCGGCGCCGGCGGCGGCTCCATCGCGCGCATCAACCATCTGGGCTCGATCCAGGTCGGTCCCGACAGCGCCGGCTCCTCGCCCGGGCCCGCGGCCTACGGCAACGGCGGCGAACTGCCCACCGTGACGGACGCGCACGCGCTGCTCGGCACCGTCACGCCGGAGCGCTTCGCCGTGGGCAAGGTCAGCCTGCGCCCGGAACTGGCGCGCCGCGCCATCCAGGAACATCTGGCCGGCCCCGGCGGGCTGGAGGCGCCGCAGGCGGCGCAGGCCGTGGTCGAAGTGGTCGGCGAGAACATGGCGAACGCGGCGCGCGTGCACGCGTCGGAACTGGGCAAATCGGCCGACGAGCACGTGCTGATCGCCTTCGGCGGGGCCGCGCCCCTGCATGCCGCCGGCCTGGCGCGCAAGCTGGGCATCGCCCGGGTGATCATCCCGGAGTCGGCCGGCGTGGGCTCCGCCGTCGGCTTTCTCTGGGCGCCGATCGCCTACCAGGCGGTCCGCAGCTTCCACCAGCGCCTGGCCGACATCGACCTCGCGGCGGTGCAGGCCCTGCTGGACGAGCTGACCGAGGGCGTGGACGCGGTGGTGCGCCGCGCGGCGCCCGACGCGGCCCTCAGCCACAAGCGCGTGGTCTTCATGCGCTACAGCGGACAGGGCCACGAAATCGCCGTGGACCTGCCCGACGGCCCCTTCGACGCGGCCGCCAGCGCCCGGCTGGGCGAGGCGTTCGCGCAGCGCTACGCCCAGCTTTACGGGCGCGACCTGCCCCACGTGGCGGCCGAGGCCGTGAGCTGGTCGATCGCCGCGCAGGCCGGCGAGCGCCGCCGGCCCGAGGCCGATCACATCGGCAGCGGTCCCGCCACGGCGGCCCGCCAGTCGGGCACTCGCAGGCTGTACGACTTCGAGCGCGACGACTGGACGGAGGTGCCCTGCTTCGAGCGCGGGGCGTTGGACGCCGAACAGAAGCTCACGGGCCCGGCCCTGGTGGTCGAAGACGAAACCACCACCTTCGTGCCCGCCGGCTTCGAGGCCCGCCGCAGCCGGCTGGGCTCGCTGGTGCTGGACGACATCGCCGCCGCGGGCCGGGGCCTTTCCACCGACAAGGAAACCGCAGTATGAATACGCCATCCCAACCCGCCGCCCAGGAGCGCATCCGCTACCAGTTGGCCTGGAACCGGCTGCTGTCGGTCGTGGAGGAACAGGCCCAGGTGCTGATCCGTTCGGCCTTCGGCACGGCCACGCGCGAAGCCGGAGACCTGTCGGCCGGCGTGTTCCTGCCCGACGGCCGGATGATCGCGCAGGCCGTCACCGGCACGCCGGGCCACGTCAACGCGATGGCCGAGTCGGTCAAGCACTTTCTGAAGGTGTTCCCGCCGGAGTCGCTGCAGGACGGCGACGTGCTGCTGACCAACGATCCCTGGAAAGGCACCGGCCATCTCTTCGACATGACCATGGTGTCGCCGGTGTTCCACGAGGGCGCGCTGGTCGCGCTTTTCGCTTCGACCCTGCACGTGATCGACATCGGCGGCATCGGCAGCAGCGCCGATGGCCTGGAGATCTATCACGAGGGGCTGTTCCTGCCCATTCTGCGCTTCTTCCGCCGGCACGAGGTGGACCCCGGCGTGCTGGCCATCATCCGCGCCAATGTCCGCGAACCCGAGCAGGTGGAAGGCGACCTGTACGCGCTGGTCGCCTGCAACGACATCGGCGGGCGCCGCCTGAAGTCGCTGCTGGCGGAGTTCCGGCTGGCCGACCTGGAATCGCTGGGCGGCTACATCATCGAACAATCGGCGCGCGCGATGCGCCAGGCCATTGCCGAATGGCCCCAGGGCACGTGGCGCAACACGCTGGTGATAGACGGCTACGACGCGCCCATCACGCTGCAGGCCAGCGTGACCGTGGAGGCCGGCCGGATCCTGGTCGATTTCGACGGCAGCTCGCCCAGCGTGGCGCGCGGCATCAACGTGGTGAAGGCCTATACCGACGCCTACACGTCCTTCGGCATCCGCTGCCTGATCGGCGCCGACGTGCCGAACAACGCCGGCTCGCTCTCGCTGGTGGAAGTCTCGGCGCCGGAAGGCTCCATCCTGAACGCCAGGTTTCCCGCGGCGGTCACCGCCAGGCACATCATCGGGCAGTTGCTGCCCGACGCCGTCTTCGGCGCCTTGCGCCAGGCCCGGCCGGACCAGGTGCCGGCGGAAGGCGCCTCGTCGCTGTGGAACCTGCACCTGGTCGGCGGCGAGCCGCTGGCCGGCGCCACCCAGGAAGAACAGGCCGCGCTGCTGGCCGGCCCGCGCTTTAACGCGGTGAGCTTCTCGACCGGCGGCACCGGCGCCCGGCCCGGCAAGGACGGGCTGTCGGCCACCTCGTACCCCAGCGGGGTGCGCAATGTTTCGCTGGAAATCCTGGAGAGCGCCAACCCCCTGGTGTTCGAGCGCAAGGAATACCGCCAGGACTCGGGCGGCACCGGCACGGTGCGCGGCGGCCTGGGCCAGACCATCGTGGTGCGCCACGCGGACCCGGACGCCGCCATGATCATCGCGGCCGCCTTCGACCGCGTGCGGCACCCGGCCCGCGGCGCGCTGGGCGGACAGTCCGGCGCCGGCGGCGAGCTTGCGCTGGCCGGCGGAGCGACGCTGCAGGCCAAGGGCCGGCAACTGGTGCCGCCCGGCGAGCGGCTGGTCGTGCACACCCCGGGCGGCGGCGGACTGGGCGACCCCGCCGCGCGCGACGCGGCGCGGGTCGAGCGCGACGTGCGCGACGGGCTGGTCAGCGCCGGCCAGGCGCGGCAAGCCTACCGGCAGGCGGCCACACGCCCCTGATCGCCGTGCCGCCCTTTCCACTCTTACATCGATATCCCCTGCCCATCATGACCTTTCCCCGCCGTTCCTTTCTCCACCTGACCCTGGCCGGCGCGCTGCTGGCGCTTGCGCCCGCCGCCCAGGCCGAACCCGCGCGCGGCGGCACCCTGACGCTGCTGCTGCCGTCCGAGCCCACCGCCTTGGTGACCGTGGGCAACGTGGCCACTCCCATCCTGAGCGTGAGCGCCAAGGTGACCGAGGGCCTGCTCAAGTACGACTACGACCTGAAGCCGGAACCCCAGTTGGCCACCGCATGGCAGATCAGCCCCGACGGCACGGTATACACCTTCACGCTGCGCCAGGGCGTGAAGTGGCATGACGGCAAGCCCTTCACCGCGGCCGACGTGGCGTACTCGATCGACCTGCTCAAGCGCATCCATCCGCGCGGCCGCAATACCTTCGCCAACGTGACCGCCATCGAGACGCCCGACGACCATACCGTGGTCCTGCGCCTGTCGAAGCCGGCGCCCTATCTGATCCGCGCCTTCGTCGCCACCGAAACGCCCATCGTGCCCAAGCATGTGTACGACGGCACCGACCCGCTGTCCAACCCGGCCACCTCCGCCCCGATCGGCACGGGCCCCTACAAGTTCAAGGAATGGGTGCGCGGCAGCCATATCGTCTACGAACGCAATCCGGACTACTGGGACAAGCCCAAGCCCTATATCGACCGGCTGATCGTGCGCATCGTGGCCGATCCGGCCGCGGCCGCCATCGCCTTCGAGACCGGCACCGTCGACCTGGGCTATCGCACGCCGGTGCCGCTGGCCGACCTGGCGCGCTTGAAGACCGTGCCCACGCTGCGTTTCGAGACCAAGGGCAACAGCTATTCCTACAATGTCACGCGCCTGGAATTCAACCTGGACGACCCGCACTTCAAGAATGAGAAGGTCCGCCAGGCGGTGGCGCACGCGGTGGATCGCAACGTGATCCTGAAGGTGGTGAACTACGGCGTGGGCCAGGTGGCCTATTCGCCCATCGCGCCGGGCCTGAAGACCTACAACGACCCCGCGCCCTCGCCCTATGCCTACGACCTGAAGCGCGCCAACGCGCTGCTGGACGAGGCCGGCTACCCCAAGGGCGCCGACGGCGTGCGCTTCCGGGTGCCGCTGGACTACAACCCGATAGGCGCCGACGGCGCCCGCCTGGCCGATTACCTGCGCACCACGCTGGCCCGGGTGGGCATCGCGGTGGCCGTGCGGTCGCAAGACGCCTCCGCCTTCATCAAGCGGGTCTATACCGATCGCGATTTCGCCTTCACCACCAACGGCGCCAGCAATCTGTTCGACCCCACCGTGGGCGTGCAGCGCCTGTACTGGTCCAAGAACTTCATCAAGGGCGTGCCGTTCTCCAACGGCACGCACTACCGGAATCCCAAGGTGGACGAACTGCTGGAAGCCGCCGCGGTGGAGAACGACCCGGCGCGCCGCGTCGAGCTGTTCAAGGCGTTCCAGCAGATCGTCGCGCGGGAGGTGCCGGACCTCAACCTGTACCAGCCGGAGTTCATCACCATCGCGAACCAGCGGGTCCACGACCACTCGCTGACGGCCGACGGGGTCGAATCCAATCTGGCGGACGTGTACCTGCAATAGGCCACGGGAAGCGCCATCATGACATCGCTGCGCGCCGCCCGGACGCTCGGGCGCTCACTGCTGCAGGCCATCCCCACCGTGGTGGGCGTGGTCCTGCTCAGCTTCTTCCTGCTGCAGGCCGTGCCGGGCGACGCCGCCGACGTGATCGCGGCCGAGTCCGGCTCGGCCACCGAGGCCGGCATGGCGGCCATGCGCAGCCACTTCGGCCTGGACCAGCCCGTGCTGCGGCAATTGCAGGCCTACGTGGGCAATCTCCTGCGGCTGGACCTGGGCGTCTCGCCCCGCTACAACCTGCCGGTGGCGGACCTGATCTTCAGCCGGCTGGGCAACACGGTGCTGCTGATGCTCAGCGCCCTGGGCTGCGCGCTGGCGGCCGGCATCGCGCTGGGCGCGCTCATGGCCAGCTTCGCGGGCCGCTGGCCCGACCGCGTCCTGTCGCTGGCGGCGCTGCTGCTTTACTCCACGCCCGGTTTCTGGCTGGGACTGATGGCCATCATCCTGCTGTCGGTGCAACTGGGCTGGCTGCCGCCGGGCGGCGTGTCCACCATCGGATCGGGCGCCACCGGCCTGGCGCACGCGCTGGACGTGGCGCGCCACCTGGTGCTGCCCACGCTGGCGCTGGCGGGCTTCTATGTCGCCATCTTCGCGCGCCTGACGCGCGCCTCCATGCTGGAAGTCAGCCGCCAGGACTTCGTGCGCACCGCCCGGGCCAAGGGCCTGTCCCCCTGGGCGGTGGCGCGACGCCACATCCTGCGCAATGCGCTGATCCCGGTCACGACGGTGGCCGGCCTGAACTTCGGCACGCTGCTGGGCGGCGCCGTGGTGGTCGAGACGGTATTCAGTTGGCCCGGGCTGGGCCGCCTGGCGTATGAATCGGTGATGGCCCGCGACTACGTGGTGCTGCTGGGCATCCTGGTCCTGTCTTCCCTGCTCGTGATCCTGGCCAATATGCTCGTCGACCTGCTGCACGCCTTGCTGGACCCCCGCATCCGCGTCCGTTGACGCGCTCTTTTCCCGACACGCCATGTCTGCGACTTCCCCTTCCCTGTCCGTTCCGGCCGCCGGCCTTCCCCGGGCGCGCCCGGGCGCGCTGCGGCGCCTGCTGGCCAACCCCGGCGCGGTGGCGGGCGCCGTCCTGCTGCTGCTGATCCTGTTCGCCGCGGTCACGGCCTCGTGGTTCTTTCCCCACGATCCGCTGGACATGGTCGGCCCGCCCATCCTGTGGCCCGGCCAGGATCCGGAGTTCCCGCTGGGCACCGACACCATGGGACGCGACATCGCCGCCGGCCTGGCGCACGGCGCCCAGGTATCGCTGACGGTGGGCGTGACCGCCGCGCTATTGAGCCTGGCCATCGGCATCGCGGTCGGCGCGGCGGCCGGCTATGCCGGCGGCTGGGCGGACGTGGCGCTGATGCGCGTGACCGAGCTGCTGCAGACCATTCCGTCGTTCCTGCTGGTGGTGGTCATCGTCGCCATCGGCCGGCCGTCGGTGGCGGTGATCGCCCTGTCCATCGGCGTGGCCTCGTGGCCCGTGGTGGCGCGGCTGGTGCGGGCCGAGTTCCGCTCTCTGCGCGAAGCGGAATTCGTGCAGGCGGCGCGCAGCAACGGATTCAGCCATTTCCGCATCGCCTTCCTGGAAATCCTGCCCAACGCGCTGCCGCCCGTGATCGTCACGACCTCGGTGCTGGTCGCCAACGCCATCCTCATCGAGTCGGCGCTGTCCTTCATGAACATGGGCGATCCCAACGCCGTCTCGTGGGGCAGCATGATCGGCGACGCGCGCGAAATGCTGCGCACGGCCTGGTACCTGGCGGCGCTGCCCGGCATTTCCATTGTGCTGACCGTGCTGTCGCTGAACCTGCTGGGCGATGCGCTGAACGACGCGTTCAATCCGCGCCTGGCCAACTAGGCCCGGCGCCGGGGGATTACCCTAGCACCGCCGGCGCATGCCGGAATCCGATTTGCTTGCGGACCACACGGACGTATAACGTCAATACTTCCGCCACAGATCAGAGGGCCATCCAGCATGAAGGCGTACTTCCACGACGATCAGAAACTGCATCATCCGCAGACCTATTTCTCCCGGGGCAAAATGCGCACCCCGCAGGAAGTCCCTTCCCGCCTGGACGCGCTGGCGCAGGCCGCCCGCCGCCTGGGCTTCGACGTGCAGCCGCCCCCCGACCGGGGCGCCGCCGCGATCTCCGCCATCCACACGCTGGACTATCTGCGCTTCCTGCAAAGCGCGCATGCCGACTGGAAGCAATTGCCCGAAGACTGGGGCGACGAGGTCGTGTCCAACGTGTTCGTGCGCGAGCCGAACGCGCTGCGCGGCGTGCTCGCCCAGGCCGCGCGCTATCTGGCCGACGGAAGCTGCCCCGTGGGAGTCCATACCTGGCATTCCGCCTATTGGTCGGCGCAGTGCGCCATCGCCGGCGCGGATGCGCTGCTGGCCGGCGACCGCCATGCCTACGCCATCTGCCGGCCGCCCGGCCACCATGCGCGGCGCGACGCGGCCGGCGGCTTCTGTTACCTGAACAACGCCGCGATCGCCGCCCAGCGCCTGACTTCGCGGTTTCCGCGCGTGGCGATCCTGGATACCGACATGCACCACGGCCAGGGCATCCAGGAAATCTTCTACGAACGCAGCGACGTGCTGTACGTGTCCACACACGGCGACCCGCGGAATTTCTATCCGGTCGTCGCCGGCTACGAGGACGAGCGCGGCGCGGGCGCGGGCTATGGCTACAACATCAACCTGCCCATGCCCCACGGTTCGCCCGAATCCGTATTCTTCGAGAAGCTGGCGCAGGCGCGGCGCGCCATCGAACTGTTCCAGCCGGACGCGCTGGTGCTGTCGCTGGGCTTCGACATCTTCGAAAAAGACCCGCAGGCCAAGGTCGCGGTCAGCGAGACGGGCTTCGAGCGCCTGGGCCGGGAGGTCGGCGCCCTGAGGCTGCCCAGCCTGATCGTGCAGGAAGGCGGCTACTACATCGAGGGGCTGGAATCGAACGCCTCGCGCTTCTTCGCGGGGCTGGCCTCGGCCTGAAGCAGCCCCGCCCTGCGGCCGGCGCTTGCCGCTTGGCGCCGGCCCGCTAGTGGTTTTCCCTAGAAACGCCGAAATTGCCGTCCTGCCCGGTTCACAAGCCGGGAAGCCTCCGGTACATTTCGTCCAGTGGCCTGACCACTGGGCCACCAGATATCCTGACACTCCAGGCCGGCCCAGCCGGTCCTGGGCAAGACAAGACCCGGCAGACCCATTACGCTCTACGTCCCGACCAACCACCCCGACGCAACAATGACCGCTCTCCAGGCCGTAGCCTCCACCCGCCTCTATCGCATGATTGCCGACCAGATCGCCGCGCGCATCAAGGCGGGCGATTTCCCCGCGGGCGGCAGGCTGCCCGCCGAACGCGAACTCGCGGAGCAGTTGCAGGTGAGCCGCGCCTCGGTGCGCGAAGCGCTGATCGCGCTGGAGATCGAGGGCTACGTGGAAGTGCGGGTCGGCACCGGCGTGTTCGTCAACGCGCTGCGCGAGGACGGCCAGTACCAGGAACCGCCCCAGGCCGGCGCGGCCGCCGACGGCGCCGAGGCCACCGACATCGGGCCCTTCGACCTGCTGGAGACCCGCCTGCTGATCGAACCCGAATGCGCGGCGCTGGCGGCGCAAAAGGCATCGCCGGCGCAGATCGCGGCGATCCGCGCGGCGCACGAAGGCATGTCCCTGACCGAATCGCCCAGCGTGCACGACCGCGCCTTCCACAGCGCGATCGGCGCGGCCTGCGGCAACGCGGCGCTGGCCGCCGCGATCTCGCACATCTGGCACCTCAGCACGCTGAGCCCCGTATTCCACCGGCTGGAAGAACACTTCGTGACCACCAAGGTGTGGAGCGAAGCCCAGCAGGAGCACGAACGCATCCTCGCGGCCATCGTCGACCGCGATCCCATCCGCGCGCGCCACGCCATGCACGACCACCTGGTCGGCATCCTGGCCCGGCTGCGGGAAGACTTCGGCAACGTCGGGATCCGATGACTCCATGACCCCTTAAAACCGCCGGGCGCCCTGGCGCCCGCCTCTCCCCACCGACCGTGCTTGCACCGCCGGCGCCCTGGCGCCGCCCGCGGCCAGGGGAGCGGCTTGCCTTTCGATCCGCAGTCCCACGCAGTCCCGCAGTCCCGAAGTCCATACCTAAAACATATCAAGGTGAAAACATGCAGCCGACCCGTACCGTAAAGCTGGTGACCGCGGCGCTACTCGCGCTCGGCGCCCACGCCGCCCAGGCCAACAAGGCCGACAATTCCCTCAACATCGCCTTCGACGCGGCTCCGGCCACGCTGGACGCCTACAAGGAATCGGACCGTCCGGGCCTGGCGCTGGCGCGCATGGTCTTCTCGGGCCTGTTGCAGAAGAACCAGGACACGGGCGAGTTCGGCCCCGCCATCGCCACCGGCTACAAGTTCGTGGACGACACCACCATCGAACTGCCGATCCGCAAGGACGTGAAGTTCCACGACGGCTCGCTGCTGACCATCGACGACGTACTGTACACGCTGAACCTGGTGTCCTCCGACGGCTACAAGGCGCGTTTCCAGAACCAGGTCGCGTGGATCGCCAAGGCCGAGAAGGTGTCGGACGATACCGTCCGCATCAAGATGAAGACGCCGTACCCGCTGGCGCTGGAAATGCTGTCGGAGAACCTGCCCATCTATCCGCGCAAGTACTACGAGGCCAACCAGTCCGACATGGGCGCCAAGCCCATCGGCACCGGCCCGTACCGCCTGGTGGAAAGCCAGCCCGGCAGCCGCTACGTGTACGAACGCTACGAAGACTACTTCGGTCCCAAGCCGGCCGTGCAGAAGCTGGTGGTGCGGGTGCTGCCCGACGCCAACACGCAGTACGCCGAGCTGCTGTCCGGCGGCCTGGACTGGATCTGGCGCGTGCCGCCCGACGTGGCCAAGCGCATGGAAAAACAGCCCGCCGTCACGGTCAAGAGCAGCAGCATCATGCGCATCAGCTACATCTCGCTGAACCCGCGCTTCGACGACGGCAAGTCGCCGCTGGCCAAGCAGGAAGTGCGCCAGGCCATCAACTACGCCATCGACCGCGAGGCCATCCGCCGCGCGCTGGTAGGCGGCGCCTCCAAGGTCATCAACGCGGCCTGCAACCCGGCCCAGTTCGGCTGCGCCGGCGACGTGCAGACCTACAAATACGATCCCGCCCGCGCCAAGCAGTTGCTGGCCCAGGCCGGCTACCCCAACGGCGTCACGCTGGACCTGGTGATCTCCGCGCCGCCGCGCGCCATCCTGGACGCGGCCGCCGCGCAGATGGCGCAGGCCGGCATCAAGCTGAACCTGGTCGAACAGCAGTACGGCACCGCGATGACCAACTGGCGCGAGGGCAAGATCGCCATGCTGTCGTCGAACTGGGGCTCCTACGGCATCGCCGACGCGGCCCTGTCCACCAGCAACTTCTTCCGCGGCGGGCCGGACGACCAGGCCCGCAACCCCGAAGTGATCAAGTACCTGGAGACCGCCGACACCACGGTCGATCGCGAGCTGCGCGTCAAGAACTACGGCGCGGCGCAGAAGATCGTGGCGGAACAGGCCTATTGGGTGCCGCTGTGGAACCACTCGCTGAATGCCGTGCAGTCCAAGGACCTGAACTTCTCGGTCGACGGCGACGAGTTCCCGCGTTTCTACAAGGCCTCCTGGAACTGATCCGGATTGCCGGCCGCGCCGGCGCGGCCCTCTCCCCGGCGCGTTTGCGCCCGGCAGGCGGCCGCCGGCGCTCACCGACAAAGGTTGACCCATGATTGCATTCCTGTTTCGCCGCCTGCTGGTATCCGCGCTGCTGGTGGTGTTCGTGTCGCTGATCAGCTTTTCGCTGGTGTTCGCGTCCGGCAATCCGGCGGCGCGCCTGGCCGGCGAAGGCAGCGCGGCCGACGCCGCGCGCCTGTCGCAACTGCACGGCTTCGACGACCCGATACTGCTGCAGTACGGCCGCTGGCTCGCCGGCGTCGCGCGCGGCGATTTCGGCGACAGCCTTTATTTCAGCCGCCCCGTGGCCGAACTGCTGGGCCAGCATTTCCCGGCGACCGCCAAGCTGGGCCTGGCCGCCATGCTGTTCGCGCTGCTGCTGGCCATTCCTTTGGGCGTGCTGGCGGGCCTGCGCAAGGGTTCGCTGGCCGACCGCGCCACCATGCTGCTGTCGGCCTGCGCCCAGGCCATGCCGCCGTTCTGCCTGGCCTTCCTGCTGATCATCGTCTTCAGCGTGCGCAACCAGTGGCTGCCGGCCTCCGGCTTCGATAGCTGGAAGCACTACGTCATGCCGGTGGTCGCGCTGGGCCTGTTCGCCATGCCCGCCATGCTGCGCCTGATGAAGTCGGAGATGGAGACCGTGCTGGCCACCGACTACATCCGCACCGCCCGCACCATGGGACTGGGCGGCCCCAGCGTGGTGCTCAAGTACGCGCTGCGCAATGCCCTGCGGCCGCTGGTATCGCTGGCGGCGGCCCAGATGGGCACGCTGCTGGCCGGCTCGGTCGTCATCGAGACCGTGTTCGCCATCAACGGCGCGGGGCTGCTCGCCTGGACCTCGATCCTGCGCGGCGACTTTCCCACCATGCAGGCGCTGATCCTCATCTTCGCCCTGATCTACATCGTCCTGACCCTGGTCGCCGACCTGATCAACGGTTGGCTCGACCCCCGCGTGCGAGTGTCGCCATGAGCAGTATCGCTTCTACCCTGCCCGCTGTTTCCCGCGGCGACCGCGCGGCCCGCTACGGCCGCCGCTTCGGCCTGGCCGTGCTGGCGCTGCTGGTGCTGGCCGGCCTGGTCGGCCCCTACCTGATCCCGCATGATCCCTACTCGCAAGACCTGCTGGCGCGCCTGCAGGAGCCCGTCTGGGGCGAGGGCGGGACCTGGAGCCACATCCTGGGCACGGACCAGCTCGGCCGCGACGTGCTGGCGCGCGCGCTGTACGGCGTGCGCGTGTCGGCGCTGATCGGCCTGTCCGTGGCGCTGATGGGCGGGCTGATCGGCACCACGCTGGGCGTGGTCGCCGGCTACTTCGGCGGCGCCGTGGACCGCGCCGTGTCCTTCCTCATCACCGCCCGCCTGGCGCTGCCCATCATCCTGGTGGCGCTGGCCGTGGTGTCGGTGGTGGGCGCCTCGCTCACCGTCGTGGTGCTGGTCCTGGGCCTGCTGCTGTGGGAACGCTACGCGCTGGTGGCCCGGACCATGGCCGCCGGCCTGCGCAACGCCGAATTCGTCACCGCCTCGCGCCTGCAGGGCTGCACCCACCTGCAGATCATCTGGCGCGACATCCTGCCCAACCTGGTGGGCAACCTGCTCATCATCGGCACGGTGGACGCGGCCATGGCCATCACGCTGGAGGCCTCGCTGTCGTTCCTGGGACTGGGCGTGCCCGCGCCCATGCCCTCGCTGGGGCTGATGATCGCCGAGGGCAAGGAAAACATGCTGTTCCAGCCTTCGCTGGTGGTGATACCCAGCGTCGTGCTGTTCGTCCTGGTGCTGTGCGTGAACCGCGCGGGCGAATCGCTGCGCGCCGTGCAAATGAGAAAGGGCTGACCATGAATGCCAACGGCCAACCCCTGCTGCGGGTCCAGGACCTGCACATCGACATCCAGACCCCCACCCACGTCAAGCACGTGGTGCGCGCGGTGGACTTCAGCCTGGAACGCGGCAAGACGCTGTGCATCGTGGGCGAATCGGGCTGCGGCAAGTCGCTGACCGCCCTGGCGCTGCTGGACCTGCTGCCGGCGGCCGCGCGCCGCCGCGTCGCCGCGCTGGAATTCGCCGGCCAGGACCTGGCCGGCCTGACGCCCGCGGCGCTGGCGCAATTGCGCGGCGCCCGCATCGCCATGATTTTCCAGGACCCCATGACCTCGCTGAACCCGGTGTTCCCGATAGGCACCCAGCTCATCGACGTGCTGCGCCGCCACAAGCGCGTCGGCCGCCGCGAGGCCGCCGAGCGCGCCGAATACCTGCTGCGCCGCGTGGGCATCGCCAATCCGCAGGAACGCATGCGGCAGTATCCGTTCGAACTGTCGGGCGGCCTGCGCCAGCGCGTGATGATCGCCATGGCGCTGATGTGCGGCCCGGAGCTGCTGATCGCGGACGAGCCCACCACCGCCCTGGACGTGACCGTGCAGGCCGAGCTGCTGGACCTGCTGCGCGACATCCAGGCGGAGTTCGGCCTGGGCATGGTCTTCATCTCGCACGACATGGGCCTGGTCGCGCGCATCGCCGACCACGTCATCGTCATGTATGCCGGCGACATCGTCGAAGCCGGCAGCGTGCAGGCCGTGCTGGAGCGCCCCAGCCATCCCTATACCTCGATGCTGCTCAACTGCATCCCGCAGCCGGGCCGCACCGCGCCCCGGGCCGAGCTGCCCACCATCGCGGGGGCCGTGCCTTCGCTGGACGCCGCCATCGTCGGCTGTGCGTTCCGCGAACGCTGCCCCGCGGCCGAACCGCGCTGCGCCCAGCCTTTCACGGCCCGCGTGCAGGGCGGCCACCGCTGCTACTGCGTGAAACCCGGCGCGCTGCGCCACGGAGCGCCGGCATGAGCCCGCCGAACCGCCCCAAGGGCGAATCCCCCAATGCGCGGCATGAAGGAAGCCCTGTGACTCCACATCCCTCCCGCGGCGCCAGCGTCAGCCTGGACGGCCTGTCGTTCCAGTACGGGCGAGCCGGCCTGTTCTCGCGCCGGCCCGCGCCCCGCATCCTGCACGACATCGATCTGCTGGTGCCCGCCGGCCGCACCATCGGCCTGGTGGGCGAGTCCGGCAGCGGCAAGTCCACCATCGCCAAGCTCATGCTGGGCCTGCTGGCCCCGACACAGGGCCGCGCGCTGCTGGACGGCAAGCCGCTGGCCGCGATGCCCGCCCGCGCCCGCGCCAGGCGCATCCAGATGGTGTTCCAGGATCCGTATTCCTCGCTCAACCCGCGCCGCAGCATCAGCGAAATCCTGACCGCCCCGCTGCGCGTACACGGCATCGGCGACGCCGCGGCGCACGCCGCTTCGGTGCGCCGCATGATGGACGCCGTGGGCCTGGTGCCGGCCTTCGCCGCGCGCTATCCGCGCGAGCTGTCCGGCGGCCAGCGCCAGCGCGTGGCCATCGCCCGGGCGCTGATGCTGGAGCCTCAGTTGCTGATCTGCGACGAGCCCACTTCCGCCCTGGACGTGTCGGTGCAGGCGCAGATCCTCAACCTCTTGATGGAACTGCAGCGCGAACGCGGCCTGGGCTATCTCTTCATCAGCCACAACCTCGCCGTGGTCCAGCACATCGCCGACGAGATCGTGGTGCTGCAGGGCGGCCGCGTGGTCGAGCGCGGGTCCGCCGGGCAAGTCTATTTCGCGCCGGCCCATCCCTATACCCAGCAACTGATCGGCGCCACGCTGGCCGTGCCCGAACCGCAGGAGATGACGGCATGAACTCCCCAGCCCGCGCCCCGCAACTGCTGCTCGTCGGCAATGACCAGAAGGTCACCTGGGACGACGGCCGGATCCGCTTTCTCGCGCCCGGCAACGACAGCCTGTGCGTGTTCGACGCCGGCGCCGACCCGGCCGCGCCCGAACTGCTCGCCACCCTGCCCCTGCCCAATTCCCTGTTCGGGCCGCCCGTGAACCTGGCGGTCGCGCCGGACCAGCGCCTGGGCCTGGTGGCCGATTCCATGGCCTGGCCCGAACGCGCCGACGGCGCCGGCTGGCAGCCTGCGCCCGGGCGCGACCTGTACGTGATCGACCTGGCCGCCCGGCCGCCCGCCGTCAGCCAGCGGCTGCAGGTCGGCCTGCAGCCCTCGGGCCTGTCGATCAACCGCGCCGGCACGCTGGCGCTGGTGGCCAACAAGGCCGGCCGTTCGGTGTCGGTGCTGCGCATCGCCGATGGCCGCGTCGAGGTCTGCGGGGAAGTCGACATGGGCACGCCGGTGGTGGCGGTGTCGTTCGCCGCCGACGGCCGCCGCGCCTTCGCGGTGAAGACCGACACCCACCGCCTGGGCGTGCTGCGCATCGACGATAGCGGTGCCGTTCCCCGCGTGACGCACGATCCGGCCGAGGACCTGACCACCGGCCTCGTCCCCTTCAACCTGGCGGTCTCGCCCGACGGCGCGCTGGCGCTGGTGGTGGACATGGGCAGCCCGACCGCCTCGGACGGCCATGCCGATTCCGTCAGCGTGGTGGACCTGGGGGCGACGCCGCCCCGCGTGGTCGATCGCATCATGGTCGAGGACGGCCCCGAAGGCATCGCCATCAGCCCCGACGGCCGCTATGCCGCGGTGGCCATCGTGCAAGGCTCGAACAACCCGTCCAGCGAGTGGTTCCACCATCCGCGCGGACAGATCGTGCTGCTGCGCATAAGCGGCCTGTCCGTGACCCGCGCCGGCGCCATCGAAGTCGGCGCGCTGCCCGAAGGCGTCGCCTTCAGCCCCGACAGCCGCTACCTGTATGTCGGCAATTTCCTGGATGCCGAGATGCAAGTCCTCGCCGTGGGCGACGAGGGCCTGGCCGACACCGGCACCCGCATCGCCCTGCCCGGACGGCCCGCCTCGATGCGGGCCCAATCCTGCTGACCCCGCCGCTCATCCGAATCCCACTCTTTCCACCCCGCTCCTGGAGTTCCGCCATGACCACCGCTCCTCAAAAGAAACAGACCTTGCTGGCCGCCGCCCTGCTCGCCTTCGCCGGCCTGGCCCCCCTGTCGGCGCATGCCCTCGATATCAAGCTCGGGCACGTGCTGGCCCCCAGCCATAGCTGGAACAAGGCGGCCGAAGGCTTCGCCGCCGAAGTCAAGGAGAAGACCGCCGGCCGCGTCAACTTCGTGCTGTTCCCCAGCGGCCAGCTCGGCAACGAGAAGACCATGCTCGAAGGCCTGCAGATCGGCAGCCAGGGCGCGGCCATCATCGGCTCGGGCTCGCTGCAGCCGATCGAACCCAAGTTCGGCGTGGTGGAGCTGCCCTACACCTGGTCCACCTCCGCCCAGGCGTACAAGGCCTATGACGGCGAACTCGGCGCGGCGCTGGCCAAGCTGGCCGACAAGAAGAACCTGGTCATTCTCTCGTGGTGGGAGAACGGCTTCCGCCACGTCACGAACAACCGCGGCCCGATCGCCAAGCCCGCCGACCTGGCCGGCCTGAAGACCCGCGTCACGCCCGACAAGATGCGCCTGGACACCTTCACCGCGCTGGGCGCCAACCCCGCGCCGCTGGCCTTCGGCGAACTGTACTCGGCGCTGCAGCAGAAGGTGTTCGACGCCCAGGAGAACCCGCTGTCCATCATCTACACCTCGTCCTTCTTCGAAGTACAGAAGTACCTGTCGCTGACCGGCCACGTCTGGGGCCCGGCCAACCTGATCGTCTCCAAGCCGATCTGGAACCGCCTTTCGGCCGAGGACAAACAGGTGGTGCAGGCCGCCGCCGACAAGTGGCGCGACGTCCAGCGCAAGATGATCAGCGACGGCGACCAGCAGTTCATCGCCCAGCTCAAGGAAAAAGGCATGCAGGTCAACGACGTGGACAAGGCCGCCTTCGCCGCCGCCGTCGAACCCGTCTGGAAGACCTATTCGGCCGCCTACGGCCCCGAGCTGATGGCCCTGGTCCAGAAGTACCGCGAGGCCAAGTAATGCTCTACCGACTGTCCGCGATCCTGTCGGGCATCAGCAAGGCCTTCGCCGCCCTGGCGGTGGCCTTGCTGGCGATCCTGATCTCCTACGTGGTGTTCGCCCGCTTCGTCACCCACACCACGCCGCACTGGGCCGAAGAGCTGCCGCGCCTGGTGCTGGTCTGGTCCGCCTTCATCGGCGGCGTCACCTGCAGTTTCGACCGCTCGCACTTGATGGCGGGCCTGCTGCCGTTCATGGTGCACAACCCCCGGGTACTCGCCGTCTTCGACCGCATCAACCAGGTGCTGGTCATCGTCGGCCTGGCGGCGCTGGGCTATGCCGGCTGGCAACTGGCCGAGCTGACCATGGACCAGACGCTGCCGGCGCTGGACGTCTCGGCCGGCGCGGTCTACCTGGCGCTGCCCTTCGCCTGCGCCGTCACCGTGATCGTGCACCTGGCGCAGTTGTTCTCCCCGGCTCCCGCCATCGCCGCAAAGGATTGACAAAATGTCTTCGGGTGCTCTCTTCCTGATGGGCGTGTTCACGGTCACGGTGCTGATCGACATGCCCATCGCTTTCGGCCTGGTGCTGTCCTGCCTGGCCTACCTGGTCGTCTACGATGCCGCGCCCATGATGGTGGCGGCCCAGCAGTACGTGGTGGGGCTGGACAGCTTCACGCTGCTGGCCATTCCGCTCTTCATCCTGGCCGCGCAACTGATGAACGGCGCCGGCCTGACCCAGCGCATCGTGCGCCTGTGCGCGGCCATCGTGGGCGACATCAAGGGCGGCCTGGCCGTCGTCGCCGTGCTGGCCTGCCTGATGTTCGGCGCGCTGTCCGGCTCCGGCGTGGCCGACGTGGTCGCCATCGGCAGCCTGCTGCTGCCCGCCATGGCCCGCAGCGGCTACGACAAGGGGTTCTCGTGCGCGCTGGTGGGCAGCGCCGGCGCCACCTCCACCATCATCCCGCCCAGCATCGTGCTGATCGTGTACGGCACCATTACCGACACCTCGGTGGGCAAGCTGTTCATGGCCGGCATCATCCCGGGCATCCTGCTGGGGCTGTCGCTGATCGGCGTGGCCATCTGGCAGTCGCGCAAGCACAACTGGGCCGGCGGACAGCCGTTCAGTTGGCCGGAGCTGCGCGCGGCGGCCGTCGACGCGCTGCCGGCGCTGATGGTGCCGGTGCTGATCATCGGCGGCATCCGCTTCGGCATCTTCACGGCCACCGAAGCCGCCTCCAGCGCCATCGTCTACGCCCTGCTGGTCGGCTTCTTCTGGTACCGCACGCTCAGCCTGAAATCGCTGTGGGACAACCTCAAGTCCACCGGCGAAAGCAGCGCGTCCATCCTGCTCATCATCGGCGCGTCCGGGCTGTTCGCCTGGGTGCTGGTGGCCGAACAGGTGCCGCAGGCCCTGTCCTCGCTGCTGGTCGAATGGACCGACAGCAGGGTCGCGGTGCTGCTGGTGCTGACGGTAGTACTGTTGCTGCTGGGCACCTTCATGGAGGCGATCCCGGTCATCATCATCGTCGCCCCGGTAGTCATGCCGGTCCTGGCGCACTACCACATAGATCCGGTGCATTTCGGCATCCTGCTGTCGATCAACATGGCCATCGGCGCCAACACGCCGCCGGTGGGCGTCGACCTGATGGCCGCCTGCAAGATCGGCGGGATCAACATGATGCAGACCCTGCGCCCGCTGTCCTGGATGATGCTGGCCATGACCGCCGTCATGCTGCTGCTGACCTTCGTACCCGATCTGGTGCTGTTCCTGCCGAGGCACGTGCAATGAACCCTGCCAACCCCACACTGCGCCCCGCGGCCCTGCGCCGTAGCTGGATGTTCGTGCCGGGCATGGACGCCGCGGCCCAGGCCGCCGCCCTGGCCAGCGGCGCCGACGCCCTGGTCGCCGACCTCGAAGAGTTCACCGCGCCGTCCGACCGCCCGGCCGCCCGCGGCCTCATCGCGGCGCTGTTCCCGCGCTGCCGCGCCCAGGGCGTGGTGGCCGCCGTGCGCATCAACAAGCTCGAGGACGACGGCCTGGCCGACCTGCGCGGCGTCATGGCCGGCGCGCCGGACGCCGTGTTCCTGCCGCATGCCGAAAGCGCCGCCCAGATCGTGGCGCTGGACCGGGCCATCGCCGAACTGGAGGCAGGGCTGGGCCTGCCCGCCGGCGGCACGGAAATCGTGCCCACGCTGGAGTCGGCGCTGGGCGTGCACCGCGCCTACGAAATCCTCACGGCCAGCCCGCGCGTCTCCGCCTGCCTGCTGGCCGCCGAGGACCTGACCGCCAGCCTGGGCGCGGAGCGCGGCAAGGACGGCATCGAACTGCACCACCTGCGCGCCCGCTTCCTGGTGGACTGCACCGCCGCCGGCGTCCTGCCCATCGACTGCCCCTTCAATTACCGCGACATGCCGGCGCTGGAGGCCGACCTGCGCTGGGCGCGCCGCCTGGGCCTGAAATCCAAGTGCGCCACCGTGGCCGAACAGGTGCCGATGATCCACGCGGTGTTCACCCCCGCGCCGGACGAGGTGGCCGCCGCGCACGACTGCATTTCGCGCTACGAGGCGCAGCGCGCCGGCCGCAACGACGCCGAACGCATAGACCCGCCGACCTACAACACCGCGCGCCGCCTCTTGGCGCGCCACAATCAATTCGAACGTTGGGCCGCCGAGCGCCGCGCGCAGGCCGTCCCGCAACAAGGAGACTCCGAATGACGCCAGCCGCAATCCCCGAACGCAACGGCGGCCAGATCCTGATGCAGCAATTGCGCATCCATGGCGCGCGCCGCGTGTTCATGATCCCCGGCGAAAGCTATCTGCCGTGCATCGACGCGCTCAATGAGCACACCGACGCCATCCAGCCCATCGTCTGCCGCCAGGAAAGCGGCGCGGCCTACATGGCCGAGGCCTACGGCAAGCTGACCGGCGAGCCCGGGATCTGCTTCGTGACCCGCGGCCCGGGCGCCACCAACGCCAGCATCGGCGTGCACACGGCCTACCAGGACTCCACCCCGATGATTCTGTTCGTCGGCCAGGTGGGCAACGATTTCATGGAGCGCGAGGCCTTCCAGGAAATCGACTACCGCCGCATGTTCGGCCAGATGGCCAAGTGGGTCGCGCAGATCGACCGCACCGACCGCATTCCCGAATACATTTCGCGCGCGTACGCGGTGGCCACCAGCGGCCGCCCCGGTCCCGTGGTGCTGGCGCTGCCGGAAGACACGCTGTGGGGCCGCGCCAGCGTGGCCGACCTGCCGCGCTATACCCGGACGCACAGCCACCCGGGCGCCGCCGACCTGGCCCGCATGGCCGAATTGCTGGACGCGGCGGAGCGACCGTTCCTGCTGCTGGGCGGCAACGGCTGGCACCGGGCCGCCATGGACCAGATCGCCGGCTTCGCCGAGCGCTTCGAACTGCCGGTGGGCACCGCCTGGCGCCGCCTGGAATGCTTCGACCAGCGCCATCCCAACGCCGCGGGCCACGTGGGCTGGGCCATGACGCCGGCGCTGCGCCAGCGCCTGCGGGACGCCGACCTGGTGCTGGCGGTGGGCACCCGCCTGGGCGAGGCCACCACCGAAGGCTATACCGTGATCGAAAGCCCGCTGCCGCGCCAGAAACTGATCCACGTGTATCCCGACGCCGCCGAACTGGGCCGCGTGTTCTCGCCGACCCAGGCCATCGTGGCGGACGTGGCGAGCTTCGCCGCCGCCGCCGCCTCGCTGGCGCCCGGCCACGCCGCGCCGCGCGGCGAAGCCGTGCGCGCCGCCCACCAGGAACTGCTCGACAGCCTCGCGCCGCTGCCCTCGCCCGGCCCGATGAGCCTGGACGAGGCCGCCGCCTATGTCGACGCCCACGTGCCGGCCGACGCCTGCATCACGGTGGGCGCCGGCAATTACGCCCTGTATCCCCATCGCTACCGCCGCTACACCGGCCCGGGCACCAGCCTGACGCCCACGGTCGGATCCATGGGCTACGGCCTGCCGGCAGCCATTTCCGCCAAGCTCGAGGACCGCAAGCGCACCGTGGTCTGCTACGCCGGCGACGGCTGCTTCCAGATGAACATGCAGGAACTGGGCGTGGCGCTGCAATACCGCCTGGGCGTGGTGGTGCTGGTATTCAACAACGGCATCTGGGGCACCATCCGCGCCCACCAGGAACGCGAGTTCCCGGCCCGCGCCATCGCCCTGTCTTTCGAGAACCCGGATTTCACGCAGATCATCCGCGGCTACGGCGGCTTCGGCGAGGCGGTGGAGCACACCGCCGACTTCGGCCCGGCCTTCGAGCGGGCGCTGGCCTTCGCCCAGCGCGAGAACCTGCCGGCGCTGCTGGAGATCCGCTATGACGCCAACGGCATTTCGCCGGGCGAAACGCTGATGGGCATCCGCGAAGCGGCGCTGGCCCGCGCCGCCCACTGACTAGCAAGGACTTCGACATGACCACGACTATCTCTATCGACGGACAGCGGCTGTGGCAGTCGCTGATGGACCTGGCCCGGATCGGCGCCACGCCCAAGGGCGGCAACTGCCGGCTGGCGCTGACCGCGCTGGACGGCCAGGGCCGCGACCTGGTCACCGGCTGGATGCGCGAGGCCGGCATGACGCTGCGCGTGGACCAGGTGGGCAACATCTTCGCGCGCCGCGCCGGCCGCAATAACGACCTGCCGCCGGTCATGACCGGCAGCCATATCGACACCCAGCCCACCGGCGGCAAGTTCGACGGCTGCTACGGCGTGCTGGCCGGCCTGGAAGTCATGCGCACGTTGAACGACCACGGCGTGGTGACCGAGGCGCCGCTGGAAGTGGCGATCTGGACCAACGAGGAAGGCTCACGCTTCGTGCCGGTGATGATGGGCTCCGGCGTGTTCGCCGGCAAGTTCCCGCTGGAAACGGCGCTGACCGCGACGGACCGCGACGGCAAGTCGGTGGCCGACGAGCTGGCCGCGATCGGCTATGCCGGCCCCGACCCGGTGGGCGGCCGTCCGGTGGGCGCGTACTTCGAGGCCCACATCGAACAAGGCCCCATTCTCGAGCATGAAGAGAAAGTGGTCGGCGTGGTGACCGGATCGCTGGGCCTGCGCTGGTACGACGTGGTCGTCACCGGGATGGAGATGCACGCCGGCCCCACGCCGATGCCGATCCGCCGCGACGCGCTGTACGCCGCCAGCTACCTGCTGCAGGCCGTGGTCGACATCGCCAACGAGAACCAGCCGCACGGGCGCGGCACCGTGGGAGAAATCCACGCGCACCCCGGCTCGCGCAACGTGATCCCGGGACAGGTGCGCTTCACCGTGGACCTGCGCCACGAGGACGAGGCCACGCTGACCCGCATGGACCAGCGCTGGCTGGCGGCCTGCGCCGAGATCGCCAAGCGCCACAACGTGGACGTGGACGTCAAGCACGTGCAGTACTTCCCGCCCACGCCCTTCGATCCCGACCTCGTGGGCAAGGTGCGCGACGGCGCGGCCCGCCGCGGCCTGGCGGCCATGGACATCGTCACCGGCGCCGGCCACGACGCCGTCTACATGGCCAGCGTCACGCCCACCGCCATGATCTTCGTCCCGTGCAAGGACGGCGTCAGCCACAACGAAATCGAGGACGCCAAGCCCGCCGACCTGGAAGCGGGCTGCAACGTGCTGCTCGACGCCATGGTGGCGCGCGCCAACGACAAGCAGGCATAGCCATGACCCAAGACACCGCATACTGGCGCGCCAAGGCCGCCTCCCTCTCGTTCGACGGCCGCGCCTACATCGACGGCGCGTACTGCGACGCCGCCGACGGCGCCACCTTCGCGGCCACCAGCCCCATCGACGGCCGCAAGCTGGCCGACGTGGCCGCCTGCGGCGCGGCCGACGTGGACCGCGCGGTCCGGGCCGCGCGCCGCGCCTTCGAGGCCGGCGTCTGGAGCGGCCTGGCCCCGCGCCAGCGCAAGGAACGCCTGCTGCGCCTGGCGGCGCTGATCGACGCGCACCGCGAGGAACTCGCGCTGCTCGAGACGCTGGACATGGGCAAGCCGATACGCGACGCGCTCGCCTTCGACGTGCCGGAGACCGCGCGCTGCTACGCCTGGTACGCCGAGGCCATCGACAAGGTCTACGACGAGATCGCGCCCACCGGCCCCGAGGCGCTGGCCACCATCACCCGCGAGCCCCTGGGCGTGGTGGCGGCGGTGGTGCCCTGGAACTATCCGCTGATGATGGCGGCCTGGAAGGTCGCGCCCGCGCTGGCCGCCGGCAACAGCGTCATCCTGAAGCCGGCGGAACAGGCCTCGCTGTCCGCCATCCGGCTCGCGGCGCTGGCCGAGGAAGCCGGCATCCCGGCGGGCGTCTTCAGTGTGGTGCCCGGCACCGGCGCGCAGGCCGGCCAGGCGCTGGGCCTGCACCCGGACGTGGATTGCGTCGCCTTCACCGGCTCCACCGCCACGGGCAAGCGCTTCATGGAATACTCGGGCCAGTCCAATCTCAAGCGCGTCTGGCTGGAATGCGGCGGCAAGTCGCCCCACATCGTGTTCGAGGACTGCCCCGACCTGGACCGCGCCGCCCTGGCCGCGGCGCTGGGCATTTTCTCCAACCAGGGCGAGGTCTGCATCGCGGGTTCGCGCCTTTACGTGCAGGACGGCATCTATGACGCCTTCATGGAGAAAGTCGCCGCCCACGCAGCCGCGCTGCAACCGGGCGATCCACTGGACCCCGCCACCGCCATGGGCGCCATGGTCGACGAACGGCAGATGCGCGGCGTGCTCTCCCGCATCGAGGCCGGCGCCGCGGAAGGCGCGCGGCTGCGCCTGGGCGGCCGCCAGGCGCGCGGCGCCACCGGCGGCTACTACATCGAACCGACCATCTTCGACTGCGCCGACCAGGGCAACAGCCTGGTGCGGGAAGAGATCTTCGGCCCGGTGCTGGCGGCGCAGCGCTTCGCCACCGAGGACGACGCGGTCCGGCTGGCCAACGACTCCGTCTACGGCCTGGGCGCCGGCCTGTGGACCGCCAACCTGTCGCGCGCCCACCGGCTCTCGCGCCGCCTGCGCGCCGGCCTGGTGTGGGTCAATTGCTACGCCGACGGCGACATCACCGTGCCCTTCGGCGGCGTCAAGCAATCGGGCTTCGGCCGCGACAAATCGCTGCACGCGCTGGACAAGTACAGCGACCTGAAGACCACCTGGATCAGCCTCTCGGCTTGATCCCTGCGGCGGACGCCTGCCCGGCGTCCGCCGTCTATGCCATTTCGCGCTATCTGCTTGGCCGCCCGCGCCATTGAAGGCGGCCGGCCCTTGTGCGACCGTGGTCGGCGACGGGCTGCCCGGCAGGGCGCCGTTGCGGGCAGGCGCAGGCGCTCTCCCGCCATCAGAACAATGACTGGAGACAACGATGCGCAATGCGATAACGCGAGGCGGGAGGCAACCCGCCCCCGGAGCCGCTCGTCCTTCATGGCGCCGCGCCGCGCTGGCGGCCCTGCTGGCCGGGGCGGCATGGGCGGCGGACGGGCCCGCGGCCGCGCAGGAGTCCTATCCGGCCAGGCCCGTCACCATCCTGGTCGGCTTTCCGCCCGGCACGGCGACAGACACCGTCGCCCGCATGCTGGGCGACCGCCTGGCCCAGCGCCTGGGCCAGCAGTTCATCGTCGAGAACAAGCCCGGCGCGGGCGGCTCCATCGCCGCCGGCCTGGGCGCGCGCGCCAAGCCCGACGGGTATACGCTGATGATAGGCGCCTCGGCGCCGCAGGCCATCAACCCGCATGTCTATCCCAATCTGAACTACGACGCGCGCAAGGACTTCGCGCCCATCGCCCTGCTGACCTGGCTGCCCTATCTCTTCGTCGTCAGCCCCGACAACCCGGCCCGCGACCTGGCGGATTTTCTTGCCGCGGTGAAGGCCAGGCCGAACCAGTACACCTACGCCACCACCGGCGTGGGCACGACCAGCCACCTGGTGACCTCGGTCCTGCTGTCCAAGGCCGGCGCCAGCATGATCCACGTGCCGTACAAGGGCAGCAGCCAGGCGCAGGCGGACATCGTGGGCGGGCGCACCTATGCCACATTCGATACCATGGTGTCGTCGCTGGCCCTGGTCAAGGCCGGCCGCCTGAAGGCGCTGGCCGTCAGCACGCCCGAGCGGGTCGCGAGCCTGCCGGACGTGCCCACGGTCGCCGAACAGGGGTTTCCCGGGTTCGACATGGGCGCCTGGCTGGGCCTGATCGCGCCCGCCGGCATCGCGCCCCCGATCCAGGAAAAGCTGGCGGCCGAGGTCAACGCGGTATTGGCGGACCCGGCCGTGCGCGACAAGCTGGCGGGCCTGGGCGCCCAGGTCCGCACCACCGCCTCGCCCGCCGAATTCGGCGCGCTGATGAAGACCGAGTACGAGTCGTGGGGCAAGGTGGTCCGCGACTTCAACGTCAAGGCCACCGATTGAACAGGAGAAGACAAGCATGCGCACTGATTCCGGCATGAGCCCCGAGGAATGGGACACCCGCGTCCAACTGGCCGCCTGCTACCGGCTGGTGTCCCACTTCGGCATGAGCGACCTGATCTACAACCACATCACGGCCCGGATACCGGGATCGGACGGCCATCTGCTGATCAATCCCTACGGCATGACGTACGACGAAATCACCGCGTCCAGCCTGGTCAAGATCGACCTGGACGGGCGGGTGCTGAGCAATCTCCAAGGCGAATACGGCATCAACGCCGCCGGCTATGTCATCCATAGCGCGGTCCACGGGGCGCGCCACGACGTGCAGTGCGTCATCCATACGCACACGCGCGCCGGCATGGCGGTGTCGGCGCTGAAATGCGGCCTGCTGCCGCTGACCCAGACCGCGATGCGATTCGCCAAGATTCCGTACCACGACTACGAAAGCGTCGCCATCGACCTGGACGAACGCGAGCGCCTGGTGGCCGACCTGGGCGGATCCGAGGCGATGATCCTGCGCAACCACGGCCTGCTGGCCGTGGGGCCGACCATCGCGCAGGCCTTCAACACCCTGTACTGGCTGGAAATGGCGTGCAAGGCGCAGGTGGATGCGCTGTCGGCCAATCGCGAGCTCTGCCTGCCGCCGCCCGAGGTGATCGAGAAGACCTGGCACCTGTACCAGCCGACGACCCGCCGGCCCTTCGGCGAGCTGGAATGGCCCGCCATGCTGCGCCTGATGGACAGGAAGGATCCCGGCTACCGGGAGTGAGCCGGCACCGCATCGCCGCGCCGCAGCAGGTCGACGCCCGCCGCCGTGTCCGCGCCCGCGGGCAGGATGGCGCCTAGGCTGGTCCTGATTTCCAGGAAGTACGGAACCGTGGCCGCCAGCCCGCGCGCGACCGCGGCGGCGACCTGGTCCGGGCGCGTGACGTGCTCGGCCTGCATCCCGAAGGCGCGCGCCATCATCGTGAAATCCGGGCTGGCGAGATTGGTGCCCACGTAGCGCCCGGGATAGGCGCGCGCCTGGTGCAGCCGGATGGACCCGTAGCAATTGTTGTTGGAGACGATGAAGAGGATGGGCAGGCCGCGCTCCGCCGCGGCCATCATCTCGTTGCCGGTCATCATGAAGCCGCCGTCGCCCGCCAGGCACACGACCTTGCTCCGCGGGTGGCGCAACTGCGATGCGATCGCCGCCGGCGTGCCGTAGCCCATGGCGCCCGACTGCGAGGCCATCAGCCGCTGCGGGTGGACAAAGGGAAAGTGGCGGTACACCGGCGCGGCGAACGTGCCCGCGTCCAGGCAGACCATGACGTCGCCGCTCGCCTGCTCGGCCAGGCAGCGCACCACCGACACGAAGGGCACGCCGTCGTCCGCGGACGGATCGGGCCAGGCCGCCGCGCGTTCGCGGATGGCGCGCAACGAGGCCGCCCAATCGCCCCGCGCCGCATTGTCCCCGGCCGGCGGCAGCGCGGCCAGCGCCCGCGCCGTGGCCACCGGATCCGCCACGATGCCGACCTCGGCCGCGTAGTGCTGGTTCACCGCGTGCGCGTCGGCATGGCAATGCACCAGCGTCTGCGAGGGCTGGGGATAGGCGGGAAAGGTATAGCCCTGGGTCGTGATGTCGCCCAGCCGCGTTCCCAGCGCCAGGATCAGGTCGCTGGAGTCGAAGGCATCCACCTGCGCCGCCGGCGTCGCCAGGTCCAGGTCGCCGGCGTACAGCGCATGCGTGTTCGGAAAAATGTCGTGCCGGCGGAACGAGACCGCCACCGGTATCCCGTGCCGTTCCGCAAGCCGGCGCAGGGCGTCGCGCCCGCCGGGCGCCTCGAACGCGCCGCCGGCGATGATCAGCGGCCTGCTGGCGGCTTGCAGCAAGGCGCACACCCGCTCGAGCGCGGCCGGCGCGGGCTGGCTCGGGCTGATCGGCGGGGCGATCCAGTCCGGCTGCGGCGCCGCCGCCTGCTGCACGTCCTCGGGCACCACCAGCACGACCGGGCCCGGCGTGCCGGACATGGACACCCGCAGGGCCTTCAAGGCCGCCCAGGCCAGGTCCTCGGGCGCCGCCACCTCGTGGACCCACTTGGCGATGGAGCCGAACATCTGCCGGTAGTCGATCTCCTGGAAGGCCTCTTTGCGCAAGTCCTTGCGGGGCACCTGCCCGATCAGCAGAATCATCGGCGCGCCGTCCTGCTGCGCGGCATGCACGCCGATGGCCGCGTTGGCCGCGCCCGGCCCGCGCGACACCATCACGACGCCGGGCCGGCCCGTCAGCCTGCCGTCGGCGCAGGCCATGAAGCTCGCGCCGCCCTCGTGCCGGCAGGTCAGCACGTCGATGCCGGGAAAATCGTGCAAGGCATCGAGCACGCCCAGATAGCTTTCTCCGGGCACGAGGAAAACGCGGTCGATGCCGTTGCGGGCGAGGATTCCCAGCAAGGCGTGGGCGGACGTGCGCGGTTCGGAAGCAGGCGTCATGGATGGCGGGGCAAAGAAAGCGCGCGGGCGCATGAGGACGATACGTCGGCATTCTAGGGTGGCCGGCGAGGCCCCATATAGGCATACTGTGCCTATCAGATATGCGGAAAACGCACACAAGGACGGCGATACCCGGAATGGACCTGCGCAAGATCGAAAACCTGATCCACGTCGCCGATTCCGGCAGCTTCTCCAAGGCCGCGTCGGTGCTGGGCATCGCCCAGTCCGCGCTGGGCCGGCAGGTCAGGAAGCTCGAGGACGAATGCGGCTGCGCCCTGCTCTACCGCAACGGCCGCGGCGTCTCGCTGACGCCGGAAGGCGAGAAGCTGCTGGACCGGCTGCGCCCCTTGCTGACGCAGATGACCCGCGTCGTCACCGAATTCCACGACGAGCAAAAATCGCCCTCCGGCCAGGTCACGCTGGGCCTGACTCCGACGCTCTGCCACATGGTGGGGATGCCCCTGGTGGCGGAAGTCTGGAAGCGCCACCCGCGCATCCAGTTGAACGTGGTCACCGGCTACAGCGGCTATGTGCACGAATGGCTGGCCAACGCCCGCGTGGACATCGCCGTGCTGCACGACGCCAGGCGTTCCCAGCACGTGGCGGTCGACCCCTTGGCCGAGCTGGACCTGCTGCTGGTGTCGCCGGCGCAGAACCTGGCGCCCGCGGCGCGGGCCCAGGCCTCGATCGACTTCGAGCAATTGCGCGGCCTGCCGCTGGCGCTGCCCACGCGCAGCCATGGCTTGCGCCGCACCCTGGAGCATGCCGCGGCCCACGAGGACACCCCCTTGAACGTGGTGTTCGAAATGGACGCGCTGGAACTGATGAAGGAGATCGTGCTGGAGGGGTTGGCGCATACGGTGCTGGGCGTGCCCGCCGTCGTGCGCGAACTGGCCTGCGGCCAGCTAGTCGCCCGCCGCATCGTCAACCCGGGCCTGTCCACCCGCCTGATGCTGGCCACCGCGTCCAGCCGGCCGCTGACCCAGGCGGTGAAAATCGTGCAAGGCATTCTGCGCGAATTGCTCGCGAGCATGGCCTCGTCGGAGCCGTACCGGGCGTATATGCGGATGGCGGGCTAGCTGGCGCTATTCCGCGCCATACAGCGCAGGCAACAGAGACCGTCCGGTACGCTCGCTCAGGCCTGTCATTTGAATGAACTCGCCGCGAGCATCAGCGCGGCACCGGCAGCGGCGGCGCGGGAGTCAGGGGCCCCGAGGGTACGCCCCGCGGCGGTGGCGGCGGAGGCAGCCGGGACGGCGCCGGGCTCACCCAGCCCGGCTGGCGGCTGGGGCCGCTGGAAGGCGGCGCGGGCGGCCCCGGCGGCCGGCCCGCGTTGGCGCAGCCGACGCCCAGGCAGGGCTCGGCCGGCGCGCCGGGCGTGATCAACCTGGGGCACGACGCGCCCACGCAGGTATCCGGAATGACCCGGGCCGAAGCCGGGGGCCGCGGCACGGCGGGCGCGCCGCCTTGCGCGCCGCCTTGCGCGGCGACTTGCGCGCAGGCCGCCGCCAGCAGCGCCGCCCAGAGGATTTTCATGGCTGCATGCTCCGCCCCGGGAATGCCGCGCCCGCTGCCGGGAATCCGCGGCTGCCGTCCCCGCGTCGCGCCGGGGCCTGGACGGACGCGGGACGGGTCCAGTGTGCGCCTGTCCCTTGCGGCCTGTCCAGGAAGGCCAAAACGGCCTGCCCTCAATCCAGCCGGATATCGGTGCTTTTCACCACCGCGGCCCAGCGCGCGCGTTCGCTGCTGAAGAACTGCGCCAGCTCGGCGGGGTTGCGGGTGACGATTTCCGCGCCCTGCTCGTTCAGTTGCGCCTTCACGTCCGGCTGGCTGACGATCTGCGCCATCAGTTCCGACAGGCGGTTGGCAACGGGATCCGTGGTGGTGGACGGCGCCATCACGCCTTGCCAGGTGCCGGATTCGAACCCGGCCACGCCCTGCTCGGAAATCGTCGGGATGTCCGGCACGAGCTCCATGCGTTCCCGCTTGGAGATCGCGATCGGCCGCAGCTTGCCGGCCTTGATGTGGGGCAGCGTGGCCAGCAGCCCGTTCATGATGATCTGGGTCTGCCCGCCCATGGTGTCCGTCACCGCCTGCGAACCGCCCTTGTAGGGCACGTACTCCCATTGGGCGCCCGTGGCCTGCTGCACCGCCACGGCGGCCAGGTGCGGCGCGCTGCCGATGGCGGTCACGGCGAAGTTCAGGCGCTGCTTCTTCGACAGTTCGACCAGTTCCTGCACCGTCCGCGCGGGCACGTCCGGATGCACCGCAAGCACGTGCGGCGAGTAGGCCAGCATGCCGACGGCGCGCAGGTCCTTGGACGGGTCGAACGACAGCTTGGTGTACACCGACGGGCTGATCGCCAGCGCGCCGACGTCGCACAGCAGCACGGTATGGCCTTCCTGCGCGGCCTGCACCACCAGGCCGGCGCCCAGGTTGCCGTTGGCGCCGGGCTTGTTCTCGACCACCACGGTCTGCTTCAGGGCGTCGCTCAGGCGCGGTGCCAGCAGGCGGGCGATGATGTCCGACGAGCCGCCGGGCGGATAAGGCACGATGATGCGGACCGGGCGCGTCGGCCAGTCGGCCGATTGCGCCCAGGCCGGCACCCACGGCGACAGGCAAAGCGCCGCGGCGCCGCCCAGGAACTGCCTCTTGCTTAGGTTCATGCTGTCTCCTCTCGGTTTTTATTGCGGATCGCGCGGACGGCCGGCGGCCGTCAGGTCACGGGACCCGGATTGAACAGCGCAAGCGCGTTGTGCAGCTTGAGTTTTTCCGCACAGGTCTGCGTCTTGCCGCTGGCCACGTCCAGCATCAGGCGGAACAATTGCCAGCCCACCTCCTCGATGCTGGCCCGGCCCGAGGCGATGACGCCGGCGTCCACGTCCATCAGGTCGTGCCAGCGGCGCGCCAGCGCCGAGCGCGTGGCCACCTTGATCACCGGCACCTGGGCCAGCCCGTAGGGCGTGCCCCGGCCGGTGGTGAAGATGTGCAGATTCATGCCGGCCGCCAATTGCAGCGTGCCGCAGATGAAATCGCTGGCGGGCGTGGCGGCGAAGATCAGGCCCTTGCGCGTCAGGCGGTCGCCCGGAGACAGCACGCCGTGGATGGGCGAGGAACCCGATTTGACGATGGAGCCCATGGCTTTTTCGACGATGTTCGACAGGCCGCCCTTCTTGTTGCCGGGGCTGGTATTGGCGCTGCGGTCCGCCATGCCGAGCTGCAGATAGTCGTCGTACCAGGCCATCTCGCGCACCAGCGCGGCCGCCACCTCGGGCGTCGCGGCGCGGGCCGTCAGTTGGTCGATGCCGTCACGCACCTCGGTCGTCTCGGAAAACATGACCGTGCCGCCCGCGCGCACCAGCAGATCGGTGGCGTAGCCCACGGCGGGATTCGCGGTAAGGCCGGAGAAGGCGTCGCTGCCGCCGCACTGCACGCCCACCGTTAGGTCCGACACGGGACAGGTCACGCGCCGGCGCGCATCCAGCTTGCGCAGATGCTCTTCCGCCGTGCGCATGATGCGCTCGATCATGGCCTCGAAACCCACGTGCTCCTCGTCCTGCAGCACGATGGTCTCGACGCCGTCGGCGCCCATGCCCGCGCCCGCCCGGATCGGGATGGCCTCGGGCGCCAGCAGGCGGTCGGGCTGCAGTTTTTCGCAGCCCAGGCTGACCACCATGGACGTGCCGCCGAAGTTCGGATTGCGGCTGATGTTGCGCAGCGTCCGGATCGGGATCGCCGCGCCGGGCGCGTCGATGGCCACGCCGCAGCCGTAGGTATGTTCCAGCCCCACCACGTCGTCCACATTGGGATAGCGCGGCAGCAGTTCCCGGCGGATGCGTGCCACCGCGTGTTCGACCACGCCCTGCACGCATTGCACGGTGGTGGAAATGGCGAGGATATTGCGCGTGCCCACCGTGCCGTCGGCATTGCGGAAGCCCTCGAAGGTATGGCCCTCCAGCGGCGGCAGCGGTGCGGCGCGCGTGCCGACGGGCAGGTCCCGCAGGCTGCGCGCCGCCGGCATCGTGGTGACGCGTTCGTTGACCCAGCTACCGCGTGGCAGGCGCCGGGCGGCGTAGCCCACGACCACGCCGTAGCGCAGGACCGCGTCGCCTTCGGCCAGGTCCGCCAGCGCGACCTTGTGGCCCTGCGGAACGGCGTCCGCCAGCCGCAGCCCATCGGGCAGCTCCGTGCCCGCGGGCAGGCCGCCGTCGTTGGCCACGATGGCCACGTTGTCCTGGGAGTGGATCTTGATGAGCACCGGCGCCTGGCCTGCCTCAAGCTGCATATGGAACGTCCTTCGGATGGAGAGCAGCCCGTCCAGGCCGCTCGGAAAGTTATCGTACAACCTGGAGAATAACGCCGAATATGGCTCTTGATGAATTCCGGGTTTCCCCTTGAAACTTCAGAATATTCATTGGAATACCGGCTTGAACCACGGAAATCCATGTTGTACGATGACTTACTTTTTTTCGATAGCGCCCTCTGCCTGCCGACCCCGGCGCGGCGGCGGCGCCCGGCCCCTAGGATGAGCGCGACATGACGACCCCGCAGGAACTCAAGAACATCGTTTCGGAAGGCTTGCTGTCCTTTCCGGTGACGGACTTCGACCGCAACGGCGACTTCAACGCGAAAAGCTACGCGCAGCGCCTGGAATGGCTGGCGCCCTACGGCGCAACCGCCCTGTTCGCCGCCGGCGGCACGGGCGAATTCTTCTCGCTGGCGCCGCAGGAATATTCCGACGTGATCCGCACGGCGGTGGACGCCTGCGCCGGCAAGGTGCCCATCCTGGCCGGCGCGGGCGGCCCCACCCGCAGCGCGATCGCCTATGCGCAGGAGGCCGAGCGCCTGGGCGCCAAGGGCGTCCTGCTGCTGCCCCACTACCTGACCGAAGCCTCGCAGCAAGGCATCGCCGCCCACGTCGAACAGGTGTGCAAGTCCGTCGGCATCGGCGTCATCGTCTACAACCGAGCGCAGTCGCGGCTGTCGGCCGACAGCCTCGCCCAACTGGCCGAGCGCTGCCCCAACCTCATCGGCTTCAAGGACGGCGTGGGAGACATCGAGGCCATGGTGCGCATCCGCCGCAAGCTGGGCGACCGCTTTGCCTACCTGGGCGGCCTGCCCACGGCCGAGGTCTACGCCGCCGCCTACCGGGCGCTGGGCGTGCCGGTCTATTCGTCGGCCGTGTTCAACTTCATGCCCAGGACGGCGATGGCGTTCTACCGCGCCGTCGCCGCCGGGGATTCCGATACCACCAACCGGCTGCTGGACGATTTCTTCCTGCCCTATCTGGAAATCCGCAACCGCAAGGCCGGCTACGCGGTCAGCATCGTCAAGGCGGGCGCCAAGCTGGTCGGCCGCGATGCCGGTCCGGTGCGCGCGCCGCTGACGGACCTGGACGACGAAGAGCTGGACATGCTGGACGCCCTGATCAAGCGGCTCGGCCCGCAGTAGAGCCGAAGCCGCCCCGCGCGATGCCGTCCATCGCGCGGGTATGGCCATATACATATTAGATATCGGTATTTTCCAGCCCGGCGCGCCTCTCTTAGGATTCCAGCGTTGCCCGTCCCACTTCCGCTGGAATCGCCTTGCCTCGCCTGACTCCCCTGGATCCCGCCAAGCTGGATCCCGCCACCGCCACCCTCTTCAACCAACTGCTGCAGGACTACGGCCCCTACGCCAACATGCTGAGCGCCTTTGCGCCCCGGCCGCCGGCGTTGAAGCATTTCTTTTCCTATCTGGTGCAATCGCGCCAAGACGGGCTGATCTCGCCGCGCCACCTGGAGATCGCGCTGCTGACCGCGTCCAAGGCGCATGCATGCCACTACTGCGTCACGCTGCACACGCCCAAGCTGGCCGCGCAAGGCATTTCGCAGGAGGCCATCGACCGCTTGCTGGAGCCGGAAGTGCCCGGGCTGGACGAAAAGGACCTGGCCGTGCGCGACTACGCCGTGCTGGTCACATTGACCCCGGCCCAGGTCAGCGACGAGTTCTACCGCAAGCTGCAGTCCTTCTTCAATGAAGCACAGATCGTCGAGCTGACCATCCGCATCGCGCTGTGCAGCTTCTTCAAGCGGTTCAACGAGGCGCTGGAAGTCCCCCACGAAGACGTGGTGGCCCTGGAACTGGGGCACGGCGCCGCCTGAGCGCAAGGCCGCCCCGCCATGATCCCCGCCCTTCCTCCCAAGCTGCAAATCCGCAACCTGAACAAGCGGTTCCAGACCGATGCCGGCCCCGTCCAGGTGCTCGACGACATCAGCCTGGACGCCGCCGGCGGCGAATTCGTCAGCATCATCGGACCGTCCGGCTGCGGCAAATCCACCCTGTTCAACATCCTGACCGGGCTGCTGGAACACGATTCCGGCACGATCTCGCTGGACGGCCAGGCCCTGCCCAACCTGCGCGGCCGCGTCGGCTACATGCTGCAGCGCGATCTGCTGATGCCCTGGCGCAGCGTGCTGGACAACGTGCTGGTCGGCCTCGAAATCCGCGGCACGCCGCGAGCCGAGTCCGTGGAACTGGCGCGCGACTATCTGCACACGTTCGGCCTGCTGCCGTTCCAGGACAGCTATCCCAAGGCGCTGTCCGGCGGCATGCGCCAGCGCGTCGCCCTGGCCCGCACCCTGCTGCCGGACCCGGACGTGCTGCTGCTGGACGAACCGTTCTCGGCGCTGGACTACCAGACCCGCCTGTTCCTCGAATCCATGCTGGCCGACACCGTCCGCAAACAGGGCAAGACCGTCGTGCTGGTGACCCACGACATCGACGAGGCCATCGCCCTGTCCGAACGCATCTTCGTGCTGAGCGCCCGCCCCGGCCGCCTGAAAAGCGAACACAGGATCGAGCTGGGCACCCGTTCGCCCCTGCAGGCGCGCCACGACAGCCGCTTCCCCGCCTACTTCGACCTGCTCTGCCAGGAACTCGATATACAGACCGCCCGCAAGGACGGCACCCACGCATGAGCCAGACCTCCGTATCCGCCGCCCCGGGCGCCGCGGGCGCGCCCGCCAGCGGCCAGGCCGCCGCCCGCCCCGCGGGCTTTCGCGTCCCCGTGCTGGCCACCCAATTGCTGATTCTCGCCGTGCTGTTCGGCGCCTGGGAAGCCGGCGTGCGTTCCGGCGCCGTCTCGGGCTTTCTGTTCGGCTCGCCCGCGGGCACGCTGCAGGCCGCGTGGAAGCTGGTCCAGTCCGGCGAATTGTGGGAACACGCCAACTACACCTTGTGGGCGTCCGCCGCCGGCTTCGTGGTCGGCACCCTGCTGGGCACCGCGCCCGGGCTGGCGCTCTGGTATTCGCCTTATGGCGCCAAGGTGGTCGAACCCTTCCTGGTCGCAATCAACAGCGTGCCCAAGATCGCGTTCGCGCCGCTGGTGATCCTGTGGTTCGGCACCGGCCTGATCTCGAAAGTGGCGCTGTCCATCTCGCTGACCTCCATCGTGGCGCTGCTGGCCGCCTTCCAGGCCGCCAAGGATACGGATCCCGACATCCAGAAGATGCTGGTATCGCTGGGCGCGACCAAGCGGCAGATCTTCACCAAGGTGGTGGTGCCTTCCGCCCTGCCCGCCATCATCAGCACCTTCCGCATCAACATCGGCTTCGCCCTGGTGGGCACGGTGGTGGGCGAATTCATTTCCTCCAAGTACGGCCTCGGGCACGTCATCTTCGTGGCTTCCTCGCTGTACGACCTGAACACCGTCTGGGTCGGGATCTTCTCGCTGATGCTGCTGGGCTTCGTCCTGTATGCGGGCGTGGACATCGCCGAAAAGCGCCTGCTGCGCTGGAAAGACCAGACCTACGCCACCCAATTCAAACTGTAAGCCGCGCCCGCGGCGCAATACCGCCATGAAATCCAAGCTCCCCCTGCGCCTCGCCGCCGCCGCCATCGCCTCCTTGCTGTCCGCGGCCGCCACGGCCAACGACAAGGCCGTCGTTTCCGCCGCCTTCAAATCCGTGTTCTACCTGCCGGTGTATTTCGCCGAGGAACACGGCTACTTCAAGGACGAGGGACTGGACGTGCGCATCGACGTGGCCTCATCGTCGACCAACGCGCTGGCCGCCGTCATCTCCAAGAGCGCCGACTTCTCGCTGCACGGCCCGGAATGGACGGCGATCTCGTTCGGCCGCGGCGCGCCGGTGAAAGTGGTCGGCGGCACCTTGAACCGCCTGGGCGTCTGGCTGACCTGCAAGCAGGACTACGCCTTCGACGGCTTCAAAAGCCTGAAGGGCGCGACCATCGCCACCGGCGCCATGCCCACGACCAGCTCGTCCGCCTTCCTGAAGCTGGCAAAGAACGCCGGGCTGGATCCCAAGCGCGACCTGAATCTGCTGGAAGTGCCGCTGGGCAACGAGATCGGCCCCTTGAGCTCCGGCCAGGCCGATTGCGCGGTGCTGTACGAGCCGGGCGCCTCGCAGGCGCAGGCCCAGGGCTACAAAGTGGTGTCCGCGTTCTCGCGCGAGATCGGCCCCTATACGTTTTCGGCCATCTCCACGCGCCAGGACATCCCGACGCAGGTGTCGCAGAAATTCGTGTCGGGCATCGACCGCGCGCTGAAGGCCATCCACAAGGATCCGGAAGCGGCCGTGGCCAGCGGGCTCAAGCTGTTCCCGAACCTGGACCCCGCGGTGGTGCGCGCCTCGGTCCAGCGCCTGATCGACGACGGCGTCTTCGCGGACTCGGTTGCCGTGCCGGAACAGGCCTTGAACGACGCGCTGCAGACGCAGATCGACCTGGGCAACCTGGACCGCATCCCGCAGGACCCGAAGTGGCTGGACCTGGGATACGCCCGGCAGATTTCGGGCAAGACGTACTGAGGCCTTTCCGGAAACTTCCCGTCGCGCCTTAACGGGATCTTGAGATCGCCCTCCATAGAATCGGCAACGATTCTCATTGAGGCACTCAAAATCCCATCATGGCGCTGCAAAGAACACACGCCCAGGGCCGTTTCGCCCTGAAGACCCTGAGCATGGCGCTGGGCGCCATGGCCACCGGCCAGGCCCACGCCCAGGCGCGCCTCGCCGACGACGCGCCCCTGCTGGCGCCCGTCACCGTGCAGGCGGATGCCCCGCCCTACAAGGCGGAGCGCGTGCAGTCCGGCAAGTTCACCGAACCCTTGCTGGATACGCCGCAGAGCATCACCGTCGTGCCGCGCGCGGTGCTGGAAGAACAGCAGGCCCAGAGCCTGCAGGACGTGCTGCGCAACGTGCCCGGCATCACCTTCAGTTCGGGCGAGGGCAACCTGGGCTGGGGCGACATGTTCACCATCCGCGGCTTCTCGGCCGAGCAGAGCATCACCGTGGACGGCATCCGCGACGCGGGCCTGTCCAGCCGCACGGATATCTTCAACCTGGAACAGGCCGAGGTATTCAAGGGCACCGGCTCCATCGAGTCCGGCGTGTCGGCCGTGGGCGGCAGCGTCAACCTGGCGAGCAAGGAAGCGCGCCTGGGCTCCTTCTACAAGCTGTCCGGCGGCCTGGGCACGGACCGCTACCGGCGCATCGCCGCCGATCTCAACCAGGAACTGACCGACAGCTCGGCGCTGCGCATCAACCTGATGCGGCACCACAACGGCGTGGCCGAGCGCGACGTGACCGAGTTCGACCGGTCCGGCATGGCGGCGTCGCTGGCCATGGGCCTGGGCACGCCCACCCGCGTCACCCTGAACTACCTGCACCAGGAGGACGACAATATTCCCGACGGCGGCGTGCCCATCCAGCGCGGCACCGGCGGCCGGCGCATGCCCCACGTGGCGCGCAACGCCTGGTACGGCGATCCCGGGCTCTACACCGAGCAGACCCGCACGGACCAGGCCACGCTGAAGGCCGAGCACGACTTCACGCAGGCCGCGCGCCTGTCCAATATCAGCCGCTGGCAGCAGACCGACCGCATCGGCGTGCTCGCCCCCGCGCGCTTCAACTCCACCTCGCGCACGTCCTACGGCTATGTCGGCACGGGGCCGCTGGTCGACAGCGCCGACGGCATCCCCTCCTACAGCGGCTACGCGCCCATCGGCGACCCCTCGCCCTACGCTCAATTGCGCGGCAACGATTTCGGCACGTCCAAGCGCTACACCATCCTGGCCAACCAGACCAACCTGAACCTGGACTTCCGCACAGGCGGCATCAAGCACTCCTTGGCGGCGGGCGTGGAGTTCTACAAGGAAACCTATGGCGACCATGCGCGCAGCATACGCGCGCCCTCGACCAACCCGGTGATCGACCTGCGCGATACCGGCGGCGGGGACATGGGCGGCGTCGACACTGTCAAGGGCGACTCCGGCAACCGGGCCGAGGTCTTCAACGCCGGCCTGTACGCGGGCGACACCCTGACCTTGAGCCCGCAATGGATGCTGCAAGGCGCCCTGCGCTACGACCGCTACCGCGTCACCCAGACCACCGGCGACGCCACCCGGCGGGTGACGGACGGCGCCTGGAGCGGCCGCCTCGGCGTCACCTACAAGCCGGTGGACATCGGCAGCATCTACGTTTCCTACAGCCAGGCCGCGCAGCCCTCGGCCCTGGGCGCGTCCACCAACAACAGCATCTACGGCGCCACCGGGCCGGAAACCTACAAGCCAGCCGTCTCCCGGACCTGGGAGCTGGGCACCAAGTGGGACCTGGCGGACGGCGATCTGTCGCTGACGGGGGCCGTCTTCCGCACGGAGCTGAGCGATTCCTGGGAGTATGGCGACGACGCCACGGACGTGGTGCGCGCCCTGCCCGCCAAGCGCGTGGACGGCGTCGAACTGGGGCTGTCGGGCAGCATCACGCCGCGCTGGTCGGCCTTTGCCGGCGTCAGCGCCATGAAAAGCCGCATCACCAAGGGCGCCAACCAGGGCGAAGAAGCCAAGAACGTGCCCGACCTGACGTTCAACCTGTGGGCCACCTATGCGGCCACCGAGGACCTGTCGCTGAGCTACGGCGCGCAGTATGTGGGCAAGCGCCGCTACACCGACAACAAGTACGTGGGCGGCAAGAACAACAACAGCGCCACGGTGTCGGGTCCGTCCGGCACGCATCCGGTCTGGGTGCGCGACAACGAGAAGGCGCCGTCCTACTGGCTGCATTCGGTGGCCGCGCGCTACCGGGTCGACAAGCACGCCACCCTGGGCGTAAACGTCGACAACCTGTTCAACAAGTTCTACTACAGCCGCGTGGGCGCATCGCTGGACGGTTTCCAGCTATACGGCGTGCCGGGCGCCGGCCGCACCTTCACCTTGACGGCCGACCTGTCGTTCTAGGCCGCCGCGGGCGCGGCCAGCTCCACCCGGAAGACGCTGCCCCGGCCCGGCTGCGACTGCAAGAACACGCGCCAGCCCTGGTGTTCGCAAATGCGCTGGACCAGCGACAGGCCCAGCCCCAGGTTGCCGGCGTCGGGCTGCTCGCCCCGCACGAAGGGGCTGAAGATCGCCTCGTGACGCTCGGCGGCGATGCCGGGCCCGTCGTCCGCCACCTGCATGAAATCGGGGCCCGCCGTGATGACGACCCGCGCCTGCGGGCCGGCATACTGGAGCGAGTTGCGGATCAGGTTGGACAGCACAGCGCGCAGCAGCGGCGCGGGAAACTGCAGGGCCGGCTCCGCGGCCCGCGCCTCTTCCAGGCTCAGGTCCATGCCGCGGCGCTGCGCCACGGCCGCCCAGGCCGCCAGTTGCCCTCGCGCCGCGTCCAAGGGGCTTTCGCGCGCGAAGCGCTCGGCCGGATCGCCCCCGCGGGCCAGCATCAGATAGGTGTCCAGGCGTTCGCTCATCTCGGCCGCCGCGGCTTCGATGCGGGCCAGCCTGGCCCTGCCGTCGGCATCCAGCGCCTGCTCCTCGCGCAGCAGTTCGCAAGAACTGGAGATCACCATCAAGGGGGTGCGCAGCTCGTGGCCCACGTCCGCGGTGAAGAGCCGCTCGCGTCGCAACGCCTGTTCCAGTTGGTTGTAGGTAGCGTCGAACGCCGCCGCCAACTGGCCGATCTCGTCGGGCGGATAGTCTTCGGCCAGCCGCGTCTGCGGCGGCTGCGCGCCGCGCGCATTGACCTGCGCCGCCAACCGCGACAGCGGCCGCAGCAGCCTGCGCGTGGCCAGGCTGCCCAGGACGAACGCCAGCGCCAGGCTGCCCGCCAGCCCGCTGACCGCGGCCCAGTGCGACGCCTGCTGGCTCCGCTCGTAATCGGTGTAGTCGCGCAGCAGCATGTAGCGCCGGCCGTCCAGGTCGTCGACCATCACGTGCCAGACCCGCCCCTCGCGCTCGATCTTGTGGAAACCCGGCGACAGCCGCCGCAGCCACGCCGGAAACGCATCGCTGCCCGGATCGCCGTGGAAGAAGCGGTTGGGCCGCCCGGGGTCCATGCCCGCCAGGAAATCGCCGCGCACCCGCTCCACCGCCATGCCCATGTCGATGCGCTGCAAATGCGCCTCCAGCTTGCCCACGCTCCAGACCGACAGCCAGGACAGCAGCCCGGCCACCAACAGCGCCAGCGCCACGTAGGTCAGCACCAGATGGCGCGCCAGCCCGCGCCGCGCCGGCCAGCGCCGCGCCGGCCTAGGCATCGTCCTCGGCCCGCAGTTGGTAGCCGATGCCGTGCACCGTATGCAGCAGCGGCTTGTCATAAGGCTTGTCCACCACGTGCCGGATCTGGTGGATGTGCGTGCGCAGGCTGTCGCTGTCGGGCGGCGAATCGCGCCACAACGCCTCTTCCAGCCGCGCGCGGTGGACCACCGCGGGACTGGCGCGCATCAACAGGGTCAGCAATTGCAGCGGCGACGGCGGCAGGCGCAGGGCCCGGCCGGCCCGCGCCAATTCCAGCGTGCCCGTGTCCAGGGTCAGGTCGCCCACGCGCAGCACGCGCGCCACCCCGGCGCCGCTGGCGCGATGCAGCAGCGCCCTGGCCCGCGCCGCCAGCTCGGCCAGCGCAAAGGGCTTGACCAGGTAATCGTCGGCGCCCGCGTCGAAGCCGGCCAGCCGGTTGTCCAGCGTGTCGCGCGCGGTCACCATGATCAGCGGCGTGTCGCAGGCGGCTTCCGTGCGCAGCCGGCGGCACAGTTCGTAGCCGTCCAGGCGCGGCAGCATCAGGTCCAGCACGATCAGGTCGAACTGGCCTTCGGCGGCCATGGCGTAGCCGCGCTGCCCGTCCTCGGCGCAATCGACGATGTAGCCGCGCCGTTCCAGGTGGTGCGCGATGTTGGCCAGGATGTCGGGATCGTCTTCGATGACAAGAACGCGCATGGGGCAAGACAGAGAATGGAAATCAGTCTCATATTGTAGAGGCGGCCCCAGGCTTCCGCTCCCGATTGCGGCCCCGACGCCACACTCCCGAACGTCTTAACGCTTTCTTGAGACGGCTAGGCAGACACTGCGTGTCGATAGGAATGGTTCGCGTTACCCGCAAGCCCGCGGGCGACGGCGATATCCAGGATTTGCGATGCGTACGATCACTCTCCTCCGCGCGGCGCTCGCCGCCGCCCTGCTTTGCGCCTTGCCGGGCGTCCAGGCGCGCCAGGTCACCGACCTGGCCGGCCGGGTCGTCACGGTGCCCGACCACCCGCGGCGCGTGCTGCTGGGCGAAGGCCGCTACGTCTTCGCGATGGCGCTGCTGGATCGCCAGGATCCCGTGGGCCGGGTGGTCGGCTGGCAGGGCGAACTGAAGCAGCAGGATCCCTATTCCTGGTCCCAGTTGATCCGGCGCCATCCCGAGGCGGCCGACGTGCCGCTGATCGGCAAGACCTCCGAGGCCAGCGTGAGCCCCGAGAAGATCGTGTCGCTCCAGCCCGACGTGGCGGTGTTCGGCCTGGGCGGCCACGGCCCGGGGCGCGACAACCCCATGATCCCGGCCTTGCAGGAGGCCGGCATCCCGATCGTGTTCGTCGACTTCCGCCAGCACCCCGTGCAGAACACGGTGCCCAGCCTGCGCATCCTGGGCCAGGCCCTGGACCGGCAGGCGCAGGCCGAGGCCTATATCTCGTTCTACGAAGAGCACCTGGCCCGCGTGCGCAGGATCGTGGAACCGGTGCCGCAGGCGCAGCGTCCGCGCGTTTTCGTGGAAATGCTGGCAGGCGTATGGCCGGCCTGCTGCCACACCACCGGCAAGGGCAGCTTCGGCGATCTGCTGGAGGCGGCTGGCGGCGTCAACGCGGCGGCGGGCGTGCTGCCCGGCGCGATCGGCGACGTCAGCCTGGAATTCCTGCTGGACGCCAAGCCCGATGTCTACATCGCCACCGGCAGTCGCTCCGAACCCGGCCGGCCCGGCCTGCTGGCCGGCCCCGGCGCCGCGCCCCAGGTGTCGGCCGACAGCCTGTCCGCCCTGCTCGCGCGCGACGGCATCCGCGACCTGGACGCCGTCAGGCAGCGCCGCGCCTACGGCATCTGGCATGCCTTCTACAACTCGCCCTATAACGTGGCCGCGATCGAGGCGATGGCGAAATGGTTCTATCCGGAACGCGCCGCGGAACTCGATCCCGAGGCCACGCTGGACGCCTTGTACCGCCAGTTCCTGGACGTGGACAGCGCGGGCGCGTACTGGACGGCACCGGCGGGCAAGGAGTAGACCGCCATGTCCGCCGTCGCCACGCCCGCCGCCGCCCGCGCGTCCGCCCACGCCGACGATCTCATCGCCGCCTACCGGCGCGCGGTCCGCAAGCGCCTGCTGCTGGCCGCCGCGCTGGCCCTGGCCATCGCCGCCAGCCTGCTGGCCGACATCGGCAGCGGCCCGGCTTCGCTTACGCCCGGCGAACTGCTCCGCACGCTGCTGCATCCCGACGCGGCCGGCAGCGGCGCGCGCGTCATCGTCTGGCAGTTCCGCCTGCCCTACGCGCTGATGGCGCTGCTGGTGGGCGTGGCGCTGGGCCTGGGCGGCGCCGAGATGCAGACCATGCTGGACAACCCGCTGGCCAGCCCGTATACGCTGGGCGTGTCGGCTGCGGCCGCCTTCGGCGCGTCGCTGGCGATCACGCTGGACTGGCGCGTGCCCGCGCTGCCTGCCGGCATGGCGGTGTCGATCTCCGCCTTTGCCTGCGCGCTGGCATCCGTGCTGGTGCTGGAGCGCGTGGCGCGCTGGCGCGGCGGCTCGACGCTGGGCGTGGTGCTGTTCGGCATCGCGCTGGTGTATTCCTTCCAGGCGCTGGTGATGCTGCTGCAGTTCGTGGCCAGCGAGGAGGCCTTGCAGGGCATTGTGTTCTGGACGATGGGCAGCCTGGCGCGCGCCAACTGGACCACCGTGTCCGTCATGGCCGCGGCGGTCGCGCTGGCCCTCCCGTTTTCCTTGCGCGACGCCTGGAAGCTGACCGCCGTGCGCCTGGGCGAAGAGCGCGCCGCCAGCTTCGGCATCGACGTCAGGCGGCTGCGCCTGGCCAGCCTGCTGCGCGTCAGCGCGCTGGCGGCGCTGGCCGTGTCGTTCGTCGGCACCATCGGTTTCGTCGGGCTCGTCGCCCCCCACATCGCCCGCCTGCTGCTGGGCGAAGACCACCGCTACTACCTGCCGGGCAGCGCCCTGGCCGGCGCCCTGATCCTGTCGCTGGCTTCCGTCGCGTCCAAGACCGTGCTGCCCGGGGCGCTGATTCCCGTCGGCATCGTGACCTCGCTGGTCGGCATTCCCTTCTTCCTCGCCATCGTCGTGCGCGCGCTCAAGCGCGCATGACGCCCGCGCATTCCCCTCAAGGAGATTTCACCGATGCAATCCCGCCTGCCCCTGGCGCTGGCCGCCCTCTTGATGGCCGGCGCCGCCCATGCCGCCCCCTGCTCGATCGACGTCGAAGGCCGTCCCGGCAAGCAGTTCGGCCCCGACCGCATCGTCGTGCCGTCCACCTGCAAGGACTACACCGTGCGCCTGATCCACACGGGCAGGAACAGCAAGGAAAAGGCCGGGCACAACTGGGTGCTGGCCCGCAGCGAAGACATCGACCAGGTGATGGTGGACGGCATCCGGGCCGGCGCGGAGCACGAGTTCCTGGCCCCCGGCGACGCCCGCATCCTGGCCAGGACGCCCATGCTGGGCGGCGGCGAAACCGCCACCGTGACCTTTCCGGTCGCGCGCCTGCGCGCCGGCCAGTCCTACACCTATTACTGCTCGTTCCCGGCCCACGCGCAGCACATGCGCGGCACGCTGGTGCTGCAACCCTGACGATGGCCCACCTGGACATACGCGGGCTGGCCGCCGGCTACGGCGCCACGCCGGTGCTGCGGAACCTGAGCGCCGGGCCGCTGGCCGAAGGCGCGGTCACCGCCTTGCTCGGCCCCAACGGCAGCGGCAAGTCCACCCTGCTGAAAACGCTGGCGGGCCTGAATCCGCCGATGCGCGGAGAACTGCTGCTGGACGGCGAGGACCTGGCGCGCGCCGCGCCCGCGCGCCGGGCCGAACGCGCCATGTATATGCCGCAGGCCCTGCCCAAGGGCGTGCACATGACGGTCTTCGAATCGGTGCTGGTGGCGGCGCGCTCGGGGCGCCGCGGCGCGGCGGGGCACGACATGCAGCAGGCCGCGCTGTCCGTCATCGCCGACCTGGGCATCGCCGCGCTGGCCGGACGCTATCTGGACGAGCTCTCGGGCGGCCAGAAACAGCTTGCCTCGCTGGCCCAGGCGCTGGTGCGCCGCCCGCGCCTGCTGCTGCTGGACGAACCGCTGTCGGCGCTGGACCTGAACCACCAGTTCCACGTCATGGACGTGCTGCGCCGGCAGACGCGCCGGCACCGGCTGATCACGCTGGTGGTGCTGCACGACCTGAACATCGCGCTGCGCCACGCCGACCATGCCCTGCTGCTGCATGGCGGCGCCATCGAGGCCGAGGGCCCGCCCGCCGGCGTGGTGACGCCCGACACCCTGCGCCGCGTCTACGGCGTGCGGGCGCGGGTCGAGTATTGCCCCCAGGGACAGGCGCAGGTGCACGTGGACGGACTGGCGGGCGCCTGAAGACGGTATATATTCACCGCTCGAGCCACCACTGGGAGCCCGCCGATGACGAGAAGCCGCAACCTGGCGTTCTTTCTGAGCCTGCTTGCCGCGCCCGCGTGCGCGTCCGTCATCTACGACAATCACGGCCTGGTGGTCGAGGTCGCCACCGGCAGCCGCAACGACTGGAACACCGGCCAGCGGCAGCCCACCCGCAGCACCGTCATCACCTACCGCGGCGCCGAACTCTGCGGCAAGGACGTCGGCGCGCTGCTCTATCCCGACGGCAAGGCCGTCGCGGCCCGCGCCTTCTTCTGCGCGTCCACGGCCAAGGCGCTGGAGACGGACGCGGTGCTGGCCTACTTCACCAGCTCCAGCGCCAGCACGGTGCTGGCGCACCTGCAGGTCGCCGGCGGCGGGCTGCGCGTGACCCGGCTGGCCATGTCCGGCGATCCCAAGCGCGACGGCATCGGCGGCACGCGGTTCGAGGACGCGCGCCTGCCCGGCTGGACGCGGGTGTACACGGCCTGGAACGAAACCGTGATGATCCGCCACGCGCCCCTGGCGGCGCTGAACCTCGGCGCGGGCAAGCTACTGGACGTGGCCGACGGCGTGGCCTACCTGGCGGTGCCACCCGGCAGAGAGGCGGTCGAGGTCGAACCCACCCATTACGTCACGGACGCCTACGGCTACCGGCAGCTCGTGCCCGCCATCACGAAGTTCGTCAGCACGCCGCTCGCGTTCCGGGCCGTGCGCATGAGCGACGGCCGGGAACTGGCGCGCCTGGATTTCAAGGACACCTGCCTGGCCCTGCCGGCCATCCAGTTCGACCGCCCGGACGCCTTGTCCAGGCCCGGCGCCACGCCCGACGTGGCTTTCGACGAGGTGCCGGCCTGGCGCGCCGCCGCCCTGCAACTGACGCAATCCTCCGGCCGCGCCGCGCTGCGCCTGCGGCCCGGAACGGCCTTGCCCCGCAAGCCGGGCTGCACGCCCGGCTGAGCGCTCAGGCCAGGAACTGGCGATACGCCTCGTTGCCGGTTTCCTCGAAGTGCGCGTAGCCCAATTGCCGCAGGAAGGCGTCCAGCGCCCCGCTGTCGGCCAGCGGCGCCTGGATGCCGACCAGCGCCGAACTGAAATCCGCGCCCTGGTTGCGGTAATGGAACAGGCTGATGTTCCAGTTGGGCGCCATTTCCGACAGGAACTTCATCAGCGCGCCGGGCCGTTCCGGGAACTCGAAGCGGAACAGGCGTTCGCCGCCCGCCAGCGGCGAGCGCCCGCCCACCATGTAGCGGATGTGCTGCTTCGATAGCTCGTTGTTGGTCAGGTCGCCGACCGAGAACCCCTGCTCCTGCAGCGCCGCCATGATCTCGGCGGCGTCGCCGCGCCGGGCGATCTGCACGCCGACGAAGATGTGGGCGGTATGGGCGTCGGCGATGCGGTAGTTGAATTCCGTCACGCTGCGCTGGCCGATCACGCGGCAGAAGCGCCGGAAGCTGCCGCGCTCTTCGGGCAGGGTCACGGCGAAGACGGCCTCGCGCGCCTCGCCCACCTCGGCGCGGTCGGCCACGAAGCGCATGCGGTCGAAGTTCATATTCGCGCCCGAGGTGATGGCGACCAGCGACAGCCCCTGCGCGCCTTCGCGCTCGACATACTGCTTCAGGCCCGCCACCGCCAGCGCGCCCGCCGGCTCCAGCACGCTGCGGGTATCCAGGAACACGTCCTTGATCGCCGCGCAGACGGCGTCGGTGTCCACCAGGATGACCTCGTCGAGGTGCGCGCGGCACAGGCGGAAGGTTTCCTCGCCCACCAGCTTGACCGCGGTGCCGTCCGAGAACAGGCCCACCTCCGGCAGATTGACTCTCTCGCCCGCCCGCAGCGACTGCGCCATCGCGCAGGAATCTTCCGTCTGCACGCCGATGACCTTTACCTCCGGCGACACGGCCTTGACGTAGGCGGACACGCCTGCCGCCAGGCTGCCGCCGCCGATCGGCACGAAAATCGCATGCAGGGGGCCGGCGTGCTGGCGCAGAATCTCCATGCCCACGGTGCCCTGGCCGGCAATCACGTAAGGGTCGTCGAATGCCGGGATGAACGTCAGGTCGCCCTGCTGCGCCAGCGTCTGGGCGTGGGCGTAGGCGTCGCTGTACGAGTCGCCCGCCTGCACCACCGTGACGGTCGGGCCGCCATGGGCGCGGACCGCGTCCACCTTGACCTGCGGCGCGGTCTGCGGCACCACGATGGTGGCGCGCACGCCGAGCTTGGCGGCCGAAATCGCCACGCCCTGCGCGTGGTTGCCCGCCGACGCGGTGATCACGCCGCGCTCCAGCGCGGCCTGCGGCGTATTGCGCATCTTGTTGTAGGCGCCGCGCACCTTGAAGGAAAAGACCGGCTGGTTGTCCTCGCGCTTGAGGTGGACCGCGTTGCCCAGCCGCGCCGACAGGCCGCGCGCGGAATCCAGCTCGGTCTCGCGGGCGATGTCGTAGACGCGGGCGGTCAGGATCTGCCTCAGGTATTCCATGGACGAGGCGTTGCCATGCTGGAATTCGGCGGCGGCGGGCGTTGCGGCTTGCGGGGTGGCGTGCATGCGGTTCTCTGCGTAGGTAGGCTATGCCCGGCAGAGGCGGCCACAAAAAACCCGCCTCGTGGGGCGGGTGGCTATGACATTGCGGTCGCGCGCTAACCCACCATTCCAGGAATGATGGTAATAATCAGCGAAATGCGGACGGCGCGGAAATGCATGGGGCGTAGCTTCCTCCAAGCGCCGCGCTTTGTCAAACGGCCGCCCGGCCCGATCCGCGCGCCGTCCAGCCGGCGGGATCCTCTGAAATAATGCGTCCCCGTTTAATTTACGCATGCATATGCTCATGCCCCGGCCGAATCCGCCGGTTTTGCTGCGCGCCGGACGTAGCACGGTATTACAATGGAAGGTTCGTGGCAGTCGCACTTCCCTACGGGCAGGCCGGCACATCCGGCCGGCCAGACAAAAAAGGGCGGGCGCCGGCCATGCCGGGCAGACGGGCGCAGCCTGCGCGCCTGCCCGGACGAACCCACTCTCGACAACATCTACCGGCTTCGCGCCGCATAGCATGTTCGGGTTTGCGCCTAGCGCCTGCCGAACAGATTCAAGGATCATGTCTCTTACTCCGAAGATTATCTATACCCTCACCGACGAAGCTCCGGCGCTCGCAACCCGTTCGCTGCTGCCCATCGTCCAGGCCTTCGCCAAGCCCGCAGGCATCACGGTCGAGACCCGCGACATCTCGCTGGCAGGCCGCATCATCGCGGTATTCCCGGACTACCTGGAAGACAGCCAGAAACTGGGCGACGCCCTGGCCGAACTCGGCGCCCTGGCCGTCCAGCCCGAAGCCAACATCATCAAGCTGCCCAACATCAGCGCCTCCATGCCGCAGTTGAAGGCCGCCATCAAGGAACTGCAGCAACAGGGCTACAAGCTGCCCGACTACCCGGACGCGCCCGCCAACGACACCGAGCGCGACGTCAAGGCCCGCTACGACAAGGTCAAGGGCAGCGCCGTGAACCCGGTCCTGCGCGAAGGCAACTCCGACCGCCGCGCCCCGCTGTCCGTCAAGAACTACGCCCGCAAGCACCCGCACAAGATGGGCGCCTGGTCGGCCGACTCCAAGTCGCACGTCTCGCACATGAACGAAGGCGACTTCTACGGCACCGAGAAGTCGGCGCTGATCGCCGAAGCCGGCGACCTGAAGATCGAACTCGTCGCCGCCGACGGCGCCGCCACCGTCCTCAAGAACAAGACCCCGGTCAAGGCCGGCGAGATCATCGACGCCGCCGTCATGTCCGCCGCCAAGCTGAAGTCCTTCCTGCAGGCCCAGGTGGAAGACGCCCGCGCCCAGGGCGTGCTGTTCTCGGTGCACCTGAAGGCCACCATGATGAAGGTCTCCGACCCCGTCATCTTCGGCCACGTGGTGTCCGTGTTCTACAAGGACGTGCTGGCCAGGCACGCCGACGCGCTCAAGCAGGCCGGTTTCGATCCCAACAACGGCATCGGCGACCTGTACGCCAAGATCCAGAGCCTGCCCGCCGAGCAGCAGGCCGCCATCACCGCCGACATCGACGCCGCCTACCAGACGCTGCCCGCGCTGGCCATGGTCAACTCCGACCGCGGCATCACCAACCTGCACGTGCCCAGCGACGTGATCGTCGACGCTTCCATGCCCGCCATGATCCGCGACTCGGGCAAGATGTGGAACGCCGCCGGCGAACTGCAGGACACCAAGGCCGTCATTCCCGACCGCAGCTACGCCGGCGTCTACCAGGCCGTGATCGAAGACTGCAAGGCCCACGGCGCCTTCAATCCGGTCACCATGGGCAGCGTGCCCAACGTGGGCCTGATGGCCCAGGCCGCCGAGGAATACGGTTCGCACAACAAGACCTTCGTCATCCCGGCCGCCGGCACCGTGCGCGTGACCGACGCCTCGGGCAAGGTGCTGCTGGAGCAGGCCGTCGAGGCCGGCGACCTGTGGCGCATGTGCCAGACCAAGGACGCCGCGGTGCAGGACTGGGTCAAGCTGGCCGTCGCCCGCGCCCGCGCCACCAAGACCCCCGCCGTGTTCTGGCTGGACGAGAACCGCGCCCACGACGCCCAGGTCATCGCCAAGGTCAAGCAGTACCTGAACGACCACGACACCAGCGGCCTGGACCTGCGCATCCTCAGCCCGGTCGACGCCACCAAGTTCTCGCTCAAGCGCATCCGCGCCGGCCTGGACACCATCTCGGTGACCGGCAACGTGCTGCGCGACTACCTGACCGACCTGTTCCCCATCATGGAACTGGGCACCAGCGCCAAGATGCTGTCGATCGTGCCGCTGGTGGCCGGCGGCGGCCTGTTCGAGACCGGCGCCGGCGGCTCGGCCCCCAAGCACGTGCAGCAATTCCTGGAAGAAGGCTTCCTGCGCTGGGATTCGCTGGGCGAGTTCATGGCCCTGGCCGCCTCGCTGGACCACCTGGGCAAGGCGTACGGCAACGCCCGCGCGCAGGTCCTGGCCAAGACGCTGGACCTGGCCACCGCCAAGTTCCTGGACGAGAACAAGTCGCCCGAGCGCAAGGTCGGCGGCCTGGACAACCGCGGCAGCCACTACTACCTGGCCCTGTACTGGGCCCAGGCCCTGGCCGCGCAGACCGACGACCGCGAACTGGCTGCCCAGTTCGCCGCCGCCGCCCGCGCCCTGGCCGACGGCGAGGACAGGATTCTGGCCGAACTGAAGGCGGCCCAGGGCAAGCCCGTGGACATCGGCGGCTACTACCAGCCGGACGAAGCCCGCGCCAGCCAGGCCATGCGCCCCAGCGCCACGCTGAACCAGGCGCTCGCCGCCATCGCCTAAACGGCGGCGTCGCGACGTAAAAAGGCCGGCAGCTTTGGCTGCCGGCCTTTTTTTTGCGTTTGCCCTTCTACGGCATCAACCGGTCCAGCCGCAGGCGGCCGCGATCGTCGGTGAGGCGGCGCATGGCGCCGTAGGCCGCGCCGATCGCCGCCATGCCGCTCGCGCCGCACAGCAGGAACATCAGCAGGATCTGGTACTTCGCGGCTTCTATCGGGTCCATGCCGGCGATGATCTGGCCGGTCATGATGCCGGGCAAGGTGATGATGCCGGCGGCCGACATCTGGTTGATGCTGGGCACGATGCCGCGCCTCACGGATTCGCGCAGCAGCGACGAGAACGCCTGGCGCGCGGGAGCGCCCAGCGCCAGGCGGGCCTCGATCGCCAGCTTTTCCCGCCGCACCCCGGACAGCATGCCGTCCAGCGCGATGCTGGCGGCGTTGAGCACGCTGCCCAGCACGATGCCGATCAGCGCGATCGTGTAGCGCGGGTCGTACCAAGGGTCCGGCCGCAGCGCCGTATTCAGGATGAACATCACCGTGATCACCGTGGTCGCCGCCACGGCCGTCGCCCCGACCCAGCCGTTGCCGCGGCCCACCAGCCTGGCCTTGGGACGTGAGGCGACTTCCCGCGCGGCCAGCGCCATCATCACCGCCACCACCAGCGCGGTCAGCCAGGGCGCGGCGTGCGCGAACACGATGCGCAGGATATGGCCCACCAGCAAAAGCTGCACCACCGTGCGGGCCGCCGCCCACAGGACCTGCCGCTGCATGTTCAGGCGCAGCGCGAACGAGATCCCCGCGCTCAGCACCACCAGCAGCGAAGCCACCGCCAGGTCCAGCGGCTGCAGTTCGATCACGTTCATATCAGCGGCTCCAGCCTGCCCTGCTCCATGCGCCAGGAACGGCGCGCCATGCGCGCGGCCTGGTCGGGACTGTGCGTGACCATCAGGATGGCGGCGCCGCCGTCCAGGTAGCGCCGCAGTTCCGCCTCGACCCTCTCGGTGGCCGCGCGGTCCAGCGCCGCGGTCGGTTCGTCCAGCAGCAGCACGCGCGGCTCCAGCGCCAAGGCGCGCGCCAGCCCCAGGCGCTGGCGCTCGCCGGTGGACAGTTCGTTCACCAGCGCGTCCAGCTTGTCTTCGGCCAGCCCCAGCCGTTCGATGATGGCGGCCGCCTTGGCGCGGTCCGCGAAATGCGGGGCGACACGGTCTTCCCACCAGCCGGCCTCGGCCTGGCAGTACATGACCTGGCGGCGCCATTCGAATCCGCGCATGCTGGAACGCGCCCGGCCGTCCAGCAGGGCCTCGCCATGTCCCGGGTCCAGGTCTGCCACCTGGCGCAGCAATAGCGACTTGCCGGCGCCGGACGGCCCCATGACCGCCGCGCATTCGCCGGCGGCGAGGTCCAGGCTGACCGGGGACAGGCGCGGGCTGTACAGCCCGCGCAAACGGAGCAGCGGCAGCTTGTCCGAGGAAGCGGCGGGCATCGGCCGGCTCAAAGCATGTGCGCCAGGAACTCGCGCGTGCGCGCTTCCCGCGGCGCGCGGAAGAACTCCTGCGTATCGGCTTCCTCGACGATGCGGCCGTCGTCCATGAAGACCACGCGGTGCGCGGCTTCGCGGGCGAAGCCCATCTCGTGCGTCACCACCAGCATGGTCATGTGCTCGTCGGCAAGCTGCTTCATGGTGCGCAGCACCTCGCCGGTAAGTTCGGGATCCAGCGCGGAAGTCGGCTCGTCGAACAGCATGATGTCCGGTTCCATCGCCAGCGCCCGCGCGATGGCCACGCGCTGCTTCTGCCCGCCGGACAGGCGCCCCGGGTAGTTGTCGCGCTTGTTGAGCAGCCCGACCTTGCGCAGCAGTTCCTCGGCCTTGGGAATGGCCTCGGCCCGCGCCATGCGCTTGACGGTGAGCGGCGCCTCGATGATGTTCTGCAGCACCGTCATGTGCGGGAACAGGTTGAACGACTGGAACACCATGCCCATCTTGCGGCAGATGCGGCGCACGTCGGCGTCCGGGGCGTACTGGCTGCGGCCGCCGTCGCCGGCGCGGGCCAGGAACTCGCCCTCGACCTCGATGCTGCCCTCGTCGATGGTTTCCAGGTGGTTCAGGCAGCGCAGGAAGGTGCTCTTGCCCGAGCCGGACGGCCCGATCACCGCCACCACCTCGCCTTTGGCCAGCGTCAGGGAAACGCCGTCGAGCACCCGGTTGGCGCCGAAGGATTTGACGATGCCCTGGGCCTGGATCATGACCGGGCGGCCCTCGGGATTACTGGTCGTACTTGGCATAGCGCTTTTCCAGATGCTGGAAGAACCACGTCAACACCAGCGTCATGATGAGATAGAAGGCCGCGGCCACCAGGAAAGGCGTGGTCGTGAAATCGCGCTGCACGATGCCGCGCGCCGTGCGGAGGATGTCGTTGAGCGCCAGCACGTAGATGAGCGAGGTGTCCTTGACCAGCGTGATGGTTTCATTGCTCATGGGCGGCAGCACGCGCTGCACCATCTGCGGCAGCACGATGCGGCGCAGGGTCTGCAGGTAGGTCATGCCCAGCACCTTGCTGCCCTCGTACTGGCCGCGGTCCACCGACAGGATGCCGGCGCGGAAGATCTCCGCGAAATAGGCGGCGTAGTTCAACGCGAAGGCCACCACGGCGGCGGGAAAGTCCGGCAGCCGCACGCCGATCACGGGCACGAACGGCAGCGCGAAATAGATGAACAGCATCTGGAGCATCAGCGGCGTGCCGCGCATGAGCCAGATGTAGCCGTTGACCAGGCGGCTCAACAGCTTCCATTTGGATATCCGCACCAGCGCCAGCACCAGGCCCAGCGGGACCGCCAGCGCCAGCGTGATGAAAAACAGCGTCAAGGTGACTTTCGCGCCTTGCGCCAATGGCCCCAATAGGGAGAGTACGTAGTCCATGCAGTGGGTTCGCGCCGCCAGGGCAACAGGGATTCACGAGCAAGCCCGCCTGGCGCGCGATGGCGCCGCGGCGGGCCGCGAAAAACAGGGCCGGGCGCCCGGGCCGGCCGGCCGCGGGCGCCGCCTGCCGCTTACTTGATGATGTTGGCGCCGAACCACTGGGTGGCGATGCGGGCGGCGGTGCCGTCCTGCTTCATCGAGTCCAGCGTCTGGTCCAGCTTGCCCAGCAGTTCGGTGTCGTCCTTGCGCACGCCGACGCCGTAGTCTTCCGTGCCGAAGTTCTCGTCCAGCACGCGGTATTCGCCCGCGCGCTTGCTGATCAGGTAGCGGCCCACCACCTCGTCCACGACGATGGCGTCCAGGCGGCCGGCGGCCAGGTCCATCAGGGCCGTGACGTTGTCGCCGAACTTCTTGACTTCCTTGATCTGCGCCGCCACCGGATCCTTGGCGATGGCGTCGGTGGCGCTGCTGCCGTCCTGGGCGCCGACGACCTTGCCGGCCAGGTCCGCCTTGAGCTTCACCGGCGAGGCGTTGCCCACGATGATGATCTGGTGGTTGGCCATGTACGGGGCGGTGAAGCTGATGTTCTTCTTGCGCTCCTCGGTGATGGTCAGGCCGTTCCACAGCACGTCCACGCGCTTGCCGTTGAGCTCGGCTTCCTTGGCGCTCCAGTCGATCGGCTTGAATTCGACCTCCAGGCCCAGGCGCTTGCTGGCTTCCTTGGCCATGTCGATGTCGAACCCGACGATCTGGTTGTTCGAATCCCGGAAGCCCATGGGCGGGAAGTTGTCGTCCAGGCCGACGACGACTTTCTTGGCGGCGGCGGGCGCCTGCGCGCCGGCGGCCGGCGCGTTGTCGCCGGGGCCGCAAGCCGTGAGCATCGCGGTTGCGGACACGAGAAGCACTGCAGTCAGTTTTTTCATAGTTATGGGCGCGCAAGGCGCAGGAATGTAAGAAGCCGGGGGCCGGCAACGGCCGAGAGCCGGTATTTTAGCGTCCCTCCGGCGCCTGCTACTGCGGCGGGTGGAAACGCTCCAGCAGGCGCAGGAACAGTTCGACCGCCCGGGAACCCGGGCGCGAGACCTCGGTGATGGCGCAGATGGTGTTTTCGTACATCGGTCCCCCGGACAGACGCGTCAGGGCGTGGCGGCGCGACACCGAGTCGGCGTAGTGCTCGGGCAGCAGGCCGACGCAGTGTCCGGACGAGACCAGCATGGCGATGGCCTCCAGCCCCGTGGCCTCCGGGCCCCGGGCGAAGCCATAGGCGCCCAGGGCGTCGTGCACGAAAGGATGGGACCGGTACACCAGGGGCAGGCCGCGGGCATGGCGCACGCTGCCGCGCGCGACGAAGATCCGGTGCCGCTCGATGAACAGGCGCTGGTAGTTGAAGCCGCTTTCCCGCCGGTACATGCCGCGGATGGCGACCTGGACCCGCCGTTCGCGCAACGCCTGATCCAGGTCGTTGAAGGTCATGACGGTGAGCTCCACCTTGACGTCGGGCGCCTCCGCGCGCATGGCGGCCAGCGCCGCGGGGATGTGGCAGTCGGCGTCGGTGATGACGTGCTCGACCATGCCGATGGACAGGGTGCCCGACAGCACGCCGCGGATCGCGTCTATCTCGGGACGGATGCGCTCCAGCGATTTCAGCGCGTCGCGCGCCAGTTCCAGCGCGACCTTGCCCGCCTGGGTCAGCTCGAAGCCCGACGGCCCGCGGTCGCACAGCCGCACGCCCAGCGTTTCCTCGACCTCGCGCACGTGCCGGCTGATGGACGCCTTGGACATGTGCAATTGCTTTTCCGCCGCGGCGAAGCCGTTGGCCTGGGCCACGGCGCAGAAGATGCGCAAGGACCTGAGGTCGCGCTCGGTGAACTCGGGACGGGACAAGATCGTTTCTTTTCAAAAGGTCTTGGTTTTTGAAACCATACCACTAAAAAAATCATTTTTCACAACGCAACCCGGCAGATACAGTTTGCCCAGCACTGGCGCCAAGGGGCACAGACCCCGGCCAACGCTCTTCCGAGCCTTGCCAGCCCAGCGCGGCAACCATCACGACATACAAGGGAAAAATCATGCAGAACCTGTCCAGAAGGCGTTTTGTCGCGACCACGCTCGCCGCCGGGGCCACGCTGGCCCTCCCCTCGCTGGCATTCGCCGAAGGCGGATCGCTGGCCGACATCAAAAAGCGCGGCAAGCTGACGGTGGGCACCGAGGCCGCCTACGAGCCGTTCGAATTCGTCGAGAACGGCAAGGTGGTCGGCTACGGGCACGACGTGCTCCAACTGATGGCGGCCAAGCTCGGCGTGCAGCTCGAGCAGATGAACCTGCCGTTCCAGGGCCTGCTGCCGGGCCTGATGTCGCGCAAGTTCGACTTCGTCGCGACCAGCGTGGGCATCACGCCGGAGCGCGCCCGGCGCTTCGCCTTCACCCAGCCCGTGGGCGTGGTCCGCTCGGTGCTGATGGTGCGGGTGGACGATGCGTCCATCAAGCAGGACATGGACATCGCCGGCAAGATCATCGGGACCCAGATGGGCTCGTCCTCGCAGCCGGTGGCCGAGGAATTCGAAAAGCGGTTGAAGGAAAAGAACGGCAAGGGCTACGCCGACACCAAGCTGTTCCAGGCCTATCCCGACGTCTCCAACGCGCTGGCCAACAAGACGGTGGACGTGGCGCTGATGCCGTCGAACATCGCCGCCGTCCAGATGCGCAAGCAGCCGGGCGCGTTCCGCATCGCCGGCGAGATCGGCCAGCCCAAGCTGCTGGCCTGGGTGGCCAACCCCAAGGACCTGGAGATCCGCCAGTTCATCAACGATACCTTCGACGAGCTGCGCGCCAGCAGCCAATTGCTGGAATTGCAGAAAAAATGGTTCGGCGCCCCCATGGACACGCCGCGCGCCAACTACCTGCCTGACGGCGCCATCTGAGCGGAACCCCCATGCTGGATTGGCTGAACCAGAACGGCGCGCTGGCGCCGTTCCTGCACGGCGTCGTCTCGGGCACGGCGATCACCCTGGCGGCATCCGTGGCCGCCTTCGCCATCGGCATCGGGCTGGGCGTGGCGCTGCTGCTGGCGCGCCTGTCGCCCTACGCGCCGCTGCGGGGGCTGGTCATGCTGTGGGTCAGCGCCATACGCGGCACGCCGGCGCTCATCCACATGCTGATCGCCTACTACGTGGTGCCGCCCCTGCTGGGCATTTCGGTGTCGCCGCTGGCCGCCGGCATCGGCGCGCTGGCCTGTAACACCAGCGCCTATATCGTGGAGATCCTGCGCGGGGCGCTCGGCACGCTGTCGCCCGGCCAGGTCGCCGCGGCGCGGGCGCTGGGCATGCGCCGGCGGCAGATCTGGCGCCACGTGCTGCTGCCGCAGGTGTTCTACCGCGCGATCCCGCCGCTGACCAGCGAACTCACCATCCTGCTCAAGGCGTCCTCGCTGATGTCCATCATCGCCGTGCCGGAACTGGCCACCGTGGCCCGCAACGCCACGCTGCAGAGCGACCTGCCCCTGCAGGTGTTCACCGTGACCGCCGCCGTGTACTTCATCATTCTTTTCTGCCTGTCGGCCGCCTCGCGCCTGTGCGAGCGCCGCGTGTCGAGGATGCTGCCCAATGCCCATTGATCTCTCCATCGTCGGGGAATCCATCCCCGTCCTGCTCAAGGGCCTGCGGATCACGGCCCTGGTCAGCCTCATCGGCATCCCGCTGGGCATTTTGATCGGCACGGCCGCGGCCTATGCGGCGCAGTCCCGCACGCTGCTGCGCCCCCTGGCGCTGGCCTATGTGGAGCTGGTACGCAACATCCCGTACCTGATCCTCGTGTACCTGTCGTTCTTCGGGCTGCCCAAGCTCGGCGTGCCGGCTTCGGCCATGTCGGTCGCCATCGGCTGCACCGCCTTCTACACGGGCGGGTACTTCTGCGAGGTCCTGCGCGCCGCGCTCAAGAGCGTGCCGCGCGGACAGACCAGCGCGGCGCTGTCGCTGGGCATGACCTACTGGCAGACGCAGCGCCACATCGTCGTGCCCCAGTTGTTCGGCTTTCTGATTCCGCCCACCACCAGCCTGGTCATCATGATGTTCAAGGACTCGGCGATCTTCTCGGTGATGAGCCTGCCGGAAATGACCTACCAGAGCAATCTGCTCACGGCCAACACCTTCGCCTATCTCGAAGTGCTGGGCGCGACCGCCCTGATCTACTGGCTGTGCAGCGTGCTGATGGCCGGCGCGGGACGCCGCCTGGAAACCCTGGCCCGGCGCAACGCGCGCCAGGCCTGACCCTGCAACCACCAAGGAAACGAGAACATGAGCACCTACACCGTCCCTCCCCGCACCGGCCACCCGACCCTGCTGTATTCGACGCTGGCGCTGGACCTGGACAAGCTGCAGGCCGACATCGCCGTGCTGGGCATGCCCTACGGCTCGCCCTACTCGGCCGCGGACTTCAGCAACGACCAGACCAATGCGCCCACCGCCATCCGCCAGGCCACCGACCGCGTGGTGCGCCGTCCCGGCCACTACGATTTCGACATCGACGGCCCGCTGCTGCAAGGCCGCGACGACATCCGCTTCGTGGACTGCGGCGACATCGTCCCCGACCTGTCCCAGCCCCGCGGCGAACACTACGAGCGCGCCGAAGCGGCCGTGCGCCGCATCGCCGCGGCCGGCGCGGTCCCCATCGTGCTGGGCGGCGACCATGGCATCACCACGCCCATCCTGCGCGGCCTGGACCAGAAGGGCCCGATCACGCTGGTCCACATAGACGCGCACCTGGACTGGCGCGACGACGTCAACGGCGTGCGCGACGGACTGTCCAGCCCGATCCGCCGCGCGTCCGAAATGGCGCACGTGGACCGCATCGTCCAGATCGGCCTGCGCGCCCAGGGCAGCGGCCGCCCGGAAGAGCTGGAAGCCGCGCGCGCCTATGGCGCCGAGCTGGTCACGGCGTACGAGCTGCACGAGATCGGCATGGACGCCGTGCTGGCGCGCATTCCGGACGGCGGCAACTACTATCTGACCATCGACGCCGACGGCATGGATCCGTCCACCATGCCGGCCGTGGCGGGGCCGGCGCCCGGCGGCGTCACCTTCGTCCAGGCCCGCAAGCTGATCCACGGCCTGGTGCGCAAGGGCCGCGTGGTGGGCATGGACATCGTCGAGATCCAGCCCGAGAAGGACCTGAACCAGATCTCCTGCATCACGGCCGGCCGGCTGATCCTGAACCTGATCGGCGCCTCCATCCGCGCGGGGCACTACGACAAATGAACGCGCCCGCACCCATCATCGAGATCCGCGGGGTGGACAAATACTACGGCAGCCACCACGTGCTCAAGCAGTGCTCGACGCGCGTGGACAAAGGCGAGATCGTGGTGGTCTGCGGGCCGTCGGGTTCCGGCAAGTCCACGCTCATCAAGACCGTCAACGCGCTCGAGCCCATCCAGGGCGGCGACATCCTGATCGACGGCGCCTCCGTGACCTCGGCCACCGACCTGCCCAAGCTGCGCACCAAGGTCGGCATGGTGTTCCAGCACTTCGAGCTGTTTCCCCACCTGGACATCATGCGCAACCTGACCCTGGCGCAGCAGATCGTGCTGGGCCGCGACCTGGGCAGCGCCCGCGCCAAGGCCGGCGCGCTGCTCGAGCGGGTCGGGCTGTCGGCCCATTCCGGCAAGCATCCGGGGCAGTTGTCGGGCGGCCAGCAGCAGCGCGTGGCCATCGCCCGCGCGCTGTCCATGGACCCCATGGCCATGCTGTTCGACGAACCGACTTCCGCGCTCGACCCCGAGATGGTCAACGAGGTGCTGGACGTGATGGTGGAGCTGGCCGAGGAAGGCATGACCATGATGGTCGTCACGCACGAAATGGGCTTCGCGCGCCGCGTGGCCAATCGCGTGGTCTTCATGGAAGACGGCGCCATCGTCGAGGACAGCCCCACCGACCGCTTCTTCCGCGACGCCGCCAGCCCGCAGGCCCGCCGCTTTCTCTCCAAGATCCTTCCCCACTGACGCCCGGACAGGCGACCGGCCTGCCCGCCACAACCAGGACCCAGACATGGCCCACACCCGCATCCGCAAATTCAACACGCGCGAAACCTATCCCGAACAACGGCTGGACAACGACCTCTGCCAGGCCGTGGTCGCCGGCAACACCGTCTTCCTGCGCGGCCAGATCGGCCAGGACCTGGACACCCGGGAGTCGGTGGGCGTGGGCGACGTCGCCGCCCAGGCCGAAAAAGCCATGGCCAATGTGGCGATGCTGCTGCAGGAATGCGGCAGCGAACTCTCCCATATCTGCAAGCTCACCGTCTATCTGGTCGACGTGCGCTACCGCGAGGAGGTCTACAAGGTCGTGGGCCGCTGGCTCAAGGGCGTATTTCCCGTCTCCACCGGCATCGTGGTGTCGGCGCTGGCGCGGCCGGAATGGCTGGTCGAGATCGACGTCACCGCCGTCATCCCGAGCTGAGGATCCGCCGCCATGCCGACCCCCTCCGAGGCGTTGCTGGCGCGGCTGGTCGCCTTCGACACGGTGACGCTCACGCCCAACCTGGCGCTGATCGAGGCCGTGCGCGGGCTGCTGGCGGCGCACGGCATTAGCTCCACCGTGGTGCGCAGCGACGACGGCACGCGCGCCAACCTCCACGCCTCCGTCGGGCCGGCCGGAGTGCCCGGCGTGCTGCTGTCGGGGCATACCGACGTGGTGCCGGCGGCCGGACAGGCCTGGACCGTGCCGCCCTTCGCGCTGACGGAGCGCGACGGCCTGCTGTACGGACGCGGCGCGGCCGACATGAAAGGCTTCGTCGCCTGCGCCGTCAACGCCATGATCCTGGCCAGCGCGCGCACGCTGAATCGCCCGCTGCAGCTCGCCCTGTCCTACGACGAGGAAATCGGCTGCGTCGGCGTGCGGCGGCTGCTGGACGTCATGGAAATGGCGCCCTGCCGGCCGGCGCTGTGCATCGTGGGCGAGCCCACGTCCATGCAGATCGCCACCGGCCACAAAGGCAAAATGGCCTTGCGCGCGGTCTGCCAGGGGCTGGAAGGCCATTCCGCGCTGGCGCCGCGGGCGCTGAACGCCATCCACCTGGCCTGCGACCTGGTCGGCGCCCTGCGCGCCCTGCAGGACGATCTGCAGGCCCGCGGCGCGCGCGATCCCGCCTACGAAGTGCCCTACGCCACGGTCCACGCGGGCTGCATCCATGGCGGCCGCGCCCTGAACATCGTGCCCAATGAATGCGTGGTGGATTTCGAGATCCGTCACCTGGCCCGCGACGATCCCGATGCGCTGCTGGCCCCGCTGCGCCAGGCCGCCGAAGACATCCGCGGGCGGGCCCGCCAACAGGCGTCCGCCGCGGACATCCGGATTGAAGAGGTCAACGCCTATCCCGGCCTGGACACGCCTCCCGCCAGCGAGGCGGTGCGCTTCATCGAGTCCCTGCTGCCGGCCGGCACCGGCCGGACCAAGGTGGCCTTCGGCACCGAGGGCGGGCTGTTCACCCGCCACCTGGACGCGCCCGTGGTGGTGTGCGGGCCCGGCTCCATCGTGCAGGCCCACAAGCCCGACGAATACGTCTCGCGCGCGCAGCTCGCCGAATGCGACGCCTTCATGCAGCGGCTGGTCGCGGCGCTGTAGCCGCGCCGTGCTAGGCTTGCCCCGGTCGAATCACGGCAGGATGGCGGCAGGCATGGCAATCACGGTAGATGGCGTCGATATGCGTTTCACGGGCGCGTCCCGGCCCGGCCCGGGCGAGGCGGACGCGTGAGCCCGGCGCTGCGCATCGGGCCGCTGGTGTTCCCCATGGAGCTGGCGGTGCTGGCCGCGGCCGTCGCGGCCGGCCTGCTGGCGGGACGCCTGCTGGGCCGCGGCCGCGCCGCCGAGGTGGGCGCCGTGCTGTGGCGCGCGCTGTTCGTCGGGCTGGTGGCGGCGCGCCTGGTCTTCGTGTGGCGCTATCGCGACCACTACCTGTCGGATCCCTGGAGCATTCTGGACCTGCGCGATGGCGGCTGGGCCGGCCTGGCGGGCCTGGGCGCGGCCTGGGCCTGCGCTCTCGCCGCGATGCTGCGGCGGCCGCTGCCCCGCGCCGCGCTGCTGGGCGCGCTGGCGCTGGCCAGTGCAACCTGGTTCGGCGGCTCGCTGCTGTCCGCGCCGGCGCCGCGGCCGCACCCCGGGCTGGCCGCGCTGGCCCTGCAGCGGGCGGACGGCACGCCTGCCGCGCTGTCCGAATTCCGCGGCCGGCCCACCGTCGTCAACCTGTGGGCCGGTTGGTGCCCGCCCTGCCGCCGCGAGATGCCGGCGTTCGCCCAGGCGCAGGCGGCGAATCCGGATGTGAATTTCGTGTTTCTCAACCAGGCGGAAACGCCGGACGACGTGGCGCGCTTCCTGCGGCAGCATGCGCCGGACCTGCGCAACGCGCTGCACGACCCGGCGGGCGCCGCCTCGCGCCTGATGAGCAATCGCGGCCTGCCGGCCACGCTGTTCCTGGATGCCGGCGGCCGGCTGGTGGACCTGCGCGTGGGCGAACTGTCCGCGGCAACGCTGGCGCAGCGCCTGGAAACGCTGCACCGGTCCGGCGGCGAATAGACGTTTCGCGCCGGCGCCGGGCTACGCGGCAGGCGGACCCGCCCACGGCAGCATCCGTCCTTGCTCCGTTCTCTCGAACAGGCGCAGTTCCTGTCCCGCTTGGACGGGCATGTCCGCCAGGCGCGCGACCAGCACCGGTCCGTCCGGCAGCGCGCGGACCGTGGCGAGGATGACGGCAGCCTCGCCTGCCCTGGCGGGCATCGCGGTCCAGGCCAGCAGCTCCGCCGACTCTACCGGGACCGGCTGCGCCTGGTCGTGTCCGCAGGCCGGGCACCACAGCCGCGCCGGATACACCCGATGGCCGCAAGCGCGGCATTGCTCGACGGTCACGCTCATGCTTCCTCCCTGGCCAGCACGGCCGCGTTGGCGCACATGCCATAGCGCAGTTGCACCATGCCGTAGCCCGTGGCCACGCCCAGGCGCGCGCCTTGCACCTGCCGCGCGCCCGCGCGGCCCAGGAGCTGGCGCGCCACCTCCGCCAGCCCGAGCATGCCGCCGGCCGTGCCCGCCTGGCCCGCCGATAGCTGTCCGCCGCCCGTGTTGACGGGCAGCGCCCGGGTGGCGATGCGCCGCGCGACGAATCCCGGCAGGTCGTCCGCCGGCGCCAGGCCCAGGTCGCATAGCTGCGCCAGCGCCATCGCGGGGTAGTCGTCATACACGCCCACCACGTCCATGTCTTCCGGTCCCAGGCCGGCCTCCGCCCACAGGCGCGGCGCGAACCCGGCGACGCCGGTGGCCAGGCCGTCGCCTTCCTGCTGGTCTGCGTTGTAGCGCGCGCCGCTGGCGCGCAGCGCCACATGCACGCCCCGCGGATCCGCCCGCAGCACCAGCGCGCAGGCGCCGCTGACCACCGGCACGCAATCCATGCGGCCCAGGGGCGGCGCCACCATGGGCGCCTCCAGGTATTGGGCCAGCGTCAGGGGCTGGCGGTAGGCGGCATTGGGATTGGCGCCGGCCCAGGCCCGCTGGGCCACGCACAGCGCGCCGTAGTCCTCGCGCCGCAGGCCGGTCCGGGCCATCTGCCGCTGCGTCAGCATGGCGAACAAGGGGTTCGGCCCCGCGGCGCCCAGCGGGCTGAGGTAGTCGCGCGCGCTGCGGTTGTATTCCCGCACCAGCCCGGCGAAATCCGCGCCCGAAAAATGATCGCCCGCCGCCAGCACGATGACGCTCGCCTGGCCCGCGCGCAGCGCCAGCCAGGCTTGGCGCAGCATGTTGATGGCGCTGGCGCCGCCCATCTCGTCCTGCATGCACCAGTTCAGCCGCAGGCCCAGCCGCCACGCCAGGTCGATGGCGCGGTCGGGCCGCAAGGTGAACGAGGCCACGCCCAGGCCGTCCACGTCCGCCGGCGCCAGGCCGGCATCGTCCAAGGCCAGCCGCGCGGCCCGGGCGATCAGCGAGGCCGTGTCGCAGCCCGGCCCGGGGTGGCGCAGCGCGGGCGTCTCGCCCACGCCCACGATGCCCAGGGTGCTCATGCCTCTGCCTCCCGCGATGGTTCGCGGGTCAACAGCAAGGTCACGACGGTGATGGCCGCCATCGCCACCAGGAACCACGCCACCGGCGTGGCCGATTCGTATTTGCTCAACAGCGCCATGGCGATCAGCGGCGACAGGCCGCCGGCGAACACCGACGCCAGTTCGTGGCCCAGCGCCAGCCCGGTGTAGCGCACCTCGGGCGGAAACAGTTCGGCGAAGTACGCCGGCTGTGTGCCTATCATGGCGGCGTGGCACACGGTGTTGCCCAGGAAGAAGGCCAGGAAGATCCACGCCGGCTCGCGGGTCTGCACCAGCCAGAAAAACGGAAACGCCGCCAACAGCAGGCCGCCCGCGCCGATCAGGTATACGGTGCGCCGGCCGATGCGGTCCGACAGATGCCCGAACCAGACCAGCGTGCCCAGCTCCACGAACATGGAGGCCAGCACTCCGCCCAGCATCAGGTCGTTCGGAATCCCCAGGAACTTGCCGTAGGCCAGCGCAAAGGCCAGGAAAATGTACGATCCGCCGTTCTCCGCCACCCGCAGGCCCATGGCCGTGAACACCTGGCGCGGATAGCGGCGGAACACCTCCACGGCCGGCATGCCGCGCCTGGCCGTCTTGGCGGCCTGGACGAACTCCTCGCTTTCGGGGATGTGCTTGCGGATATAGAGCCCCACGCCGAAGATCAGCACGCTCAGCAGGAACGGCAGCCGCCAGCCCCAGCTCATGAAGTCGTCCTGCGGCAACTGCTGCGCCAGCATGAACACGCCCGACGACAGCACGAAGCCGCCGGCCACGCCGAGCTGGCTGAACGACGAGAAATAGCCGCGCCGCTTGCCGCCCACGGCCTCGCTGATGAGCAGCACGCCGCCGCCCCATTCCCCGCCCGCCGCCGCGCCTTGCAGGACGCGCAGCGCGACCATGGCCGCGGGCGCCCAGAAGCCCGCCTGCTCGTAGGTGGGCAGCAGGCCGATCAGGAAGGTGGCCGCGCCCATGATGCCCAGCGTCCATTCCAGCGCCAGCTTGCGGCCATAGCGGTCGCCGATATGGCCGAACACCACGCCGCCCAGCGGCCGCGCCAGGAAACCGACCGCGAAGCCGGCGAAGGCGCCCATCGTGCCCAGCAGCGGGTCGGTGCCCTTGGGAAAGAACAGCTCGCCGAACACCAGCGCCGCGGCCGTGCCGTAGATGAAGAAGTCGTACCATTCCATCGCGTTGCCCGCGACGGAGGCCATCACCACCCGCCGCGTGCGCTTGCGGCGCGCCGCGTCGCCCGCGGCCGGCGCCGCGCCCTTGTATGCCATCGTCATTGCCGCCCCTTGTCTGTGAATGGAACCACGGCGCTCAGCGCGCCACGCGATAGCCGGCGGCGTCCCGGTCCCAGGTGTCGCCGGTGATGCCTTCCTCCCGCAAGCGGAACTTGCGGACCTTGCCGTTCTCGGTGCGAGGCAGATCGTCCAGCACCCGCACATAGCGCGGCACCGCGAAATACGGCATGCGGGGCTGGCAGAAATCCAGCAAGGCGGCCGGCGCGATCTCGCAGCCGGGCCTGCAGACCAGCGCCGCCATGACCTCGTCCTCGGCCAGTTCGGACTGCACCGCATAGACGGCCGCGGTGGCGACGGCGGGATGCGCCAGCAGCACCTGCTCCACCTCGTAGGAAGAGATGTTCTCGCCGCGGCGGCGGATGGCATCCTTCATGCGGTCCAGGAAACGGTAGTAGCCGTCGGCATCGCGCAGCACCCGGTCGCCGGTGTGGAACCACAGGTTGCGCCAGGCCTCGACCGTCTTGTCCGGCATGCCGAAGTAGCCGGTGGCGATGGCGTATGGCTGGCGCGCGCGCAGCAGCAGCTCTCCGGGCTGTCCGTCCGGCACCGGCGCGTCGTGCTCGTCGGCCACCATGGCCTCGAACTCCGGCGCGGCGCGGCCCATGGCGCCGGGACGCTGTTCGGCCAGCGTGCCGCCCAGCGCGAAATTGGTTTCGGTGGAGCCGTAGCCTTCCAGCAGCGCGATGCCGGTGCGTTCGGCGAACGCCGCGTGAAAGCGCTCCGGCACGCCCGGCGCCAGCGCGATGCGCGCGGCGTGCCCGCGCTCCGCCGGGACGGGATCGCGCGCCAGCAGCATGGGAACCATCGCGCCCAGCAGATAGGTCACCGTGGCCTGCGCGGCGGCCAGCCGGTCGAAATACCGGCTGGCCGAGAAACGTTCTTCGCAGACGATGGAGGCGCCGGTCACCAGCGCCTGGAAGCAGGCGTTCAGCGCATTGGTGTGGAATAGGGGCAGGCAGGTGTGGAGCACGTCGTCCTGCCCGATCTCCAGGTTGCGCGCGGCGATCCGTCCCCACCAATAGAACTGCGCATGCGGGCAGCACACGCCCTTCGAGAGGCCCGAAGTGCCCGAGGTATACAGGATGGCGAGCGTGTCGCCCGGCCGAATCTCCGCCGCCGGCGCGGCATCCCCTTCCAGCGCCGGCAAGGCGCAGGAGGACGCCGGCAGCGCCGGCGCGCCCGCGGCTTCGTCCAGCAGCCAGATCCGGCGAAGCGCCAGGCGCGAGCCGTCCACGCCCGCCAGCGCGGGACAGGAGGCGCCGTCCGCCACCAGCAGCACGCAACCGCTGTTTTCCAGGATGTGCTGTAGCTGCATGCCGCGCGAGGCCGTGTTGATGGGCACGGCCACCGCGCCCAGCCAGCCGCAGCCCAGCACCACGGACAGGAATTCGAGCCGGTTGCCGGCCATCAGCCCGACGCGGTCGCCCCGCCCCACGCCGGCGCGCGCCAGCAGCCCGGCCCAGGCGGCCGCATGCGCCGCCGCATCGCCGTAGCGCAACGCGCCGCCCGGCGCGTCGAACCACGGCTTGGCGCCCAGGCGCATCCCTTGTTCCCGCAACAGCGACGGCAGTGTCAACGCATGCATGGCGATGCTTCCCCTTGTGGTGTCGCGGCCGCCCTGTGCCGGCGCGGCTCATGGGGAAATTAGTCTAGGAATCAACTATTTATATGTCAAATTTATAGGTATTATTTTTCTTATAAATCAGACTCATATCAGAGGCATGCATGGACGCCGACTTGAATCTCATGCGGGTTTTCCTGACGGTGCTGCAAGAACGCAGCGTCACCCGCGCGGCCCAGCGCCTGGGCCTCACGCAGCCCGCCGTCAGCTACGCGCTGGCGCGCCTGCGCGAACAATTCGACGACCCGCTCTTCGTGCGCACGGCCAGCGGCATGCAGCCCACGCCCGTGGCGTTCACGCTGGCGGGGCCCATCGAGCGCGGCATGAACAGCTTTGCCGAGGCCATGAACCTGCGGCAGCGGTTCGACCCCGGCACCAGCACGCGCGATTTCCGCCTGTCCATGTCGGACATCGGCGAAATGGTGTTCCTGCCCCCGCTCATGGAGCGCCTGCACGCATTGGCGCCGCGGCTGCGGATGGAAGTGCTGGAAATCCCGCTGGAACGGCTGCCCCAGGCGCTCAAGGACGGCGAAGTGGACCTGGCCATCGGCAACCTGGCCGGCCTGGGCCGCCACACCCGTCATGCGGACCTGTTCGCGGAACGCTATGTGTGCATGGCGCGCCGCGGCCATCCCGTGCTGGCCGCCGGCCTGACACGCGGCCAGTTCAAGCGGCTGGACCATATCCTGGTGGCCTCGCGCGCCAGCGCCCACCGGCTGCTGGACGACGTGCTGAGCGAAGCCGGGCTGCACCGCGAACCCTACCTGACCCTGCCGCATTTTTCGGCGGCGGCCGAGATCGTGCGCCGCACCGACCTGACCGTGACCCTGCCCTATCGCGCCGCCCTGTGGTTCGACCGGGACCACGCCTTCGAGATCCGCCCCCTGCCGGTGGCGCTGCCGCCGCTGGCCGTGACGGTCCATTGGCACGCGCGCTTCGACAGCGACCCGGGCACGCAATGGCTGCGCGGCCTGGTCGTGGACACCTTGGCGGACCCGGCCGCGGCCTGACGTGGCCTGAAGCGGCCGGACCGCGGCGCGCCCACGCGTCTCAGTCGCCGGCCGCCGCCATCGCCGCCAGCATCAGGTCCAGGTTCTGCACCGCGGCGCCGGACGCGCCCTTGCCCAGGTTGTCGAACACGGCGGTCAGCAGGACCTGGCCGTGCTGCGCGTTGCCGTAGACCGCCAGGCGCAGGTCGTTGGTGCCGTTCAAGGCCTGCGGATCCAGATGCGCATGCCCGGCCGCGGCCTCGGGCGCCACCACCTGCACGTGCGCCGCGCCGGCGTAGTGCCGGTCCAGGCAATCGTGCAGGCGCCGGGCGTCCACGCCCGCGGGCAGCAGGCGCAACTGCAGCGGCACGGTCAGCACGATGCCCTGGCGGAAGGCGCCATAGGCCGGCACGAATACCGGCCGCTGCGTCAGGCCCGCGTGCCGTTCGATCTCGGGCGTGTGCTTGTGCGCCAGGCCCAGTCCATATAGCTGGAACGCCGGCCCTTGCGGCCCATCGGGGCCTTCGTACGCGTCCACGCTGGCGCGGCCGCCGCCCGAGTAGCCCGAGACGGCATGCACCGTCACCGGGTAGTCGGCCGGCACCAGGCCCGCCCGGACCAGCGGCCCCAGCAGCGCGACGGCGCCGGTGGGATAGCAGCCGGGGTTGCTCACGCGCCGGGCCTGGGCGATCAGCCGGCCCTGGTCCGCGTGCATCTCGGGAAAGCCGTAGACCCAGCCGGGATCGGTGCGATGGGCCGAGCTGGCGTCGATCACGCGGACCGCCGGATTGACGACGGACGCCGCCGCCTGGCGCGCCGGCTCGTCGGGCAGGCACAGGATGGCGACGTCGCAGGCGTTGATCGCCTCGGCGCGGCGCTGCGGATTCTTGCGCTCCGCCTCGGGCAGCGTCAGCAACCGCAAGCCGGCGCGGCCTTGCAGGCGTTCATGGATTTGCAGGCCGGTGGTGCCCTGGTCGCCGTCGATGAAAACGAGAGGATGGGTCATGGCGCGATCTTCCTGGATCAAAGGGGTGCGATGGGGGTTCGATGAATGCAGACGCTATCATCGGCCGCCGCGCCGCATAGCAAAAGTCGAATATCATGACCGTTCAATTCAGCTTTTCTGAATGAACCCTGGAGAACCCATGCGCGAAATCAGCCTGGACCGGCTCCGCACCCTGGTCGCCATCGCCGACCTCGGTTCCTTCGCGGAGGCGGCGCGCGCGCTGCACCTGGCGCCGCCCACCGTCAGCCTGCACGTGGCGGACCTGGAGGAACGCATCGGCGCACCCCTGCTCACGCGCAAGCGCGGCCAGGTGCGGCCCACGGCCATCGGCGAAACGCTGCTGGAACGCGCGCGCCGCCTGCTGGCCGAGGCCGACCAGGCCCTGGACGACGTGCAGCGCCAGGTGCAGGGACTGGCCGGGCGCGTGCGGCTGGGCGCCTCCACCGGCGCCATCGCCCATCTGCTGCCGCAGGCCCTGGAAACGCTGGGACGCGACCACCCCGGCATCGACGTGCAGGTCGCCGTGCTGACCTCGCAGGAAACCCTGCTGCGCCTGGTCGACGGATCGCTGGACGTGGGGTTGGTGGCGCTGCCGCAGCCGCCCATCGAAGGCCTGGTGCTGCGGCCGTGGCGGCGCGATCCGGTCATGGCCTTCCTGCCCGCCGGCTGGCGCGCGCCCGTGCGCATCGCCCCCGCGTGGCTGGCCGAAAAGCCGCTGATCCTGAACGACGCCAGCACGCGGCTGTCGCGCCTGACGGCGGAATGGTTCGCCGCCGCCGGCCTGAACCCCCGGCCGCGCATCCAGTTGAACTACAACGACGCGATCAAGAGCCTGGTGGCCGCCGGCTATGGCGCCACCCTGCTGCCGCACGAAGCCACGGCGCCGCAGCCCGACCCGCGCATCGCCATGCGCCCGTTGCGGCCCGCGCTATGGCGCCCGCTGGGCATCGCGCACCGGTCCGGCCAGGTGGAGCGGGCCACCCGGCACGTGCTGGACGTGCTGTGGACCCTGCGCGCGGCCAATCCGCGCGCGGCTCAGGCCCCGGAGGACGGCGTCCGGCGGAAATAGCGGGTGCGCTGGCTTTCCTCGCGCAGCCGGCGGGCCCGCGAACGGAACAGGTCCTTGCGGCCCACGATGCCCACCAGGCGGCCGCTGGCCCGGTCCAGGATGGGCACGCGGCCCGCGCCCGACAGCGCCATGCGGTCGGCGATCTGGCTGGCCAGTTCCTCGGGATGGCCGTAGACCAGGTCGCGCCCCTGCAGGGCCTCGGCCAGGGTCCGCTCGTGCCGGCCGCCGTCCAGCGCCCAGGCCAGGGTGTCGGCGCGGGTGACCTCGCCCACCACCCGCCCGTCGCCGTCCAGCACCGGATAGCTGGTATGGACCGGCTGCGCCGTCGTGAAATGCTCGATGGCCTGCGCCACCGTCCAGTCCTGCGGCAGGGTTTCCACCGGCGTGGTCATCACCTCGCGGACCCGCAGCAGGTCGAAAGGGTCGACCCGGTACTCGCGGCTGATGTGGTGGCCGCGCCGCGCGATCTTTTCCGTCAATATGGAACGCTTGAGCAGCAGCACCGTGACGCCGTAGGCGAACACGCAGGCCGCCAGCACCGGCAGGAGCGCGCCCACGTCGCCGGTAAGTTCCACCGCGAACAGGGTCGCGGTGAGCGGCGCGCGCATGGTGCCGCCCATCATGGCCGCCATGCCCAGCAGCGCCCAGAAGCCCGCGTCCGCCTGCGGCAGCAGCGGCGTCGCCAGCGCGCCCAGCGCGCCGCCGAAGATCAGCAAGGGCGCCAGCACCCCGCCCGAGGTGCCCGAGCCCAGCGCGATCGACCAGATGAGCACCTTGACGACCAGCAGCAGCAGGACGGCCTGCAGCGCCAGATCGCCCGCCAGCAGGTGGCGGATATTGTCGTAGCCCACGCCCAGCGCGGCGGGATCGATCAGGCCGCCGATGCCGATCGCCAGGCCGCCGAAGGCCGGCCACCACATCCAGTGCAGAGGCAGCTTCTCGAACAGGTCCTCGGCCGTATAGACCATGGAGGTCAGCACGCCCGAGCCCAGCCCCGCCAGCACGCCGACCGCCGCGCAGGCCAGCAGGTGGCCGGGCGTGAACGGCAGCGCGCCGGAATACGCGAAGATCGGCCCGGCATCCAGCACATAGGCGCGCGCCGCCGCCGCGACCAGCGCGGCCATCGCCACGGGCAGGAAGCTGCGCGGCTTCCATTCGAACAACAGCAGTTCCACCGCCAGCAGCACCGCCGCCAGGGGCGTGGAGAAAATGGCCGTCATGCCCGCGGCGGCGCCGGCCACCAGCAGGGTCTTGCGCTCGCCGTCGTCCAGGTGGATGGTCTGGGCCAGCAGCGAGCCGATCGCGCCGCCCGTCATGATGATGGGCCCTTCCGCGCCGAACGGCCCGCCCGTGCCGATCGACACGGCGGAAGACACCGGCTTCAGCACCGCCACCTTGGGCTGGATGCGGCTCTTGCCGATCAGGATCGCTTCCATGGCTTCCGGAATGCCGTGGCCGCGGATCTTCTCCGAGCCGTAGCGGGCCATCAGGCCGATGATGAGGCAGCCTGCCACGGGTATGGCGACGGACGCCGGCCCCAGGTGCCCGGTCGTGATGGGCTGGTCGGCGAAAGAGAACTGGCCGTGGTAGGCCAGGTTGGTGCAGAGCGCAATGAGGCGCAGCAGCGCCCAGGCCGCCACGACGCTGGCCAGGCCGACCGGTATGGCCAGGCCCATGAGCAGGACCACGCGTTTGTCTGTCGTGAAATCGCCCAGGCGCAGCGCGCCCCGGGCCGAAGAAGAAATGGGAGGCATATCAGGAAAACAGGGGGAGGAATCCGCAGGAATTTGAGAAACGTCAATATATCGTATCACGATATATATTAGAATCGACCGCGTGAAACAGCCTCCACCCCAGCCTTCCTCCCCTGCCAGCCTTTCCGCCGCGGACTACGAACTGCTGGCGGATTTCCGCTACGCGCTGCGCCGCTTCGCGGCCTTCAGCGAAGGCGCCGCCGCCAGCCTGGACTTGATGCCGCAGCAGCACCAGGCCCTGCTGGCCATCAAGGGCTCGCGCCCGGGCGCGCCGGGCCGCCGCGGCCTGTACGTGGGTGAAATCGCGGAACGCCTGCTGGTCCGCCCGCACACCGCCGCCGAACTGGTGGGCCGGCTGGCGCGGCTGGACCTGGTCAGCCGCGAGCCGGATCCCGAGGACGGCCGGCGCGTGGAAGTGGTGCTCACGCCCAAGGCCGAGCGCATGCTGGAAGACCTCTCGGCCTCGCACCTGGAAGAACTGCGGGCCATGCGCCCGCTGCTGACCCGCATGCTGGCCCGCATCGGCGAGGAGCCGGGCCGCTCCTGATAATGGTTTTGCGGCATAAGCTTATGCTGCACTGCAACGGCCCGCATGATAAATTATCGCCCCGCGACATAATTGAAGTCGCGAGGAGATCGTTTTGGGTGTAGCAATCAAGCGCTGGCTGGGTTCTTTCGCGCCGGCGCCGGTGGGCGTCAACGGGCGCGAAAAGCTGTACGGCGCGCTGGGCGCGCTGCTTGGCCTGTTCTGCACGGAATGGGTGGGCCGCCACGCGCTGGGCGACGCCAGCCCCTGGTTCATCGCCCCCATGGGGGCCTCGGCCGTACTGCTGTTCGCCGCGCCCGCCAGCCCCCTGGCCCAGCCCTGGTCCATCATGGCCGGCAACCTGGTCTCCGCCCTGATCGGCGTGTTCTGCGCCCAGTCCATCCCGCTGCCCGGCGTGGCCGCCGCGGCCGCGGTGGCGCTGGCCATCGGCGCCATGTTCTCGCTGCGCTGCCTGCACCCGCCCAGCGGCGCGGTGGCGCTGACCGCCGTGCTGGGCGGCCCGCCCGTCGCCAGCCTGGGCTACGGCTTCGCCTTGTGGCCGGTGGCCCTGAACTCCCTCATCCTGCTGTGCATCGCCGTGGTCTTCAACGGCGCGCTCAAGCGCAACTACCCGCGCCGCCACGCCGACACAGCCGCCGGCCACAGCACCCGCGATCCGGCCCCCAGCGCCCGGCTGGGCTTCAGCCTGGGCGACCTGGACGAAGCGCTGAACCAGCGCGGCGAACTGCTGGACATCAGCAAGGAAGACCTGGAGGAAATCGTGCTGGCCGCCGAGCTGCGCGCCAGCGTGCGCCGTTTCGGCGACGTGCGCTGCGCGGACATCATGTCGCGCGACGTGATCGCCGTAAGGGCCCAGGATCCGCTGGATTACGCGGTGCGCCTGTTCGACAAGCACCGTTTGCAGGCGCTGCCGGTAATGGATCCGGCGGGACGCTACGCGGGCATGATCGCCCAGGGCGACGTGCTGGCGCGCCGCAGCCGCCTGGCCACCGTGGCGGCGGACGCGACCGGCGTGCCCGACCTGCTGGTGGCCGACTGCATGCGCAGCGAAGTGCCCTTCGCCACGCCCGGCCTGCCCGTCATCGAACTGGCGCGCCCCATGTCCGACAGCCTGCACTGCGTGCCGGTGCTGGACGAGTCGCGCGACCTGGTGGGCCTGGTGACACAGTCGGACCTGGTGGCCGCGCTGTACCAGATCGCCGTGTCGGCCAGTTCGCAACTGGACGACCCGGATTCCCGCAAGCTGGCCGCCTGACCCCCGCCCCTCCGTAGCCTTACGGATTCCTGCCGGTTCCGGCCGCAAGGCATAATTCCAGGCGTGAATCCCCTGTCGCGCCCGCGCGCCCTACTCTGCTGGCTGGTCCTGTTCTGTCTTGGCGCCGTCTGGATCGGCCGGCAGGAATACCTGGACCAGCACGAACGCTTCCTGCAGGCCACCAGCGTGGCCCAGCGCATGCTCAGCCAGAAAACGGTGCAGCACGAAGCCGTGCTGGCCACGCTGGCCGCCCTGTCCCATCCGCCCTCGCCCGAACGCCTGTACCCCAGCCTGCAGCCGGCCATGCCGCAATTGCTGGGGCTGGGCCACCTGCCGGGCGGCGCCTGGAACGGCAGCGTGGCCGAGCCGCCGGGCCTGCCGGAGGCCATCGCGCGCGCCCGGCAGTTGGGCCGCCCGGTGGCGCTGGCCGTCGACGACGCGCGCTACTGGCTGGTGGCGCCGTCGGGCTGGAGCCTGCTGCTGGACGCCCGGCAACTGGTGCCCGCCGCCGACTTTCCGCCGGGCCTCGCCAAGCTGACGCTGGCGGTCGGGGACTCGCCCCTGCGCCTGCTGGACGAGCAGCGCGGCACGTCCGCGCCCGGCCTGCTCCTGGCGCTGCAAAAGCCGCTGGGCGCGGCCAGCCAGCCCTTCCAGATGCGCAGCGAACGCCGGCTGACACCCGATACCTGGCCATGGACGGCATGGCTGGCCTGGGCGCTGGCCAGCGCCTTGCTGGTTGCCGGCGCCGCGGCCTGGCTGCGCTCGCGCGCCGAAGCCCGCCGCCAGCAGGAACAGCTACGGCTGGGCGCCATGGCGCGGCTCAGCACCCTGGGCGAAATGGCGGCCGGCATCGCCCACGAACTCAACCAGCCCCTGACCGCCATCCTGGCCCAGACGCGCGCCGCCCAGCGGCTGCTGGACGACGAAGACGAACGCCCCGCCGTGCGCCACGCGCTGCTGGCCAGCGCCGAACAGGCCAAGCGCGCCGCCGCCATCATCAGCCGCATGCGCGCGCTGGTGCAGCCCAGCTCGCCCACCCGGCGCGAGGCCCTGGATCCGGACGCGCTGGCTGCGTCGCTGCGCTTCCTGCGCGAACCCGAGCTCGCCCGGCAAGGCATCCGCCTGTCCTGGCACAACGCCAGCCCCGGCGCGCGGCCGATGGGCGACCGCGTGGCGCTGGAGCAGATCCTGCACAACCTGGTGCAGAACGCGGCCGACGCGCTGGAGGGCGCCGAGGGGCCGCGCCGGATTTCGATCGAAGGCCGGGCCGACGGCGCGGACTACCTGTTCCGCGTCAGCGACACCGGCCCGGGCATCGCGGCGGAAGCGCTGCCGCGGCTGTTCGCCCCGTTCTACACCACGCGGCCGCAAGGCATGGGCCTGGGGCTGGCGCTGTGCGACACGCTGGCGGGCTCCATGGACGGCCGCGTCTCGGCGCGCAACCTCAGCCCGGCGGGCGCCTGCTTCACGGTCAGCCTGCCGCTTGCGGCCGGCCCTCGGGCCGGCGCGGGAATCTCCCATGCTTGAACACTCCCCGCTGGTCTACCTGGTCGACGACGACGACGCCGTGCGCGACGCCCTGGCGCTGCTATTGCGCAGCGTGGGCCTGCGCAGCGCGGGCTACGGCGACCCCATGGCATTCCTGGCGCAACTGGCGCCGCAGTCCATCGGCTGCGTGGTGCTGGACATCCGCATGCCCGGCATCAGCGGGCTGGACGTGCTGGGCCGGCTGGCCGCGCAGTCCGACCTGCCGGTGGTCATGCTGACCGGACACGCCAACGTGGACCTGTGCCGCCGCGCGTTCAAGGGCGGCGCCATGGAGTTCCTGCAAAAGCCGGTGGACGACGACGAATTCCTGGACGCGGTGCAGGCCGCCGTGCGCACGCACATCGCCAGCCGCGAAAGACTGGCGGTGACGCAGGCGGCCGCGGCGCGCCTGGACAAGCTGTCCGGACGCGAGCGCGAGGTGCTGGAACGCATCGTGCAAGGGCTGAGCAACAAGGAGATCGCGCGCGAATTCGAGCTGTCGCCGCGCACGGTCGAGACCTACCGGGCCAACGTCTTCGCCAAACTCGAGGCCGACACGCTGGCCGGGCTGATCCGGGAATACGCCGGGCTGCTGGGCCCAGGCGTTTAGCGTGAACAGGCCCTGGCCTCCGTAGCCCTACGGAGCCCGCAGCGTAGCCGACCGAATACCGCGGATCGGCCGCCGTGCTTAATCTGTCTGCTCCTGTTATCGAACCTTGTAAGGACACAGACATGTCGCCCAGAATCCTCGCTTCCGCCATCCTCTTCGCCTGCGCCGGCGCCGCCAACGCGGCCGTGCTGACCGAAGGCAATCTGTCCATGGCCGACGCGCAGAAGCTGGCCACGGCCACCGTCGCCGCCTGCCAGGCCAAGGGCTACAACGTCAGCGCCTCGGTCGTGGACCGCGCCGGCCTGCTCAAGGCCTTCGCCCGCGCCGACAATGCCGGCCCGCACACCATCGAGGCCAGCCGCGCCAAGGCATTCACCGCCGTGTCGGCCAAGACGCCGACGCTGGCCATGATGGAGAATGCGCAGAAGAACCCCGGCGCAGCCAACCTGACCGACATTCCAGGCTTCCTGCTCTTGGGCGGCGGCGTGCCGGTCAAGGCGGGCTCCAGCGTGATCGGCGCCATCGGCGTGGCTGGCGCGCCGGGCGGCAACCTGGACGCCCAGTGCGCCGACGCCGTGCTGGAAGAGAACGCCGCGCTGTTCAAGTAAGGCGCGGCGCAGCGACGCCCGACGCAGCGGCGCCCGGCGCAGCGGCGCCCGACGCGGGCGCCACGCGCAGGCCTGCCCAGATGCCCGCAAGGCAGGCCGCGCCGAACACCCAGCCCGACAGCGCGCCCGCCATCACCCCCGACAGCAGCGTGCCCACGGTGCAGCCCAGCGCCGTCATGCCGCCCCAGCCCATCAGCACCCCGCCCGCGAAATTGCGGGCGACGTCCCAGCCCGACGGCAGCCTGGGCCGGAACGCGCCCGCAGCCAGGGCCGCCGCCCACGCGCCCGCCACCAACGCCAGCACGAACGCGCCGTTGTTCGACAGCAGCGCGCGCTTGATCGCGGTGGCGCACCCGGCGTAGGTGTCCAGCCCTTCCAGCCGGCCCGGCAGCCAGCCGGCGGCCGAGGCCGCCGTGCGCGCCAGGCTGCCCAGTTCCGCGGTCACGCCCAGCGGCGCGATGCGCAGATAGGCGATGACGCCGATGCCGGCCACCAGGATGGCCCCGACGGCCGGCGGCCAGCGGTCGCGCAGGACCGCCTGCCAGGGCGAGGCGGCGGCGTTCGCGCCGGCGGGCCGCTGTACGCCGCCACGCCGCGCCACCGCCCAGGCCAGCGCGAGCAACGCCGCGCATTGCAGCAGCGCCGACATCCCGTAGCCCAGCCGCTGCGGCAGCCACACCACCGGCGCCTCCTGGATCGAGGCCAGATAGAGCGCATTCCACGTGGCGAACCCCAGCACGAAGCCCAGGCCCGCGCCCAGCAGCGCGAACGGAGACGCCAGCGCGCCTTCGCCCAGCCGGTAGAAGTGCGCGCTGATGCAGGAGCCCGACATCCGCATCCCCACGCCGAACACGAACGCGCCCGCGGCCAGCGCCAGGCTCACGGGTCCGATGTGCGCGCCCGGCGGCAGGCGCTGCGGCGTGGGCACCGGCAGGAACGCGCCGAATACGGCGTGGTAGCCCAGCGTGCCGACGCCCAGCGCCAGCAGCACCGCCAGCATGCCCGCCGTTTCCCTGCGGTCGATGAAGTCGCGGGCGATGCAGTAGAAGCAGAAGCGCGAGCGCTGCAGCACGATGCCGAACGCCGCGCCCAGCAGTACGGACAGCGATAGGTCGCGTCCGCCCTCGGGCAGCGGCGCCAGCAGCCACGCGGCAACGAAAACGGCCGCCAGCACCGCGGCGGCCGGGACATAGCGCGGGGCGCCCACTCAGGTCTTGCCCCACACCGTGCCGGAAGGATTGCTGATCGGCGACCCGACGCTGTTGCCGTATTCGGTCCACGATCCATCGTAGTTGCGCACCTCGTAGCCCAGCAACTTGCGCAGCGCGAACCACGAATGGCTGGAACGTTCGCCGATGCGGCAGTAGGTGATGATGGGCTTGCTGCCGTCCACCCCGACGGCCTGGTAGATGGCCCTGAGCTCGTCCGCCGACTTGAAGGTGCCGTCTTCGGCCACCAGCTTGCTCCAGGTCACGTTGACCGCGCCCGGTACGTGGCCCGCGCGCACGGCCAGTTCCGGCACGCCGCTGGGCGCGAAGATCTTGCCGTTGTATTCGTCGGCCGAGCGGATGTCCACCAGCACGCCCTGCTTGTCCTTGCGGGCCACGGCCAGCACGTCCTGCAAGTGCGCGCGCAGGGCGGCATTGGCCGGCTTGACCTGCGCGGTGCCGGCCGGCTGGATCCGGGCGCTGTTGGACAGCGGCCGTCCTTCGGCCTCCCACTTCTTGCGGCCGCCGTCCAGGATCTTGACGTTCTCGATACCGTAGATGTCGAAAATCCAGGCGCCCCAGGCGGCAAACCAGTTGTTGTTGTCGCCGTAGAGAATGGTGGTGGTGTCGGCGTCGATGCCTGCGCGCGCCAGCACGGCCTGGAATTGCCGGGGCGGCGCGATGTCGCGGTTGACGGTGTCGACTAGGTCGGTGTGCCAACTCACGTTGGCCGCGCCGGGAATATGGCCGCGCTCGTACAGGCCGGGGTTCACGCTGACCTCGACCACCCGGAGCTTGGGATCGTTCAGATTCTTTTCCAGCCACTCGGTGGTGACCAGGTATTTGGCGTGTTGGGCCGCCGCGGGCGCGGCGGCGAAGGCGGCCAGCGCAGCGACGGCGCCGGCGGTCAGCTTGCTTGGGGACATCGGATTCTCCTGGATGCGGCGACTGTCGCGCCGTTGAAAAGGACGATATCGGCTAGCCCGCCGGGCGCGAACGACATTGTTTTCATATCCTGATTACTTATTCAGCAATCTGTCAGCTCAAGGCGGCCGCCGTTGCCCCGGCCCGCGCATCGGGCTAGGCTTACGGCGCCATGCCCTGTCCTCCATCCCGTCCCTAGCCATGTCCCTGCCGCCGCCCTCCCCCTTGCTGCGCGATGTGCTGCGCGCCGTCGTCCGCCGCTACGGCGTGTCGGCGGCGCCACGCCCCCAGGCCGGCCATCCGGCTTCATCGATCGCCGTCGCCCTGGAACAGGCGCGCGCGGCGCTGGCCGCGCGCGTGGCGCCGCCCGCCGGCGTCAAGCGGGCCTTCGTCGACGCGCTGGCGCAGATGATCCAGGAAGCGATGCGCGCGGACTATGGCGACCCGGCAATGCAGGCGCTGGTGCTGCGCCACGGCGCCGCGCCGGTGCGCGAATACGCCTCGCTGTCGGCCGGCGCCGACCAGCACGTCCGCCAGGTCCTCGCGGCGGTCAATGCGGTCGCGCATCCGGCCAAGCGGCAGCGCATGCCGCCGGGCGCCCGGCGCGAGGCCCTGGCGCAATTGCACGACCTGGCGGCCGCCCATTCCTGGTCCGCGCTGGCCGAGGCGGCCCGGCGACAGCGCGCGGCGGCGGAAGCCGCCGGCGAGACGGGCACGGCCGGAGATCTGGCGCGGCTGCTGGACGGCCCCGCCCTGGCGCAGTTGCAACGGCTGCAGGCGCTGGAGACGGAGCCGCCGGTGCGGCAGTACCAGTCGCTGTGCGACCGGCAGGGTCCCCGCCCGGGCAGCGCCGCCGCGCTGGCGCAGGGCGTGGCCGCGCAGCGGCGCGGCGCGGCCGTGGAAGCCCTGGCCGCGCAGGCGCTGCGGACGCTTGCGGAACGGCTCAGCCTGGCCGCGCCGGCGGCAGGCGTTTATCGCGTCGCGACCTCGATGCGCGTGCCGTCCTCCATTCCCGCCAGCGCGGAACGGGCCAAGAGCGAATGGGACGCGGTGTTGCTGCGCGAGGCCAGGTCCGACGGCGGCGCGGCCGCGTGGGACGTCTGCCTGCTGGTGGAGGCCAAGGCGTCGGTCGATGCCGCCACCACCGATCTTCCGCGGCTGCTGCGCGGCCTGCGCCTGCTGGCCCACGCCGAGCCGGACGCCGTGTACGACTTCAAGACCGACCAGGGCATGCTGCCGGTGCGCGGCCGCTCGCTGCGCGCCCTGCCCACGGAGGGGCCGGCCGTGGAAAGCGCGGTGCTCTACTGCTGCGACGCGCCCGCAGAGCCCGCGCCGCGCCTGCTCAACGCCGCCGGCAGAATGCAGTTGCTGTCCGCGCCGCCCAGCCTGGAATACGCCTGGCGATGGGCCGAAGGAAAGGCACCCGATGCCCGGGACCTGGAACCGGTCTGGCAAGGGGTCGTGGGCTCGCCGGAATGGGCGCCGGTCCTCAACCAGTACGCGACGCTGCGCCAGGTGCGCGCACTGATGGCGCACACGGACGACCTGCTGCGCGCGGTGCAGGCCGCGGCGCCGGCGCGGCCTTAGACCGCGGCGCGGCGCGCGCCGCAGGCGGCTATCCCGCCGCGATCAGCCGGATGTCCGCGCTGCCGTCGCGCTCCAGTTGCGCGACCAGTCCCAGCTCCCATTCCAGATAGTCGCGGAATCCCCGGTCGCGCGCCGACAAGTCGTCGAACAGGTACGGACTGATGCTCTGGTCGTCGTCGCCGGTCAGCACGCCGGCCGCGCCGGTGCCGACGGCCAGGCCCTGCGCTTTCCAGGCGCGCGTGCCGCCCAGCAGGTAGTGCACCGGCCGCCTGGCGCGCCACGCCAGTTCGGCCGCCACCACTCCGGCCAGCACGCCATCGGAGGAAGTGAGCACAATGCCGCGCTTGTCGTCCGGCGGCAGGAACTCCTCCAGCCGGTCCGGAGCGGCGAAGCTTGCGCCCGCCACGTGGCCGCGTTCATATTCCACGCGCGATTCCACATCGAACACGACGGCCTCGCCCGCCTCCAGCGCGGCGCGCAGCGCTTGCGCGCGCACGGCCGGCGCATCCGGCCGGTGGCGCAGCACGCGGCGCGGCTCCGGGCCGCGCTGCACCGGCGCCAGCGCGGGCGGCCGGTACAGGTAGACCTCGACCGCGCCCAATTGCGCCAGCCAGGCGCCGGTCGTCAGCGCGCGCACGCCGTCCCAGTCGGCCAGCACCACCCGCGCGCGGCGCGTCGCCAGATACTCGTCGGTGGCCTGCACCAACTGGCCGCCGGGCGCCCAGCGCCAGCCTTCCAGGTGGCCGGTCTCGTATTCCTCGCGCGTGCGCACGTCGAATTTGTAAAGCGTGCGCGTGTCCCGCTCGGCCTCGAACGCCTGTAGCGTCGCGGTATCGATATGGCCGATGCCGGCGCGCCGCGCCACACTGGCGGCCTGTTCGCGGGCGGCGGCCTGGGCGGCTTCGCCGGGTTCCGGCAAGGCGGCATGGCGGCCATGGGCGAGTTCGCGGCCCGACAGCAGCCACTCCATCGTGCCGTTGCGCAGCGAGGCCACGCGGTTCGGTATGCCGGCGTCGATCAGCGTCTGCGCGCCGACGATGCTGCGCGTGCGGCCCGCGCAGTTGACGACCACGAACGTCTTGGGGTCGGGGGCCAGTTCGCGGATGCGGTAGACCAGCTCGGCGCCCGGCAGGCTGTGCGAAAAAGGCAGCGTGAAATTGTGGAATTCCTCGGGCGTGCGGCTGTCGACCACGACGATATCGTCGCCGCGCGCCACGCGCTCGTGCAGTTCGTCCACATCGATCCAGGGCGTCTGCTTCTTGTGCTCGATGATTTCGCCGAAGGCCTTGCTGGGCACGTTGGTCCCCGAGAACAGCTCCAGGCCCGCGCGTTCCCAGCCGTCGGTGCCGCCGGCCAGCACCGACACGTCGGTCCAGCCCAGCCGGACCAGCTTGGCGGCGGCGTGGTGGGCCTGGCTTTCATCGTCGTCCACCAGCACGATGCGCGTGCCGCGCCGCGGCACCAGGCGGTCCGCCAGCAGCTCCAGGCGCCACAGCGGCGCGGACGCGGCGTGCAGCAGATGGCGGCGCGCGTAGCGGCCGGCCTCGCGCACGTCCAGCACGGCGATCTCGGCCTCGCCGCGCAATTCGTCCTGCAATTCCCGCGCCGACACGCGCGCATGATAGATCGCGGCGGGCGGCGAAAATGTGCGGTAGGAACCGCCCTGCGTGCTGTCGAACACCACGCGGCCGTGCAGGCGGTCCAGCGCCAGGCCGTAGAAATGCAGGTGCGCGCCCGGCTGGTCGCCGACCAGCTCGATGGTGTGCACGTCGCCCGGCCCCAGCACGATGGAATTGCCGGGGCCGACATCCACGCGGCGCACATGCGTCAGCGCGTCGCGCAGCGGATCGGCGGTCCGGGCGCGCGCATAGACTTCGTTGCGCTCGTTGCCGCGGACCCCGGCGATGATGGCCCAGGTCGTGTGGTCGTGCGGCGGCTGGGCCTTGCCGGGTTCGCCCAGCGACAGGTACAGCGCGTAGCCGCCGTCGACGTCCTCGGCCAGCCGGTAGATGGAGGCCGGGCGGCCGGGAACGACCGGGAACGCCTCGGCGGGAAACAGCTCGCGGCGGCGCCCCAGCTCTTCGAGCAGCGCCGCGACCTGCGACAGTTGTCCGGGTGTGGCGCGCGCCGCGTCCGGCGCAAGCCGGCGGACTTGCGCGATAAAGGCGCGCACGGCCTGGGCGCGTTCGGTATGAATGCTGAGGGCCGGCGCGGCCGCTAGGGCAGAGGTGCTCATGGGGTATCTGGACTTCCGGATGGACAAGCTGCCCAGGCTACCGGCGGCCGCGCGGCCGGACAACGTAGAAATGCGTCTATGGATATGCGCCGCGCGCCGACGCGTTCAGGCCTCGCCCTTGAGTTCGCGCTGCACGATCTCGCGGGTCAGCGTCGGCACGAACATCTCGATGAAATGATAGGCGTAGCCCCGCAGCCAGGCGCCGCGCCGGATCGCCAGCCGCGTCAGGTTGATCTCGAACAGGTGGCGCGCGTCGATGGCGCACAGCCGCGTGTCGCGCTCGGCGTCCCAGGCCACGGCGGCCACGATGCCCACGCCCAGCTCCAGTTCCACATAGGTCTTGATCACGTCCGCGTCCATCGCCGTCATGACGATGTCGGGCGTGATGCCGGCGCGCGCGAAGGCCTCGTCGATATGCGCCCGTCCCGTGTAGCCGCGGCCGTAGGTAATGATGGGATAGCGCGAGAGCTGCGACAGCGTGACGCCGTCGCGCTGCCGCTCCAGCGCGTGGCCCCGCGGCACGATGATGCTGTGGCTCCAGCGGTAGCACGGCAGGTTGACCAGCCCCGGATAGTCGGCCACGGCCTCGGTCGCCACGCCGACGTCGGCCTCGCCTTCCAGCAGCATTTCCGACACCTGCTTGGGCGAGCCCTGGTGCAGGTGCAGCACCACGTCGGGGTAGCGCTGGCGGAATTCCTTGACCACGGGCGGCAAGGCGTAGCGCGCCTGCGAGTGCGTGGCCGCGATCGACAGCACGCCCGTCCGGCTGTCCGCATACTCCGCGCCGGCGTGGCGGATGTTGTCGGCGCACTGCAGGATCTGTTCGACCAGCGGCAGGATCAGTTCGCCGGGCGGCGTCAGGCCGATCAGCCGCTTGCCCGAGCGCACGAAGATGTCCACGCCCACTTCCTCTTCGAGTTCGCGGATCTGGCGGCTGACGCCGGGCTGCGAGGTGTGCAGGCTTTCGGAAACGTCGGTCAGGTTGAAGTCCTGGCGCACGGCTTCGCGGACGGAGCGCAATTGCTGGAAATTCATTGCGCGCCTCAGCCCAGGAAGGCCAGTTGGTTGCCGGACGGGTCTTTCACGTACATGACGCGGGGCGAGGCCTGCGGCAGCGAACAGACGGGGTGGTGGCCCGCCCGCGTCAGACGGGCGAGGATATCGTCGTAGGCGCGCGTCTTGATCGCCAGGTAGTCGGGCCTGACGGTCCGGCTGACCTCGTCCACGGGCGACAGCGACAAGGTCGCCTCGCCCAGCGCGAACCGCAGGCGCTGGCCGTCGCCGCAAGCGACCTCGTCCAGGCCGATCACGACGCGATAGAAATCGCGCATGGCGTCCAGCCGCTGCGCGAGGAATGGGAGCTGTACCGATTCGATCGAAATAGAAGACATGCCCTGCCGCCAACATGGAACAAGGCAAATTCTAGAGCCGGCAGGCCCTGCGGGACAAAGAGGATGAAGTTGCTTCTACATAGCCGGAAACCCTAAAGAAAACCGCTCATTTGCATATGCCTCACGCGCTGCGGCGCCGCGCCTCGCGGGTCGCGCCGAACGCGCGCTCCAGGTCCTCGGCCAGGTCCAGCGGGCTCTCCAGGCCGATGTGCAGGCGCACCACCGACTGCCGTTCGTGGCCGCCATGCCGCCAGTAGCCGTGCTCGGCCAGCCGCTCGGGCGCCGCCTCCAGCGCCAGGCTTTCGTAGCCGCCCCAGGATGCGCCGATCGAGAAGTACTGCAGCGCGTCGATGAAGCGGGACGCGGCGGCAGGATCCGGATCGCGGAACGCGAACGACACCAGGCCGCTCGCGCCGCTGAAGTCGCGCCGCCACAGGGCATGGCCGGGGTCCTGCGCCAGCGCGGGGTAATACACGCGCGCCACGTCCGCCTGCGCGGCCAGGTATTCGGCGATCGCCAGCGCATTCTCGTGATGGCGCGCCAGCCGCACGTCCAGCGTGCGCAATCCGCGCAGGGTCAGGTAGGCGTCGTCCGCCCCGACCGCCAGCCCCAGCGCGTCGACGGTCGCGCCGATCTGCCTGGCGAGCTCCGGGCCGTCCACCGTCACCACGCCCATCATCACGTCCGAATGCCCCGCCAGGTACTTGGTCGCGGCCTGGATGGAAATGTGCGCGCCCAGCGCCAGCGGCTGGCAGTACAGTCCGCCGCTCCAGGTATTGTCGGCCGCCACCAGCACGCCGTGGCGCCGCGCCGCCGCCGCCAGCGCCGGCAGGTCCAGCACCTCGTACAGGAGCGAACTGGGCGATTCCAGGTACAGCAGCCGCGTATTCGGCCGGATCAGCGGTTCCAGCTCATCGTGCGCGGCCGAGAAATACTCCAGCTCGATGCCGTAGCGCTGCAGCAGCGCGCGGTCCACTTTGCGCACGGGCGAATAGACGCTGTCGGACACCAGCGCGTGATCGCCCGGCCCCAGCGTCGCCAGCAGCACCAGCACGATGGCCGACAGCCCGGAGGGCGCCAGCACGCTGCGGTAGCCGCCTTCCAGCGACGCCACCGCTTCTTCCAGCGCCTGGTGCGTATCCAGGCCGTGGCGGCCATAGGTGGCGACGCGCTCGCCCGCGGCGCGCTGCCGGCCCAGGGCGGCTTGCGCGGCGGTATCGGCAAAACGCACGGTGCTGGTGCGCACCACCGGCACGTTGACCGGACCGGCCCCCTGCTTCAGCGCCGGCGATCCGGCGTGCACCAGCCGGGTCTGGACGCGGGCTTGGATAGGACTCATGCCCGCACCTCCTGGCCCGGCTTCATCTGGGTGGCGTTGTAGTTCACGATCTCGCCCGTTTCAAGGTCGATGCCGATCCGGCCCGACAAGGTCTCCAGCGGCTGGCCGTAAAGATGGAAGTGCAGCGTGGGCGTGTCGCCCGTGACGTGGATGCTGTGGATGTCGTCCGGCAGGAAAGACACCGATTGCCCGGGCTGCACCACCACTTCGCGCACTTGTTCCAGCGTGGCGCGGCCCGCCTGCGAGCCGTCGTCGCTGCGGCGGTACACGCGGTTGAGCTCCTGGCCCGACAGCGCCACGATGCAGGCCCAGGTCGTATGGTTGTGCGGCAAGGTGGTCTTGCCCGGGTTGATGGAGTTCAGGTACAGCGCGGGCGCGTTGGGCGCATCGTCCGGATTCAGCCGGTAGCGCGTGGACGCGCCGGCGCCCTGCCCGGCCGCGGGCGGCGGAAAGTCGGACACCGGAAACAGTTCGCGCCGCTGCGCCAACTGTTCCAGCCGCCCGTTGACGGCGGCAAGCAGTTCGCGGCTCACGGCGCCCGCGGCCGGCAGCAGGGACCGGATGTCGGACAGGGCCGCCTGCACCTCCCGGCGGCGTTGGACGGCAATCTCGGATTCTATGGTCATGGACGGCTCCTTGGGTTTCACACTGCCAGGCGCAGCGGGTCGAAGGTCAGGTAGGTTTCGATGGGATCGGGATCGGCCTTGCGCGCGGGCGCCGCGCCGGACGAACGTTGCAGGAAGGCGCGCGTGCGCTCGCTGGCGGGCGCGCCGAACAGCCGCGCCGGCGGACCGGATTCGACGATGCGTCCGGCCTCCGTGAAGTACACGGTGTCGCTCACTTCCTCGGCGAAACGCATTTCGTGCGTGACCAGCATGCAGGTCAGGCCGTCCTGCACCAGGTCGCGGATCACGGTCAGGACCTCGCCGACCATCTCCGGGTCCAGCGCGGAGGTCACCTCGTCGAACAGGATCAGCTCGGGCCGCAGCGCCAGCGCGCGCGCGATCGCCACGCGCTGCTGCTGCCCGCCCGACAGTTCGCCGGGATAGGCGTTTTCCTTGTGCTCCATGCGCACCTTGGCCAGCAGTTCGCGCGCCCGCGCTTCGGCCTGCGCCCGCGGTTCGCCGGCCACCTTGACCGGCGAGATCACCAGGTTCTGCAGCACGCTCAAATGCGGGAACAGGTTGTATTGCTGGAAGACGAAGCCGACCCGGCGGCGCAGCCCTATCAGCTCGGCTTCGGTCCGCAGCCCGTCGACGCGCACGCCGCCGACCTCGATCTCGCCGCGCTGCGGCCGCAACAGGCCCGTGATGCAGCGCAGGATGGTCGACTTGCCGGAGCCGGACGGCCCGATGATGGACACGGCCTGCCCCTGCTTGACCTCCACGTCTATGCCCTTGAGCACCTCGGTCTGGCCGAAGGCCAGGTGCACGTCGCGCAGGCTGACCAGGGGCGCGGGCCGCGGCGCGGCGGCGGCGAAGGAAGCGGCTCGCGCCTCGAAATCAATGATGCTCATGGCGTCGTTCCAGATACCGCGTCCAACGCGCGATGGGATAGCAATAGGCGAAGAAAAGCGCCAATAGCGTGAAATAGATCAGAATGGTGAAGTCGCTGCGGGCCACGGTATTGCTGGCCACCGTGGCGGTGTCGACCAGGTCGTGCACGCCCACCAGCGAGGCCAGCGAGGTGCTCATGGTGATGCTGGCGTACAGGTTCATCCATGAAGGCAGCATCCGGCGCACGCACTGCGGCAGCACGATCATGCGGAAGATCTGCGACCGGCGGAACGCCAGCGATTGCGCGGCCTCCCATTGCGCACTCGGAATGGACTGGATCGCGCCCCGGAAAATTTCCGCCACGTTGGCGCTGGCCGGCAGGCCCAGGCCGATCACGACCTTGATCCAGTCCGGAAACGGAACGCTCCAGTTCCCGGCGCCGAGTTCGAACGGGAACACATAGGTCGTGAAATACACCAGCACCAGGATGGGCGCGTTGCGGAACAGCAGCACATAGGCCCGCGTCAGGCGCCGCAGCAGCCAGGACGGCGACAGGGACAGCGCGCCCACCGCCAGCCCGACGACCGTGCCCAGCGCCATGGCCAGCACGCTGATCTGGATGTTGACCCCCAGCCCGCGCAGCAGCGCGGGCGACCAGTGCCACAGCGACTGCACCGCGGCCGGGGTCGTGCCGGTGGCGGCCCAGGCGAGGCCCAGCGCCGCCAGGGCCAGCAGCAGGATTACCCACGGATCGCGCAGCAGCGCGGAGGACCTGCTGCGGAAGGCCCCGCCGCGGCCGCTGTCGAGGACGAGATCATTGGCCATAGCCCGGCATCCTCAAGCGTTCTTCCAGCCAGCGTCCGCCCACGCTGACCAGCCAGGTCAGCAGGCCGAAGTACAGCAGGATCAGGAGCAGCAGCTCCAGCACATTGTCCCGGTGCGACCAGATCATGATGGACTCGTAGGTCACGTCGCCCACGGCGATGGCCGAGGCGATGGCGGTCATCTTCACCAGGTCCACCAGGTTGTTGACCAGCGCCGGCAATGCGAAGCGCAACGCCAGCGGCAACTGCACCTGGACCAGGAGCTGGCCGCGCGAAAACGCCAGCGAACGCGCCGCCTCCATCGTCACGGCCGGCACGGCCTGGATGCCGGCGCGCAAGGCCTCCGCGTGGAATACGCCCTTGTGCAGCGCCACCACGATCACGACCCAGGCGAACGGCGTGACGGGATTGCCGCCGCCGAGCTTCTGCGTGATCAGCATGTTCAGCACCAGGAAGGCGCAGTAGAGCTGCACCAGCGTGGGGGTGTTGCGGGTGACTTCCACGAAAGCCTGCAGCGGCCGGGCCAGCCACGCGCGGCCGCTGGTCAGGCCGGCGGCGATCAGCACGCCGAACAGCAGGCTCACCGGAATGGTCCAGGCGCATAGCTGCAAGGTCACCAGCAGGCCGTGGCCGAAGGCGGCCAGCTCGCCCGGATCCAGCACGAAGCCGTAGTTCAGGCCCAGCGGCTTGAAGAAAGCCACCCAGGCCCGCAATGCCGACTCGATCATGCCGCGGCCTCCCGCGCCGGGGCCGGAGCCAAGGCGGCCACCGCGCGGCCGATGCGTGCGATGGCGGCGTCGATATCGGCGTCCGATGCCGCGAACGACAACCGCAGGTACGGCGACAGGCCATAGGCCGCGCCGCGCACCACGGCCACGCCCTCGGCCTCCAGCAGCCAGTCCGCCACGTCGCCGTCGTCCTGGATCAGGCTCCCATCCGGGCGCAGGGCGCCGATCAGGCCCTGCACGCCGACCCAGGCGAAGAACGAGCCCTGGGGCGCATGCACCCGCAGCCCGGGAATGCCGCCCAGGCCGTCCACCACCCGCCGCGCCCGGCGCGCATAGGCCTGGCGGGCCGTCTCGAGAAACCCGTCCGCCGCGCCCTGCAGGGCGGCCAGCGCCGCCGCCTGGCCCAGCGAACTCGCGCCCGAGGATACCTGCGACTGCACGGCCTCCAGCGCGTGGATCAGCGGCCGCGGACCCACGCCCCAGCCGATCCGCCAGCCGGTCATGGCGTAGGTCTTGGACACGCCGTTGACCGCCAGCGTGCGGCCGGCCAGGTCCGGCGCCACGCGCAGCAAATGCGCCGGCGGCCCGTCGAACCAGATCTCCTCGTACATCTCGTCCCACAGCACCAGCACCCGCGGCGCCTGGCGCAGCACCTCGGCCAGCGCCGCCAGCTCGCCGGCGCCATAGACCGCGCCCGACGGATTGGCGGGGGAATTCAGGATCAGCCATTTGGTGCGCGGCGTGATCGCCTCGCGCAGCGCCTCGGGCGTCAGCTTGAACCCCTCGTCAGCGCGCGTGCGGACGACGACGGGCGCGCCGCCGTTGATCCGCACCGCGTCCGGGAAGGTCGGCCAGTAAGGCGCCGGCACGATGACCTCGTCGCCCTCGTCCAGCGTGGCGTTCAGCGCCAGGTAGATCACCTGCTTGCCGCCGTTGGAAACGATGACGCCGGACGCATCCACGTCCAGGCCGTGGCGGTGGCGGTAGTTCTCCGCCACCGCGCGGCGCAGCGCCGCCGTGCCCGCGGTAGGCGTGTACTTGGTCTGGCCCCGTTCCAGCGCGGCGCTGGCGGCATGCTTGATCGGCGCCGGGGTATCGAAATCGGGTTCGCCCGAAGTCAGCGCGACGATGGAGCGGCCTTCCGCCGCCAGGCGCGCCGCGCGCGCGCCGGCGGCGGCGATCGGCGACAGTTCGGCGCCGCGGGCGCGGCGCGAGAGGACGCCGGGGAACAGGGTTGCGGTCATGTGGGGGGCCTTATCGGTCATGGCTGGGCCTGGGCCTCGGGCGGCGCGCTCTCGAACTTGTCTTGCTGCGCCGCCGCGCTGGCCTGCTTCAAGTAATCGGCGGGCACGCCGAAACGCTCGGCCTCTTTCACCAGCAAGCCCGTCTTGTGCCAGTCGCGGATGACACCGTCCACGAAGGCGCGCGTATCGGCTTCGCCGCGGCGCGTCCAGATGACGGTGGGCGACGGGATCAACTGATCGGAGGTGGCCAGTTCGAAGTCGCTCCACTGGCCGCCGTTCGGCCCGTGCAGCGTCTCGTACAGCGCCGGCTGGATATGCACCGATGCGTCGCAGCTACCGCCCTTGAGCGCCAGCAGCGATTCGGGAATATTGCGCAGGCCCTTGACCACGGCGCCGTAGGTCTCGTGCAGCGGCTTGGCGAAATTGCTGCCCTGGGACACGCACGCCACCTTGCCCTTCAGGTCTTCCCAGCGCTTGATGCCGCTCTTCTTCGACACCATGGCCGCGCCGCCCACCAGGTTGTACGGGGTGGGCGCGTAGCTCAGGATCTCGCTGCGCTCCTGGGTCCATTGGATATTGGCGATCAGCAGGTCGACCTTGCCGGCCTGCAGGAACTGCACCCGCGTGGATGCGGTCACCGGCACCGTCTCCAGCGACACGCCCAGGCGCCGGGCGATGTCGGCGCCCAGCTCCGTCTGGAAACCGCCCACCTTGCCGGTGGCCGGGTCCAGCAGGCCGAAAGGCGGACTGGCGCCGTCCACCCCCACCACGATCTTGCCGCGCTGCTTGATCCTGTCCAGCGTGGCGTCCGCCCGCGCGGCGCCCGCCGCCAACGCCGTCGTCACGGCCAGCGCCAGCGCGAAGGCCGATTTGATGCTCGATTGCTTCATCTGCTTCTTCCCTTGCTTAGCCGCCCTGCTTGTACTTGGCGTGCAGTTCCTCGAGCAGCGGCTGCGGCGGCTCGATGCCCAGGCGCTTTTCGGTGGCGATCAGCCAGCCGCTGCGATGCCAGTCCTGCACCACCTTGTCCACGGCCGCGATCGTGTCCGCCTCGCCCTTGCGGGTCCAGACGACGGAATTGGCGGGCAGCACTTCGGTGGCGATGGGCGCGTGGTAGTCCGCCCATTCGGGGTTGTTGCGCAGCAGCGGATGGATCAGCGTGGAATCATGCACGGCCGCCACGCATTGCCCGCCGCGCAGCGCCAGCAGCGAATCCGACGAGCTTTTGTAGCCCTTGACCTGCGCGCCGTAGTCGGCCGACAGCGGGCGCGCGAAGCTGCTTCCCTGCGATACGCACACGGGCTTGCCGCGCAGGTCTTCCCATTTGGCGATGCCGCTGGTCTTGAGCGTGGCGGCGGCGCCGCCGACGCGGAAGAACGGCGTAGGCGCGTAGCCCAGGATCTCGGCGCGCTCGGGGTTCAGCTCCATGGATGCGATCAGCAAGTCCACCTTGCCCGATATCAGGAACTGGGTGCGCGTGGCGGTCTGGACCTGCACCAGTTCGGCCTTCACGCCCAGCCCCTTGGCCAGTTCGCGCGCCAGCTCCGGATTCCAGCCCACGAGCTGCTGCGTGGCGGGATCGAGCGAGCCGAACACGCCGCCGTTGGCCAGCACGCCGATGGTGATCGTGCCGCGTTCCCTGACCTTGTCCAGGGTTGCGTCGGCGTGCGCCGCGCCGGCCGCGAACGCCAGCGCCAGGGAGAAAGCGAGCCGGGCCGCGCCCGGTGTCTTGCGGATAGCCATATTGTCGTGTCGCGTGCAGTAAATGGACTTCCATGCTGCGTGCAGCCGCAAGCCAAGGCAAAGAAGCGTTTCAGATATCAATATGAGTCCGGCGGCAAAGCGCGGCTATTTCAGCTTGACGTCCGCCGAGACAATCACCTTGCGGTAGGTGGCGATGTCGTCGCGCACCGTCTGGTCCACGGCCTCGGGCGTGCTGGCGGCGATGGAGAAGCCCAGGTTCTCCAGCAGCGCGGAAGTTTCCGGTTCGCGCAGCACCGCCACCACGTCGCGGTTGATGCGGTCGACGATGGCGCGCGGGGTGGAGGCCGGCACGGAAAAGCCCTGCCAGCTTTCGACCACGTAGTCCGGCAATCCGGCTTCCTGGATGGTGGGCACGTCCGGCAGCGCCTTGGAGCGGTACGGCGTAGTGACGGCCAGCGCCACCAGCTTGCCGCTGCGCACGTTCTCGGTGGCCGCGGCCAGCGTGATGAGCATGGCGTCCACGTGCCCCCCCAGCACGTCCAGGGTGGCGGGTCCGCCGCCGGGATACGGGATCTGGTTGGTCTTGGCGCCGATGCGCTCGTTCAGCAGTTCCACCGCCAGGTGCTGCAGGCTGCCGGTTCCGCCCGGCAAGGCCATGGAGATCTCGCCCGGCCGGCGCTTCACCAGTTCCACGAACTCCTGGAAGCTGCGGATGCCCAGGTCCGGGCGCACCACCAGCAATTGCGGGTTGACGACGGCCTTGGTCACGCCGCGCAGATCGCGCAAGGGATCGTAGGAAAGCTTGCCGGGTTGCAAGGCGTTGAGCGAGAGCGAATCGCCGCCCAGCAGCAAGGTATAGCCGTCGCCGCGGGCGTGGGCCACGGCGGCGTTGCCGATGGCGCTGCTGGCGCCCGGCTGGTTCTCGACCACCACGCTCTGGTTCCATTTTTCGCCCAGCTTCTGCGCCACGGTGCGCGCCAGCTTGTCGGCGCTGCCGCCCGCCGACACCGGCACGATGATTTTCACCGGCCGGTTCGGATAGCGGTTGGCGTCTTCGCCGGGCACGGGCGCCGAGCCCGCGAAGTTGCCCAGCAGGCCCGCCCCCAGCACCACGCCGGCCACGAGCCCCAGTCCTCCGCGCACCACGGATCTGCGCTCGATGCTCATGCCGCGGCTCCGGTATCGATGCCGAAGGCGCTGAACGGCTTGCCCAGCACCGCGTTCGAACGCCTGCCGTCCACGCCCGCCGGCACCTCGCCTTCCAGCGTGATGCGATACAGCACCCGCTCCGCGTCCAGGTAGGCGAAATCGCCCGGTCCCTGGTGCGCGGTGGCGCGGTTGTCCCAGAACGCGATGCTGCCCGGCTGCCAGCGGAAGCGCGCCGTGTACTCCGGCCGCGTGATCTCGTCGAAGAACAGGTTCAGCAAATGGCGGCTTTCCTCTTCGTTCACGTCCTTGATCCGCCGCGTGAAGCCCGGGTTGACGAACAGCACGCGTTCGCCGGTCTCCGGCAGCACCCGCACCACCGGATGCTCGGAGACCAGCGGACTGGCCTGTACCCGCTGCGCGTACAGGGTCTGGTTGTCCAGGTCGCCGTTGTAGCCGCCGAACTGGTGCCGGGCCCACAGCCCGTCGGCCAGCGCGCGCACCGCGGGCGACAGGTGCCGGTACGCCGCCGCCAGGTTTGTGAACACGGTGTCGCCGCCATACTCGGGCACTTGCCTGCCTGCGCGCAGGATGGAGGCCGCGGGCGGATTGACCACGCCGGTCACGTCGGTATGCCAGCGCTCGCCGCGCCGCCCGACGGTGGACTTGGACGAAATCGTGCGGATCTGCGGATAGCCTTCCGGCGGGTTCGCGTCATAAGGGTGCGCGGAAGTCGGCCGCCCGAAATACTGCGCGAAGGCCAGGTGCTGCGCGTGGTCGATATGCTGGTCGCGGAAGAACACCACCTTCCAGCGTTGCAGCGCCGCCTTGATCTGGTCGATCTCGTCCTGCGCCAACGGCTGCCTGAGATCCACGCCGTGGATCTCGGCGCCGGTGAAAACCGAAAGCGGCCGGACATCCAGCCGCGTGCGTTCTAGTGTGGTCATGGCCGCTCCCTGTCGTGTGGCGTGAAAACAGGATAGGTGCGGCCCGCAGGCCCAACAAATACCGATACGCAATGTGGAAATAGCGCCGAGCGGGCGGCCTGCGCCCGGACATCGCTATAATTGAGAACTATTGTCAATCCTATTCAGCGCTTTCCCGATGCGGGCCCGGCCCCGCCTCCCTCGCCCTTCATGAACGTGCCCGCCGGCGATATCGCCGCCCTCTACCAAGCCGAAGTCCGGCGCCTGCGCGCCTTCGTGCGGCGCATCGTCGGCAATCACGGCGCGGCCGAGGACGTCGTGCAGCAGGCCTTCCTGAACCTGCTGCGCCGGGGCGGCAACGGCGCGCAGGCGAATGCCGGCTACGTCACGCAGGCCGCGCACAACCTGGCGCTGAACCATCTGCGCGACGCCAGGCGCCGCGCCGACGTCGAACTGAGCGGCGTCGAACTCGAACACATCGCCGATTCCCGCCCCACGCCCGAGATGATCGTGCTGTACCGGCGCGAACTGCAACGGCTGCTCGAAGCGATCGCAGCCCTGCCCGAGCGCCGCCGCCAGGCCTTCGTGCTCAAGCGCATCGAAGGATTGTCCTATGACGAAATCGCCGAGCGCATGGGCACCAGCCGCAACACGGTGATCTCGCAAGTCGTGGCGGCCATGGCGCAGTTGGACGCGCTGCTGGATCCCGCTCCCGCCGGCTGAGCCCATGCCCCAACCCGCCCAAGACCCGGTCTATCTCGCCGCGCTGGAATGGCTGGCGCGCCTGAACGACGAAGACGCCGCCGAACAGGACCGGCGCGCGTTCGCGCGCTGGCTGGACGAGGACCCGGCCCATCCGGCGGCGTATGCGCGGGCCCAGGCCCTGTGGAACCGTTTCGAAATGGTGCGTCCCGCCGCCCAGCGCATGCAGCGGCGCCGCGCGGTGCTGGGCGCGCTGGCCGCGCTGGCGGCCGTGCCCGCCCTGTACGCGCTATCGCGCCAGCACCTGCTTGCCGACTACCGCAGCGGCGTCGGCGAACGGCGCCGCATCGTGCTCGCCGACGGCAGCGCCGTCGAACTGGGCAGCGACTCGGCGCTGTCCGTCAGCTTCGACGCGGGGCAGCGCCGCCTTACCCTGCATCGCGGCCAGGCCTACTTCCAGGTGGCGGCCGACGCCGCCCGCAAGTTCTCGGTGCAGGCCGGCGGCGGCACCACCACGGCGCTGGGCACCCAGTTCGACATCAAGCTGCTGGACGACATCGTCACGGTGTCCGTCACCGAGCACGCCGTGGCCGTGCAGCCGCGGCCCGGCGCTCCCGCGGTCACCGTCGCCGCCGGCTGGCAGATGCAATACGGCGAATCCGGCGGCGCCACGCCCATGCGCTTCGACCAGGCCGCCGCGCTGGCCTGGCGGCAGGACCGGCTGGTGTTCAACGACGTGCCGCTGGCGGCCGTGCTGGCCGAACTGCAGCGCTATCAGCGCGGCCCGATATTCCTGATGGACGCCAGCGTGGGCGCCCTGCCCGTCACGGCGGCGTTCCATGCCTCGGATCCGCGGGAAGCGCTGCGCGGGCTGGCCGAGACCTTCCCGATCCGGCTGCGCGTCGTGGCCGGGTACGCCACCCTGGTCTACGCCCGCTGACGCGAAAGTTACGTTTAATTACCATTTGCCTGCCCCATCCGATCATTGATTCCGCGCCGTCTGGTGTTTGACAGGTAGAGGACGCGCAATACGCCGTCGCGACACCGAACCACAGACAAGGGCAACCGCCATGCCGGCCGCACACCTATCCCCTCTTTTCCGCCATACCGGCGCCCAGGCGCGCTCCGGCCGCCACCGCCCGAGCCTGCTGGCCGCGGCCTTGATCGCGGCCACGGCCTCTTGGGCCGCTGCCATGCCCGCGGCCCATGCGCAGGCCGCGACCGCCGGCGACGCGGCGGCCTTGCAGAACTTCGACATTCCCAGCCAGCCGCTGGCCAGCGCCCTGCTGTCCTATACCGCGGCCACCGGCCTGCAACTGGTCATGAGCGGCGATATCGCCCGCGGCAAGACCGCGCCCGCCCTGCGCGGCAGCTTTACGCCCGACGCGGCGGCGGCCCGCCTGCTGGCCGGCTCCGGCCTGGGCTACCGCCGCAGCGGCGGCACCCTGATCGTGACGCCGCTGCCCGCGCCGGCCGCGGCCGAGGCCGCCACGCTGGAGCCCATCAAGGTGCAGGGCGCCGCCGAGGCCGCGGGCTACGTCGCCGACATGTCCAGCGCCGGCACCAAGACCGACGCGCGGCTCATCGACACCCCGCAGTCCATTTCCATCGTCACCCGCCAGCAGATGGACGACCAGGCGGCGCGGAGCGTGCGGCAGGCGCTGCGCTACACCCCCGGGCTCACGGCGGAATACCGCGGCGCGGGCGGCTCGCGCTACGACACCGTGATCTACCGCGGCTTCGGCGGCGGCATCAACTACGACTATTCATACCAGGACGGCCTGCGCCTGCTGGGCGCCAACTACGCCATCCCGCAGATCGACACCTACACGCTGGACCGCATCGAAGTGCTGCGCGGCCCCTCGTCGGTGCTATACGGCCAGGGCACGCCGGGCGGCCTGGTCAACCTGGTCAGCAAGAAGCCGACCGCCACGCCGCTGCGCGAGATCGAGCTGCAGGCCGGCAGCCACAGCTTCGGGCAGGTGGGCTTCGACTTCGGCGGCCCGCTGGACGAGGCCGGCAAGGTGCTCTACCGCCTGACCGGCGTGGCCCATACCGGCAAGACCCAGATCGACTACCAGAAGGACGAGCGCGTGGCGATCGCGCCCGCCGTCACCTTCCGTCCCAATGCCGATACCTCGCTCACCATCCTGGCGCAGTACCAGCACGATCCCTACGGCGGCTATTACGGTTTCCTGCCCGCGGTGGGCACGGTCGAGGAACTGCCCGGCGGCGGGCACATCGGCCGCAGCTTCTTCGACGGCTCGCCGCGCTTCGACGAGTTCAAGCGCACCCAGACCGCCGTCGGCTACCTGCTGGACCACCGCATCGACGACGTCTGGTCGGTGCAATCCAATTTCCGCTACATGCAGGCGGACGTGGACTACAAGAGCGTCTACACCACCGGGCTGAACACGGCCGATCCCGCCAATCCGCTGCTGACGCGCCGCGCCATCGTCAATTACGCCAACATGGACGCCGTGACGGCGGACAACCATGCGCAGGCCAGGTTCAACACCGGCGCCGTGGCGCACACCGCCCTCTTCGGCATCGACTACCAGCGCCTGAGCTACCGCGAGGAACAGGGCATGGGCGCCGCGCCGCCGCTGTCCATCAAGCAGCCCGACTATTCCGCGCCGATCGACACGCCCGCCATCACGTCGCGCAGCAAGCAGACCCTGGACCAGATCGGCCTGTATGCGCAGGACCAGCTCAAGATCGGCCGGTGGACCGTGCTGGGCGGCATCCGCCAGGACTGGGCCGGCAACGACCGGCGCGAACGCATCAGCGGCGCGTCCACCGACCAGTCCGACCGCGCCTTCACGTGGCGCCTGGGCACCGTCTACGAGTTCGAGAACGGCGTGGCGCCCTACCTGAGCTATTCGCGCTCTTTCCAGCCGGTCGCGGACGCCGACGCCGACGGCAATCCGTTCAAGCCCACCAAGGGCGAGCAGTACGAGGCCGGCGTGAAGTACCAGCCGCCCGGCCAGGACGCGTTCATCAGCGCGGCCGTCTACCAGCTCACCCAGACCAACGTGCTGACCACCGACCCGGCCAACACCAACTACAGCATCCAGACCGGCGAAGTCCGTTCGCGCGGCCTGGAGATCGAAGGCAAGGCGAGCCTGACGCGCAACCTGGACCTGCTGGCGTCCTACACCTACATGGACAACGTCAACACCCGCAGCACCACCGCGCAGGACAAGCATCCGACCTACGTGCCGCGCCACACGGCGAACGCCTGGGCCAACTACACCTTCCGTGCCGGCGCGCTGGCCGGCCTGAGCGTGGGCGGCGGGGTGCGCTACGTCGGCAGCAGCTACGCCAACGCCGACAACACGATGAAAGTGTCGCCGTTCACCGTGGTCGACGCCGCGGTGCGCTACGACCTGGGCCGGGCCATCCCCAGCCTGAAGGGACTGACCGCCGCCATCAACGCCAGCAACCTGTTCGACCGCGAATACGTGTCCGCTTGCGCCACCGCGACCAAGTGCTTCTACGGCGCGGGCAGGACCGTGATCGGCACCCTGACCTATCGCTGGTGAGCCGATTCCGGCGCCCCGCGATGAACGGCGATTCCACCGCGCGCCTGCGCGCCTGGCAATGGATCCATACGTGGTCCAGCCTGGCGTGCACGCTCTTCCTGCTGATGCTTTGCCTCACCGGCCTGCCGCTGATCTTCCACGACGAGATCGACGCCTGGTTCGACGAGCCGTCGTCCGTGGCCGCTTCGGCCCGGGACCTCCCCGCGCAGGACGCGGACGCGATGGCGGCGCTGGTGCGCGAACGGTATCCCGGGCGCGCGATCCGCTTCATCGTCTGGCTGGAAGAGCCGGACCGGTACCGCTTCGGCCTGTCGCCCGGCGCGCCGGGACAGAAGCCGTTCGCGCTGGTCGATGCGCGCGGCCCGGCCCTGGCCGGCGAGGCGTGGAGCGAAAAGGACTGGCGCCACGGCGGACCGATGTCGGTGCTGCTGCGCCTGCATACCGACATGCTGATGGGGCAGTCAGGCAGCCTGATCCTGGCCGCCATGGGCGCGCTGTTCCTCGTCTCGCTCGTGTCCGGCGCGGCGCTGTACGGCCGCTTCATGCGCAAGACGCCCTTCGGCACGGTGCGCAAACAGCGCTCCCGCCTGCTGCGCATGCTGGACCTGCACAACCTGACCGGCATCGTGCTGCTGGCCTGGGCCGCCGTGGTCGGCCTGACCGGCGTGATCAACACGCTGGATTCCTTCGTCTTCGCCGCCTGGCGCGAACACGCCGCCGGCCGGCACACGGCCGCGCCGCCGCTGGGGCCGGCCGTCGAGCGGCCGCTCCAGGCCGCGGTGGACCTGGCGCGGCGCACGCTTCCCGACCGCGACGTCAGCTTTCTTGCCATGCCGGGCTCGCTGTTTTCGTCCGACGGCGCATACACCGTGTTCATGCAGGGCCGCACGCCCCTGACCCAGCACCTGCTGCACCCGGTCGTCGTCCGCATCGAGGACGGCGCGCTGATCAGCGCCGCGCCCCCGCCCTGGTACATGTGGCTGCTGGAGGGCTCGCGCCCCCTGCATTTCGGCAACTACGCCGGCCTGCCGCTAAAGCTGATCTGGGCCTTGCTGGACCTGGCCACGATCGTGGCCCTGGTCACCGGGCTGTATCTTTATCTGCCGAAGCGGCGGCGGAAGGCCCCGGCAGGCGCTGCAGCCAGTCCGCGCTGAGCCGGCCGAGATCGACCAGCCCCATCAATCCCATGTTGCGCCGGACCTCTTCCACGATCAGGGCGATGGCGTGGTCCACGCCGGGCTGTCCCGCCACGGCCGCCGCATAGTTGAACGGCCGGCCGACGAAGACGCAGCGCGCGCCCAGCGCCATGGCCTTGAGCACGTCGGCGCCGCGCCGCACGCCGCTGTCCAGCATCACGTCCAGGCCGGGCGCGGCGTCCACGATGGCCGGCAAGGCATGCAGCGGCGGGATGCTGCCGTCCAGTTGCCTGCCGCCATGATTGGACACGATCACGCCGTCCATGCCCTGCTCGCGCGCGGTCCGCGCATCGTCGGGATGCAGGATGCCCTTGATCACCATGCGCCCCTTCCAGCGGCGCCGGATGGCCGCCACGTGGCGCCAGCCCAGATGGCCCCGGTCCGAGAAATCCCGCAGCACGTTGGCCGACAGGATCGGCGCGCCGCGGGTCGCGTAGTTGTTCTCGAAATGCGGCATGCCATGCCGCCACAGCGTGCGCAGGAAGGTGCCGAACAGCCAGCGCGGATGCGTCAGGCCTTGCCAGGCCAATGCCGCGCTGGGCCGCAACGGCGTGGAGAAGCCCGCCCGCACATTGTTCTCCCGGTTGGCCGCGACCGGCGTATCCACGGTCAGCACCAGTGTGGTCACGCCGGCCGCGGCCACGCGGTCGATCAGCGCGGCGATCTGCGCGTCGTCGCCCGGCAGATAGGCCTGGAACCAGGTGCCGGGCGCCGCCTGCATCACCTCTTCCAGGCGGATCAGCGACGAGCCGCTCATGATGCAGGGCACGCCCGCGGCGGCGGCCGCGCGGGCCAGCACGATGTCGCCCCGGTAGCCGGACAGGGCCGCGATGCCCATGGGCGCCACGCCGACCGGCGCCGCGTAGTCCGTGCCCAGCACCGCGGTCCGCGTGCTGCGCGGCGATACGTCGACCAGCACCCGGGGGCGGAAGCCGTACTGTTCGAATGCCTGGCGATTGGCGCGCTCGGAGTGCCCGTCCTCCACCGCGCCCGACACGTAGGCATAAATCGGCTTGGGCAGGCGCTTGCGCGCGGCCCGTTCGAAATCGTGCAGGTTGAGGATGCGGCGCAGGGAATCGGGCATGTCGGAAGGCTCCGCGCCGGCTGGCCCGCATATGGCCGCCGCGCTGTAGTCATCGGGAATCGCGAAGGACTATAGGCGCACGCGCATTTTGAATAAAGTGACTTTATCGATCGTGCTTATTACACTTTTATTCGCCCTCGATACCTCCCGCCCCTGTCCGCATGACGCTCAAGCAACTCGAAGCCTTCTACTGGGCCGCCGCCTGCAAGAACTTCGCCATCGCCGCCAATCGGCTGAATATCTCGGTTTCGTCGCTGTCCAAGCGCATCGGCGAACTGGAAGCCTCCATCGGCGCCGACCTGTTCAGCCGCAGCGCGCGCAGCGCCAGCCTGACGGCGCTGGGAGAGCAGCTCGTGCCGCACGCGCGGGACTTGCTGCGCAATGCCGACCAGTTCATGCAGCAGGCCGGCAACAACCTGGCCTATTCCGGCCGCTGCCGTTTCGGCGCCGGGGAACTCACCTCGCTGACCTGGATGCCGCGGCTGATCGAAGCGATCCAGCAGGCGCATCCCGACCTGCTGGTGGAGCCTTTCGTGGGCGTGGGCGAACTGGTCGAACGCGGGCTGGAGGAAGGCGAGCTGGATTTCGCGGTGATCGCGGGGCCTTCGTCGCGCGCCTCGATCGCATCGCGCCTGATCGGCAGCGCCGAGTTCGAATGGGTGGCCTCCGTTCGCGCCGTGCCGGACCCCGCCACGCTCGCGCCTGCGGACCTGCCGGGCCTGACGCTCATCACCCTGCCCCAAAGCTCCGGCGCGATCCGCATCCTGGACGACTGGCTCACGGAACAAGGCGTGTCTCCCGGCCGCAACCAGTGCTGCAATAGCTGGGGCGCCATCGCCGGCATGCTGCGGCAGGGACTCGGCCTGGGCTTCCTGCCCTCGGCCTGGGCCGGCATCCTGATCGAGCGCGGCGACGTGCAACCGTTGCCGGGCTTCGCGCCCTTGCGCCCCTTGCCCTACACCTTCCAATGGCGGCGCGACGACACGCGGCCCATGCTCGACAGCCTGCGGAGGCTCGCCCAGGCCTCGCTGGATTTCCACGCGCCGACCTGCCTCTTGTGAGGTCTCTCCTTCCTCGCCCATAGTTTCCCAAAAGCGTTTTATACGGCAGAAAATTATTCGCTTTATCTCCCTTTTCGCCGCGGGTAGAGTCGCCCCCAAAGCAACCCTGGAGACAAGGCGCCATGCCGGATTTCGGATTCACCCTGCAAGACTGCCCGGCCGGGCCGGATCGCGAGACGCTGCTCGCTTACCGCGACCTGGCCGTGGCCAACATCAGCGACGCGATGAGCCGCGGCACCGGCACCTCCGCGCTGCGCCCCATGCATCGCACCCGCCGGATACTGGGCCGCGCCTACACCGTGCGCACCCGTCCGGGCGACAACCTGATGGTGCACAAGGCCATCGACGCCGCCGAACCGGGCGACGTGATCGTCGTGGATGCGGGCGGCGACATGAGCAATGCCATCATCGGCGAAATCATGGCCGGCTGGGCCGCTAGGCGCGGGCTGGCGGGCTTCGTGATCGACGGCGCCATCCGCGACAGCGAAACGCTGGCGGCGGGCGACTTCCCCGTCTATGCGCGCGGCGTGGCGCACCGCGGGCCCTACAAGGACGGCCCGGGCGCGATCAATGTGCCGGTCACGGTGGACGGCATGGTGGTGCTGCCCGGCGATCTGCTGGTCGGCGACGCCGACGGCCTGTTGGCGATCCGCCCGCAGGAAGCGCCGGCCATCGCCGCGCGCGTGCGCGCCATCGCGGCGTCCGAGGCGAAGATCCTCCAGGACATCGAACGCGGCGCGCTGGACCGCGCCTGGGTGGACGCCGCCCTCAAGGCCCGGGGCGTGCTGTGAACGGCCCGGCAGCGGACAAGACCGCCAGGCTGTGCCGGCTGGACCTGTGGCTCGACCCCGTCTTCGACCAGATCATCGGCGAGACGCCCAGCGTTTCGTTGGCGGTCCTGCCCGCCAGGGGCGACGACGCCCGCACGCTGGCCGCGCTGCGTTCGGCGCATGCGTATCACGTGTCGGCGGCCAAGGATGAACTGCCCCGGCAATGGTTCGTCACCGCCGACCTGATCGCGCAATGCCCCGATCTGGTCTGCGTATCGTCGGGCGGCGCGGGCTACGACACCGTCGACGTGGCCGCCTGCACGGCGGCCGGCATCGCCGTGGTGAACCAGGCCGGCGGCAACGCCGCATCGGTCGCGGAACATACTTATGCGCTGCTGCTGGCAGTGCAACGGCGCGTGGTGGAATCGCACCAGCGCCTGCGCCACGACACGGGATTCGCCCGCGAAGACCTGATGGGCCACGAAATCCACGGCGGCGTCATCGGGCTGGTGGGCCTGGGCCAGATCGGCACGCGCGTGGCGCGCATCGCCCAAGGCTTCGGCCTGCGCGTGCTGGCGCACGACCCCTTGCTGGACGCCGACACCATCCGCGGCCGCGGCGCCGAACCCGCCACCCTGGACGATCTGCTGTCGCAGTCCGACTTCGTGTCGCTGCACTGCCCCCTGGACGCCTCCACGCGCGGCCTGTTCGGCGCGCGCGCCTTCGCCGCCATGAAGCCCGGAGCGGTGTTCATTTCCACCGCGCGTGGCGGCATCCACGACGAAGCCGCCCTGTACGACGCGCTGCGCGCGGGCCGCCTGCGGGGCGCGGGCCTGGACGTATGGCAGCGGGAGCCGCCGGGCCGCGACGCTCCGCTCCTGGGCCTGCCCAATGTCGTCGCCACCTTCCACACGGCGGGCGTCACGCACGAAGCGCGGCGCAACGTCGCCCGCTCGTCCGCCACCCAGCTCGCGGCCATGCTGCGCGGCGAGCGGCCGCCGCAACTGGTCAACCCCGAGGCCTGGCCGGTGGCCGCGCAACGCATCGCAAACCTGAAATAACAGCGCGGCACGCAGCCGCCGACCCATCCCGAGAGGAGACAACCATGCAATACCGCAACAAGCGCCGCACCCTGCGCGCACTGGCCGCCCTGCTGGCGGGCGCCGCTTTCTTCACCGGAGCGGCCCAGGCGGCCGGCTATCCCGAACGGCCCATCAACCTGATCGTATCCTACGGTCCGGGCGGCGGCACCGATCTGGTCGCGCGCATGATGGCGCCGTTCCTGCAGAAATATCTGGGCGGGGACGCGCGCATCGTGGTGCTGAACCGCCCGGGTGCCGGCGGCGCCATCGGCTTTACCGAACTGGCCCGCGCCCAGCCGGACGGCTACACCATCGGCTTCATCAATACGCCGAACCTGCTGACCATCCCGATCGAGCGCAAATCCAGCTTCAGTTGGCAAAGCTACGATCTGCTGGGCAACCTGATCGACGATCCGGGCGCCTTCACCGTATTGAACGACAACCCTTTGAAGACCCTGGCCGACCTGTCGGCCTATGCCGGGAAGAACCCCGGCAGCGCCACCGTCGGCACCACGGGAACCGGCTCGGACGACCACCTGGCGATGCTGCGCTTCGAGCGCGCATCCGGCACCAAGCTCAGCCATATTCCGTACAAGGGCGCGGGCGAAGTGCGCGGCGCGCTGGCCGGCGGCGAGATCGCGATCGGCGCGATCAACGTGGGCGAAGCGCTGCAATACCAGAAAGGCGGCACGCCGCTGCGGTTCCTGGGCCAGATGGGCAAGACGCGCTCGGCGGCGCTGCCCGACGTGCCGACCTTCAAGGAACAGGGCTACGACTTCGAACTGGCGTCGCTGCGCGGCCTGGCCGCGCCCAAGGGCCTGCCCGAGGACGTGCGCGCCAAGCTGGTCGATGCCGTCAAGCGCACGGTGGACGATCCCGCCTTCCAGGCCAAGGCCGGCGAAATGTACGCCCCGCTGCGCTACCTGCCGCCCGCGGAGTACGCCCGCGAACTGGCCGCCGGCGAAGCGGAATTCCGGCAACTGTGGAAGGACGCCCCCTGGCTGGACAACTGAGCCCGGCCATTCCCCCGCCTGCGCGCGCGATTGGTGCCGCGCAGGCAACATGGTGATCCCCTCGCCGCGCCTACCGCGGGATTCCCTCGACGCCTACGATTTGTCCGTTGCCTGAACGCCTGCAACGCACGCTACGGCCCGCCCGCCGGGCAGCGTCAACCTACCGAGGGAATCACCATGAGCCAACGCCTCAACGCCTTTACGCAATCGCCCGAGCTGTTCAAGAAGTTCGTCGAATTCGGCCTGCTTCTGAAGTCGGGCTCCATCGAATCGTCGATCCTGCATCTGGTCGAGATCCGCGCCTCGCAGATGAACGGCTGCGGCTTCTGCCTGGACATGCACGTCAAGCAGGCCAAGATCCACGGCGAACGCGAACTGCGCCTGCACCACGTCGCCATCTGGCGCGAATCCACGCTGTTCTCGCCGCGCGAACGCGCCGCGCTGGCCTGGACCGAAGTCCTGACGCACCTGCCCGCGCAAGGCGTGCCCGACGAGATTTACGAACGCGTGCGCTCGCAATTGTCGGAACAGGAGATCTCGGACCTGAGCTTCGCGATCATGGCCATCAACGGCTGGAACCGCCTCAACGTGGGGTTCCGCACCGTCCCGGGCTCGGCCGACAAGGCCTACGGCCTGGACAAAGCCAAGCTGGACTAAGGAGACCGTCATGAAAATCCTCGTCATCGGCGGGACCGGCCTGATCGGTTCCAAGCTCGTCAAGATCCTGGTCCAGCGCGGCCATGAGGCCATCGCCGCGTCGCCGGCCACCGGCGTGAACACCATTACCGGCGCCGGACTGGCCGATGCCCTGGCCGGCGTCGACGTGGTGGTGGACGTCGCCAATTCGCCCTCGTTCGAGGACCGCGCCGTGCTCGAGTTCTTCGAGACCTCGGGCCGCAACCTGCTGGCGGCCGAGGCCGCGGCCGGGGTCCGCCATCACGTGGCGCTGTCGGTCGTGGGCACGCAGCGCCTGGCCGAAAGCGGCTACTTCCGCGGCAAGATCGCGCAGGAAAAACTGATCAAGGCCGCCGCCATTCCGTACACCATCGTGCACAGCACGCAGTTCTTCGAGTTCCTGGGCGGCATCGTGCAATCCGGCGCGGTCGGCGACGAAGTGCATCTTTCGCCCGCCTTCGTGCAGCCCATCGCCTCGGACGACGTGGCCCTGGCCATGGCGGACGCCACCCTGGCGCCGCCGGTGAACGGCACCATCGAAATCGCCGGCCCCGAGCGCGTGCGCCTGGCGGCCCTGGTGCAGCGCTATTTGCTCAAGACCGGCGACCGCCGCAAGGTCGTGGCGGACGAGCAGGCGCGCTATTTCGGCGCCCTGCTGAAGGACGACACCCTGGTGCCCGGCCCCGGCCCGCGCCTGGGCGAGATCGGCTTCGAGACGTGGTTCGGCCGCTCGAACATCAAGCAATAAAGAAAGACGAACTGGACGACAATGGCGGCTTCGGCATTCGCCGCCGCCATTTCCCCGGAAATCGGCTCGACGGGACATTCATGCGCAAACTCCAACCTCCCTCATTGGCCCTGCTGGACAAGTACCGCGGGGAAGAATTCCAACCCTTGTATACCGCCAACGTCACCGTGCGGGGCGGCGAGGCCGGCCATGGCCGGGCCTCGGGCATCGCGCGCTCCGACGACGGCGCGCTGCAGGTCGACCTGCGGCTGCCGTCCGAGCTGGGCGGGCCGGGCGGAGGCAGCAACCCCGAGCAACTGTTCGCGGCCGGCTATGCCGCGTGTTTCCACGGCGCCCTCTGCCTGCTCGCCGCCAAGGCCGGCCTGGCGATACCCGACGCCACGGTCAAGGCCGCGGTCACCTTCGGACGCGACCCCGTGGACGGCCTGTACGCCCTGGCCGCGCACATCACCATCCACCTGCCCGGACTGGACCGGGCCGTGGCCGAGGAGTTGGTGCGCAATACCGAGAGGCTGTGCCCCTATTCCAAGATGGCGCGGCAAGGTATCCACAGCGTGGTCGTGCTGACGGTGTAGCGGTCCCCTGGGCCTAGCGGTTCTTCAATAGCTGGCTCTCCAGGCTTTGCAGGTCCAGCGCGCGGATCCGCGTGGTCATGTGGTCGATGAAGGCGCGTATGCGCCCGGGCAGGTGCTGGCGGCTGAGATAGCAGATGTAGTGGCCGCGGTCGTCGGGCGAGTATTGCGGCAGGCAGGCCACCAGCGTGCCGGCGCGCAGGTGCTCGATGATCTGGTAGCCGGCCATCTGCGCGATGCCCTCGCCGTCCAGCACGGCCTGCAGCACCAGATCGGCATCGTTGAAGGCCAGCATGGCCGGCGGCGCGAACTTGCGCATGTAGCCGCCCACCTTGAACTCCCATTCGTAGACGCGGCCCGACGCCAGCCGGAAATTCACGCAGCGGTGCCGGGCCAGGTCCTCGATCTCGCGCGGCAGCGGGTTGGCGGCGGCGTAGGCGGGCGAGGCGCACAGCAGCATCTGCATCGGCACCAGTTGCTTGGCGATCACCTGGCTGTCCTCCATGCGGCCGTTGCGGAACGACACGTCGATGCGGTCCTTGGTGAAATCGGTGGGGCCGTCGTCCAGCATGAGTTCCACCGAGATTTCCGGATAGGCGTCGCGAAAACCCCTCAGCAACGGGGCCACGACCTTGCGCCCGAACCCCACCGTGGAACACACCCGCAACTGGCCGGAAGGCGGTCCCTGGCGCAGTTCGCGCATATCGTCCAGCGCCTGCACGATACGTTCGACGCCCGGGAAGCAATTCTCGTAGAAGCGCTCGCCCTCGCGGGTCAGCGAGGTGCTGCGGGTGGTGCGCACGAAGAGCCGGGTGCCCAACTGGTCTTCCAGCTTCTGCACGCTGCGGCTGACGGCGGAACGGCCGATGCCCAGGCGGTCGCCTGCCTTGGCGAAATTGCCTTCCGACGCCACGGCGATGAAGGCCACGACGCCGGCATAGCTGGTGGCGAAACTGTCGGCCAGCGAGTCGGCGCCCGTGCCCGGGGCGGAAAGAGGATCGGCGGCGGGGGAGTTTTTGGTGTCCATACTCCCAAGACGCGCCAGCCGTCCATTTTGTGACGTCGCGGTGGAAAAAAGCCACACCTGCGCAAGCTTGCTGCCCCCCAAGGGGGCGCTTTTTTGCCTTGGGGCGGCCCGGCGGCAAAAAATGCCCCCACGCTGCGCCTTCGGCTTGCTGCCCCCCAAGGGGGCGCTTTTTGCCTTGGGGCGGCCCGGCGGCAAAAAATGCCCCCACGCTGCGCCTTCGGCTTGCTGCCCCCCAAAGGGGCGCTTTTTTGCCTTGGGGCGGCCCAGCGGAAAAAAATGCCCCCACGCTGCGCCTTCGGCTTGCTGCCCCCCAAGGGGGCGCTTTTTTTTGCCTTGGGGCGGCCCGGCGGCAAAAAATGTCCGCCCTACTCCGCCGGCAGCACCGCCGGCGCACCCTGTTTCTTGACCAGCAGGACCAGGAACTTGGCGGGCTGGGTCTGGCTGGCGTTGCGGCCGACGGTGTGGATGTCGCCTGGGCCTTCGTAGAAGGTCTGTCCGGGCGTCAGCGTCACTTCCTTGCCGCCCCGCAGTTGCATCACGATACTGCCTTCCAGCACGTAGATGAAACTGTCCGCGTCATGCCGGTGGACCGGATCGGCCGCGCCCGGCGGGTAGTCGACCGTGATCATGAGCACGTCCTTGCCGGGGATGCCGGTGAGGTCCCGGGTCATCAACTCCGTCACGATGGGGTCCGCCGGCTTGCCGGCATGCGCGGCCTGGTGGGGCGGCGCGGCGAACGCCAGCGGGCCGGCCAGCATGGCGGCGGCGAAGGGCAATCCTTTCTTGATGGGCTTCAACATGGCCTTTTCCTCGATGGTGATTGGAAACGGGTCCATGGTAGGAAACCGGGCGCGGGGCCGGTAGATCCCTGCGCGGGACCACGATGTTGCCCGCAAGGCACCAATGCGCGGCGCCGCTCAGCCTTGCGCGAAGCCGGCCGCCACGCGCGCGAGCTTGTCGGGATTGCGCTGCACCAGCACGCGGACGATGCGCTCGCCGTCGGTCTCGTAGGATTGCACCGATTCCAGCGCGCCCTCGATGAAACGCAGCAGCGTCCACTGCCCGTTCACCTGCGCCACCTCCACGCGCAGATCGTCCCTGTAGCGCCGCTTGCCGGCATAGAACAGTTGGGCCAGCCGCTTGCCGCCCACCAGGCTGGCGAAGCTGGGCACCTTGCCGCCGCCATCGCCGATCAGTTCGGCGTCGTCGCTGAGCAAGGCATGCAGGCCATGGAAGTCGCCCCGCCGCATGGCGTCGGCGAAGCCCTCCATCAGCCTGTGGTGGGTTTCGGGCGAGACGGCGCGGCGCGGGCTTTCCTGCTGCAACTGCAGCTTGGCGCGCCGCACCAGTTGGCGACAGGCCGCCTCGGTCTTGCCCAGGATGCGCGCGACGTCCTCGTAGTCCTCGTCGAACACCTCGCGCATCAGGAAGGCCGCGCGGGCCTCGGGCGACAGCCTTTCCAGCATGAACAGAAACGCCACCGACACATCGTCGGCGAACTCGTGGATTTCCTCCGGCGTGGCCGGCCCCGGCATCAGCACGGGCTCGGGCAGCCAGATGCCCACATAGCTCTCCCGCTGCGCCTTGAGCGCGCGCAGGCGGTCGATGGACAGGCGCGTGGCCACGGTCACCAGCCAGGCTTCCGGGTTGTCGAGCCGGGACGGATCGGCTTCGTGCCAGCGCAGCCACGTGTCCTGCACCACGTCCTCGGCTTCGGAGACCGCGCCCAGCATCCGGTACGCGATCGCATGCAGGCGCGCGCGATGGCGATTGAAGAGACTGGTCGGGTCGGTCATGGGCGGCGCCCGCGCCGGGGCGTGAAAGGATCGGGAACGCGGGCTATTTTGCTGCGTCCCTCCCCAAACGGCAAGCGCCCGCCCTCGCCGGGGCGCGCCGCTAGTAGGGGCCGCCGCCCGCCTCGCCCGCGGCCAGCGCCGCCTGCCCGCGCGCCTTCGCCAGCACCGCGCCCCGGCAATAGCGGTACAGGGCGTACAGCGCCAGCGCCGCGGCGCCGATGGCCAGCGCCGGCCAGCCCAACCGGGACGCCAGCCGCAGCACGGTCTTGATCTGCGGGGCGAACGCGGCGCCGAAGGCCAGGCCTGCCGCCGCCCACAAGGCGACGCCCGCGCAGTCGTGCCAGAGGAACGTGCGCAGCCTGACCTCCATGGCGCCGCACAAGGGCACGGCGACCAGCGCCAGGCCGGGCACGAACCGCGCGACGAACAGCAGGCGCACGCCCCAGCGCCCGAAGAATCCTTCCGTCTTCCTGACGCAGTTGTCGCGCGACGGGGACAAGGTGCAGACGGCATGCAGCGTGCGTCCGCCGTACCGCCTGCCGCCCTGGAACCAGACCAGGTCCCCCAGCACGCCCCCGCCGACGGCGGCGCCCAGCATCAGCGCAAGCTGCGGCAGCACCGCAGGCAGATCGTGCGCGCCGGCCGCGCTGCCCGCGCCGACGGCGATCAGGGTCGGCATCACCGGCAAAGGCAGCCCGAGCGAGGCGCCCAGCACGTTCAGGAATACGGTCAGCGCGCCGTATTGCGCAACCAGTTCATAAGACAGCATGGCCTTCCCCTCGCTCGTTCCATCACCCTTGGGCACAGATCGTATCGGCGCGCGCCGCGCGGCAGAAGCCTTGCACAGGGACGCATCGTGTTGTCCCGGTAGCAACAATCGGGAGGGAGGAAGGAAGAGTCGCCTAACCCGGCAGGCGCGCCAGGTCCGCCGCCAGCGACAGCGCGCGCTCCAGGAACGGCGACGCGTCTTCCTTGCGGTGGCTGACGATCACGGGCGAGACGAAAGCGTCGGCGTCGATGCGCACGTGCGCCACGTCCTGCCGCTGCAGGCGCTGCACCGAGGCCGGCACCACGCTTACGCCCAGTCCGGCGGCGACGAGGCCGATGGCGGTCTGCAGCTCGTTGGCCTCCTGCACCACCTGCACCGCGTGCCCCGCCGCGCGGAACAGTCCCAGCACGTGGTCCGCGAAATTCGGCCGCGGCCGCGCCGGATACAGCACGAAGGGCTCCTGCGCGAGGCGCTCGACCGATACCCGCGGCAGGCCGGCCAGAGGATGATGCAGCGGCACGGCGGCCATCAGCGGCTCGGTCATCAGCACGCGCCGCTCGATGGCCGGATCGTCCAGCAGGATGCGGCCGATGCCCAGGTCGATGCGGCCCGCCTTCAGCGCCTCGATCTGCGGCAAGGTGTTCATTTCCGCCAGTCCCACCTCGACCTGCGGATCCGCGCTGCGCAATTGCCGGATCAGCTCGGGCACGAAGCCGTACAGCGTGGACGGCACGAAGCCGATGCCGAACCAGCGCCGCTGCGTCTGCCCCAGCCGGCGGGTGCCCTCCAGCACCTCTTCCAGGCGCGCCGTGAGCAGGCGCGATTGCTCCAGCAGGAAACGGCCCGCGTCGGTCAGGCGCAGCGCCCGGGTGGTGCGCTCGAACAACTGCACGCCCAGTTCTTCCTCGAACTGCCGGATCTGGCGGCTGAGCGGCGGCTGGGCCATGTGCAGCCTGGCGGCCGCCCGGGTGAAGCTGCCTTCCTCCGCGACGGCCTGGAAATAGCGCAAGTGCCTGAGCTGCATGCTTTATTCAGATCATAAAGGTATGAATAGGAACCCATATAGTCTTGGACTCCAGGGGAAAATGCAAGCCATACTGCGGCTATCGTAGAACCCTGGTTGTATAAGTATGAATCCGGTAAGCATTCTCTCGGTCGAAGCCATCCTGGTGGACCTGCCCACGATCCGCGCCCACCAGCTCGCCATGGCGGTCATGCAGCGCCAGACCCTGGTGATCGTGCGCCTGCGCTGCGGCGACGGCATCGAAGGCATAGGCGAGGCCACCACCATCGGCGGCCTGGCCTACGGCGAAGAAAGCCCGGAAGGCATCAAGCTGGCCATCGACACTTACCTGGCGCCGGCCCTGGCCGGCCTGGACGCCGCCAACATCCACGCCGCCATGCGCCGGCTGGAGTCCGTCGCGCGCGGCAACCGCTACGCGAAATCGGCGCTGGAAAGCGCGCTGCTGGACGCCCAGGGCAAGCGCCTGGGCGTGCCCGTGTCCACCCTGCTGGGCGGCGCGGTGCGCACGCGGCTGCCGGTGCTGTGGACGCTGGCCAGCGGCGACACCGCGCGCGACATCGAGGAAGCCGAATCCCTGCTGCAAAGCCGCCGCCACAATACCTTCAAGCTGAAGGTGGGCCGGCGCGCGGTCGCGGAAGACGTGGCCCATGTGTCGCGCATCAAGCAGGCGCTGGGCGACCGGGCGCGCGTCACGGTGGACGTGAACCAGGCCTGGAACGAGGCCGACGCGGCCGGCGCCATCGCCCGGCTGGAAGCGGCGGGCGTGGACCTGATCGAGCAGCCCATCCCCCGCGCCAACCTGGCTGGCATGGCGCGCCTGGCGGCCCGTTTCGTCGTGCCCATCATGGCGGACGAGGCCGTGAGCGGGCCCGAGGACGCGCTGGACATCGCGCGCCTGGGCGCGGCCGACGTGCTGGCGTTGAAGATATCCAAATCGGGCGGCATCCACGACATGCTGCGCACCGCGGCCGTGGGCGACGCGGCCGGCATGTCGCTGTACGGCGGCACCATGCTGGAAGGCTCGGTGGGCTCGATCGCTTCCGCCCACGGCTTCGCCTGCCTGCCGCGCCTGTCCTGGGGCACCGAACTGTTCGGCCCGCTGCTGCTGAAGGACGACATCGTCGCCGAGCCGCCGCGCTATTCGGACTTTGAAATGGAACTGCCCGTCGGCCCCGGCCTGGGGCTGACGCTGGACGAGGACAAGCTTTCCTTCTACCGCCGGGACCGCTGAGCCCCGGCAATACCGCGCGGCGCCCGCGAGCGCCGCGCCACAATAATTCAAGCACTACGGAGACCATCATGCGCTTGCGTCACGCACTCAATACCCTCGTCCTGGCCTGCGCGGGCCTGGCCATGCTGGGCGGCGCCCCGGCCGCCCGGGCCGACGGCTACCCCGACCGCCCGGTCAAGTGGATCGTGCCCTTCCCGCCCGGCGGCGCCATGGACAGCATCGCCCGCACGCTGGGCGAATCCATGGGCAAGCAGCTCGGCACTTCCTTCATCGTCGAGAACCGCGCGGGTGCGGGCGGCAACATCGGCGCGGCCAGCGTGGCGCGCGCCAAGCCCGACGGCTACACCATCCTGATCGTCGCCAACGGCATGGCGGTCAATCCCGCGCTGTACCCGGACCTGAACTACGACCCGGTCAAGGACTTCGCGCCCATCTCGCTGCTGGCCGTGGTGCCCAACGTGCTGGTCGCCAACCCCGCCCGCACCGGCGCGGCCAGCGTGCAGGACGTGATCGCCCAGGCCAAGGCGCAGCCCAACCACTACACCTACGCCTCGGCCGGCGTGGGCACGTCGATCCACCTGGCGGGCGAACTGTTTCTTTCCATGGCCAAGGTGGAAATGCTGCACGTGCCGTACAAGGGCAGCGGCCCGGCCATCGCCGACCTGCTGGGCGGACAAGTGGACTATATGTTCGACAGCATCACCTCGGCCAAGCCGCACATCGAGGCGGGCAAGCTGCGCGCGCTGGGCGTGACCACCGCCAAGCGTTCGGCCGCCCTGCCCGACGTGCCCACCATCGCGGAGAGCGGCCTGCCCGGCTACGAGCTGATGCCCTGGTTCGCCGCCTTCGCGCCGGCGGGCACGCCGCCCGAAGTCGTGGCCAGGCTGAATGCGGCCATGCGCGAGGCGCTGGCGGATGCGAAGGTGCGCGCCACGCTGGAATCGATCGGCGCCGAATCCATCGGCGGATCGCCCGAGGAACTGCGCGACCACCTGGCCCGCGAGACCGCGCAGTGGAAGACGCTGGTGAAAGAGCGCGGCATCAAGATCAACTGAGCCTGAAGCCCCGGATGTCCCGACGGCAGCGGCGCGGCCGCGCCGCCCGCCGCCAGGTCCGGCCGCTTATTCCACCGTCGCGCCCGATTGCTTCACCACTTCCGCCCAGCGCGGGATTTCCGTCGCCATCAGGTCGCGCAACTGTTCGGGCGTGCTGCCCACCAGCTCCATCCCCATCGTCTTGCCCAGCTTCTCCTGGACGTCGGGCTCTTTGAGGATCAACGCAATCTCCTGCGCCAGCCTGTCCAGGATGGGCTTGGGCGTGCCCTTGGGCGCGTACACCGCCTGCCAGGACGCCATCTGGAAGCCCGGCACGCCGGCCTCTTGCATGGTCGGCACTTCCGGCGCCAGCGCGATGCGGTCCTTGGTGGTGACGGCCAGCAGCTTGAGCTTGCCGGTCTGCAATAACGGCAGCGCCGCCGTCATCTGGTCGAACATGAAAGTCACCGCGCCCGAGGACACGTCCACCATCGCGGGCGGCGTGCCCTTGTACGGCACGTGCGTAAGCGGCACGCCTATCATGCCTGAAAAGAGTTCGCCCGCCAGGTGGGTGGAAGTGCCCGCGCCGGAGGACGCAAAGGTGCGCTTGCCTGGGTCGCGCTTGAGCAGCGCGATGAGCTCGGCCACCGAATTCACCCCCAGGTTCGGATCCACCAGCAGCACGTTGGGCAGGTAGGCGATCAGCGACACCGGCTCGAAGTCCTTGACCGGGTCGTACTTCAGGTTCTTGTACAGGCTGGCGTTGATGGCGTGCGTGCTGATGGTGCCGCCGAACAGCGTGTAGCCGTCGGGCGGCGCCTTGGCCACATAAGTGGCGCCGATGCCGCCGGCCGCGCCGGGCTTGTTCTCCACGATGACGTTCTGGTGCAGGCGGTCGCCCAGTTTCTGGGCCAGCACCCGGCCCACCACGTCGGTCGAGCCGCCCACGGTGAACGGCACCACGTAGGAAATCGGCTTTTGCGCCGGCCAGTCGGCCGCCCGCGCGGGCAATGCAATCGCGCCCAGCATGGCGCCGGCCAGCAGCGCGGCCAGCGCGCCGCGTCGTTGCTTGTTCATGGTTGTCTCCTGCCTTTCGTTATCGGTCTGGGATGCCGGCGGCGCCGGCGGCAAGGCTCAGCGGCCCTGTTCTTTGCGCCATGCGGCGAATTGGTCCTTGGTGCCCGGGTCCGTGGGCGGGTACAGGCCGAGGATGGACGCGCCCTGCCGCACCCGGCTGGTCACGAAATCCTCGAAGGCGGTCATTTCCACGGCCTCGGCCGCGATCTCGTCGGCCAGGTGCGCGGGAATCACCACGACGCCCTCGCGGTCGCCCACCACGATGTCGCCCGGGAACACCGCCACGTCGCCGCAACCGATGGGCGCGTTGATGTCCAGCGCCTGGTGCAGGGTCAGGTTGGTCGGCGCCGACGGCCGCTGGTGGTAGGCCGCGAAGCCCAGCTCCGCGATCTCGGGCGAATCGCGGAAACCGCCGTCCGTGACCACGCCGGCCACGCCGCGCTTCATCAGCCGCGTCACCAGGATGGATCCGGCCGACGCCGCCCGCGCGTCCTTGCGGCTGTCCATGACGAGCACCGCGCCTGCCGGGCAGGTCTCGACCGCGACGCGCTGCGGATGCGCTCGGTCTTCGAAGACCTTGATGGTGTTCAAGTCCTCGCGCGCGGGAATGTAGCGCAGGGTGAAAGCGGGCCCCACCATATTGGGCAGCGAGCCGTTCAGCGGACGCACGTCCTGGATGAACTGATTGCGCAGGCCGCGCTTGAACAAAGCGGTGCACAGGGTGGCGGTGCTGACGCCGGCCAGCCTGGCGCGGGTTTCGGGATGCAGTTGGGACACGGTGGCTCCGGAATGTCGGGTGTGGGGATTCAGAAAATTTCGGGTTCGGGCACCGGGGCGCCGAATCCGGTTTCCAGGAAGTCGAAGTCGCAGCCGTCGTTGGCCTGCAGGATGTGGCGCGAATACATCCAGCCGTAGCCGCGCTCGTAGCGCCTGGGCGGCGGCGTCCAGGCGGCGCGGCGGGCGGCCAGCTCCTCGTCGCTGACGTTCAGGTGGATGCTGCGCGCCGGCACGTCCACGGTGATCAGGTCGCCCGTCTTCACCAGGGCCAGCGGACCGCCGATATAGCTTTCCGGCGCCGCGTGCAGAATGCAGGCGCCATAGCTGGTGCCGCTCATGCGGGCGTCCGACAGGCGCAGCATGTCGCGCACGCCCTGCTTCACCAGCTTGGTGGGGATGGGCAGCATGCCCCACTCCGGCATGCCGGGCCCGCCCTGCGGGCCGGCGTTGCGCAGGATCATGATGTGGTCGGCGGTGACGTCCAGGTTCTCGTCGTCGACCGCGGCCTTCATGCTGGGATAGTCGTCGAACACCAGCGCGGGCCCGGTGTGCCGCAAATATTGCGGCGCGCAGGCGCTGGGCTTGATGACGCAGCCGTCGGGCGCGATATTGCCGCGCAGCACGGCCAGCGCGCCCTCGTCGTAGATGGCCGTGTCCAGGGTCCGGATCACGTCGTCGTTGTAGACCTCGGCGCCGGCGATGTTCTCGCCCAGCGTCTTGCCGGTGACGGTCAGGGCGGCCGGGTCCAGATGGCCGTGCAGGCGCGACATCAGCGCCGGCAGTCCGCCGGCATAGTAGAAATCTTCCATCAGGTAGGTATCGCCGCTGGGCCGGATGTTGGCGATCACGGGCACCTTGCGGCTGGCGGCGTCGAAATCGTCCAGGCCGACGGCGCAGCCGGCGCGGCGCGACATGGCGACCAGGTGCACGATGGCGTTGGTGGAGCACCCCATGGCCATGGCCACGTTGATCGCGTTCTTGAAGGACGCGAGGCTCAGGATGCGCTGCGGCGTCAGGTCCTCCCAGACCATCTCCACCACGCGCCGGCCGCAGTCGGCGGACATGCGCATGTGGTTGACGTCGGCCGCGGGAATCGAGGACGCGCCGGGCAGCGTCATGCCGATGGTTTCGGCGATGGCGGTCATGGTGCTGGCCGTGCCCATGGTCATGCAGGTGCCATAGCTGCGCGCGATGCCGCCCTCGACCTCGGTCCATTGTTCCTGGGTGATCTTGCCGGCGCGCCGCTCGTCCCAGAGCTTCCAGGCGTCGGAGCCCGACCCCAGGGTCCGGCCCTTCCAGTTGCCGCGCAGCATGGGGCCGGCGGGCACGTAGATACAGGGCAGCCCCGCGCTGATCGCGCCCATGATCAGCCCGGGCGTGGTCTTGTCGCAGCCGCCCATCAGCACCGCGCCGTCCACCGGGTGGCTGCGCAGCAGCTCCTCGGTCTCCATGGCGAGGAAGTTGCGGTACAGCATGGTGGTCGGCTTGACGAAGGATTCCGATACCGAGATGGCGGGCAGTTCGACGGGGAAACCGCCGGCCTGGAACACGCCGCGCTTGACGTCTTCCACGCGCTGCTTGAAATGGCTGTGGCAGGGATTCAGGTCGGACCAGGTGTTGACGATGGCGATGATGGGGCGGCCCACCCAGTCGTCGGGGCCGTAGCCCATCTGCATCATGCGGGAACGGTGGCCGAAGGAACGCAGGTCGTCCTTGGCCATCCAGGCGGCGCTGCGCAGGCTTTCGTAGGAACGTTTCATAAACAAGGAATGCGGTGGTGAACGGAACGGGATGAAGCCATTTAAACACTAATGTATTAGTGCGTCAGCTAGGTGAAAACCCGCTAAACTGGGGCGTCTCCGTTTTTTGGCCCTGCCCTGCCCACCCCGATGCCTAGCCCGAAGCTTCGACTGGACCGCTCGCGCCACGCCGCGCCCCAGGTATTCGAGCACCTGCGCGAACAGATCGTCTCCCTGGAACTGGCCCCCGGCGCGCCGCTCTCGCGCGTGACGCTGGCCGACGCCTACGGCCTGAGCCAGACCCCCATCCGCGACGCCCTGATGCGGCTGGCGGAAGAAGCGCTGGTCGAGATCTATCCCCAGCACACGACGGTAGTCAGCCGCATCGACATCGCGGCCGCGCGCGAGGCGCATTTCCTGCGCCGGTCCCTAGAACTCGAAATCGTGCAGACGCTGGCGCAGCGGCCCGACCCGGCGCTGTTGCAGCGCCTGCAGGCCAGCATCGACCTGCAGCGCGCCAGCCACGCCGGCGGCCAATACCAGCAGTTCATCGACGCCGACCAGGCGTTCCACCGCGCCATGCACGAAGCCGCCGGCGTGGCGCGGCTGTGGGAACTCGAACAGCGCTACAGCGGCCACCTGGACCGCCTGCGCCGGCTGCACCTGCCGGAAGCCGGCAAGGCCGAACGCATCCTGGACGACCACCAGCGGCTGCTGGACGCCATCGCCGGCCAGGATCCGCAGCGCGCCCAGCAGGTGCTGCGCGAACACCTGTCGGGCACGCTCAGCCAGGTGGCCGAGATCTGCAAGCGCTATCCGGAATACGTACAGGCGGACTGAGGCGGGTTTCCACCGAAAGGAGGCGCCCAAAGCGCCCGGCGCGCCGGTATGATCGGAGCATCCCATGCCTGCCGGACGATCCCGCAGGCCATGGCCGTTGCTTACCGGACGAAAAGACCGATGATCGCAAGGCATGCAAGACTCCGACTCGCTCTCGCCGCGCTGGCCATGGCCGGATGGAGCGCTGCCGCGCCGGCCTCCCAGCCGGGCGCATGCGTCACCATCACGGTACGCGAAGGCGATCCGGTGCCGGCCGACGCCTGCGCGGTGAACGTGGTGCCGCGGGACCCGGGACCGGCCGGCATGCTGTTCGGCGGCCCGGAATGGGTGCCGGTGGATCCGCAGACCATGCCCGGCGTGTTCTACGACAGCGCCTCGATCAAGCCCGTGACGAAAAGCCCCGCCGTGATGGCCGTGACGGTGGGCTGGTTCTACGCCCAGCCGCGGGTTTCCGAAACCAACGGGCTGCCCTACCGTTCGGTGACCCAGCCGGTCACGATGAACTGCACGGCGAACACCTATACCGTTTCCGGCACCCTGCACTACGCCGGCGAGAACGCCACCGGATCCATCGTGGAATCCACTCCCACGGCCGGCATCCTCGATGCGCCGATCGCGCACGATCCGGTGCAGCGCAAGCTGCGCGGCGTGGTCTGCCCCACGGGCGGCAAGAACATGCGGAAGTAAGTCCGGCTACCCGCGCCAATAGCGGTACAGCGCCCGCGCCATGGCGTCCAGCAGGAAGCCCAGCACGCCGATCAGCAGCACCATGGCCATCAGTTCCGAATACGCCAGGCGGTCGCGGGTATCCAGGATGAAGTAGCCCATCCCCGCCGACACGCCCAGCATCTCGCAGGGCACCAGCACGATCCAGAGAATGCCGATCGCCAGGCGCACGCCCGTCAGGATATGGCCCAGCACCCCCGGCAGGATGACGCTGCGCAGCGTCTCCCAGCGGGTGGCGGCGACGCTCTGCGCCAATAGCAGCCAACGCGGATCCAGTTGCTGCACGCCCGCCGCCGTGTTCAGCACGATGGGCCAGACGGCCGCGAAGGTCAGCAGGAAGTAGACCGGATCGTCGCCCACGCCGAAGACCATCACGGCTATCGGCATCCACGACAAAGGCGAAATCATGCGCAGGAACTGCATGGCCGGCGAGACCGCGGCCTCCAGCCGCCGGTAGCTGCCGATAGCCAGCCCCAGCGGCACGCCGATGGCCAGCGCGAAGGCCAGGCCCACGGCGATGCGCCGCAGGCTGACCAGGATGTGGGCGGGCAGCTCGGACCCCGTCAAGAGTTCGCCCAGGCTGGCGAAGGTGGCGCCCGGGGAAAACCGCCGCGCCATGCCGCCCTCGGGCGACAGCACGTCCGTGCCCAGCCACCACAGCGCCAGCAGCACGGCCAGGCCGCCGGCGCCCAGGGCGCAGCGCGCGGCCAGGCCCCGGCCGCCGCGCTTGCGGCCCTGGTCCCGTTCCTGCGGCGTATGGGCCAATGCGGCCGGCGCGCCCGCTGCGGACTCCCGAGCCGTCACGCCTGCACCATCTCGGTCCGGCTGTACTGGCCGGCAAAGCCGAAACGGCCGAGCCCGCCGGCCGCTTCGATGGCGCGCCTGACGTAGCGGTCGTCGACCAGTTCGGCGGCGGCGCGGGCCGGATCCAGGTCCGCGAGAAAGCCGCGGTCCGCCTCGATCAGCGTATCGCGCAGGCGGCGCACCAGCTCCTCGGTATAGCTGGGAAACGGGTATGGCTGGAAATCGATGCGGCGCTCGTCCCAGTCCGCATGCCGGATGGCGCCGCTGGCCAGGTACTGCTCGCGGTCCGCCGGCGGCGGCGCCAGCACCTTGGACAGCGCGGGCAAGGCGTGCGGCGTGTAGCGGTTGATGCCTTCCTTGGACAGCAGCCGCGCCGTCTCGGCCCGGTTATCGCGTATCCACAACTGGGCCTGCACGATGGCGTCCACCACCTTCTGCGACCATTGCGGACGCTGTTCCAGGTCGCGCTCGTGCATGAACACCACGCAGCAGGCGTGGTTGCGCCAGACGTCGCCGGTGAACCGCAGCACCTTGCCCACGCCCAGCGTTTCGGCCACCGCGTTGAAGGGTTCGGCCACGATATAGCCGGCGATGCGGTTCTGCGCCAGCGCGGGCGGCATGTCCGCGGGCGCCATGACGACCAGGTTCACTTCGCCGGCGCCCACCGTGCCGTCCTTGCGGGCCACCGGCGCCAGGCCGTTCTCGCGCAGCAGGTATTGCAGCACGACGTTGTGGATGGAATACCAGAACGGAATCGCGACGGTCTTGCCGGCCAGGTCCTTGACGCTGCCGATGGACGGGGCCACCGTCAGGCCCGAGCCCCCCACGTGGTTCCAGGCCACCACCTTGGCCGGCACCTTGCTGCCGAACCGCGCCCATACCGTCATGGGCGACAGCAGGTGCACCACGTTGACCTGCCCCGAGATGAAGGCCTCTATCACTTGCGCCCAGCTACGCAGCAGCGTGGGCTTTTCCGCCTTGACGCCGGCCTGCTCGAACAGGCCGTTGTTGTGCGCCACCAGCAGCGGCGCGGCGTCGGTGATGGGCAGGTAGCCGATGCGCACCGGCGCGTCGGGCTCGCTCTGCGCGCGGGCGTTGAACGCCGACAGCAGGGAAGCGGCGCCACCGGCCGTCAGCAGGGCCGAGAGTTTCAACCAGTCGCGACGCGACATGTGTTCAAGGCACATCGAAGAACTCCTAGTAGAGCCTGCCCGGCCGGGAAACGGCCGGGCGCGGGCCCGGGATCAGGCAGGCGCGGCGACGCCGCGGACGGCCCGCAGCGCGCTGCGCAGGCGGGTAAGGATTTCCAGGCGCAGCGCGCCCATTTCCGGCAACAGGTCGGCGCGGGGCTGCGGCAGGTCCACTCGCCACACCCCCAGGATGCGGCCGGGCGCGCCGCCCAGCAGCACGATGCGGTCGGCCAGCACCAGCGCCTCGTCGATATCGTGCGTGATCAATACGGCGGCGGTGTCGAAATCGGCCACCACCTTGCGCAGCAGCGCCTGCATCTCGCCGCGCGTCACCTCGTCCAGCGCGCCGAAAGGTTCGTCCAGCAGCAGCACGGCGGGCCGGCGCGCCAGGCAGCGGGCCAGGGCGGCGCGCTGGGCCATGCCGCCCGACAACTGCGCGGGGCGCAGTTGCCTGGCATGCGACAGGCCCACCTCGTCGATGGCCTGGCCCACCCGCACGCGGCGCTGCGCGTCCGTCAGCGCCGGCTGGTGCTTGAAGTCCAGGCCGAAGGCCACATTGCGCTCCAGCGAGAGCCAGGGCAGCAGGCTGGGATCCTGGAACGCCACCGCCACGCGGGGATGCACGCCGGTCAGCGGCGCGCCTTCCATCAGCAGCGAACCGGCGCTGGCCGGCTGCAGGCCCGCCAGCACGCGCAGCAGGCTGGACTTGCCGGCGCCGCTTGCGCCCAGCACCGCCACCACCTCGCCGCGGGCCAGGTCCAGGTCCACCTCATGGAAAACCGCGCCGGCCGCGCCGGGGTAGCGCAGCGCCAGGCCGCGGGCCTGCAGCACGGCCTGCGGGGCGGCTGTCATGCGGCGGCCTCGGCCGCGAGCCTGGCCTGTCTTTTGGCGAGCTCGGTCTTCAGTTGCACCAGGCTGGGCGTGACGATGGGCAGGAAGGCGGCCTCGCGCCAGCGCCGGGCAAAGCCCGCGCCGGCGGGCCGCAGGTAGGCCGCGCCGCCGCTGGCCTGCAGTTCCAGTTGCACGGCCTGGTTGGCAGCCTCGGCCAGGGCGATGCGGGTTTCGAACAGGGCCCAGGGCTCGGCCACGTAGCGTCCGCCGCGCACCCCCGCGATCAGGCCGGCCGCCAGCGCGTCGACCTGCGTGCGCAAGGCTTCCAGCGACGGCCCCAGGATGCCGCGCGAGGCCTGGCCCTGCCCCGCCTGCGTCGCGGCCAGCAGGGCCCGGCGCGCCAGGCCGATGGACAGGCCGCATTGCAGGCCCGCGAAGGCCGGCCTGGCTTGCGGCAGGTACGCGCGGGCATCGGGATGGATCAGCCATTCGGGGCCGATGCGCACGCCTCGCACGTCCAGCGCCGCGGTATTGCTCGACTGCAGCGCCAGCAAGGAAAGGTCCGGACTGCGCACCAGCCCGTCGATGTCGTGCGGCAGCGCGACGACGGCCGGCGTGCCGTCGGGCGCCGTGACCGCCGCGGCGACCAGGAAGCCCTGCACCCGCAGGTTGGTGACCCAGGGCATGCGGCCGTCCAGCACCCACAGGCCGTCCGCTTCCCGCGCGCCGATCTGCAGCGACTCGATCCCGCTGAGGAACTTCATGGCGTTGGACAGCGCGGTCGCGCCCGCCTGTTCGCCGCTGAGCAAGGGCGCGAGCCAGGCATCGGCCAGCGCGGTATTCGGGCTGCGCAGCAGGTATTCGATGAAGACGCGCTGGCCCCAGGCCACGAACGCGCTGGCGACCGACAGTTCCGCCACCTGCGACACCGCCTCGATGGCGTCGCCGATGTCGGTGCCAGGCAAGCCGCCCTGCGCCTGCGGCACGCCATGGCGGAACACGCCGGCCGCGGCCAGCCGGGGCAATACCGTGGCCGCGTCCTGGCTGCCGTCGTCCAGCGCGTCCGCGTGCCGCTCCAGCCAGGCGCGCAGGTCTTGCGGCAGCAGGTCCGATCCGGCGCGCGCGCTTGCGGATTGCGGCGTCATTGCGCGGCGCTCCAGGCGTAGTCGCTCAGTTGCTCGTTCAGCGGCGTCTGCGCCAGGTTGTTGCCGAAATTGCAGATGGTGGCCAGCCCCACTCCCACGATGACCTCCAGCGCATTGCCGTCCGTGTAGCCGGCGCGGCGCAGGGCCTGCAGCGCCTCGTCGCTGACGCGGCCGCGCGTCTGGATCACGGCTTCGGTGAAGGCGGCCAGGGCCTGCAGGCGTTCGTCCGGCAGCACGCCCTGCGCGCGCAGCGCGTCCACCACTTCGGGCGACAGCCTGGCCTTGTTGCGCGCCAGCGCGGTGTGGCCCGCCACGCAGAAGGTGCAGCCGTGCCGCGTGCCCGCCACCAGTTGCACCACCTCGCGCTCCTGCAGGGTCAGCCCGGCGCGCGCGTTGATCTGCGACAGCGTTTGATAGGCCTCCAGCGCGACCGGCGCATTGGCCAGCACGCCCAGCAGGTTGGACAGATATCCGGCGCCCTGCTCCGCGGCGGCCAGCGCCTGGCGCGTGGGTTCGGGAGCGCTTTGCGCGGTGTGGACGGGCAAACGGGCCATGAAAGTCTCCTGGAAGCTATCGTTGAAAACCTCATTGTGCGTGCGCCGGGCCTCAAGCGACAATGCATGAAGATCGCAACTTGATGCTAGATCTTATCGACTTTCAGCTATGCGCTTATAACCTGATGCGTTCCGACAATTCGCCCCCGAACTGCTCCGGTCCATTGACCGTATCAGTCGCCGACCAGGCCGCGGTGGACGCCCTGCTGCTGTCCAGCCTGGAAGTGCAATCCAGCTTGTATCACCTCGGGCAGTATTGCGGCAATTGGTCCGCCAGCACCAGCGGGCGCGCGCGGGCCAGCTTCCACCTGATCCTGCACGGCGGCTGCCGGGTCGATCTGGGCGACGGGCAGGAAACCCTGACGCTGGCCGCGGGCGACGGCATTTTCTTCCTGCGCGACACGCCCCATGCGCTGACGCCGCTGGAGCCGGCTTCCGCCGAAGGCGCGCAATGCGCGGCGATGCAGCCGCTCCTGCCGCGCCAGGCAGACAGCACCGGGCTGGCCTGCGGCTTCTTCCAGTTCCGGCCTGGGCTCGCCGACCTGCTGGCCGACACGCTGCCCGACTACCTGCTGCTGCGCGCCGGCGACGAACGCTTCCGCACGGCGCGCGGCGTGTTCGAATTGATCCTGGGCGAGACGGCCCGCGATCCGGGCGCTTCTTCCGTGGTGCTGGAACGACTGACCGACCTGCTGATCTTTTTCATGCTGCGCCACCTGGCCATCCACGACCGCCAGGCCTACGGCCTGTTCGTGCTGGCCCGCGATCCGGCGATGGCCGGACTGCTCCAGGCCATCCTGGCCGAGCCCGCCCGGCCCTGGAGCATGCAGGACATGGCCGACCGCGTGCACATGTCGAAAGCCACGTTCCACCGGCGCTTCACACTGCACAGCGGCACCACGCCCGCGCAATTGCTGCAATTGCTGCGCATGCGCGTGGCGCGGCGCCTCCTGGGCCAGGGCATGGGCATCCAGGACGCGGCGGAACGCGTCGGCTATCAGTCGCAGGCGGCATTCAGCCGCGTGTTCCAGCGCACCGAAGGCGTGGCGCCTTCCGCGCTGCGCCGGCCCCGCCCCGCATCTACCGCCGGCGCCTAGGGCTTTCCGGCTTTGCGGGACGGCGCACTAGGCCAGGCCCAGCAGCAGGTCGGCCAGCACTGCCGGATGCGTGATGTGCGCCTCGTGGGGCGCGGCGATCTCGACCCAGTTCCAGCCGGCCTGCGACTTCACCAGCTTGCGCGACGCCTCCAGCACGTCCAGTTCGGGCCGGGTGCAATGGATATACGTGCGCGCGACGCCGTTGCCGATGGGGTGCTTCAGGTTCAGCGGGGTCGTGTAGCTGGCCAGGGGATGCAGGGTCAGGCGGCGCTTGACCCAGTCGTGGTCCGCGCTGCCGGGAGTGAATCCCCAGGCGGCGGGGATGGGATCGGGAATGGGCACGGCCAGCCCTTCCGTGGCCTTGGAGGCCGCCGCGATCCGCGCGTCGGCTTCCGCCTTGGGATAGACGGAGAACGCATTCTGGCCGTTCTGCAGCACGATGGCGTCGAAGTAGACCAGGTGCGCGAGCCGCTGCGGAATGCGGTCGGCCACGCCCGTGATGGGAATGCCGCCGAAGCTGTGACCCACCAGGATTACCTCTTCGAGCTCCTGCGTCTCGATGACCTGCACCAGGTCCTCGACAAAGGTATCGATGGTGATGCTCCTGCTCAGCAGATGGGCGCGGTCGCCCATGCCGGTGTAGCTCGGCGCATACACGCGATGGCCGGCCGCCTGCAGGCGGTCCGCCACCGGGCGCCAGCACCAGCCGCCATGCCAGGAGCCGTGGGCCAGCACGTAGGCCCTGGCCTTCCCGGCCGGCGCGGCGGCCAGGGCCGAAGCCCCCGCCGCCAGCGCGGGCAGGCCCGCGGCAAGTTTCAACAAGGTCCTGCGGGGGAGCATCGTCATGGCGATTACACCTGCGCCAGCGCCTGGTCCAGGTCGGCCAGCAGGTCGTCGATGTGCTCGATGCCGATCGACAGGCGCACGGTTTCCTCGCGCACGCCCGCCTTCTGCAGTTCTTCCGGATTGAGCTGGCGGTGGGTGGTGGACGCCGGGTGCGTCGCCAGCGACTTGGCGTCGCCGATGTTGACCAGGCGGGTGAAGAGCTGCAGCGCGTCCTGGAAGCGCGCGCCGGCCTCGCGCCCGCCCTTCACGCCGAAGGTGAACAGGCCCGGCGCCTTGCCGCCCAGGTACTTCTGCGCCAGCGCGTGGTCGGGATGGTCCGGCAGGCCGGCGTAATTGACCCATTCCACCTTCGGATGCTCGCGCAGGTAGTTGGCGACCTTCACCGCGTTCTCGACGATGCGGTCCACGCGCAGCGCCAGGGTCTCGATGCCCTGCAGGATCTGGAAGGCGTTGAAGGGCGAGATCGCCGCGCCGGTATTGCGCAGCGGCACCACGCGGGCGCGGCCGATGTAGGCGGCCGGGCCGAAGGCTTCGGTATAGACCACGCCGTGGTAGCTCACGTCCGGCTCGTTCAGGCGCTTGAAACGGGCCTTGTGCTCGGCCCAGGGGAACTTGCCCGAATCGATGATGGCCCCGCCCAGGCTGGTGCCGTGGCCGCCCAGGTACTTGGTCAGCGACTGCACCACGATGTCCGCGCCGTGCTCGATCGGGCGCAGCAGGTAGGGCGAAGGCACCGTGTTGTCGACGATCAGCGGCAGGCCGTGGCGGTGCGCCAGGTCGGCCAGGGCCGCGATGTCGGTGATGTTGCCCAGCGGGTTGCCGACGGATTCCGCGAAAATGGCCTTGGTGCGCTCGTCGATCTGCGCCTCGAAGCTCGCCAGGTCGGCGGGGTCGGCGAAGCGCGTGGCGATGCCGTACTGGGGCAGCGTGTGCGCGAACAGATTGTAGGTGCCGCCGTACAGCGTGCTGGACGAGACGATGTTGTCGCCCGCCTCGGCGATCGTCAGGATGGCGTAGGTCACCGCGGCCTGGCCCGAGGCCAGCGCCAGCGCGGCGACGCCGCCTTCCAGGGCCGCGACGCGCTGCTCGAGCACGTCGGTCGTGGGGTTCATGATGCGGGTGTAGATATTGCCCGGCACCTTGAGGTCGAACAGGTCGGCGCCGTGCTGCGTGTCGTCGAACGCGTAGGCGACGGTCTGGTAGATGGGCACGGCCACCGCGCGCGTGGTGGGGTCGGGACGGTAGCCGCCGTGCACGGCAATGGTTTCAAGCCGCCAGGGCTGCTTCGGGTCGCTCATGTGTCTCTCCAGGAGGTTGTCGTAGGCGCCGACGGACAGGCGCACGTAACCATACTCCACAATGCCGGCCACCACGTCGGGATGAAGCATTCTAGGTACGTGACGAAAATCCGGATAAGGCTCAGTTCTTATATCGATATGAGAATGCGGTCGCTCGCGAGCGCCGCCCCCGCGGCGGATGGCAGCGCGTGGTCGCCAGGCCCCGCCGTCATCCCGCCCGCGAGTCCAGCGGCGTGCGGTTCAGGAAGCGTTCGAAGGCGGCCAGGTACGCAAGCTCCACCGCGCTCAGTTTGCGCTGCTTGTGCCATGCCAGGAACACGTCGATTTCGGCCACCGATTCAGCGGGCGGCAGGCGCCGCAATTCGCCGTTCATCACGTCCTGGCGGATCAGGTGTTCGGGCAGGAAGCTCAGCCCGATGCCGGCCACGACCATCCGCCGGATCTCCTCGATATTGGGCGACGTGCCCACGATGCGGCCGGTAAAGCCCTGCTGGTCGCGAAAGATCGTCAGCGGCGATAGGGTGTCGCCGATCTGGTCGCTGGCGAAACACACGAAATTCTGATCCATCAGGTCTTCCAGGCTGACCCGCTGCCTGGAAAACAGGGGATGGTGCCGGCCGCAGACGACCGCATAGCGGTGGCGCAGGAACAGCCGGCGCTCCAGCGCTTCGACGGGCTTGCGGCACAGGCATATGCCCAACGCGGGCACGCGCTTGGCCAGCGCGTCCAGGATGGCGGCGCTGGGCAGCACATCGACGTGGAATTCGATCCTGGGATAGCGCCGGTGGAACTGCGCCAGGAAATCGTCGTACGCCGGACTTTGCACCTTGCTCATCACCAGCAAGCGCAAGGAGCCCGCGATCTCGGCCCGGTCCTGCGTGGCGGCGTTTTCGATGCGCGCCATCGTGCCGTACATGTCGCGGGCGATGGCGTAGATCTCGTCGCCCAGCCCCGTCAGGCGGAATTCGCCATTGCGCCGGTGCAGCAGCATGCCGCCGACCGCGTCCTCCAGCCGCTTCAGCGCCTGGCTGACCGCGGGCTGGCTGAGGTGCAGCGCCTGCGCCGCCCTTCCCACCCCGCGCTCCTGCACCACGAACATGAACGTGCGCAGCAGGTTCCAGTCCATGCGTTCGGGCGCAAGCGGCAGGGATGACGGTTTACGGGCGGCAGGCAGGGGCATGGCGTGGCGGCGGAGTCGAAGGAAACAGCGGGTTCGAACCCACGCCGGCCGCGCCGCCGCCCCGCGGTCAAGCGCCGGCCAGCCCCGCGAAAAAGCGCGATGCGTTGGATTCCAAGCCCTCAATATAGTAGCCGCCCTCTTGCACGATCAAGGTCGGCAAGCGCATGCGGCCCACTTCGCCGCCCAGGCGCTCGAAGCCGTCTTCCGTGACGCCGACCATGGCCTGCGGATCCTTCTCGAAGATATCGAATCCCAGCGACAGGACCAGCGCATCGGGCTGGAACAGCTCGATCGCGCGGCGCGCCTGGGCCAGGCGGTCGAAGAACACGGATTCCGGCGAACCGTGCGGCATGGGCAGATTGATGTTGTACCCGTAGCCCTCGCCCGCGCCGCGCTCGTCTTCGAAGCCCGCCACCACCGGGTAGAAGTTTTCCGGGTCGCCGTGGATCGAGACATACAGCACATCGCTGCGCTCGTAGAAGATTTCCTGGATGCCCTGCCCATGGTGCATGTCCGTATCCAGGATCGCCACGCGCGAGAACCGGGACCGCAGGCGCTGCGCGGCGATCGCCGCGTTGTTCAGGTAGCAGAACCCCCCCGCGGCGTCGCGCCGGGCGTGGTGGCCCGGCGGCCGGCAGATCGCATAGGCTTGGCGTTCCCCGGCCAGCAGGCTTTCCGCGCCCGCCACGGCGCATTGCGCCGACCAATAGGCGGAATGCCAGGTCCGCGGCCCCACCGGGCAACTGCCGTCGGCCAGATAGCGTCCCGCCTGGGCCAGCACGCCGCGCAAGGCATTGGGTTCCCTCACGAAGACGTTGGACACGACCTCGCCGCCCCAGTCTCCGGGCAGCTTCGTCCAGTCGTCGTGGGCGCTTTGCAGGAAGCGCAGATAGTCCAGCGTGTGCACGGCCGACAGCGCCGCCGCGCCATGGTCGGCCGGCGCCTGGACGTCGAAGCCCAGCTTGCGGGCGGCGCTCACCAGGCCGTCCAGGCGCGCCGGCACTTCCTGCGGCGTGCGCATCTTGCCGCGCGAAAAATAGGTCTGCGGATGGTGGAGCTTCTGGTCCTCGTGGAAAAATGCCTTCATGCTTGCTGATCCTTCAGTTGGAACTGTTCGGTGCGCTGGCCGGCATTGCCCAGCAGCAGGACGGAAACCAGGGAAAGCAGCGATATCGCCGAAAACAGCACGGCCAGCGGCCACCATTGGCCCTTGAAATTTTCGGCCAGCACCGTGCCGAGCAAAGGCGTCAGCCCGCCGAAAATGGCGCCCGACAACTGGTAGGCCAGCGAGATGCCGGTGTAGCGGATGCCCGTCGGAAAGCTGTCGCTGACATAGCCCGCGATCACGGCGTAATACGCGCCCATGAACAGCACCGCCACGCCCACCCCCAGCGTAATGCTGGCAAGCGAGCCCTGGTCCACCAGGTTGAACATGACGTAGGGCGTGAAGATCGACGCCAGCGCCGTCGCGCCCAGGAAGCGCAGATTGCCGATGCGGCTGGCGATGTAGGCGGCGAGCGGTGTAATGAGGAACTGCATGATGGACACGACCAGCAGGCAGTCCAGGATCACCGCGCGGCTCAAGCCCGCGTACTGCGTGGTGTAGGCGATCATGAAGGTGTTGGTGAAGTAGAAGCCCGCGATGCCCAGCACATTGGCGCCGACCGCCAGCGCCAGCAGCCGCGGCGCGCCGCGCAGCACCTGCGCAAGCGGCGCCTGCGCGGGCCGGGCGCGCTGGGCCTGCGCCTGTTTTTCCGCCAGGAAGTCGGGCGATTCGTTCACGCTCAGGCGGATCAGGAAGCCCACGACCAGCAAGACGGCCGAGAACAGGAACGGAACGCGCCATCCCCAGCCCAGGAAGGCCTCGTCGTCCAGGGACGTCACCAGTTTGAACATCAGCATCGACAGGATCAGGCCGGCGGGACTGCCGAGCTGCGCGAACGACGCGAAGAAGGTGCGTTTGCTACGGTCCGGCGAATGCTCGCCGGCCATCAGGACCGCGCCGCCCCATTCGCCGCCGACCGCGATCCCCTGCACGATGCGCAGCAGGATCAGCAGCACCGGCGCCCAGAAGCCGATGGACGCGTAGGTGGGCAGCAGGCCGATCAGCACCGTCACCGTGCCCATCATCACCAGCGTGATCACCAGCGATTTCTTGCGCCCGATCCTGTCGCCGATGTGGCCGAAGATCACGCCGCCCAGCGGCCTGGCGAAGAAGCCGACGGCGAAGGTGCCGAGCGCGGCCAGGGTTCCGTAGAAGCCCGTCGCCGATGGAAAGAACAGCTTGCCGAACACCAGCGCGGCGGCGGTGGCATAGATGTAAAAGTCGTACCACTCGATCATGGTGCCGACGAACGCGGCGGTCGACGCGCGCACCGGCTGGTGCCCTGTCGCGGTATTTCCCCTCATGTTTATCTCTCTTAAGGAAGGTTGAGGTCTGTCAGCCAGCTTTTATAGCCCTCGCCCAACCATAAGAAAAATTCTTATTTCTTATCTACGGAATTACTTTGGCTAATGAGTAAAAACCCTTAGTTCGCCATGTTCAGGCGCCCGCGGGGCCGCTGCGCTGCAGCCAGCCCGGCCGAGGCGCGGCGTCCAGCCAATTCTTCACGATCAAGCCCAGTTCCGTGTCCCCTGAAATCCGCAAGCGGCGCTGGAAGAACAAGGTGTCCGCATCGGTCTCGGCGCGCATCAGGCTCAGCAGATCGGCCAGTTTCGCGCCCAGCTCCAGGTCGGACGGCGCGCCGTCCCAGACGGGCCGGAATGCGCCTTCGCGCACGGCGAAGCAACTGCGCAGCCCCAGGTCTTCGACAGTGATGGCAAAGCTGCGGCCGTCCAGTTCCTGCGGCGGCAGCAGCCATTTGAAGCGGCGCGCCAGTTCCAGCGCGGCCACGCAATGCAGGGACACCAGCGGCGGCGGGATTCGGCGGCCGACCCTGGCGAACAGCGCGGGCACCTGCAAGGCGGCGCTCATGCCACGGCCTCCAGCATCTCGATGCCGGACTTGCCGTAGTAATAGCCGTTGCAGCGGCCGATGCCCGCGGGCGGCTCGACAGCCGCGGCGGGAACGTTCCGGCGGATCGCGTCCAGCGCGACGACCGCCTCCAGCGTGCCCGCCGATTGCGGGCTGACGCGCAGCACCTCCACGCCCAGCGACGCCAATTCCGGCGCCTGCGACAGCAGGTCCAGACAGGCGGCCGACTGCACCTGGATGCCGTTGATCGCCAGGAAGTCGCGCGATTCGCGGGTGCGCATGTCCAGGCCGTCGGGGTGCTCGATGCAGCGGAATCCGCACTCGTCCTTCTTCAGGCGGAAGTGCCGCGCCGTGAAGCAGCGCGCGGAGAACGCCAGCGCCATGCGGCCCCACACCATGACTTCCGCCTCCAGGCCGGCCGGCCGTTCCTGCAGCAGGCGCGCCAGCGTCTTGCCGTCCATTTCCAGCGGAACCACGAAGCGGGCCGCGCCGCGCCGGGCCAGCCACTCCAGGGTGCCGCCGTGGTAGGCGTTCATGTGCGGACCGGCCACGAAGGGACGCCCGGCCAGGTGCCGCATGGCGCCCACCTCCCCGGCCTCGACCATGAAGTCCTGCTGTTCGCACAGCTTCTTCAAGGCGCTGGCCTCGGCGCCGGTCTCGATCAGCGTGCGGCCCGACAGCACCACCGTCTTGCCGGCGGCGCGCAGGTCGCGCGCAAGCGCCATCCAGTCGTCGGCGCGCAGTTCGTGGCGGCGGCTGCAGACGGTTTCGCCCACGTAGAGGATGTCGGCGGGGCTGTCGGCCAGCGCCGCGTAGAAATCCAGGGTGTCGCGGCGCGGCCAGTAGTACAGCAGGGGGCCGACCGAAATCCGGTATGCGTTGGGCTTCATTTCCATGGACGTTCGAATGCGCCTTGGGTGACTTGGGAGCCCTCGGCATGGCGCGCCAGCATGGCGTTCCATTCGGGGCGCGGAGAAAAGCGCGCCGCGTCGGCATGCACGCCGTCGAGCGCCGCGCGCAGGGTGGACACCACCTGCGTCACATAGGCCGGGCTGCGCTGGCGGCCTTCGATCTTGATGGCGGACACGCCCATTTCCGCCAGGCGCGGCAGCAGGCCGATGGCGTTCAGGCTGGTGGGCTCCTCCAGCGCGTGGTCGGATTGTCCATCCACCTCGAAGCGGCCCTTGCACAGGGTCGGATACGCGGCGGGCTCGCCGGGCTCGTAGCGGTCGATCAGGATGCCGTTCAGGCGCGCGTCCATGCGGCCGTTGGTCTCCTCCCAGCGCACCGCGTGCGCGGGCGAACAGACGCCTTTGTTGTTGGGCGAATCGCCGGTGGCATAGGACGACAGCAGGCAGCGCCCCTCGGCCATGACGCACAGGCTGCCGAAGCCGAACACTTCGACCTCGACGCTGACGCTGGCGCAGATGCGCGCGATCTCGGCCAGGGTCAGCACGCGCGGCAGCACCACGCGGCGGATGCCGAACTGCTCCTTCATCAGTTCGATGGCGTCGGCATGCGTGGCCGAGCCCTGCACCGACAGGTGCAGGCGCAGATCGGGATAGCGGTCGCGGGCATAGGCCATCAGGCCGGCGTCCGCCATGATGACCGCGTCCGCGCCCAGGCCGTAGGCGGCGTCCACCGCGGCGCGCCATTCCTGCGCCCTGCCCGCCTGCACGAAGGTGTTGATGGCGAACAGCACCTGGCGCTTGCGGCTGTGCGCCAGTTCGACGCCCGCGCGGATATCGCTCTCGGTGAAATTCAGCCCGGCGAAATTGCGGGCGTTGGTGGCGTTCTTGAGGCCGAGATAGACCGTATCGGCGCCCGCCTCGACCGCCGCCTTCAGCGCAGCCAGGCTGCCGGCAGGGGCCACGAGCTCCATGGGAGAGGTTCGAGTTTCCATGACGGCCAGTCTAGGGGCCGGTGGATGCGGCGGCCTTGTCGCAGATCAACATCGGCCAAGTGTCTGGCACCCGCAGAGAGACTTGTGCCTAGACACTCTCAGAGAGACTTGTGTCTGACACCCGTACGAGACAGCCGAGGCAGAACGACGGCGCTCCCGGGTGTCTGACACCAACCAGTCCGGCCGTGTCAGACACCCGGGAAGGCCTGCCTCAGCACGAAAGCGCAATTCGTACGGGTGTCAGACACTGAGACGCCGAATAGTGTCTGACACCCGTACGAACAGACCGAGGCAAGACGACGACGCCCCCGGGTGTCTGACACCAACCAGTCCGGCCGTGTCAGACACCCGGGAAGGCCTGCCTCAGCACGAAAGCGCAATTCGTACGGGTGTCAGACACTGAGACGCCGAATAGTGTCTGACACCCGTACGAACAGACCGAGGCAAGACGACGACGCCCTCCGGGTGTCTGACACCAAGCAATCCGGCCGTGTCAGACACCCGGGAAGGCCTGCCTCAGCACGAAAGCGGAATTCGTACGGGTGTCAGACACTGAGACGCCGAATAGTGTCTGACACCCGGACGAGACGGCCGAGGCAGAACGACAACGCCCCCCGGGTGTCTGACACCAACCAGTCCGGCCGTGTCAGACACCCGGGAAGGCCTGCCTCAGCACGAAAGCGCAATTCGTACGGGTGTCAGACACTGAGACGCCGAATAGTGTCTGACACCCGTACGAACAGACCGAGGCAAGACGACGACGCCCCCGGGTGTCTGACACCAACCAGTCCGGCCGTGTCAGACACCCGGGAAGGTCTGCCTCAGCACGAAAGCGCAATTCGTACGGGTGTCAGACACTGAGACGCCGAATAGTGTCTGACACCCGTACGAACAGACCGAGGCAAGACGACGACGCCCTCCGGGTGTCTGACACCAACCAGTCCGGACGTGTCAGACACCCGGGAAGGCCTGCCTCAGCACGAAAGCGCAATTCGTACGGGTGTCAGACACTGAGATGCGGAAGCCAGACACTGGCCTCACTCTTCCGTATACAGCCCGTGCTCCACCGCATACACCGCGACCTGAACCCGGCTGGTGAGGTTCAGTTTTTTCAGCACGTTCTGCACGTGGATCTTGACCGTGCTTTCGCTGACGTCCAGCTCGCGGGCGATGACTTTGTTGCTGGCGCCGCGCGCCAGCCATTGCACGATCTGCCTTTCGCGCGCGGTGAGGCGGTTGCGGTCGGAGTTGCCCGGGGATTGCGGGGCCTGGCCGCGGAACTGCTGCACCAGCTTGGCGGTCATGCTTTCCGCGATCACGGGTTCGCCGCCCGCCGCGCGGCGGATGGCCGAGGTCAGCGCGTCGGCGTCGATGTTCTTCACCAGGTAGCCGCGCGCGCCGTCGCGCAGCGCCTGGCCGAGTTCGTCGGCCTCTTCGGAAACCGTCAGGATGATCACGGCGCACGACGGCAGGTCCTGCGTCAGTAGCTGCAATGTCTCCAGTCCGGACAGCCCGGGCAGGTTGAGGTCCAGCAGCACCACGTCGGGCTTCAGCTCTTTGGCGCGCTTCAAGCCCTCGACCCCGTCGCCCGCCTCGGCCACGACCTCGAAATCGGGCTGGCGCTGCAGCAGCAGGCGCACGCCGGAGCGGAACAGGGTGTGGTCGTCGACGAGGAGGATACGGATGGGCATGGTCTGGATGGTGTCAAGCCGCCTGGCGTTCGCTGCCGGGCAAATTCAGCGAGACGCGCGTGCCGGCGCCGGGCTGCGATTCGAGTTTTATCACAGCCCGCATACGGGCGGCCCGCTCGCGCATGATGTGCAATCCGACGTGGGATTCGCCGCGCTCGGCCACCTCGGCGGGGTCGTAGCCCTGGCCGTCGTCGGCCACCACCAGCGTGAAGTCGCGGCCATTGTCCACCGCCACCTCCACGCGGTTCGCCTCCGAGTGCTTGCGCACGTTGGACAAGGCCTCCTGCAGGATGAACAGCACCTGCAACTGCTGTTCCGGCGGCAGCGGCGCTCCCTGCCCCGGACCGAAGCGCAGGTCGGTTTCGATGCCGGTCTGACGGCGGAAACGGTCCACGGTGTCTTCGATGGCCGCCTGCAGGTCGCCCTGCGACAGCTTGCTGCGGAAATTGGTCAGCAGCTCGCGCACGTCCTGGTAGCTCTCGTCCACGCCGGTACGCAGCAGCGGCAGGATCTCGTCGATTTCCCCGGCGTCGCCCCGCTTGACCGCCGCGTCCAGCATCTGCAGTTGCAGGTTCAGGAAGTTCAGGCCCTGCGCCAGGCTGTCGTGCAGCCCCTGGGCCACCAGCCCGCGCTCCTGCACCACGGCAAGCTGGCGCGCCTGCGCGCCCAGCCGCCGGTTGTCCAGCGCCACGCCCAGGTGCCGGCCCAGCGTTTCGAGCAACTGGGATTCCGCGGGCGTCAGCCGGCGCTGGTGGCGGAAATGCAGGGAATACGAACCCAGCACCTCGTCGCGCGTCACGATGCGGAACACGGCCACGCTGGCGAAACCCTCGCGCTGGCAGTTCAGGTCCAGGGCGGGCGGCGCCTGGCGGAAGTCCTGGATGACGATGACGCCGTCCTGCCGCGTGGCGACGCCGCAATAGCAGTCCTCCACCTTCATGCAGTGCTCGGACTCCACCAGCTCGTCGGACAGCCCCACCGACACCATCAGGTTCAGCTTCTCGTTGCTCGGATCCAGCGCCCGGATACTGCCGCCCTCGGCGTCGAACTGCAGCATTACGCGGCGCAGGAAGCCGTCGCACAGGGCCTCGATCTCGTTGGGCTGGTTCAGGAAGGCGGCCATGTCGTAGAGCGCGCCGATGTCGCGGTTCTGCGCGGCGAGCTGGGCGGTCTTTTCTTCCACCCGGCGTTCCAGGCCGGAGTACAGGTCCTGCAGCTCGTCCGCCATGCGGTTGTAGCCGCGCGCCAGCACGCCGAACTCGTCCTGGCTTTCCACCGGCAGGCGCGTGCTGAATTCGCGGGCGGCCATGCGTTGCAGGCCGTCGCGCAGGCGCAGCACCGGATAAATGATCCAGAGGTACAGCAGGTAGATCATCGCCAGCGTGCCCGCGCTGGCGATGGCCGCCAGCACGCCCTGGGACAGGCGCAGCGAGGTGGTCTTGCCCGCGTTGTCCTGTTCGATCATGCGCACCAGCGTATCCGCGCGGGACACGAATTCCGGCAAGGTCTCCAGGTAGGTCGCGGCGTCCTGCTGGCCGATGGCGCGGACGGCCGCCGGCTTCATGATGTCGTTCCAGTAGCCGGCCACGTCGTGCCACTGGACCCGGATGGCCTCGTCGTTGGGAATGAAAAGCGGCCGGGCCGGATTGCCGCGCGCCAGGCGCGCGATGGTGTCCTCCATGGCCTGGATCTGCTCCTGGGTGCGGAACTCGCGGCCGGCCTGCGGGCGCATCAGCTCGACCGCGACGCGGTTGGCGCGCATGCGCAGGCTGCCGGTGTCGTTGATGGCCGCGCCCGCGCCTTCCAGTTGCCAGGACAGCCACAGGGTCCAGCTCACCATGGACAGCACGACCACCAGCGCGACCAGCGAACTGGCGATGATGCGCGTGGACAGGCGGTGCCGGGGCGACGGCAGGCCGTCGGACTCGGCGAGGGGATCAAGGGACTTCATGGAGTGGATACAGTCTGTGGCCGCCGGGCGGATCGGCTACCAGTGTAGTCCCCTCCCCGGCCCGGGCGCTCAATCCAGGCCCAGGGTGCGGCAAATGAACTCCGCCACGCGGGCCGGCTCGTTCAGGGGCAGGCAAGGCAGCCCGGCTTCCAGCGGCGCGTCGGTCGCCACCGCCAGGAAACTGCCGTCCTCCGCATGCAGCGGCGGCTTGCCCGCGGCGGGCCGGTACACCTCGATGCGGGGAATGGCGGCCTGCTTGAACCCTTCCACCAGCACCAGGTCGGCCGGCGCCAGGCGGGCGACCTGCTCGGCCAGCGTGGGTTCCGGCGCGTCCCGCAGTTCATGGACGATGGCGTAGCGGAACGGCGACGCCACCATCACTTCCTGCGCGCCCGCCAGCCGGAAGCGCGCGCTGTCCTTGCCGGGCGGCTCCATCTGGAAGTCGTGGTGGCTGTGCTTGATGACATTGACGCGCAGGCCGCGCGCCGCCAGCAGGGGCAGCATTGCCTCGATAAGGGTGGTCTTGCCGCTGCCGGAACGGCCGGCGATACCGAAAACTGGGCTCATGCAAGCTCCGTGAACAAAGGGCATACGATGGGCAGGAACGCGTCCGCCCGTGCCGAGTATGCCAGCAAAGCGCCCGCCACCAGGTCGAAATACCAGCCGTGCAGCGTCAGGCTGCCCGCCTGGACCGCCCGCCTGACGAAAGGCAGGTCTTCCAGGTTGCGCAGCGAAATCAGGATGGAGGCCTGCTCGCAGGCGCGCCGGCGCTCCGCGACCGAGGCCTCGGGCATCTGTTGCAGCACCCGCTGGCGCGCCGGCTCGGCGATGTCCATCCAGCGCTCCAGGTAGTCGGTCTCGCCGCAATGTTCGGAAAAGCCCGCGCCGCGGTCCATCAGCTTGCGGATGCCGCCGCAGTGCGCGTGGCCCAGCACGATGATGCGGCTGACCTGCAATTGCTCCACCGCGAACTGTATCGCCGCCAGCACCCCTTGCAGGCCCCGGTCCGTATTGGACGGCGGCACCAGGTTGGCCACGTTGCGCACGGTAAAGATGTCGCCCGGGTCGCAGCCCAGCAGCATGGCCGGGTCCACCCGCGAGTCGCAGCACCCGATCAGCAGGGTGCTGGGATGCTGGCCCTCGCGCAGGCTGCGGTAGAGCGACGGCGCGTCCTCGTAGTATTGCTGCTGGAAGCGCTGGAAGCCGTCGACCAGGCGTTCGATGTCGCGCATGTCAGCCTCCGGTCTGCGCCATGAAGCGCACGATGCGTTCCGGACGGCTGTTGAACTCATGGCGCTCGGGCTTGGCCGCGATGCCCGCCAGGATGGCGGCGGTCAGCTCGGCGTCGCCCGCGCCGCCGCGCAGCAGCCGCCCCAACGGCACCTGGTCTTCCTGCCCCAGGCACAGGTAGAGCGTGCCGTCCACGCCCAGCCTGACCCGGTTGCAACTGGCGCAGAAATGGCGGGACATGGGCGTGATCACGCCCAGCACCGGCACCCCGCGGCCCGTCGTCCAGTAGCGGGCGGGGCCGGCGCCGGCGCCCGCCAGCGCGGGCACCAGCCCCGCGTCGGCGGCCAGGCGCGCGCCCAGGGCATTCAGGTCGGTATGGGAGAACCCCCTGCCGCACTCGCCCATGGGCATGGGTTCGATCAGGCGCAGCACGAAACCCTGCGCCACCGCATAGTCCAGCAGCCGCCGCACCTCGGCCTCGGGCGTAGCCGCGTGCACGACGCTATTGAGCTTGATGGGCGCGAAACCCGCCCGCCGGGCGGCGGCCAGCCCGGACAGCACCGATTCCAGGCAATCCCTGCCGGTGATCCGGCCGAACGCGGCCGCGTCCAGCGTATCCAGGCTCACGTTCAGGCGGTCCACGCCGGCCTCGCGCAGCGCCTGCGCATGGCGGGCGAGCTGCGTGCCGTTGGTGGACACGGACAGGTCCGCCAGCCCGGGCATGGCGGCGATGGCTCCCGCCAGTCCGGCGACGCCGCGGCGCAGCAGGGGCTCGCCGCCGGTCAGGCGGACCTTGCTGACGCCCAGCGCCACGAACAGGCCGACCAGCCGGGCCATTTCCTCGTGGCTCAGCCAGTTGGCGGGCGTTTCGAAGCCCTTGAAGTCCTTGGGCAGGCAGTAGCTGCAACGCAGGTCGCAGCGGTCGGTGACGGATACGCGCAGATAGTCGATGCGGCGTCCGTAGCCGTCCTCGAGGGGGCCAGCAGCCGGCGCTTCCATCATGCGGCGCTTCCGCTGAAAACCCGCTCGGGCTCGCCCTCCTCCAGGTCTATGCCCTGGATATGGGCCCGTCCGACGAGCAGCTTGATGTATTGGCGCCAGGCGATGTCGCGGCTCATGGACGAGAGCGCGGAGGCGATCTGCCCGGCCACGTGCTCATAGGGCAGCAAGCGCCCTTCGATACGACGGGTCACGCGCACGATGTGCAGGCCGTGGCGGGTCTGCAGCAACTGCGGCAGCAGGCCGCCGGCGGGCAGCGCGAACACGGCGCGTTCGAATTCCGGCACCGTATCGCCCCGGCCCAACTGGCCCAGGCTGCCGCCCACGGCCGCGGACGGGCAGTTGGACTGTTCGCGCGCCACCTCGGCGAAGCGCGAGGGATCGTCCAGCAGTTCGGCCAGCACCACGTTGGCATGCGCCCTGAGCATGTCCAGGTTCACCTTGGGCGTGACCTGGAACAGGATGTGGTCGGCCTCGATCAGCTCGCCGACCATGAAGCGCTCGGGATGCATCTGGTAGAAACGGCGGCAGGCGGCCTCGTCGGCTTCGGGCGCGGTGGCCTCGCGGGCAAGCAGGCCGCCGATGGCGCCCTCCTCGTCCGTGGCGTCCAGCCCCTGCCGGGCGGCTTCGTCCAGCAGCACGCGGCGCAGCACCAGCGCGGTGACCGCCTCGCGCATGGGATTGCCGGCCTGCGCGTGCAGCGGCAGTTCGCGTTCCAGGTCCGCGTCGCTCAGTTCGACGCCGTTGACGATGACGGGCATGTTCGGCTCCTCGATGCGGGTTCAGCGCGGACGGACCAGTTGCCAGGCGCGGCCCAGGTAGCCGACCGAGGCGAAGCCGCTCCAGACGTGGACCAGGCGGGTGAACGGGAAGATCACGAACAGCGTCAGGCCCATGAACAGGTGCGCCTTGAACAGGAGCGGCACGTCGGCGATATGGCTGGCGGCGTCGCCCTGGAAGGTGACGATGTGCTGCGCCCAGGTCATCAGGCGCACCATCATTTCCCCGTCCATGTGGCCGGCCGACAGCGCGATGGTGGACAGGCCCAGCAGCAGCGTGACCAGGATCCACAACAGCAGCAGCTTGTCGCCCGGCCGCGTGGTGGCGCGGATGCGCGGATCGCTCAGGCGGCGATGGATCAGGATCAGCAGGCCGACCAGGCACATGCCGCCCATGATGCCGCCGGCCACCATGGCGACGGTCTGCTTCAGCGTGTGCGACACGCCCAGCGTGTCCCACACCACCACCGGCGTCAGCAGGCCGGCCAGGTGGCCGAAGAACAGCCCGAGGATGCCGACGTGGAACAGGATATTGCCCAGCCGGAGCTGGCCGCGGTGCAGCAGTTGCGAGCTGTCCGACTTCCATGTGTACTGCTCGCGCTCGAAGCGCGCCAGGCTGCCCAGCAGGAAAATCGTCAGCGCGATGTAGGGATAGATGCCGAAGAGAAACTGATTCAGGGAGTTCATGTTGCGTCGTCCTGAAGATTAATGGGCCGGCCGGGGATAGAAGCGCACGGTTTGCGCGCCATCGCCCGAGAACGGCCGCAGCAGCGGTTCCACGCCGTCCGGGCCGGCGCCGAAGGTTTCCATCGCCTCGTCCATGTCGCGCACCGGCGCCTCGGTCTGTTCGCGCGGAACCACGGTGGACCACTCGCGCAGCACCGCGAAGATGCAGGCGTAGGGGCTGCCGCTCCTGGCCAGGCGCGCGCCGATGGCCGCCAGCACGTGGATGGCCTCGTCCAGCAGTTCCTGGGCCTGCGCCGGTTCGATCACGCCCAGGAACTCCAGGAACAGCGGCACGTGGTCGGGCAGCTCGGACACCACCGGCTCGAAGCCGTGTTCGCGGTAGGTTTCCAGCAGGTCCACCATGGCCTGGCCGCGGTCGCGGCTTTCGCCATGCACGTGTTCGAACAGGTGCAGCGAATGCGAGCGGTTCCGGTCGAAGGTGGCGACGTAGTTCTCCTGCAGCGGGATCAGATCGTGCGCGGCCAGGTACTCCATCAGCGGCTGCAGGTTTTCCTCGGCATCCGGATAGGCGGCCAGCGCGCTCTCGATCTCCTCCAGCGCGTCCAGCAATTCAGCCTCGGGATAGCACAGCAAGGCGGAAAGCAGGCGGTACGGACTCATGGTTGTTCTCCTTTCCTAGACCGAAGCGGCCTTCTTGCGGGATTTCGGCATCTCGATGAAGATCTCGCTGCCCTGGGGCTTGCGGCCGAACAAGGTGCCTTCCGACACCCCGCCCGAGCAGCCGTTGCCGAAGGTGAAGCCGCAGCTACCCTTCTCGTTGAAGCTGTCCTCGACCTGTTCCTTGTGGCTGCTGGGCACCACGAAGCGGTCCTCGTAGTCGGCGATGGCCATGATCCTGTACATGTCCTGCACGGTGGCCTCGGACAGCCCGACCTGCTCCAGCAGGGCCGTGTCGCGTTCGCCGTGCACCGACTCGGAGCGCTTGTAGGCGCGCATGGCGAGCATGCGCTCCAGCGCCTGCACCACCGGCGCCTCCTTGCCGGCCGTCAGCAGATTGGCCAGGTAGCGCACCGGAATGCGCAGGCTGGACACGTCCGGGATCATGGCGCTCTTGCCCACGGTGCGCTGCGGCATCTGGCCCGACTCGGCGGCCGACTGGATGGGCGACAGCGGCGGGATGTACCAGACCATGGGCAGGGTGCGGTATTCCGGGTGCAGCGGGAAGGCGACGCGCCATTCCATCGCCATCTTGTAGACGGGCGAGTGGCGCGCGGCTTCCAGCCAGGCTTCCGGGATGCCCTGCTCGCGCGCGGCGGCGATCACCTCGGGCGAGTGCGGGTCCAGGAACAGGTCCAACTGGGACTGGTACAGGTCCTGCTCATTGGCGGTGGAGGCCGCGGCCTCGATCTGGTCGGCGTCGTACAGCATGACGCCCAGGTAGCGGATGCGGCCCACGCAGGTTTCCGAGCACACCGTCGGCTGGCCGGCCTCGATGCGCGGATAGCAGAAGGTGCACTTCTCGGCCTTGCCGCTGTTCCAGTTGTAATAGATCTTCTTGTAGGGGCAGCCCGAGATGCACATGCGCCAGCCGCGGCACTTGTCCTGGTCGACCAGCACGATGCCGTCGTCCTCGCGCTTGTAGATCGAGCCGGACGGGCAGCTCGCGACACAGGCCGGGTTCAGGCAGTGCTCGCACAGGCGCGGCAAGTACATCATGAAGGTGTTTTCGAAGGTCGAGTACATCTCCTTCTGCACGCCCTCGAACAGCGCGTCGCGGCTGCGCGCGCTGAATTCGCCGCCCAGGTCGTCTTCCCAGTTCGGGCCCCAATGGATCTTCTCCATCTTCTTGCCCGTCAGCACGGACACGGGCCGCGCCGTGGGCGGGGTCTGCGACAGCGGCGCGTTCTTGAGATGCTCGTAGTCGAACGTAAAGGGCTCGTAGTAGTCGTCGATCTGCGGCAGGTTCGGGTTGGCGAACAGGTTGGCCAGGATGCGCAGCTTGCCGCCCTGGCGCGGTTCCAGCTTGCCCGCGGCGGTGCGCTTCCAGCCGCCCTTCCACTTCTCCTGGTTTTCCCATTCCTTCGGATAGCCGATGCCGGGCTTGGTCTCGACGTTGTTGAACCAGGCGTACTCGACGCCGTCGCGGCTGGTCCAGACGTTCTTGCAGGTGACCGAGCAAGTGTGGCAGCCGATGCACTTGTCCAGGTTCAGCACCATGCCGATTTGGGCGCGTATCCTCATGATTGCTTCTCTTCTTGTTGCGTGTTTGCGGCGGCGTCTTCGACCAGCGGGCCTTCCAGCCAGTCCACCTTCTTCATCTTGCGCAGCACCACGAACTCGTCGCGGTTGGCGCCCACGGTGCCGTAGTAGTTGAAACCGTAGGCCTGCTGGGCGTAGCCGCCGATCATGTGCGTGGGCTTGAGCACCGTGCGCGTGACCGAGTTGTGGATGCCGCCGCGCTTGCCGCTGGTTTCCGCGCCCGGCACGTTCACGATCTTCTCCTGGGCGTGGTACATCAGGCACATGCCCATGGGCACGCGCTGGCTGACCACCACCCGGGCGGTGAGCGTGCCGTTCACGTTGAACACCTCGACCCAGTCGTTGTCGACCAGTCCGGCCTGCTTGGCCTCGGCCTCCGACACCCAGACATGGGGACCGCCGCGACTCAGCGTCAACATGCGCAGGTTGTCCGAGTACGTGCTGTGGATGCCCCACTTCTGGTGCGGAGTCAGCCAGTTCAGGACCAGTTCCTTCTCGCCGTTCGGGTACTTGCCCAGCATCGGCGCCACCGTCTTGGTGTCGATGGCCGGCTTGTAGACGCAGAAGCCTTCGCCGAAATCCAGCATCCAGCGGTGGTCCTGGTAGAACTGCTGGCGGCCGGTCAGCGTGCGCCATGGGATCAGCTCGTGCACGTTGGTGTAGCCGGCGTTGTAGCTCACCTCTTCGCTTTCCAGGCCCGACCAGGTCGGCGCCGAAATGATCTTGCGCGGCTGCGCCTGGATATCGCGGAAGCGGATCTTGTCGTGCTCGCGGCCCACGGCCAGGTGCGTATGGTCGCGGCCGGTGATCTTGCCCAGCGCCTCCCAGGCCTTGACCGACACGTGGCCGTTGGTCTCGGGCGCGAAGGTCAGGATCATTTCGGCCGCGTCGATCGCGCTGTCCAGGCGCGGGCGGCCCTGGCTCACGCCCGCCTCCGCGACGCTGTCGTTGATGCCGGCCAGTTCGTGCACTTCGTGCTCGGTGTTCCAGTTGATGCCCTTGCCGCCGTTGCCCAGCTTGTCCAGCAAGGGGCCGACCGAGGTGAACTTGCGGTAGATGTCGTTGTAGTCGCGCTCGACCACGATCATGTTCGGCGCGGTCTTGCCCGGCACCAGGTCGCACTCGCCCAGCTTCCAGTCGCGCGGCTCGAACGCCTGGCCCAGTTCTCCCGGGGTGTCGTGCATCAGCGGCGCCAGCACCAGGTCGCGGCGCTTGCCCAGGTAGGGGCCGCCGATCTCGCTGAAGCGCTTGGCCAGCAGCTTGTAGATTTCCCAGTCGGTCTTGCTTTCCCACAGGGGCTGCACCGCCTCGCTCAGTGGGTGGATGAAGGGGTGCATGTCCGAGGTGTTCAGATCGTCCTTTTCGTACCAGGTAGCGGTGGGCAGCACGATGTCGCCGTACAGGCAGGTCGTGCTCATGCGGAAGTCCAGCACCGTCAGCAGGTCCAGCTTGCCTTCGGCCGCCTCGTCCTCGTAGGCGACTTCGGTGGGCTTGATCGCGGCCGCCTCGTCGCCGAACACGGCGTTCTGCGTGCCCAGCAGGTACTTCAGGAAATACTCGTGGCCCTTGCCGCTGGAGCCCAGGATGTTGGAGCGCCACACGAACATATTGCGCGGGAAGTTGGCCGGATCGTCCGGGTTCTCGCACGCCATGCGCAGCTCGCCCGACTTGAGCTTCTCGACCGCGTGGGCGACGGGGTCCTTGCCGGCGGCGTCCGCCTCGGCGACCAGGTCCAGCGGGTTGGTGCGCAACTGCGGCGCGGACGGCAGCCAGCCCATGCGCTCGGCGCGGGCATTCAGGTCGATCATGCTGAGGTCTCCGTACTTGCTCCGGTCGGCCGTGGGTCCCAGCACTTCCTGCACGTTCAGCTTTTCGTGGCGCCACTGGCTGGTGTGGGCATAGAAGAACGAGGTGCCGTTCATCTGGCGCGGCGGGCGCGCCCAGTCGGCGGCGAAGGCCAGCGGGGCCCAGCCGAACTGCGGGCGCAGCTTTTCCTGGCCCACGTAGTGCGCCCAGCCGCCGCCGCTCTTGCCCACGCAGCCGCACATCATCAGCATATTGATGATGCCGCGGTAGATCATGTCCATGTGGTACCAGTGGTTCAGGCCGGCGCCGACGATGACCATGGACTTGCCTTCGGTATCGTGGGCGTTCTGCGCGAATTCGCGGGCCACCTGGATCACCTGCGCGCGCGGCACGCCGGTGTGCTTTTCCTGCCAGGCCGGCGTATAGGGCACGTCGTCGTCATAGGAAGCGGCGACATTGCCGCCGCCCAGGCCGCGGTCCAGGCCGTAGTTGGCCATCTGCAGGTCGTACACCGTGGCCACCAGGGCCTCGCCGCCGTCGGCCAGCCGGATGCGGCGCGCCGGCACGTTGCGCACCTGCAGCTCGCCGTGCTCGCTGCCGAAGTACGGGAAGCCCACGCCGACCACGGCGTCGGACTGGCCCAGCAGCGTCAGCGCGGGCTCGATTTCGCGGCCGCTGCCGCCGTCGCGGGATTCCAGGTTCCAGCGGCCGACCTTCTCGCCGCCGTTGACCGCGCCCTCGCCCCAGCGGAAGCCGATGCTGCCGTTGGGCGCCACCAGATCGCCGCTGGCCGCGTCCAGCACCAGCGTCTTCCAGTCGGGGTTGTTCTGCTCGCCCAGCGCGCCGTCCAGGTGCGAAGCGCGCAGGAAGTGGTCGGGCGCGTAGAAGCCGTCGCGCTCTTTCAGCAGCACCAGCATGGGCATGTCGGTGTAGCGGCGCACATAGTCGCGGAAATAGGCCGAGGCGCCCGACAGGTGGAATTCCTTCAGGATCACGTGGCCCATGGCCATGGCGAGCGCCGCGTCGGTGCCCTGCTTGGGGGCCAGCCAGATGTCGCCGAACTTGACCATTTCGCCGAAGTCGCTGGACACGGCCACGGTCTTGGTGCCCTTGTAGCGGACCTCGGTATAGAAGTGCGCGTCGGGCGTGCGGGTCTGGGGCACGTTGGAGCCCCACACCATGAGATAGGTCGAGTTGTACCAGTCGGCCGATTCGGGCACGTCGGTCTGTTCGCCCCAGACCTGCGGGCTGGCGGGCGGCAGGTCGCAGTACCAGTCGTAGAAGCTCAGGCAGGCGCCGCCCAGCAGGCTCAGGTAGCGGGCGCCGGCGGCGTAGCTGACCATGGACATGGCCGGGATCGGGGAAAAGCCGATCAGCCGGTCGGGGCCGAACTTCTTGATCGTGAACGCGTTGGCGGCGGCGATGATTTCGGTGGCCGTGTCCCAGTCCGCCCGCACGAAGCCGCCCAGGCCGCGCACGGACTTGTAGCGCCTGGCGCGCGCCGGATCCTGGCTGATCCATTCCCAGGCGGCGATGGGGTCCATGGTCTTGCGGGCCTCGCGCCACATTTCGATCAGGCGGCCGCGGATCATCGGATACTTCACGCGCTGCGCCGAATAGACGTACCAGCTATAGGACGCGCCTCGCGGACAGCCGCGGGGCTCGTGGTTGGGCAGGTCGGGCCGCGTGCGCGGATAGTCCGTCTGCTGCGTTTCCCAGGTGATCAGGCCGTTCTTGACATACACCTTCCAGGAGCAGGAACCCGTGCAGTTCACGCCGTGGGTCGAGCGCACCACCTTGTCGTGCTGCCAGCGGGCGCGGTAGGCGTTTTCCCACTTGCGGTCCTCGTTGACCGTCTCGCCATGGCCGTCCGCAAAGGTGGACTTCACCCGCGACATGAACTTCAGTCGGTCCAGGAAATGACTCATTCTCTATTCTCCAAGAGCGCCGGTCCGGCCGGCGCGTACTGCGATCGATGCTGTTGAAACCACTTTAGGCGCGGCCCGTTTCCCGGACCATTCCCCGGTGGCATAGGCCGGGCGCGGCAGAATGACTAGTCACTGGGAAGTGACGGATCGCGCCAAGGTGTCCGACACCCCGGTAGACGCCCGCGCCCCGCCGCCTCAGCACGGCACCGGCGCGTTGCGGCGGCCGTAGTACCACCAGGTGATCACGAGGCAGGTGGCGTAGAAGCCGATGAAGCAGTACAGCGCGGCCTGCACGCTGCCCGTCATCTCCAGCGAGGTGCCGAAGCTGCGCGGGATGAAAAAGCCGCCGTACGCGCCGATCGCGCCCGAGAAGCCCAGCACGGCCGCCGATTCCTTGGCGGCGTCCGCCAGGGCCTGCTTCTGCGCGGCGGCGTCCTTGCCCTTGGCGGCCTGCGTGCGCTCGCGCAGGAAGATCACCGGAATCATCCGGAACGTGGAGCCGTTGCCCAGCCCGGTCAGCGCGAACAGCACGATGAACATGGCCAGGAAGCCGTTGAAGTCGCCGGCGTTGTCGCCGGCCGGCAGGAAGGCCATCACGCCCAGCACGGCCGCGATCATGCCCGCGAAAGTGAACAGCGTGACCCGCGCGCCGCCCAGCTTGTCCGAGACCCAGCCGCCCACGGGGCGCGTCAGCGATCCCACCAGCGGTCCCAGGAACGCGTAGGCCATGGGATCGACCTGCGGGAACAGCGTCTTGGTCAGCATGGCGAAGCCCGCCGAGAAGCCGATGAAGGAGCCGAAGGTGCCCACGTACAGCCAGCACATCAGCCAGTTGTGCTTGCGCTTGAAGATGACGGCCTGGTCGGCGAACGAGGCGCGGGCGTCGGCGATGTCGTTCATGCCGAACCAGGCGGCGATGGAGGCCAGCGCTATCGGTATCACCCAGATGAAGCCGGCGTTCTGCAGCCACAGGTTCTGCTGCGCTCCGTTGGCGGTCACCTCCTGCGGCGCGCCGCCGACCGCGCCGAAGACCCCGATGGAAATCACCACGGGCACCACGAACTGCACCAGCGACACGCCCAGATTGCCGATGCCTGCGTTCAACCCCGTCGCCAGGCCCTTCTTTTCCTTCGGGAAGAAGAAGCTGATGTTGGCCATGCTGGAGCTGAAGTTGCCGCCGCCGAGGCCGCAGAGCAGCGCCAGGATCAGCAGGGTGGGAAAGGTGGTGGTGGGATCGCGCAGCGCGAAGCCCATGCCCACGGCCGGGATCAGCAGCGAGGCCGTGGAGATTGCCGTCCACTTGCGCCCGCCGAAGACGGGCACCAGGAAGGAGTAGAAAATGCGCAGGGTGGCGCCCGACAGCGCGGGCAGCGCCGTCAGCCAGAACATCTGGTTCTTGGACAGCATGAAGCCGGCGCGGTCCAGGTTGACCACCACCACGCTCCACAGCATCCAGATGCTGAACGCCAGCATCAGCGCCGGAATGGAGATCCAGAGATTGCGGTTGGCGACGCGGGCGCCGGTCTGCTTCCAGAAGCCGGGATTATCCGGTTCCCAGCGCGCAAGGACTTGAGTGGACATAGGATGCTCTCAGGAAGTAGAAGTGGTCAGGCGGCTTGCTGCCGGGCGATGGCCGCGCTTTCCGGCCGGAAACTGAAGTGCATGAAAATGAGGGAGACGCAGACGGTGCCGTACAGCAGCATGAAGGCGCTGGAGCGGATGCCCGTCAGGTCCAGCAGCACGCCGAACAGGATCGGCAGCACGAAGCCGCCCAGGCCGCCGGCCAGGCCGACGATGCCGGACACGGCGCCGATGTTCTCGCCGAACTCGTCCGAGATGAACTTGAAGACCGAGGCCTTGCCGATGGCCATCGCGATGCCCACGATGAACAGCAGGACGGTGAAGCTGAACGGCCCCAGGGCGATGTCGAAGCTGCGCGGGCCGCCGGCCGTCAACACGGTGAAGTGCGTCTGCGGATAGCTCAGGATGAAGAACGCCACCCAGCACACCCACATCACCCACCAGGTCGTCTTGTAGGCGCCGTAGCGGTCGGAGATCCAGCCGCCCACGGCCCGCAGCACCCCGCCGGGCAGCGAGAAGCATGCCGCCAGCAGCGCGGCCAGCTTCATGTCGAAGCCGTATTCGCCGATGTAGTACTTGGTCATCCACAATGCCAGCGCCACGTAGCCGCCGAACACCACCGAGTAGTACTGGCAATAGCGCCAGACCCGCGGATCCTTCAGCATGGCGAACTGGGCCGACAGGCTGGCGCCGCCCTTGACGCGGTGCGCGGGGTCGGACGCCGAGAACAGCCAGAACAGGATGGCCGTGACCAGCAGCGCCACGGCATAGACCTGAGGCACGATGACCCAGGCCCCGCCCGCCGCCGCGATCAGCGCCGGCGCGACGAACTTGGTGATGGCGGAACCCGAATTGCCGGCGCCGAACACGCCCATGGCCAGGCCCTGCTTGTTGCGCGGGAACCAGCGCGCCACGTAAGGCGTGCCCACCGAGAACGAGCCGCCCGTCAGGCCCACGAACAACGCCAGCACCAGGAACTGCCAGTACTGCGTCGCGTAGGACAGCAGCCAGATCGGCACGACGGCCAGCAGCATCAGGACGAAGAACACCGGGCGGCCGCCGTAGCGGTCCGTCCAGATGCCCAGCGGCACCCGCACCAGCGAACCGGTCAGCACCGGCATGGCGGCCAACAGGCCGAATTCGGTTTCGGACAGGCCCAGTTGCGTCTTGATCGGTATCCCCAGCACGGCGAAGATCATCCACACCGCGAAACAGATGGTGAAGGCGAACGTGCTGGATATCAGGACCCGCATCGGCGCGCCGGCCGAGGAATGACTTGCTGCCATGGTTACTCTCGCTTTGCTCACGAAGACATATGGCTAGCCTAGGGACAGCGCGCCGAGCGGACCATTCGCCGGCCGGGCAGAAGCCCATGCCGATGTGACTAGTCACCCCCTTGTTCCGGCCGGGCTTGCGCTGGATCAATTCCACGCGCTGGCGATGAGCGGTTCGGCGTATTAATATGTATTTGAAATACACCTTTAAATCCGCAGGCCCCCCATGAGCACGCTGCTGACCATCGAAGAACCCGCCCAGGCCCCGCGCCGCGCGCGCCCGCAATGGCGCGCCTTCACCGAAATGGGTTTCCGCCCGCTGTACCTGGCCGGCTGTTTCTGGGCGCTGGCGTCCGTGCTGCTATGGGTGCACGCCCCGTCCCTGCTGACGGGCGTGCTGGGCGGCATGCCCTGGCACGCGCACGAAATGCTGTGGGGTTTCGTCGCCACCATCGCCGTGGGATTCCTGCTGACCGCCGGCGCCAACTGGACGGGCAGGAATCCCTTGCGCGGCAATGCCCTGGCCGCCCTGTGCGGGGTGTGGATCGTGGCGCGCGCGGGCTATCTCGTTCCGGGGCGGCCGGCGTTCCTGGTCGCCGCGGCGGCGGATCTGCTGTTTTTCCTGTGGGCCGCCGCCGCGCTGGGCCGCGCCGTCGCGGTCACGCGCAACCGGCGCAACTACGGCGTCCCGCTGCTGCTGCTGGCGCTGGCCGCCACCAATGCGCTCTACCTCTGGGCCACGGTCCAGGGCGACTACTTCGCGCTGATGCGCTACTTCAACGCCGGGCTGCTCAGCATGGCCGTGCTGACGCTGCTGATCGCCCGCCGCATCATTCCCTTCTTCGCCAAGCGCGCCGTGGCCGGCCTGGACATTCCGCCGCACACGCGCAGCGGCCACTGGCAATTGGGCACGGGCGTCGTCGCCATCGCCTGTCTGCTGGCCGACCGGCCGCAGGCGGCGGCGGTCGCGCTGGCCGCGACCGGCCTGATCGCGCTGGCGCAATGGATATCCTGGAAGCCGTGGGCGGTGCGCCGCGTGCCCCTGCTGTGGATCCTGTACGCGGGCTACGGCGGCCTGGGCATCGGCCTGCTGGTCGGCGCGGCGCAATTGGCGGGCTATGTGCTGCGGACCGCCTGGCCCGCGCACGTGATCGGCGTGGCCGGCTTCTCGGTGCTCATCATCGGCATGGTGACGCGCACTGCGCTGGGCCACCTGGGACGGCCGCTGCAGACCGACCGCAGCATGGTCGCCAGCTACGCGCTGGTGATCCTGGCGGCCCTGCTGCGCCTGGCCGCCCTGCTGCCCACCACGGCCATGCTGGGCCTGCTGCACGCCTCGGCCACCGCCTGGGCGCTGGCCTTCGCGCTGTACCTGTGGCGCTTCTTTCCCATGATGATCCGTCCGCGGGCGGACGCCGGCAAAACCGCGGCGCCGGTAATGCGCGTGGTGCCGGCGGCCCGGCGTCCGGCCGCCTGAGCCCGGGCGCCCGGCGCGCTCAGTCGCGCGCTTCGCGCCGGCGCGTCGCCGCCAGTTGCTGTTTCATGGCCTGGAGCCAGGCCTTGACCTGCAGCACGTCCACGAACTGCGACAGTTCGAATTCCAGTTCGCCGATGTACTCGCGCACGTCGGCGATTTCGGCTTCCAGGTCCTCCATCAGTTCCGAAGGGTCGATGGATTGTTCCGGATCGAACTGGTAGCGCGCCTTGAAGCCGCGTTCGGCGGCGGCGACTTCCTCGATCGCGCCGGCCAGCCGCGCCTCCAGCGCGCGGTTGTATTCGGCGTAGCGGTCTTCGCCCACCAGGTCCCGCCGTCCGGGTTCCGAGCCCGCCAGCGCGCGGGCTTCGGCCAGCAAGGCCCGGGCGGCATCGTCGGTATCTTCCTGCGGGGCCGGCAGCGCTTCCGCCGGCGCCTCTCGTTCTTCGGCGAAGTCGGCGTCGAAATCGCTGCCCACGTGCTTGCGGTAAAGGGCCTTCAGGCGGTCGATATCGCATTCGCCCGGCGTGCCGTCCAGCTCCAGGCCGCACAGCGTCTCTTCCACCAACTGCGCCGCGATCTCGGAAGCGAGCTGCCGTTCCTTCTTGCTCAATTCCTTTTGCTTGCAGGCATGGTCGAAACACAGGACCAGCTTGGCCTTCAGTTCGATCGCGACGGTCTCCAGGGGGGCCAGCTCGTCCGCGTACCGTTCCTGGTAGTCATGCGCGGTCTTTTCCCAGAGCGCCAGCCTGGCGAGTTCCTCGTCCAGCGTCCGCGCCAGCGTTTCGAACCTGCCGCGTTGCGCCGAAGCGCCGGTCGCCGCCGGCGTGGCGGCGGACGTTTTTTCTTGCATGGAGGAAGCCTTGTCGAGCGGCGCGGCCAAGCGGCGCCAGGGGGTGGGAAAAGCCGCATTTTACGCGGCCCCCGCAGCCGCTTGAGCTCATGTCTGTTATGTTATAACATCTCTTGTTTTGATGCCCCCTGGGTACGGACGCGATGCCTCTCTCCTGTCGAATCTCTCCTCCGCTCGAAAGGAATCCCCATGAAAGTCCTCTCCTCGCTTAAAGACGCCAAGACGCGCCACCGCGATTGCCAGGTGGTGCGCCGCCGCGGCCGCATCTATGTCATCTGCAAGTCCAACCCGCGTTTCAAGGCCCGCCAGGGCGGCGCCAAGGACAGGAATGCCTGATGCATCGCCTGGACGTCGCCGTGGTGGGCGCCGGGGCGGCCGGCATCGGCATGGCCCTGGCGCTGCAGAAGGTGCCGGGGCTGAAGTTCGGCGTGCTGGAAGCCGGGCGCGTGGGCGAATCTTTCCGGCGCTGGCCGGCGCAGGCGCGCTTCATCACGCCGTCCTTCCACAGCAATCCCTTCGGCCTGGCCGACCTGAACGCCGTGAACGAACCCAGTTCGCCGGCCATCCACACGGGCGCCGAGCACCCCAGCGGCCCGCAGTACGCCGAGTACCTGGACTTCATCGCCCGGGGGCATGAACTCCCCGTCTCCACCGGCTGCAAGGTCCTGGCGGTCGGGGCGCTGCCGGGCGGCGGCTTCATCCTGGACACGCCCAAGGGCAAGCTGCAGGCCGGGTTCCTGGTCTGGGCCACGGGTGAGTTCCAGTTCCCCGACCTGGCGCCCTTCCCCGGCGCGCAATGGTGCCCGCATTACGCGCAGGTGGCCGACTGGACGCGCTTCCAGGCCGGCCGCTACACCGTGATCGGCGGCTACGAGAGCGGCGTCGACGCCGCCGTCAACCTGGTCCGGCTCGGGCGCAAGGTGCGGCTGCTGGCCCGCAAGTCCACCTGGGATCCCCAGGCCCCGCACGACCCCAGCCTGTCGCTCTCGCCCTACAGCCGCCAGCGGCTGTACGACGCCGTCGACACGGGCGGGCTCGAGATCGTCTTCGGCGTGGACGTCATCGGCCTGACGCGGCACGAGGGCGGCGGCTTCCGCATCCACGCCGGCGACGGCCGGTACTGGGACGAGAAGCAGGCCCCCATCCTGGGCACCGGGTTTCTCAAGGGCGGCGGCGCGCGGCAGATCGCCGAGCTCTGGGACTGGGACGAGGACGGCCGCTTGCGGCTGTCCGAAGCCGACGAATCGACCATCACGCCGGGGCTGTTCCTGGCCGGCCCGCAAGTGCGCCAGGACCAGCGCATCTACTGCTTTATTTACAAGTTCCGCCAGCGCTACGCCCTGATCGCCCGCGGCATCGGGCTGTGCCTGGACCGCGACACGAGCGCCCTGGAAACCGGCGCGGGCGCGTGGGGTCCGTTCGGCAACAGCGAATGCTGCGAGGGCTGCGAATGCTGAACTTCCTGGGAAATGCCGTCCGCCGCGCCGGGATTTCCTTGCTGCTGACCGCCAGCATCGTCGCGGGCGCGGCCATCGGCCACCTGTGGCCCGCGGCGGGCGAACGGCTGGGCGGACAGGTCGACGCCACGCTGCTGGCGCTGGTCATGCTGCTTTTCTTCGGCGTGCGCTTCGAAGCCGTGGTGCGCGCCTGGGGCAATCTGCGCTTCCTGGTCCTGGCAGCGCTGGCGACCTACGTTCTGGTCCCGGCCATCGGCTACGCCATCGCCTCCGTCGTGCTGGCGGCGCACCCCATGCTGATGGTGGGGCTGGCCATCTACTTCATGGCGCCCTGCACGGACTGGTTCCTCGGCTTCACCCGCCTGGCGCGCGGCAACGTCGCCCTGGGCGCGGCCCTCATCCCCATCAACATGATCGGGCAGCTCCTGCTGTATCCCGTCTACCTGCGGCTTTTCGCGCAGGGTTCCGTCGAGGTCGAGGCCGGGGTCATCGGCGATACGCTGCTGCACTGGTTCCTGGTTCCGCTGGCCGCGGCCGTGCTGGCGCACTACGGCCTGCGCCGGCTGCTGGACGGCAGGCGGTTCGGCCGGCTGCTGCATCGCGTGGACCGGGCCGTCCCCTGGGTGATCGCGCTGCTGGTCATGGAGATCTTCGCCGCGAACGTCGCCGCCATCCTCGAACACCGCAACGCCTTCGCCTGGGTCTTGCTGGCGGTCTTCGTTTTCTTCGTGTGCACCTATCTGCTGGGCGAAGGCATCAGCCGGCTGGGCCGGTTCGCCTATCCGGAACACGCCCTGCTCACGATGAGCATCGCCGCCCGCAACGCGCCCTTGATGCTGGCGGTGACCATGGCGGCGATGCCTGGCGAGCCGCTGGTCTACGCGGCCCTGGTCATCGGCATGCTGGTGGAATTCCCCCACCTGACCGTGCTGCGGCGGGTGCTGCTGGGGCAGCGGCGGCGCGCGTATCGAAGGGCGTTGCGGTATCCCGGAACGCGGGCCGGGAATGACCTTACAATTTTCTGACCAGAAAACGGTAATCATTATTATTCAGATAGAATCCGAACTGTCCCCAATCCCCAAGCTTGGCAGTCCCGATGTCCCTGCCCCTACCCGCGGGCCCTGGTTCCCTCCCCAAACGCCTGGTCCTGGCCGCCGTATTGACGCTGGCCGCCCTCGCTGCCCTGGCGTTCTGGCTGGCCGGACCCAAGAGCCCCTCCGGCGCCCGCCCGCCCGAGTACGGCCAGATTCCCGTCGCCGTCAGCGTGGCGCCCGCCAGCGTCGGGCCGCTGCAGCGCGATCTGCATGCGCTCGGCACCGTCACGCCGCTGGCGCAGGTCGTGCTGCGCCCCCAGGTCGACGGCGAACTGCTGAAGCTGCATTTCACCGAAGGCCAGGCCGTGGCGCAGGGCCAGTTGCTGGCCGAGATCGACGCGCGGCCCTATCTGGCGGCGCTGGCTTCCGCGGAAGGCGAACTGGCCCGCACCCAGGCGCTGCTGGACAACGCCACGGCGGACCTGCTGCGCTACCGCAAGCTGGCCCGCCAGGAGGCCGTGGCCGGGCAGCAACTGGACACCGCCGAGGCCCAGGTGCGGGCCTATTCGGCGCAGCGCATGAAGAACCAGGCGCAGGTCGCCGACGCGCGGCGGCTGCTCGGCCATACCCGCATCACAGCGCCCCAGGACGGACGCATCGGGCTGCGCCGCATCGACGCCGGCAACCACGTCCGGGCCGACGACGCCGAGGGCCTGACCACGCTGGTGCAGACCCGGCCGATCTCGGTGCTGTTCAGCATCCCGGAAACGCGGCTGGACATCCTGCGCCAGGCGCAGGCGCGCGCCGCCGCCCTGCGCGTGCAGGCCTGGGACGCCGATGACCGCCGCATCCTCGCCGAAGGCACGCTGGAAGCGCTGGACAACCGCATCCAGGCCGCCAGCGGCACGGTGCGGCTGCGGGCCCGCTTCGACAACGCCGATGAATCGCTGTTTCCGAACCAGTTCGTCAACGTCCGGCTGGCGGTGGTGCAGCAGGACAACGTCGTCACCATTCCGACGGCCGCGGTGCAGTATGGATCCGAAGGCGCCTTCGTCTTCGTGATCGGGGAAGACCGGCGCGCCAGCCGCCGCGCGCTGCAGCTAGGGCCGTCGAACGCCGGCCGCATCGTCGTGGAATCGGGCCTGGCGCCGGCCGAACTCGTCGTGGTGGAAGGCGTGGACCGCCTGCACGACGGCCGGGACGTGCATATCGTGGACCAACAGAATTCATGAGCCTGTCGCGCCCTTTCATCCTGCGCCCCGTCGCCACGTCCTTCCTGATGATCGCCCTGCTGCTGTCGGGCATCCTGGCCTGGCGCATGCTGCCGGTGGCGGCGCTGCCGCAGGTGGACTACCCCATCATCCAGGTGACCACGCAATATCCCGGCGCCAGCCCCAACGTGACGGCCCGCGCCGTCACCGCTCCGCTGGAGCGGCGCTTCGGCCAGATTCCGGGCCTGAAGCAGATGTCCTCCACCAGCGGCAGCGGCATCTCCGTGATCACGCTGCAGTTCTCGCTGGACGTCTCGCTGGGCGTGGCCGAACAGGAGGTCCAGGCCGCCATCAGCGCCAGCGGCTCGCTGCTGCCCGACGACCTGCCCACTCCGCCCGTATACCGCAAGGTCAACCCCGCCGACGTGCCCATCCTGACCCTGGCCGTCACCTCGGAGTCCCTGCCCCTGCCCAAGGTCTACGACCTGGTCGACACCCGCATGACGCAGCGCCTGTCGCAGTTGTCCGGCGTGGGCATGGTGAGCCTGGCCGGCGGCCAGCGCCCGGCCGTGCGCGTGCAGGTCAATCCGATGGCGCTGGCCGCGCGCGGACTGCGGTTGGCGGACGTGCAGGAAGCCATCGGCAAGGCGAACTCGAACCAGCCCAAGGGCAGCTTCGACGGCCCGGTGCGCTCGGTCATCATGGACGCCAACGACCAGTTGCAAAGCGCGGAGGAATACCGCGAACTGATCGTGGCCTGGCGCAACGGCGCGCCGGTGCGGCTGGGACAGGTCGCCACCGTGGAGGACGGCGCCGAGGACCGCTACCTGGCCGCCTGGGTCGACGAGCAGCCCGCCGTGCTGGTCAACATCCAGCGCCAGCCGGGCGCCAACGTCATCGCCGTGGCCGACCAGGTCAAGGCGCTGCTGCCGCAACTGACGGCCAGCCTGCCCGCCGCCGTGCAGGTCCGGGTGCTGACCGACCGCACGGAAAGCATACGCGCGTCCGTCCGCGGCGTGCAGTGGGAGCTGGCGTTCGCCGTCGGGCTGGTGGTGCTGGTGACCTTCCTGTTCCTGCGCAACCTGCCCGCCACCCTGATTCCCAGCCTGGCCGTGCCGCTGTCCCTGATCGGCACGTTCGGCTTCATGCACCTGGCCGGGTTCTCCACCAACAACCTCACGCTGATGGCGCTGACCATCGGCGCGGGCTTCGTGGTGGACGACGCCATCGTCATGCTGGAGAACATCGCGCGCTACCGCGAACAGGGCCATGGCCCGATGTCCGCCGCGCTCAAGGGCGCGGGCCAGATCGGCTTCACGCTGGTTTCCCTGACCCTGTCGCTGATCGCCGTGCTGATTCCCCTGCTCTTCATGGAAGACGTGGTCGGCCGCCTGTTCCGCGAATTCGCCGTCACGCTGTCGGTCGCCATCCTGATTTCCCTGGCGGTGTCGCTCACCCTCACTCCCATGATGTGCGCGCGCCTGCTGCCGGACCACGCGGAAACCCGGCCGGGCCTGCTGGACCGCGTCCAGGCGCGCTACGCCGGCTGGCTGGACGCCACCCTGCGCCACCAGCGGCTGACCCTGGCGGCCATGCTGGCCACCGTGGCGCTTACCGGGCTGCTGTACCTGGCCGTGCCCAAGGGCTTCTTCCCGGTGCAGGACGGCGGCACCCTGCAAGGCGTGACCCAGTCTTCGCAGAGCACCTCCTTCGACGCGATGGCGCGCCGCCAGCAGGCGGTGGCCCGCAGCCTGCTGGCCGATCCCGACGTCGCCAGCCTGTCGTCCTTCATCGGCATCGACGGCATGAACACCACGCTGAACACCGGCCGCCTGCTGGTCAACCTCAAGCCCTGGGCCGAGCGCAGCGCGCCGCTGGCGGAAATCATGGCCCGGCTGGACGCGCGCGCCCGCGAGGTCCAGGGCATCTCCCTGTTCCTGCAGCCGGTGCAGGAACTCAATATCGAGGACCGCGTCAGCCGGGGCCAGTACCAGTTCACCCTGACCTCGCCGGACGCCGCGCTGCTGGCCCAATGGACCGGCGCCCTGACGCAGCGGCTGGCGCAGGCGCCCGGGCTGGCCGATATCTCGTCCGACCTGCAGGGCGACGGCCGCCAGGCCTATCTGCAGGTTTCGCGCGACGCGGCCGCCCGGCTGGGCGTGACCATGGACGACGTGGCGCAAGCGCTCTACAACGCCTTCGGCCAGCGCCAGATCGCCACGCTGTTCACCCAGTCCAACCAGTACCGCGTGGTGCTCGAGGTGGACCGCAAGCTGGCGCTGAGCCCGGACGCGCTGGAACGCATCCACCTGCAGAGCGAGGACGGCCAGGCCATCCCGCTGGCGGCGCTGGCCACCGTCAGCGAACGCGCCGTGCCGCTGGCCGTGAACCACCTGTCGCAATTCCCGGCGGTGAACCTGTCGTTCAACCTGCCGCGCGGCGGCTCGCTGGGCGAAGCCATCGCCGCCATCGAATCGACCCGCCAGGAAATCGGCATGCCGGAAAGCGTGGAGCTGCGGCTGCAAGGGGCGGCGTCCGCGTTCCAGGCCTCGCTGTCCAACACGCTGTGGCTGATGCTGGCCGCCGTGGTGACCATGTACCTGGTGCTGGGCATGCTCTACGAAAGCGCCATCCATCCCGTCACCATCCTGTCCACGCTGCCCTCGGCCGCCGTCGGCGCCCTGCTCGCGCTGCTGCTGACCGGGCGCCCGCTGGACCTGATCGCGGTCATCGGCATCATCCTGCTGATCGGGCTGGTGAAGAAGAACGGCATCATGATGGTGGACTTCGCGCTGGAAGCCGAACGCACGCGCGGCCTGGCGCCGCAGGCCGCCATCCGCGAGGCCGCGCTGCTGCGCCTGCGCCCCATCCTGATGACCACGCTGGCGGCGCTGTTCGGCGCGCTGCCGCTGATGCTGGCCACCGGCTCGGGCGCCGAGCTGCGCCAGCCGCTGGGCTGGGTCATGGTCGGCGGGCTGCTCGTCAGCCAGGTGCTGACGCTGTTCACCACGCCCGCGGTCTATCTGTTCTTCCATCGCCTGGGCGGGCGCCGCGGCGTCTCCGCGGCCAGGCCGGGGGCTGAAGGCCCGACCCCATGATCCGGGCCCTGCTGCACCGCCCCATCGCCTGCATCTTCCTGGCGCTGGCGCTGACCCTGCTGGGCGCGGTGGCCTGGCGGCTGCTGCCGGTGGCGCCGCTGCCCCAGGTCGATTTCCCCACCATCGAAGTGCGGGCCGAACTGCCGGGCGCCAGCCCCGAAAGCATGGCCAGCACCGTGGCCGCGCCGCTGGAACGCGCGCTGGGCAGCATCGCGGGCGTCAGCGCCATGACCTCCTCCAGCAACCAGGGCGCCACCCGCGTGCAGTTGCAGTTCGAGCTGGACCGCGACATCAACGAGGCCGCCCGCGACGTGCAGGCCGCCCTCAACGCCGCCCGGGCGGAACTGCCCGCCGGCATGCCCGACAACCCCAGCTACCGCAAGATCAATCCTTCGCAGGCGCCCATCATGGCGCTGGCGCTCAGTTCCCCCACCCGCCCCGCCGGCCAGCTCTACGACCTGGGCTCCACCGTGCTGGCGCAGAAGATCTCGCAGATCAACGGCGTGGGCGAAGTGACGATGGGCGGCAGCTCGCTGCCCGCGGTGCGGGTGCAGGTCAACCCGAACGCGCTGGCCCACTACGGCGTGGCGCTGGACGACGTCCGCAAGGCGATCTCCGACGCCGCGCCCATGGGGCCGCAGGGCCAGCTCGATTCCGCCTCCCGGCGCTGGGAGGTCGGCACGCCCGAGCAGCCCCGCAGCGCGCGCGAATACGACAGCCTGATCGTGCGCTACCAGGACGGCGCCGTCATCCGGCTGTCGCAGGTGGCGCGCGTCAGCGATTCCGTGGAAAACCGCTACAGCAGCGGCTTCCACAACCGCAATCCGGCCGTCGTGCTGACCATCAGCCGCCAGCCCGGCTCGAACATCATCGAGACCATACGCGCGATCAACCAGGCCCTGCCCGGCCTGCGCGCGCTCATGCCCGCCGACGTGGACCTGACCGTGGCGCTGGACCGCTCGCCCGGCATCGACGCGACCCTGCGCGAGGCCCACATCACGCTGGGGCTGGCCACCGCGCTGGTGATCCTGGTGGTCTGGGCCTTCCTGGGCAACGCCCGCGCCGCCGCCATCCCCAGCGTGGCGATCCCGGTGTGCCTGATCGCCACTTTCGCCGTCATGTACCTGTGGGGCTTTTCGCTGAACAACCTGTCGCTGATGGCGCTGATCGTGGCGGCCGGCCTGGTCGTCGACGACGCCATCGTCGTGCTGGAAAACATCTCGCGCCACCTCGAGCGCGGCTTGTCTCCGCGCGCGGCGGCGCTGCGCGGCGTGCGCGAAGTGGGCTTCACCCTGGTCGCCATGACGGTGGCGCTGAGCGTGGTGTTCGTGTCCATCCTGTTCATGGGCGGCCTGGTCGAGCGGCTGTTCCGCGAGTTCTCCATCACCCTGGTCGCGGCCACGGTCATTTCGCTGGTCGTGTCGGTGGCCATCATTCCCAGCCTGTGCGCCCGCTGGCTCCGGCCCGCGCGCCGGCCGGATCCGGAGGCCGGCGCGCCGCCGTCGCGGACCCAGGCGGCTTTCGCGCGCATCCACGCCTGGTACGGCATCAGCCTGTCACGCGTGCTGGGCCATGCCCGGCTGACATTGCTGCTGTTGGCCGGCGTGGTCGGGCTGAACGTCTATCTGTACGTCGAGGCGCCCAAAGGCTTCCTGCCGGTGCAGGACACCGGCCAGCTCATGGGCTTCGTGCGCGGCGACGACGGCTTTTCGTTCCAGGTCATGCAGCCCAAGATCGACGTGTACCGCCAACTGGTGCTCAAGCATCCCGCGGTGCAGGACGTCATCGGCTACAACGGCGGCAATCTGGGGATCAGCAATTCGCTCTTCCTGATCCGCCTGAAACCCGCGTCCGAGCGCAAGGAGTCGTCGACCGAGGTCATCAACTGGCTGCGCTCGAACGCGCCGCCCGTGGCGGGCGGCATGTTCTTCCTGAACGTGGACCAGGACCTGCGCATGCCCGGAGGCTTCAGCAATTCGGGTGACCACGAGCTGGCCATCATGGCCAGCGACGTGCCCGCCCTGCGCCTGTGGTCGCGCAAGATATCCAAGGCCATGCAGGAAATCCCGGAACTGCGCGACGTGGACGCCGAGGGCGACGGCGCCACGCAGCAGGTGGTGATCAACATCGACCGCAGCGCCGCGCAGCGGCTGGGCGTGGACATGGGCACCGTCAGCAGCGTGCTCAGCAACTCCTTCAGCCAGCGGCAGGTCGCCACCCTGTACGACGCCATGAACCAGTACCGCGTGGTGCTGGAGCTGGACCCGCGCTATACCGAGGACGCGGACGTGCTGGAACAGGTGCAGGTGGTGGCCGCGAACGGCGAGCGCGTGCCGCTGACGGCGTTCGCCACCTACGAATACGGGCTGGTCAACGACCGCGTCTACCATGACGGCCTGTTCGCCGCGGTATGGGTCGGTTTTTCGCTGGCCGAAGGCGTGTCGCTGGAACAGGGCCTGGCCGCCATCGACGCCGCCATGGCCAAGCTGATGGTGCCCTCGTACATCCAGACCCGCCTGGGCGGCGACGCCCGCAATTTCCAGCAAAGCCTGCAGGACCAGCCCTGGCTGATCCTCGCCGTGCTGGTGGCCATCTACCTGGTGCTGGGCGTGCTGTACGAAAGCCCGCTGCATCCGCTCACGATCCTGTCCACCCTGCCCTCGGCCGGCGTGGGCGCGCTGCTGGCGTTGCGGCTGGCCGGCATGGAGTTCACCCTGATCGCGCTGCTCGGGCTCTTCCTGCTGGTGGGCATCGTGATGAAGAACGCCATCCTGATGATCGACTTCGCGCTCGGCCTGGAACGGCGCGAAGGGCTCACGCCGGAACAGGCCATCCACCGCGCCGCCATGCTGCGCCTGCGGCCCATCATGATGACCAACCTGGCGGGCCTGCTGGGCGCCCTGCCGCTGGTGCTGGGCATGGGCGAAGGCTCGGAACTGCGGCGCCCGCTGGGCATCGCCATCGTCGGGGGGCTGATGATCAGCCAGTTCCTGACGCTGTACACCACGCCCATCGTGTACCTGGCGCTGGAGCGGCTGCGCCTCAAATGGCGGACCGCCGCCGCCGCGCGGTGAACGCCGGGAGTCCCGGACCCTATTCCTCGGCTTCGGGCGCCTTCGGCGCCTGTTTCAGCCTGGCCGCCATGAACTCCAGGAATTCCCGGGCCAGGGGCGGCAGGGTCCGCCCCTGCAGCGTCACGGCCTGGATGCTCCGCTGCCGCATTTCCGGATTGCTGAACGGCACGGCGACCAGCTTCGTTTCTTCCTGCCCCATCACGGTCAGGTAACCCGACAGGGCCACGATGGAACTGCCCGGCAGCATGGGCAGGAAAGCGGCGGAATAGTTGGACACGTACGCCGGTTCGATGTGCAGGCCGGCATTGGCGCAGGCCGCGTCGAACAGTTGCCGCACCGTCGTGCCCAGGTCGCCGACCGACAGCGGCACCTTGGCCAGGTCGCGCATGCCGATGCTGCGGCGGGCAGCCAGGGGATGTTTGCGGCACATGACGGCATACACCGGGGCGCGCACCAGCAGCTCGGTCTTCAGGCGGTCGTCCTGCGCCGTGGTGTAGCGCAGCGCCAGTTGCGACACCCCTTCCAGGACCAGGCGGTTGACTTCTTCCGGACGCTCCACGCGCAGATGGAAACGCGCCTCCGGCCGGACCTGCTTGAATTCCGCCATGCTCAGGGGCAGGAAGCGGTGGGCGAAGCCTTCGGTGCAGGCCAGCCGTATCGTCACGTCGCCCAGTTGGCCGCGCTGGCGGATCTCGGTCGTGACGCGCTCGGCTTCCAGCGCGGCGGCGTTGGCGTAGGCGGCCAGTTGCCGGCCGGCCTCGCTGAGTTCCATGCCGCGCGCCTGCCGCTCGAACAGCGCGACGCCCAGGCCGTCCTCCAGCTTGGCGATCTGGCGGCTGACGGCGGAGGCCGCCACGTGCTGCGCGGCGGCCGCGCCGGCGATGGAGCCGCAGCGCGCGACCTCCAGGAAATACCTCAAGCCCAGCGAAATCATGGCTGCCTCCCGATACCCATGCCTTTAAGGCAATGATTAGATGCGAATTATCTAATTGTGGCACGCGACGAAGCGTAATAACTTTGTGCCTCCCCCAGCCTGTGCAGCCATGACGTGACCCGCGAACAAGCCCTACTCCTCGCCCTCGATTCCTACGACGGCGGCGCCCTGCAAGCCGCGCTGGCCCGCCGCGTCGCCTACGCGACCGAAAGCGAAGTGCCCGAGCAGGCGCCCGCCCAGCATGCCTACCTGAACGAAGACCTGGTTCCCCAACTGACGGCGCTGGGCTTTGTCTGCCGGGTCCACCCGAATCCGGCCGGCGCCGACCTGCCCATCCTGCTGGCGCGCCGCGACGAAGATCCCGGCCTGCCCACCGTGCTGATGTACGGCCATGGCGACGTGGTGCGCGGCAACGCCGCCAAATGGGAAGCCGGCCGCGACCCGTGGCGCCTGCAGGTCGAAGGCGACCGCTGGTACGGGCGCGGCACCGCGGACAACAAAGGCCAGCACACCATCAACCTGGAAGCCCTGCGGCAGGTGATCGCCGCGCGCGGCGGCAAGCTGGGCTTCAATACCGTCTGGCTCATCGAGACCGGCGAGGAAGCCGGCTCGCCCGGATTGGCGGCGTTCTGCGAGGCCCAGCGCGAGGCGCTGGCGGCGGACGTGTTCATCGCCAGCGACGGGCCGCGCCTGAGCGCGCAGCGCCCCACGCTCTTCATGGGCTCGCGCGGCGCGGTGAACTTCGAACTCAGGCTGCGCGCCCGCGAACGCGGCTATCACTCCGGCAACTGGGGCGGGCTGCTGGCCAATCCCGCCATCGTCCTGGCGCACGCCATCGCGGCATTGGTCGACGCGCGCGGCCGCATCGCCGTGCCCGGCCTGCGCCCGCCGCCCATCCCGGAAGCGGTGGCCGCCGCGCTGGCCGATCTCGCGGTCGGCGGCGGCGAAGACGATCCGCAGATCGACGCGCAGTGGGGCGAGCCCGGGCTGAGCGCCGCGGAAAAGGTATTCGGCTGGAACAGCCTGGACGTGCTGACCTTCGGCGCCGGCGACCCGGCCAAGCCCGTGAACGCCATTCCGCCCGAGGCCTCGGCCTGGTGCCAATTGCGCTTCGTGGTGGGCACCGACTGGCGGGCGCTGGAAACGCATGTGAAGGAACACCTGCGCGCCGCCGGCTTCGAGGACATCCAGGTGCGCGTGGGCATGCAGGCCGGGGCCACCCGCCTGTCGCCCGACCACCCCTGGGTGCGCTGGGCCGCCGCCTCGCTGGAACGGACCACGGGCAAGCGGCCCGCGCTGTTGCCCAACCTGGGCGGCTCCCTGCCCAACGACATTTTCGCGGACCTGCTGGGCCTGCCCACGCTGTGGGTGCCGCACTCGTATCCCGCCTGTGCGCAGCACGCGCCGAACGAGCACCTGCTGGGCAGCGTCGCGCGCGAGGGCCTGGCGATCATGGCCGGCCTGTTCTGGGACCTGGGCGAACAGGGGCAAGCCCTGCGCCTGGCGGCCCGCGCGCCGGCTTCCAACCCAACCTGACCGGGATCCCGTCATGACCGTCAAATTCCGTGCCGCCGCGGCGGCCTTCACTTTCGCCCTCGCCTCGCTCGCAGGCGCCGCGCAAGCCGCCTATCCCGAGCAGGCGATCAAGATCGTCGTGCCGTTTACGCCGGGCGGCGCCACCGACGCCGTGGCGCGCCTGCTGGCCAACCGGCTGTCGGGCAAGCTGGGCCAGGCGGTCATCGTGGAGAACCGCCCCGGCGCGTCCACCGTGATCGGCGCGGAGGCCGCAGCGCGCGCCCGGCCCGACGGCTACACGCTGATGCTGTCGGGCAGCACGACCTACACCGTGCTGCCGGCGCTCAAGCCGGGCCTGCCCTACGATCCCCAGCGCAGCTATGAGCACATCGCCATCGTCGCCATGGCGCCCTTGGTCCTGTTGGCGAAGAATGGACTGGAGGCCGGCACCCTGCAGGAAGCCGCCGAACTGGCGCGGCAGCGTAGCGCCAAGGGAGAGCTGATGTACGGCACCTTCGGCGCCGGGTCCGCGCCCCACCTGGCCGGCGAGATGTTCGCCGAAGCCGCCGGCGCCAGGATGATGCCGGTGCCTTACAAGGGCAGCGCGCAGCTCGTCACGGCCATGATAGGCGGCGAGGTCGACCTGGGCGTGGACACGGTGTCGTCCGCCGCGCCGCAGGCCCGCGCCGGCAAAGTGCGCGCGCTGGCGGTCACGGGCGAGCACCGCGTGCAGCAACTGCCCGACGTGCCCACCTACGCCGAAGCCGGCATGGCGGACGCGTCCCTCGTCGGCTGGTACGGGCTGGTCGCGCCGGCCCGCACGCCCGCGCCGGTGGTGGAGACGCTGAGCCGCGCCGTGTCCGAAATCATGGAAGACCCGCAGGTGCGCCAGTCGGTGGCGGACCTGGCGCTGGACCCCGTCTACCTGCCCGGACAGGCGTTCCAGGCGCAGATCGCCAAGGAACTGCGCACCTTCGCCGATGTGGCGGCGCGCGCGGGCATCAAGCTGGACTGACGCCCTTGCCCGCGGTCCGGCCCGGCCGGGCCGCGGGCGCCTACACCGCGGGCGGATTGCTCTCCCGTTCCGGATGGCGGTGCTTGCCCAGGGCTTCCAGGAACATGGGCGCGCTGTTGGCCGGCGCCCCGTCCACCAGCAACAGGCCGCCGTCGGCTTCGTCCGGCTCTATGCCCGCCGCGGCGAACAACTGCTTGCCTTCGTCCATGCCCATCAGCGTCTTGCCATGGCGGAAGGCGTCGCGCAGGAACTCCAGCGCCCGTCCGTCCGAACGCAGCCGCTCCGCGGCCGTTTCGCCGCCCGGTATCACCGCCCCGTCGAACAAGGCCGAAGGATGGTTGTCCAGGGAGGCGTCGGCATCCAGCTTCGCGCCCCCTTCGGCCGCGAGCGGGCCGATGCGCTGGCCCACCAGCCGCACGACGACGCCGGCGCCGATGAGGGCGTCGGCCACGGCGGACACGGCCTTGCCGTCCACGCCCTCGGCCACCAGGATGGCCACCTTGCGCGTGGCGACGCCGCCATCGCCCGGCCTGGCGGTCAGCGACAGCGCCGGCGACACGTCGACCTCGGGCTTGGGCGGCTTCTCGATCGCGCGCGGCAGAGGATCCGGCAGTTCCATGCCCAGCCCGTCCGCCACCGCCTGCGCCAGTTCGTCGGACACGTTGCGCAGGGACGCGACCATGCGCCGGCGGATGGCGGGGACCGTCACCTTGCTCAGTTCGAATGCGAAGGCGCTGGCGATGTGGCGGCGTTCCCAATCGGTCTGGCTGGCATAGAACAGCGTGGCCTGGTTGTAGTGTTCGGCGAACTTCTCCGGATGCCCGCGCAGTTCGTCGCCCGCCACCGGCTCGGGAAAGGACACGAAGCCCTCCATCCCGGCCTGGAACGGACAGCCGCCCGCCAGCGAGTTGGGTTCGTACGCCACCCGGCCGCGGTGGATGGCCTGGCGATGCATGCCGTCGCGCTGGTTGTTCTGCACCGGCGCCAGCGGCGCGTTGATCGGGATCTCGTGGAAGTTCGGGCCGCCCAGCCGCGATATCTGCGTGTCCACGTAGGAATGGATGCGCCCGGCCAGCAGCGGATCGTTGGTGAAGTCCAGGCCGGGCACGACGTGCGCCGCGCAGAAGGCGACCTGCTCGGTCTCGGCGAAGAAATTGTCGGGATTGCGGTCCAGCACCATCCGGCCCACGGGCACCACGGGCACCAGCTCCTCCGGCACGATCTTGGTGGCGTCCAGCACGTCGAAGCTGAACCCTTCCGCCTCTTCCTCGGTGAAGACCTGGACGCCCAGCTCCCATTGCGGGCCGTTGCCCGCGTCGATGGCTTCCCAGAGATCGCGGCGGTGGAAGTCGGGATCGGCCCCCGACACCTTGACGGCTTCGTCCCACACCTGGGAATGCGTGCCCAGCACCGGGTTCCAATGGAACTTCACCAGCCGGGACTCGCCGGCGGCGTTGACGAAGCGGAAGGTATGCACGCCGAAGCCCTGCATCATCCGGAAACTGCGCGGAATGGCACGGTCCGACATCACCCACATCAGCATGTGGGTGGATTCCGGCATCAGCGACACGAAGTCCCAGAACGTGTCGTGCGCGGAAGCCGCCTGCGGCATGCCATGATGCGGCTCGGGCTTGACCGCGTGCACCAGGTCCGGGAATTTCATCGCGTCCTGGATGAAGAACACCGGCATGTTGTTGCCGACCAGGTCCCAATTGCCTTCGTCGGTATAGAACTTCACGGCAAAGCCGCGGACGTCGCGCGCGGTGTCCTTGGACCCGCGCTCCCCCGCCACCGTCGAGAAACGCACGAAGACCGGCGTGCGCTTGCCCTTCTCGGCGAACGGCGCGGCCGCGGTCAGGTCGGTCAGCGCCCGCTGGCATTCGAAGTAGCCGTGCGCCGCGGAGCCGCGCGCATGCACGATGCGCTCCGGGATGCGCTCGTGGTCGAAATGCGTGATCTTCTCGCGCAGGATGAAATCCTTCAGCAGCGCCGGACCGCGCAAGCCCGCCTTGAGCGAGTGCTGGTTGTCGCTGACCCGCACGCCCTGGTTGGTGGTCAAGGGCTGGCCGCTGGCGTCCGCGCGCACGCGCTCGAGCCGGCCGTCGGCGGCATTCACGCCGGGCGCGGCCGGGCCGTTCGTCTTCTCCGAGGCCGCGCTTTCGGACAGGGAGCTGGCGCCGGCGGACGGATCCGACGGCGGAACGGCCGCGCCGGCGTAAGGACAGCGCGCGCCCTCCTCGCCGTACTCGGCCGCCTTGCCGGCATTGTGGGGAATGGCGCCCGCCGTGGCCTCCACGGCCGCGGCCCGCTTCAAGGCGGGATGGCGCGCGGTGCCCGCGGGCACGGAAGCGGGGCCGCTGTCGGTATTCAGGTAGGCGGTCTGCACGGCGGGTCCCGCGCCCGCCTTTCCTGCTGGTTTCTTGCTGGGCATGGCGGATCTCCTAGTGGTTCAGCATCTTGTCGCGCGCCTGCTCGGCCCGCGACGCGCCTATGGCGGTTTCCACCTGCTTGACCTCCTCGGGCGGCGGCAGCACGGCGGGGAACCCCAAGGCCTCGATCCACAACTCCCGCGACCATCCTTTCGTGTGATACAGGTGATGCTCCTCGTCCGTGACCACGGCGTCGTAGGCCTGCTTGAGCACCTTGGCCTCCGCGCCGCTGTGCTGATCGGCGATCGCGCCGATCAGCGTCCAGTTCGCATGGTCCTTGGTCTCGGCCAGCACCACGCATTCGGTCGCCACCAACTGGGCCGCGTTCGCGTCGCCCGCGCTGATCGCCATCTTCATGGCCTTGACCAGCGCCTCGCCGATATGGCGTACCACCTCCCGGCCCGGCGGCTGGCGCTCGGGATCCAGCCCGAGCTGCTCGAACACGGTCAGCAGCACGCGGCGGTGGGTGCGGGTTTCTTCCAGGTATTCCAGCCATTCCTTCTTCAGGTCGTCGTTGACCGCGCAGGACACGGCGGTCTCGTAAATGCTCAATCCCCCTATTTCGGTCTCCAGGGCCTGATACAGCAATTCCTCTATCTGCGAGGCGTTTCCGGCTTTGCGTTTCATGGGGCGCTCCTCTGTCTGGGTCGTATCGCGATACCGCCGCGTCGCGGCGCGGAATGCGTGTCAGCAACCCCCGTGCCCGCCGCGCCCAGGCCGGCCCCATTTGGCTTAAAATCGGAACCGTTCTCAATAAATAAAAAAAGACCGTCCGGCTCGCGGCGGCATCACAAGAAAGAGGCTCGTCCTGAAATCCGGTTTCCGCCTATCCATGGCCTGGCTCCACACGTGGGCCGGCCTGTGGTTCTCCTGGCTGCTGTTCGCCGTCTTCCTCACGGGATCGCTCGCCGTCTTCTCCGAACCCATCACGCACTGGATGACGCCCGAGCACCACGAGGCCGAAGCCCTGGCGGCGCAGCAGGAACACGCGCCGGTGGACCGGGCGCGGCGCCTGGACCTGGCCGTGGACTACATGGCGCGCAACCATGCCGGCGCGGGCATGTGGGAAATCTGGCCGGTCGACCGCTTTCACGACAACGGCCTCACGGCCTATTGGTTCGACCAGAACGGCATGTACGCCGACGCCGAACTGGACCCCGCCACCGGCGCGGAACTGGACGAGCACCACGAGGCGGAGGGCCGGGCCACGCTGGGCGGCTCGCATTTCGTGGACTTCCACTACACCCTGCACGACGCCGGCCTGGGCCTGTGGATCGTCGCCTTCGCCAGCATGGCGATGCTGGTGGCGCTGATTTCCGGCGTGATCACCCACAAGCGCATCTTCAAGGATTTCTTCACCTTCCGCGCCAGGAAGGGCCAGCGCTCGTGGCTGGACGCGCACAATGCGGTGGCGGTGCTGACCCTGCCGTTCCAGTTCATGATCGCCTATACCGGCATCGTGATCTCCGGCGCCACGCTCATGCCCGCCCCTATCGCCGCGGCCTACGGCGCCGGCCCCGAAGCCGCCCGCCGCTACTTCGCCGAAGCGGAAGGCGAGCAACAGCTCGTCCGCAGCGGTGTGGCGCAGGCCATGCCGGCGCTGGAGCCCATCGTGGCGCATGGCGAACGCCTGATCGGACAGACGGCGCGCGCCATCGTCATCCGCAACCCGGAAGACAGTTCCATGCGCATCGGCGTCTATGGCTGGAACGAAGACGCGGACACTTTCCGCAGCATCAGCGCCACCACCGGCATGGCGGAGTTCTCCGCCGGCGGCGAACTGCTGCGTGTGCGGCCGCCGGGCGAGGTGCTGGGCGGCGCGCCCGCGCTGGCGCGCCAGGTGATGGCCGACCTGCACATGGCGAAATTCGGCGGCCTGGCCATCCACTGGCTGTATTTCATCTGCGGCCTGGCCGGCGCGGCCATGATGGGCACCGGCGCGGTGCTGTTCATGGTCAAGCGCCGCGCCAGGCACGGCGGCGAATTCGGCAGCGCCACGGCGCGGGTCTACCGGCTGATCGAAGGACTGAACGTGGCCGCGCTGGCGGGCCTGGCCATCGCCTGCATCGGCTATTTCTGGGCCAACCGCCTGCTGCCGGTCGCCCTGGAAAACCGCGCCGCCTGGGAGTTGCGCTGCTTCTTCCTGGTCTGGGCGCTCACCTTGGCGCATGCCTGGCTGTGCAGCCCGCGCCGCGCCTGGATCGCGCAACTGGGCCTGCTGTCGGCGCTGTGCCTGCTCCTGCCGCTGCTGTCGTTCGCCACGCTGGGCGACCATCCCTATGCGCAGATCGCCCGCGGCGACTGGGAAAGCGCCGGCGTCGAACTGAGCGCCCTCGCTTTCGGCGTACTATCCGGCTGGGCCGCGCTGCACGTGTGGAAGCGGCCCGCACCGGCGCCCTCCCAGCGCAAATCCCGCGCGAACGAAGAGGCAGCGGCATGAACACGAACGACCTGTACGCCATTTCCATGGCTTTGCTGCTGACGTACTCCGGCATGGCCTGCCTGAGCCTGGCCATGCCGCGCCACTACGACCAGGTCTGGGGACGCGACCCGTCCGCCGGCCACACCCGGGTGCTGCGCGGCGCCGGCGTGCTCCTGCTGGCGCTGGCCCTGCTGCCCTGCGTCGGACTGTGGGGCAATACGGTGGGCGTGGTCGCATGGCTGGGCTGGCTGTCCGCCGGCGCCCTGCTGTGGGTGGGCATGCTGTCCTGGGCGCCGCGCCCTGCGGCGCGCACCGCCGCGCTGGCCATGGCGATATCGCTGGCCGGGGTCGGCATCGGGTTCTAGCGCCCTCGCGGCGCGGCCCGCCGCGCAAACAAGGGCCCGATCGCGCGTTTGACGCGCATCAAGCCAGGCCGACATCCTGCGCCAGATATGCACCGATCGCACCATATGTGGTGGTAGAGTTTTCACACCCTACTACATATGGTGTCAGTCATGCATATCCAGCACATTCTCAAGCGCGACGGCCGGGTCGTGGCCTTCGACCGCGACAAGATCGCCCTCGCCATGGCGGCGGCAGGCCAGAGCACCGGGGAACTGGACCTTGCCGGCGCGCAGTCGCTGACCGACGCCGTCATCGCCGCGCTGGCGGACAATCCCTGCCCCGGCGTCGAAACTATCCAGAACCGCGTCGAGGAAGTCCTGGTCCAGGCGGGCCACTGGCGCAGCGCGCGCGCCTACATCGTCCACCGCGAACAGCATGCGCGCCTGCGTTCGCTGCGCCACACGCTGGTGGACGTGGAAAGCGCCATGGAGGAATACCTGGACCAGCGCGACTGGCGCGTGAACGCCAACGCCAACCAGGGCTACAGCCTGGGGGGCCTGATCCTGAACGTGGCCGGCAAGGTCACCGCCAACTACTGGCTGTCCAACGTCTTCGCGCCCGAGGCCGGGCAGGCCCACCGCGACGGCGACATCCACATCCATGACCTGGACATGCTCAGCGGCTATTGCGCCGGCTGGTCGCTGCGCCAGTTGCTGACCGAGGGATTCAACGGCATTCCCGGCAAGGTCGAAGCCACCCCGCCGCGCCACATGTCGGCCGCCATCGGCCAGATCGTCAATTTCCTGGGCACGCTGCAGAACGAATGGGCCGGCGCGCAGGCCTTCAGCTCCTTCGACACCTACATGGCGCCCTTCATCCGCCGCGACGCCATGACGTACGCGGACGTGAAACAGGCCATGCAGGAACTCATCTACAACCTGAACGTGCCCAGCCGCTGGGGCACGCAGACGCCCTTCACCAACCTGACCTTCGACTGGACCTGCCCGGCCGACCTGCGCGACCAGATCCCCTACGTGGGCGGCGAGGAAATGCCGTTCTCCTACGGCGACCTGCAGGCCGAGATGGACATGATCAACCGCGCCTACATCGAAGTCATGATGGCCGGCGACGCGAAGGGCCGCGTGTTCACCTTCCCGATACCCACCTACAACATCACGCCGGACTTCGACTGGGACCATCCCAACACCGAGCGCCTGTTCGAAATGACGGCGCGCTACGGGCTGCCCTATTTCCAGAACTTCCTGAACTCGGACCTGGAGCCGCACATGGTGCGTTCCATGTGCTGCCGCCTGCAACTGGACCTGCGTGAATTGCTCAAGCGCGGCAACGGCCTGTTCGGATCGGCCGAGCAGACCGGATCCGTGGGCGTGGTCACCGTGAACTGCGCGCGCCTGGGCTATACCTGCCGCGGCGACGAAGCCGGGCTGATGGAACGCCTGGACCACCTGCTGGAGCTGGGCCGCGACGTGCTGGAAACCAAGCGCAAAGTGGTGCAGCGCTACATCGACCAGGGGCTGTATCCCTACACCCGCCGCTACCTGGGCACGCTGCGCAATCACTTCAGCACCCTGGGCGTGAACGGCATCAATGAGATGATCCGCAACTTCACGGACGACGCCGAAGACATCACCACCGCGGCCGGCCACGCGCTGGCGCTGCGGCTGCTGGACCGGGTGCGCGCCCGCATGACCGAATTCCAGGAGCAGACCGGCCACCTGTACAACCTCGAGGCCACGCCGGCGGAAGGCACCACCTACCGCTTCGCCCGCGAAGACCGCAAGCGCTATCCCGCCATCCTGCAGGCCGGCAGCGAATCGCAGCCCTACTACACCAACTCCAGCCAGCTCCCGGTGGGGCATACCGACGACCCGTTCCATGCGCTGGAGCTGCAGGAAGCGCTGCAGGGCAAGTACACCGGCGGCACCGTGCTGCACCTGTACATGAACGAAGCCGTCTCGTCCGCCGACGCGTGCAAGCAACTGGTGCGCCGCGCGCTGTCGAACTTCCGGCTGCCCTACATCACGGTCACGCCCACGTTCTCGATCTGCCCCAACCATGGCTACCTGGCGGGGCGCCATGAGTTCTGCCCCAAATGCGATGCCGAACTGCTGGCGAAGCAGTCGGCATGCTGCGCCCCGGCGTAGTGCCGGACCGCCGGGCATCCGCCCGGCTCCCTTTCAAAAGGAACTTCTATGCAAACCTTGACCGCCCCCGAAGCCGCCGCCACCCCGAAGCTGGACGACAGCCAGCGCGTGCGCTGCGAGATCTGGACCCGCGTCATGGGCTACCACCGCCCCGTCGCGTCCTTCAACACCGGCAAACAAGGCGAATTCAATGAACGCCGCTTCTTCGTCGAACGCCGCGCCTGAGGGTGCGTCCTCCTCCCCGGCCTGCGGGCCGGGGCCCGGCCAGCCCGCGCGCCGGCTGGCGGCCAGGCCGGCCTACCCGGCCCCGCCGCAGCCGGTCCTCCAGCCCCTGCCGCGGCATGCGCACGCGGTGGGCGGGCTGGTGCCGTTTTCCACCGTGGACTGGCCCGGGCAACTGGCCGCCGTCGTCTTCATCGCCGGCTGCCCCTGGCGCTGCCACTATTGCCACAACACCGAACTGCAGACCCGCGCGGCCCGCTACGACTGGCGCGAAATGCGCGCCTTCCTGGAAACCCGCAAGGGCCTGCTCGACGCCGTCGTGTTCTCGGGCGGCGAACCCCTGAGCGAACCGCGCCTGCCGCAGATGATCCGCGACGTCAGGCGCATGGGCTATCGGGTCGGCCTGCACACCGCGGGCATCTATCCGCTGAGGCTGGCCGACGTGCTGCGCCACCTGGACTGGGTGGGCCTGGACATCAAGGCCGATTCCCAGGGATACGACGACATCACCGGCCGCCGCGATTCCGAGCGCCCCGCCCAGGCCTGCCTGGCGCAACTGCTGTCGGCCCGCGCTGACTTCGAATGCCGCATCACCTGGCATCCCGACTGGCTCGACGAAACCCGGCTGCTGGCCGTGGCGCGGGAGCTCGCGCGCCGCGGGGTGCGGCGCTTCGCCGTGCAGGGCGCGCGCAGCTCGCCGGACACGCCCCCCGTGCGCAACCTGAGCGCGCAGGCGGAAACCCTCATGAAGCAGTGGTTCGACGGATTCGACTATCGCTGAGCCAGGCGCTGCTTCAGCGTCGCATGGAACCGGGGCGATCCGATGGCGCCGACGTTGCACCGGGACCATGGCGACACGGCCGTCGGATCCACATTGAAAACGCGCCCGGGCGCCATGATGACCTTCTCGGGCATCAGCTCGGCGGCCAGGGCCAGCGAGTCGTCCACGCCGGGAAACGACGACCACAGGTACAGCGAACTGGTGGGACGGGCGAAGACTTCGGCGCCCAGCGCATCCAGCACCTGCAAGGCGTTGCCGGTGGCGGCCTCCAGCCGCTGCCGCAGCCTGACCAGGTGGCGTTCGTAATGGCCCTCGCGCAGCATCACGTCCACCATGCGCTCGCAATACTCGGAACTGCTGACGTGCACCAGCGCCTTGAGGTCGGCCAGGTCGCTGGCCAGGGCCGCGTTGCACGCGATGAAGCCCACCCGCAGCGCCGCGGAAAATGATTTGGAGAAGCTGCCGATGTAAATCGTGCGCTCCAACTGGTCCAGCGCCGACAGGCGCACGGCGGAGGTGGGCTTGAAGTCGGCCAGCGGGTCGTTCTCGACCACCGTCAGGTTGTAGCGCTCCGCCAGTTGCAGCACCTTGTAGGCCTTGGCCGGCGAGATGTCCGAACCCGTGGGGTTGTGCGCCAGCGACTGCGTGAAAAACAGGCGCGGCTTTTCCCGCTGCAGCAGCGCCTCCAGCGCGGCCGTGTCCGGTCCGTCGGACAGTCGCGGCACGCCCAGCATGCGCGCCCCGGCCAGCTTCAGCTTGCCGAACAGCGGGTAATAGCCCGGGTTATCGACCAGCACGGCGGCGCCCGGCGGCACGAAATAGCGGATCACCAGGTCCATGGCCTCGTTCGCGCCGTGCGTCAGCACCAATTGCGGCGGCGCCACATTGATTCCGACGTCGCCCAGCTTGCGCACCAGGCTTTCGCGCAGCGGCGCATAGCCGAAGCGGCTGCCGTAGCGGAACAAGGCCCCCAGGCCGGTGCGCACCACCTTCTGGTGATAGCGGTCCATGCGCATGTCGGCCAGCCATTCCACCGGCGGAAAGCCGTCGCCCACCGCGACCGCGTCGGGCTGGGTCTTGAGCTGCTCGCGCATCAGCCACACGATGTCCATGGCGCGGCTCAGTTGCCCGGATTCCTCGTCCGCCGTCTTGCGGGCGCTGCCCGTCTCCAGCACGAAGAAGCCGGATCCGCGGCGCGGCTCCACCAGGCCCTGCGCGACCAGCATTTCGAACGCCACCACCACCGTGTTCTTCGCATACCGGTGCAGTTGCGCCAATTCCCGCAAGGACGGCAGCTTGTCGCCCGCGCGGTAGACGCCGTCGGCGATCTGCTGGCCGATCAGCCTGGCCAGGCTCTCTGCTATCGGGGCGGCGCGTTGCCGCCTGCCTGGGAGGCTTGCTTCGTCCATGCTTGGATTCCCGCCGGAGATCGTCAAAATTGGTGCAGTGCAATGGTACTGTTTGCCCAAACTGTACCTCTCAATGCCGGTACAGTTTACCTAGAATCGGTCCACTTGATTCTGATATGGAGACACGCCATCGTGGCCGATTCACGCCTGCCCAATTTCCGCGCCCTGACCCCTGCCGAACGCCTGTCCGCCATCGCGGACGCCGTCGAGTTCACGCCCGAAGAACGGCAGTTGCTGGCCAGTCCCGGCGCGCTCGGCCTGAACCGGGCCGACGGCATGATCGAGAACGTGATCGGATCGTTCGAGCTGCCGCTGGGCGTCGCCGGCAATTTCCAGGTCAACGGCCGCGACGTGCTGGTGCCGATGGCGGTCGAAGAACCCTCCGTGGTCGCGGCCGCGTCCTACATGGCCAAGCTGGCGCGCGAATGCGGCGGCTTCGAAACCTCCAGCACCCGCCCGCTGATGCGCGCGCAGGTGCAGGTGCTGGGGCTGGGCGATCCGCAAGGCGCGCGGCTGGCGCTGCTGCGCGAGCGCGAACGCATCGTGGCGCTGGCCAACAGCCGCGACAAGGTGCTGATCGACCTGGGCGGCGGCTGCCAGGACATCGAAGTCCACGTCTTCCCCGACACGCCGCGCGGCCCCATGATCGTGATGCACCTGATCGTCGACGTGCGCGACGCCATGGGCGCCAACACCGTCAACACCATGGCCGAAGCCGTGGCGCCGCTGGTGGAAGAGATCGCGGGCGGATCGGTGCGCCTGCGCATCCTCTCCAACCTGGCCGACCTGCGCCTGGCCCGCGCCCGGGTGCGCCTGACGCCGCAAGTGCTGGACACCAAGGAGCGCAGCGGCGCCGAGATCATCGACGGCGTGCTGGACGCCTATACTTTCGCCGCCATCGACCCCTACCGCGCCGCCACCCACAACAAGGGCATCATGAACGGCATCGACCCCGTCATCGTCGCCACCGGCAACGACTGGCGCGCGGTGGAAGCCGGCGCGCACGCCTACGCCTGCCGCGGGGGACGCTACACCTCGCTCACGCATTGGGAGAAGGACGCGGCGGGCGCGCTGGTCGGGTCCATCGAAATGCCCATGCCCGTGGGCCTGGTGGGCGGCGCCACCAAGACCCATCCGCTGGCCCGCCTGGCGCTGAAAATCATGGACGTGCGTTCCGCGCAGGAACTGGGCGAAGTGGCCGTGGCCGTCGGGCTGGCCCAGAACCTGGGCGCGCTGCGCGCGCTGGCCACCGAAGGCATACAGCGCGGCCACATGGCGCTGCACGCCCGCAACATCGCGCTGGTGGCGGGCGCGGCCGGCGCGGAGATCGACGCGATCGCCAAGCGCATGGCGGCGGAACGCGACGTCCGCACCGACCGCGCGCTGGCCCTGCTGGAGGAGCTGCGCGCCCAGCGATAGACCCGGCCGTCCCGGCCCCACAAGAACAGAGGCGGCGCCCGGATCCACCGGCCGCCGCCCGACCACAGAGGAGAGAGACATGAAACCGAATACCCCGGCGCCATCGGCGCGCCTGGCCGAAGTCTGGAGCGACACGGTGGACCTGCGCCAGCTCGCCTGGGCCATCGGCATCGGCATCGCCATCAGCGTGGCGGGTTTCTATGCCGCCAGCCGCTGGCTGCGCGGCATCGTGGCGTCCGCCGAGCTGGCGCACGCCTACGCCATGCTGGCGGGCCTGGCCGGCTGCGTGCTGGCCGGCGTCATCTGCGCCCGCCTGTTCCCGCCCAAGCGCGAAGTCGTCGAGCACAGCTCCACGCACGATCCCGCCTGGCGCGCCGAAGTGCTGGCCGAACTGGCCGAGCAGCCCGGCGGCCTGGGCACGCTCGCCGACCTGCCCGAGGCGGTGGTGCGCGAGCTGAAGGAACTGGACCTGTACGAGCTGTTCGCCGAGTCCGCCGTCCAGCCGCCCGATACGCCCGTCCGCGCCCCCGCGCCCCAAGGCCCAGGCAAGGAGGCACTGGCATGAGCGATCCGATTCTTCTCGAACAGATCATGGTGGCGGCCGCGATGGGCCTGCTGGGCGCGGTGGTGTTCGCGGCCATCGGCCTGGTGTCCGGCACGGACGAGACCACCACGCTGGCGCCGCTGACCCTCCTGGTGGTTCTGCTGGGCGTGCCGCCCGCGGGAGTCTTCACCTTCTTCCTGGCCGGCGCGGTCGCCAAGCACATGACGCACGCCGTGCCCACCGCGCTGCTGGGCATTCCCGGCGACACGCTGGCCACGCCGCTGCTGCAGGACGCGAACATGCTGCGCAAGCTGGGCGTGCCGCATATCGCGCTGCGCAAGATGGTGTCGGGCGCCATCGTCGCCGCCTTCGTGGCGGTGCCGCTGGCCGTGCTGTTCGCGGTGCTGCTGGCGCCGTTCGGCGCGGCCATCACCAAGTCCGCCCCGTGGATCTTCCTGGCGGCGGCCGTGCTCATCGCATACTTCTCGGCCGGACGCTGGGCGGCGGTGGCGCTGCTGGTGCCCTTCGTCGTGGTCATCGTCGCGCTGCAAAGCCTGACCGCCAAGTACGGCGTGAAGCTGAGCATCAGCTACTTCCTGGGCATCGCCATCGGGCCGCTGATCGCGGACCTGTTCACGGTGGTGTCGCCGCAGGGGCGCACGCGCATGATGCGGGACAAGGTGCGCACGTTCTCGCTGGCGCCCGACGTCAAGGGCTGGTCCGGCTATTTCCCCAACCCGCTGAAAGTCATGGACCGCACGCAGACGCGCTGGACCCTGGCCACCGCGGCCGTCTCCAGCGCCACCTTCGTGTTCAGCCCGGTAGCCATGACCGTGGTGCTGGGCGAGCTGGTCGGCTCGCGCATCAAGCATGCCTACCACCGCCTGACCACGGTGCTGAGCGCGCGCAACGGCGTCACCGAGGCCA